>Ga0208156_1000006_pt1 | contig 604819 bp, 541 predicted proteins | sample 1_EtaG_FD_184073 | JGI IMG/M metagenome (GOLD analysis project Ga0208156, IMG submission 184073) | Marine viral communities from the Subarctic Pacific Ocean - 1_ETSP_OMZ_AT15124 metaG (SPAdes) (version 2) | ecosystem: Environmental > Aquatic > Marine > Oceanic | place: Pacific Ocean...
TGACGACCATAGCGAGTGGGAACCACCTGAATCCATGCCGAACTCAGAAGTGAAACCACTCAGCGCCGATGGTAGTGTGGGGCTTCCCCATGTGAGAGTAGGTCATCGTCAGGCTCTTAAATATAAAAAACCCCCGTCACGAAAGTGGCGGGGGTTTTTTATATTTAGGATACGATGAACTCCTCTCCCTACAAGGCCCATGTGAGCGACCCTGTTCCAAAGGAACGGGGAGCAGGCGCCGAAGGCGTCGCGAAGCGATCGCGAGCAAGCTCGCGACCTAAAGTAGGTCATCTCCACGCACCACACCAATCTTCCCGGCAAAGCGACCTAAAGTAGGTCAGCCCACGCCAAGCCTCCGCTACCAGCAAAGCGACCTAAAGCAGGTCAGCCCCACTCCACACCTCTCTGGCATCCTGCCGGCCGGCAGAGCCGGCCTTTCGCGGGCAAGGCCCGCTCCCACAAAGCCCAGCTCCCACAAACCCAGACCTCGAGCCCGTCCTAAACCTATTTCTCCACCCCCATCATCGGACACTCCTCCCCAACCACCAGCCCCATCGCCCCCGGCAGCACCTTCAACTTAAACCGCTGATCCTTCAACGGCTCGCCATCCAGATTCAAATGCATCGGCTCCGGCGTCTCGATCTCCAGCTCACTGACCCGCGCACGCACGAACAATCCCTCACGCTCGCCGTTGCCGTTGCCATTGTCGCTGTTGAACAGCCCCCGCACGCCGGCGAGAAGATCCATATCCGAAGGCAGAATCGCCACATCCATCAAACCGTCATCAATGCAGGCCTCGGGGCACAGCCGCTGGCCACCGCCGGCCTGGCGGCCGTTGCCCAGCCCCAGGGCCAGGAATTCCCCCTGCCACTCAAAATCAGGCCCCCGGAAATGCCCCTCCGCCGGACGCACTTCCGCGAACCGGGTCAGCCCGGTGAGCAAATAGGCGGCGCCGCCCAGCAGCTCTTTCAGGTCCTCCGACGTCTGGGTGGTCACCTCGGTGCCGAACCCGCCGGTGGCCATATTGAGGAAATAGCTGTCGTTTACCTGGATCACGTCCACCGGTCGGGGCGGTCGGTCGAGCAGCGCCAGGGCTTCAGCGGGGTCTTCTGGTATACCGGCGGCGGTGGCGAAGTCGTTGGCGGTGCCCATGGGGACTATGGCCAGTGCCAGGTCCGGCTTCCCGGACGCCATCATCGCCTGGGTGATGTCCCGCACCGAGCCGTCACCGCCCGCGGCGACAATCGTGCGGTAGCCCAGGGACAGCGCCTCGTCCACATAGCGTTCCGCGTCGCCGCCTTCCCAGGTGACTCTTACCGCCAGGTCCCAGCCGTCTTCCCGGCGGTCCATGACCGCTTCCCTGAGAGCCTGATGGGCCGCCTGTTTGCCGTGCAGAATCAGTAGCGCTTTACGCTCCATGTAAGAGTCCTTGGCTGGTGAATGGGGCGCCCCGAGGGGCGTGCTGCTAGCTTAGGCCGTGGAGGAGGAAATCGCACCCAGGCGACAGGTGCCTTTACAACAATTAACCGCTCCGCCCTGAAAGCTGAATAGAACGGACCTATCGGCACAATGAGAAAATGCGTGCTTTACCTATTGGCGAGAATGGATATCATTTACCCATCATCTAGGAGGTGCTCCATGGGTAAAACATTCAGCTTTGGCATCATGCATATCAGCATCGCCTTCCTGGTGGTTTGGGCGATGACCGGAGACTGGCGCATCGGTGGCGCCACCGCGCTGGTGGAACCCTGCGTGAACACCGTGGCGTACCACTTCCACGAGAAAGTCTGGAAGCGCCTGAAAAAGGGTAAAGGGTCGTCCGGTGGTAGCGGGGGAACGCTGATAGCGGCGTGATAGACTGCCTGTTTACGGCCCGGATGGCCTTGGTTAAGCTAGCCAGCCGGGTAAACAAAAACAGGGGAAAAATCACGTGCAACGCACACCGGAAGATCTGGACGCCATACGTCAGGTCGTCAATCAGGTCCTGGAGGCCCACGCGGAAGAGGAGGGCGGCCAGCGCTCCCAGGCGCGCGCGGAGATTCTGATCCACTCCATGTATGTGTTCGCCCAGCGCGGGCTGGCCAGGACCACCGTGCAGCACCTGCTGGACGCCGCCAAAGTGTCCCGGCGCACCTTCTACAAGTACTTCCGCAACAAGATGGACGTGCTGGAGAGCATCTACCGGATTTTTATCGATAACATGCTGCTGCACTTCCATCAGGAAATGCGCCAGGCCCAGTCGGTGAAGGAGATCATCACCAACACCACTGAGGTGTATTTCAACTACCACGTCAGCATGGGGCCGGTGATCAAGCTGATGATGGAGGAGGCCCGCTCCTCCAACTCGGCGCTGGCCCCACACCGGGTGCGTGCCCAGCAGATTGCCGCGGAAGTGCTGTCGTCGGAGATCAGCCGGCTGACCCAGCGGGACATGGAGCCGCTGGTAATGCGCACCATGCTCTGGATTCTGGAAAACTATTCCCTGTACATCTTCGAGAACGGCGAATTTTCCGCCCAGCGTCTGGAGCAGTGCCGCCGCACCATGATCGGCATCGCCGAATCGGTGGTGCTGGGCGCCGACGCCACTCCCGGCATGCTGGAGCGGCCACAGAGCTGAAGCGCTACTCCGGCTTGCGGAACCGCAGCGTCATGCGGTCGCTTTCACCGATACGCAGATAGCGGTCCCGGTTCTCCTCCCCCAGCCGCAGGGTGGGCGGAAGGGTCCAGACCCCGGCCGGGTGCTCGGTATCGTCCGCCGGGTTGGCGTTGATACTGGCGTTGGCCTCCAGTTCGAAGCCCGCGTTCTCCGCCTGCTCAATCACGTACGCCTCGGTCATATAGCCGGACTCGATCTGCTCTTCCAGCGGCCGGCCGGCGGGGGCCCGGTGTTCCACCACCCCCAGCACGCCGCCCGGTTTCAGAGCCCGGAAAAAGCTTTCAAAGGCGGCCTCGGCGGTGCCGGCCTTGGCCCAGTTGTGCACGTTGCGGAAGGTGAGCACCCGGTCGGCGCTGCCGGCCGGCGCGATGTCGGTGTGCTCGGGCGGCCCCAGATGGGTGATTTTCACCTGGTCGTAGAGCGCCGGGCGGGCCGACAGCTTCTCTTGGTAGCGCTGCAGGGCGCGCCGGTAGAAATCGACGCCACTGTCGGCGGGAAACTGCGCCGCGTACAGGGTGCCGTGGTCGCGCAGCCAGGGCGCCAGAATGGCGGTATACCAGCCGCCGCCCCCGGGCCAGACTTCCACCACCGTCATATCCGGCTCGACCTGAAAGAACGCCAGGGTCTCGGCGGGGTGGCGATCGACGTCGCGGCCGCTGTCCGCCTCGCGGTGGGGGCTTTCCAGAATCTGTTCCAATGGCGCGGCCACGGCCGTGCCGGCCAGCCACAGAGTGGCGAGAACAAAAAGCGTTGAGATGCGCATGCGGCCTCCTTCAGGCGTCGCCGGCGCGCAGGCCGCGCACCAGCACTTCCATGTAACTGACGGCCTGGTGCTCAAGCCGTCCTTCGCCGGTGAGCACCCAGGTGTAGGTGGTGCCCACCAGCAGATTCACCATCATCAAAATAGTGTCCCGGGTGGAAAGTGCAACAAAGTAGCCGTCGTTACGCAGTTCATTGAAGAAGGCGTCGGCCACCGGCAGGTTGTCTTCCACCAGGCGCAGATAGCGTTGTTGGATCGGGCCGAGAAACTCACCGGCTTCCTGGATCAGCAGCCGGGAGAAATCGCGCTCGCTTTCCAGAAAGCGGGCCACGGCGCGGCACACATTCTCCAGGCGCTGCAGCGGCGGCGCGCCGTTGAGCAGCTCGCCCAGCACCAGGTCGCGGATCGCGGTGAGGTTTTCCTCCACCACGGTGAGCAGCAGCGCGTCCTTGGACGGGAAGAAGCGGTAGATGGTGGCCTTGCCGACACCGGCGCGCTGGGCGATGGTTTTCACCTCCGCCCGGCGGAACCCCTGTTCGGCGAACACATCCCGGGCGGTGGCGAGTATGCGCGCCCGGCGCGGGTCATTGTCGGTCAAGGCCGTGCCTCCTGACGCGGCGTGCTCGGCGCGCGCCTAAAGATACTTGATCTTCTCCATCTGCTCTTCCAGACGGGCCTGTTGCGAGCGGTGGTCGTCCAGTTTCTCGCGCTCCTTGGCGACCACTTCGTCGGGGGCTTTATCGACGAAGTTGGGATTGCGCAGCTTGCTCTCGCCACGGGCCACTTCCTTACGCAGCTTGTCGATCTCCTTGCCCAGACGCTCGATCTCCGCGTCCTTGTCGATCAGGCCGGCCATCGGCACCAGGATTTCCATGTCGCCGACCAGACCGGTGGCGGACGCCGGGGCGGAATCCTCGGCGTTCAGCCAGGTGATGCGCTCCAGCTTGGCCAGCCGGCACATGAAGTTGTGGTTGGCGGCCAGGCGCTCGCGGTCGATGTCCTTGCCGTTGTGCAGGTACACGTCCAGCGCCTTGCCCGGCGGGATGCGCATCTCGCCGCGAATGTTGCGGATCACGGTGATCACCGCCTTGATCCACTCGATGTCGCTCTCCGCCTGGGGGGCCAGGCGCGCGCTGTCGCTGACCGGGAACGGCTGGCGCATGATGGTGGCATCGGCGCCTTCCGCCGCAGGCGTCTTGCCCGCCAGCGGGGCCACCTTCTGCCAGATCTCCTCGGTGATGAACGGCATGAAGGGATGCGCCAGGCGCAGAATCGCCTCCAGCACCCGCACCAGCGTGCGCCGGGTGCCGCGTTTTTCCGCTTCGCTGTATTCGTCGCCGTAGAGCACCGGCTTGGACAGCTCCAGATACCAGTCGCAGTACTCGTTCCAGATGAACTCGTAGGCGGCGTGGGATGCGACGTCAAAGCGGAACTGATCCAACGCCTCGGTGACTTCGGTTTCGGCACGCTGCAGAGCGCTGACGATCCAGCGATCAGCCAGGGACAGGGTGACCTCGCCGCTGTCCGTATCCAGGCCGCAATCCTGGTTCTCCGTGTTCATCAACACATAGCGGGCGGCGTTCCAGATTTTGTTGCAGAAATTCCGGTAGCCCTCGATACGGCCCATATCCCACTTGATGTCGCGGCCGGTGGAGGCCAGCGACAGGAAGGTGAAGCGCAAGGCGTCGGTGCCGTAGGCGTTGATGCCGTCCGGAAATTCCTTGCGCGTGCGCTTGCCGATCTGCTTCTCTTTCTGCGGTTGCATCAAGCCGCGCGTGCGTTTGTCCACCAGGGTGTCCAGGTCGATACCGTCGATCAGGTCGAGCGGGTCCAGCACATTCCCCTTGGACTTGGACATCTTCTGGCCTTCCGCGTCGCGCACCAGGCCGTGCACGTACACCTGCTTGAAGGGCACCTGGCCGGTGAACTTCAGCGTCATCATGATCATCCGCGCGACCCAGAAGAAAATGATGTCGAACCCGGTGACCAGCACATCGGTGGGGTGGAAGGTTTTCAGCTCGTCGGTCTGTTCCGGCCAGCCCAGGGTGGAGAAGGTCCACAGCGCGGAGCTGAACCAGGTATCCAGCACGTCCTCGTCCTGGCTCAAGGGGCGGTCGCCCAGGTTGTGCTCGCGGCGCACCTCGTCCTCGTCGCGGCCCACATAGACGTTGCCGTCCTCGTCGTACCAGGCGGGAATCCGGTGGCCCCACCACAGCTGCCGGGAAATGCACCAGTCCTGCAGGTCGCGCATCCACGAGAAGTACATGTTCTCGTAGTTCTTGGGCACGAACTGGATGTCGCCGTTTTCCACCGCTTCGATGGCCGGCTTGGCCAGGGATTCCACCGCCACGAACCACTGGTCGGTCAAGTACGGTTCGATCACCACGCCGGAGCGGTCGCCGCGCGGCACCTGCAGGGTGTGGTCCTCGACCTTCTCCAGCAGGCCCAGCGCGTCCAGATCGTCGACCACTTTCTTACGGGCGTCGAACCGGTCCAGGCCGCGGTAGGCTTGCGGCGCGTTGTCGTTCAGATGCGCCTCGATGGTAAACAGGTTGATCTGCGGCAGATCGTGGCGCTTGCCCACTTCGTAGTCGTTGAAGTCATGGGCCGGGGTGATTTTCACGCAGCCGGAACCGAAGTCCGGGTCCACGTAATCGTCGGCGATAATCGGAATATCGCGGTCGGCCAGTGGCAAACGCACGGTCTGGCCGATCAGATCCTTATAGCGCGGGTCCTCCGGGTGCACCGCCACGGCGGTGTCACCGAGCATGGTTTCCGGGCGGGTGGTGGCCACCACCAGGTGCCCGGACCCGTCGGAAAGCGGATAGCGGAAGTGCCACATGTGGCCCTGTTCTTCACGGTTTTCCACTTCCAGGTCGGAGATCGCGGTGTGCAGGGCCGGGTCCCAGTTCACCAGACGTTTACCGCGGTAGATCAGGCCCTCGCTGTGCAGGCGCACGAACACTTCGCGCACCGCGTTGGACAGGCCGTCGTCCATGGTGAAGCGTTCCCGGGACCAGTCCACGCTGCTGCCCATGCGGCGCAGCTGCTGGGTGATGGTGCCGCCGGATTCCGCCTTCCACTCCCAGACCTTGTCCAGGAAGCGCTCGCGGCCCAGCTCGTGGCGGTCGGTGCCTTCCGCCGCCAGGCGGCGCTCCACCACCATCTGGGTGGCGATGCCGGCGTGGTCGGTGCCCACCTGCCAGAGGGTGTTGCGGCCTTGCATGCGGCGATAGCGCACCAGGGTGTCCATGATGGTGTCCTGGAAGGCGTGCCCCATGTGCAGACTGCCGGTCACATTCGGCGGCGGGATCATCATCGCGAAGGATTCGCCCTCCCCGGAGGGGCGGAAATGGCCTGCCTTTTCCCAGGCCTGGTACCAGGCCTGTTCGATGCTGTCGGGTTGGTAGGTTTTATCCATGATCTCCGCTGTCTTCACCGCAAAAACGAAGGGCGAATTATAGCGAAAGGGGGCGCCGCCGTCGCGCTCCGTGGTTCAGAGACGGTGGCTCTGAATCTGGAAGCCGCGGTCGCGGTAGAAGCGGAAACGGGCCCGGCCCGCTTCGCGCAGCGGGCCGTCACCGGTGATCATTTCCGCCACCCGCTGGAAACGGGTGGCGAAGTCCGGCACCTCCGGCGCCAGATTGATCAGCACATCGTGGTGGTCGCCGGGGTCGTCCCCGTGCCCCACCACCACCGGCGTCTCTGCCATCGGCGTGTCCGCCGCCAGATCGTGGGGCAGAAAGCCGGTGGCCGGCTGCGCCCAGAAAGCGGCATCCACCTCGCGGGCGTGGGCGTCGTCCCGGCAGTGCACATAAATGCGCCGGGACTGCCGCCAGGCCTTCTCCGCGATGCGGCGGGCGAGGGCGGTTTGCACGCCTTCGCCGGCCTGTTCAGTGATGTAGAACAGTATTTCCGTCAAGGGGTCAGCCTTTGCGCTCCGCCAGATTGATCAGGTAGCGGGTGAGCATCGGCACCGGCCGGCCGGTGGAGCCCTTCTCCTTGCCGCCGCTGTTCCAGGCGGTGCCGGCGATGTCCAGGTGCGCCCATTTCACGTCGCGGGCAAAGCGGTGCAGGAAGCAGGCCGCGGTGATCGAGCCGCCCTTGGGGCCGCCGATGTTCTGCATGTCCGCGAACGGGCTGTCCAGCTGAGTCTGGTAGTCCTCCCACAGCGGCATCGGCCAGCCCCGGTCGCCGGTGTCCCGGCCCGCTTCCAGCAGTGCCTCGCTGAGGGCGTCGTCGTTGCTGTACACCGCCTGGGCGTGGCTGCCCAGCGCCATCACGCAGGCCCCGGTCAGGGTGGCCACATCGATCACCGTGTGCGGCTTGTGCTTCTGCTGCACGTAGGTGAGGGCGTCGCACAGCACCAGCCGGCCCTCGGCGTCGGTGTTGAGGATCTCCACGGTCTGGCCGGACAGGGTTTTGACGATGTCCCCGGGGCGGGTGGCTTCGCCGTCGGGCATGTTTTCCGCCGCCGCCACCACGGCCACCAGGTGGATCGGCAGCCCCAGCTCGCAGACCGTCTTCATCGCCCCGAATACGCTGGCGGCGCCGCCCATGTCGTACTTCATCTCGTCCATGCTGGCGCCGGGCTTCAGGGAGATACCGCCGGTATCGAAGGTAATGCCCTTGCCGACCAGGGACACCGGCTTGCCGGTGGCGCCCTTGTAGTCCATCACGATCAGGCAGCCCTTGCGGCTGCTGCCCTGGGACACGGCGCAAAACGCGCCCATGCCCATTTTTTCCGCCTGGGCGTGGCTGATCACCTTCACGGACAGCTTTTTCTCGTAGTCCTTGGCCAGCTGACGGGCGCGCTTGGCCAGGTACTCCGGGTAGCAATCGTTGGGCGCCATGTTGCCCAGATCCTTGGCCAGCGCGGACCCGGCGGCCACCGCCTTGCCCACGTTGGAGGCCTTCTTCAGGCCGTTATTGCGTTCGGCCGCCCAGAAGGTCCACTTCTTCAGTGTCGCCGCCTTGGGCGCTTTGCTGCGGTACAGGTCGAACCGGTAGGCGGCTTCTTCCGCCACCCGGGTGCCTTCACGCACCTGCCATTCGATGTCCCGGGCCACGGCCACCGAGCCCAGCACCCACACCGCCTGCTTGGCCGGGCCGCGCTGCAGCGTGCGGCTCACCTGGCCGACCAGTTTCAGGAAGGCGTTGCCGTCCAGCTCGCTCTTGTCGCCGCAGCCGACCAGAAACAGGCGGCTGGCGGTCAGCCCCGGCGGCTGATGCAACCACGCGGTCTGGCCCTTGTCGCCGGAGAAATCTCCGGCCTTAATGAACGCCTTGACCGCTTCGCGTGTCTCATCGGGCAGGTTTTCAGGCAGGGTTGCGTCGCTGCTCAAGGGAAGAATCACGCAATCCGCTTTGATTTTTGCTAAAGCGGAATGGCTAATGGCGTACTCCATGCTGTCTCCTGAGTTACAATGCCGCACACTTTCAGTGCAGGTTAAGTGCGGGCGGGGCCGACGTTGATATTACACCGCTATATAAATCGACAGGTATTCATGACCACGGTACTGGTCACCTTCATTCTGGTGATGGTGCTGGTCAGTGGCCGCTTTATCAAGTACTTAGCCGAGGCCGCCGCCGGGCAGATCGCCGCGGACGCCCTGTTTCTGGTGATGGCGTTCCGGCTCCCCGAGTTCTTGCAGATGATCCTGCCGCTCAGCCTCTACATCGCCATCCTGCTGGTGTTGGGGCGCATGCACATGGACAACGAGATGGTGGTGCTGCGCGCCGGCGGGCAGGGCGACGGCCGGGTGGTGCGTTCCTTGATTGTACCCGCTCTGGTGGCGATGAGTGTGATCGCCCTGTTCGCGCTCTACGTCACCCCGCAAGGTGACGCCGAGGTAAACCGCATCTTCGAGGAACAGAAGGGGCGCTCGGTGCTCGAGCTGCTGACCCCCGGGCGCTTCCACGTCAAAGGCGACGACGACAACCAGCGGGCCACCTACGCGGAAAGCCTCAACCGCGAGGAAGGCGTACTGGAAAACGTGTTCGTGGCCGACGCCAGCTTCTCCAGCGAGGAGGCCGGCCGCCTGCTCACGGTCTGGGCGCGCAGCGGCAACCTGGTGCAGCAGGACGGTATCAGCTACCTGGAATTGACCGACGGCTACCAGTACCAGGGCAAACCCGGCGAAGCGGACTACCGGGAAGTGGCCTTCGAAAAAGCCCGTGTGCGCATCGGCAGCGAGCGCTCCAGCAGCCGCCCGCCCGAGGTGCGCGGCCGCTCCACCCTGGATCTGATTGATGACGGCGGCAACGAGGCCATGGCGGAGCTGGCCTGGCGCTGGTCCCTGGTGCTCACGGTGCCGATCATGTGCCTCGCCGCCGTGCCGCTGTCCCGGGTCAACCCCCGCCAAGGCCGGTTTCTGCGCATGATCCCCGCGGTGCTGGGCTACATGCTTTACGTGGGCCTGTTGCTGACCATGCGCAGCTGGATCGCCGAAGTGCCCGGCAGCGAACGGCCCTGGTACTACTCCATGGGGCTGATCCACCTGATCGCCGGGTTCGCCGTCTTCATGCTCTACTTCGGTGACCGGCTCAAGCCGAGGAGGGCCCGCGCATGACCCTGCTCAAACGGTATTTCTGGCGTTCGGTGCTGCTGCCGTCGCTGGCCATCGTGGCGATCATCGTCGGTCTGGACTGCCTGTTCAGCTTTATCTACGAGCTGGAGTTCCTGCGTGGCGGTTACCAGGTGATGCAGGCGCTGCAGTTCGTGCTCACCACGGTGCCGCGCCGCTTCCATGAATATCTGCCCATGGCGATTCTGCTCGGCACCCTGATCGGCCTGGGGCTGATGGCCAACAGCGGCGAGCTGTCGGTGATCCGCGCCGCCGGGGTGTCCACCCTGCAGGTCAGCTGGATGGTGCTGCGCCCGGTGATTTTCCTGATGCTGCTGTCGGTGCCGGTGGGCGAGTATCTGGCCCCGTATACCGAGCAGGTGGCGCAGAGCAACCGCTCCCTGCAGGAGGGCGGCGGCGAGGCCCTGCGCAGCGAATACGGCTTCTGGCACCGGGAAGGCGACGAATTCATCCATATCAATACGGTGCAGCCCAACGGGGTGCTCTACGGCCTCACCCGCTACCGCTTCAACGACGATCACCAGCTGGAAGAGAGCCAGTTCGTGGAGCGGGCGCTCTACCAGGGCGACCACTGGACGCTGCAGAACATCCAGGGCACCCGCTTCGGCGACGACCGCACCGAAACCTACACCGAAGGCGGCGGCCGCTGGGACACCAGCCTGACCCCGCAACTGCTGAGCATCGTGGTCCTGGAGCCCCGGCGGCTGGCCATGGCCAAGCTGTGGAACTACACCCGCTATATGAAAGAGCAGGGGCTGCAAAGCGCGGACTACATGCTGGCGTTCTGGCAAAAACTGCTGATGCCGGTGGCCACCATCGGCATGGTGCTGATCGCCATTTCCTTTATTTTCGGCCCCCTGCGCGAAGTCACCATGGGGCTGCGCATGGCCGCCGGCATCGTCGCCGGGCTGGCCTTCAACTACGGTCAGCAGTTTTTTGGGCATCTGTCGCTGGTGTTCCGCACCGAGCCGCTGATGGCGGCGGGGCTGCCGCCGCTGCTGTGCCTGATACTGGGCGTCTGGCTGCTGCTGCGGGTGCGTTGAACGGCTGGCAATGTTGGCCGGGCTTGGTATACTCGCCGCCCGAGACAGCGGGTTCGCTGTCCAGCGGTAAGCCAAAGCCAGAGTGGTGGAATTGGTAGACACGACGGATTCAAAATCCGTTGCCCGCGAGGGCGTGCCGGTTCAAGTCCGGCCTCTGGTACCAAACATTATGTCGGGAATGGACTTCCGACGCAGCGTCGTCACTGGGATTTCCCTTTCTGGATTCGTTAGGACGCCCGTTCAACTTGCTCCTTCGACTAGCCAGTTGGGGCTGCTGCAAACATCCCCCTCTTCATCTGGTTGCAAGCCGGGCAGCCCTAATCGGTGGTTGCCCTCTCTCTTCCCTTGAACCGCACGACTACCTTGTCAAACGAAGAATCTGATTCCGCGGAGGTTTCGGCGCCCCACCGTGTGCGCTGCTGCTTCAAACGGCAGTGTCCTGTCACGGCAAAAGATAAATTAGCTTTAAGAAAAAGTTCTTATTGAGTTTTGGTTGGTTAACCAATAGCATCTTTGTAAACGTATACTTCATGCTGTAGTTCTCTAGAGGAGGTTCTGATGAGTGCAATCTCAATTCAGCCCCGTAAAGTAGATTTTGATGTGTCCTCTGTGCCGCGCCACTGGAATGGCGGTGATCCTGTGGTAACCCGTTTTTTTGACGCCTTGTCGGTGCATTTTCCCGAGGGTGAGCGGTTTTTTATCCAGTCGGTGCGCCATTTCCAGGATCAGGTGACGGACCAGCGCTTGCGTGAAGATATCCGCCATTTCATTCGTCAGGAGGGCCAGCACGGTATCGTCCATGATCGTTTCAATGACGTGATGGAGGCGCAGGGAATCGATGTCGATCAGATTACCCGCAACCTGCGTCGTTTTATTCGTACGACACAGAAATACATGCCGGAAAAGTATCAACTGGCGATGACCGCGGCTTTCGAGCATTTTACCGCCACTCTGGGCGAGGCGATGCTCAAGGATGAAACGGATATGTTCCGAGATGCGGATCCGGTAATGCGGGCGATGTTTCTCTGGCATGGTGTGGAAGAGGTTGAGCACAAGGCAGTGGCGTACGATGTATACCGAACCGCGGCAGGCGGAGGTTATTTGACTCGCGCTTCGGCCCTGGTGGTTGCCATGCTGATGGTGCACCTGGTCGTCGGACCGGTGTTCGTGAATATGTTGCGTCTTGACGGTGCGATGCGACGGCCGACGGTAGTGCTGCGTGGTCTAAACCGGCTCTACGGTCGTCGCGGTATTCTGACCCGCATGTTGCCCGAGTTTGTTGCGTGGTTCCGTCCGGGATTCCACCCCTGGGAAACGGGCATGCCGGAGAAAGTCGCGGCATGGTTGAAGGAGTACGGAGAGCATGGTGATCCGATGCGGGCATCGGCCGCCGTATATGAAACCGAGCCGGTGAGCGAGGCCGCCTGAATGGTCGGCGGAGAAGTGTCTGAAACGGCTGTAAGGCCAAAGATCGGGGCGCGTCACTGCCACAGGCCGGGCAGGCACTGTGGCAGTTCGGCCATCCGGGACTTGCTTGAGTTCCACGGCTTGGTGATGAGCGAGGCTTGCTGTTTTGGTCTTGGGGCCGGACTCGGCATTACCTATGTGGAGACTGCAGCCTCCAATACCCCTTTCATCGTGCATGTGCGTTCAATGGAATTCGAGGAAAAGGTATTCAATACTTTGGATGTTCCCTTTTCCTGGCGCAGCTATCGCGATCAACGGTCCGCCAATACGGATCTCAAACGGGTGCTGAATGAAAATCGACCCGCACTGTTGTTAACTGACATTTTCCATTTGCCCTACTTCCAAAGCAGCACACATTTTGCAGGGCACGCCATCGTGGCATGGTTATATGACGAGGAGCGGGACGAGGTGTTGGTCAGTGATACCGAACGCCCGGGATTGATCGCGGTATCTACGGCTGATTTGGCCGACGCACGCTTCTCCACTGCGCCCCCTTTCATTCATAACGGAAACCTGTTTGCCCCCGAAGCTATCAAAGCCAGCGTAACTCCGGAACGTATTCGGAGGGCTATCTTTGACAATGCCTATGCTCTGGCGAACGGCGATCGTTTTAGCGGTCTCGCGGCGCTGGATACTTGGATTGACCGGCTGTCACATTGGGCGGCTGACGAAAACTGGCGCTGGTCGTTGCGTTTTGCTTACCAGGTGATCGAAAAGCGCGGTACTGGGGGAGCCGGATTTCGTACCCTGTACGCCGATTTTTTGGAAGAGGCCAGTGCACGGCTTACCGTGGTGAGAGATGCGAAGTTAGTGGAGCTCATGCGAGGCGCGGCAGCGGCTTGGTCCGGCTTGGCGGCTGTTTTGAAAATGGCTTCCGAGGCAACGACATTTCCTTCCGGCGATATCGAGTTGGCTATTAATCGGGTTAAATCACACGAGTCGCGTTATGTGAAGTGTGTACTAGATGCTCTGGGCTGATTAGATAAAAGCGACCGGACCCGGAGCGATACACTGGCTCTTGAGTGAGCCAGGCCAATGGAAAGGGGGAAGCGATTCGATGTCAGATCGTTATTTAACCATGGCCAAGACCTTCTTTGGCACATCCCATCCCTTGTTCAACGCCTTCGGCGTGGAAGTGGAGGAAGTTGGCAAAGGGCGTGCCGCCATGAGCCTCTCCTGCCGTCCAGCGCTTTGCGATCGACACGGGGGGCTTCACCGAGGAGTTGTTGTCACGCTATTGGATACCAATTGCGGGTTGGCAATATTTTCCCGACTTGGTGACATGCGTCCGATTGCGACCATCGATCTGCGTGTGGATTTCATTCGCCCCGTACCCGCGGGGGAGGGAATCTACAGCGAGGTGGAGTGTTACGCGGTACGAGGTGATATCGCCTATGTGCGCGGACAAGGTTGCGCTTATTCCGATCATAACTTGCTGGCAACGGTATTCGGTTCGTTTGCCGTCGGTACTCTCGGGCCTGCATTCGATTCAGCCATGAAAGGGGAGGGGAAAGTATGAAAGAGCGATCGCTTTTGAATCGCCAGATGACGGGTTGGCCGACATGGCTCTGAATAAAGCGCAAAAAGAAATGCTTGAAAATACTCCATTTGTGGAGTTTCTAGGTCTTGAGGCGCTGACCTCTGATGAGGGGTTCTCTTGCCGGTTGTGCTTTCGAGAACAGCATATCGGTAACCCTCTGTTGCGTACCTTTCATGGCGGAATCCTCGCCAGTTTTGCCGAAATAACGGCAGCTCTCTATTTGATGGAATCGCTTAATCTAGTCGAAGAGCCGTTATGCAGTAGTATGACCTTTGATTATTTACGGCCCGCGTTTGCGGGCACAATTCGTGCCGAGCCTTGTATTGTCCGTGCAGGAAGACGTTTCGTAGTCGTTTCCGTCGACGTTTATCTGGATAAAACGCTTGTGTCAATCGGGCGCTTTATCTATAGCCGCTAAGTATTTTCAACTGGGGGCTGATGCTTTTTGAACCACCTGGGAAAATACCATGATCATATCGCAAACATTACGTCGTGCGGTCCAGCAAAATCCTGACGGCATCGCCACGATTTACAAAGATAGAAAGCGGTCATGGCGCGCTTTTGAGAATCGTGTTGCGCGCCTGGCCGCGGGCCTTCGCGCCTTGGGAGCGGAAAGAGGGAATCGCGTCGCGATCTTGTCACTCAATAGCGACCGCTACCTAGAATATTTTTACGCCGTGCCATGGGCCGGCGGGGCTCTTAATCCCGTCAATATCCGCCTGGCACCGCCGGAGATCGCGTACAGTCTGAACGATTCCGCATCGTCCATCCTGTTTGTCGATGATGCATTCAGCGACATGCTGTCAAAACTGCGGCCGCTGCTTGAGACCGTTCAACATGTGGTTTTCATGGGCGACGGTAGTTTACCGGACGGTTGTGTCGACTATGAGTCGCTTATCGCTGAATCCGATCCGATGCGGGATATCAGCGAAGGAGGGAGCGAGCTTGCCGGACTGTTCTATACCGGGGGGACCACCGGGCGGTCGAAAGGCGTGATGCTGAGCCATGACAACCTTGTCTTCAATGCGCTTAATGTGGTGCCGGAAATGGATTATGGGTCCGGCACGATCTACATGCATGCGGCTCCGATGTTTCATTTGGCCGATATGGCAAGCACTTTTGCCGTGACGCTAGCTGGTGGCACGCACGGCATCGTACCTCGTTTCGACATAGACGATGTGCTCTCTTTTATTGAGCGTGAAAGAGTTACACATGCCTTACTCGTGCCAACGATGATCAATCTGCTGGTGTCCTCCGGAAGAATAAAGGAATTCGACGTAAGTAGCGTCAAGCGCATGCTCTACGGAGCGTCGGCCATGCCTGAGTCAGTATTGATCAGCGCCATGAAGCAGATGCCGGACGCTCTGTTCGCTCAAGGGTATGGACAGACGGAGGCGTCACCCATCATCACCGCCTTGCCACCCGATTTCCATGTCCCTGGAGGCGACAAACTTCGAAGCGCGGGCAGAGCCGCGCTGGGAGTCGAGGTTGCCATTTTTGACAAGGATGATACCGAGCGGCCGAGATGCGAAGTTGGCGAGATCTGCGCCAGAGGTCCGAACGTCATGCTGGGTTATTGGGGAATGGAGGAAGCCTCCGCTGAGGCCCTGCGTAACGGCTGGTTGCATACCGGCGATCTCGGTTATATGGATGAAGACGGGTTTGTCTTCATCGTCGATCGCGTCAAGGACATGATCATCAGTGGTGGGGAGAATATATTCTCGGTCGAAGTTGAGAGTGCTATCTATAGTCATCCCGCGGTACAGGAATGCGCGGTGGTGGGGATTCCCCACGATGAATGGGTTGAAACGGTGCATGCAATCGTCGTGCCTCGCCAAGGCCATGTGCTCACGGAAGACGAGCTGTTGAGTCATTGCCGGGAGTTGATTGCCGGTTACAAACTTCCACGTAGTATCGAGTTCCGTAGTGAACCATTGCCGATAAGTGGCGCCGGCAAGATTCTCAAGAATGAGCTGCGTGCACCCTACTGGGAGCGGATGGGCCGATCGGTTACCTGATTTATCATTCTTGTCAAAACCACTTGCTTGGATGAGGAAAATTATGAACTTGCAATTTACGCAGGAAGAGCAGGAGTTTCAAAAGACGATACGCGCATGGATGCGGGAAAATATTCCTGAAGAGATTAGTCGTATTTCCGCGCTTGGCGAAATGCCGGAAAAATCGCAGCAACAGCAATGGGAGAAACGGCTCGGTAAACAGGGTTGGCTGGCGGTAACTTGGCCTGAACAATACGGAGGTCCGGGATGGACCGCGACACAGCGTTATCTTTTTGATCTTGAGAGGGCCATGGCTGGGGCGCCTCCGGTAAGTCCCTTCGGTGTCGCCATGGTAGGCCCTGTGATCTACACGTTCGGATCCGCGGAACAAAAAGAGCGATGGCTGCCCGGGATAGCCAGCGGCGAGACGCTTTGGTGCCAGGGTTATTCCGAGCCCAATGCCGGATCGGACCTCGCATCCCTTAAAACCCGCGCCGAGCGCAAACGGGACCATTACCTGGTCAATGGCCAGAAGATTTGGACCACCCAAGCGCATTGGGCGGACATGATGTTCTGTCTTGTCAGAACCGACCCCGATGCCAAGAAGCAACAGGGCATCTCTTTCCTGCTAATAGATATGAACACGCCGGGTATCGAGGTTCGTCCCATTTATACCATTGATGGGCACCATCACCTCAACGAAGTGTATTTCACCGATGTCAAGGTGCCGCTGGACAATCTGGTGGGGAAGGAGGGTATGGGGTGGACGATCGCCAAGTTTTTGTTAACGCATGAGCGCACAACGATCGCCGGCGTTGCCGACAGTCACTATGCATTGGCGCGCATGAAGATGGCTATTGACGAAGCTCCGTATTACATCGATAAGCAACAGGCGCGACGACGTGTGGCCGAGCTGGAAGTCGAACTGATGGCGTTGGAGTACACCAACTTTAGGACCGTTGCCGCGACAGACGAGGGCCGACCTTTTGGACCGGAGTCTTCCGGTCTCAAGATCAAGGGTACCGAGCTACAGCAGAAAATGTCCCAAGCGATGGTCGAGATGGGCGGGTTGATGTCGCTTGTCTGGGATAGTTCATCAGCGGTGGGTAATGAAAGCTTTAATCATTCCCCTCGTCGGTACAATTTTCTTCGTGCCTGCACGATTTATGGCGGATCGAACGAGATTCAGAAGAACGTGCTTGCCAAGATGCTGTTAGGTTTATGAGAGGTCATAATGGAATTCAATCTTTCCGATAACACGACCATGGTTGCCGATACGGCGCGGCGGTATCTCAAGGATCACTATGGTTTTGATACCTACATGCAACAACTCAACCAACTCAATCATTGTGATCCATCACGATGGGAGTTGATGCGCGAGCTAGGCTGGTTTGGTCTGCCGTTTCCTGAGTCGGTCGGAGGCTATGGCGGCGATCTGATCGACGTGGCGATGATTGTTAGGGAAGCCGGCGCCGTCTTGTGTCTGGATCCCTATGTCGATCTGGTGATCGGTCCTGGAAAACTTCTCGAGTATCTGGGTACTGAGCGGGCATTGAAGGTATTGCAATCCATTGTCGATGATGATGAGAGAGTGGCATGCGCGCTCTATGACTATCACGCCGGATACAATATTTTGAAGCCATCCCTGTCGATTAACGGTAGCAAATTGTCTGGACGGAAGAATTTCGTTCCTGATGGTGGCTGCGCGAATAGGGTGCTGACGACGGCGATGCTTGGAGATGAGCTGACCTTGGTCCTTGTGCCGCTTGAAGGCTGCGAGGTGACCCGCTATCGGGGCTTGGACGGTAGCCGGCTTGCCGATGTACTGTTCGATGACGTGGTGATTGACGAGGAGATGATTCTTTCTCGTGGCGTGAAGGTGGAGCGCGCCGTCAGCAAGACGGTCGCCTGGCTGCAGGCGCTCGATTGCGCGCGCATGTATGGCGCCGCCAGCGCGCTTTATCAGCGCACTCTTGATTACGCAAAGACGCGGAAGCAGTTCGGTGCGCCGATCGGCAGCTTCCAGGTAATCCAACATTACCTTGTGGATATGTTCACGGATCTTCAACAGTTGGAGTCGATGCTGTTCATGGTTTCCGTCAAAGCGGATCTAGACGATACGCTCGAGCGGGAACACGCTTGTTCGGCCACCAAGGCGTACTACGCCGACAAGGGGGTAAAGATCGCGCAACAGGCGATCCAGATTCACGGCGGTATCGGGGTCACCGAAGAGCTTGATATAGGCCATTACTTTCGTCTCATGACGTACTGCTCCCTAACACACGGCCATGGTGACTACCATCTTGATCGTATCGCCGCCCTCGGAGAGGAGTGCGATCGTGGATGAATATGATTTCATCGTAGTCGGAGCGGGATCCGCCGGTTGTGTCCTGGCCAACCGACTAAGCGAGTCCGGCCGATTCTCTGTTTGCTTGCTGGAGGCGGGTCCGCACGACAACAGCGGGTTTGTGAACGTGCCGTTCGGGGTGATCGGTTTGATCAGGGAGGGCAAGCGTAACTGGGGTTATCAAACAGTGGCTCAACGAGCGCTTGACAGTAGGCAGCTCTATTGGCCCCGTGGAAAAACTCTCGGTGGCAGTAGCTCAATCAACGCCATGGTTTATATTCGTGGACAACCTGAGGATTACGATGCCTGGCGGGACAGCGGGCTGAAGGGTTGGGGGTGGGATGATGTCCGGCCCATCTTCAACGCGCATGAGCACAATGAGGAGTATCCGCCGGACGCCTGGCACGGTAACGGAGGACCGCTGAACGTCACTCGGGTCAGGGATCCTAATCCGCTGACTGAGTTGTTCATTCGCGCCGGGGAAGAACTAGGCGAAAAGCGTAACGATGATTTCAACGGTGAATCGCAGCGCGGCTTCGGCCAATTCCAAGTGACGCAAAAAGATGGGCGACGCTGGAGCGCCGCGAGGGCGTTTCTCGATCCGGCGAGGAACCGCGGTAATTTGACCATTCTGACTAATGCAATGGTTTCCCGGGTAGTGATCGAAAATGGACGTGCGGTAGCCGTCGAGTATAGCGATACGGCCGGCTCATCTCACACCGTTCGGGCAAATCGGGAAGTCGTACTTTCGGGTGGGGCAATCAACTCGCCCCATTTGCTGATGCTTTCAGGCATTGGTGACCGTGACCATTTACAAAGTGTTGGCGTTGATTGTCTGGTGGACTGTCCAGAGGTGGGGTGTAATCTTCAAGACCATCTGGATATGACTATTTCGATTCACGATCGTAGCAAACAGTCAATTGGCTTCTCCCCTTACTTTCTACCGCGTTTGATGCGAGCGTTCTATCAGTACTTCCGCCATCGGCGCGGCTTTCTAGCCAGCAATGCGGCTGAGGCGGGGGCGTTTATTAATGTCGGCGAAGGGACGCGCCCGGATGTGCAGATGCATTTTCTGCCCGCATTTTTGCGCGATCATGGCAGGGAATTCACGTCAGGCTTTGGCTGCACCATTCATGTATGCCAGTTGCGGCCTAAAAGCCGCGGTTGGATTCGTCTCGCCGATAGCAACCCTCTCAGCGCCCCGCTCATCGATCCCTGTTATCTTTCCGATGCTGACGATCTTGGCGTCCTGAGAGAGGGCGTCAAACTGGCTCGGCGGGTGTTCCAGACAAAAGCTTTCGCCGAGGTTTTTGGAGGAGAAGATCTACCGGCGAGCGATGTGGTAACTGATACCCAAATTGAGGACGATATCAGGCAGCGCGCTGAAACTATTTATCATCCGGTGGGCACTTGCCGTATGGGGGTGGATGATCTGGCCGTAGTGGATGATCGGTTAAGAGTCAGGGGCGTGTTAGGATTGCGCGTTGCTGATGCGTCCGTCATGCCTTCTTTGATCAGTGGCAACACTAACGCGGCAAGCATGATGATCGGCGAGAAAGCGGCTGGTTATATCATTCAGGATCAACGATGAGACGACATTAGCGCCACCAAACGGTAGTGCTAATGTCGTCCCCAGGTCTTTTGGGGCGGCGGAATTCGGATATTAGGCCATCTTGACTTGGTCGCTGTCGGGACGGTTTCTGTAAGCTCGGTATAGTGATCCATTTTCAGCGAACAGGCGTTGTCGCCACGTATCTTCCAGTGCCCGCGTGTCGTGATTGTCAGGATGGTAACGTCGATCAACGAACTCCGGAAGGCGGCGCATAATCCCGGAGACAAATCCCTTTGGACCGAACAGTACGTTCAATCCAATGGCATTGTCCTTGACGCTGCCCAGCTTCCCGTCCTTGGCGAGCATCCATGCCCAAGTGATCCCCAACATCGGCAAGAGCACAACCAGGGATGCCGCCGTCGCTGCGATCCGCTCACCGTGACTATTGCCGATGATTTCGTAAACGTTATAAGCAACAGATTTGTGTTCAAGCTCCTCAAGAGCATGCCATTGCCATATCTTTATCATCTCCGGGTCGGCCAGACTTTGAAACGTCTCGTCTTCCAATAGCTGCTCCGCAAGCAAGGCGGTAAAATGTTCCATGAAAGTAGTGGCGGCAAGCTGGGTTCTCTTCGGTAACATTTTCAGAATGCGGAGGCCGAATTTTACGAAGCGGTCCGGAGTGTCCATGTCGAAGCCCCTCTCGGCAAGCAATTCGTTAAGGCGGTCATGCTCGCGACCATGAATGGCTTCTTGCCCCATGAATCCGGAAATGGCCGCTCGCTGCTGCGTGTCGGTGACATGGCTTCGAAAATAACGCACCGAATCCATGAAGTAGCGCTCGCCGGGTGGAAAGAACCCCGACAGCATGGCAAAGAATGTGGTTGCCGTAGCGTTGTCCGCATAGAAGTACTTTGGTGTTGTGTCCGGAAACTGGAAGTCTATGTGACGGGGAGGGATGCCCACTGACGCACCGTTCAGGACATTGGACGTCTTTGCACTAGTTCTCTTCTTTAAAGCCATGACTCGGCCCTCTTTTTGAAGTTTGATCCTGCTTATTGCGATGATTGACTAGACATTTTTTGCCGCCCCTGTCGCATTCGAAAGAGCGCTTCGAGGGGCCGCTGATAGCCCGCCGGCATCAGGCGTTGGCCGGCGTCCAGTATCGTTGCGTCATTACCTATCAACACGCGACGCCGGTTCTTGCGAACCGCGTGGAGGATAGCGTTGGCTGCCTGTTCCGGCGTGGACCGGGCGATGCGATCGAAAAGTTCCGTAATTTCCTCCTTGCTGCCCGGGGCTATGTTCCCCATATCACCCATTCGGCTATTACGCGCAATGTTGGTCTTGACGCCGCCCGGGTGCACGCAGGTTGCACTGACACAGCTTCGCTCAATGTCCAGTTCTTCGCGCAGCGACTCGGTGAACCCTCGAACAGCGAATTTCGCGGCGTTATAGGCTGATTGGGTGGGGACTCCAATGATGCCAAAGATGCTCGAGATGTTTATCACGTGGCCGTCGCCGGATTGCTTGAGGTAAGGCAGAAAGGCCTTGGTTCCGTATACCACCCCCCAGAAGTTAATGTTCATAAGCCATTCGAAGTTGTCATAGCTCATGGCATCGACGGTTTCTCCGAGTCCAACGCCGGCATTGTTCATTATCAAGTTAACCTGTCCGTGCTCCTTGACACATTGATCCGCATACCGATAGACCTCATTCCTTCGGCTTACATTAACAACATGGGTGGTGACTCTGACCGGGTAGTCGCGCAGGTCGATGGCGATGTCTTTTAGACTGTTTTCGTCAATATCCGACAGAGCCAAATGGCAGCCTTTTTTAGCCAGCAGCATGGCGGTCGCTCGACCTATGCCTGAACCGGCACCAGTAATCGCAGCGACTTTCCCGTAAAAACGTTTCATAATATGCTCCAACAGGTAGGCGGATCAGGCACTCAGTAACTTGCGAAATACGCTGTTCCTTCCGCGCTTGATGCTACTTCCCTCAAAACGAAGGTGGCCATCCTCGAGATTGCCATAGCGTAATGCGGGCAGGTCACGCAAATAGTCATCAAGATTCTGCCAGGGGGTCCTGCTGCCCTGACGAGGGAGGCGGTCGTTGGCGCGAAGAACATATCCGGAACGTAAATTAAGAAAGTTCATCTGGGTCTTGCTCCCTTGTCCATCGACGGGTGTGACCACCCGGGCGCCAATATCGCGCATGTGATTCAGGAGGCGGCAGACGAATTCAGAGGCGATGTCGGCCTTCAGCGTCCAAGAAGCGTTGGTGTAACCGAACACCAGGGCCATATTTGGTACCCCTTCGAGCATCAGTCCCTTGTACATCAGGGCGTCCGCCACATGAACCTCACGGCCGTCGACTTCCAACCTCGCGCCACCGAATAGCTGCAAATCAAGGCCAGTGGCTGTGATCAGAACATCAGCGTCGATATGAGCGCCGGACTTCAATTGGATCCCGGTTTCGGTGACCGCTTCGATGTGGTCGGTGACCACGGAGGCCTGGCCTTCGCGGATAACCTTGAAGAGATCACCCTTGGGAACGGCGCACATGCGTTCTTCCCAGGGATTGTAATGGGGTTGGAAATGCCGCATATCGACCTCCGGGCCGAGCTGCCGGCGCGCTGTCGCCAAAAGCAGGCGTCGCATCGCCTTGGGCTTACTCAGAGAAAGTCGATATACCGCTCTTTGCAACAGAATATTGCGGGTCCGGGCCAGCCGGTAAACGGCCATCTCCGGCAGAATGCGGCGCAGGTTCCTGGATATCAGATCCTGCTCCGGCACGGTGGCTACATAGGTGGGCGAGCGCTGCAGCATCACTACATGATCCGCCTTGTCGGCCATAGCCGGAACCAGCGTCACGGCAGTGGCGCCACTGCCAATAACCACCACCCGTTTGCCAGTGTAATCGTAGTTTTCCGGCCAGTGTTGCGGATGGATTACGTCACCGCGGAATTGGTTGATCCCCGGAATCTCCGGTGTGTAGCCGGAGTCGTATTTGTAGTATCCGGTGCAATGGAATACAAAGCCGGTGCTGAACTGGTGCTCTTCATCGGTTGCTTCGTCGATGGCTTTGACGATCCAGTGTTTTTTTTCGCTATGCCAGGATTGCGAGATCACTTTCAGACCGAACTGGATTCGGCGTTTCACATCGTATTCGCGTGCGGTGTCGTCAATATACCGACGGATAGAAGGGCCGTCGGCAAGCATCTTGGTATCGGTCCAGGGCCGAAAGTTATAACCCAGGGTAAACATGTCGGAATCGGAGCGGATGCCGGGATAGCGGAATAAATCCCAGGTGCCTCCGATCCGTTTGCGTCGTTCAACGATTCCAAAACGGACGTTGGGGCATTTTTCCTTTAAGTGACACGCCGCGCCAATTCCCGACAGGCCCGCACCGACGATCAGAACATCAAGATAAGGGTGTTTCATGGTGTTGCTCCGTAGTGGCAGTGCGGCACGATTCCGGCTCAGTGGCGGCTGGCCGTTCTTTCAGAAATTGCAGTACCGCCTCGGTAAAAACACTGTTACGGTCTCCCGCGACCATATGGCCGGCCTGTTTCAGAACGACATAACGTGCCTCTGGTATTAGAGTGAGCAGCTCTGTTGCGCCCCGGTCACTAAGAACATCGCTGTAGTAGCCACGTATCAAAAGCACCGGTACGTCCAACTGGCGGGCCGCCAGCTCCAGCCTTGCTCGGTCGAACATGCTCCCGGCCTTGGTTGGCGCGTTCGCGTGGTTGAGAAAAGCTGGGTCCCAGTGCCAGTAAAACCGGCCATTACCGTGTTGACGCAGGTTTTTGCGTAGCCCGGAGAGGTCTTTTGATGGCGGGCGGCGCGGGTTGTAGGCGGTGATAGCATCGCGTACCTGCTCCAGCGTCTCGAATCCGTCCTGATGATGACGCATGAATTCGATGATCCGGCGGACGCCCCGAGGTTCCAATCTTGGCGCCACGTCGACCAGTACCAGTGCCTCGCAATCCAGGGAGGTGTCTTCGCCAAGCGTGAGCAAAGCGGTCAGGCCACCCATGGACGCGCCGACGATAACCGGCCGGGCCGGTAGCGAGCGAATCACCGCGCTGAGGTCCGCTGCAAGGGCTCGGGCACTGTAGTCGCCTTCTCGAGACCAGTCGCTTTCGCCGTGGCCTCGTGCGTCCAGGCTAAACGCGCAGTAGCCGGCATCGGCCAGTGCGATCGCCGTGTCGGACCAGGCATGGCGGGTCTGCCCGCCGCCGTGCAGGAGCAATACGGGGGGCGCCGTGTCTTCACCATGGCGGCTGGCCCACAGATTCAACCCCTCACTGCCAGTGAATCGCACCCGAACACTGCGTCGAAGGCCGCAATGCGCGGACGATGTCGTCGTCTGAGAGTCAGTCATAGTCAACTCTTCCGGCAATACATTTGGTCGTCCAACCAATATTACAGATTGAATATATCAACGGCAATGCTTCTCCAGCCCCTTTCAGATCAGTTTGTAACGGCCGGGGTATAACACGTTAAAAATCCTTCACCGGAAGGAACGTGAAGGTCAGGTCCACTCCCAAGGGAGGTGCTTCAAGTTCAACCGACGCCAGACCGATGCCGATCAGGTCGATGTTGGCGGGAATGGTCAGCGGGTCGGGATTGGAGACCTTGAGTATCAGTCTGCCATCGTCGACGAACCGAAGCGGTCCTTCGAGAGTGACGTTGTTAACCCGTTTGCTGCGAATATCGTGCCCAAGTTCAATAATCAGCCTGGGTTCCAGTTCAGGCGCGTCTATCAACAGGTCGAAGGTGGTGCTGAACCAGGGACCGTCCTCTGTCTCGGTGATGTAGCCTTCAATAAACGGTGAATCGCCCTCGGGTAGTAAACGCAGAACCAAGGGACCTGTCTCGAGACCAATGGTGATGAGGCCTAACGCTCTGGCTTCGAGAAAGACCTCCGTGGTGGTCAGCGTAGTTGGAAAGACGGAAACACGAACAGCGCCCGTGGTCCGATCATCCGTGTCCGGGTTATCGTCAATCAGTCTACGGTTGATGGAGACGGCGGAGTCGTATTCCCGGGGGCCGGCCTGCAACGCGCCGGTACTGACGAACGCGAAGCGTTTCTCCGGACAGTCCTCGCCAATTGAGCAGCCCAGGTTGGCGTTGGTAATCACGCCCCCGGTGTCCCGCAGCTCCAACCGCAGGTGGTTGGCGGGCGCCTTGATGACACCATTGTCGTCGGTGGCACCTTGTTCTGAATTGTCGACCTGTAGATTGGCATTTACGTCGACCGTCGGTAGGGAACGCAGGGATACGAGGGTATAACGCTGATCGTCACCGGTCACGACAAAGTGGTTTACCATATCGGGACCTCCCTCGCGCGGCGCTGGAGCCGTGTCGCTGCTCTGTGACAGTTGGCGTGTTTGCAAGGCAGCACCGTCCAGTGTGCAGATGGCGTTGTTTCCGCAGTCGGGACTGGTGGGCTCCGAGCGCAACGTATAGCGATATAGCTGACCGTCTCGCCAAGGGCTGTCAGGGAAAAACTCAACCCGTTGCGCCAGCACGTCGAGGTGGCCCGGCACCGGTTGCCAATCCCCACCGGCATCGCGACGCTCGACGAAAAAAGTGTCGCCGTTGACTGTTGCCGGATCTATACGGCGGTTGAAGATGACCCGTATAGGGTACTCTCGAAAAAGCCCGACCACGGGGAACAGGGGGTCGCTTCCCTGGCCGCCCTGGCAGCGTCCGTTACGCCATTGTGATCTTTCACCGATTAGCCGGGCGTCGGTCAGAGCACAGGGGTATCCGGGGAAAACAGCGGCTACCAAGGGCGCACGAAGGCTGTCGCGGTTGTCATTCGGCAAAAACAGATCGTCAAGGCGCATATCAAGGGTGTAATCCTTGCTCAGAGGGTTGCCCGCCGTGTCCCGTAGCTGGCTGGTCAGTATGATTTCGACGTCCTGGTTGTGCTCCACGATTCCGGTGCCTTCGAGGATGACGGTGGCGCCGTCGACACGCATCGAGACGTTTTCAGGTGGTAGCGAAGTGCCGTTAACCTGGACGTTGATAGCGCCATCAAGAAACGCCGACGCGGGATCAATCGCCTTGTTAAAGTTCAGAATGACCGGATCCCCCGGGCGTGTGTTGGCCTGGAAGTCCTCACCCGGCGACCAGGATTGTAATTCCAGAGGGCGTAGATCCGGCTCAGGCATTGGCGGGTTTCGCTGCCCGGCGAAGGACTCCATGCGGAAAGATAATTGGGCACCAGCCTTTTCAAGGCCGAGAATGTCGGGGTCGACCACGGAGATCGCATCCAGCACCAGCTTGCCATCCTCGACAATGGCGAGACCGACGACCTGGATATTGAGCAGATTCTGACTGAGGGCGGCATTGGCGATGGTTCCCTCCGCGGTCATGGCCGCATCCATTCTCAGCAGTGCATAGCGAGGCGCCGTCGCCTCGGTACTGAAGGGATTGGGAATCAGATAGCCGTTGGCGTCACTGAGAAGGGTAATTTGCAGGTCGCCGGTATCGATACCGGCGGGGATTTCCCCCAGAATGTTGACATCGACCGGCGCGCCTCGCAGTACCGTGCCGGCCGGCACCCGGAGGGGGACGGCATCGGCAAAGTCTGGGACAAAGCCCAGGTCCGCGGCCAGCGAGCCCGTCAGTTCGGTAACGGCGCTGTCACCGATGATAAAGCTGTCCAATGGCACCTGATTGACCGGTCTTCCCGTCAGCTGGGATTGCAGGTCCGGCTGTTGCTCGCCTAGGGAACCGACCTTGATGACCGTGGTTTCGCGCGGCTGTGTGCCCATGGGTGTGAACTGGCGTTCGACTTCCGGAAGTAGAGAACCATCACGACTGCGGAGCCCCGATAATGCTAACGTGTATTCCACCGAGTCCAGGTCCTGGCGCGGATCCAGTATCAAATAGCGCCCCTGCAGTAGCACGGAGGCGTCGATCAGCTGGCCCTGGTCGTCGACAAGCGTGATCTGCTTGCCATAAACGGTGGTGGCCGGGTCGAGCGGCCGGTTGAAGACCATGCGTAGCGTGCTCATATCATTTATTCTGGCATCCTCGATGCCGGCCAGCAGTGGATCGGGATCCAGAGGTGTGATGCCAAGTATCTTAAAGCCGTCACTGCCGACGGCGTCGGCGAACCCCGCATGGGCGCCCATCGTGTGAAATTGAAAATTTTTGAATACGGTATCGTCGATACGCCCCAGGCCCGCCTCGCTGACACTCAGCCGATAATGCGTATTGGGCGACAGTGAAGTCCGTGGTTTCAGTACCAGCCCCCGGCCGCCATCGATCACTTCGGGGGTAAAGGGCACGGCGTTTCCGGCGTCGTCGGCGAGCCGCAGACGGTCCTCGACATCGCCGCTCACCTCGTCACTCAGTGTGGTTGAGAAACGCAGCACGACATTGCCGCTCGTCGGCACCTCCTGCTGGCCAGGGTAGGGGTAAGCGAACACCAGTGTGTCCGAAGCGCGCCATGGATTGACGACTTTGCCTTCGTCATCGCCGCACGCACTGATCAACATCAGCCCGAACACCCAAAGGGCAAACGAAACGTACCGCGGCCGAATGTTTATTTGTTTATTCATCTCTACTCTCCTGAATTCAGCTCCGCCATCGCGGTCTAGAATTTGAGTGACAGGGAACCCGAGATGACGTGTATGTCGCCATCCACGCGAACGGTCTCGTAGGGGTTGGGATTGGTTGGCGAGTTGATGGATGTGAGGTTGAACTCTCTTTCATCAAGCTGCTGGTATTGATAAGCCAGGGACATCACAAGGGGCATATTGATTATAGGCGCGCGTTTCAGGCGGTAATCGGCGCCAACACCGACCACGATACGGTCGCTGTCGAGAAAGTTGACATCCTGGGACCGGGTCGATTGAAGTGGGGAATCCTCGACGGCCACACCCCCATAAAGTTTAAGAGCGTCCGACCACGTGTAACGGACGCCGATGCGGGGAACGGTGGTGTCATTAAAGCGCAGCCCAGCCTGGTCCCTGACCGTGTCACCGGCGAATTCACTCTCAAGATCGGACCAATACTGGCGCTCTACAGCCGCAACCAGCTCGAACTTACCTAAAGGCATCAGCAATCCGATTCCGTATACCTGGGGCTGGAACGTGTCGAGAGTGGCCAGCGCAAGATCAAGGCCCGGCTCGGGTATGACACCGGGAATCACCACGTTGGCGTCCACGCTGACGTCGTACTCCGACTCCCCTCGATAGAACAACGCCAGCTCCGGTTTAAGCGCGAAAGGCAGGCAGGCGCTCGAACCGCACAGCGTATCGCTCAGGTTGACGTTAATGCCCAGCGAGGGTGTCAATGTCGGTTCGGCTTCCAGAGAGAGCTCTTCGGAGTCGGTATTGCCGGACAGATCGGAGACCGCTTCAAGGCGGGCCTGGGCCGCCAGCGTGAGTCTTGCCGAGGCACCGATATCAACGCCGCGCAGGAGGTTGCTAACCGCCCCACCAAAAGCGAGATACAAGGGTTGCGACTCAAAACGCAGGAACTGGCCTTCCTGACTGGTATTGGCCGCGAAGGGCAGCGCGTTGGAGGCATACTCATCCACGCCGACGTTAATACCAAGATAGATCGGTGTGTCCAAGTCCGCCGCGCCGGCGACACGGGTCTTGATACCAAGAAGCAGTAACTCCGAACTCTGGTCCGTGAGCACATCGTTTTCGCGATCGAATGGTGCGGCTCCGCCAAGTGATTCGGCACGCAACTCCTGGTCACCGTGCTGAAAGACCACTGTGAGTTCACCTTCCGGCGAGCGCGCAAGTGCCGCCGGGTTGTAGTAGGTGGCCCAAGCACCGCTGTGGAAAGCGCTGAACGCCTGGGCCGAGCCGGCGTGAATGGGGCCCAGGCCGTAGGTGCTTGCTGCATCGCCCGCTCCGGCCATTACCTCGCATGGGAGCAGCACGACTATCAGAACGGCCAAGGCACGACGGACCCGAAGCCCCGCGTTGGGGAGGAAAAGATATCTGCGGGACTGATGGTGAGACCTGATTATTGTCATAGGGAATCATCCTTTTTGTTATTCGGGGGTGGCATTTGGCATGCTTTGTTTGGTCGAACAAACAATGCGCTGGACTTGGTTTTGAGGCAATACGAAAAATTGCTTATCAGTCAATGAAAATTTAAGGTTTTACGGTGTTGTCGTCGCCAGCAGCCGCCTTCCGCTCCAGCGAAAAGTCGCGCAGTTCGGTGGGTATGGTGCGCTTCTGGCCTTGCCGGTCCCGGTGCGGAGGAAGTCCTCGTGGATCTGGGCCACTTTCGGCACCTTGGAGCTGCCCGGCCACTGGCGGCGTGATGCTCCGGTTTCGCGAGCAGCACACGGGCTCGGGACATCGCGCGGACAGTGGTCCTTGACCGCTCTGGGGCGCCGTCGTTGGTGCGCTCGGGAGGGTATGGGCGAGCAAGGATCGCCGTCTTCCCGGTGCGTTCGGGGCCTTGGCCACGCCCGGTTACAATCGCGGGGCCTCCAGTGCGCTCAAAAATACTATTTTGTTCTGTCGACTGTTGCGGTTCCGAATACGCCATCCGACAGAAACCGCCAGAGAAAATCGACTGATTGAGGAGAGACAGATGCGTGGATTAATGATGGACCGGCCTTTGATGATTTCCCATATCATCGAGTACGCGGCCGCCAGCTATCCAGAGCAGGAGATCGTGTCCCGGACTCCGGAAGGCGGCCTGCACCGTTACAACTACGAAGATGCGGCCAAGCGTAGCCGCCAGTTGGCCAACGCGCTCAAGTCGCTGGGCGTCCAGGCCGGGGATCGCATCGCGACGGTGGCCTGGAACACCTATCGGCACTTGGAGCTGTATTACGCGGTCTCCGGTATTGGGGCGATCTGTCACACAATCAATCCGCGTCTGCCGGTCGAGCAGTTCGGCTACATCGTCAATCACGCCAAGGATCAGTACATTTTCCTTGATCTGACCTTCGTTCCATTGCTGGAGAAGTTGCAAGGTCTGTTTGAAGGCGTGAAGGGCTACGTCGTCATGACCGACCGCGCTCATATGCCCGAAACCTCGCTGCCCAACGTGATGTGCTACGAGGAATTGGTCGGCGAGCAGTCCGATGAAATGGCCTGGCCGGAGTTCGACGAGCATACCGCTTCGTCGCTCTGCTATACCTCCGGCACCACCGGCAATCCCAAGGGGGTGTTGTACTCGCACCGCTCGACGCTGCTGCACGCCTTCTCGGTGTTGACCATCCCCGGAATGAATCTGGGCGAGGAGAGTGCCGTGCTGCCGGTGGTGCCGATGTTCCACGTTAACGCCTGGGGCGTCCCCTACTTCGAGCCAATGGTGGGCGCGAAGATCGTCTTTCCGGGGCCGAAGCTCGATGGCGAGAGCCTGGCCGAGCTGATTAATAACGAGGGCGTCACCGAGGCCTGGGGTGTGCCCACCGTGTGGCTCGGGCTTCTTGGTCATATGCGTAAGACCGAGCAGAAGTTCACCTCTCTCAAGCGTGTTCTTATCGGCGGCTCGGCCGCGCCACGGGCGATGATGCGCGAATTCCAGGAGAAGTACGGCGTCGAAGGCTTGCAGGGCTGGGGCATGACCGAGATGAGTCCGATCGGCACGGTTTCGATGATCCGTCCCAAGGACGCCGATCTGCCGCTTGATCGGCAGTTCGACATCAAGGCCAAGCAGGGGCGTGCGGTGTTCGGGGTGGAGATGAAGATCGTCAACGACGACGGTCAAGCGCTGCCGCGGGACGGCAAGTCCTTCGGTGAGCTGCTGGTGCGCGGCCCGGCGATCATCAGCGGCTACTACGAAAACCCTGAAGCCAGCGCCAAGGCCTTCGACAGCGAGGGCTGGTTCCGCACCGGCGATGTTTCCAAGATCGACCCCGAAGGCTACATGGAGATCGTCGACCGCACCAAGGACGTGATCAAGTCCGGAGGCGAGTGGATCAGTTCCATCGATCTTGAGAACGAAGCTGTGGGCCATCCCGAGATCGCCGAGGCAGCGGTCATAGCGGTGCATCATCCGAAATGGGACGAGCGGCCGCTTCTGGTGGTGGTGCGCGAGCCGGACAGCCAGCTCGACAAGCAGGGCGTGATCGACTATCTGAGCCAGCGGGTCGCGAAATGGTGGCTGCCGGATGACGTGGTATTCGTCGACGAACTGCCGCACGGGGCGACCGGCAAGCTACAGAAGGCCAAATTGCGCGAGCAGTTCAAGGACTATTCGTTGCCAGAGGTTGGTGGTTAAAAAAGGCCTCAATCCGCGCCTCGTCGGCGGAGTGAGCTCGCGGTATGCCAACCGGCGTTGGCTCAGGTCTTTGAACACAGCTGGAGTAGTGGAATGAAATGCGTGCAAATCTCCAACTATCCCCACCGGATGGGTGGGCACTGCGGCTCGGGCGCACTGCGCGACCTGTTGGAATGGGCCGGGCTTGGCTGGGACGGGCCGCCGGGCGAGGGGCTCGTGTTCGGCCTCGGCGGCGGGTTGTCCTTTATGTATATGAGAGTATCCGAGCTCACGCCTCCCATCTACCTGGTAGGGCGCAACGGTGACATGGAGCTCGACTTCTGCCACCGCCTCGGCATTAAAACCGAGCGTCGCCAAACCGACGATCCCGACGAGGGTTGGCGCTGGGTCGCCGACGAAATCGACGCCGGCCGTCCCGTGATGATCTGGGCTGACATCGCCGAGCTGCCGTATCTCAGGGTACGTTTATCCAACACCCGTCATGACATCGTCGTCATCGGCTACGACGAGAGGCGCGGCGTCGCCCGGGTGGTGGACAACGATCGCGAGGAGGTGCAGGAAGTCCCCCTAAAAGCTCTGGCGCGAGCTCGTGCCTCCCATGGCTTTCCCGATCCCAATCGCCACGCGACTTACCCGATACGCTTTCCTGATCGGCTGCCTGAGCTACTGCCGGTGGCGCGCGATGCAGCGGCAAGCGCGGCGCGCAATATGCGCGGCACGGATGCGACGCTGTTCGATCCGGCGGACCTGCCCGCCGATGGTGTGGTCGCCTCCGGCCTGAAGGGCGTCAATATCTTCGTCGACGATCTGGCCACCTGGGGAGATAGACTGACTGATGACCAGCTTAACGCATCGCTAAGGGTCTTACCGGTCTTCGTCGAGAAAGCCGGCACAGGCGGTGGCTTGTTCCGCCGCCTCGAAGCGGAATTCTGCGCCGAGGTTGCCCGCCTCACGGGCGATCGATCCTTTGCCCGTGCCGCCGACGTCCTGCTCGACTGCGCCAACGCCTGGAGCCGTCTTGCTACATATGCCGCCGCCGATCAGCTTGACTGGCGGGCGCTTGTCGTCCATGCCGAACAACTCCCGTCATCCGAGCAACGCGCGGTGCAGGCGCTGGAGGAGGCGGCAAGCCCGTAGAGTCGGCGGTGAGCGCCGGCGAGACCCGACCCGCCGCTCGCGGATGCCGTCCATGAACCACAAGGCGAGCGAGCGCGGACTCGGTTGGGGCCAATAAGCTTGGAGGAATAGGGTAAATGATCTTACACGAACCTGAACTGATCGAGGCATACTCCGATAAAGGCTACTGGGGTGACAGAACCCTGCTGGATCGCTTTGCCGCCAATCGTGCCGCCTACCCGGACCGGGAAGCGGTGGTGGATCCACCCAATCGTGACGAGCTGGTCGGCACACCGCCCCAGCGGCTCAGCTGGGCCGAGTTTGGTCGGGCCGTGGACGCCACCGCCGCCGAGCTGGCACGCCGGGGCTTCGGCAAGGACGACCTACTGGTGGCGCAGTTGCCGAACATCTGGGAACTGGCCATGCTCTATCTGGCGGCGGCCAAGGCCGGCGGTCTGCTTTCCGCGTTGCCCCTGCAATGGCGAAGCAAGGATGTGGGCTATGTGAAAGAGATCACCGGCGCCAGATTCTACGCCTCGGTGGAAAGCTTCCACGGCTTTGATTACCGGGCCCTGGGGCAGGAGCTGGGCTTCGAGCACTACATTGGTCTGGCGGCGCTGACCGATATCGCCCATGGAGATCCGGGCCGGGTCCCGGAGGTGCCGGTGGATGCCAATGACATCTTCACCCTGTGCTGGACTTCGGGCACTGAGTCAAACCCCAAGGGCTGCCCCATGAGCCACAACAACTGGGAGTACATGACCAACCTGGTGTTCACCACCTGTGGCCTGCGCGAGGGTGACCGTATCCTGTGTGTGGCACCGCTGGTGAACATGACGGCGGTAGGGGTGAACTACCTCCCCTGGCTGGCGGCGGGGGGCACCCTGGTGCTGCATCATCCGATTACGCCGGAAATCCTGTTGCGCCAGCTGACCGAGGAGCACATCGAGTACACGATTCTGGTACCGGCAATGCTGAACATGATTGTCAAGCTGCCCAACGTGGACCAGCTGGATCTCTCCAGCGTGAGGACCATCACCACTGGTTCGGCGCCCCCCTCGGCCTGGTCGATGCAGGAGTTCAAGCGCCGCTGGGGCATCGAGATCGTCAACATCTGGGGCCAGAACGAGGGCACCAGTCTGGTAGCCGGCCCGGCCGATGTGCCGGACCTGGAGATGCGGGTGGATCACCTGCCCTGGTGGGGCAAGGCAGGAGTCCAATGGCCTTCCGGCGTCAGCGGGGTCGAGCTGAAAATTCTCGGCGATGAGGATGAGGAGATAACCGAACCAGGTGGCATCGGCGAGCTTTGCTATCGCAGCCCGGGTGTGTTCGCGGGCTACTTTCAGCGCCCGGATATTACCGCGGCTTCGTTCACTTATGACGGCTTTTTCCGCACCGGCGACCTTTTCATCGTGCGGGATGACAGGCACCTAGGGTTCTATGACCGCAAGAAGGACATCGTGATTCGGGGTGGTTACAATATCTCCAGTGTGGAGGTGGAGAACGCGGTGCTGGGCTTCGGCAAGGTACGGGACGTCGCGGTCATACCCCAACCGGACGAGATCATGGGCGAGCGGATCTGTATCTGCGTGGTGCCTGTTGACGAGGATAACCCGCCGACCCTGGAGGAAATCAACGACTACTTGAGGGAGCAGGGCATGAGTGTCTACAAGCTGCCGGAAAAGATGAAACTGATCAACGCCATTCCCCGCAATCCGGTGGGCAAGATTCTGAAGAAGGAATTGCGAGCCCTGTAGCCGGTTCGCCGTCATGCCTCTCATAGGGTGTCTCCAAATGACCCCGTATTGTCAAAAAATGACCTCGCTAGGCTGCTGTCACGCAACCATGGTCGGGAACAGATGGTGCTGCTGAAACTTCCACCGTTGCATAGACAGCCGGCTGGCCTAATTGCAACCGCGCATCCTGTGGGAGGAACTTTTAAGCGTTTCGACAACACCGAAATCGTCGACGAGTTTGAACGGGTTGCGGTCCAGCTTCGCGCGCGTCCGGTTCGGTGGAAACCACGGAAACGGGCGGGTTACCAACCCCGTCTCGCGCCTGCCATAACAACATAACACCAGTCAGGAGATCTTCGAAATGTCCGCTATAGCCCAGCTGAAAGCAATGCCCGAGGCCCGTGCGGCCCTCAGGGAGATTTTGGGCCAGTTTGGTTGGGGCGCGTTGGCGATTGGTGGCGTCCGGGCCGCGTGGCGTAGCCGGCTTAAGCGACAGGAGCTTCCGCGGCAATTCCTGCTTGCTCTATGGGAGCATTGGGGAGATCGTGAGGCGATTGTCGACGGTGATCGTCGGGTCACCTTCGGTCAATTCAGGGATCGAGTTCTCCGCCTGACCAATGGCCTGCACCGGCTGGGTATCGGCGAAGGCGAGGCGGTGGCCGAGGTGATGCACAACGGCGCGCCATGGTTCGAATTGATGCTGGCTTGTACGCTCAGGGACAATCCCATGCCGATGCTCAATTGGCATCTCCAGCCCAAGGAGTTGGCGGAATGTATCAACAAGGCCTCGCCAAAGGCTCTGGTATTGGGGGGCGCCTTTGTGGAAGCGGTACAGTCGGTTCGTGATCAGTTGACCACCGTCGAACACTTCATCGTGGTTGATGCTGACGAGTTGCCCGAGGGTATGATCGCCTACGAGTCACTGATCCGGGACAGCCGGTCCATACTCCCAAGCGGCAAGCTGGGCATGGCCCCAAAGACCTACAGCGGCGGTACCACAGGGACGCCGAAATACATCAACATCGACCGGGACCGGCTGACATCGGATTCGGCCGAGGCGCGGCGGGGCGCCTCCAAGGAGGAGGTGACCCGGTTGGGGTTGATGCAGATATCGGCCTTTCATTTCTACAAGATCGGCAAAATCCGGGATCCGATCAGCAACAACATCCGCACGCTGATTCCGGGGCCGCTGTATCATGCCGGGGTACAGATCGCGGTGTTGCCGTTCTTTCTCGGCGGCACCGCGGTGCCCATGAGCAAGTTCGATCCCGAGCTCATGCTTAAACTTATTCAGGACGAGCGTATCAACTGGACCTTCGTCGCCCCGACCATGCTCGAGCGCATCCTGGCACTGCCCGAGGCTCTGAAGTCCCAATACGACCTTTCCAGCATGCGGGTAATCATTTGCGCGGCGGCGCCTTGTCCGCCCAAGGTCAAGCGCGAGATCAACACGCTGTTCCGCCGCCAGGGAGCGTCGGATGATGTCTTCCATGAATACTACGGCGCTTCGGAGAGCGGCCTGATCAGCGTTCTCGCCAGCGAGGACTACCAGGAGAACCCAAAGCGCTACGACAGCGTTGGCAAGCTGCGGGCGGCGGAATGCCGGATCTATGACGAGGAGACCGGCACCTGGACCCCACCCGGCAAGGAAGGGAAGGTGCTCGTGCGCTCCCCGATGGCCCTTGCGCTGAACTACGTCGGCCTCAGCGAAGAGAAGATGAAGGAGAATTATATCGGGGTCGAGGGCAAGCTCTGGTACGACGATGGTCTGATTGGTTATGTGGACGAGGATGGTTTTCTGTACCTGACTTCGCGGATCAAGGAAATGATCATCTCCGGCGGGGTGAATCTTTTCCCCAATGAGATCGAGACGGTTATCAAGCGGCATCCGGCGGTTCTTGACGTTGCCGTGGTGCGGGCGCCGGACAAGGACCTGGGCGAGGTGCCGGCGGCGGTAATTGAGCTCAAAGAGCACCAGCAGGCCACTCGCAAGGAGATCATCGAGCACTGCAAGACGGAGGGGTTGTACGGTTTCAAGCTGCCAAAGATCGTGGACTTTGGCGAGCTGCCCCGCAACTTGGCCGGCAAGCTACCGAAAAAGCAGCTTGAGGAGAAATACTGGAAAGGTGTCGCCCGGCACGGTTAGCGGGCTGTTGGAAATGCCTTGCGCGCTCTGGCTGTTACCGACCTGTCAATCTTGTATAGGATCCGGCCGGCTCCCGGCTGATCATGGAGAACGTCAACCACGGGCGCATCTATCGCGAGGTGGGGTCAACGCCAGCGGCGGCGGCCCCGGGGACTGGCGATATCGCCATCCGGCTGACGGAAGCCCGGTGACGTGAATCGCATTCAATCGAGCCCCCGCGCAATCAGCTCCTTCATGATCTCGTTGGTGCCGCCGTAGATCTTCTGTACCCGGGCGTCGGCGTACAAGCGTGCGATGGGATACTCGAGCATGTAGCCGTAGCCGCCGAAGAATTGAAGGCACTCGTCGACGATCTCGCACTGCTTTTGCGTGCACCACCATTTGGCCATTGAGGCCGTCTCCGCGTCGAGTGCGCCGGCGATCAGGCGCTGGATGCAGTGGTCGATGAACACTTGGCCGAGAGTCACTTCGGTGCGCCGCTCGGCGAGCCGGAAGCGCGTGTTCTGGAAGTCGAGCAGACGCTTGCCGAAGGCCTTGCGCTCGCGCACGTAGGCCAAGGTGTGCTCCAGGGCCGCCTCGGCGGCAGCGATGGCGCCGACGCCGATGATCAAGCGCTCGCGTGGCAGTTGGTTCATAAGTTGGTAGAAGCCCTGGCCCTCTTCGCCGCCGAGTAGGTTCTCGGCCGGCACCCGCAGATCATCGAAGAACAACTCAGCGGTGTCCTGACCTTTCTGGCCGATCTTGTGCAGAAGCCGGCCGCGGCGGAAGCCGGGCTGCTCGCCCGGCTGTTCGACGACCAGCAGCGAGACGCCCCTGGCGGCCTCGGCCGGATTGGTCTTGCAGACGACGATCAGCAGGCCGCAGTGATGGCCGTTGGAGATGAAGGTTTTCGACCCGTTGACCACATAGTTCTCGCCTTGGCGTTCGGCCCGCGTGCGCACGGCCTGTAGATCCGAGCCGGTGCCCGGCTCGGTCATGGCAATGGCCCCCACCCACTCGCCGGAGGCGAGCTTGGGAAGCCAGCGATGCTTCTGCTCCGGCGTGCCGCAGCTGACGATGTAGTGGCTGACGATCTCATGAACGCCCTTGGCCCAACTGGTATTGCCGGCACGGGCCTGCTCCTGGAGGATCACGGCCTCATGGGCGAAGCTTCCCCCCGCCCCGCCGTATTTCTCCGGCACGTCGGTGCACAGGAGGCCGGCGGCGCCTGCCCTTGTCCACAGCGTGCGCTCGACGTGCTGCTGGGAGTCCCAGTGTTCTTCGAAGGGGGTGATTTCGGTGGCGATGAACTTCCGGACGTTGTCGCGGAACAGCGTTAGTTCTTCGTCCATCCAGGGTGATTGATTAAACGTCATGGTGTCCATGGCCTCACATTGAGAACCCGCCGCCACAGAGCAGCGTCTGACCGCTGATGTAGTTCGACTCCGGAGTGCAAAACAGATAGACGGCCCCGGCGGCCTCGGCCGGCGTGCCGGCGCGACCGAGCGGCACCATGGCCTCCATGGTCTTGAGCAGATCGGGGTTGACGCCCACCTTGATCTTGCGGCCTTCCACATCGATGCTCGCATCAGAGCCTGCTTCCGCCTCTGTGAGGCGCGTTTTGATCAGTCCGAAGGCCACGCAGTTGACGTTCACCTTGAGCCTGCCCCATTCCTTGGACATCGCCTTGGTCAGGCCGATCACCGCCGCCTTGGCGGCCGAATAGTTGGCCTGTCCAGCGTTGCCGCCGGTGCCGGCGATCGAGGCGATGTTGACCACCTTACGGAATACCTCGCGCCCTTCGGCGGCTTCTTTCTTGGCCTGCACGCGGAAGTATTCGGAGGCCGCGCGCAGAATGCGAAAGGGCGCCGTGGCGTGCACGTCCATGATCGCCTGCCACTGCTCATCGCTCATTTTCTGAATCACGTTGTCCCAGGTGTAGCCGGCGTTGTTGACGATGATGTCCAGACCGCCCAGCTGTTCGATTGCCGTGTTCACAAAGCGTTCGGCAAAATCCTCCTGTGTCACGCTGCCGATGCAGGCCACGGCCCTGCCGCCGGCGTCCTTGATCGCCGCGACCGTTTCCTCCGCCGGGGCGGCATCAAGATCGTTGACTACCACGCTGGCGCCTTCGGCGGCGAGTTTGAGGGCGATTTCCCGGCCTATCCCGCGCCCTGAGCCGCTGACGATGGCCACTTTATCTTGAAGTTTCATACGCAGTCCTGCTTTGTTGGTGATGGAAAGGACGTGTTTCAGGCCAGCGCCACCAGGGCGTCGCCGGCGAGCTTGACTTCACCCTGTTTATCGACCACGCCGATCTCGAGCCGGGCCAGTGTTTCGTGGCCGTCCTCGGTGATTTCAACGATCTTGCCGGTGCAACTCAGCCGTGCGCCGACTGGCGTGATGGCGGCGAAGCGGACCGAGAACCGGCGCAGCCGGGTCTGCGGTGCCCACTGGGTCAGAAAGCGGCCCAAATAGGCCATCGGCAGCATGCCGTGCGCGAACACGTCCGGCATGCCAGAGGCCTTGGCAAAGTCGATGTCAATGTGGATCGGGTTGTGGTCACCCGAGGCGCCGGCGAACAGTGCCAGCGTCGCGCGCGTGATGGGCGGAAGCTCGAGTGGCGGAAGCGCCTGGCCGACCTTGACCTGGTCACGAGTGGGGGCGTTCATGCTGCGTTCTCCTGCGGGTTGCGGACGACGATCACGCTGCGTGCCTCGAGCACGGTCTCGCCAGTCGCGTCCTTGATCAGCGAATCCTTGACGATGAATTCGAGCGCACCGCTCTTCTTGCCGTAGATGTCGCTAATCTTTGACTCGACGCTGAGCACGTCGCCGGCACATACCGGCGCGTGATAGGTGAAGCTTTGCTCGCCGTGCAGGATGCGTCCGATCGGCACGTTCAGCGTTTCGAGCAACGTGGTCATGGTTCCGGCATCGAGGTCGGCGCCCATCAGAAAGGTTGGTGGTGCCGGCAGGCTACGGTAGCCGGCTGCCCGGGCCGCAGACTCGTCGAGGTACTCGGGCCGCGTTTCGCCGGTGGCTTTGGCGAAAAAACGTAACCGCCCCTTCTCGACCTCGAAGCTGACGGTCGGCAGGCGCAGCCCGATGTGTTTAGTGTCGATCATAGTTCGTCCTCTTCAGGTGGCCTGGTACATCGTCACCACGCAGGCGCCGCCCAGGCCGAGATTGTGTTGGAGCGCAATGCGCGCGCCTTCGACCTGGCGGTCCGCGGCCTGTCCTCGCAGCTGTTGGACCAGCTCGGTGCATTGCGCCAACCCGGTGGCGCCCAATGGATGACCCTTGGAAAGCAGCCCGCCCGAGGGGTTGGTAACCACGCGCCCACCGTGGGTGTTGTCGCCGTCCTCGACCATCTGCTCGCCGCCACCTTCCGGCGCCAGCCGTAGTGCTTCATAAGTCAGCAGCTCGTTGGTGGCGAAGCAGTCGTGCAGTTCCACGGCGTCGAGCTCCTCCGGACCGATGCCAGCGGTCTCGTAAACCTGATCGGCGGCGGTGCGCGTCATGTCATAGCCGACCAGTTGCATCATGTTGCGCGCCTCGAACGTGCTCGGTGTGTCGGTGGTCATCGCCTGCGCCAGGATGCGCACTCGGTGATCGAGAGCGTTGGCCCTGGCGAAGGCTTCGGAGCAGACGATGGCCGCCGCCGCGCCGCAGGTCGGCGGGCAGGCCATCAGGCGGGTCATTGGGCCGATCAACACCGGGGAGTCCATCACTTCCTCCACTGTCACTTCCTTGCGGAACAGCGCCACCGGGTTGCGCGCGGCATGCCGGCTCGCCTTAGCGCGTATTTTGGCGAAGGTCTCCGCCTTGGTGCCGTACTTGTCCATGTGCGCCATGCCCGCGCCGCCAAAATAGCGGATCGCCAGCGGCACCTCGGGCTGTCCCACCAGGTCCTCGCAGATCCGGTCAAAGGGTTCGAAGGGGGTCGGCCGGTCGTTGTAGTAGCTGCCCAGCGCTCCCGGCTTCATTTGCTCGAAGCCCAGGGCGATCACGCAGTCGGCGGCGCCGGACTCCACCGCCTGGCGCGCCAGGAACAGGGCGGTCGAGCCGGTGGAACAATTGTTGTTGACGTTGATCACGGGAATGCCGGTCATGCCGATTGGATAGAGCGCTCGCTGGCCGCAGGTGGAATCGCCATAGACATAGCCCACGTAGGCTTGCTCCACCTTGGCGTAGTCCAGCCCGGCATCGGCCAGGGCCTGACGCGCCGCCTCGGCACCCATCTGGTAGTAGGGCGCGCTGGCGCCGGGTTTCGCGAACGGCACCATGCCGACGCCGCTGATCACCGCTGTGTGTTTCATGCTTTTCTCCTTACCCTCTAGGTATCACCGTGCATTGCTTGTCGCACTGCATCCCGCACCACTTCCGGTCGCTCCATGGGCAGAAAATGGGTTGTTCCAGCCAGAACGTTCAACTCGGCGGAGGGTAGCAAGGCATGTAGGCGCCGGCGCGCCCTTGGCGAGAAGGTTGAGGCGCGTTCCGCGGCCAGTACGACCATCGGACACCGCAATCGTCGGACGGCGGGCCAGGGGTTGTGTTCGGTATGGGCAAAGGTGGTGCTTTCCCATTCCGGCGTACAGGCCAAGCGAAAACGATCATCATGGGCCACGAGGCCGTGCTCAACGTAGTTTTCCAGCCATGCTTCCGGCCAGGTTCTGAAGCCACCACGGCCACGAAAGTTCTCCAGTGCGGCGGCGCGCGAGTCAAACACCCTGCGGCGACGTGCGGCTCCGGCGGCCAGTGAAAACCGCTGTGACTGGCGTAGCAGCTTGGCCGACCACAATCGCCAGCCCTGCCAGGGATCCATGATCACCGGTTCCGCCAGGATCAAGCCCCGCACCTTGTCCGGTCGTCGGGCCGCGGCCATGATACTGGTCGTGGCACCGATCGAATGACCCGCAAGCCAGACAGGCTCATCCAGACTTTCCAGCCAAGCGACAAGGTCTTCGTAGTACGTTTCCCAACCGCGGAATGTTTTAATATCGGCCGCCTCGGCGCTGGCCCCGTGGCCCCGCATATCCCAGGCCAGCACGTTGCAATCGTCAGCCAATTCGTCGAGCAGCGAGCGGTAAACCTGGCTATGGAAGCCCGTCGCATGGGCCCAATGCAGGGTGGGGCGTTCGCGCGATCCGGGCCAGCGCCACAGCGCGATTTGCCGCCCGTCCGGGGCAGTGAATCCGTCACGCTCGATCACGTCACGCGTCTCAGTAGGATTTGGGTAAGCCAAGGACATGTTCTCCGATGTAGTTGAGCAGCATTTCGTTGTTGATTGGTGCAACCTCCATTAACCGTGCCGAAGGCCATAGCGTGATGATGTCGTAGTCCCGGTCGAAACCGTAGCCGCCGTGGGTCTGCAGGGCGGCCTCGACGGCTTTGACCGCCGCGCGAGAACCCAGCAATTTCGCCATGTTGGCATGAGAACCGGCATCGCCACCGGCGTCGAACGTCGCAGCCGCGTGGATCATCATCAGCCGTGCTGCCTCCAATTCGGCCTTGGCCTCGGCCAGCCGGTGCTGTATAGCCTGATAACCCCCGATGGGGGTGCCGAAAGGTTTGCGTTCGTTGGCGTAGGCCACTGCCTTTTTGAGAGCGTAATTGCCCAGGCCCACGGACATGGCGGTGACCAGCAGGCGCTCCGAATTCAGCGCCTCGAACATTCCGGCCAGGCCCTGTCCCGGGTTGCCGATCAAGCGACCCGCGTCGAGTTTGACGTCATCGAAAAAAACCAGGTATTGCCGCTCCGGCCAACCGACGTCGATATTCAGGGGCTGTAGTTCCACGCCGGGCGCGTCGGTATCCACCACGAACAAGGACATACCCTCGGTGCGTCGTTTGACTTCGCCGGCTTTTTGGGTGCGGGCCACGACCAGCATTCGATCGGCGTCCGCCGCACCGGAAATAAAAACCTTGCGCCCGGTCAGCCGATAGCCGTCACCATCCGGTGTCGCCAGCGTGGACATCGCGAAGCTGTTGGTCCCGGCATCCGGCTCGGTGATTGCGAAGCACAGTTTCTCGGCCCCGCTGATTGTCGGCTTGACGAACCGCTCTATTTGCCCGGGTGTGCCATTGCGGATGATCGGCACTCGCGCAAACCCAGTGAGCAACAGCATGGGCAGCACCAGCCCGGCCTCGGCCAGCGTTTCCATCAGCGCGACTAGTTCCACCTGGCCGCCGCCCGAGCCCCCCAGGTCCTCGGGAATGGTGATGCCAAGCAGCCCATATTCGCCCAGCGCTTCCCAGGCCTCCTGAGGGAATCGGTGATTATCGATGCATTCGCGCATGTATTCCCGGGAAAAGCCTTCGCTCACGACGCGGGTGGCCTCGCGAATGTCACGCATGCGTTCGGCTACGCGCGCTTGGTCGAACTGGGCTTCGGACGCGATGCTCATTATCGTCTCCCCCTTGCGCTCACCCCTCCGGGGTAAATAGGTTGCGTTTGCCATCGTGGTGCACGCGGCCCGTGCGATTGAGAAATTCCTCGTTCGTCATGGCATTGAGCAGGTCCGTGTCGGTGGGAGTGTTGGCAACAAACCGCCGGCCATCGCTCAGGCGGCCCAGCACAATACCCTGGACCGGGCGGTCGGCGCGGTCGTGCATGACAGTGTAGGTCTCGATGCGGGCCTTGCCCTGCGCCTGCTCCACCAGTTCCACGACGGGGCCGGCGTCGATCTCGGCTTGCAGCCCGGCCGGATCGATCGGCCGCCAACCGCCGACGGGCGGTCTTCCGCCGTAGAGCCCCAGCGAATGCTTGCTCATGTACCAGCCCACGCCGCTGACCAATCCGGTGGTGCTTCGGTCGGCGCGGATACGGTTCATGATCTCGGCGATGGCGTGGGTGCAATAGTTGTTGCCGGGCCCGCCATGGTAAGCCAAGCCACCCGTGACGGTCAGTGGCCGGGGATCATGCACGGAGATACCCAGCGCATCGCGCGCCATCTGTACAGCGCTGGGGAAACAGCTGTACAGGTCCAGGTGATCGATCGCGTCGATCCCGAGTCCGCTGGTCGCCGCCAGCCGCTCGCCGCAGGCGGTGATCGCCGGCGAGCGGGAAAGATCCGCCCGCTGGGAGACGAACCAATGATCGTGGCCGTTTGCCGCGGCCAGGGGGTACACCCAGCGTTCAGGGTCGATGCCCAGCCGCCGGGCCTTGGCCACGGACATCATTACCAGCGCGGCGGCCTGATCCACCGCGATGAGGGCGTTCATGTGCTTGGTGTAGGGCGCGCCGACCATGCGATTTTTGGGTGAGCGCTCGGCGATATCGGCCGCCGATAAAGGGTCGCGGCGCCAGGCTCGCGGATTGTCGACCGCGACGGCGTTGAATCGGGCATAGAATTCGCCCAGCATTCGTCGGTGCTCGGCTGGGTCAAGGCCGTAGCGACGCCGCAGCGCCTGCTCGAACAACGGATAGATCTGGATGGGCAGATTGAGCCCGTGGCGTTGTTCCGCCGAATTGGTCGGCTCGCGGTCATCGCCGAGCAGTCGCGGACCCTCGCCGGTGGCGGTGTCCAGCACTCCGGACAGGCCGGCGCCCTTGCCGCGCATCTGTGTGGCAAGCGCCTCGCCGCCCGCGATCAAGATACAATCGAGACCACCGGCGGCGATGCGATCGGCATAGTAACCGACCAGCCATTGACCCATGTTCCCGCCTATGGGTGTGTAGAAGCGCTCGCCGGGGTCGATGCCCAGATGCCGCGCCAGGGTGGACGGGGCATCGGAATAAGACGGCGCCAATATGTTGAGACACGTTAACGACTGGATCTGACCCAGAACCCCGGTCACACCGCAGTCCGCCGCCGCGGCTCGGGCAGCCTCGGCGACCAGGCCTATGGGGGTGCGCTCGGTATCCGGTTCGCGCGCGCTGATCTGGCCGGCGCCGACCAGCACCGGTGTTGTTTCCTCATGAGTCGTCATCGGCGAATAACCTCCGCAACGGTATCATCTCCGGGAAAAGGCCTGCTGTTGGACGTCAGCCTTGAGTCATCTGATAGCCATCCTGCCGGATAGGCCTTTTTGAAATGGTAATGAGCCATGGGCAGGTGTTTCGCTCGCCAAAGCATCTCGAAAGAGGTAGAAGGTCGAAGCATGGGCGCGTCGCCATGATGATCGAAGTAATAGCTGTTAGAGGCCGCGCAATTGTGGTTAAGGAACACCGTCCCTTGTTGGCGTCGTTGGATATTCCGGAAGTAGCGATCGTGCACGTCTTGACGAATCTCCACGCAAGTCGCGTCCCGCTTTCGGGCGGCCTGGATGCAGCGCGCCACGTGAATGGCGTTACCCTCGACCATTTTGAAATAGGATGAACCAATCAGCGCGTATGGACCCAGCATGATGTAGAGATTGGGGTAGCCGGGTACTGTCAGGCCCTCATAGGCCTGGTAACGGTTCCGCTCCCAGAATTCGCCCAGATCCACACCGCCGCGTCCCACGACTTCATAGGAGGGCAGATTGCCCTTTTCGAAAACCTTGTAGCCGGTCGCCAGGATCAGCACATCGATCTCGTGCTCAATGCCGTCGATGGTCTCGATGCCCTTGGGAGTGATGCGTTGGATAGGGGTGGTGATCAGATCGACGTTGCTACGGCTGAAGGTGGAAAAGTAGTTGTTGGAAAATGTCGGCCGCTTACAGCCGAAGCCATATCGCGGGGTTAATTTGCCCCATAACTCCGGGTTATCGGGCAATTGCTCGCGCATGTTGTTGACGCCGGCGCGCTGGGCCCATTGCACCAGCCAAGGAAAGCGCCGATAGTAAACCGCCGCGATGATCATCAACGATTCGGTCAGCGCATCGGTGGTGGTACGTACTCCCTGCTGGGCCAGGCTCGACCAACGAAAGACGGTGCGCATCCAGCCGGGCATACGGACATCCGGTTTCTTGAGTACCCAGATGGGCGTGCGCTGATAGACATCCAGATGCGCCACCCGCGGGGCGATTTCGGGAATCAGCTGCACCGCGGTGGCGCCGGTACCGATCACCGCCACCCGCTTGCCGGTGAGATCCACTTCGTGGTCCCAGCGCGCGGTGTGCATGCGCTCGCCCTGAAAATCCTCGACCCCTTCGATATCCGGCATCTTCGGCGAGATCAACCCGCCGGTGGCGGACACTAGGTGGCGTGCGGTGACACATCCCTTGTCGGTTGTCACCCGCCACAAGTGCTCGCCTTCATCGAACTCGGCACGCTTCACGCTGACGCCGAAACGTATGTAGGGATAGAGGCCGTATTTGCTGGCCACACGGCGGGCGTAGTTCTGCAGCTCGTCACCCGGCGCGAAGACCCGCGACCAGTTCGGATTCTGCTCGAAGGAAAAAGAGTAGACGAAAGAAGTGATGTCCACCGCCACGCCGGGGTAGCGGTTGTCGCGCCAGGTGCCGCCGACATCGGCGGCACGCTCGATGATCGATAAGGATTTCATGCCGCGGCTGAGAAGCTCGATGGCCGCGCCCATTCCGGCGAAGCCGGCGCCGATGATCAAAATCTCGTGGTCGGGTTCAGGGCTCCCGTGGCGCGGCGCCCGCTGGCCACGACGGCTTTGTTGAATCCGGTCCTCCGCGACATTCATAGTGGTCCTCCTTCCAGTTTTTAGCAGGCCGCTTAGCCGCTATGCGCGAGGCGCAGTTTCGTCCGTGCCACGGCCCGGGTGCATGCTACGGGCGCCGACAAATGCCGGCGCATAAAGCCGACTATTTCGGTAACGTCCTGGCGCGCCTCCGGCAACATGGAATGAAACACCGGCCACACATGTGGCATATTCCAGCGGGCGCGCAGGGTCACGGCCACGCCGGCCTGGCGCGCACGGTGCGCTACCCGATAGGCATCATCACGGAGGGCCTCGGATTCGCTCACAGTGAGCATAAGAGGCGGCAGGCCACGGAAATCGCCGTATATCGGTGAGACATAGGGATCCCGGGGATCATGGCCGGCCAGATACAGATCGGTGGCCATCTTGATCATGCGTGGAGTCAGCATGGCATCGCTGGCCGCGTTGGCCTGGCGCGACGGTGTATCGCCAACCGCATCGGCGCCGGGTGAGATCGACACGGCGCAGGCTGGCATGCGGGGGGAGGAATCGGGCGAGGCGGCCTGCGCATCGCGCAGCCTCAGCAGCGTGGCCAGAGTGAGGTTGCCACCCGCGGAATCTCCGATCAGGGCCAGCGGCTCGTCAGGATAGTCCTCGGCCAGCGCCCTGTAGGCATGGTGGGCATCGTCGAGGGCGGCCGGGTAGGCCGCCTCCGGCGCTAGGCGGTAGTCGATCCAGAACACGCGTGCGTTCAGTCTCTTGGCCAGCTGCCCGCAAAGCTCAGCATAAGTAGGGAAACGGCCACTGATAAAGGCGCCACCGTGGAGATACAGCACGGTGGCCGTGGGCTGACTGGGACTGACACGCACCGCCGGCACGCCGGGTGGTACGGCCGGTTCATTGCCAATGGTGGTCTTGCGCGCGGTGACTCCGGACGGCAGCCCGCCCGGCAGGCGGGCCATCGCGGCGATGCGCCGTAACCGCATCACCAACTCGTCGGGACTAGCCGGCTCGCGTTTCATCAGTAGCCGAAAACCACGGTCGGCAACTCTTGCCGAGAATGATGTCATGATTTGCCTCCTGCCGGATATCAGCCCCCGGCCAGGCGATACGCCTCGCCCAGCGCGCGAGCGTATAGCCGCGGCGCGTAGCGCTTGAACCGCCACATGAAACGCCCGTCGAACTGCGGCACCACATAAAGTTGCTTTCGATCGAGGGCGTCCAGGGTCCGGCGTGCCACCTGGTCGCTGGTGGCGAAGGTCCACTTGCGCATGGCGGCATGGGCGAAATCGCCGCGGTGCTCGGGCAGGCGCGCCTTGTCCAGAATGTTGGTGGGTACCACGGTGGGACACAGGGCCGAAACATGCACGCCGGTGCCGGTCAGCTCGGCCGCCAGAGTTTCGGAGAGTGAAAGGACCGCGGACTTGGTCACGTTATACGCACTCATCTCCGGCGCCGCGCCGAAACCGGCGGCCGAAGCCACGTTGACAATGCCGCCGTAGCCCAGTGCGCGCAGCTTGGGTGCGAAGAAGTGACAACCATGAATGACGCCCCAAAGATTGACTTTGAGGCACCAGCGCCAATCGCCAAGCGGCACTTCTCCGATGCGGCCGCCTACGCCCACCCCGGCGTTATTGACCACCAACGTCATTGGCCGTCCGAGCAGCGATTCGGCCTTGTCGGCGAGCGTGGCCATCTGCTTTTCACTACCTACGTCGCAGCGGTAGGCGACAGCCCGACCTTCGCCCAATTCCGAGAGTATGCTGGCGGTTTGCTCGGCGCGCTGGCGGTCTATATCCGCGCAGATCACTGATCCGCCACGGCGCACGATCTCATAGGCGAAGCTGCGGCCGATGCCGCTGCCCGCCCCCGTGACCAGGGCCGCCGCCCCCTCGGAGGGTTTCAGTGTTTTACGCTTGGCACCGCTCACGCCGCCGTCACTCGTTCCGCTGTTGTGTCACGCCTGTTATCGTCATGCCATTGCCGGAATGCTTGGTAAGCCTGCTGGGCATCACCGGTTTCCTCGTAGGCGCGCTTCCAGGCGTGGATGACTTCCCGGTTATCGGCGTCCCATGGATGGAAGCGGGGGGAGAGAAAAGGCAGCGTATCGATCACAAAAGCTCGGGTGAAGATTCCAGGTGCGAAGTACAACCACTTAATGGCGCGCAGTGCCGAGGGGATGTTCGTGAGCTGCCGATCTTTCCAGAGGAAATACAGCCAGTTACCGTGCACCAGAGGCAGGAAAAGGGCTGTACCCAGAGCGAGCGTCGCCATGCGGATTGCGTAAGCGCGGACGCCGCCCCCGCTTACCTCTCCGAACACGTCGAAGCTGACTGACTTGTGCTCCGTCTCCTCCACGAAGTGCCAGAACAGCATGGCGGCGACTTCCTGCCTGGTATCGTCCCACAGTTCCGGATGATCGAGCATTACCTGGGAAATCACGGCCGTGAAATGCTCGAAGTTCGCGGCCATGGCGCACTGGGTGGCGCCGCCCAGGTAGCGTTGAAGGGGCTTTCTGATCGCCTTGAACACGGCCTCCGCCCGGTCTATTGGAATGCCGTGCGCGACCATCGCTTCATTCATGGCGTCATGCTCCCGTGCATGGGAGCGTTCCTGTCGAATAAAGCTGATCGCGGCTTTGCGCACTGACGGATCGTGAAGATTCTCGAGTTGCTTACTCGTGGCCTGCATGACCCAGCGCTCGCCGTCCGGCACCGCGGCCAGGATCGCGTTCATCCAGTGAGTGATCCACGGATCGTTGTTGAACCAGTGGCGCGGCACCGTCTCCGGGCTCATGCCGAAATTCAAATCCCTGTGTTCGACTTCATCGTAACCAATCTTGCGGCTCGCGATCACCATGTCGACCTCCTGAGTAGTTCGACTGTTGAGTCACTTTATTTGGGCGATTGACCAAATGTCAAGGCCCGAAAAAAGCAGTCAGTGGATATCTTCGCGCGCCGGGAAACAGATCGCGTCAGACCGGCGGGAAAGGCCGGTCGAGATACGGTACAAAAGAAAGGAAACGGAATGCCGGAGCGTGGTACCGGACCACTAGGGGGCAGGGGGTAGAGTGTGCCGGGAACCGGCGTGCTGCCGGTACTGATCGGGCGAAAGACCGAACCAGCGCTTGAAGGCACGCCTGAAATTGGCTCCGTCATGATAGTTCATCAACGCGGCGATGGCTTCGATCGAAAGCTTGCTGTCACACAGGTAGCTGATCGCTTGCCGGGATAGGATTTCGTCACGAATTTTCCTAAAACTACTGTTTTCCTCCTTGAGCTTGCGAGCGAGAGTGCGTTTGCTCATGAAAAGGGAGGCCGCTGCTTCGTCTTCGCTGAGCGAACCGGGGGGTCTCGATAGCATCATCTTCTTAAGCCGGGTCTGGTAGCTGGGCTTGTGGTTCTGAAGCTCGGCAAGCATTGATTCACATTGCTCAAGAGCCAGGCGGTAATTTTCATGATTGGCGGAGGCGTTCGGTTCCAGGCACAGTGCCATCGGCAGTTTTAGTGTGAACTTATCGGAGCCAAAACGAATGCGACCGGGCAAGTAGTCCGAGTACATCGCGTGGTACTCAGGTGTCCGGTGGGTAAAACAAATTTCAGCCTCATGTAGTGGGCGACCGACAACGAACTCGCCGAATTCAAGCAGCACCACGATCATGGTATCCGCCAGGCAACGCTCGATATCCGCGTCCAGCGGCACTTGGAAGTCCAGTCGGCATTCCAGGTGTTCTTCAGCTTCCTGCAGGTGTAGCTCGACGATGCTTGCGCGAGTAGGTAGGAATGTCTGAATCGCCTGTAGCGCGGTGAGCAGGTCCGGACTGCTCGAGGCGGCAAAACCGATGGCGCCGTGGGTCGCCGGGGTCAGACGCTTACCCAGCCGTAAGCCGAACTCAAACTGGCCCGACAACGCCAGTGCATTGCGTAAAATCCGCACCTGGTGAGCTGGCGTGAGCAGACTGTCCTCGCCCAGAAATTGCGCGATACCGAGACCGGTACCTTGCAGCAACGAGGGTAGCTGGCTGACGGTTAAGTCCAGCTCGCGGGCAATAAGTCGTGAATAGTTCGACGGAATGCCGCCTTCCGAAGCTTTCGGTTCACCCTTCTGCTGTGTCATTGATACGGTCCGTTGATAGGCATGCCTGTCTTTAAATGACCCCAGTGTGTCAATAAATGACCTCCCCGGCAAGCGAATCAACAACCACGATGCAGTCATTAAGTTACTTGCTGGAGAAAGGTCTTGGGTAAGATTACGTTCATTGAGCATGACAGTACCGAGCACATTGCCGAGTTTGAATCTGGTTCCTCGCTGATGCAGGTTGCTGTTAATAACGCTGTGCCCGGCATCGACGGAGACTGCGGTGGGGAATGCGCCTGCGGCACCTGCCACGTGATAGTGACCGATGAATGGTTCGGAAAGACCGGGGAAATAAATGATGCTGAAGAGCAGATGTTGTCCATGACTCCGGAGCGGGCAGAAACTTCTCGGCTGGGCTGTCAGATTCGAACCACTGAGGCGATGGACGGTATGACCGTTCTGTTGCCTGAATTTCAGATGTAGCGGGAGGTCACCATGTCAACCAAGTCAGGCACGAACGATGCCATGCAAACAAAGATGATTAATGCCACATCGAGATTGGTGCCTATGCACTTACAGATCAAGGCACTCAAATCTCTGATGAAAGCGAAGAAAAAGGCACTGGGGTCAACACGCCCACAGGTCAAGTTTCTCGAACAGCCCGTGCCTGACGTCAATACCCTGGCACTTGAGGATATTGACACCAGCAACCCTTTTCTGTATCGGCAAGATCAGTGGGGTGCCTATTTCAAGCGGTTACGTGATGAGGCACCGGTGCACTTCCAGAAAAGCAGCCAGTTCGGGCCATTCTGGTCGGTGACACGCTATGAAGACATTTTGTTCGTCGATAAGAATCACGAGCTCTTTTCCTCCGAGCCACAAATCATTCTGGGTGATCCTCCGGAAGGGTTGTCGGTGGAAATGTTTATCGCCATGGATCCGCCAAAACATGATGTGCAACGCCGGGCGGTCCAAGGTGTGGTGGCACCCCAGAATCTCAAGGAAATGGAGGGGCTGATCCGGCAGCGCGCCGCCGAGGTGCTCGACAGTCTGCCCCTGGACAAGGCTTTCAACTGGGTGCCGGCAGTGTCCAAGGAGTTGACCGGGCGTATGTTGGCAACGTTGCTGGATTTCCCTTACGAGCAGCGTCACAAGCTGGTTGATTGGTCGGACCGACTGTCCGGAGCATCTTCGGCGACTGGTGGCGAGTTTACCGACGAAGACATCATGTTTGACGATGCCGCGGACATGGCCTGGTCATTCTCGAGGCTTTGGCGAGACAAGGAGGCACGACGCAAGGCTGGCGAGCCTCCGGGTTTCGACTTGATCAGCATGCTACAGAGTAACGAGGATACCCGGGATTTGATTAACCGTCCAATGGAGTTTATCGGCAACCTGGCGCTGCTGATTGTTGGCGGCAATGACACCACCCGCAACTCCATGAGCGGCGGTGTGCTGGCCCTGAATCAGTTCCCCGAGGAATTCATCAAGCTGAAGAAAAACCCGGAATTGATTCCGAACATGGTTTCGGAAATTATCCGCTGGCAAACTCCACTCGCGCACATGCGCCGGGTTGCCACGCAGGACGTGGAGCTGCGTGGTCAGACCATTAAGAAAGGGGACCGCGTGTTGATGTGGTATGCCTCCGGTAATAGAGACGAACGAAAGTTCGAAAATCCCGACCAGCTTATTATTGATCGAAAGGACGCGCGGAATCATATTTCCTTTGGCTACGGCATTCACCGTTGCATGGGCAACCGTCTGGCTGAGTTGCAATTGCGGATTTTGTGGGAAGAGTTACTCAAGCGCTTTGATAACATAGAGGTCGTGGGTGAGCCCGAGCGTGTGCAGTCCAACTTTGTGCGGGGCTATTCCAAGCTAATGGTCAAGTTGACCGCAAAAAATTGAATTCACGTCCGGAGCCGATGTCATCCGAACAGTTCGATTATGTCGTGGTTGGGGCGGGCTCGGCCGGATGCGTCGTCGCCAACCGCCTATCCGAATGCGGCCGCCATTCGGTGCTGTTGCTTGAGGCCGGTCCGGAGAGTCGCCGCAATCCGTTCGTGAATATGCCGCTGGGCTTTCTGCAGCTGATCTTCAGTCGTCGCGTTAACTGGCAGTTCAATACCGAGCCGCAACGGCACATGTATGGCCGTGCCTTATATCAGCCACGAGGCAAGATGGTCGGCGGGTCCAGCGGCATGAACGCGCAGGTCTACATTCGCGGACATGCCCGGGACTACGACGAGTGGGCACGGCTCGGTTGCGAGGGGTGGTCGTATGCCGATGTGTTGCCTTACTTCCGAAGATCCGAACATTTCGAGCCGGAGTTGGCGGCTCTTGAAACGGCGTTTCATGGTCGGGGTGGCCCGCTTAATGTTGCCGAGCGCCGCTATACCAATCCGCTAAGCACGGCGTTCGTCAAGGCGGCGATGCAGGCGGGCCACCGGCGCAACCCGGATTTCAACGGACGTGAACAGGAAGGCGTGGGCTACTACTATGTTTATCAGAAGGACGGCGCGCGCTGTAGCAATGCGCGTGCCTATCTCGAACCCGCGGCGTTTCGGTCCAACCTGACTGTCCGCAGCGGAGCGCACGTCACGCGTGTGTTGCTCCAGGGCGGCCATGCCACCGGTGTCGAATATCGGAGCGGGAAGGGGCTGGCTCAGGTCCGTGCCCGGCGCGAAGTAGTTCTCTGCGGCGGCGCGTTTAATTCTCCGCAGCTGCTGATGCTTTCTGGAATCGGGCCGCGCGGTGAACTGTCCCGGCACGGGATTGAATTGCGTCATGAGCTGGAGGGCGTGGGACGGAATCTGCAGGATCACATCGACGTGTTCGTGCGTGTTAGAGCGCGCGACCGCCAGAGCATTTCCATGCATCCGAGCTACTGGTTCAAGGGCCTTCGGGCCCTGCTGCAGTATCTGAGCGGTCGTCGCGGTTTACTGTCGAGTAACGGCGCCGAGGCCGGTGGGTTTATTCGTTCCCGTGCGGAAGAGCCGATCCCCGACTTGCAACTGCATTTCGGGCCGATGCTGTACGCTGATCACGGGCGGGATATGAAGACCGCGATGAGCGGTTATGGTTACATCGTGATGATTTATGGGCTCCGGCCTTTGTCGCGCGGCCACGTCGGTTTGCACAGTGCCGATCCCTTCGCGGCACCGCTGATAGACCCCAATTATATGGCTGAGCCCGCCGATGTCGAGAGACTCGTTCGGGGGGTGCGTTTAGTCCGCAGGATTCTGGAGCAGCCGGCTTTCGCGTCTCACCACGAGGTCGAGATATCGCCGGGACCGACGCTGCGCAGTGACGAAGACCTCGCCAGATGGGTGAGGCGTAGCGGCGAGTCGGCCTACCACCCTGTAGGTACCTGTAAGATGGGGTTGGATCCAATGGCGGTGGTCGATCCCCGACTGCGCGTGCATGGCCTCCGGTCCCTGCGGGTGGTTGATGCTTCCGTTATGCCGACCCTGGTGGGCGGAAATACTCATCAGCCGGCGACCATGATTGGCGAGAAGGGGGCCGAGATGATTCTCGAGGATTTCAAGGTTTCCCGCGGCCGATCGCGGTATTGAGTGCGGCGTGCTCGTCCCCATGGCGTTTGTAATCGTGAAATCGGACCCCAAGGCACAGTAGAAAAGAGATAGGCTATGACGAACAATCAGAAACAAACGACGGTCATCGTTGGCGGCGGGCACGCGGCGGGAGCGCTTTTGACAACACTGTTGCAAAAGAAATATCAGCATAAAGTGATTCTGGTGGGCGAAGAGCCCCACCCACCCTATCAGCGCCCGCCTCTGTCCAAGAATTACCTGACAGGCGAAGTTGATCAGGGTTCACTGTATTTGAAGCCAAGTTCAATATATGAAAAGGCGGGTCATCAGTTGCGGCTCGGTGTGCGAGTCGTGCAAATCGATCGAAACAACAAAATCATCCGGTTGTCGGACCAGAGCACCTTGAAATACGATCAACTTGTCCTGGCCACGGGATCGCGTGTTCGGCGTTTGAATGCGCCGGGAGCGGACTTGAAAGGCATTCACTATTTGCATGATATAGCCGATGCGGATAACTTGCGCCAACAATTAGTTGCAGGGAAACGTTTGGTCATCGTGGGTGGCGGCTATATCGGTCTCGAGGTCGCCGCCAGCGCAAACAAGAGCGGCGTCGATGTCACCGTACTGGAAGCCGCTGATCGGCTTATGCAACGGGTTACTGGGCCGGAAATGTCCGCATTCTTTTACGCCAAGCATACTGACGCCGGCGTGGACGTACGTTTGAACACCGCGGTTACCGGCTTCGAAGCGGGAGAGCAAGGTTGTGTGACGGGCGTGAGATTGGCGAACGGCGGTATCGTGCCGGCCGATATCGTGCTTGTTTCCATCGGTGTTCTTCCGGAAACCGCTCTAGCCGAGGCCGCGGGCTTGCCCTGTGATGACGGTATTGTCGTTGACGAGTTTACTCGTACCGCGGATCCCGCTGTCCTGGCGATCGGCGACTGTACCCGCCACCGGAATCTGTTATTTGAAAAGATGCAACGACTTGAGTCCGTGGCGAATGCCGTCGATCAGGCTCGTACTGCGGCGGCGACGCTTATGGGTGAGCGCGTGCCCTACACAAGCGTGCCGTGGTTCTGGTCGAACCAGTTTAACGTACGCTTACAAATGGTGGGGTTATCTCAAAACCACGATCAGCGGGTGGTTCGCGGTGATCCCTCGGATGAAGCGTTTGTGGTATTCTATTTACGCGGAAGCCGGCTGGTGGCCGTTGACGCGGTAAATCTGCCCATGGCCTTCATGGTCGGGAAGAAGCTTGTATATCAAGGCAAGGACGTCGATGTTGAAGCATTGAAAGATCCGAGCACCGAATTGAAATCGTTGGTATAAGGCATGATACCGAAGCAGCATCGGCATTCGGTGCGACGCAGACCGTACACGGCCCGGACCTCCTCCCTGGCCAGCTGACCAAGGCCGGTGGTGCTTAGCCGATGACTTGTGAGAAAATCAGCGGGCCGCGCGGATCTTCGGCGTGACGAGCCATTACGGGGAAGTCGTCGGTCTGACGCAGGCAATGGACTCTCGCAATTCGGATTCGCGCCGTACCCCGAGGCCGGAGGAGAAAAACCATGAGAAAAAAGCGCCCGGCCGGTCCGGCCCGGTCTGATCGTCAGTTTGTATTGACATCCGCCGCTCGACTGTTTCGTGAGCAGGGCTATGACCGGACCACGGTGAAAGAAATCGCAAAAGCGTGTAATTTGCTGCCCGGCAGCCTTCATTACCGGTATCAGGCCAAGGAGGATATTCTTGTTGATCTGATGCGCCTTGGTTTGGAGCAAACCTCGACTGCTGTCTCCGAAGCCGTGGCCGGTGCGGCGGAACCCGTGGAGCAGTTGCGTAGAGGCATCAATGCGCACCTTCAGATGCTGGTCAGCGGCTCGGACATGGTCTATGTACTGTTGTTTGAGTGGCGTTCTCTGCGCGGCGAGGCACGTAAGGAGATGATCAAGTTGCGCGACCGTTATGAGTCCCTCTGGGCGACTATGCTCAAGTCACTGGCGGAGAAAGGGGTAATTCGAAAGGAAGTGGATCTTGATTTGCTGCGGCTTATAGGCCTCGGCGCGCTCAACTGGGTAGCCACCTGGTTTAGCGACGATGGTCGCTACACGCTAGAGGAGATAGGTGATTTTGTCTGGCGCATGATCCGGGACGCGGTGCTAAAGGAGCGCCGGCACGATGTGCGGACTGAATACGGTTGATCGGCGCCCCTATGGCTCTAACGTCAGGCCCCGGAGCATCGGCGCCTCGGTGAACCCCGCTCCGGCAAGGCGCGGTCTTTGGATTGATCACGACAGAAAGTTCGCCAGAAGTGGGTCTGGGCAAGAGGCGCCCGGTGGCGGATCATTGGCGGTTTTGAATCGGTTTCTGCTACACTCGCGCATTGGGCCAAGTCCCGCTCTGCTACCCAGCATGAAACGAAGCTCCCGCTAAACGCGGGCTTTTTATTCCGTATCCGTTCGTCGCCAGACGCTGGTCCGCCCGTCGGAGCCCCCATGATTGAAGACGCCAAACCCGCCGGTTTGCTCAAACGCTTTATGGCCCTGGTTTACGACGGCTTCCTGGTGATCGCCCTTTGGTTCGTCAGCGCCGGCCTGTTCGTGCTTCTCTATAACCACACCGGCCTGCCGGTGCAGGACATCAACGGCGTCACCCGCGCCGACCCGATGGTGCTGCGCGGCGTGCTGTTCCCGCTGCTGATCCTGGAAACCTGGGCCTTCTACGCCTGGTTCTGGCTGCACGGCGGCCAGACCCTGGGCATGCGCGCCTGGCGCCTGCAGGTGCGCGACTACCGGGGCGGCCCCATGCGTTTCTGGCAGACGGTGGCCCGTTTCGCCGCCGCCGGGCTGTCCTGGCTGACCCTCGGCGCCGGCTATCTGGTGGTGCTGGTGCACCCGCACCAGACCCTGCATGACCGCCTGTCGCTCACCGCCACCGTGGTGTTGCCCAAGGGCGCCAAGGCGGTCTGACCGGGGTGGAGGAATAACCGCGTGAGAGTCGACGACTTTGATTTTGACCTGCCGGAAGCGCTGATCGCCCGCCATCCCCCGGAGCGGCGCCGCGACGCCCGCCTTCTGGCGCTCACCGTGGACGCCCTGAAACACCAGCGGTTTCCCGATCTGGCCGATCATCTGCGCCCCGGCGACCTGCTGGTGTTCAATGACACCCGGGTGATTCCGGCCCGCCTGTTCGGCCACAAAAGCTCCGGCGGCCGGGTGGAAGTGCTGATCGAGCGGCTGCTGGAGGGCACCCGGGCGCTGGCCCATGTGCGCGCCTCCAAGTCGCCCAAGCCGGATACCGGGCTGGTGTTCGAGCAGGGCATCGGCGCCCGGGTCGAGGGCCGCCGTGGTGAGCTGTTCGAGCTGGATTTCACGGGCTGCGAGACCGCTCTGGAGGCGCTGGAACGCATCGGCCATGTGCCGCTGCCGCCCTACATCGACCGCCCCGACGAGGGCGCGGACCAGGAGCGCTACCAGACCGTGTATGCCCGCGAGCCCGGTGCCGTGGCGGCGCCCACCGCCGGCCTGCACTTCGACCAGCCGATGCTGGAGCATCTGCAGGCAATGGGGGTGGAAACCGGCTTCGTGACCCTGCACGTGGGCGCCGGCACCTTCCAGCCGGTGCGCGTGGAGCGGGTCGAGGACCACCCCATGCACAGCGAACGGTTCCGCGTCGAGCCCACCCTGGTGGAGCAGGTCGCCGCCACCCGCGCCCGCGGCGGCCGGGTGGTGGCGGTGGGCACCACCGCCCTGCGCACCCTGGAGGCGGCCTCGGCCGGCGGCGCGCTGGAGGCCGGTGAATCGGAAACCGACATCTTTATTTATCCGGGCTATCGGTTCCGCCAGGTGGACGCGCTGGTCACCAACTTCCATTTGCCGCGCTCCACCCTGCTGATGCTGGTGAGCGCCTTCGCCGGCCGTGAGCGGGTGCTGGCGGCGTATGAGGAGGCGATCCGTGAACGCTACCGCTTCTTCAGTTACGGCGACGCCATGTTCATTGAAAGAGCGCCCGACGCGCAGCGAGGCTTTTCATGTCCCGAATGACCTTCCAGCATCTGGCCAGTGACGGCGCCGCCCGGCGCGGGCGGCTGACCTTCCCGCGCGGCAGTGTGGAAACCCCGGCGTTCATGCCGGTGGGCACCTACGGCACGGTCAAGGGCATGCTGCCCCGGGACCTGGAGGACATCGGCGCGGAAATCTGCCTCGGCAATACCTTCCATTTGATGCTGCGCCCCGGCACCGAAGTGATCGGCGCCCACGGCGGGCTGCACGGCTTCATGCAGTGGCAGCGGCCGATCCTCACCGATTCCGGCGGCTTCCAGGTGTTCAGCCTGGGCGAGATGCGCAAGATTTCCGAGCAGGGCGTGGTATTCCAGAGCCCGATCAACGGCGACCGCATTGAGCTGAATCCGGAAGTCGCCATGCGCGTGCAGGCGGATCTGGACAGCGACATCTGCATGATTTTCGACGAATGCACGCCGTACCCGGCCACCGAGACCGAGGCCGCCGACTCCATGCGCCTCTCCCTGCGCTGGGCGAAACGCTCCAAGCAGGCCCATTTCGACGATCTGGGGAACGATGCGGCCTGTTTCGGCATCGTACAGGGGGGCATGTACGACGCCCTGCGCCGCGAATCGCTGGACGGGCTGGTGGATATCGGCTTCGACGGCTACGCGGTGGGCGGCCTGAGCGTGGGCGAGCCCCAGGAAGAGATGCTGCGCACCCTGGGCGCGCTGACCCCGCACATGCCCGAGGACCGGCCCCGCTATCTGATGGGGGTAGGGCGGCCCGAGGACATCGTCGAAGCGGTGCGGCGCGGCGTGGATATGTTCGACTGCGTGATGCCCACGCGCAACGCGCGCAACGGCCATATTTTCGTCGGCGAAGGCGTGCTCAAGATCCGCAACGCCCGGCACCGGCACGACCTGGGGCCGCTGGACGAAAACTGTGATTGCTATACCTGCCGGCATTTTTCGCGCAGCTATCTGCACCATCTGGATCGCTGCAACGAGATGCTCGGCGCGCAACTCAATACCATCCACAATCTGCGCCATTACCAGCGGCTGATGGCCGGATTGCGGGGGGCTATCGAAGCGGGTACATTGAGCGCCTTTATTAGCGACTTCTACGCGGCTTTGGGCCGTCCCGTACCCGCGATTTAACGACGATAACGTGGAGTAACGTCATGAACTGGTTGATTTCACCCGCGCACGCTCAAACCGGTGGGGCCGCTCCTGGCGGCGGCGGTATCGAGCTGATCATGCTGGTGGTAATGGTAGCGGTGTTCTACTTCTTCCTGATCCGTCCGCAGCAAAAGCGCGCCAAGGAACACAAGAATCTGGTCCAGAGCCTGAACAAAGGCGACGAAGTGATCACCAGCGGCGGCATTCTCGGCCGGGTGACCAAGGTCACCGACGATTTCGTGGTACTGGAAATCAGCGGCAACCTCGAGATCAAACTGCAGAAACAGAGTGTCCAGGCCACGTTGCCCAAAGGCACCATTAAATCCATATAAGTCCTCGCCGGCCGAACCGGAAGACCATTATGACCCGCTATCCGCGCTGGAAATTTTTCCTGCTCCTGGCCGTGCTATTGGGGTGCGGCCTCTATGCGCTGCCCAATCTTTATCCGGACGTTCCGGCCATTCAGATCAGTGCCAACGACGCCGGCGGCCAGGTGCCGGTGCCGGTTCGTGACCGGGTGCTGGGCGCCCTCGACGACGCCGGCATCGAACACGGCGAAGGCGAAACCATCAACAATTCCTGGATGGTGCGCCTGGAGAGCACGGACGCGCAGCTGCGGGCCCGCGAGCGTATTTCCAGCCTGCTCGGCGAAGAGTACGTGGTGGCGCTTAATCTGGCCCCCACCACGCCGGACTGGCTGCGCGCGGTGGGCGCCTCGCCCATGAACCTGGGCCTGGACCTGCGTGGCGGGGTGCACTTCCTGCTGCAGGTGGACATGGCCACGGTGATCGAGCAGCGCATGGACGCCTGGTCCGGCCAGGCCAAGCTGACGCTGCGCAACGAGGGCATCCGCTACCGCAGCGTGGACATCGAAGGCCAGAAGCTGGTCATCACCCTGGACGACCAGATCGCCGCCGACGCGGCGCGGGCGCCGCTGCGCACCGCGCTGCCGGAGTTCACCCTGGACCAGTCCGAGGAACGGCCCCGGCTGACCCTGACGCTGAACCAGAGCACGCTGGATGAGCTGCAGGATTACGCCGTCGACCAGAACCGCACCGCGCTGAACAACCGGGTCAACGAGCTGGGCGTGGGCAACGCGGTGGTGCAGCGCCAGGGCGCCGACCGCATCGTGGTGCAGCTGCCCGGTGTGCAGGACGCCTCCCAGGCGCGCCGTATTCTCGGCCGCACCGCGACCCTGGAATTCCGTCTGGTCGCCGACCAGTACTCCTCCAGCCGGGCCAGCACCGGCATCGCGCCGCCGGGCACCGAGATTTTCCCGTTCAAATCCCAGAACGACCGGCCGGTGATTCTGGAGAAATCCAAGATCGCCACCGGTGATCAGGTCACCAACGCGCAGATGGGCTTCGACCAGCAAAGCGGCACGCCCCAGGTGAACGTGGAGCTGGACTCCACCGGCGCGCGCAGCATGCAGCGGGTGACCAGCAAGAACGTGGGCAACCCCATGTCGGTGCTGTTCATCGAGACCAAGACGGTGATGAAAACCGTCGAGGACGAGGACGGCGAGCGCCGTCAGGTGCCGGAAAGCACCACCGACCAGTACGTGATCAACGTGGCCACCATCCAGGACACCCTGGGCAGCCGCTTCCGGATCACCGGTCTGGACAGCCCGGCGGAAGCCTCGGAGCTGGCCCTGCTGCTGCGCGCCGGTTCCCTGGCGGCGCCGGTGACCATCGTTGAAGAGCGCACCATCGGCCCCAGCCTGGGCCAGGAAAATATCGAGGCCGGCCTCAAGTCGATGGCGCTGGGCATGGCCCTGGTGCTGCTGTTCATGGTGATCTGGTACAAGGTGTTCGGCCTGTTCGCCAATGTGGCGCTGCTCGGCAACCTGGTGATCATCGTCGGCGTGATGTCGCTGATTCCCGGCGCCACGCTCACCCTGCCGGGTATCGCCGGTATCGTGTTGACCGTGGGCATGGCGGTGGACGCCAACGTGCTGATCTACGAGCGTATCCGCGAGGAGCTGCGTAACGGCCGGCGCCCGCGCGAGGCGATCGAAGAGGGCTACGGCCGCGCCTTCACCACCATTCTGGACGCCAACATCACCACCATGATCGTGGCGGTGATCCTGTTCTCCGCGGGCACCGGCTCCGTGCAGGGCTTCGCGGTGACGCTGTTCATCGGCATTCTGTCCTCCATGTTCACGGCCATCATCGGTACCCGCGCGCTGGTGGAAATGACCTACGGCCGGGGCGCCCGCGCGCCGGCCAAACTGAGTATCTGAGGCGGTTATGAGTAAGGCTCCCGCGAAGCACATCAACTTCATGGCGCCGCGCAAGGTGCTCGGCATACTGTCGATCACCCTGGTGGTGATCTCCATCGCGCTGCTCGCCACCCGCGGTCTGAACCTGGGCCTGGACTTCACCGGCGGCACCTCGGTGGTGGTGAAAAGCGAGCAGGATCTGGACCTCGACCAGGTGCGCGGCGCCGTCGCCGAGCGCGGCTTCAGCGACGCCATAGTTCAGCAGTACGGCTCCGCCCGGGAAGTCAGCATCCGCGTGGCGCCCACCGAAGGCGTGGAAGCCGACCAGGTGGGCGGCATGGTGTTCGAAGCGGTGAACGCCGAGATCGACAACCTTGAACTGCTCAAGGTGGAGTTTGTCGGCCCCCAGGTGGGCGACGAGCTGCGTGACCAGTCCGGCCTCGCCATGCTGATGGCGCTGGGCCTGATGCTGGTCTATGTGTGGTTCCGGTTCACCAACAAGTTCGGGGTCGCCACCGTGGCCGCGCTGCTGCACGACGTGATCATCGTGCTGGGCCTGTTCTCCCTGCTGCAGTGGCACTTCGATCTGACCGTGCTGGCGGCGATCCTGGCCCTGATCGGCTACTCGCTGAACGACTCCATCGTGGTCGCTGACCGGATACGCGAGAACTTCCGCAACACCCGGGAAACCGACCCGGAAAAAATCGTCAACGACGCCATCAACGAAATGCTCAACCGCACCATCAACACCTCCTTGACCACCGCCCTGGTGCTGCTGGCGCTGTTCTTCTTCGGCGGCGAAGTAATGCGCTCGTTCTCGGAAGCGCTGCTGGTGGGCATCGTTGTGGGTACCTACTCGTCCATCTACGTGGTCGCCAACCTGATCTTCACCCTCAACGTCACCAAGGAAGACTTCCTGGTCGTCGAAAAAGAAGAAATCGACGAAATGCCCTAAAAGCAGTTAATAGTTAACTATTAACTGCCCTCCTCACCAATCTTGTTTTTCCATCCAGGGGATGATGCGTTCGAAGGCGGCTTCGATCTGGTCCAGGGAGGTGGAGTAGCTGATGCGCAGGGCGTTGCTGCAGCTGTCGCCGAAGGTTTCCCCGGCGACCGTGCAGACGCCGGTTTCGCGCAGCAGTTTGAGCGCCACGTTGCCGCCGTTGACGCCCTCCGGCAGCGACGGGAACAGGTAGAAGGCGCCGTCCGGCCGGTAACCGGTAAGGTGTGGTGTGGCCTTCACCAGGTCCACCAGCCGGTCGCGGCGGCGCTGGTACTCCACCAGCATGTTGTCGATGAAGGTGCGCTCGCCGCGCAGCGCCGCCACCCCGGCCCATTGGCAGGGCGTGTTGGCCACGGTGGTGGTGAACATGTGGTAGCGGCGCAATTTCTTGATCGCGCCCTGGCTGGCCATCAACCAGCCGATGCGCATGCCCGCCATGCTGAAGGTTTTCGAGAAGCTGGAGATCACCATCACATGGTCCAGGTCCGAGCAGCAGGACAGCACGCTCGGGTACTCCTTGCCGTCGTACACCAGGTGGTCGTAGACCTCGTCGCTGATCACGTACACGCCCCGGTACGCCGCTTCCTGCACGATCGCTTCCACGGTGTCGCGGGGATAGATGGTGCCGGTGGGGTTGCTCGGTGAGTTGAGCACGATGGCGTAGGTGTTCGGGCCGATGGCGTCGATCACCTCCTGCGGGTCCAGCTGGTGCTGGTTCTCCGCGTGCGTGGGGATCGATTTTACCACGCCGCCGTTCATGCGGATCAGCGGCGCGTAGAGCATGAACGAGGGCTCCGGGACGATGAATTCCCGCCCCGGCGCCGAGGTGGCGGTGAGCGCCAGGTACAGCGCCTCGGTGGCGCCGGTGGTGATCATGATGTTTTCCGGCACCAGGGTGCGGTTGTAGCGTTCCCCGTAGTATTCCGCCAGTGCTTCCAGCAGCTCGGGCAGGCCGGCGTCCATGGTGTAGCCGGTCTGGCCCGCGTGCAGGGCGTCCACCGCCGCTTCCACCACATGTTCCGGCGGCTTCAGGTCCGGCTGCCCGATGGACAAATGGATCACGTCCTCCATGGTCGACGCCAGGTTCACCATGCGGCGGATGCCCGGCACCGGGATGGTCAGCAGGGCCGGGTTCCAGATCGGGTCTTCGGTTTCGTAGAAGTCCGTGTCCAGGTTGATGCTGCTCATATCACCGCTCCCTTGTTAAAGACGGTTCATGCGGTCGCGCCGGCCAGGGCCAGCGATGGACGGTCGGTGAACGGACGGAGCTGTTCGAACAGATGCCCGGCCTTGAGCACCTGCTCGTCCTCGAAACGGCGGCCGACGATCTGCAGCCCCATGGGCAAGCCGTCGCCGGCCAGCCCCAGCGGCACGGACAGCGCCGGCTGGCCGGTCATGTTGAAAGGGTAGGTGAACGGCGTCCAGGTGGGCCAGCGGGTGTTGGGCCAGTCCGGCGGCACCTCCCGGTTGGTCTCGAAGGCGGTGATCGGCAGGGTCGGGGTGATCAGCAGATCGTACTTCTGGTGGAACACGGCCATCCGCTCCGAGAGCGCCATGCGTTCGTTCACCGCCGCCAGATAGTCGAGCATCGACAGGCGCTCGGCCTTGGCCACCACCTGCATCAGGCCCGGGTCCATCTGCTCGCGCTGGCGCGGCGTCAGGTCGCGGCAGGCGTTGGCGGCGCCGCCGTAGAACAGGTGGCCGAAGGCGGCCAGCGGGTTGCTGAAGCCCGGGTCCACTTCCACCACGGTGGCGCCCAGGTCGCGGAACACCTCCACGGCGGCGGCGCAGGCCCGTTCGATGTCCGGGTCCACGTCCACGTAACCCAGGTTGTTGCTGTAGGCGATGCGCAGCCCGGATAGGTCGCCCTCCAGGGCACCCAGATAATCGGTGCCGCGCCGTGGCGCCGCCTGGGAATCGCGCGGGTCGGTTTCGCAGAGCACCTGCATCATCAGCGCGGCGTCGGCCACGGTGCGGGTCATCGGGCCGGCGTGGGCCAGGGTGCCGAACGGGCTGGCCGGCCAGTGCGGCACCTCCCCGAAAGTGGGTTTGTGGCCGACGATGCCGCAGAACCCGGCCGGAATACGGATCGAGCCACCGGCGTCGGTGCCCAGGGCCAGGGGCGCCATGCAGGCGGACACCGCCGCGGCGGACCCGCCGCTGGAGCCGCCGGCGGTTTTGGAAGGGTCCCAGGGGTTGTTGGTGGGGCCGCACAGCGGGCTGTCGGTGACCCCCTTCCAGCCGAACTCCGGGGTGGTGGTTTTGCCCAGCGGCACATAGCCGTGGCGCTCCAAAGCGGCGGTGGCCGGCGAGCGCTTGTTCAGCGTGCTGGCGCCGTCGATGGTGCGCGAGCCTTTCAGGGTGGGCCACATGGGCGTGAGAAACACATCCTTGACCGCCACCGGGATGCCGTCCAGCAACCCCTGAGCCTCGCCTTTCAGATAGCGTTGCTCGGAGGCCTTGGCGATCTCCAGCGTGGTCTCGCGGTCGATCAGGCACCAGGCGTTCAGGGCATGGTCGTGATGCTGCACATGATCGAGCAGATCCGCCGCCACCTCCACCGGTGACAGCTCCCGGCGTTCGAACGCCTTCTTCAGTTCCAGCGCACTCAGGGTCCGCAGTTCCTCACTCATGGATGTGCCTCCTCTCTCAGCCTCTCAGCGGCGACCGTAGCCGCGTGCCTTATCCACCGGGTTGGCCAGCGGCTGCCCGCGCCGCCAGCGTTGAAAGTTGTCGACGAACTGGTCGCCCAGGGCCCGCCGCCAGCCGACGAAATCGCCGGCCATGTGCGCGGACAGCATCACGTTGGGGTAGCGCCACAGCGGGTGCTCCGGCGGCAGCGGTTCTTCCTCGAACACATCCAGGGCGGCGCCGGCCAGCCGGCCGCTGTCCAGCGCCCCGAGCAGGGCGCCGGTGCGGACCACGGCGCCGCGGCCCACGTTGATGAACACCGCGCCGGGTTTCATCAGGCGGAAATGGCGGTCGTCGAACAGACCACGGGTGTCGTCGGTGAGCGGCGCCGCCACGATCACGTAATCCGCGTCGCCGAGCAGGGCCGGCAGGTCTTCCTGACGGTGCACCCGGGCAAAGGCCGAATCCTGGCGGGCCCGGCGCGCGGTGCCGACCACCTCCATGCCCAGGCCGCCCAGCACGGTGGCGATTTCCCGGCCGATCGAACCGGCCCCCACCACCAGGGCCCGGGCGCCACGGATCATGGCGGTTTCCCGGTGCTGCCAGCGCCGCTCCCGTTGCAGGGCGAGATTGGTGAGGGTGTCCTTGGCGAACAGCAGCACCGCGCCGAGCACGTATTCGGCGATGCCCCGGTCGAAAATGCCCGAGGCGTTGGTGACCGGGAAATCACCGTTCTGGATCGGCGGGATCATCAGCGCGTCCACGCCCGCGCTGGTGGCGTGCACCCAGCGTATCGGGCAGGGGTCGGGCCAGGCGGCCTCCAGGGCCTCGACGCGGAAATCGGTGACCACCAGGATGTCCGTTTCCGCCAACGCCTCGGCGAGACCGTTGTCGCCCCGCACCTCGCGGAGGGTGATGTCCCCGCGCAGCCGGTCCAGGCCGGGCAGGGCGGGTTCGTCCTCCGCCAACAGGACGGTGACCCGGGCTTCATGCAATGCGCCTGCGCTCATGGCGTCTCCTTCTCAAATCAGCGTGTTTCTTCGAGCGCGTCCTGGAACAGGTTCACCGCTTGATCGATCTCCTGCCGGCTGGCGGTGAGCGGCGGCAGCCAGCGCACCACCTGGCCGTGGATGCCGCAGCGCAGCAGCAGCAGGCCGCTTTGTTCGCAGGCCTTGAGCAGGGCGGCGGCGCGCTCGCCGTCGGGCTGGCCCGGCGCCTTGACGATTTCCATGCCCAGCATCAGGCCCATGCCGCGCACCTCGTCGATGCAATCGTGACTGTCCCGCAGCGTGCGCAGACGTTCGAACAGGTAGGCGCCCTCGGTGGCCGCGTGGCTGACCAGCTCCTCCTGTTCCATCACGTCCAGGGTGGCCAGGGCGGCGGCGCAGGCCACCGCGTTGGCGCCGTAGGTGCCGCCCTGGGACCCCGGCGCGCCGCTGGACATCAGGGCCCGGCTGGCGGCCACGGCGGACAGCGGGTAGCCGCTGGCCAGCCCCTTGGCGGTGATCAGCATGTCCGGCTGAACGTCGAAATGCTCGTGGCTCCAGAACCGCCCGGTGCGCCCGTAGCCGGCCTGGATTTCATCGGCGATCAGCAGGATGCCGTGCTTGTCGCAGCGCTCGCGCAGGCCCTGCATGAAGCGCTTGGTGGCGGGGTAGTAGCCGTATTCCCCCTGCACCGGCTCGATGATCATGGCGGCGGTGTCCGAGGGCGCGGACTGGGTCATCAGCACGTGGTCCAGCTCGCGCAGGCAGAAGTCCACGGTGTCGTCCTCGCTCCAGCCGTAGCGGTAGCTGTGCGGGAAGGGGCTGAAGCTGACGCCGGCCATCAGCGGCTGCCAGCCGGTGCGCACCTTGGTGGTGGAGGTGGTCATCGAGGCCGCCGCCAGGGTGCGGCCGTGAAAGCCGCCGGTGAAGGCGATGATATTGGGCCGGCCGGTCGCCTGGCGGGCCAGACGCAGGGCGGTCTCCACCGCTTCGCTGCCGGAGTTGGAGAACGCCACCGCGTCGAGGTGCCGGGGCAGATGCTCGTAGAGCCGGTCGGTGAGACGCAGCATATTGGGGTGGGTGACGGTGGCGTACTGGGCGTGCACCAGTTTGCCGACCTGATCGCGGGCGGCTTCCACCACCTTGGGGTGGCAGTGGCCGGTGGCGGTAACGCCGATGCCCGATGTGAAATCCAGCCAGCGACGGCCTTCGCCGTCAAACAACCAGCTTCCTTCGCCCCGTTCCGCGCAGATCCCGCTGGACTGCACCAAAAGTGGAGACAGATGATTCATGGCTTGCTCCTCCATACCCGATTCCCGGGGGAGGTACGCGCTGGACCCGCCTTGTGATCAAGACCGGTTCAGCGGCCCCCGCCCAGGGCGCCTTGAATCCGCGCACCGATTTGGTCGGTGCCGCACGCCGGGTGCCCGGCGGCGAGGTCCGACACCAGCGTCTCATGCAAATGCCGGGCCGCGCTAGAAAAAATCGTCCGGAACGATTTTTCACGTCGCGGTAGCGACGGCCCGGAGGGTGACTGCCAGGGACGGTGGTCATAAAAAATCGGCTCTTTTTCGCCGAGCCAGTCGAGCATCAACGCCAGGCTGAAAAGGGTCGCGCGCGGGTCGGCGATACCCTGGCCGGCGATGTCCGGCGCGGAACCGTGGGTGGGCTCGAACAGGGCCGGCTGGGACGGGTCCGCCGGGTTCAGGTTGGCGGACGGTGCCACCCCGAGTCCGCCGGCCAGCACCGCCGCCAGGTCGGTGAGAATGTCGCCGTGCAGGTTGCTGGCCACCACCACGTCGAAGCGCCACGGCGCCTGCACGAATTTCATCGCCGCCGCGTCCACCAGCTCGTGGTGGGTGGCCACGTCCGGGTAGTCGGCGGCCACTTCCTCGAACACCCGGTCGTAGAGGGTGCCCCAGAACGCCTGGGCGTTGCGTTTGGTGATCAGGCATACCTGCGATTCACGGGGCTCGCCGTCGGCGCCGTCGAAGCGGCGCGGGCTGTTTGAGTCGGCCCGTTCGGCGGCCCGTTGCCGGGCGCGTTCAAAGGCGTGGCGGATCAGCCGCTCGGTGGCGGTGTAGGTGAACACCTCCAGCTGCGTGGCGATTTCCTCACGGGTGTCCGCGCGCAGCCGGCCGCCCTGGCCGACGTACTCGCCTTCGCTGTTTTCGCGGATCACCAGCATGTCCAGATCGCGGGCGCGGTCGTCGGCCAGGTACTGAACGGTGCCGGGGTAGAAGCGGGCGGGCCGTTCGCAGGCCCACAGGTCCAGACCCTTGCGCAGGGTCAGTAGCGGCGCCAGGGAGACGCCGTCGGGGAGACAGTAACGTTGCGGGTCGCTGAGCGGCCCCGGGTCACCCAGGGCGCCCAGCAGCAGGGCCTGGTATTCACGCAGCCGTGGCAGCGCGTCCTCCGGCATCATGGCGCCGTGGCGCCGGTGCCAGTCGGTGGCCGGCCACGGCAGCACGTCGTACGCCAGGGGCAGGTCGTGGCCGTGGATCAGCGTCTTGAGCACCGCCTCGGCCACGGCCATCACCTCCGGGCCGATGCCGTCGCCGGGTAGCAGCGCAACGCGCGCGGAAGTCGCCATAACGGCTCCTGTCGGATGAAGGGGGTATCAGCCCATGCAGAGGTACTTCACCTCCATGTACTCTTCCATGCCCTGGTGGGAGCCTTCGCGGCCCAGGCCGGACTCCTTGACGCCGCCGAACGGTGCCGCCGCGTTGGAAATCAGGCCTTCGTTGATGCCCACCATGCCGGCTTCCAGCGCTTCGGCCACGCGCCACACGCGGTGGATGTTCTCGCTGTAGAAATAGGAGGCCAGACCGAACGGCGTGTCGTTGGCGATGCGGATGCCTTCCTGCTCGTCCTTGAAACGGATCACCGCCGCCAGCGGGCCGAAGGTTTCCTCGTGGCAGAATTCCATGTCGGCGGTGGCACCGGTGATCAGTGTGGGCTGAACGAAGTTGCCGCCGCGCTCATGGGCGCCGCCGCCGAGCACCACCTTGGCGCCCTTGGATTTGGCGTCCTCGATATGCTCAAGCACTTTCTTGGCGGCGCCGGCGTTGATCAGCGGCGCCTGGGTGACGCCCTCTTCGAAACCGTCGCCGACTTTCAGTTTTTCCATCGCCGCCTTGAGTTTTTCCACGAACGCATCGTGCACGCCGTCCTGCACCAGGAAACGGTTCACGCACACGCAGGTCTGGCCGGTGTTGCGGAACTTGCTGGCGATGGCGCCTTCCACGGCCTTGTCCAGGTCGGCGTCGTCGAACACCAGGAAGGGCGCGTTGCCGCCCAGCTCCAGGGACACCTTCTGGATGTGCTCGGCGCAGTTGGCCATCAGCTGGCTGCCCACCTCGGTGGAGCCGGTGAAGCTCACCTTGCGCACCACCGGCGAGCTGGTGATGGTGTCCGCGATGGCCGCCGCGGAGCCGGTGATGATGTTGATGACACCGGCGGGGATGCCGGCGCGCTGGGCCAGCTCGGCCAGCGCGAAAGCGGAATAGGGCGTGGCGCTGGCGGGCTTGACCACCATGGTGCAGCCCGCCGCCAGGGCGGCGCCGGCTTTACGGGTGATCATCGACGCCGGGAAGTTCCACGGCGTGATCGCGGCGGTCACACCGATGGCCTGCTTGATCACGATAATGTGCTGGCCGGGCTTGGCGCCGGGAATGGTGTCGCCGTAGGCGCGGCGGGCTTCCTCGGCGAACCACTTGATAAAGGAGGCGGCGTAGGCGATCTCGCCCTTGGATTCCGCCAGCGGCTTGCCCTGTTCCAGGGTCATCAGCGCGCCCAGGTCGTCCTGGTGCTCCATCATCAGGTTGTACCAGGCGTACAGCAGGTCGGCCCGCTCGCCGGCGGTCTTGGCGCGCCAGGCCGGCAGCGCGTTGTCGGCGGCGGCGATCGCTTGCAGGGTGTCCGCTTCCTTCATGCGCGGCACGGTGCCGATGATCTCACCGTTGGAGGGATTGTCCACGTCGATGGTGGCGCCGTCCTCGGCGTCGCACCACTGGCCGTTGATAAAGCACTGCTGGCGGAAAAGGGACGGATCCTTGAGGTTGAACTGGGTCATCGGGAGCTCTCCTGAAAGCGTTCTTAGCGCGAAAAAAATCAATGCTTCAACGCTAGCAGAGCTCGGCGCCCAGGCCTATCCCTTATGGATGGGTTTTACGCATGACGGTGAGAGGAAGAAACAGCCGCGAGCGTTCGCCCGCGGCCGTGGCGCTGTCAGCCGCGTTTGAGGCTGTCGGTCAGGTGGGGTTTGATCTTCTGCAGCAGGCCTTTGAACACTTTCGGGGTGCCGGCCACGATGTTGCCGCGCTGCAGGTGGCTGTGGCCGCCGGCCACGTCGCCCACCAGGCCGCCGGCCTCGGTGATCAGCAGCGTGCCCGCCGCCATGTCCCACTCCTGCAGGCCCAGCTCGAAGAAGCCGTCCAGGCGGCCGGCGGCCACCCAGGCCAGGTCCAGCGCCGCGGCGCCGGGCCGGCGCAGGCCGGCGGTGGATTCCGCCACCGCCCGGAACATGCCCATGTAGGCGTCCATGTAGGCCATCTGGTCGTTGCGGAACGGGAAACCGGTGCCGATCAGAGCGCCGTCCAGGCCGGCCCGGTTGGTGACGCGCAGGCGGCGGCCGTTGAGGGCCGCGCCACGGCCCCGGCTGGCGGTGAATTCTTCCTCGCGCAGCGGATCGTAGACCACCGCGTGCTCCACCTTGCCTTTGACTTTCAAGGCGATGGATACCGCGTACTGCGGCAGGCCGTGGATAAAGTTGGTGGTGCCGTCGAGCGGATCGATCACCCACAGGTAATCGGCGCCGGCGCCGGTGCCCGGCTGCTCGCCGCTTTCCTCGGCGAGAATGCCGTGCTCGGGGTAGGCTTTGCGGATGGCGTCGATGATGCGTGCTTCCGCGGCCCGGTCCACCTGGGTGACGAAGTCGTTGGCCGCCTTCCGGTCCACGGACAGGGGGTCGTTGTTCTCCGCCGCGCGGCGGATCAGGTTGCCGGCCTGGCGGGCGGCTCGCAGGGCAATGTTCACTTGCGGCGCGTGCATGCAATCATCCTGTCGGGTTCAAAGAGCGCGATCACCCGCTGCGGCGGGGCCGGCGGGCGTTTCGGGAGGCGGATTGTAACAGAGCCGGAGGGAGGAGGGCAGATCAGAATCTGCTAGACTAACGCGCTCTCCATTCCCGGATTCGGATACCTCATGTTAGAGAACGTGCGCGTGGTGATGGTGGAAACCACGCACCCCGGCAACATCGGCGCCGCCGCCCGCGCCATGAAGACCATGGGGCTGGCGGACCTGCGCCTGGTCAGCCCGGCGGTCTATCCCAGCGCCGAGGCCACCGCCCGCGCCTCCGGCGCCGGCGATGTGCTCAGCGCCGCGCGGGTCTGCGCCGACCTGGACGAAGCCCTCGAAGGCGCCACCCTGGTGATCGGCACCAGCGCGCGCCAGCGGCGTATTCCCTGGCCCTGCCTGACGCCGCGCCAACTGAGCGCCCAGCTGCAGCGCGAGCCGGAAAGCACCCGCATCGCGGTGCTGTTCGGGCGCGAGGATCGCGGCCTGACCAACGACGAACTGCGCCGCTGCAACCTGCACGTGACGGTGCCCGCCAACCCGGACTACGGCGTGCTAAACGTGGCGTCGGCGGTGCAGCTGATCGCCTATGAACTGCGGCTGGCGCTGGTCGGCGAGGACGCCGACCTGCCCGAGGCCCGCGCCCGCCGCGAGGCCATGCCGCTGCCGGAAATGTTCTGGGATGAGCCGCCGGCCAGTAACCAGGCGGTGGCCGGCTTTCTGGATCACCTGGAACAGGTGATGACCGAGAGCGGTTTCCTGAACCCGGAGCAGCCCGGTCAGGTGATGACGCGCATGCGGCGATTGTTCCTGCGCGCTCGTCCGGACAAAATGGAAATCAGCATCCTGCGCGGTACGCTGGTGGCGATACAGAAGCACGCCGCTCGCCAGGCGGCGGACACGCCCCGCGACGACGAGCCGGGGACCAGGCAGAGGTAATTATGTTCAAGCAAGTGAAAGAGGACATCGCATCGGTTTTCAGCCGCGACCCGGCGGCGCGCAACACCTTGGAAGTGCTGCTCAACTATCCGGGCCTGCACGCGGTGCTGTTCCACCGTCTGGCGCATTGGTTGTGGCACCACAACCTCAAACAGCTGGCCCGGGTCTTGTCCACCTTCAGCCGCTGGCTCACCGGCATCGAGATTCACCCCGGCGCCAAGATCGGCCGGCGCTTTTTCATCGACCACGGCATGGGCGTGGTGATCGGTGAAACCGCGGAAATCGGCGACGACGTCACCCTCTACCACGGCGTTACCCTGGGCGGCACCAGCTGGGACAAGGGCAAGCGCCACCCGACCCTGGAAGACGGTGTGGTGGTCGGCGCCGGCGCCAAGGTGCTGGGCCCGTTCACCGTGCACAAGAACGCCAAGATCGGCTCCAACTCCGTGGTCACCAAGGAGGTGCCGGAAGGCGCCACCGTGGTCGGCATCCCCGGCCGCGTGATCGGCCGGCCGGTCAGCGAGCAGGAGAAGAACCGCCAGGAAATGGCTGAGAAAATCGGCTTCCAGGCCTATGGCGTCAGCAACGACATGCCCGACCCGGTGGCCGAGGCCATCGGCGCGCTGCTGGACCACATGCACGCGGTGGACGGCAAGCTCGACCGGGTGTGCGACAACCTCAAGCGCCAGGGCATCCAGGGTTGCGACGAGAAACTGCCAGAGCTCAACGCCGAGGACTTCGAGCCGGTGAAGGCGCGCGGCGGCACCGACTGAAGACACCTGGATGATTCAGACTCTGACGCGCTTGTTCCCGCTGTGGGCGGTGCTGTTTTCGATATTCGCGTTTCTGTTTCCGGGTGGGCTGGCGCAGCTGTCCTGGGCGATCGTGCCGCTGCTGATGCTGATCATGTTCGGCATGGGCATGACGCTCACCTGGGCGGATTTCGCGGATGTGGCGCGGCGCCCGGCGGTGATTGGCCTGGGCGTGCTGCTGCAGTTCCTGGTCATGCCGCTGGTGGCGCTGGCGGTGGGTCTGTTGCTGGCGCTGCCGCCGGAGCTGCTGCTGGGCTTGGTGATCGTCGGCGCCTGCCCGGGCGGCACCGCGTCCAATGTGATCTGCTATCTGGCGCGGGCGGACGTGGCGCTGTCCATCACCATGACCTCGGTGTCTACCCTGGTGGCGGTGGTGGCCACGCCGCTGCTGGTGTGGGTCTACCAGGGCCAGAGCATCGAAGTGCCGGTGATGTCGATGCTCGGTTCCCTGGTGCAGATCGTGCTGCTGCCGGTGATCGCCGGCACCTTGCTCAACTCCCTGTTTCATCGCCCCCTGGAGCCGGTGCGGGCGGTGTTCCCGCTGCTGTCGGTGGCCGCCATCGTGCTGGTGATCGGCGTGATCGTGGCGCTCAACCGGGATCGCATCGCGGTGGGCGGCGCGGCGGTGATGCTGGCGGTGGTGCTGCACAACGGCCTGGGGCTGGCGCTGGGTTACGGCGGCGCCCGGCTGATGCGTCTGGACCCGCGTCGTGCCCGCACGCTGGCGATCGAAGTGGGGATGCAGAATTCCGGCCTGGGCGTGGCCCTGGCGGTGAAGCACTTCTCCGCCGGCGCCGCGCTGCCCGGGGCGCTGTTCAGCGTCTGGCACAATTTGTCCGGGTCGGTGCTGGCCTGGTACTGGCGGCGCCGGCAACCGTAAAAGACGGTAATGCGGCCTGCCGGAGCGCCGCCGGGCTGGCAGACTGACCCTTAATGAAACGTCTCTTCCAAATCCTCGTGCTGTTGCTGCTGATCGCGGCGCCGCTGTTCGTGCTCGGCCTGCACCAGCAGTGGTGGTCGGTGCCGCGTCACTGGAACCCCTTCATGCCGCTGCACGTCACCGATCCGGTGACGCCGGTTACCGGCTGGAAGCTGTCGCGACTGGAGGACCGACCACAGGCCTGCCTGGACGCGTTAAACACCGCGCCGGAGGACGCCCTCGATCACCTGCCGCTGGAGGACTACACCCCGGTGGAGAGCTGCCCGCTGACCAATGTGGTGCGGGTGCGCCGCACCGGGGTCACCTTCAACAACAGCTTCGTGGCCCGCTGCCCGCTGGCGCTGGCCTGGGTGATGTTCGAGCGCCATGGCCTGCAGCCCGCCGCCCGGGAACAGTTCGATCAGCCGGTACAAACGGTGTGGCACTACGGCACCTTTTCCTGCCGCAATATTTACAACCGGGAAGAGGACCGGCGCAGCGATCACGCCACCGCCTCGGCGCTGGACCTGGCCGCGCTGACCCTGGCCGACGGCACCCGCATTTCAGTGCAGGACGACTGGGACGGGGAGGGCGACAAGGCCGCGTTCCTGCGCAGCCTGCAAAACCGGGCCTGTGAGTACTTCGGTACCGTGCTGGGGCCGGACTACAACCAGGCCCACGCGGACCACTTCCACCTGGGCCTGCGGGGCTTCCGGATCTGCCGCTAGCCGTGCCGTTCGCGGGGCAGCGTCAGGTACACCCCGACAATCAGCAGCGGCGCGCCCAGCAGATGGTGCCCGCCGAGCGCGGCGCCGAGCACCAGGAACGCGAACAGGGCGGTGAAGAACGGCGTGGACAGGCGCACCACGGTGGCGGCGGTGGGGGTGATGTGCTGGCACGCCAGCGGATAGAGGTAGCCCGGCGCCAGCGTCGACACCGCCGCCAGGCCCAGGAACAGGCCCCACTGGCCGGCATCGGGCACCGCCGCCGCCGGGCTGGCGAACGGCAGGCTCACCAGCAGGCCGAGCACGCAGCCGATCAGCACCACGCTCCAGCCCTGGCCCTGCAGGCGGGTGCCGGCCTGCGAGTACAGCGCCATCGCCAGGGCCGCCGCCAGCCCACAGGCGTCGCCGATCAGGCGGCCCTGGTCGGCGTCCGGGGCCGTGACCGGCCCGCCCAGCAATACCACCGCCAGCCCGGCGAACGCCAGCAGACCGCCCAGCACCTCGCGGCCGGCCACCGGCTGGCGGCGTAGCACCCTCAGCAGCATTACGAAGAACGGCGATGTGGAGACCAGCAACGACACGCTCACCACGTCACTGAGATAGAACCCCACCGTGGCCAGCACATAGTAAGCGGCGAGCAGCACACCGCCGTACAGCGTCCGCTGATTGGGGCGCTGAAAACCCCGGGTCAGCGCGAGCAGGGCGGTGAGCAGCAGGGCGGCGGTGAGAAACCGGAACACCAGGGTGGTGCCGGTGGGCAGGTCGCGCAGCAGCGCCACCCAGATTCCGGTGGCGCCCCATTGGGCGCTGGCGAGCAGGGCGAGGGCGGTGCCTTTTTGTGTGTCGGAAGCCATGCCCCGCCCTCCGGAATGGGGTGTGTCAGACGTTGAACAGGAAGTTCAGCACGTCGCCGTCCTTGACCACATAGTCCTTGCCTTCGGCGCGCATTTTGCCGGCTTCCTTGGCGCCCTGTTCGCCGTTGCCGGCGACGTAATCGTCGTAGGCGATGGTTTGCGCGCGGATGAAGCCCTTCTCGAAGTCGGTGTGGATCACGCCGGCCGCCTGCGGCGCGGTGGCGCCGATCTTGATGGTCCAGGCGCGCACTTCCTTCTTGCCGGCGGTGAAGTAGGTCTGCAGGCCGAGCAGCTCGTAGCCGGCGCGGATCACCCGGTTGAGGCCGGGTTCTTCCATGCCCAGGTCGGCCAGGAAGTCGGCTTTCTCCTCGTCGTCCAGTTCGGCGATCTCGGATTCGATCTTGGCGCAGATCGGCACCACCGAGGCGTTTTCCTTCGCCGCCTGCTCGCGCACCAGGTCCAGCAACGGATTGTTGTCGAAGCCGTCCTCTTCCACGTTGGCGATGTACATGGTGGGCTTGAGGGTGAGCAGGTTGAGGCTGCGGATTGCCTTGCGCTCGTCATCGCTGAGGTTGGCGGCGCGCGCCGGTTCGCCCTCGTTGAGCAGCGGCAGCAGCTTTTCCAGCACCGGGATCAGCGCCTGGGCGTCCTTGTTCTGGCCCTTGGCGGCTTTCTGGGCGCGCTGCAGGGCGCGGTCCACGGAGTCCAGGTCGGCCAGCGCCAGCTCGGTGTTGATCACGGAAATGTCATCCAGCGGCGATACCTTGCCGGCCACATGGATCACGTTCTCGTCGTCGAAGCAGCGCACCACATGGGCGATGGCGTCGGTGTCGCGGATGTTGGCCAGGAACTGGTTGCCCAGGCCCTCGCCCTTGGAGGCGCCCGCCACCAGACCGGCGATGTCGACGAACTCCATGGTCGCCGGAATCACCTTCTCCGGGCTGACGATGGCGGCCAGCTTGTCCAGCCGCGGGTCCGGCACCGGGACCACGCCGGTGTTCGGCTCGATGGTGCAGAACGGGAAGTTCTCGGCGTCGATGCCGGCCTTGGTCAAGGCGTTGAAAAGGGTGGATTTGCCCACATTGGGCAGGCCCACGATACCGCACTGAATACCCATAACTGCACCTCCGTTTTCGAGGGCGCAATGCTACTCAAGCGCGGGCCAAAATGCGACAGGCGAGAAACGACGGGTTGCCAGGGAGCCGGCTCCGGGGGGCGCTGCCGCCGCTCAGCGCGGCCGGGGGCACCGCTAGACTGGCGCCATAAAGGAGGGAAGGACACCATGACCGAACGCATCCTCTATCAATTTCCGATATCCCATTACTGCGAAAAGTCCCGCTGGCAGCTCGACTATAAAGGCCTGGTATACCGCACCCGCAACCTGCTGCCGGGGCCGCACCGGTTGCGCACCCAGTGGATGGCGCGCATTAACACTCTGCCGGTACTGCGTGACGGCCAGCGGGTGGTGGGGGATTCCACCAAAATCGCCTACTACCTGGAAAAGCATTACCCGGAACGCTCGCTGATTCCCACCGACGCGGAGTCCCGCGCCCGGGTCATCGAGCTGGAACAGCAACTCGACCGGGTGGCGGTGCACGTGCGCCGCTGGCTCTACGGCCAGATTATCGACCGTCCGGAAGTGATGGACGCCATGCTCGATCCCTACCGGTTGCCGTCACCGGTGCAGAAGGTCCTGGCGCCGGTCACCCGGGAAGGCGTTCGCCGCCTGTACCGCATCGAACCCAAGGCGGTGGCCCACTCCGGGCAACGGCTGGAAGAGGGGCTGGAACTGGTGGAGGAGACCTTGCGGCGCGGCAACGGCCGCTACCTGGTGGGCGAGCGGCTCACCCTGGCGGACATCACCGCCGCCGGGCTGCTGGCGCCGCTGGTCAGCCCGGCCGGTACGCCCTGGGACATTTTCGAGGAAGGCACGCTGCCGGCGGCGCTGCAGAAGCAGCTCGACGATTTGCGCGAGCGCCCGGCGGGCCAATGGGTGCTGGCACGCTACGCCGAGGACCGGTAAACCTGGCTCAGGCGCGGAAGCCGTTGAGGCCGTTCATGGCGTGGCTGAATTCGCCGCGCAGCATGTCCGGGGTAAACCGCACCGCTTCGTCGATGGCCCGTTCGATCAGCTCACGGTCGGCGGCGGAGGGTTTGTTCAATACGTGGGGGGTGACCAGCTGGGCGCTGCCCGGGTGGCCGATACCAATACGCAGACGGTAGAAGTCCTTGCTGTTGCCGTGGCGGGCAACGATATCGCGCAGACCATTGTGGCCGCCGTGTCCGCCGCCCTGCTTGAAGCGGGCCACGCCCGGGGGCAGGTCCAGTTCATCGTGGGCCACGAGCATCTGCGTGACGGGAATCTTGAAGAAGTTCGCCAGGGCCGAGGTGGATTGGCCGCTGCGGTTCATATAGGTGGTGGGCACCAGCAGGCGGATGGTTTCGCCTTCGAAGGTGAAGGTGCCGGTGGCACCGAAGTATTTCTTGTCTTCGTTAAGAAAGATGCCCTGGGCACGGGCCAGGGCATCCACATACCAGACTCCGGCGTTGTGGCGGGTGGCGTCGTATTCGGGGCCCGGATTGCCCAGGCCCACGATCAGTCGTACCGGTTCCGCCATCATCGCGCTCAGTCTTCGGAGGGCTTCTCTTCGCCTTTGCCGCCGTCTTTCTCGGCGGCGTCTTCCTGACCGTCCTCGTCCTCATCGTCGTCGCTGGCACGCACTTTCGGAGTGTGTACGGCAACGATGGGCTGGTCGTGGTCTTCACCGTAGGCCAGCTGGGTCAGGGTCACACCGGCGGGCAGCTTGATGTCGGACAGGTGCAGCACCTGGTCCAGCTCCACGGCGATCAGGTCCACCTCGATGTATTCCGGCAGATCCTTGGGCAGACAGCTGATTTCCACTTCGGAAATGTTGCGGTGGATTTCGCCACCCTGCTTCTTCACACCGATGCAGGCTTCTTCGTTGGTGTAGTGCAGCGGCACGGTCATGGTGATTTCATGGCCGGCTTCCACGCGCATGAAGTCAGCGTGAATCGGGAAACCGCGGGCCGGATCGCGCTGCAGATCGCGCAGAACCGCCTGCTGCTTCTTGCCGTCCAGCTTCAGCGTCAGGATGTGGCTGTAGAAGGCCTCGGTTTCCAGGGCTTTCTTCAGCTCACGGGTCTCCAGTGAAATCATTACGGGGTCGGCGTGGCCGCCATAGATAATGGCCGGTACGCGACCGTGCAGACGACGCAGGCGGCGGCTCGCACCTTTCCCCGTGTCGCTGCGGCTTTCAGCGGTCAATTCGAATTCGTTGGACATGGTCCTGTCTCCATTAAGCTCTCCGGCACCCCGCGACCAGGCGCACCGAAAAGGTTGCGATAAGCCCGAAACGGGCGTCCCCGGAACGGGGAGGGGGCGGATTATGCCGGAAATCCCCGGGCTACACCAGTTCCAGGCGGTCGAACATGGCGGACAACGATTCCTCGTTGTTCACCCGGCGGATGGTTTCCGCCAGCATCGGCGCCAGGCGCAGCACGCGGATCTTGTCGCACTGACGGCCCTGCTCGGACAGCGGGATGGTGTCGGTGACCACCAACTGGTCCATGGCGCTGTTGCTGATGTTGTCGATGGCCGGGCCGGACAGCACCGGGTGGGTGCAGTAGGCGATCACCTTGGCGGCGCCGTGGTCCTTGAGGGCCTGGGCGGCTTTGCACAGAGTGCCGGCGGTGTCGACGATGTCGTCCACCAGCACGCAGGTGCGGCCTTCCACCTCACCGATGATGTGCATCACCTGGGATTCGTTGGCCTTGGGGCGGCGCTTGTCGATGATCGCCAGATCGGCGTCGTTGAGCTGCTTGGCCAGGGCGCGGGCACGGACCACGCCGCCCACGTCCGGGCTCACCACCATCAGGTCGTCGTGCTTCTGACGCTCGATGTCGGCCACGAACAGGGGCGTGCCGTAGACGTTGTCCACCGGGATGTCGAAGAAGCCCTGGATCTGGTCGGCGTGCAGGTCCACGGTCACCACCCGGTCGATGCCCACGGCGGTGATCATGTCGGCGACCACCTTGGCGGTGATCGGCACCCGCGCGGAACGCACCCGGCGGTCCTGGCGGGCGTAACCGAAGTAGGGGATCACGGCGGTGATGCGGCCGGCGGAAGAGCGCCGCAGGGCGTCCGCCATCACCAGCAGTTCCATCAGGTTGTTATTGGTGGGCTGGCAGGTGGACTGGACGATGAACACGTCCTTGCCGCGCACGTTTTCCTGAATGTCCACGGCCACTTCGCCGTCGCTGAAAACGCCGACGTCGGCATCGCCGAGGGGAATGTTGATCTGCTCGGCCATGGAGCTGGCCAGTTCGGGATTGGCGTTGCCGGCGAAAATAACGAGTTTGGACACTGGCGTCCCCTGGCTTTCAAGTAATGAATTTAGGGTTTGTCCTTACGGAAAGAAATGGCTGGGGTACCAGGACTCGAACCTGGGAATGACGGGATCAAAACCCGCTGCCTTACCAACTTGGCTATACCCCAACACTAACTTGCTCAGGTGGCGTGTCACGCCGGCCCTGAATTCTGTCTGGCTCGAAGCGTCGCCAGTGCCTCATGGAGAGGTGAGATTTCAGTGCTTCGAGCCACAAAACCTGTCCAGTATTCCGGCAAGTGCCGCAGTGCGTTATGCGCGTCTTGCTGGTCGGCGAAGTGTGCGAAACAACAAGCGCCGGTACCGGTCATGCGGGCGTTGCCCGCTTCGCTTTGGAGCCAGTCGAGCGCTTTATCCACGGCGGGAAAAAGGCGCCGGGCCACGGCTTCGCAGTCGTTGTGCCCTTCCTTCAGGAAGGCCTCGAAAGTGGCCGCCCCAAGCGAGGCCGGTAATGTAATGGCGGGGGTGTGCCTTGTCAATTCCCCGTCGCCGAAAATTCGAGCGGTTGAAACGGAGACCCCGGGATCGACCACCAGAAACCAGAGTGGCGGCAATTCAACGGCTTGCAAGCGCTCGCCCACGCCCTCCGCCCAGGCGTTGCGGCCGCGCACGAACACCGGCACGTCCGCGCCCAGGCTCAGCCCCAGCCGCGCCAGGGTGTCCACGTCCAGGTCCAGCCCCCAGAGCAGATTCAGCCCCCACAGCGCGGTGGCGGCGTCGGAGGAGCCGCCGCCCACGCCGCCGCCGGCGGGCAGCCTCTTGCGCAGGTGCAGGCGCGCGCCGGCGGTGTGGCCGGTCTCCTGTTGCAGCAGCCGGGCGGCGCGCAGCACCAGATTGTCGTCGTTCACCGGCAGCGCCGGGTTGTCGCAACGCAAGCTGAGGGTGTCGGCGGGGGCGAAATCCAGGGTGTCGCCGTGGTCGAGCAGCACGAACAGGGTCTGCAGCAGGTGGTAGCCATCCTGGCGCCGGCCGTTGATGTGCAAAAACAGGTTCAGTTTGGCCGGCGCCGGCAGGGAAAACGGAGCCATGATCAGGGCTGGCTGGGCAGCGGCTGCCACTCGCGGATCAGCAGGGTAAAGCTGTCGGCGCCCTGGCGCGCCTTGATGCGGTGGGGCAGCGCCACCCGGCCCACGGTCTCGTAGCGGTCGAATTCCAGATCCCAGCCCAGCTGGCTCAGCTGGATCAGCCGGCCCTCGTCGTTTTCCTGTGACTGCGCCGGTGCGCCCGGCCACACCAGGCCGCGGCTCCAGTATTCCAGCGCCGATACCGGCAGCCAGAAACCGGTCAGGTGCCAGGCCAGTTCGCCGGGCGTGCGGGCCTGCCATTCACCCTGGGACGTTTCCAGGCGGGCCATGCCCGGCTGCCAGGTCAGTGCCGCGCTGCCGAAGCCGAGCGGGCCGGAGAAGCGGATTTCGCCGTAGCGCGGGGCCTGCTGCCAGTCGAAGCTGGCGGAGCCGCCGTCGTCGGCGGTGCGGTAACCGAGCTTGCCGCTCATTTCCCAGCGCTGGATCTGCTCGGCGCGGGTGAAGTCGGTGGGGGCCAGCGGGGCTTGTTGGCAGGCGCTCAGAAACAGCGCCAAAGGCAGCCACCAAAAACGGCTCGCGTTGCTCAAAGTGTTACCTCCAGGCGTTGCAGGGTTTCCAGTATCCGCTCGGCGTCCGGGCTTTGCTCCAGCGCCGTGGCCCACACCCGGCGCGCATCGTCTTCTTCACCCAGCACCCACAGCACCTCGCCAAGGTGGGCGCTCACTTCCGGGTCCGGGAACTGGGCGTAGGCGCGGCGCAGGAACGGCAGAGCGTCCTCAGGCCGGCCCAGCCGGTAGAGCACCCAGCCCATGGAATCGAGAATCGCCGGGTCGTTGGGCTGCTGTTCCAGGGCGCGGCGAATCATCTCGTGGGCCTGCTCCAGATGCACGCCCTGATCCGCCCAGGTGTAACCCAGGGCGTTCAGCGCGGCGGGGTCGTCGGGTTGCTGTTCCAGCACCCGGCGCAGGTCCGCTTCCATGGCCTGATAATCGTCCAGGTTGCCGGCGGTCATCGCCCGGGCGTAGAGCAGTTCGGGATTGTCCGGGGCGGTTTCCAGTGCCCGGTCGAGCAGGGCCAGGGCGGATTGCGGGTCGCCGTTGGCGGCGCGCATATCGGCCTCGCTGATCCACAGCAGGGTGGCCTGCTCCGGGTATTGATGGGTCAGGCTGGTGATCAGTGCGTGGGCCTGCTCGCCGCGGCCCTCGGCGTACATCAGCCGGGCGGCCTGCACCTGCGCCTGCAGGCTTTCACCGCCTTTCACCTTCAGGTAGTAATCGATCGCGCTTTTGGTATTGCCGCGCTGCTCCGCCGCCTGGCCCAGATGCAGGCGCATTTCATTGGGGCGGTAACCTTGGCGCAGCAGCCGCTGCAGAATGGCCTCGGCGGAATCCATGGCGCCGGATTCCAGCGCCAGCAGAGCCAGGGAATACTGCAGATCCAGGTCGCGGGGATTTTGCTCGGCCAGAGTGGTCAGTTGCTCGTTGGCCTGGCCGTAACGGCCGGCGGCCAGCAGCAGGCGCACATAGGCCACCCGAGGGCGGCGCGCTTCGGGGGCGTCGTCGACGATATCGCTGAGCTCGCTCAGCGCCTTGTCACGGCGGCCCTGCTCAAACAGGATCTGGGTGCGCAGCAGCGCGGCTTCGCCGTGGTCCGGGTCCTGGTCCAGGGCGGTGTCCACCGCCTCCAGGGCGCCGTCCAGGTCGCTCTGCTGACGCCGGTCCAGGGCCCGGGCGTACCACAGCGGCGCCTGCTCCGGGTAGCGCTCGGCGAGCCCGGACAGGGCGTTGAGCAGCCGTTGGTTGGCGCCTTCGTCCAGGCCGCGCGCCTCCGCCACCAGCGGGATCAGCGCTTCGCTGCCGTGCACCGCGAGCAGCCGGTCGATGGATTCGGTGGCCTGTTCCGGGCGTTCCAACTGGATGTCGGCCAGCGCCGCCAGGCGCAGGGCGTCGGCATTATCGGGCTGGCGCTCCAGCCACAGGCCGGCCAGGTGCCGGGCCTGCTCATGCTCTTCCAGATAGGTGGCGAGCTTGGTGGCCTGAGCGATGATTTCCGGGTCGTGGGTGGTTTCCGCCGCCCGCGCGTAATAGGCCATGGTGACCCGCAGGCTTTGCCGTTGGGCGGCGCTTTCCGCCACCAGCAGATCGCCCAGGGTTTCGCCGTCGTATTCGATCGGCGGGAGGTCCCGGGGCGGCGCGGCCGGGGCGGGGTCTTGCGGTGTGGATGGCATCTGCGAGCAGCCGGCCAGGGCGAACAGGGCGGCGGCGAGGAGCGATGGGCGTGATTTCATCGGCTGGCTATCAAAGGACATTGAGCCGCTACTATCGCACAGCCGCGCGCCGGCCCCAAGGGCGGGGGCGACGTTGTTTTGCGGGGCGCTTTCGCGCAAAATGCGACACCCTTGCGCGTATCAGGGCCTAACCCCATCGGGTCGTCATCATTTCTTATGAATCTCATCGCAGTCGGCGTTAATCACACCACCGCGGATGTGGAGCTGCGCGAGCAGCTGGCATTTTCCGCCGCTCAAGCGGATGACGCCCTGGTTGCCCTGCGCGAGCTTCCCGGTATCCGCGAAGCGGCGCTGCTGTCCACCTGCAACCGTACCGAAGTGTACTGCCTGATCGACGGCGAAACGCCGGATTTCGGGGAGTGGCTGGCGCAGGCCCGGCGCATGCCGGTGGAGACCCTGCGGCGGGTCCTTTATACCCACCGGGACGAAAAAGCCCTGGAGCACCTGATGCGGGTGGCCGGCGGCCTGGATTCCATGGTGCTCGGCGAACCGCAGATTCTCGGCCAGCTGCGCGAGGCCTACGCCCGCGCCCACGAGGCGGGGCTGATCAACGGCGAGCTGGGCCGGGTGTTCCAGGACGTGTTCTCGGTGGCCAAGCGCATCCGCACGGAAACCGGCATCGGCGCCAACCCGGTGTCGGTGGCCTACGCGGCGGTGTCGTTCGCCCGGCATATCTTCGCCGACCTGAAGCAGAGCCGCGCCCTGTTGATCGGCGCCGGCGAAATGATCGAGCTGGTGGCCCGGCACCTGGAAGAACAGCAGGTGCACGAAATCGTGATCGCCAACCGCACCCAGGGCCGCGCCGACGACCTGGCCGCCCAGGTGGGCGGACGCGGCATCGGCCTCGAAGAGCTGCCGGTGGCGCTGGAGCACGCGGACATTCTGATCTCCTGCACCGCCTCGCCGCTGCCGGTGCTGGGCAAGGGCACCGTGGAGCGGGCGCTCAAGCGCCGCCGCCACCGGCCGATGTTCATGGTGGATATCGCCGTGCCCCGCGACATCGAGCCGGAAGTCGGCGAACTGGACGACGTCTATCTGTACACCGTGGATCACCTCCAGGAGGCGATCCAGGAAAACGTGCGCGCCCGCCAGGAAGCCGCCGAGCAGGCCGGCGCCCTGATCGACGAGGCGATTCGCCGCCACCACCGCAGCCGCCGCGAACAGCGGGCCGTGGGGGTGCTGCGTGACTACCGGCGCCAGGGCACCGAGCTGGCCGACCAGGAGCTGCAGCGGGCCCTGGCGCAGTTGGAAAAGGGCGGCGACCCGGAACAGGTGCTGCGCCGCTTCAAACACAGCCTGGTCAACAAATGGCTGCACCAGCCGAGCGTGGGCCTGCGCCGGCTGGCCGCCGAAGGCCGCGCCGAGGCGCTCGCCATGGCGCGGGAAATACTGCTCGACCAGGATAACCTGGACGATCAGCCATCCGATCAGGAATCCGATCAAGAATAGCGGGAACCCCATGCAAGCATCGCTGAACGGCAAACTGGAAAAACTGATGGAGCGGTTCGAGGAGGTCAGCGGCCTGCTTTCCGATCCGGATATTATTGCCGATCAGAAGCAATTCCGGAGCCTGTCCAAGGAGTACGCCGAGCTGGAAGCGGTGGTGAAGGCCTACCGCGCCTACCGGGCCAGCGAACAGGAACTGGAAAGCGCCCGCGCCCTGCTCGACGACGGCGACCCGGAAATGCGCGAGATGGGCGCCGAGGAAGCCCGCCACGCCCAGCAGCGCATCGACGAGCTGGACGAAGAATTGCAGCGCCTGATGTTGCCCCGCGACCCCCGCGACGGCGCCGACGTCTATCTGGAAATCCGCGCCGGCACCGGCGGCGACGAGGCGGCGCTGTTCGCCGGCGATCTGTTCAAGATGTACTCCCGCTACGCCGACCAGCGCGGCTGGAACGTGGAGATCGTCAGCGCCAGCGAGGGCGAGCACGGCGGCTATAAGGAAGTGATCGCCCAGGTGTCCGGCGACGACGTCTATTCGCGCCTCAAGTTCGAGTCCGGCGCCCACCGGGTGCAGCGGGTGCCGGCCACCGAATCCCAGGGCCGCATCCACACCTCGGCCTGCACGGTGGCGGTGCTGGCGGCGGCGGAGGACGCCGGCGACATCGAGATCCGCAACGAGGATCTGCGCATCGACACCTACCGCTCCTCCGGCGCCGGCGGCCAGCACGTCAACACCACCGATTCGGCGGTGCGCCTGACCCACCTGCCCACCGGCGTGGTGGTGGAGTGCCAGGACGAGCGCAGCCAGCACAAGAACAAGGCCAAGGCCATGTCGCTGCTCAAGGCGCGGCTGCTCGACGCCCGCGAAACCGCGGCCCACGCCGAACAGGCCGCCGAGCGCAAATCCATGGTCGGCTCCGGGGACCGCTCCGAACGCATCCGCACCTATAATTTCCCCCAGGGCCGGCTCACCGACCACCGCATCAATCTGACCCTGTACCGGCTCAACGAGATCATCGCCGGCGACCTGGACGAAGTGATTGGTGCCTTGCTGTCCGAGCACCAGGCCGGCCAGCTCGCCGCCCTCGCCGACGGGCAGGGCTAGGCGGTCGCCGTGCGACTGGACGACGCCCTGCGCCAGGCCCGCGAACAGCTGGCCGCTTCGCCCAGCCCGGGCCTGGACGCGGAACTGCTGCTTTGCCGGGTAATCGGGGAATCGCGCACCTACCTGCGCACCTGGCCGGAGCGCACCCTCAGCGACAGCCAGCAGCGGGTGTTCCAGGCCCTGGTGCGGCGCCGCGCCGAGGGCGAACCGGTGGCCCACCTCACCGGCGAGCGGGAATTCTTCGGCCGGCCGTTTCTGGTCAGCCCGCACACCCTGATCCCGCGCCCGGACACCGAAACCCTGGTGGAAGCGGTGCTGGAAACCCTCCCCGAGAGCGAATTGCGGGCGGTGGACCTGGGCACCGGCAGCGGCGCCATCGGCGTCACCCTGGCGCTGGAACGCCCGGCCTGGAGCCTGACCCTCACCGACGCCAGCCGGCCGGCCCTGGCGGTGGCGCGGGACAACGCCGAGCGCCTGGGCGCCCGGGTCGGCCTGGTGTGCTGCGACTGGCTCGACGGCCTGGGCGGCCCCTTCGATCTGATCGTCAGCAACCCGCCCTACATCGATCCGCAGGACGCGCATCTGGAGCAGGGCGACCTGCGCTTTGAGCCGCGCTCGGCGCTGGCCGCTAACGACCACGGCCTCGCCGACCTGCGCGTGATCGCCGCCCAGGCCCACGACACCCTGGCGCCGGGCGGCTGGCTGGTGCTCGAGCACGGCTTCGACCAGGGCGGCGCGGTGCGCACTTTGCTCGGCGAACGGGGTTTCCAGGACGTGACTACCCGGCAGGACCTGGAAGGCCGCGACAGGGTAACCTTGGGCCATGTCTGACTACCACGGCGACGCCCTCAACGACGATCAGCTGCTGCGCTACAGCCGGCAGTTGCTGCTTCAGGAATTCGATCTCGACGGCCAGCAGGCGCTGGCCGGCGCCAGCGTGCTGCTGGTGGGTTGCGGCGGCCTGGCCAATCCGGCGTCGCTGTATCTGGCCGGCGCCGGGGTGGGGCGGTTGCTGTTGGTGGACGATGACCGGGTGGACGCCAGCAACCTGCACCGGCAGATCGCCTTTCGCGGCGACCAGGTGGGCGAGGGCAAGGCCGGCGCGCTGGCGGCGCAGCTGCGCGCGCTCAACCCGGACGTGCTGGTCGAGCCCCACGCCGCCCGCGCCGACCGTGAATGGCTGGACCGGCATGTGCCCGACGTCGATCTGGTGCTCGACTGCAGCGACAACTTCGCCACCCGCCAGGCCGCCAATGCCGCCTGTGTGGCGCACCGCAAACCGCTGGTGAGCGGCGCCGCCATCCGTCTCGACGGCCAGCTGGCGGTATTTGATCTGCGCCGTCCGGACAGCGCCTGCTACGCCTGCGTGTACGGCGCCGGCACCGACGGCGACCTGGCCTGCAGCGAAGCCGGCATCCTCGGGCCGGTGGTCGGCACCGTGGGCACCCTGCAGGCGCTGCTCGCCATCCACCTGCTCACCGGCACCCCGGTGGCGCCGGTGCTGAGAGTCTTCGACGGCCGCACCCTGGGCTGGCGCGAAGTGGCCTTCAAGAAGGACCCGGGCTGCCCGGTGTGCGGCGCCGGCTAGCCGGCGGTGGCCGACCGGTACTGTTCAAAAAAAGCCCGGCTGTCGGCGTAGGCGCCGAAAATACCGCCCTCCCGCTCCAGGCTGTTCAGCACTCCCTGATGCAGGTCCGGGCGCGCGGCGCCGCAGCAATCTTCCAGCAGCAGACAATCGAACCCGCGATCATTGGCTTCACGCATGGTCGAGGACACGCACACGTCGGTGGTGACGCCGAGCAGCAGCAGATGGCGAATCCCCCGGCTGCGCAATATCTGCTCCAGGTCGGTGGCGTAGAAAGCGCCGTTGCCGCACTTGTCCACCACCGGCTCGCCGTCCAGCGGCCGCATCTCGTCAATAAAATCCCAGCCTTCCTCGTCGCGCACCAGCAGCCGGCCGAGCGGCCCGGGGCTGCCGATGGCGGCGCCGGCGCGGGCCGCGCGCAGGCGCTTGCAGTCGTTCAGGTCGGACAGGTCACGGCGGTGGCCCTCGCGGGTATGGACCACCGTCAGGCCCAGTTCCCGGGCCGCCGCGAGGGCGTCGCGGGCCGGCGCCACGCTGCGCCGGGTGTGTTCCAGCGATTCACCGAGGCTGGCGAAGTAGCCGCGCGGATCAAGAAAGTCCTTCTGCATGTCGATGGCCAGCAGCGCGGTGTCGTCGGCGCGCCACCGGCCCGCCACCGGCCAGGGGTAGGGCACGCTGCAGCGGCTGCTGTCGAACGCGTCCAGCGGTATCTTCGGAGCGGAGACGCTGTTCATTGGTCGCTCCCCTCGGCCTCTTCCAGCCAGGTGGTGGGGAAGCGCAGTTTGACGTTATCCGCGTTGCCGATGACGGCGCCGGTGCCGCTTTCGATGCCGACGAAACCGGCGCTGGGCACCCCTTCGCCGAGCAGGCCGTGCTCGAACGCGAAGCCGGTGATCTGCTTCTGCGTGGCGACGAACTCTTCGCCGGTAATCAGAGCCTGCGCCTGCTCCGGGTCCAGGAAGTCGATGGTGCGCAGCTGGCTGCGGGCCCCGGCCAGGTCCGTGTTGAGGGTGTCGGCGGTGAACGCCATCAGGGCGTCGTGGCGCGGGTGTTCCGGGTCGAGCAGGGCGGCGGCTTCGTACCAGGCGCCGGCGATGGCGCGTCCCAGGTCCGGGTTATCCCGCACTGCCTCGGTGCGCAGGATCATGGTGTCCAGCAACTCGCCGTAGATGTCCGAGGAATCGAACACCAGGGTGGTGTCCGGGTACTGGGCGAGAATTTCGCTGAGCTGCGGCTTCCAGGTGGCCACTGCCTGGGTATCCGAGGACTCGAACACGCTGGCGATGTCCGCGTCCGAGGTGTTGACCACGGTCACGTCCCGCTCGCTCAGGCCCTGGGTCTGCAGAGCCCGGGCCAGCATGTAGTGGGAGCCGGACAGCTCCACCAGATTGATCCGCGTGCCCTCCAGACCGGCCACGGTCTTGTCCTTGCCGCGCAGCACGATGCCGTCGCTGCCGTTGGAGGTGCTCAGCGGCATGATCACGGTGGTGTCCACGCCGGAGGCGGCGGGAATGGTGAGCGCGTCCAGCGACATGGCGATCACCGCGTCGAACTGCCCCAGGGAAAACTGGGTGATGGCTTCCACGTAATCGTTCATCTGCACCGCTTCCAGATCGAAGCCGTAGCGGTCGCCCCATTTCTCCAGGATGCCGTTTTCCTCGGCGTAGGCCAGCGGCATGGAGCCGGCGTACAGGGTCCAGGCGACGCTGTAGGATTCGCGGGCCTGGGTCGGGCCGGTGACGGCCACGAGCAACAGGGTAAGCAGCAGGGCGGGGCCCCGGGTCAGGCGCTTGGCGCTAACGTGCATGACGATCTCCCGAAAGTGTAAGCGAGCCTCCACCATAAAAAGCGGGCGGCCCGGCTAACATGACGGAGCGTGCAGGTTCACGTGCGCACCGCCGCCAGCAGTGCCTCGACGAACGCCTGGATAACCGGCCGGCTGGCGCTGTCCGGGTGCATCGCCACCTGCAGATCGCTGGCGTGGCGCAGGCGTTCGGTGTCCAGCGCGACCAGCTCGCCGCGGGCCACCCAGGGCGCGGCGTAATGATCCGGCAAAAAGCCCAGGTGGCCGCCGCTGAGAATCAGCACGGCGATCGCTTCCAGGTTGGCGGTGAAGGTAATGCGCTCGCGCTCGCCGAGATTGAGCAGCGCCATTTCCTGGTCGTGCAGAAAACGCCGGGACACCAGGCGGCTTTTCGCCAGGACGTCGCGGCGCCGGCCGGCGGGCACGCCGACGATCGGGTGGTCGGCGGCGGCGTAGAGGTTGTCGGTTTCCTGATAGAGCGGCTGGTAGTGAAGCTGGTCGTGGCGGCTTTCAAACACGCTGATCGCCAGGTCGAGCCGTTTCTCCAGCAACTGCCGCTCCATCTCTTCCGGGGCCAGCACCTCCAGGCCCAGGCGCACCTCATCGCGGGGCGGGCTCTGGAAGGCGCGCAGCGCCGGCACCAGCGGACAGTTCGGGTCGGTGATGATGTTGTCGATAATGCCCAGCCGCAGTTGCCCGCTGGCCACGCCGCGCAGCCCCTCCACGGTCTGTTCGAAGCCGCGCAGCGAGGTGAACAGCCGCAGCGCCTGCTGGTGCACGGTTTCCCCTTCCGGGGTGAGCCGGAAGCCCTGGCGGCCCCGCTCGCACAAGCGCACGCCCAGGCGGCTTTCCAGCTGGCTGAGCGCGCGGCTGATGGTGGAGGCGTCCTTGTTGAGCGGCCCCTGGGCATTGGCGATGCCGTTGGCTTCCACCACGGCGAAGAAAATCTGCAGCGAATTCAGGTCGGTGCCGGCCAGTTTCATGGCGTTCTCCCGGAAAGCGTCACCACCTGGGCGTTCAGTTCGGTGATCTGACGCGCCATGTCGGTCATCAGGTCGTGGATCAGCGACGGCTTGGCGCGGATCAGGTGATGGAAACCGTCGCTGGGAATGTGCATCGCCGCGCAGCGGCTGCGGGCGCGCACGGTGGCGCCACGGGGCGCGCCGGTGAGCACCGCGATGGCGCCCAGCAGCTCGCCCTCGGTGACCCGGCCCACCACCACGTCGTCGACCAGCACATCGGCTTCGCCCTCGAACAGGTTGTAGACGCCGTCGGCGCGGTCGCCCTGGCGCAGTATCAGATCGCCGGGGTGGAAATAGGCGAAGCGCGAGCCGGTGTGGTTTTCCTCCGGCGTCAGCGCGGCCAGGCAGCGGGTCAGCAGCGCCTGCTGCGTGATCAGCAACTCGCTCCAGCGGCGCGCCCGTTCGGGAACGGCGAGGATTTCCTCGAGCAGGTCGACGAAATCATAGCCGGCCAGCAGCACCGCGCCGTCCGCCTGAAAGGTGACGCCGTCGTCCGGGTCCGGGACGATCACGTCGCCTTCGTCCCACAGCAACAGGCGCCGCCCCTGGCAGCAGGCCGCCAGGGTGCCGCCGCGCACCACGTACAGGCGCTGCGCGGCCAGGCCATCGCGGCGGGCGTCGGTGGTGGCGGGCAGCGACAGGCTCCGTGGTGTTTGGCGCAGGCCGCGGATCACGGCGTCGCCCAGTTGTTTGTAGTGTCGGGCCAGAGCGGGCAGGCCTTCCAGCGGTTCGCCCAGGGGTATCATGCGTTGCGTACTTCCACGGCTTGCGACGGGTTGAAAAGGCTAAGCAGAGATTATGCCATCTTGATGACCCGGGTGCGGCGCGGTGACGGGCTGGGCGTCAGTAGTCCCGCTGGCGGGGACGGAAGCGGGGCTCGCGCTTTTTCAGGTTGGCGGCCATGGCCTCGCCCTGATTGCGGCCGCGCAGCAGCTTGAACTGCAGGCTGGATTCCCGGTCGAAAGCCTGGTCCTCGGCGGCATGGCGGGTGCTGTGGAACAGCGCCTTGGTGGCGCTGACCGCGTCCGGCGAGCGGGTGAGGATGGCGTCGGCCAGGGCCCGCGCCGCCTGTTCGGGCTGTTCCGCCACCTGCGTGACCAGGTGCAGGGTTTTGGCTTCCACGGCGTCGAAACGGCGGCCGGTCATGGCCAGTTCCTTGGCCACATCCATGGGCACTAATTCGCGCAAAGTGACGGTTCCGGTCATGTCCGGGATCAGCCCCCATTTGCTTTCCATCACCGACAGCTCGCAGTCCGGCGTGGCGATGCGGAAATCCGCCGCCAGCGCCAGCTGCAGGCCGCCGCCGTAGCAGTAGCCGTGCAGCACCGCGATCACCGGCACCGGCAGTTCCCGCCAGGCCCAGCAGGCCTGCTGGAACAGGTTGGTTTTCTTGACGCCGAACTTGGTGAACGCCAGCAGCATTTTCAGCGGCGTTTTGGTAACGGTGGCGAAGTCGAGCCCGGCGCAGAACGCCTTGCCTTCACCGCGCAGAATCACCACCCGCACGTCACGGTTCTTTTTTACCGCCTTGGCGGTGCGAACCAGCGCCTGGAGCATCTCCAGATCCAGGCCGTTGTACTTTTCCGGTCGATTCAGCGATACCGTCGCGATGTGGTCGTTGATCGAGAGCGTGACGCGGGATTCGTTCATGGCAGTTCCTGTTGGGGACGGCAAGTTCAAAGCTGAAAGGGCGCGCCTGTGGGAGCGGGCTTGCCCGCGAAAGGCAAGCGCAGCTTGCCGGCAGGATACCAGAGACGTCTATAGCAATGGCTTCAACGACGTCTCTGGTATCCTGCCGGGCGGTCTCCGCCCTTTCGCGGGCAAGGCCCGCTCCCACATTCAGCTACAGCTTTTGCTGCAATAGTTGGTTGACCTGCTGCGGGTTCGCCTTGCCCTGGGTGGCCTTCATGACCTGGCCGACGAAGAAGCCGATTTTCTTTTTCCGTTTGGCGTCGTCGGAGTTGCGGTAGTCCTCCACCTGGGCGGGGCTGTCGGCGATCACCTGGTCGACGATTTTTTCCAGCTCGCCGCTGTCGCTCATCTGCTTGAGGCCCTGCGCCTCGATGATCCGGTCCGGGCTGCCGTCACCGTTCCAGCAGGCTTCGAACACCTGCTTGGCGATCTTGGAACTGATGGTGCCGTCCTTGAGGCGCTGGATCAGCTCGCCGAGATGCTCGGCGGACACCGGGCTGTCGGCGATGTCCTTGTCTTCCGCGTTGAGTTTGGCGGCCAGTTCGCCCATCACCCAGTTGGCGGCCAGCTTGGCGTCGCCGCCGTGCTCGGCGGCGGTTTCGAAGTAGCGCGCCGTGGCGATGGAGCCGGACAGCAGGTCGGCGTCGTAGGCCGACAGCTGATACTGCTCGATGTAGCGCGCCTTGCGGGCGTCCGGCAGTTCCGGCAGCTCATCGCGCAGGGTTTGGATGTCCTCTTCGCTGACCATCACCGGCAACAGGTCCGGGCACGGGAAGTAACGGTAATCGTTGGCGTCTTCCTTGGTGCGCATGGAGCGGGCGGTGTTGGTCTCGCCGTTATAGAGCCGCGTTTCCTGAACGATTTCGCCGCCGTCCTCGAGCACGTCGATCTGCCGCGCCACTTCCAGGGCGATGGCTTTTTCCATGAAGCGGAACGAGTTCAGGTTCTTGGTTTCGGTACGCGTGCCGAGCGGCTCGCCGGGGCGGCGCACGGAAATGTTGACGTCGAAACGCATGTTGCCCTGGGACATGTCGCCGTCGCAGATGCCCAGAGACGTGACGATGGAATGCAGCTTGCGGGCGAACGCCACCGCCTCTTCGGCGCCGCTCATGTCCGGTTCCGACACGATTTCGATCAGCGGCGTGCCGGCGCGGTTGAGATCAATCCCCGTCTGACCGTGAAAGTCCTCGTGCAGGGATTTACCGGCATCCTCTTCCAGGTGGGCGTGGTGAATACGCACCAGCTTCTTGTCACCGCTTTCCAGTTGAATTTCCACTTCGCCGGCGCCGACGATGGGCTCCGCCAGCTGCGTGGTCTGGTAGCCCTTGGGCAGGTCCGGATAAAAATAATTTTTCCGTTCGAACACCGAGCGGCGGGCGATGTCCGCGTTCACCGCCAGGCCGAACCGGATAGCGTTGCGGATCGCTTCCCGGTTCACCACCGGCAGGGTGCCGGGCATGCCCAGATCGATCAGGCTGGCGTGCCGGTTGGGGTCGTCGCCGGTTTGCGTGCTGGTGCCGGAAAAGATTTTTGATTGGGTGGCCAGTTGCACGTGCACTTCCAGGCCGATCACCACTTCCCAGTTTCCTGAATGGCTCATGCGAAACCTCCCGGCGCCTGTTGATGCCAGTCCGTGGCCATTTGATAGCGGTGCGCCACGTTCAGTATGCGACCTTCCTGGAAATAGTTGCCGATCACCTGGGTGCCCGCGGGCAGACCGTTGATAAAGCCACTGGGCATGGACAGCGCCGGCAGGCCGGCCAGGTTCACGGCGATGGTGAACACGTCGGCCATGTACATGTTGACCGGGTCGTCCGCCTTGGCGCCCAGTTTGAAGGCGGTTTCCGGCGAGGTGGGGCCCATGATCACATCCACGTCCTTGAACGCCCGGGAGAAATCATCGCGGATCAGACGGCGTACTTTCTGCGCGCGCTTGTAGTAAGCGTCGTAATAGCCAGCGGACAACGCATAGGTGCCCACCAGGATGCGGCGCTTCACTTCGGCGCCGAAGCCTTCCGAGCGGGAGCGCTTGTACAGGTCTTCCAGGTCCTTGGGATCCTCGCAGCGGTAGCCGAAGCGCACGCCGTCGAAGCGCGAAAGGTTGGAGCTGGCTTCCGCCGGCGCGATCACATAATAAGCCGGCACCGACAGCTTGATGCTGGGCAGCGACAGCTTGACCAGCTTGGCGCCCTGTTTTTCCAGTTCGCGCATGGCTTCGCGGGCGTTATCGGCGATCGCGCCGTCCAGATTGTCGGGGAAAAATTCTTCCGGCACGCCGATTTTCAAGCCGTCCACGCTCTGATCCAGAGCACCGAGGTAATCGTCCACCGGTTCGTTCAGGCAGGTGGAGTCTTTCTCGTCGTGGCCGGCCATGGCCTGCAGCATCAGCGCGCAGTCGGCGGCGGACAGACCCAGCGGGCCGGCCTGATCCAGACTGGAGGCGAAGGCGATCATGCCCCAGCGCGACACCCGGCCGTAGGTGGGCTTGAGGCCGGTGACGCCGTTCAGCGCCGCCGGCTGGCGGATCGAGCCGCCGGTGTCGGTGCCGGTGGCGCCGGGGGCCAGCCGCGCCGCCAGGCCGGCGGCGGCACCGCCGGACGAACCGCCGGGCACCCGCTCGGTGTCCCAGGGGTTTTTCACCGGGCCGTAGAAGCTGGTTTCGTTGGACGAGCCCATGGCGAATTCGTCCATATTGGTCTTGCCCAGCATCACCGCGCCTTCGGCCGCCATTTTTTCCACCGCCGTGGCGGTGTAGGGGGCGATGAAATTATCCAGCATCCGCGAGCCGCAACTGGTGCGCACGCCCTCGGTGCAGAAAATATCCTTGTGCGCGATCGGCAGGCCGGTGAGCAGGCGATGGTCGCCGGCGGCGATGGCCTGGTCGGCGGCGTCCGCCTGCCGCAGGGCCTGCTCCTCGGTGACGGTGATAAAGCTGTTGAGCTCGCCGTCGTGCCGTTTGATGCGCTCCAGGAAGTGCTCGGTGAGCTCCCGGGAGGAAAAGTCCCCGGCTTGCAGGCCGGCTTTGAGTTCGGTCAGTGTTTTATCGTGCATGTGGTTACTCAATCACCCGGGGTACCAGGAAACAGCCGTCCTCGCTGGCCGGCGCGAGAGGCAGGACCTTGTCGCGCACGTCCGGTTCGGTGACCCGGTCGTCGCGCAGGGGCTGGCTGACCTCGAGGGGGTGGGCCAGGGGTTCGACCTGGTCCACGTCCGCCTGCTGGAGCTGGTCGACCATGCCGAGGATGTCGTTAAGGCGGGCGGACAGCTCCGCGGTCTCGCTGTCGTCCACCCGCAGGCGGGCCAGGTGGGCCGCGCGCGCCACCACCTTGGAATCAATGGCCATGGGCGTTCTCCGCAAAGGCTGGGGAAGGGCGCAAAATTACCACAGACCGGGGCGCGGACAAACCGTGAAGAGCGTATGGGACCGGGTTCGCTTGCCGAAACCCGGCGCCGTTGCTAGAGTTGCGCCATTCTGTTGCAAGGGCGTGAACAGGCCCGCCGGCAACACCCTCTTTTCTCCACGACCCTCAGGAAACAGGCCAGGATGTCCGTGATTAAGCGCATTCGGGGGATGTTCTCCACCGATCTTTCCATCGACCTTGGCACCGCCAACACCCTTATTTACGTTCGCGGGCGCGGTATCGTACTGGATGAGCCCTCGGTGGTGGCCATTCGTCATCATGGCGCGCAGAAAAGCGTCGCCGCCGTGGGCGCCGACGCCAAGCGGATGCTGGGGCGCACCCCCGGCAATATCACCGCCATCCGCCCGATGAAGGACGGCGTGATCGCGGACTTCGACGTCACCGAGAAGATGCTGCAGTACTTCATCAAGAAGGTGCACGACACCGGCTTCTTCCCGCCGGCGCCCCGGGTGCTGGTGTGCGTGCCCTGCAAATCCACCCAGGTGGAGCGCCGCGCGATCCAGGATTCCGCCTTCGGCGCCGGCGCCCGTGACGTCTATCTGATCGAAGAGCCGGTGGCGGCCGCCATCGGCGCCGGCCTGCCGGTGGAAGAGGCGCGCGGCTCCATGGTCGTGGATATCGGCGGCGGCACCACCGAAATCGCCCTGATCTCCCTCAACGGCGTGGTCTATTCCGAATCCGTGCGCACCGGCGGCGACCGCTTCGACGAGGCCATCGTCGCCTTCGTGCGCAAGGAATACGGCTCGCTGATCGGCGAATCCACCGCCGAGCGCATCAAGCACGAGATCGGCACCGCCTATCCCGGCGGCGAGATCCTCGAGATCGACGTGCGCGGCCGTAACCTGGCCGAGGGCGTGCCGCGCCAGTTCACGCTCAACTCCGAGGAGATCCTGGAAGCCCTCAAGGACCCCCTCTCGGTGATCGTCAACGCGGTCAAGAACGCGCTGGAAGCCTCGCCGCCGGAGCTGGCGTCGGACATCGCCGAGCGCGGCCTGGTGCTGACCGGCGGCGGCGCGCTGCTGCGCGACATCGACCGCCTGCTCACCGAGGAAACCGGCCTGCCGGTGATCATCGCCGACGACCCGCTGACCTGCGTGGCGCGGGGCGGCGGCAAGGCCCTTGAGCTGATGGATACCCAGGGTCTGGACATGCTGGCCATGGGCTAACGGTTCCCACCGCCGCCCATGTATTCCGCCAACCCCACCTACCGCCTGCTGATCGCGCTGGTGCTGGCCGTCGTTCTGATGGCCCTGGACCAGCGCAGTAAGTGGGTGGAGCCGCTGCGTTACGGCGTCGGCTATCTGACCGCCCCGGTCCACTACCTGGCCCACCTGCCGGTGGATTCCGCCCGCTGGCTGGGGCGCCTGTCCGAAACCCGTTCCAACCTGATGGAATCCCGCGAGCGCCTGGAGCGCCAGGTGCTGATCCTGGAGCAGAAGGTCCAGCGTCTGGCGGTGCTGCAGGCGGAAAACGTGCGCCTGCGGGAATTGCTCAACTCCTCCGCCAATCTGGACGCGTCGGTGCTGGTGGCGGAGATCATCGGCGTCGACCCGGACCCCAACCGCCAGGAGCTGGTGATCAACAAGGGCGGCCAGGACGACGTGCTGCAGGGTCAGGCGGTGCTGGAATCCCAGGGGCTGATCGGCCAGGTGGTGGAAGCCGGGCCGCTGTCCGCCCGGGTGCTGCTGATCACCGACGCCAGCCACGCCATGAGCGTGCAGGTGAACCGTAACGGGGTGCGCGCGATTCTGGCCGGCACCGGGCAGGGCAGCCGGCTGCGGCTGCTGTACGTGCCCGATACCGCCGACATCAAGGAGGGTGACCTGCTGGTGTCCACCGGCCTCGGCCAGCTCTACCCGCGCGGCTACCCGGTGGCCCGGGTGAGCCGGGTGAGCCACCAGTCCGGCGCCGCCTTCGCCGACATCGAGGCGCGCCCCACCGCCCGCCTGGACCGGGTCAGCCATGTGTTGCTGGTGCAGTCCATGGAACCGGTGTCGATCCCGGACGTGGCCCCCGAGTCGCCTTCCGATGAGCCGACGCCCGAGGAGCTGCCCGATGATGAATAACGAGCGGCCGGCCGGCACCGGCGTGATTCTGGTGACCTTCGTGGTCGCCGCCCTGCTGGAAGTGATCCCCCTTAACCAGACGCTGGACTGGGTGCGCCCGGAATGGATGCTGCTGGTGCTGCTGTACTGGGTGCTGTCGCTGCCGCACCGCATCGGCGTGCTGTGGGGCTTTCTGGTGGGGCTCTACCTGGACGTGCTGGTGGGCGCCACCCTCGGCCAGTGGGCCCTGTCCTACGCCTTCGGCGCCTACTTCATGCTGGCCGCCTACAAGCGCATGCGGGTGTTTCCGCTGCTGCAGCAAAGCGCCGTGGTGTTCCTGCTGGTGGGCTCCGCCAATCTGATCGCCTACCTGGTGCAGGAGTCCGTCGGCCGGACCCTGTATCCTCCCTATACGATTCTCTATTCCGCCGCCGCCAGCGCGGTGCTCTGGCGGCCGCTGTGCACGGCGCTGCGCTGGACCCAGCACCGCTTTCTGGTGCGCTGACAGCGCGGCCCCGTTGAGCCCCCGGAACCAAGGAGCGCTCCATGCTTTACCTCGCATCCGGCTCGCCCCGGCGGGCGGAACTGTTGGCGCAAATCGGCGTGCCCTTCACGGTGCTGAAAGCACCGGGCATTGACGAAACCGTCCACGCCGGCGAAGCCCCCCGCGACTATGTCGCCCGCATGGCGCGGGAAAAAGCCGCCGCCGGCCGGGCCGCCGCGCCCGGCCCGGAGCCGGTGCTGGGCGCCGACACCGCGGTGGTGCTCGGCGAGCGGGTATTGGGCAAACCGGACAACGACGACCAGGCCCTGGCCATGCTCCGCGACCTGCAGGACCGGGAACACCGGGTGCTCTCCGCGGTCTGCGTGATGGCCGGCGACACCCCGCGCCTGGCGCTCTCCGAGACCCGGGTCCGGCTGCGCGCGCTCGACGATGAGCGCCTGCGCGCCTACGTGGCCACCGGCGAAGGGCGCGATAAAGCCGGTGCCTACGGCATCCAGGGCCTGGGCGCGGCCCTGGTGGCGTCGCTGAGCGGCAGCTACAGTGGGGTGGTCGGCTTACCCCTGGAAGAAACGGTGCCGCTCCTGGAATGGGCCGGCGTGCCCTACTGGCAACCCTGTTGATCGACTGAGGCCACGGTGAAAAACGAAAGCCCTCGCTGGAGATCCCCCCTGCGTGGCCGGCTATGGTGGCTGGTGGCGGTTCCGGTGCTGTTGCTGGCGGCCTACGTGGTGGTGGCGCGCCAATTGATGCTGCTGGTGCCCGATTACCGCCAGGAGCTGGAAGCGGTGCTCGAGGAGCACCTCGGCTTCGCCATCGTAATCGAGCAGCTGGACGGCAGCATGGACGGCCTGACCCCGCGCTTCGAAGTGCGCGGCCTGACCCTGCCGCACGCGGAAGGGGAGCCGGCGCTGCGCCTGGACCAGGTGTCCGCCAGCGTGTCGATTCTGCCCACTTTGTTCCACCGCGATCTCTACCTGCGGGAATTGCGCATCAAGGGCGTGGACGTGCACCTGGTCCGGGGCGAGGACGGCGGCATCCGCCTGCGCGGCCTGGAAGCGCTGCAGGACCGGGAGCAGGGCGACCCGGCCGACAGCCTGCGCGCGCTCTACCGGCAGCAGCGCATTCTGGTGGAAGACGCGCGCTTCTCGCTGGACTGGCCCGGCCTGCCGCCGCTGGCGGCGTCATCCCTGACCCTGGCCGTGGACAACAGCGGTGACGGCCATGCGGTGTCGGTGCGGGTGGAAGCCCGCGACCGGCCGTTCTCGGTGGACGCCCGCCTGCGCGTGGATGGCGACCCGCTGAGCCTGGACCAGCTCAATGCGCGCGGCTATCTGGACGTCAACGGCGAGCGCCTGCACGAATGGTTGCCCGAAGCGCGGGACTGGCCGCTGGATCTGGCCGGGCTGGACGGCCGGGTGCGCGCCTGGACCGCCATTTCCGGGGGGCAGGTGCGCTCCGCCCAGGTGCGCCTGGGCGCGCCGTCCGTCACCCTTACCGACGGCGACCAGCCGTGGCCGCTCACCGATATCAATCTGGACGCGCAGCTGAGCCGGCGGCCCAACGGCGACGGCCAGCTGTCGGTGACCGCGCTGAGCGGCCAGACGCCGGCCGGCGCGGTGGCACCGGGCCCGGTGGCGCTCCGTTGGCGGATCGGCGAAGGCGGCGCGCACTGGCGTTTCCAGGGCGAGGATCTGGCGATCCACGCGCTCAGCCGGCAACTGTCGGAGTGGCCATTCGTGCTGCCCGAGGGGCTGGGCACCATCCGCGACCGGTTGCGCGAGCATCAGCCCCGGGGCGTGCTGCAGCAGCTCTATCTGGCCGGCGTGGAAGGCCGCGTGGACGCCATCCAGGCCCGTTTCGCCGGCCTCGCCGGCGACGCCCTGGACCGGGTGCCCGGCGCCCGCGGGCTGAACGGCTGGGTGGCCGGCGGCCCCCGCCACGGCGTGGCGCGCGTCAACGGCGACCCGCTGCAGCTCACCGTGCCCCGGCTCTACGATCACCCCCTGAGCACCCGGTTCAACGGCGTGCTGCGCTGGTTCAGCGACGCCGGCCGCTGGTCGGTGGAGACCGGCACCCTGATGGCCGCCAACGCCGACGCCCGGGGCGTCGCCATGTTCCGGCTGGAGGGCGGCGACGGCCTGCCGGTGCCGGAGCTGCGCCTGCTCGCCGACCTGCACGACGGCGACGCGGCGCGGGCGGCGCACTACATTCCCATGGAAAGGCTGCCCGACCCGCTCAGTGAATGGCTGGCCCAGGCGTTCCGTGGCGGGCAACTGGACGAAGGCCGTTTCCTCTACCGGGGGCCGATTAAAATCGACCCGCAACGGCAGCAGGACCGCACCTTCCAGATGCGCTTCCAGGGCCGGGATATGGCCCTGTCCTTCCTGCCCGACTGGCCGGTGGCCACCGGCATTCAGGCGGACGTGCTGATCGACGGCCGCGAAGTCAGCGGCCGGGTCGCCGGTGGACGCCTGTTCGACAGCGAACTGAGCCGGGTCACCGTGGACCTGCCGGCGGTGGACGATCCCTCGCGCCGGCACCTGGTGATCCAGGGGCAGGTGCAGGGCCCGGCCACCGATCTGGACCGTGTTTTCCACGACACGCCGCTCGCCGGGCAACTGCCCGACGGGCTGCTCGGCTGGCGGTTCCGCGCCGGCCAGGTGGGCGGGCACCTGCTGCTGGATCTGCCGCTCACCAAAAACGGCAGCGAGCCGATGGTGATTGTCGACGGCCGGGGCGACGGCGTCACGCTGGCCAATGAGTCCCTGGATCTCACCGTCACCGATGTCACCGCGCCGGTCTATTTCCACCTGCGCGAAGGCATCAACATGCCCAGCCTGGAGGGCAAGGCGTTGGGCGGCCGCTTCACCGGCTCCTGGCTGACGCGGGGGCCGGACAGCCAAATGCAGCTCACCGGCGCCTTGCCGGTGGCGCGGCTGCGCGACTGGTCGGGGATGGACTGGCCGGTGCCGGTGAGCGGGCGGTTGCCGCTGGAGCTGGACCTGGGCATGCCCTGGCGGGGCATGCCGCTGCGCGTGGAGGCGCGTTCCACCCTGGAAGGGGTCAAGGTGGACGCCCCCGCGCCCCTGGGCAAAAGCGCCGGCAGCGTGCGCGGCAGCCGGCTGGTGTGGCGCGCCGGCCGCGAGCAGAGCCTGAGCGTCGACTACGGCGAGGTGGCGCGCGGCCGCTTCCGCACCGGCGACAACTTCGCCGGCGCCCTGGGCCTGGGCGGCGTGGCGCCGCCGTCGCTGCCCGAGCGGGGGCTGGTGATCGAAGGCCGGGCGGAGCGCGCCAGGGCCGCCGACTGGCTGGACTTCGTGCAGGGCCTGAACAAAGGCGGCGGGCAGGGCGACGGTGGCCCCGTGTCGCCGTCGTTGGTCCGCCGCGTGGCGGTCACGGTGGCCGATCTGGACCTGTTCGGCGTGGCCCTGTCGGACGCCCGGTTTATCGCCGCGCCCCACCAGAGCGGCTGGGAATTCAATATGGCGGCGCCGGCTCTGGCCGGCACGCTGCGCCTGCCCGCCAACTATCGGCCCCGGGGCGACCGGCCGATGACGCTGTCCATCAGCCGGCTGCGGCTGCCGGATAATCCGCTCACCGGTGGCGCCGACGGCGAGGCGGGCGACAACGGCCGGCGCCCGTCGCCCACGGACGTACCGGTGATGGACGTGACCCTTACCGACGCCCGCATCGGGCGCGAAGTGCTGGGCGACTGGTCCACCCGCATCCGCCCGGTGGACGGCGGCGCGCGCGCCGAGGCCCTGCGCGGCGAATGGCGCGGCGTCCAGGTGGACGGCAACCTCACCTGGACCGAGACCGGCGCGGGCGCCCAGCGTACCCGTTACCAGGGCAGCGTGGTTTCGGGCGATCTCAAGGACACCCTCACCGCCTGGGGCCTGCCGGTGTTGCTGGAAAGCGACGACGCCCGCGCCACCCTGGATCTGTCCTGGCCGGACTGGCCGCTGAGCCCGGACTATCTGGCCCTGACCGGCGACGCCCGGCTCGACATCGGCGAGTGCCTGATTCCCGATCCGCAAAAGCGCACCTCGGTGCTGCGCGTGCTGGGGGTGCTTAACGTGGCCAACATCCAGCGCCGGCTGCGTCTGGATTTCTCCGACCTCTACCAGGACGGGCTGAGCTGCGATTCGATCAAAGGCGACTTCGTGTTCGACGGCGCCGCGCTCACCGCCCGCGACGTGTCCATCGAATCGCCGTCCGCCGCCTTCGAGATCAACGGCCAGGCCGATCTGGCCGCGCAGACCCTCAATCAGGAAGTGGCCATGACGCTGCCGCTGTCCAGTAACCTCTACGCCGGCTGCATCGCCGGCCCGGCGGTGTGCGCCGGTATCTTTGTGGTGGAACGCCTTTGGGGTGATAAGCTGGATAAGACCACCACCATCACATACCAGGTATCCGGCCCCTGGCAGGATCCCCAGGTGAAGGAGACGGAGGGCTTTCTTGAGTAACAGGCAGGACGCAACGGCGCGTTGTCGCGTGGCCGCCGTGCAGATGACCAGCGGCGCCGACACCGACGCCAACCTGCGCGCCGCCGGCGAGGCCCTGGCCCGCGCCGCCGAGGGCGGCGCCGAGCTGGCGGTGCTGCCGGAGAACTTCGCCGGCTACGGCGTCGACTACCGCGCCCTGGGCGAGCGCTACGGCGAACTGTGCGGCTGGCTGATCGAGCGCGCCCGGACCCTGGGCCTGTGGGTGATCGGCGGCAGCATCCCGGCGCTGACCCGGCCCGGCGGCGAACCGGTGCCGGCGCCCCGGGTGCGCACCCGCAGCGTGCTGGCCGGCCCTGACGGCGAGATCACCGCCCTCTATGACAAACTGCACCTGTTCGACGCGGACGTGAGCGACCGCCAGGGCCGGTACCGGGAATCGGACGTGTTCGAGCCCGGCGACCAGGCGGTGGTGGCCACCGCCGCCGGCCTGCAGGTGGGCCTGGCGATCTGCTACGACCTGCGTTTTCCGTTGCACGCGCGGGTGCTGGCGGACCGGGGCGCCGGTCTTATCGTTTATCCCAGCGCCTTCACCGCCACCACCGGCGCCGCGCACTGGGCATTGTTACTGCGCGCCTGCGCGGTGCAGAACGGCTGCTACGTGCTGGGCGCCAACCAGTGCGGCCGGCACAGCGAGACCCGCGCCAGCTTCGGCCATTCCATGCTGGTGGACCCCTGGGGCCGGGTGGTGGCCGGCTCCGAAGGCGACCAGGCGGACCGCCCCGGCGTGGTGTTCGGCACCGTCGACCCCGCCGTGCTCGATCAAGTACGCTCCGGCCTGCCGGTGCACACCCATCAACGATTCAAGGTGAACGGTCCTTATGATCTCTAACCAACGGACCTCCGACAGCGAACGGCTTTCCCTGGCCTCGGACATTCTGCTGGCCCCGGCCCAACTGGGTACCGACCAGCTGCAGAGCCTGCTGGGCGGCAAACTGGCCGGGCGCGCCGACTACGCCGACGTCTACTTCCAGCACAGCCGCCACGAGGCCTGGATTCTCGAGGACGGCCTGGTGCGCGACGCCAGCTTCAACCTGGAGCGTGGCGCCGGTGTGCGTCTGGTCAGTGGCGACAAAACCGGTTTCGCCTACAGCGACGACATTTCCCTGGACGCGCTCACCCAGGCGGGCAGTGCCGCCGCCGCCATCGGCCGTCAGGGCAAGGACCAATCGGTGCGCATCGGCGCCGCCAAGACCATGCCCGCCCGCTATCCGGCGCTGGACCCGCTGCCCGGTTGGAGCAGCGAAATGAAGGTGGCGCTGCTGCAGGAGATGGACCGCCTGGCCCGCTCCCTGGACCCGGCGGTGAAGGAAGTCACCGTCAGTTTGAGCGGCGAGCAGGACGTGGTGTTGGTGGCTGCCACCGACGGCACCCTGGCGGCGGACGTGCGGCCGCTGATCCGCTTCAATATTTCCGTGATCGCGGAACGGGGCGGCCGCCGCGAGCGCGGCAGCGCCGGCGGCGGTGGCCGGGTGGCCTACGACTGGCTGCGCCAGGACGGCCGGCTGGAAGCCTGGACCCGCGACGCGGTGCGCCAGGCGCTGCTCAACCTGGACGCGGAACCGGCGCCGGCGGGCACCATGCCGGTGGTGCTAGGTCCGGGCTGGCCCGGCGTACTGCTGCACGAAGCGGTGGGCCACGGCCTGGAGGGCGACTTCAACCGCAAGGGCACCTCCATGTTCGCCAAGATGATGGGCCAGCAGGTGGCGTCCAGCCTGTGCACCGTGGTCGACGACGGCACCCTGCCGGACCGGCGCGGCTCGCTCACCGTCGACGACGAAGGCACCCCGGGCGGCTACAACACCCTGATCGAGAACGGCAAGCTGGTCGGCCACATGCAGGACAAGACCAACGCCCGCCTGATGGGCGTGGCACCCACCGGCAACGGCCGCCGCGAATCCTACGCGCACCTGCCGATGCCGCGCATGACCAATACCTACATGCTGCCCGGCGAATCCGACCCGGAAGAGATTCTCGCCAGCCTGGACCGGGGCATCTACGCGGTGAACTTCGGCGGTGGCCAGGTGGACATCACCTCCGGGCGCTTCGTGTTCTCCACCAGCGAGGCCTACCTGGTGGAGAAGGGCAAGATCGTCTGCCCGGTGAAGGGCGCCACCCTGATCGGCAGCGGCGCGGAAGTGATGAATCGCATCTCCATGGTCGGCAACGACCTGGCCTTGGACAGCGGCATCGGCGTGTGCGGCAAGGACGGCCAGTCGGTGCCGGTGGGCGTCGGCCAGCCCACCCTGCGGGTGGACGCGTTGACGGTGGGCGGCACCGCCTGATGCCGGTGTCGGTTCCCGAAGTACTGGCGCGCATGCGCCTGTTCGACGGTCTTAACGCCGAGGAGCTGGCTGTGGCGGAGAAGCTGGTGTTCGTTAATCGCGCCGCCGCCGGCGACACCGTTTGCCGCGAGGGCGACCGCAGTGACTTCCTCTGTTTCGTGGTGCGCGGCCGCCTGGACATCCTCAAGGCGCAAAACGCCAGTGGGGCGGCCGTGATCGCCCATCTCAACCCCGGTGATTCCCTCGGCGAAATGGCGCTGGTGGATCACCAGCCCCGTTCCGCCACGGTGCGCGCCGCCGAGGACACCACCCTGGTGGTGCTCACCCGCAAGGGCTTCGAGCAGCTGCGCCGCCGGGAACCGCGCGCCGCCGCCGTGCTGATGGAAAACATCGCCCGCCTGCTGTGCGACAACCTGCGCCAGACCTCGTCCCGCCTCGCCCAGTTCATGCCACCGCTGGGCTAACCAGCCTTGTGGGAGCTTGCCTTGCAAGCGAAAGGGTGGCTCTAGCCACCCGGCGGGATTCCAGAGACGCTGTTTGTGCTGCCGTTAGAGATGTCTCTGGTATCCTGCCGGGGCTTCGCCCCTTTCGCGGGCGAGGCCCGCTCGCACAACTTCGCTCCCTTTCGCGGGCTGGGCCCGCTCCCACAATTAGTAAAGAGGCGCGTTCTTTTCGAGGTCGTTGAGCAGGCTCTGGAAGCGTTTGCGCTCGCGCTTGAAGCGGGCGCGCTGGTCGGCGTCGGCGGCGTCCGGGTCGGCGGGCCGGGCCTTGATCAGATTGCGGGCCTGGTTGCGCAGCGCCTGGCGATCCCCCTCCGGGTATTCGGTGAGCACCTGCTGCAGCACCGGCTCCGCCTCCTTGGGGCCGTCGCAGGCGGCGACCTGTTCGGTCCAGTGTTGCAGGCGCTGCTGGCGCAGCGGGTTCTGCAGGGCTTCCACGGCGCTGACGATGGCGTCGCTGTCGGCGTCGTAGATCAGGCGGCCGATGAACAGCGCATGGCGCCGGCGGGCGTCCAGGTTGGTGATGCGGCGCGCTTCCTCGAGCGCTTTTTCCAGGCCGTCGGTGAGCGGCAGGCGGGCGCGCTGCTCCGGTTTCAGGCCCATCAGGGTCAAGCCCACTTCCTGGAGTGCCTGCATATCCTGCTTGCGGCGTGTTTTGCTGGCGGGGGTATCGTTATACTCGGTCATGATTCCAGGGAAGCAGCGCTTCCAATAATGCATTGAATGGAAAACGTATTTTATGTCCGAAAACGCCAGCGTGACAGCGAATCTCGGCCCGCAGCATCTGGGGGCCGCCCGCGACACCGTGGCACAGGTGCTGGAAGAGGCGAAACGCCAGGGCGCCAGCGCCGCCGAAGCCCAGCTGAGCCTGGCCCAGGGGTTGTCCGTGGACGTCCGTCTGGGCGAGGTGGAGACGGTGGAATTTCACCGCGACCGGGGCCTGGCGGTGACGGTGTTCTTCGGCCAGCGCAAGGGTCAGGCGTCCACCTCCGACGACAGCCCGCAGAGTCTGCGCGACGCAGTGGCCGCCGCCTGCGCCATCGCCCGCCACACCGAAGAGGACAAATACGCCGGCATCGCCAGCCCCGAGCAGCTGGCCGACCGGGTGCCGGACCTGGACCTGTACCACCCCTGGGCGCTGAGCACCGAGCAGGCCATCGACGACGCCCTGCGCTGTGAAGCGGTGGCCCGCGACGACGAGCGCATCGTCAACTCCGAGGGCGCCTCGGTGTCCACCGGCAGCAGCCTGCGGGTGCTGGGCACCAGTGCCGGCTTCCTTCAGGGCTACGCCGGCACCATGCACTCGCGCAGTTGCGCGGTGGTGGCCGAGGACGACCAGGGCATGCAGCGCAATTTCTGGTACGACGCCGGCCGCCGCGCGGATTCGCTGGCCTCCGCCGAGCAGGTCGGTGAGCGCGCCCGCGAGCGCACGCTGGCGCGGCTGGGCGCGGAAATCCCCGACACCGCCGAACTGCCGGTGCTGCTGGCGCCGGAGATCGCCGCCGGCCTGCTCGGCCATTTTATCTCCGCGATCAGCGGCGGCAGCCTCTACCGGCGCGCCTCGTTTCTGCGCGACCGGCTCGGCGAGCGGCTGTTCCCGCAAGGCATCGATGTGCGCGAGCAACCGCTGCTGCCGGGCGCCAACGGCTCGGCGCCGTTCGACGGCGACGGTCTGGCGACGCGGGACCAGGCGTTCGTGGAAGACGGGGTGCTGCGCCGCTACGCGCTGGGTCTTTACGCCGCCCGCCGGCTCGACATGGCGCCCACCGGCAACGGCAGCGGCGTGCACAACCTGTCGATCTCGGACACCGGCGAGGATTTCGACGCCCTGGTGCGGCGGATCGACCGGGGCATCCTGGTCACCGAGGTGATGGGGCAGGGCGTTAATCTGGTCACCGGCGACTACTCCCGGGGCGCCTCGGGTTTCTGGATTGAGAACGGTGTCATACGCAAACCGCTTCAGGAGTTTACCATTGCCGGGAATCTGGGGGAGATGTTCGCCGGCATCCAGGGTAGTGGCACGGACGTGGACCGCCGCGGCAATATCGCGTGCGGCTCGCTGTTGCTGAGCCCGATGAAAATCGCCGGCGCCTGAGGTCGCCGGCGGCGTCGCTCGCCATTTTTTTATTGGTTGTTAACTCGTTTGAAACTTAGGGGAATATTCATGACGGAAGTGAATCCTTACCAAGGACCGGAAACCAACGTGGCGAGCCCGCAAGGCGAGGGAACCTTTACGCTCGACGGCCCGCACAAAGTCACCGTGGGCCAGGCGCTGGGCTGGCTCGGTGAGGGGATGAGAATGCTCAGTGGCCACTGGGGCGTGGTGATCGGGGCCCTGGTGCTGGTGATGGTGATCACCATGGGGCTGCAGTTGATCCCGTTCCTGGGGCCTCTGGCGCAGCCCTTTATCACCACCCTGCTGTACGCCGGGCTGGTGAAGCTGTTCCACCGTATCGCCACCGACGGGCGCTCCGATTTCGGCGATCTGTTCGCCGGCTTTTCCGAGCGCACCGGGCCTTTGCTGCTGCTGGCGCTGGTGCAGATCGGCGTCTACCTGGGCGCCTTGCTGGTGGTCGGCGGTCTGATGGCGATTTTCATGGGCGGCTCCATGTCGCTGCAGTCCATGGACCCGCAGGCGATGAGCAGCGGCATGGGTGTGATGATGGCGATCATGCTGCCGCTGTTCCTGATCGTGTTCACCCTGGTGATGTTCCTGTTCTACTTCGCCGTGCCGCTGATCATGCTGGGCGGCATGGGGCTGGGCGGCGCCATGGGGGTCAGCTTCCGCGCCTGCATGAAGAACCTGCTGCCGATGATCGTGTACGGCATCGTGGTGATGCTGATCGTCATGGTGGCGGCCCTGCCGCTGCTGCTGGGCCTGCTGTTCGTGATGCCGATTCTGGCCGGCGCTTACTATGTGTCGTTCCGGCAGGTGCTCACCAGCCCCGCCGACGGTGCCGAACATGGAGCCGAATAACCCCTACCAGGGGCCACAAGCGGCGTTGCTGGAGACGCCGCGCCCCGGCGAGGCGACGGTGGGCCGCGCCCGCCGCCGTCCCGTGGGGCACGGCTGGCTGTGGTGGAAGCGGGCCTGGTCGCTGGTGGCCACCAACTGGGTGCTCTGGTGCCTGGCCGTGCTGGTGTTCTTCGCGGTGATTTTCGGCATCAGCCTGTTGAGCCTGTTCGTGCCGGTGTTGGGCAGCTTCGTGCCGACCCTGTTTTCGCCGGTGCTGGCGGCGGGGCTGTTCCATCTTGCCTGGCGGCGCTGGGGCGACGATGACTTCGAGTTCGGTGATCTGTTCGCCGGCTTTTCCAACCGCACCGGGGCGCTGTTTCTCGCCGGCCTGATGCAGCTTCTGCTGCAGATCGGCTTCACCGCGCTGATGGCGGCCCTGGTGTGGGTGGCGTTCGGCCCGGAAATCGCCGCCTTCTTCAGCTCCGCCTTCGGCAACGCCCTGGAGCCGATGCCGGAGATCAGCGCCGGTCTGGACGGCGCAAAGATGGCGCTCACCGCCTTGCTGGTGACGGCGCTGTCGCTGCCCTACATGGCGCTGATCTGGTTCCAGGCGCCGCTGGTCTACTTCGGCGGGCGCAACGGCTTCCAGGCGCTGGGGGAAAGCCTGATCGCGGTGCTCAAGAACTGGGCGCCGATGCTCTGGTACAGCGTTGTTGTATTGCTGGTGATGCTGGCGGTGGGCGGCGCGCTCGCGCTGCTGTTCGTGCTGGCGAGCACCCTGCTGGGCCCGGGTATTTCCGGCGCGCTGGCGATGGTGCTGCTGAGCCTGCTGGCGTTGGTGCTGGGCCTGTTCCTGATGGCGGTACTGACGGTCTCGGTGTACGCCTCGTTCCGGGATATCTTCGGCGCCGACGACGAGCCGGAAGCGACGCCGGAGCTTTGATTGAATTGTAGGAGCTTGCCTTGTGGGAGCGGGCCTTGCCCGCGAAAGGGAGCGAAGCTCCCGGCAGGATGCCAGAGACCTCTCTAACGGCAGCCCCCCGAAGGCCTCTGGAATCCCGCCGGGTGGCTAAAAGCCACCCTTTCGCGGGCTGGGCCCGCTCGCACAAGTTCTTCGTCCTAGACCACCAGGTTGGCGTAGAGCAGGGTGGCGAGACCGAGGAAAGCCATGAAGCCGACGATGTCGGTGACGGTGGTCAGCACCACGGACCCGGCCAGGGCCGGGTCGATGCCCATGCGTTTCATCGCCATCGGGATCAGGGCGCCGGCGCCGGCGGCCACCACCAGATTGAGGATCATGGCGCAGCCGATGATCACGCCCAGGCTCGGGTCGTCGAACCAGAGCGCGGCGGTGGCGCCGATCACCAGCGCCCAGAGCAGGCCGTTGAAGGCGCCCACCGCCAGTTCCTTGGTGAGCAGATAACGGGTGTTGCCCGCCTGCACCTGTCCCAACGCCATGGCGCGGATCACCAGGGTCAGGGTCTGGCTGCCGGCGATGCCGCCCATGCTGGCGACGATCGGCATCAGCACCGCCAGGGCCACCACTTTCTCCAGGGTATCCTCGAACAGGCTGATCACCGCCGAGGCGGCCAGGGCGGTGAGCAGGTTGATGCCCAGCCACAGCGCCCGGCGGCGCACCGTGTGCCAGACCGAGCCGAAGGTGTCTTCGTCCTCGTCCAGGCCGGCCATGCCCATCAGCGAGTGCTCGGCTTCTTCCATGATCACGTCGACCACGTCATCAATGGTGATCCGGCCCACCAGCATGCCGTTCTCGTCCACCACCGGGGCGGTCACCAGGTCCAGCCGTTCGAACAGCTTGGCCACTTCGTGGGCGTCCTGGGTGGCGGGGATCGCTTCCACATCGGTGATCATCGCTTCGCGCACCGAGGTGCCGGGGTCGGAAATCAGCACCCGGGTCAGCGGCAGTACGCCGACGAACTGGTTCTTGCGGTTCACCACCAGCAGGTTGTCGGTGGTCTTGGGGATGTCGCCCAGGCGCCGCAGATAGCGCTGCACCACACTGAAGGTGATCTCCGGGCGCACCGTGATCACGTCCGTGTTCATCAGACCGCCGGCGGTGTCCTCCGGGTAGTTCATCACCTGTTCCAGGCGTTCCCGGTTCTGGGCGTCAAGGCCGGCCAACACGCGGCTGGTGACCTGTTCCGGCAGTTCTTGAAGGAGGTCGGCCAGATCGTCGGTGTCGAGGTCCTCGATCAGCTCCACCAGCTCTTCGGTGGGCAGGTCGCGCAGCAGCTCCACGCGCACTTCCTCGCCGAGATACTGCAGCACCTCGGTTTCCTGCTCCTGGCTGAGCAGTTGCCAGAGGATCTCGCGTTCGCGGGGCGGGGAGGACTCAAGAAGGTGGGCGGCTTCCGCGCCTGGCAGATTGTTCAAAACCTGACGGACTTCGGACAGCGCGCCGCTGGCCAGTGCCCGGTTGACGGTTTTCAGATTGCGGCGGTGGCGGGTTTGTTCTGCGGTCATGGTTCCCTCCTTCAGCGCGCTAGTTTACATCACCGCGCGTTACCGGAGGATCAAAGGCTGAAAAACGGTGGGCGTTTCATTGTGGGAGCGGGCCTCGCCCGCGAAAGGGCGGCTTAGGCCGCCCGGCAGGATACCAGAGACATTGCCGGTGCCATCGCTGAGAAATCTCTGGAACTCCGCGGGGCAACCGTTGCCGGCAAGCTGGCTTGCCTTTCGCGGGCAAGGCCCGCTCCCACAAGGCCGCGATTCAACCCAGCTTTATTCGCCTTCGTCGAACTTGCGCTGGAACAGATCGGTGAGTTCGTCCATGGCCGGTTGTTCGTCCTCGCCGTCCACGCACACCCGCAGGGTGGTGCCTTTGGCGGCGCCCAGCGTGAGCAGCCCCATGATGCTCTTGGCGTCGATGCGGCGTTCTCCGTGAATCACCTGAATACTGCAGCTGTAGCGCGAAGCCACGCTGACCACCTTGGCGGCGGCGCGTGCGTGCAGGCCCAGCTTGTTGGTGATGGCCAGGTCCTGTTCAATCATCCATCCAGCTCCCGGTGGCGAACGTGCAAGGGCACGCCCTGGTTACGCAGCCGGTGGGCCAGCTGCTCGGTGATATAGACCGAACGGTGACGGCCGCCGGTGCAGCCCACGGCCACCGTCACATAGCTGCGGTCGTTGGCCGCGTAGGTGGGCAGCCAGCGGTTCAGAAAGTGGAAAATGTCTTCCAGCATCAGCTCGCTCTCCGGGTGCCCGCGCAGGAATTCGGCGATGCGCTCGTCGCGGCCGGTCAGCGGCCGCAGCTCGTTGTGCCAGTGCGGGTTGGGCAGGGCGCGCACGTCGAACACCAGGTCGGCGTCGCGGGGCAGGCCGTTTTTATAGCCGAAGGATTCGATCAGTAGCGACAGATTGACGTCGCGGCGGGCCACCCGTTGCCGGATCAGGTTGCGCAGCGTGTGCACGTCCAGGCTGCTGGTGTCGATCACCAGATCGGCGAGCATGCGGATGTCGGCCAGCAGATGCGCTTCGTACTCAATCGCGTCGGCCAGGGTGCGGTCGTCGTCGCTCAGCGGGTGGCGGCGGCGGGTGGCGCTGAAGCGCTCCAGCAGGGTGCCCGGGTCGGCGTCGAGGAAGATCACCTCGGTCTCCACCTGCTGGTTTTTCAGTGCCTTGATGATGCTTTTGAACGCCAGCAGCTGGCGGGGCAGGTTGCGCGCGTCCACGCCCACCGCCACCCGCTCGGGGGCGTGTTCCTCGGTGTCGAGCTGTTCGGTGAGGGTGGGCAACAGCCCCAGGGGCAGATTGTCCACGCAATAGTAACCGTGGTCCTCCAGGGCCTGCAGGGCGGTGGTTTTACCCGACCCGGAGCGGCCGCTGAGAATGGTGAGCTTCATAAGGGGGCAACCGGTAAGGGCTAGGACGCGAGGCGTAGTTCCGCTTCCGATTCCACCGCCACCTGGAACAACTGCTGGTTGCTGTGGGCCCGTCGCAGGTCGCTGCGGTAGTCATCGTCGTTGAACAGGCTGGCCAGATGGCTGAGTGTCTTGAGGTGCTGTTCCGGGTTCTGCTCCGGCACTAGCAGCACGAACACCAGATCCACCGGGCGCCCGTCGACGGCGTCGAAGTCCACCGCGTCTTCCAGCTTCAACAGCAGGCCCACCGCGCCCTCGCAGTGGCCCAGCCGGCAGTGGGGAATGGCGATGCCCTCGCCGATGCCGGTGGACCCGAGTTTTTCCCGGGCCACCAGGGCGTCGAACACTTCCTGCTCGTTGAGGCCGCCGCAGCTGGCCGCGGCCAGCTGGGCGATCTGATCGAGCAACCGTTTTTTACTGGTGACCGACACGTCGTTATAGGTGCGGTCTTCGCTGAGCAATTCACGTACTCGCATAGGGTTAATGACCGTGTTTACGGTCCACCGTCTTCTCTTTGTGTTTGAGGATTTGCCGGTCCAGCTTGTTGGTCAGCGCATCAATGGCCGCGTACATGTCGTCCGCGTGGGCGGTGGCGAACACGTCGGCGCCGGAGATGTGGATGGTGGATTCGGCCTTGTGGGATTTGGGCTCCGGAGACAGGATCACCTGAATGCTGGTGATCTGATCGAAATGGCGCTCCAGTTTGGCGAACTTTTCGTCCACATAGTCACGCAGGGCGTCGGTGATATCCAGGTGGTGACCACTGATGTTTATTTGCATGGCTGGCTCCTATACCTCGTTAAGACCCATCCTCCGCGCGCCTACACCAAACGCTTGCGGGCGCTCGAGGACGGGATGCGCATCGCCTCGCGATATTTGGCGACCGTGCGGCGCGCCACCTTGATCCCCTGATCATTCAGCAAGCTCGCCAGCTTGTTGTCGCTGAGCGGCTTGCGAGGACTCTCGGCGGCGACCAGCTTCTTAATGATGGCACGAATGGCGGTGGAGGAACACTCACCGCCGCCGTCCGTGTCGACGTGACTTGAGAAGAAATATTTCAGCTCGAACACGCCCTTGGGCGTGAGCATGAATTTCTGGTTGGTGACCCGGCTGATGGTGGACTCGTGCATGCCCACGGCCTCGGCGATGTCCGCCAGGACCAGCGGTTTCATCGCCTCTTCACCGTAGTTGAAGAAGTCCTGCTGCACCTCGACGATGCGGCTGGCCACTTTCAGCAGGGTATCGTGGCGGCTTTGCAGGCTTTTCAGGAACCATTTGGCCTCCTGCATGCAGTTACGCAGGTACTGGCCGTCCTCGCCGCCCACCTGGCGGGCCATCTGCGCGTACTGGGCGTGGAGGTTGACGCGCGGCAGCACCGCCTCGTTGAGCGCCACCCGCCAGCCGCCCTTGTGGGCGCTGACCACCACGTCGGGGACCGCGTAATCGGCGCTCTCGCCGCCGATCTGCTGGCCCGGGGCCGGATCCAGGCCGCGCAGCAGGGCCATGGCCGCCAGCAGCGCTTCCTCGGTGGCGCCCAGCGCCCGCCGCAGGCCGGCGTAATCGTGTTTTTCCAGCAGCGTCTGGTGCGCCAGCACCGCCCGGGCGTGGTCCAGATGCGGGGTGTCCTCGGGCAGCTGGGCCAGCTGCACGCCCAGGCACTCGGCCAGGTCGCGACTGGCCACGCCGACCGGGTCGAACTGTTGCAGCCGGTGCAGCACCGCCACCACTTCATCGTCTTCCACCGGGTCGTCCGGGTCGGCGATTTCGTTATGGGCGGTGGTGACCAGGTCTTCCAGGGGCACGGTGACGAAGCCGCGCTCGTCCAGGGCTTCAATGATGATCTGGGCGATCACCCGGTCCCGGTCGCTCATCGGCGTCAGGTTGAGCTGCCACTCCATGTGGCTGATCAGGGTGTCCGGGTTGGCGTGGCGCTGCTGCCAGGCGTCGGCGTCCTCGCTCTCGCCGCCGGGGCTGCTCTGGCCCACGTAGAGGTCGTCCCAGTCGCTGTCGGTCTCCACCGGGCCGTCCACCAGGTCTTCCAGGGCGTCGCTGCGCTCCACATCCAGGTCGGCGTCGGCGTCGTACTCGCCGTCATCGGCGCTGAAATCCTCGGCGCCTTCCTCCATTTCCAGCAGCGGGTTGGTCTCCACCGCCTGCTGGATCTCCAGGCGCAGGTCCAGCGTCGACAGCTGCAGCAGGCGGATTGCCTGCTGCAGCTGGGGCGTCATGGTCAGCTGCTGGCCGATTTGAAGCTGTAAGGAGGGTTTCATGCTGCGTGTCTGGTTGCTCGATCCCGAGGGTTGGAGCATAGCAGCATCAATCGAAATTAAGCAATAATCATGCCAGCTATTGTGTTGTCCGGCGGAAGGGTGTAGGGCGATGCGGCGGGAAGGCGTCCACTATATGCAAGGGTTTGGGCGGTGCGCAAGGCGCGGCGGCGCCCGCCGCCGCTTTTGTCGCCACTAGAGCCGGAAATCGGCGCCCAGGTAGACGTCGCGCACCTGCTGGTTGCCGAGAATGGTGTCGGCGTCGCCGTCGGCGATGATATGGCCGGTGCTGACGATATAGGCGGTGTCGCAGATATCCAGGGTCTCGCGGACGTTGTGGTCGGTGATCAGCACGCCGATGCCGCGGTCCTTGAGATGGCGGATGATGCTCTTGATGTCGTTCACGGAGATCGGGTCGACCCCGGCGAAGGGCTCATCCAGCAGAATAAAGTCCGGGTCCGTGGCCAGGCCGCGGGCGATCTCCGCGCGCCGCCGCTCGCCGCCGGACAGGCTCATGCCCATGCTGTCGCGAATATGGTCGATGTGGAATTCCTGCAGCAGTTTCTCCAGCTGCTCCTTGCGCTCCGCCTTGCTGAGGCTCTTGCGCGTTTCCAGGATCGCCATGATGTTCTGCTCCACGGTGAGGCGGCGGAAGATGCTCGCCTCCTGGGGCAGGTAGCCGATGCCGCGTTTGGCCCGGCCGTGCATGGGCAGGTGGGTGATGTCGTTGCCGTTGATCTCGATGCGGCCGGCGTCGGCGGCCACCAGGCCCACGATCATATAGAAGCAGGTGGTCTTGCCGGCGCCGTTGGGGCCCAGCAGACCGACGATCTGGCCGGCTTCCACTTCCAGGGAGACGTCCTCGATGACGCGGGTGCTCTTGTAGCTCTTGGCCAGGTTATGGGCGCTCAGATGTGCCATCTCAGGGGGTCTCCGCATTGTCGGATTGCGCGGCCGGGGCGTCCTGGGCCGGTTCGCCGTTGTCCTGCTCCTCCGGCTCGGCGTCCTCGCTGGCCTGCTCGGCGTTCTTGGCCGGGATCACCAGGCGGACCCGCTTGTCGCCTTCGCTGCTGGCGTCCACGCGGCGCGAATCCAGGTTGTACTCCACCTTGGCGCCTTCGAAGGTGTTGCCCTGGTGGGTGACGCGGGCGTTGCCGGTGAGCACCAGGCTGCGCTGCGCCAGGTCGTAGACCAGCTTGTCGGCGCGGGCGTTCAATTCCTTGCCTTCCACCATGCGCACCGGCGACCCGGTGGCTTCCACCCGCATCAGTTCATTGTTCTCGGTGAACAGGCGGATCACATCCGCGTTCAGGCGCCGCTTGCCCTGGATCAGCTCGGCGTTGCCGCGATACACGCCGGTGCCGGCGCTCTGTTCGAAGGTGGCCTCATCGGCGCTCACCTCCACCGGGCCGGTGGGCTGCTGGGCGGCGGCGCCGGCGGTCAGCGCGGTCAACGCCAGAGCCAGCAGAGCCTTGCCCAGGGCGGACCTATTCCGTGCTGCCTGTGAATTCACTTACCACTCCTTGCTTGAGTGTCATTTCGCCGCTGGTCAGATCGCTTTCCATGGCGCCGGCGCGGGTGCGGCCGTCGCGGTGGCGCATGGCGAGCTCGCCGGGGGAGACCACGCGGTTAGTGTCGTTGTGGTACTGCAGTTCCTCGGTGTCCAGGGTGACGCCGTTGCTTTCGCTGCGCGCTTCCACCTGGTCCGTGAAGACAATCAGGTCACCGTTGTCGCGCACTTCACCACGGCGGGACTGGATCGTCCACAGGCCGTTGCTGTTGTCCATGCGCAACACCGGTTCGGTGAGGGTGGTGAGCGCGTCCCGTTCGTACTGCTCCAGGTGATCCGCCACCAGGCGGTACTGCACCCGGCCGTCCTCTTCATCGTAGGCCTTGGCGACGATCCGGTCGGCGATGATCATCGGCGCGTTGAGAAACGCCTCGCGATCCTCCTCCAGGGGGTTGTCCCACTCGTGCAGGGTCATCAGCACGATCAGGCCCAGCAGCAGGATGCCTGAGGCGCTGAGCAGGCCCTGCCGTTTCACGCGTCACCCCGGTGTTCGAGAAGGGCGTCGCAGATCTCGCGCACCGCGCCTTCGCCGCCTCGGTTGCGGGTCACGTGGTCGGCCGCCGCCCGCGCGCAGTCGTGGCCGCTGGCGGGGGCGAAGGCGATCTGCGCCCACTGCAGGGCCGGCACGTCCGGTTCATCGTCGCCGGCGTAGCCGGTTTCGCGGGCGGTCACGCCCAGCGAGGCGGCCAGGTCGGCCAGCGCCACGCCCTTGTCCTCGCGGCCCTGGATCACGTGCTGAATGCCCAGCTCGGCGGCGCGGCGGGCCACCATGGGCGTGTCGCGGCCGGTGATCAGCGCCAGGGTGACGCCGCTGGCGGCCAGTTTCTTGAGGCCGTGACCGTCCAGGGTGTTGAACACCTTGAGCGCTTCGCCGTCGGGGCCGTAATAGAGGCGGCCGTCGGTGAGCACGCCGTCCACGTCGAAGGCCATCAGTTTCAGGTTGCGCGCGTCGGCGCTGGACACCAGCAAGGTCACTACATCACCCCCGCGCGCAGCAGGTCCTGGGTGTTGAGGGCGCCCACCGGGCGCTGGTCGGCGTCACACACCACCAGGCCGTTGATCTTGCGCGTCTCCATGATTTGCAGGGCCTCGGCGGCCAGGTGCCCGGGCGGCATGGTCACCGGGCGCGGCGACATCACGTCGGCGATGCCGGCCTGGCGGATATCCAGGCCTTTTTCCAGGGTGCGGCGCAAATCGCCGTCGGTGAAGATGCCGATCAGGCGGCCGTCGTCGTCCACCACCGTGGTCATGCCCAGGCCCTTGCGGGTCATTTCCAGCAGGGCGTCGGACAGGCTGGCGTCGCGGTTGACCCGTGGCAGGCGCTCTTCCGCGTGCATGATGTCGTCGACCTTGAGCAGCAGGCGCCGGCCCAGGCTGCCGCCCGGATGGCTGAGGGCGAAGTCCTCGGCGGTGAAGCCGCGCGCCTCGAGCAGGGCGATGGCAAGGGCGTCGCCCATAGCCAGCGCGGCGGTGGTGGAGGTGGTGGGCGCCAGGTTGTGCGGGCAGGCCTCTTCTTCCACGCCCACGTCGAGATGCACGTCGGAGAGCTGCGCCAGGGACGACGAAGGGCGGCCGGTCATGCTGATCAGCACCGCGCCCTTGCGCTTGATCACCGGAATAATGGTGAGGATTTCGCCGGTTTCGCCGGAATTGGACAGCGCCAGCACCGCGTCCTCGGTGGTGATCATGCCCAGGTCGCCGTGGGACGCCTCGCCGGGGTGCACGAAGAACGACGGGGTGCCGGTGCTCGCCAGGGTGGCCGCCAGCTTGCTGCCGATATGGCCGCTTTTGCCCATGCCGGTCACGATCACCCGGCCCTTGCAGGCCAGCAGCAGCTCGCAGGCCTGCTCGAAGGTGTCGCTGACGCGCTCGCCGAGCGCGGCCACGGCGCGCGCTTCCACGTCCAGAACACGGCGGGCGGTGGCGATGTGGTTATGACTCATAATGATTCGTGTCTCCTCGCTGGCGGAGATTATACACTGGCCGAAGCGCCGCTGACTGCCCTTGGAACCCTTAAGCGTTCGGATGTTCCAATTGATTAGGTCTCTGGTATCCCGCCGGCAAGCTCTGCTTGCCTTTCGCGGGCGGGGCCCGCTCGCACAAAACGTGCTTCGTAGAGGCCTTGGCTGGACAGGTCGGGACCAAGGCCGTAGAAACGAACATCCTCAGACACGACAGGGAGTGACGTATGATCTTCAAACAAGGCTTCGCGGCCACGCTGGCGCTGCTTATGCTGGTCTCGGCCGGCTTCGCCCAGGCCGCCCAGGACCCTCGAGATCTGGTCCAGGAGACCGTGGAGCGGATGACCAGCCGTATCGACGCCGAGCGCGAGCGGCTGGAAAAGGACGAAAGCTACGCCCGTGAGCTGGTCCGCGAGGAGCTGGTGCCGCTGGTGGATTTCAAGCGCATCACCCGCATGGTGATGGGCGAGCACTTCGACCAGGCCAGCCGGGACCAGAAGTACGAGTTCCTGGAAGTGTTCAAGAACAGCCTGATCAACACCTACGCCTCCGGCGTGACCCTCTACCAGGGCCAGGAAATCCGCGTGCTGCCGATGCGCGAGGAGGACCGCAAGGGCAACTACGCCCGGGTGCGGCTGGAAGGCACCACCAACGACGGCAAGGTGATTCCGGTGTTCTTCACCCTGTTCCAGTCCGATGACCAGTGGAAGGTGGTCAATGTGTACGTCAACGGCCTGGATCTGCGCGACGTCTACCGGGCCCAGTTCGCCCAGTCCATGCAGCAGCTCGGTGACCTGGACAAGGTGATCGACAGCTGGTCCGCGGAAAGCGCCGACCTGGAAGAGAAGGTGGACGTGGAGACCGGCAGCGGCGCCTGACCCCGCCGCCGGGCGGCCGGCCCCCGGAGCGCCGGCCGCCGGATGGCCGGCCGTCACAATGACAAGCCACCGCGCCCTCGCGTATCATTACCCGTTCATTGAAACGAGGAGTGATCATGAAATCGGAAGACGTGAAGGCGCTGGTGGAAGCCGGTTTCGAGGATGCCGATGTGGCCGTGGAAGGGGAAGGCGACCGCTTTCTGATCCGCGTGATATCCGATGCCTTCGAAGGCCTGATGCCGGTGAAGAAACAGCAGCTTGTGTACAGCTGCATCAACCCGCAGATCGCCGATAACTCCATTCATGCCGTCTCGATCAAAACCTTTACCCGTGCCGAATGGGAAAAAGCCCAGAAAATGGGCCTTGCCTGACCGTACCGTCTTTTCCGCGTAGGAAGCTCCATGGACAAATTGATCATCACTGGCGGTCGGCGTCTCGACGGCGAAATCCGCATTTCCGGTTCCAAGAACTCATCGCTGCCGATCCTGGCCGCCACCCTGCTGGCCGGGGAGCCGGTCACGGTGGGCAATCTGCCCCACCTGCAGGACGTGACCACCCTGATCGAGCTGCTCGGCCGCATGGGCGTGCACGTGGTGATCGACGACAAGCTCAACGTGGAGGTGAACCCCACCACCATCCAGGAGCTCACCGCGCCCTACGAGCTGGTTAAAACCATGCGCGCCTCGATCCTGGTGCTGGGGCCGATGGTGGCCCACTTCGGCGAGGCCTCGGTGTCGCTGCCCGGCGGTTGCGCGATCGGCTCGCGGCCGGTGGACATCCACCTGCGCGGCCTGGAGGCCATGGGCGCCGAGATCGTGGTGGCCAACGGCTATGTGCATGCCAAATCCAACGGCCGCCTGAAGGGCGCGCGCATCGTGATGGACACGGTCACCGTGACCGGCACCGAAAACCTGCTGATGGCGGCGGCGCTGGCGGACGGCACCACGGTGCTGGAAAACGCCGCCCGCGAGCCGGAAGTGGTGGACCTGGCCAACTTCATCAACCGCATGGGCGGCAAGGTGAGCGGCGCCGGCACCGATACCATCACCGTGGAAGGCGTGCCCAAGCTGGGCGGTTGCCACCATGACGTGATCGCCGACCGCATCGAGACCGGCACCTATCTGATCGCCGCCGCCATCACCGGCGGCCGCATCAAGTGCAAGGACACCGACCCGAGCCTGCTCGACGCGGTGCTGCACAAGCTCAAGGAAGCCGGCGCCAAGATCGAGACCGGCGACAACTGGATCAGCCTGGACATGGAAGGCCGCCGGCCCAAGTCGGTGAACCTGCGCACCGCGCCGTACCCGGCCATGCCCACCGACATGCAGGCCCAGTTCACCGCCCTGAACACGGTGGCGGAAGGCACCGGCACCATTGTCGAGACGGTGTTCGAGAACCGTTTCATGCACGTGCAGGAAATGAACCGCATGGGCGCCGACATCGAAGTGCAGGGCAACACCGCCATCTGCCGCGGCGTGGCCAGCCTCACCGGCGCGCCGGTGATGGCCACCGACCTGCGCGCCTCGGCGTCGCTGGTGATCGCCGCCCTGGTCGCCGAGGGCGACACCACCGTGCAGCGTATCTACCATATCGACCGGGGGTACGAGTGCATCGAGGAAAAACTGCAATCGCTGGGCGCCGTGATTCGGCGCGTACCCGGCTGAAGCGTGGCGCCGATGGAAACCGACATGTCCGAAAAACCGCTGATTATCGCCCTCTCCAAGGGCCGCATACTTGACGAGACGCTGCCGCTGCTCAAGCACGCCGGTATCGAGCTGCTGGAGGACCCGTCCGCGTCCCGCAAGCTGATCTTCGACACCACCCGCGATGACGTGCAGATCATCATCATCCGCGCCACCGACGTGCCGCCCTATGTGCAGCACGGCGGCGCCGATATGGGCGTGGCCGGCAAGGACGTGCTGATGGAAAACGGCGCCGAAGGCATCTTCGAGCCGCTGGATCTGGAAATCGCCCGCTGCAAGCTGATGGTGGCCGCGCTCAAGGACGCGCCGCCGGTGAGCGGGCGCCTGCGGGTGGCCACCAAGTTCGTCAACGTGGCGCGCCAGTATTTCGCCCAGCAGGGCAAGCAGGCCGAGATCATCAAGCTCTACGGCGCCATGGAACTGGCGCCGCTGGTGGGGCTGGCGGACCGCATCGTGGACATCGTCGACACCGGCAACACGCTGCGCGCCAACGGCCTGGAGCCCACCGAAACCATCGCCGACGACATTTCCTCCCGGGTGGTGGTCAACCGGGCCAGTATGAAGACCCGTCACGCCGCGATTCAGGCGATTCTTGATAAACTCGAGCAGGCCGTGGAGCAACGCCGGGAAACAGCATGAAGACCAACCGTTTAAACGCCAACGACGCGGATTTCGTTCCCCGCCTGATGGCGCTCACCGCCTGGAGCGAAGAGCGCGATGAGGAAGTGGGTGAGCGGGTGCGCGGTATCCTGCGTGACGTGGCCGGCCGGGGCGACGCCGCGGTGGTGGAGTACACCAACCGCTTCGACCGCCGCGACGCCACCTCCATGGCGGATCTGACCGTGGAGCGGGCGCAGCTGGAAGCGGCTCTTGAACGTCTGCCCGCCGAGCAGCGCCAGGCCCTGGAAGCGGCCGCCGAACGGGTCAGCGATTACCACGCCCGTCAGAAGCAGGATTCCTGGCACTACCGCGACGCCCACGGCACCCTGCTGGGCCAGCAGGTGACCCCGCTGGACCGCGCCGGCATCTACGTGCCCGGCGGCAAGGCCGCCTACCCCAGCTCGGTGCTGATGAACGCGCTGCCCGCCCGGGTCGCCGGCGTGGCCGAAATCGTCATGGTCAGCCCGGCGCCGGACGGCGAGCTCAACGACATGGTGCTGGCGGCGGCGGCGGTGGCCGGCGTCGAGCGCTTCTTCACCCTGGGCGGCGCCCAGGCGGTGGGGGCGCTGGCGTTCGGCACCGAAACGGTGCCGGCGGTGGACAAGATCGTCGGCCCCGGCAACATCTACGTGGCCGAGGCCAAGCGCCAGGTGTTCGGCAAGGTGGGCATCGACATGATCGCCGGGCCCTCGGAGATTCTGGTGGTCTGCGACGGCAAGACCGATCCGGACTGGATCGCCATGGACCTGTTCTCCCAGGCCGAGCACGACGAAGAGGCGCAATCCATCCTGGTCAGCCCGGACGCGGATTTCCTCGCCCGGGTGGAAGAGGCCATGGAGCGCCTGGCGCCGACCCTGGAGCGGGAAACCGTGATCCGCACCTCGATGGCCAACCGTGGCGCCCTGATTCAGGTGGACGACCTGGATCAGGCCATGGAGGTGGTCAACCGCATTTGCCCGGAGCACTTGGAGCTGTCCCTGGATGACGCCGAGGTCTGGGCGAAGAAAGTGCGCCACGCCGGCGCCATCTTCCTGGGCCGTCACACCCCGGAGGCGCTCGGTGATTACTGCGCCGGGCCCAACCACGTGCTGCCCACCAGCGCCACCTCGCGGTTCTCGTCGCCGCTGGGCGTGTACGACTTCCAGAAGCGCAGCTCGTTGATCGGCTGCTCGCCGGAGGGCGCCAGCGAGCTGGGTAAAATCGCCTCGGTGCTGTCCCGCGCGGAGAGCCTCACCGCCCACGCCCGCAGCGCCGAAATGAGGATCAAGAAGCCGCTATGAGCCGATTCTGGAGCCCCTTCGTCCGCGACCTGGAGCCCTACGTGCCCGGCGAGCAGCCGAAAATGGCGCGGCTGGTGAAGCTCAACACCAACGAGCACCCGCTGGGCCCCTCGCCCAGGGTGATCGAGGCGATCCGTGCGGCCGCCGACGACCGCCTGCGCCTGTATCCGGACCCGGACGCCACCGAGCTCAAGGACGCCATCGCCGCCTACCACGGCGTCAGCCGCGCCCAGGTGTTCGTCGGCAACGGTTCCGATGAGGTGCTGGCGCACATCTTCTTCGGGCTGTTCAAGCAGGACCGGCCGCTGCTGTTCCCGGACATCACCTACAGCTTTTACAAGGTGTACTGCGGGCTCTACGACATCGACTACCGCCCGGTGCCGCTGGACGACGACCTGGCCATCGATCCGGCGGACTACACCGCCCCCAACGGCGGCATTATCTTCCCCAACCCGAACGCGCCCACCGGCCGGCTGCTGCCGCTGGACGCCATTGAAGCCGTGCTGGCCGCCAACCCGGAGTCGGTGGTGGTGATCGACGAAGCCTACGTGGATTTCGGCGGCGACACCGCCATCGCCCTGGTGGACCGCTACCCCAACCTGCTGGTCACCCAGACGCTCTCCAAATCGCGGTCACTGGCCGGCCTGCGCATCGGCTTCGCGGTGGGCCATCCTGAGTTGATTGACGGGCTGGAGCGGATCAAGAACAGCTTCAATTCCTACCCGCTGGACCGGCTGGCGATCGCCGCCGGCAAGGCCGCCTTCGAGGACGACGACTTTTTCCAGCGCGGCCGCGAACTGGTGATCGAAGAGCGCGAAACCCTGCGCCACGCGCTGGAAACGATGCACTTCCAGGTGCTGCCCTCGGCGGCCAACTTCCTGTTCTGCCGCCACGCCACCCGTCCCGGCGCCGACCTGGCGGCGGCGCTGCGCGAGCGCGGCATCATCGTCCGCCACTTCGGCAAACCCGAACGCATCGCCGACCACCTGCGGATAACGGTGGGGCGCCCCGATCAGAATCGGGAGCTCACCGAAGCCCTGGAAGAAATCCTGTAGGAGCGGGCCCTGCCCGCGAAAGGGAGCGAAGCTCCCGGCAGGATCCCAGAGACGCTGTTTGTGCCGCTGTTAGATAGGCCTCTGGTATCCCGCCGGGTGGCTATAAGCCACCCTTTCGCGGGCTAGGCCCGCTCCTACGATTATTCGTTTGCTGGTGGGCGCGTGCCGATGGTTACGTCCAGCTCCAGCTCCTGGGTGTTGCGCCGCACGTTGAGGGTCAGCTTGGTGCCCGGCTCGGTGCCGGCGATGCGGTTCATCGCTTCGTAGCCGTCCTTCATGGTGTTGCCGTCGATGCCGATCAGCACGTCGCCGGCTTGCAGGCCGGCGTCCTGGGCCGGGCTGCCGGACACCACCTCGGTGACCACGCCGCCGACCACGTCGTCCATGCCGAAGGTTTCCGCCAGGGTGGGGTTGATGTCCTGGACGGTGACGCCCAGGTAGCCGCGGATCACCCGGCCGTGTTCGATCAGGTCGGACATCACCTCGCTGGCGATCGACGCCGGGGTGGCGAAGCCGATGCCCTGCCAGTTGCCGTCCGAGGACAGAATGGCGGTGTTGATGCCGATCAGGTGGCCACGGGTGTTGATCAGCGCGCCGCCGGAGTTGCCGCGGTTGATGGCCGCGTCGGTCTGGATGAAATTCTCGAAGGTGGCGATGCCCAGATGGGTGCGGCCGGTGGCGCTGACGATGCCCATGGACACGGTCTGGCCCACGCCCAGCGGGTTGCCGATGGCCAGCACCACGTCGCCGACGCTCACCGGCTGCGGGCCGTTCAGTTCGATTTGCGGCAGGTCTTCCAGGGCGATCTGCAGCAGCGCCAGATCGGTTTCCGGGTCGGTGCCCACCACCCGCGCCGGGGCGTCCCGGCCGTCGCGCAGGGCCACCAGGATCTCATCGGCGTCGCGGATCACATGGTAGCTGGTCAGCACATAGCCTTCGGAGGACACCAGCACCCCGGAGCCCAGGCTGGCCAGGGCGCGCTCGCGGCGCGGGCGCTCCATGAAGCGGTTGAACAGCGGGTCGTCGCTGAGCTGCTCGCCGCCGCGGGTGACGATCTGGGTGGTATAGACGTTGACCACCGCCGGCGCCGCCCGGGCCACCGCGTCCGAGTAGCTGTCCGCGCGGGGCGCCGTGGCGGTGGCCGGCGCGCCGGCGTCGCGGGCGCCGGGCCCGTGCTCGTACCACCACAGCACCGACAGGCCCACGGCCAGGCCGGCGACCACCGGCAACGCCAGAAATCGAAACAGTTTTAATAACGGGCCTGTTAACACTTATCCAAGCCTCCGCCCCCGCGAATCATGTAGACTGCGCGCAATAGTAGCAGGGAGACCTCCATGCTGAAACGCGATCATTTGCTACGTGTGCTCGACGACGAGCTGCAGCCTCACCGTTTCCGTGACTACAGCCCCAACGGGCTTCAGGTGGAAGGCCGCGAGCAGGTGCGGCGGCTGGTGACCGGCGTCACCGCCTGCCAGGCGCTGATCGACGCGGCCATCGTCGAAGAAGCGGACGCCATCTTCGTGCATCACGGCTACTTCTGGAAAAACGAGGACCAGCGTGTTCGTGGCATGAAAAAGCAGCGGCTGCAGAGCCTGCTGCGCCACGACATCAGCCTGTTCGCCTACCATCTGCCGCTGGATGCGCACCCGCAATTGGGCAACAATGCGCAACTCGCGCGTCGCCTGGGGCTGCGCGTCGAAGGCGGCATGGAAGCGGGCAACCCGCTTTCCATCGGCAACGTGGGGCGTCTGGACGACCCGATGAGCGCCCGCGATTTCGCCGTCCATGTGGAGTCGGTGCTGGGGCGCGAGGCGCTGCACATCGGCGACGGCGAGGACGAAATCGAAACCCTGGCCTGGTGCACCGGCGCCGCCCAGGGCTTTATCGAACAGGCCCAGGCGCTCGGTGTGGACGCCTACTTGAGCGGTGAGATTTCCGAGCCCACCACGCATTTCGCCCGTGAAACCGGCATTCATTATTTCGCCTGCGGCCACCACGCCACCGAGCGCTACGGGGTGCAGGCGGTGGGGGAGTGGCTCGCCAATGAGTACGGGCTGGAACATACCTTCATCGATATCGATAACCCGGTCTAGGGCGGCATCTCTTCGGCAGTACGGGAACGCATGAACATCACGGTGATTTACAACCCTACCGCCGGGGGCGGCAGGGAGCGGCGGCTGCGCCATTTCGTGCGCGCGCTGGAAGAGGGCGGCGGCAAGGTGCGGCTTTACCACACCCGCGCGCCCGGCGACGCCACCCGTTATCTGCGCGGCCTGGCCGATCAGGGCGAGGTGGTGGTGGCGGCCGGCGGTGACGGCACCACCAACGACGTGATCAACGGCCTCAACCCGGGCGTGGCGCTGGCGCTGTTTCCGATCGGCACCGCCAATGTGCTGTCCCGGGAGTTGTCGATTCCGCGCCGCCCGGAAGCCGCCGCCAAGGTGGTGCTCGACGGCCGCACCCTGAACGTCACCCCGGCGCGGCTGAACGGCCGCCGCTTCATGGTGATGGCGGGCATCGGCTACGACGCCTGGGTGGTCGATCAGGTGGACCTGATTCTCAAGCGCCGGGTCGGCAAGCTCGCCTATGTGATCAGCATGATCCGCCAACTGTTCCGCTACGGTCAGGTGCAGTACCGGATCACCGTGGACGGCCGCCCGCTGGACTGCTTTTCCGCGGTGATCACCAATGGCCGCTACTACGGCGGCAGCTTCGTGCTCAGCCGCGAAGCGGGCCTGGCCAAGCGCAGCCTGCAGGTGTTGATGTTCCAGCGCCCGGGCCTTGGCTTCTTGCTGCGCTGCCTGGCGGCGCTGGTGGTGGGGCGCATGGAGCGGGTCGACGGTGTCGCTTCGCTGAGCGCCGAGAAGGTCACCGTCACCGCGCCCGGCCTGGAGCCGGTGCAGGCGGACGGCGACCCGGTGGGCTGGCTGCCCGCCGAGATCGAACTGGAGCCGGCGCCGGTCAAGTTGCGCGTGCCCTGGGCGTAACGCGCAGAGCTTGCGGCTATAAGCACCAAACCGAAAGTTCTTAGCAGCGGTGGAGGGCCCCGGACGCGGGCCGGTATAATCCGCCGCCATCACAGACACAACCGACCATCTAGGGAGTGAACATGTCGCAATTGGTGAAACCCCACGGCAGCGAGACGCTGAACATTCTGTTGCTGGAAGGCGCGGAACGGGAAAGCGCGCTGGCCGCCGCCGAGGCGTTGCCGAAAATCACCCTCAGTTCCCGCGAGCGCGGCGACCTGATCATGCTCGGCATCGGCGGTTTCACCCCGCTGGACGGGTTCATGGGCAAGGCCGACTGGCAGGGCGTGTGCGACAACATGGCACTGGCCAACGGCGTGTTCTGGCCGATCCCGATCACCCTGTCCACCGACCAGGCCACCGCCGACGGCCTGGCCGACGGCGCCGAAGTGGCGCTGGTGGATGACAACGGCGACATCATGGGCTCCATGGTGGTCAACGAGAAGTACACCATCGACAAGGCCCACGAGTGCCAGCAGGTGTTCAAGACCACGGACGAAGAGCACCCGGGCGTGAAAATGGTCCTCGCCCAGGGCGACGTCAACCTGGCCGGCCCGGTGAAGGTGTTCAGCCAGGGCGACTTCCCGGAGAAGTACGCCGGCATCTACATGACACCCACCGAAACCCGCGCCATGTTCGAACAGCGCGGCTGGAAAAGCGTCGCCGCCTTCCAGACCCGCAACCCCATGCACCGCTCCCACGAGCACCTGGCCAAGATCGCCATCGAAATCTGTGACGGCGTCATGGTGCACTCGCTGCTGGGCAACCTGAAGCCCGGTGACATCCCGGCGGAAGTGCGCCAGGAAGCGATCAGCACCCTGGTCGAGCACTACTTCGTGGAGAACACCGTGGTGCAGTCCGGCTACCCGCTGGACATGCGTTACGCCGGCCCCCGCGAGGCGCTGCTGCATGCGCTGTTCCGTCAGAACTACGGCTGCTCGCATCTGATCGTCGGCCGTGACCACGCCGGCGTGGGCGACTACTACGGCCCGTTCGACGCCCACCACATCTTCGACGAGATCCCCAACGACGCGCTGATCACCCAGCCGCTGAAGATCGACTGGACCTTCTGGTGCGACAAGTGCGGCACCATGGCCAGCATGCGCACCTGCCCGCACACCGCCGACGACCGCGTACTGGTCAGCGGCACCAAGCTGCGCAAGCTGCTCAGCGAAGGCGGCGACGTGCCGGACAACTTCAGCCGCCCGGAAGTGCTGGAAGTGCTGCGCAACTACTACCAGGGCCTGCAGGAACACGAAAAAGTGAAGGTGGAGCTGAAAGGCCACTCGGCCCGCTAAGCCCCGCGCTCTTCAGGCAAATAAAAAACCCGGCTTTGAGCCGGGTTTTTTTATGCTCTCTGTGGGAGCGGCCGCTGTGGGAGCGGGCCCCGCCCGCGAAAGGCCGGCAAAGCCGGCCGGCAGGATCCCGGAGCCCTCATTTTGAGCGTTCTAAATCAGCGCGGCTTATCACTGTCATCATCATCATTGCCCACATCCGCGTAATCCCGCGGCGGCGCCACCACCGCGGCGGGCTCGTCCTCGTCCCGGCCCACCGGGCTGTAGGGCCCGTCGGCCTTCTTCTTGCCCAGGCCGAAGTCCTCGGACAGCGTGCCCTGGGCCTTGGGTGCGTAATCCAGCGGTTGCGAAGCCGGGGTGTCCGGCTCGAACGCCGCGTCCAGGTTCTTCGCCGCCGCCTTGCGGCGGCCCGCCTCGCTGCACAGACCGTGGGCGCCCTGGGACAGATGCTGATGCACCGCCCGGTAGGACTGGGTCAGGTCGTTGACCAGATCGGCGGTTTCCAGGAAGTGGCGGTCCACCTGGTCCCGGTAGTGATTAAGCGCGTTGCGGGCTTCATCACGCTCGCGAATCAGTTGGCTGCCCTGGCGCCGCGCGGGCAGCAGCCAGTATAAAACACCGGCGCCGGCCGCCAGGCCGGCGAGGAAAGAGAGCAGGTGGGTTGTCAGCATATCCATGTCATACTCCTTAGCCAGCACATTGCAGCACAGTCCTAGTTGCCGCGCCAAGAAAAGCGGCCCGGAAATTGTATCGGGAGGAAACCATGAGTCGTGACCGGCTGGCCCTGGAGGGTCCGGAAGGCACCCTGGAAGCGGTGCTTGAAGGGGAAACGGAGAACCCTGCCATGATCGCCATCGTCTGCCACCCTCATCCCCAATTCGGCGGCACCATGGATAACAAAGTGGTGACCACCCTGATTCGCGCCGCCCGGGACGCGGGCGCCGCCGCCCTGCGCTTCAACTTCCGCGGCGTCGGTGAAAGCCAGGGCGCCTACAGCGATGGCATCGGCGAAGTGGAAGACCTGATCGCCGTGCACCGCTGGCTCAGCAAAAAGTACCCCGGCACCCCGCTGTGGCTGGCGGGCTTCTCGTTCGGCAGCTTCGTGGCGGCGCGCGGCGCCGAGGTGCTGGCCGCCAACGGCGAGGCGCCGGCGGCCCTGTTCCTGGTGGCCCCGCCGGTGCATCACTACGGCTTCGAGACCATCGAGAAGGTGGGCTGCCCGGTGACCGTGGTACAGGGCGAGGACGACGAGGTAGTGCCGGCGGACAAAGTGTTCCGCTGGGCGGAAAGCACCGCGCTGGCCCCGGATCTGATCCGCTTCCCGGACAGCGGCCACTTCTTCCACGGCCAGCTGGTCAATCTCCGCGAGGTGGCCGCTTCGCGGCTCCCCTGAGCCGGCGCGTCCCGGGCCGTCTTGTCACCCGTGCCCGGGAACGCTACATTGACCCGCCGTTCATCATCCCGGGACATCATGACCCCTCTCGAGAAGTATCAGGCCGATCTGGCCCGCCCTGAATTCGTGCGCGACCCGGCCCAGGAAGAGGCGGTTCGCGCGCTCGATCATCTGTACCACCGCCTGCTTGAAGACCGGCCCGCCAAGGGGCTGCTGGCGCGCCTGCGCAAGAGCAAGCGCCAGCCCTTCAAGGGCCTGTATATGTGGGGCGGCGTGGGGCGCGGCAAGACCTACCTGATGGACGTATTCTTCGAGTGCCTGCCGTTCGAGGAAAAGCGGCGCATGCACTTCCACCGCTTCATGCAGAAAGTGCATCGCCAATTGCGCGACCGGCAGGGCGAGAAAAACCCGCTGACCAGCATCGCCCGGGAATTCGCGGCCCGCTATCGGGTGCTCTGTTTCGACGAGTTCTTCGTCACCGACATCACCGACGCCATGATTCTCGGCACCCTGATGCAGACCCTGTTCGATCAGGGCGTCACCCTGGTGACCACTTCCAACATCGAGCCCGACGGCCTGTACAAGGACGGGCTGCAGCGCGCCCGTTTCCTGCCCGCCATCGAAGCGCTCAAGCTGCATACCCGGGTAATGAACGTGGACGGCGGCCACGACCACCGTCTGCGCCTGCTGGAGCAGGCGGAGCTGTTCCACTGCCCGCTGGGCGCCGAGGCGGACCGCTTCATGGCCGAGCGTTTCGCCGCGCTGGCGCCGGGCCACGGCCGCCACCGGGACCAGGGCAACATTCTGGTGGAAGGGCGCAAGATCGCCACGGTGAAATCCACCGACGATGTGGTCTGGTTCGACTTCCGGGCGCTCTGCGACGGCCCACGCAGCCAGAACGACTACATCGAAATCGCCCGTGAGTTTCACACCGTACTGATCTCCGGCGTGGAACGCATGGGCGCCGGCAGCGACGACCGCGCGCGCCGCTTCATCAATCTGGTCGACGAATTCTATGACCGGGGCGTGAAGCTGGTGGTGGCCGCGGAGACCCCGATCGAGGATCTCTACGCCGGCGGCCGTCTGGAGTTCGAGTTCGAACGCACCCGTTCGCGCCTGCTGGAGATGCAATCGCAGGAGTACCTAGCGCGAGAGCACCTGGCCTGAGCGTTTTGGTCATTGCCCCCGGTTCCCGGGGGCTAGACACTCTGTCTCCAGTTCGAGTCAACCGGAGAGCACAATGATCCCCCGTACCCTGTTCAGTTCCGACCACGAGACGTTCCGCGACACCGTCCGCAAGTTCCTGGAAAACGAAGCCGTCCCCCATCACGAAGAGTGGGAACAAACCGGCCAGGTGCCCAAGGCGCTCTGGCGCAAGGCCGGCGAGCAGGGTTTCCTGTGCCCCATGGTGAGCGAAGAGTACGGCGGCATCGGTGCCGACTTCCTCTACAGCGTGGTGGTCAGCGAGGAAATCTCCCGCGCCGGCCTGACCGGCATCGGCTGGGGCCTGCACACCGAAATCGTGGCGCCCTATATCGAGCATTACGGTTCCGAGGAAATGAAGCAGCGCCTGCTGCCGAAGATGGTCAGCGGCGAGCTGATCGGCGCCATCGCCATGAGCGAACCGGGTGCCGGCTCCGACCTGCAGGGCGTCAAGACCAACGCCGTGAAGGACGGTGATCACTACATCCTCAACGGCTCCAAGACCTTCATCACCAACGGCCAGAACGCCGACATCGTGATCGTGGTGGCCAAGACCGACCCCAGCAAAGGCGCCAAGGGCACCAGCCTGCTGATCGTCGAAGAGGGCATGGAAGGCTTCCAGAAAGGCAAGAACCTGAAGAAAGTGGGCATGAAGGCCCAGGACACTTCGGAGTTGTTCTTCCAGGACGTGAAAGTGCCGGCGGAAAACCTGATCGGCGACGAAGGCATGGGCTTCATCTATCTGATGCAGGAACTGCCCCAGGAACGCCTCGGCATCGCCATCAACGGCCTGGCCATGGCGGAAAGCGCCTTTGAGCACACCCTGGACTACGTCAAAGAGCGCAAGGCGTTCGGCCAGCGCGTCGCTGATTTCCAGAACACCCAGTTCAAGCTCGCCGAGCTGCGCACCAAGCTCGACGTGGCACGCGCCTACGTGGACCGCTGCCTGGAGATGCACCTCAAGAAAGAGCTGGACATCCCCACCGCCGCCGGCGCCAAGTACTGGGTCACCGACCTGCAGTGCGAGATCATCGACGAGTGCCTGCAGCTGCACGGCGGCTACGGCTACATGTGGGAGTACCCGATCGCCCGCATGTACGCCGACGCCCGTGTACAGCGTATTTACGGCGGCACCAACGAAATCATGAAAACCATCATCGCCCGCGCCCTGCTGGCCGGTTGATGCCGCGCCGCCCACGGCCCCGCCCCGGGGCCGCGGGCGGCACCGCCTTTCCAAAAATGCGACCGACCGGTCGCCTTTATTTGATCAAAAACCACCAGTTTTACATTCCCCGCCTTCTCCCTACCGGGGTGCGAGTTTATTCTTACGCCACCGGTGTAAAACCCGGTAATTTTATGGTGCCCCGCGCCAGCGGAATGACGGGGCAGGGCACCGTTTTAGGCTCGATTTGATGGAGAACATTATGAAAATAAGAGGCGCATTGATCGCCGGTTCCGTGCTGTCACTGGCATCCGGTACCGCCGCCGCTTCAGGTTTTGGCGTGTCTTATCAGTCCGTATCCGCCATGGGCACCGCCTATGCCGGCTCCGCCGTACTCAGCGAGGACGCCACCAACCAATGGTACAACCCCGCCACCCTGGCCGGCCTGAACACCGCCGAGGTGTCCATCGCCGCCCACCAGGTGTGGATCGACACCACCTTTGAAGCCAACGGCGCCTCCGGCCCCGGTGATTTCGAAGACGTGGAGCCGTTCGTCGGCAGCGCCTTCCTGGCCATGCCCTTCAACGACCGCGTGACCTTCGGCCTGGGCATCAACGCCCCCTACGGCACCAAGATCGAATACGAAGACAACTGGGGTAACGCCAACGGTGGCCCCAGCTCCGCGTTTTTCCCGACTACCGGCGACCCGTACGCTCAGACGTCTGATGTGCAGACCATCAACATCAACCCGGCGGTCGGCATCCAGATCACCGACAACCTGCGCCTCGGCGCCGGCGTCAACTACCAGCAGATCGACGCCGACATCGAAAACGCCGCCACCCGTCTGGAAGGCGACGACGACGCCTTCGGCTGGAACCTCGGCCTGACCTACAGCCCGGACGATTCCAACCACTTCGGCGTGGCCTACCGTTCCGAGATCAGCTACGACATTGACGGCGACATCACCTTCAAGCCCGCCGGCGTTGCCGCGAGCCTGGCCGGCGCCGGTGTTCCGCCCGCCGCGATTCCGGGTGCCACCGCCGCGCTGGCTGGCCAGTACTCCGGTAAAACCAGCCTGGACCTGCCCGCTGTGCTGCAACTGTCCTACGCCGGTGACCTGACCGACCGCACCCAGCTGCTGCTGGGCGTGGAACGCACCGACTGGAGCAGCCTGGACCGCCTCGTGATTGAGCATGACGGCACCCAGACCGCGCTGGGCGGCGCCGCCAGCCTGCCCAACCCGGCCATCGAAGAGTTCAACTGGGAAGACACCACCCGCTACTCCGCGGGCGTGCGCCACACCCTGCAGAACGACACCGTGCTGCGCTTCGGTCTGGCCAAGGAAGAGTCCACCCAAAGCAGCGACAACCGCTCCGCCATCTCTCCGGACTCGGACCGCGTCTGGGCCACCATCGGCGCTGGCTTCAAGCCCGCTGATAACCTCAGCATTGATGTCGCCTACGCCCACATCTTCGTGGACGATGCCGATATCTATAAAGACAGCCGTGGCGCCGTTCTCGACGGCACCTACGAGCTGGACGCCAATGTCATCGGCGCGCAGCTGAACTACCAGTTCTAAAGCGATCCGCCACAGGCGGTCCGGTACGCTTCGGCTGCCGGACAACATAAAAAGGCGAACCTTCGGGTTCGCCTTTTTTATTGCGCGTTCTTCACTTCCGCTTTACGGCGCGGGTGTCGCTCTGAGACGCTCTGAGGTACGCAAGAACCACAGGGACAAGGAAGGGAGCCCAGGGATGAAACTGAAATGTTGCAGCGGCTGCCGGTACGGCGACGCCAGGGCGAGACGCACGCCCTACGGACCCGGAATCTGGTGCGCGCACCCGGACAACCAGGACGGTGTGCCGCAGGGTGTGCTGGACGCGGAGTCGGCGAGCGTGGTGTGCGCCTTCGGCGAGGCGTCTTCCGGCGGTGACCGGGAAGAGGCCGGGCGCAAGCCGGTGGTGAAAGTGCGCCGGCGTGTTCCGGTCACGGCTATCTCGTGACGTCCACTCCGGCGCCGCTGAACGGCGCCGGGCGCAGTTGGCCGGCGACCTGGTCGGCGATGTAGGCGTACCCCTTCTCCGAAGGGTGGTAGCCGTCTTCGGCCAGGCAGGCGGGGTCGGCAATCGCCGGGTAGGCCAGGTGGTGCACGCCGTGGAGCTGCGCCGCCAGGGTTTGCTGGGTGCGATCAAGCTGGGCCGCGCGCTGGCCCAGCAGGTCGCGCAGCGGCCGGGGCAGGGCGGTGAAGTGCTGCATCGGTGGCACCGCGAGCAGATACACCGGCAGGTCGGGCCGGTGCCGTCTCAGGGTGCCGATCAGGTCGGTGAGGTGCTGGCGGTAGCGGCTCGGGCGGGTGACGCCGGTGGTGTCGTTGACGCCCAGGCTGATAACGGCCAGGTCCGCCTCCGCCGGCGGCCGGTCGCCCAGATGCCGGTTGAGGCCCAGGGCGCGGATGCCGTTCACACCGATCACCTGCCAGGTAACCGTGTTCTGATGGCGGGCCGCCAGGGCGCGGGCCAGATGCGCGCCCAGGCCCTGGCGGTGCTCGGCGACGCCGACGCCGGCGGCGGTGGATTCGCCCACCACCAGCAGCCGTAGCGGCGGGCCGTCGCCGCTGCCTTCGCGGCCCCGGTCGGCGCCGCCGGCCTCCGGCAGGCGTGGGGTGTCCCGGCGGGCGCGCCGCGCCTGAACGAACAGCAGCGGCGCCAGCAGCAGGCACATCAACCAGAAGCGCATGGTGTCCCCGGCCTCACACCAGCATGCGTTTGGCCAGCGGCAGCCCGCGCCGGCCGCTGATCGCCAGGGTGGTCATCAGACCGCCGACCAGGGCGCCGCCCACCCCGCAGGTGAGAATGTCCTGGCCGGTGAGATAGAGGCCGGGCACCTTGGTTTTCGGGCGCAGCCAGTCCTGTTCGAAACGCTCCGGATCGTGGTCCAGGCCGTAGATTTCGCCCTCCGGGTAGCGGCAGAAGTGGGCGGTGGAGAGCGGCGTGGACAGCTCGTAGTAGTCCAGGTGGTCGCGCAGGTGGGAGTGCTTCTCGAACAGCTTTTCCAGCAGCCGCTGGGAAAAGTCTTCTTTTTTCGCTTCGTAGTCATTGCCGCGTTTGCCCCAGGGCGCGTCGGCCCAGCGCTGGTACCACTCGAACGGCGCGGCGGCGACGATCTCAATGGTGGCGCGGCCCGGGTAGCGGCGGGTGAAGTCCGGGTCCTTGGCGCTGGGAAAGGAGATATAGGTGAGCGGGATATCGTGGTGGTCCGGGTCGGCCAGGGCGCGGTCGAGCTGGCCTTCGTAGTCGTTGTCCGGGTAGATCCAGTAGTTGGTTTTCGGCAGCCCCAGGTTCTCGGCGGTGTCGTTGAGGCCGATGTACAGGCAGGCGCTGGCCATGGCCCGCCGCACCTGCCCGAGCTGTTTCCGGTAGGCCGCGTGCTGCGGGGCGGTGTCCGGCAGCAGCTCGGTGAAGGTGTTGAACACGCCGGCGTCGCTGATCACCGTGGCCGCTCGCTCTTCATGGCCATCGGCCAGGCGCACGCCGACGGCGCGGCCGTTTTCGATCAGGATGTTGGTGACATCGGCGTAGGTGAACACTTCGCCGCCGCTTTGCTGGATCACCGGAATCACGTTGCGGGCGATTTCCGAGGCGCCGCCCACCGGGTAGTAGCCGCCGTACAGATAGTGGCGGGCGATCAGCGCATGGATCAAAAAGCTGGAGCGGGCCGGGGGCAGGCCGTTGTCGCCCCACTGCCCGGTGAGCACCGCGATCAGCTCCGGGTCGTCGGTGAGCTCGGCGAGCACCTCGCGGGTGGGGCGGTTGTAGCGGCCCAGGGCGCCGCGGTTCAGCGCCAGCCGCGCCACACGGGTAAGCGGCGCGGGCAGCAGCTTGCTGGCGGTGAACGGTTTGATGGCGCCGGCGGCTTTGTTCAGCGCCTTCATATAGGCGTCGATGGCGCCGTGCTGGTCGGGGAAGGCCCGTTTCAGCTCGGCGCGGAAGGCGTCGGGGCCGGCGACCAGGTCGTAGTGGCGGTCGCCGAGGAAAATGCGGTCGTAGCAGGCGTCCATGGGCGCCCACTGCAGCTTGCCGTCGGTGATGTGGTCGAACAGCCGGCGGCTGAGGGTGTGGCGGGCGCCCATGTCGCCGATGTAGTGGACGCCCACGTCCCACTCGTAGCCGTTGCGTTCGTAGCTGTGGGTGAAGCCGCCGGCGGTGTAGTGCTGCTCGAACACGGCCACCTTCCTGCCCAGCTTGCTGAGGCAGGCGGCGGCGCACAGGCCGCCGATGCCGGAACCGATCACCAGGACGTCATAGGGGCCGTCCAGGCGGTTGGCGCGATAACGGCGGCCGACGCGGATGGAACTGGGCTGCGGGCTGGGCATTTTAGGGGCGCTCCCTTGAAGTGTACAGCGTACACATTCGCCCAATCCAGCCGCCCGGTCAAGAGCGAGGTTTGTAGGAGCGGGCCCGGCCCGCGAAAGGGAGCGAAGCTCCCGGCAGGATCCCAGAGACCCTGGAAAGAGGGGCTTCAACCAAGCCTCTGGTATCCCGCCGGCAAGCAGAGCTTGCCTTTCGCGGGCAAGGCCCGCTCGCACAAGCTCTCACCCACCGATCAGGGTGCCGGGTAGGGGAAGCGGGTGTGGATCGCTTCCAGCTCTTTCTCCAGATCCTTGTCCCAGGCCATGTCGACGCTGTCCAGGTTTTCGCGCAGCTGGTTGAGGTTGGTGGCGCCGATGATGTTGCTGGTCACGAACGGGCGCGTGGTGACGAACTGCAGCGCCAGGTGCGTGGGGCTGACGCCGCGCTCTTCGGCCAGGCGGCAGTAGGCCTCGGTGGCGTCGCTGGCCTGGTCGTTGGTGTAGCGGGCGAAGTGCTTGAACAGGGTCAGGCGGGCGTTGGCGGGCCACTGGCCGCCCCGGTACTTGCCGGTGAGCATGCCGAACGCCAGCGGTGAATAGGCCAGCAGGCCCACGTTCTCGCGGTGCGCCACTTCCGCCAGGCCCACTTCGAAGCTGCGGTTGAGCAGGGAGTAGGGGTTCTGGATCGATACCGGCGGCGCCAGGCCGATCTTCTCCGCCTCGCGGATAAAGGCCATGGTGCCCCAGGCGGTTTCGTTGGACAGGCCCCAGTGGCGGATCTTGCCGCTGTCCACCAGCTTTTTCAGGGCGGCCACGGTCTCGGCGATGGGCACCGCGTCCTGGTCTTTACGGTGTTTGTAGCCCAGACGGCCGAAATAGTTGGTGGTGCGCTCCGGCCAGTGCAACTGGTAGACGTCGATGACGTCGGTCTGCAGCCGCTTGAGGCTGGTCTCCACGGCTCGCTCCAGGTGGTCCTGGTTGAGGCGCGGGCCGCCGCGGATGTGTTTCACGTAGTCGCCGGGCCCGGCGGCCTTGGTGGCCAGCACCACCTTGTCGCGGTTGCCGGTTCTGGCGAACCACTGGCCGATGATCTCCTCGGTGCGCCCGGAGGTCTCGGCGCTGGCGGGCACCGCGTACATCTCGGCGGTATCAAAGAAGTTGATGCCCCGGTCCAGGGCCAGATCCATCTGCGCGAAGCCTTCCTCGGCGCTGTTCTGGTTGCCCCAGGTCATGGTGCCCAGGCAGAGGCTGCTCACCTTCAGATCGGTGTTGCCCAGCGGACGGTATTCCATGCTCTCCCTCCTATAATAGGTTTGCTTCGGCAAAACGGTGACTATACCCGATTGTAGGAGCGGGCCCAGCCCGCGAAAGGGCGTCTTTACGCTTGTCTTTGCCGGGGGCGTTCAGTACAATTCGCACCCTCTTGCCCGGCGGGCTCTCGCCGGAGGGTTGGTATTACCCGTAACGTTATGAATTCAGGGCACAATTTTTAGGGAAGACTCCCATGAAGACCTACAGCGCCAAACCGGAAAGCGTAAAGCGCGACTGGTATGTGGTAGACGCCTCCGGCAAAACGCTGGGCCGGCTGGCCTCAGAAGTCGCCACCCGGCTGCGTGGCAAGCATAAACCGGAATACACCCCGCACGTTGATACCGGCGATTACATCGTTGTGATCAACGCGGAAAAGGTGGCGGTCACTGGCAAAAAAGCCACCGATAAGATGTACTACCGCCACACCGGATACCCGGGCGGCATCAAGGAAGCCAACTTCGAGACGCTGATCAATTCCAAGCCTCAGTTGGTGATCGAGAAAGCCGTTAAAGGCATGATGCCGCGTAACCCCCTGGGTCGCGACATGTTGCGCAAACTCAAAGTCTACGCCGGCACCGAGCATCCGCACACTGCTCAGCAGCCGCAGCAGCTGGAAATTTAAGAGGTCAGTCGATGGCAACTGCAAACGCCGACTACGGAACAGGTCGCCGCAAAACGGCCGCCGCACGTGTTTTTCTTCGTCCGGGCAGCGGTAACATCACCGTGAATGGTCGTCCGCTTGACGTTTATTTCGGTCGCGACACCAACCGCATGGTGGTGCGTCAGCCCCTCGAGCTGGCCGACGCGCTGGACCGGTTCGACGTCTACGTGACCGTCAGCGGCGGTGGCAACAACGGCCAGGCCGGTGCCATCCGTCACGGTATCACCCGTGCGCTGATGGAGTACGACGGCGAGCTGCGCGGTTCCCTGCGCCGCGCCGGGTACGTCACCCGTGACGCCCGCGCCGTGGAACGTAAGAAGGTGGGTCTGCACAAGGCGCGTAAGCGTCCGCAGTTCTCCAAGCGCTAAGACGGCCGTCCAGAGCCGTTTTACGCCCGAAAAAAGCCCGGCTTTGCTGGGCTTTTTTTGTGTGCAAATCAGGGGTTTAGCGGTTTGCCCGTGGGGAATAACCGGTTGTCAGATGTGGGCTTTTTCATTAACATTTGCGCCGCCTTACTCCGCCCGGAGCACGAGGACCGACCTCGAGTCTCGGATCACCCCCCGAGCGTGGGATTTAAGGGGAGAACTTCTCAATGAGCAATGACGGCGTAAACACCAGCCGCCGCACCTTTTTGATCGGCCTGACCTCAGCAGTCGGCGCCGCGGGTGCATTAGGCGCGGCGGTTCCTTTTGTTAAATCCTGGCAGCCCAGCGCCAAAGCTGAAAACGCGGGGGCCCCGGTCCAGGTGGATATCAGCAAGCTGGAGATGGGCCAGCGCGTGGTACAGGAATGGCGAGGCCAGCCCGTGTGGGTGATCCGCCGCTCCGAAGAGACGGTCTCGGCGCTCGACAAGCTGAACGACCAGCTCAAGGACCCGCAATCCGAAGAAGACCAGCAGCCTGCCTATGCGTCCAGCCTGTGGCGCTCGATCAAAAAAGAATATCTGATTCTGATCGGCATCTGCACGCATCTGGGGTGTTCTCCTCTGTACGAAGAAGAACCCACCGTTGAACTCAAGGAGGGTGGTTTCTTCTGCCCTTGCCACGGTTCCAAGTTCGACCTGGCGGGCCGCGTCTACCAGGGCGTGCCGGCGCCGACCAACATGGTGGTGCCGCCCCATTCCTACCTGAGCGAGTCCGTGGTTATCGTCGGCTCTGAAGAAGGGGAGACCAAGGCATGATGAGAATGGTGAACGGTCTGATCGACTGGGTGGATGCGCGTCTCCCCGTCGTCAACGCGTATAAGAAGCACATGTCGGAGTACTACGCTCCGAAGAACTTCAATTTCTGGTACTACTTTGGCGTGCTGTCCATGGTGGTGCTGATCAACCAGCTGCTCACCGGCATCTGGCTGACCATGTTCTACTCCCCCAGCCAGGGCTTCGAGTCCGTCGAGTTCATCATGCGCGACGTGCAGTGGGGCTGGCTGATCCGCTACATGCACGCGGTGGGCGCGTCCGCCTTCTTCGCCGTGGTCTACCTGCATATGTTCCGCGGCCTGCTGTACGGCTCCTACAAGCCGCCCCGCGAGCTGGTGTGGATCTTCGGCATGCTGATCTACGTGGCCCTGATGGCGGAAGGTTTCCTCGGCTACGTGCTGCCCTGGGGCAACATGTCCTACTGGGGCGCCCAGGTGATCATCTCCCTGGCCGGCGCGATTCCGTTCGACATCCTGCCGTTCATCGACGCCAAGGACGCCAAGGAGATCGGCGACGCCCTCACCACCTGGGTGCGCGGCGACTACCTGCTGTCCACCGCCACGGTGAACAAGTTCTTCGCCCTGCACGTGGTGGCGATTCCGCTGGTGCTGGTGGCGCTGGTGTTCCTGCACATTCTTGCGCTCCACGAAGTCGGTTCCAACAACCCGGACGGCGTGGAAATCAAGCAGAACAAGGACGAGAACGGCATCCCGCGTGACGGCATCCCGTTCCACCCCTACTACACCGTGAAAGACCTGCCCGGCGTGATCATCTTCCTGATCATCTTCGCCGTGGTGGTGTTCTTCTTCCCCACCGGCGGCGGCTATCTGATCGAGAAGCCCAACTTCGTGCCGGCGGATCCGCTCAAGACCCCGGATCACATCGCACCGGTGTGGTACTACGGTCCCTACTACGCCATGCTGCGGGCCACCACCATCGACTGGTTCGGCATGTCGTCCAAGGCCTGGGGCCTGATCGCCATGGGCGGCGGTATCGTGGTGCTGTTCCTGCTGCCCTGGCTGGACCGTCACCCGGTGAAGTCGATTCGCTACAAAGGCTGGCTCAGCAAGCTCCTGCTGCTCGTGTTCGCCGCCGACTTCGTGATGCTCGGTTATCTCGGCACCCAGCCCGCTTCGGGCCTGGCCAAGACCCTGGCGCAGATCGGCACGGTGTACTACTTCGCCTTCTTCTTTATCGGGCTGCCGCTGGCGCACCGATTCGAGAAAGCCAAGCCGGTTCCTGAACGCGTAACGGGGGGTCACTGATGAGAAAGCTAGTCGCGGTAATGCTTTTCAGCTGCCTGCCGGTGATGTCGTTCGCCGCCGGCGGCGGCAACAATGAATACGTGGTGGACGCACCGGTGAACCTGCAGGACAAGGTGAGCCTGCAGAACGGCGCCAAGTTGTTCGTCAACTACTGCATGGGCTGCCACAGCATGGAGTACCTGCGCTACGGGCGCATGGCGGAAGATCTGGGCATCCCCGATGACCTGGTGCTGGAGAACCTGAACTTCACCAGCGACAAGATCGGTGACCCGATGGAAAACGGCATGGCCGAGGAAGACGGCAAGCAGTGGTTCGGCGTTACCCCGCCGGACCTGACGCTGGCCGCCCGCCACCGCTCCGCCGATTGGGTGTATTCTTACCTGATCAGCTTCTACGAGGACGAGGAACGGCCCTTCGGTTACAACAACCATGTGTTCCCCAACGTGGGTATGCCCCACGTGATGGCCGGAATGCAGCAGGAGTTGAGCGAGGAAGAGTTCAAGTCCAATATGGGCGACATTGCCAACTTTATGACCTACGCGGCCGAGCCGATGGCTCCCACCCGCGAGCGCATCGGCGTGTACGTGCTGGTGTTCCTGGGTATTTTGCTGATTCCGGCATACCTGCTGAAGAAAGAGTACTGGAAAGACGTTCACTAAGCGGAAATTACCGCTCGGAACGCTTTTCGGCGAGCAACAGGGTACCCGCGCGAGCGGCTACCCTGTTTGTGTTATATAGAGACGTAGCGTGGAGATGATTCAACCATGGGTGTGGTGACAAAACGTTCCTCAATGACTTTCTTTTCCTCGCCGAACGATCATTACTGCCATCGCGTGCGGATCGTTCTGGCGGAGAAAGGCGTCACCGTGGATATCGTCGATGTGGACAATGGTGACAAGCCGGAAGATCTGGCCTCACTGAACCCTTACAACGAAGTGCCCACCCTGGTGGACCGGGAACTGACCCTGTATCAATCCACGGTGATCATGGAATACCTGGACGAGCGCTTCCCGCATCCGCCGCTGCTGCCGGTGTACCCGGTGGCCCGGGCGCAGAGCCGCCTGCTGATTCACCGCGTCGAGCGCGACTGGTGCGCCCATGTGGACGCCCTGCTGGCGGGCACCGAAAAGGAAGCGTCACTGACCAAACGCCGCAAGGAACTGCGCGAAGCGATGATCGCCACCGCGCCGATCTTCAGCGAGCTGCCGTTCTTCATGAGCGAAGAATTCACCCTGGTGGACTGCGTGGTGGGTCCGATCCTGTGGCGGTTGCCGGCCCTGGGCATTGAACTGCCGCCCAAGCAGGCCAAGCCGCTGCTGGACTACGCCGAGCGTCTGTTCGACCGCGACGCCTTCCAGGCCAGCCTTTCCGAAGCAGAGCGCGAACTGCGCCAGCTGTAAGCCATGAATGATGACATGACCCCCAATCGCCCGTATCTGATACGGGCGATGCACGAATGGATCTGCGATAACGGCCTGACCACCCATCTGGCGGTGGACGCCCATTTTCCCGGGGCGGAAGTGCCCCAGGAATTCGTGCAGGACGGCCAGATCGTACTCAACATCGCTCCGCGGGCGGTGACCAATTTCGAAGCCAGCAACCAGGAAATCACCTTTTCCGCCCGCTTCGGCGGGGTGCCGCGCACGGTGCGCGTGCCGGTGGAAGCGGTGATGGCCGTGTTCGCCCGCGAAAACGGCCAAGGCATGGCCTTCGAGCCCGAGGACCCGCCGCCGCAGCCGTCACCGACCGACCCCAGCGACGACGACAAACCCTCCAAGGGCAGTCACCTCAAAGTCGTGAAGTGATTAACCAATATACTCAATAATCTTAACGATCTTCTGCACACCCCCGACCTCACGGGCCTGCGCCACCACGGCGTCGGCCTCGTCGCGGGTGAGCAGCCCCATCAGATAGACAATACCGCTTACCGTCACCACCTTGGTGCGCATGCCCGGCGCATCGCCGTCCACGAACAGGCGGGTTTTCAGCTTGGTGGTCAGCCAGCCGTCGTTGACCCGGGATAACACCCCGCTGTCGCCGGACAGCTTCAGTTCGTTGTGCACGTGGCGCACATGGCGCACCCGCGCGGCGATGTTTTCCGCCTGCACGCGCAGCTCGTCGCTGGCCACTTCCCCGGCCAGCAGCACATTGCCGTTAAAGCTCACCACCACGATGTGGCTCTGGTCCAGGGCCTCGCTGGCGCGGGCCAGATTGACCTTGATCTTGCGCTCGATATTGCCGTCTTCCACGAAGGCGCCGAAGGTGCGCGAGCCGTGGTCCCGGTCGACCGGTTCCTGGGCCATGTTCTTGGTCAGGGCGGCGCAGCCGGACAGGGCGAACAGCATCACAAGCAACGCCGGCAGGGCAGGGTGACGCATCAAGAGCCTCCGAAAAGCTGTTGATCGATAAAGTCGCAAAGCGCGTGGATCACCAGCAGATGCACTTCCTGAATGCGCGCGGTGGAAGTGGCCGGGACCCGTACTTCGATATCGCCGGGGCCGTAAAGGTTCACCATTTCGCCGCCTTCCTTGCCGGTCATCGCCACCACCTTCATTTCCCGGTCGTGGGCGGCCTGGATCGCCTGGATCACGTTGGCGGAATTGCCGCTGGTGGAAATCGCCAGCAGCACATCGCCGGGGTTGCCCAGGGCGCGCACCTGCTTGGAAAAGATCTCGTTGTAGCTGTAGTCGTTGGCGATCGAAGTGAGCGTGGAGGAATCCGTGGTCAGCGCCACCGCCGGCAGAGCCGGGCGTTCCATCTCGAAGCGGTTGAGCAGCTCGGAAGAGAAATGCTGCGCATCACCGGCGGAGCCGCCATTGCCGCAACTGAGAATCTTGCCGCCGTTGAGCAGGCATTCCACCATCACCTGGCCGGCGGCGGCGATCACCTCGGGCAGCACTTCGCCGGCCTTGGCCTTGGTTTCCATGCTTTCGGCGAACAACTGTCTGATGCGGTCCACACTCATTACTGGTCTCCGTAAAATGCGTTTTGCACCCAATGATAACGGACTTCGCCGTCGTCATCCGGTTCCAGGCCCAGCACGTCGAAGCGGCAGGGCCGTTGTGCCTGATAAGGGTAGCGGCCCAGATAGTGCCGCGCCGCCAGAATCAGGCGGCGCTGCTTGCGCCCGTCCACCGAGGCGAGGGCGCCGCCGTAGCGGTTGTAGGCACGCCAGCGGACCTCCACGAACACCAGCGTCTCGCCGTCGTCCATGATCAGGTCCACCTCGCCCAGGCGGCATTGATAATTGGCGATCACCGGCACCAGGCCGCGCTGTTCCAGCCAGCGTCGTGCCCGGTGCTCGGCCCGCTGGCCGCGTTCCTTGCGCCAGTACATAGAGGCCTCCTTTCCTCTTATTGTGGGAGCGGGCCCAGCCCGCGAAAGGGTGGCTTACAGCCACCCGATCCTAATACTGTGTGCTGTCCACTCGCCCTTCACCGACGCGGGGCACCGGTATCGCCTCACCGTTACGAAACACCGCCCAGTCCGACTCACGCACCAGCCGCGCGCCGTCCAGCCGCAAAGTGCCGGTGACGCCCGGAAGGGTGCTGTCCTGCAGGTTGCGCAGCAGGTACAGCCGCGCCTGCAGCCGGTAGGCGTCCACGCCCATGGCGAACAGCCGCGCGTAGCGTCCGTGGCCGTCCGGCCAGGTTTCCTCGGCCATACGGTGCAGCTTGGTGCCTTCGTAAAGAATCCACGGCATGTCCAGGAAGTAGACGCCGTCCAGGTCCTGGTCGCGGCGCGGCGCCGGGGTGCCGTTATAAAGATGGGAGGTGGCGAACACCGGCAGGTCCCGGGCGTAATGGAAATTCAGCGCCGGTTTGATCTGCCGGCCCTCGTTCGGGTCGGCCACCAGGAACAGGAAATCCAGGCTTTGCGGCCACTCCTCCGGCCGCTCGGAGTCCAGATCCGAGAACGAGGGGTCGCGGCGCAGGTCTTTTTCGGCGCGGGCGGTGTCCAGCAGGCTCTCCACGGTTTCACCGATGGTGTCGTCGGTGAACGAGCTTTCCACCACGATCCGGCCGCCGCCGCCCTGCCAGGCGGCCACGAACGCCTCGGCCACGCGCTGGCCCCAGGCGCTGCGCGGGTAGAGCACCCCGGCCAGGCGGTCGCCGGCTTCCAGGCTCTGCCGGGCGATCTGCCGGGCCTCGTCCTCCGGCGCCAGCCCGAACTGGAAGATCGGCGCGTCCTCGCTGTCCTGATCCAGATAGTTCAGCGCCAGCACGGTCACCGGCGGCGTACCCATGCGGGCCAGCTCGGCCACGTTGTCCTTGGCCAGCGGCCCGACCACGAACTGCGCGCCGTCGTCTACCGCCTGCTGGAACACCGAGCGCACGTCCGCATCGCTGACGTCGTAAAAACGCAGGTCCGGGGTCGGGTTACCCGCTTCCTCGGCGCTGTAGTAGCCGGTCATCATGCCGTCGCGGATCGCCTCGGCGGCGGGCGCCAGCGGGCCGCTCTCCGGCAGCAGCACGGCGACTCGCTGGGGGCGCTCGCGGGCGGCGCGCTGCAGGGCCCGCACCGTTTCCGGCAACTGGCGGGCGGCCGGATGGTCGGGCCAGTCCTCGCGCCAGCGCGACAGGCGCTGCACCTGGCTGTCGATGTTGGCCTGCGGGTCGCGGTACAGCAGCGCCAGCTCCAGCCAGCCGCGCAGCTCGCCGGAGGTGTCCTCGGCGCGGGCTTCCAGGGTTTCCAGCGGCAAGCGCATCAGCGCTTCCCAGGTCAGCTGGCGGTTGTATTCCTGGTCGTCGTCATTGAGCAGCGGGTCCACCGCCACGCGCTGGCGCAGGCTTTTCATCAACTCGCCGTTGAGCGCCTGGGCGTCGGCGCGCAGCAGGTTCAGCTTGGCGCGGCGCTGGGCGTCGAAGCCGTCGATATAGCTCCGGTAGTCGTCCAGCAACGCCACCGCCCGGTCCGGCTGCTGCTCGGCCATCCAGGACTGGGCGCGCAACTGCAGCCAGCGGAAGCGCTGATCCCGGGACAGGGCGCCGTCGCCCACCTGGTCGAGCAATTCGCCGGCGTCGTCGGCGCGTTCATTGACCAGGTAAGAACGTGCCCAGGCCAGGGCGGTGTCGGTGCGCACCGGTTCCGCCAGCTCGGCCAGCTGGTCGCTGGCGTTATCGACCTGTTGCGGCGCATCGCGAAGGGGGGCCGGTTCCTTGGCGGTCGAACCGTTGGGGCTCGGTAATTGAGAACAGCCGGCAAGGACCAGAACGAGGGCCATTGCGGCCAGGCGGGCCTGTCGTAATTCCATGGCTCTAGGGTAACCCCTTTGCTACTTCGGGAAAGAAGCCGCTATTGTAGGCGTTTTGCAAGTCGCGAATCACCCCCGACGGTCCACGATTGCGGAACGGATCGGTGGCATCACACAACTCTTTACACCCAATCAGGAAAACGCCCCCCATGAGCGGCTCTTTGTATGTGGTCAGCACACCGATCGGTAACCTGGACGACCTGTCCCGTCGCGCCCTTGAGGTGCTCGGCCAGGTGGACTGGGTGGCCGCCGAGGACACCCGGCACAGCCAGACGCTGCTCAACCATCTGGGCATCAAGGCCCGCCTGATCAGCTGCCACGACCACAACGAAGCCGAGCGCAGCCCGGAACTGGTGGCGCGCCTGCGCGACGGCGAAAGCGGCGCGCTGATCAGCGACGCCGGCACGCCGCTGGTCAGCGACCCGGGCTACCGGCTGGTGCGCGCCTGCCAGGACGCCGGCGTGGCGGTGGTGCCGGTGCCCGGCGCGTCCGCGCTGCTGGCGGCGTTGGCGGTATCCGGCCAGCCCAGCGACCGCTTCCTGTTCGAGGGTTTTGTCCCGTCCAAGGGCGCCGCCCGCGAAAACGCCCTGCGCCGCCTGGCCGGCCTGGAGGTCACCAGCGTGATCTTCGAGGCCCCGCACCGGGTGGTGTCGCTACTGGAAAGCTTGGCCGGCCTGGTCGACGCCGACCGGGAGCTGACCCTCTGCCGGGAACTGACCAAGCGCTTCGAGACCGTGCGTCGCGGCCCGGTGACCGAGCTGCTCGAGTGGGTGCGCGGCGACAAGGACCAGCGCCGCGGCGAGCTGGTGCTGGTGCTGTCCCCCGCCGCCCGCGGCGAACAGCTCAGCGAGCAGGACCGCGCCCTCGCCAAGGCCCTGCTGGCGGAACTGCCGGTGTCGCGGGCGGCGCGGGTGCTCGCCGCCCACACGGGGTTGAAGCGGCAGGAGCTCTACAACTACTTGGAAGGAGTTAATAGTTAACAGTGAATAGTTAATGGCGAAAACAGTGCGCTCCGCGCTAGTTGCGTATTAGCATCGAAGGTTTGCGCTCACGCAATGAGCGCGGGCACGGCCTCCACGACACCCCGGCCCCACCCGCGAACTCTTCACTATTAACTGTTCACTGTTAACTGTCTCCGCTAGAATCCGCCCCGGGTCGGTCAGGCAGCCGCTGGCGGTGCAAGCCGCTGGAGGAAAGTCCGGGCTCCATAGGGCAGGGTGCCAGGTAACGCCTGGGGGTCGCGCTGGTGACGGCGCGGCTACGGAAAGTGCCGCAGAAAAGGTACCGCCCGGCGGCTTTCGAGCCACCGGGTAAGGGTGAAAAGGTGCGGTAAGAGCGCACCGCGCCGCTGGCAACAGCGGTGGCAGGGTAAACCCCACCCGGAGCAAGACCAAATAGGGACCCATGGGCGTGGCCCGCGCCGGGTCCGGGTAGGTCGCTTGAGGCCCGTGGCGACGCGGGTCCCAGATGAATGGCTGTCCACGACAGAACCCGGCTTATCGACCGATCCACCTAATTCAAAACCGCTGTGCGAGCGGGCTTGTGGGAGCGGGCCCGCCCGCGAAAGGGTGGCTCTGCCACCCGGCAGGATTCCAGAGAGCTCCATAATGCGCGCACCAAGGCCTCTCTGGCATCCTGCCGGCAAGCTTTGCTTGCCTTTCGCGGGCGGGGCCCGCTCCCACAAGGCTTCCACAGCGCCTCTTGAGCAGCCCCCACCGCCATCAGTGGCCTGCGGCGAGAGTCAGCACTCACCCTGAATATCTCTCTTTCTGCCTGACTCCCGTATCTTTTATTCCAAAAAAGTCTAACACTTAAAGTGATTCCTTAGCTGCGCCCCGCAGCGCCCTGATTACGTTGACAACTCCTCTTCCCCCGCCTTGCTCACCCCCAGTGTGACGCAGCTAACAAACTGATTTGCAAAGACTTTCTTTTACATTGGCCGGTTTCGCCGAGCTTGACTTGGTAATTCCCGTGGACCTAGAGTGTCGCATTGTGGTGGAAAGTGGGATGAAGTGGGAAAAATCCTCCATCCCGCCGCCAGAAACGCACAAAGTGGGACGGATCCCAACGCAAGGGGAAGGCCAGTGTTCAACGGGCGTACGGCGCTCAATCTAGATGCCAAGGGTCGGCTTACCGTGCCGACCCGCTACCGCGAGTCGCTGAACAGCGCTTGCGGCGGCCGCCTTGTGCTCACGCAACACCCCTACGACGCCTGCCTGGTGATGTACCCCTTCCCCGAGTGGCGTGACATCGCCCGCCAGGTGGCGTCGCAAAGCGATTCCCACACCCAGGTGCGGGCGCTCAAGCGCCGCTTCCTGGGGCAGGCCGTGGAAATGGAAATGGACGGCAACGGCCGCCTGCTGGTACCGCCGGAGTTGCGGTCCGTGGTGGGCCTGGAAAAACACGCCATGCTGGTGGGTTTGATGCACCGGTTCGAAATCTGGGCCGAGGAAACCTGGAATCAGTTGGAACAACAGGATCTGGATCAGGACGCCATGCCCGAGAGTGTGCAGTCCCTCTCGTTCTGAATTTGGCAGCGAACAAGCGAGGGCAACCGGCCATGGCGAACAGCGACAACAGGCAGTACGAACACCAGCCGGTAATGCTGGAGGAGGTACTGGAAATGTGGCCCACCCGAACCGACGGCCTGTACGTGGACGGCACCTTTGGCCGCGGCGGTCACAGCCGCGCGCTGCTGGCCCGGCTGGACGCCGGCGCCCGTCTGGTCGGTGTGGACCGCGATCCGGAGGCGGTGCTGGAAGGCGAGAAGCTGGCCCTGGAAGACACCCGCTTCCGGATTCGCCGCGCCCGCTTTGATTGCCTGCCGGAGCTGGTGGCGGAAGAGCACCGCCAGATCGACGGGCTGCTGCTGGATCTGGGCGTGTCCTCGCCGCAGCTGGACGACGCCGAGCGCGGCTTCAGCTTCCTGCGCGACGGCCCGCTGGATATGCGCATGGACCCGGACAGCGGTGAAAGCGTCGCCGACTGGCTGGCGCGGGCCGGCGAGAAGCAGATCGCCGACGTGCTCTACCAGTACGGCGATGAGCGCAAATCACGCCGCATCGCCCGGGCGATCTGCGAGCGCCGCGATCAGCAGCCGATCCGCACCACGGCGCAACTGGCCGGCCTGATTCAATCGGTGATGGGACGCGGCGAGCGGGGCAAGCACCCGGCAACGCGCAGCTTTCAGGCGTTACGAATACATATAAACGGGGAACTGGACGCGTTGCGCAACACGCTGGACCAGGCCCTGGAGACGCTCGCCATCGGCGGGCGTCTTGTCGTTATCAGCTTCCATTCCCTGGAAGACCGGGTGGTGAAGCGCTTTATCCGCGATCACTCCGGCCAGGCGCCGAAAGGCCGGGGCGGGTTGCCGATGATGGACGAACCGTCGGAGCGGCTGAAGCCGCTGGGCAAGGCCCGCTACGCCGGCAAGGACGAACTGCGCGTCAACGTGCGCAGCCGCAGCGCGGTGCTGCGGGTGGCGGAGAAAGTGGCATGAGCGCGGCCCGCGGCCAGGCCACGGGCTCGGTGCTCGCCGCCGGCTGGTTGCCGCCGCTGTTGCTGGTGCTGGTGGTGGCGTCCGCGGTGGGCGTGGCCTACAGCGTGCACGAATCGCGCCGCCTCACCGACCGCGCCCAGCAGGCGCAGCGGCAGCAGGCGCAGCTGGAAACCCGCTGGGGCCAGCTGCTGCTGGAACACAGCACCTGGGGCAGTTACGCCCGGGTGGAGCGCCTGGCTCGTGAAGAGCTGGGCATGAAATTACCGAAGACCGACGAGCGAGTGTTGATACGGCCATGAAAGGCGCCCGTAGAACCACACCCAAGGCAACGCGCAAAGCCGCCACCAAGGCGTCGGCGCGCCAGGCCAACAGCTCCCTGCGCTGGCGTTTCATGCTGGTGTTCTGGGCCGGCTGTGCCTGTGTTTTGGTGGGGCGCGCGGTGCAACTGCAGGTGGTACAGCACGACTTCCTGGCCGACCAGGGCGACATCCGCAATCTGCGGGTGGAGCCGGTGGCCGCCCATCGCGGCGTGATCCAGGACCGCGCCGGCCGGCCGCTGGCGGTGAGCACCCCGGTCACCACCCTGTGGGCCAACCCCGGCGAAGCCCTGGAGCACCAGGAGCAGTGGGCGCGCCTGGGCAACAACCCGATCATCGACAGCCGCGCCTTCGCCAGCCGGGTCAACAGCCACAAGGGCAAGGAATTCATCTACCTGGCCCGCGGCCTGGCGCCGGAACAGGCGCAGACGGTGCTCGCCAAACAGGTGCCCGGCATCCACCCGCTCACCGAATACCGCCGCTACTACCCGGCCGGCGAAGTGACCAGCCATCTGGTCGGTTTCACCGACATCGACGAGCGCGGCCAGGAAGGCGTGGAACTGGCCTTCGAAGAGCAACTGTCCGGCGAGCCGGGCCGCAAGAAAGTGGTTCGCGACCTGCTCGGCCGCGTGATCCAGGACATCGAAGTGCTGGAACCGGCGGCGCCCGGCCAGGACATCACCCTGAGCCTGGACCTGCGCCTGCAGTACCTGGCCTACAAAGAGCTGCTGTCCGCCACCCGTCGCTTTAAGGCCCGGGGCGGCTCCGCCGTGGTGCTCGACATCAAGACCGGCGAAGTGCTGGCGATGGTCAACCAGCCCGCCTACAACCCCAATAACCGGGGCAACCTGGACACCGCCAGCCTGCGCAACCGGGCCGTCACCGACCTGTTCGAGCCGGGCTCCACGATCAAGCCGTTCACCGTCGCCGCCGCCATGGAACAGGGCCTGGTGACGCCGACCACGGCGATCAACACCCACCCCGGCTACCTGCGCGTGGGCAGCAAGACCATCCGTGACCACCGCGATTACGGCGTCATCGACGTCACCACCGTGCTCACCAAGAGCTCCAACGTGGGCGTCAGCAAGCTGGCGCTGTCCATGGACGCCATGGTGCTGCCCGGCTACCTGGAGCGCTTCGGCTTCGGCCAGCGCACCGGCATCGACTACCCCGGCGAAAGCGACGGCATGCTGCCGCTGCGCGCCCGCTGGCGGGACGTGGAGCGCGCCGCGCTGTCCTACGGCTACGGCGTCAGCACCACCGCGCTGCAGCTGGCCCAGGCCTACGCGATCCTCGCCAACGACGGCCGCCGGGTGCCGCTGTCCCTGCTCAAGGTGGACCAGCCGCCCGAGGGCGAGCAGGTGATCGCGCCGGCCAGCGCCCAGTCCATCGTGCGCATGCTGGAAACCGTGGTCAGCATCGAGGGCACCGCCAGCCGCGCGCAGATTTCCGGTTACCAGGTGGCCGGCAAAACCGGCACCGTGCACAAGGTCACCGCCAACGGCTACGCCGACGACCGCTACATCGGCCTGTTCGCCGGCATCGCCCCGGCCTCCAACCCGCGGGTGGCCGCGGTGGTGGTGATCGACGACCCGCGCGGCGAATCCTATTACGGCGGCCTGGTGGCCGCGCCGGTGTTCTCCGCCATCGTCGGCGGCGTTCTTCGCACCCTGCACGTGCCGCCGGACAAGACCGACGGCCTGATCGCCGGCAAACTGGACGGGGAGGACGCCACATGATCGCACTGCGGCATCTGCTCCCCGACCAGCCGCTGCCGGAACGGCTGCGCGACCTGACCATCAACGCACTGCGCCTGGACAGCCGCGCGGTGACCCCCGGTGACCTGTTCCTGGCGGTGCCCGGCCACAACGCGGACGGCCGCCAGTTCATCGACGCGGCGGTCCGCGCCGGCGCCACCGTGGTGGTGGAAGAGGGCGACGCCTTCGCCGTGCATCCGCACGACGGCGCGGTGCGCATCACCGTGCCGGAACTGCGCCGCCAGGTCGGCGTGCTGGCGGCGCGCTACTTCGGCGAGCCCGGACGCCGCCTGAAGGTGATCGGCGTCACCGGCACCAACGGCAAGACCAGCATCACCTGGTTCCTGCGTGACGCGCTCAACGCCCTGGGCCACGCCTGCGGGCTGATCGGCACCCTGGGCGTCGGCCTCAAGGGCCAGGAGGGCAGCACCGGCCACACCACGCCGGACCCGATTACCCTGCAGAAAGCGCTGCTCGACCTGTGCGACGCCGGCGCCGACAGCGTCGCCATGGAAGTGTCGTCCCACGCCCTCGACCAGCACCGCCTGGGCAGCACCCCGGTGCGCATCGCGGTGTTCAGCAACCTGAGCCGCGACCACCTGGACTACCACGGCGACATGGACGCCTATCTGCTCGCCAAGGTGGCGCTGTTCACCCGCCCGGAGCTCCAGGAAGCGGTGATCAACAGCGACGACGACGCCGCCCCGGTGCTGCTCGGCCGGCTCAACGACGGCGTGCGCTGCATCACCTACGGCGCCCAGGCCGGCGCCACCGTGCGCTGCGTGGCCTGGCAGCCGCACCCGGACGGCATGGACCTGCGGCTCACCGTGGGCGGCGAAGCCGTGAACGTGACCCTGCCGCTGTTCGGCGCCTTTAACCTCAGCAATGTGATGGCGGTGGCCGGGGCGTTGCACGGCAGCGGCGTCGAGCCCTGCGCGCTGGCGGACGCCCTGGCCGCCATTACCCCGGTGCCGGGCCGCATGGAGCCGATCCGCGAAGCGGGCAAACCCACCGTCATCGTCGATTACGCGCACACCCCGGACGGCCTGGAAAAAGCCCTGGCGGCGGCCCGCGAGCACTTCCCCGGCCGTCTGCACTGCGTGGTCGGCTGCGGCGGCGACCGGGACACCGGCAAACGCCCGCTGATGGCCGCCGCCGCCGAGCGCGGCGCCGACCGGGTGCTGTTCACCAGCGACAACCCGCGCGGCGAGAACCCGGACGCGATCATTGAACAGATGCGCGCCGGTCTCGACCACCCCGGCGCCGTGCAGGTGGAAACCGACCGCCGCCGCGCCGTGGCGCTGGCGGTGTCCCAGGCCGGCGCCGACGATGTGGTGCTGGTGGCCGGCAAAGGCCATGAGGACTATCAGGAGGTGGCCGGTGAGCGCCACCCCATGGACGACCGCGACCTGGCCCGCGAGGCCCTGGCCGCGTGGCGAGTGCCGGCCGCCCCGGCAGGGGGGACCGCATGATGCGCCTGTCCCAGATCCGTGACTGGACCGCCGGCGAGATGCGCGGCAGCGACCGCACCCTGAGCGCGGTCAGCACCGACACCCGCACGCTGGGCCCGGACAGCCTGTTCGTGGCGCTGCGGGGCGAGCGATTCGACGGCCACGCCTTCCTGGCCCAGGCTCGGGACGCCGGCGCGGTGGCCGCGCTGATTGATTACGACAGCGAACAGGGCAGCGACACCGGCGTGTTCGACGCCGACGTGCGCGTTGCCGACACCCGCCAGGGGCTCGGCCGCCTGGCCGCCGGTTACGCCGCCCAGTTCCCGGTGCCGCGCGTGGCGGTCACCGGCAACGCCGGCAAGACCACCGTGAAAGAGATGATCGCCGTGCTGCTGGGCGAGGGCACCCTGGCCACCCACGGCAACCTCAACAACGACATCGGCGTGCCGCTCACGCTGCTGCGCCTGACCGCCGAACACCGCCAGGCGGTGATCGAGCTGGGCGCCAACGCCCCCGGCGAAATCGCCTGGACCAGCGGCCTGGTGAAGCCGAACGTGGCGCTGATCACCAACGTCACCGGCGCCCACCTGGAGGGCTTCGGCTCCATGGACGGCATCGCCCGCGCCAAGGCGGAAATCTTCACCGGCTGCGCCGCCGGCGGCACCGCGGTGATCAACGGCGACGACAACTACGCCGCCTTCTTCACCGAGCAAGCCCGCGCCGCCGGCCTGAACATCGTCACCGTGGGCCGCGAGCAGGGCGACCTGCACGCCGACGCGGTGCGCCTGGACGACCAGGGCTGCGACTTCGTGCTGCAGCCCCTGGGGCTGACCCTGCGCCTGCCGCTGGTGGGCGCCCACCAGATCAGCAACGCGCTGATGGCGCTGGCCGCCGTGCAGGCGCTGGGCGTCGACCTGGCGGAACGGGCGCCGCGCCTGGAACAGCTCAAGCCGGTCCCGGGACGCATGAACGTGATCGACTGCCAGGGCGGCACCCTGGTGGACGACACCTATAACGCCAACCCCGGCTCGGTACGGGCGGCTATCGCCTGGCTGGCCGGGCGGCCGTCACCACGCACTCTGGTGCTGGGCGCCATGGGGGAATTGGGCCCCAGCGCCGAGACGCTGGTGACTGAATTGGGCGCCAACGCCCGGGCCGCCGGCATCGACACGCTGATTACCCTGCCCGGCGCCGAAGCGGCCGCCCGCGGCTTCGGTGACGGCGCCGAGCCGGTGGAACATTTCGATCAGGCCGCCGAGCGGGCAGCGGGAACGCTGGCCCGGGGCGGCACGGTATTGGTCAAGGGGTCGCGCAGTGCCCGCATGGAGCAAGTGGTGCAACGGCTTACCGATAAGGGGAGGGGGCACTGATGTTGCTTTGGCTGGCGGAACTGCTGGGTGAGTTTTATACCGGATTCCTGGTGGTCCAATACATTACCTTGCGCGCCATTCTGGCGGTGCTGACGGCGCTGTTCCTGGCGTTCTGGATCGGTCCGATCATGATTCAGAAGCTGCAGGAAAAGCAGGTCGGCCAGGCGATCCGCGACGACGGCCCCAAGAGCCACCTCAGCAAGGCCGGCACCCCGACCATGGGCGGCGGCCTGATTCTGATCTCGATCGCCATCTCCACCCTGCTGTGGGCGGATCTGAGCAACCGCTTTGTGTGGATCACCCTGGGCGTGCTGGTCGTGTTCGGCGCCGTGGGCTGGGTCGACGACTGGCGCAAGGTGATCGAGAAGAACCCGCGCGGTCTACCGGCGCGCTGGAAGTATTTCTGGCAGTCCGTGGGCGCGCTGGGCGCCGGCCTGGCGCTGTTCTGGACCGCCCAGAGCCCGCAGGAAACCCAGCTGATCGTGCCGTTCTTCAAGACCGTGGCGATCAACATGGGCTGGTTCTACGTGGTGCTGACCTATTTCGTGATCAACGGCACCTCCAACGCGGTCAACCTGACCGACGGCCTGGACGGCCTGGCGATCATGCCCACCGTGCTGGTGGCGGCGGCGCTGGGCATTTTCGCCTACGCCAGCGGCCACGCGGAGTTCGCCACCTACCTGCAGATTCCCTACATCGCCGGCGCCGGTGAACTGGTGGTAATCGTCGCCGGTCTGTGTGGCGCCGGGCTGGGCTTTCTGTGGTTCAACGCCTACCCGGCGCAGGTGTTCATGGGGGACGTGGGCGCGCTGGCGCTGGGCGCGGTGCTCGGCGTGATGGCGGTGATCGTCCGCCAGGAAATCGTGCTGTTCATCATGGGCGGTGTGTTCGTCATGGAGACGGTGTCGGTGATGCTGCAGGTGGCCTCGTTCAAGCTCACCGGCCGGCGCATTTTCCGCATGGCGCCGATCCATCACCACTTTGAGCTCAAGGGCTGGCCGGAACCGAAGATCATCGTTCGGTTCTGGATCATTACCGTAATTCTTGTACTGGTGGGTCTGGCGACCCTCAAGATTCGATAGGACGGGCGTAAACGTATATGGCGAAAGACGCGTTCGATCTGGTTATTGGCCTGGGTGTTTCCGGCCGCTCCGTGATCCGCTACCTGGCGGATCAGGGTATGCCCGTGCGCGCCCTGGATACCCGCGATGCGCCCGCGGGTCTGGACGAACTGCGTGAGCAGCATCCCAAGCTCAAGATTCACACCGGCGGCTTCAAGGGCTCGTGGATGAAGCGCGCCCAGCGGCTTATCGTCAGCCCCGGCGTGGCCGTGTCGACCCCGGCCATCGCCGAGCAGATCGCCGAGGGTAAGGAAGTGATCGGCGACATCGAGCTGTTCGCCCGCGCCGCCAGCCGCCCGCTGGTGGGCATCACCGGGTCCAACGCCAAGAGCACCGTGGTCACCCTGCTCGGCGAAGTGGCGCGCGCCTGCGACGCCAAGCCGGGCGTGGGCGGCAACCTGGGTGTGCCGGCGCTGGATCTGCTGCGCGAGGAAGCGGAGCTGTACGTGCTGGAGCTGTCCAGCTTCCAGCTGGAAACCACCTACAGCCTCAACGCCCAGGTCGCTTCGATTCTCAATCTGTCCCAGGACCACCTGGACCGCTACGGCAAGTTCAGCGACTACCTGGCCGCCAAGCAGCGCATCTACGACGGCTGCCAGGTGGCGGTGTGGAACCGCGACGACCTGGCCACCCGTCCGCAGACCCAGGTGCCCCGGGAAATCACCTTCGGCAGCCACCCGGAAGCGCACTACCAGCTGGATACCGACAAGCAGATGCTCTGCCACCAGGGCGAGACCCTGCTGCACGTGGACGAGCTGGCGCTCACCGGCCACCACAACGCCATGAACGTGCTGGCGGTGCTGGCCATGGCGGACGCCCTGGGCTTCGACCGCGCCACCACCCTGGCCACGGTGAAACAGTTCAAGGGCCTGCCGCACCGCTGCCAGCTGGTGGCGGAGAACGCCCGCATCCGCTGGATCAACGATTCCAAGGCCACCAACGTGGGCGCCACCCTGGCGGCGCTCACCGGTATCGGCGAGGCCATCGACGGCCGCGTGATCCTGATCGCCGGCGGCCAGGGCAAGGGCCAGGACTTCTCGCCGCTGGGCGAGCCGGCGCGCCAGTATCTGCGCGCCGCCCTGGTGCTCGGCCAGGACGCGGAGAAAGTGGCCGACGGCCTGTCCGGCGTGCCCTGCGAGCGGGTCGCGGACATGGCGGCGGCGGTCAAGCGCGCCGCGCAACTGGCGCAGCCCGGCGACGCCGTGCTGCTGTCACCGGCGTGCGCCTCGTTCGACATGTACGACAGCTACGTGGCCCGTGGCGACGACTTCTCCGCCCGCGCCCGGGAGGTGACCCATGGCTAGTGCCCTGGTGGACGTACGCGATCCGGGCCTCGACCGCCCGCTGCTGTGGACCGTGGCGCTGCTGGCCCTGGCCGGGCTGGTGATCGTCACCTCCGCGTCCCTGCAGATCGCCGAAACCCGCCTGGACAGCCCCTTCCATTACGGCCTGCGCCACGGCATCTATCTGCTCGCCAGCGTCGGCCTGGGCGTGTTCGTGTACTGCTGCGTGCCGCTGAGCCTGCTGGAGAAGCTGCGCTTCGCCATGCTGCCGGTGGCTTTGGTGACCCTGGTAATGGTGTTCATCCCCGGCCTCGGCCGCGAGGTGAACGGCTCCACCCGCTGGATCGCGCTGCCGGGGATCACCATTCAGGCCTCGGAAATCGTCAAGCTGTGCTTCGTGCTCTATCTGGCCGGTTACATCGCCCAGCACAAAGCGGCCCTGGAAAGCGGCTGGAAGGCCTTCCTGCTGCCGCTGGGCGTGCTTGCCGCGCTCACCTTCATGTTGCTGCTGCAGCCGGATTTCGGCGCCGTGGTGGTGTTGGGCATCGCCGCCATGGGCATGCTGTTCCTGGCCGGCGTGCCGACCCTGCGCTTCCTGATCATCGGCCTCGCCGTGGTGGCCCTGGGCGCCGTGGTGGCGCTGGCGGAACCCTACCGGGTGGCGCGCCTGATGAGCTTCACCGACCCCTGGGCGGACCAGTACGGCGCCGGCTACCAGCTCACCCAGAGCCTGATCGCCTTCGGGCGCGGCCACTGGCTGGGCGTGGGCCTGGGCAACAGCGTGCAGAAGCTGTTCTACCTGCCCGAAGCGCATACCGATTTCGTGTTCGCGGTGCTCGCCGAGGAGTGGGGACTGATCGGCACCCTGGCGATGATCGTCGGCTTCGCGGTGCTCGGCTGGCGTCTGTTCGTGATCGGCCGCGGCCTGGAGCAGCGCGGCTTTCTTTATCACGCCTATCTGGTGTACGGCACCGCGCTGGTGCTGTGCGCCCAGGCGTTCATCAACGTGGGTGTGAACATGGGTGTGTTGCCCACCAAGGGACTGACGCTGCCGTTCGTAAGTTACGGCGGCTCCTCGCTGCTGATCTGTTCGGTGATGATCGCGCTGGTACTGCGCGCCAGCACCGAGCAATCGCGGCTGCAGGCACGCGGGAGGAGCAAACGATGAGCGCCACGGTATTGATCATGGCCGGCGGCACCGGCGGCCACGTGTTCCCCGCCCTGGCGGTGGCCCGGCAACTGCAGGACGCCGGCTACCGGGTGCTGTGGCTGGGCGCCGAAGGCGGCATGGAGACCCGGCTGGTGGAACGCCACGGCTTTGAGATCGTCAGCCTGGCCGTCGGGCGCCTGCGCGGCGGTGGCGTGAAACGCAAGCTGCTCGGCCCGCTGCAGTTGCTGCGCGCACTGTGGCAGGCGGTGGCGGTGATCCGCCGCGAGCGTCCGGTGCTGGCGGTGGGCTTCGGGGGCTTTGTCAGTGCCCCCGGCGGCCTGGCCGCCAAACTGTGCCGCGTGCCGCTGGTGATCCACGAGCAGAACGCCGCGCCGGGGCTCACCAACCGCATGCTGTCGCGCTTCGCCACGGAAACCCTGGAAGGGTTCGAAGGGGCGCTGCCCGGTGGCATCTGGGTGGGCAACCCGGTGCGCCGCGAAATCGCCGAGCTGCCCGACCCGGCGGATCGCTACGGCCGGCGCCAGGGGCCGCTGCGGATTTTGGTGCTGGGCGGCAGCCAGGGCGCGCTGGCCTTGAACCAGGATCTGCCGGAGCTGCTGTTGGCGTCCCTGGGCGCGAACCTGCAGGTTCGGCACCAGTGCGGCGCCGGCCGCACCGGCGAAGCCGAGCCGGTGTACCAGGCCCTGGGCCTGGACGCCCAGGTCAGTGAATTTATCGATGACATGGCCGAGGCCTACGCCTGGGCGGATCTGGTGGTGTGCCGCGCCGGCGCCCTGACCGTGGCGGAAGTGGCTGCCGCCGGGGTGGCCGCGCTGTTCGTGCCGCTGCCCAGCGCGGTGGACGACCACCAGACGCTGAACGCCCGCTGGCTGGTGGATCGTGGCGCCGCTTTGATGCTGCCGCAGGCGGAGATGAACGCCGGTGCCCTGGCGCGCAACCTGGCCGGAATGATGGAACGGGACGCCCTGGCGCAGATCGCCGGGCGTGCCCGCCAGCTGGCGGTGCCCGACAGTGCCGCCCGGGTGGCGAAACTATGCGAGGAGGTCGCCCATGGCGATTAAACATACCGTGCCTGAAATGCGGCGGATTCGCGGTATCCACTTCGTGGGTATCGGCGGCGCCGGCATGTGCGGGATCGCCGAAGTCCTGGCCAACCAGGGCTACGCCATCAGTGGCAGTGACATCAAGGAATCGCCGGTGGTGGACCACCTGCGGTCCCTGGGCGCGCGGGTGGAAATCGGCCACCGCGCCGAAAACATCGGCGACGCCGACGTGGTGGTGACCTCCTCGGCGGTCAACACCGAAAACCTGGAAGTGGCCGAAGCCCACGCCCGCCGGGTGCCGGTGGTGCCGCGCGCGGAAATGCTCGCCGAGCTGATGCGCTTCCGCCACGGCATCGCCGTGGCCGGCACCCACGGCAAGACCACCACCACCTCCATGGTGGCGGCGATTCTCGGCGAAGCCGGGCTGGACCCGACGTTCGTGATCGGCGGTCGCCTGAACAGCGCCGGCACCAACGCGCGCCTCGGCCAGAGCCGCTATCTGGTGGCCGAAGCGGACGAGTCCGACGCCAGCTTCCTGCACCTGCAGCCGATGAGCGCCATCGTCACCAATATCGACGCCGACCACATGCACACCTACGGCGGTGACTTCGCGCGGCTGGAAAACACCTTTATCGAGTTCCTGCACAACCTGCCGTTCTACGGTGTGGCGGTGCTGTGCGTGGACGACCCGGTGGTGCGCAAACTGCTGCCCCGGGTCAACCGCCAGGTGATCCGCTACGGCTTCAGCGACGACGCCGACCTGCGCGCCGAGAACGTGCGCCAGACCGGCATGAGCACCGCCTTCCGGGTGGTGCGCACCGAAGGCGAGCCGTTGGAGATCACCCTGAACATGCCGGGCCGCCATAACGTGCTGAACGCCCTGGCGGCGATCGCCGTGGCCGCCGACGAAGGCGCCGACGATGAGGCCATCGTGCGCGGCCTGAACGGCTTCACCGGGGTCGGCCGCCGCTTCGACGTGCTCGGCGAGTACCCCTGCGCCGACGGCGGCAGCGCCACCCTGGTGGACGACTACGGCCACCATCCCCGCGAAGTGGCCGCCACCATCGCGGCGATCCGCGACGGCTGGCCCGGCCGCCGGCTGGTGATGCTGTTCCAGCCGCACCGCTATACCCGCACCCGCGACCTCTATGAGGACTTCGTGGACGTGCTCGGCGGTGTCGATCAACTGCTGATGCTGGAAGTCTACAGCGCCGGCGAAGACGCCATCCCCGGCGCCGACACCCGCGCCCTGATGCGCAGCCTGCGCCAGCGCGCCCGGGTGGAGCCGGTGTTCGTGGACGACCCGGCCAAGCTGCCCGAGCTGCTCGCCAATGTGCTGCAGGGCGGCGATCTGCTGGTCACCCAGGGCGCCGGCAACGTGGGCGGTATCGCCCGCGAACTGGCGGCGCGCATCGAACCCACCGACGGCAACGGAGGCGCCCATGGTCGATAGCGGCAAGGCGCCCGGCATGGCGCTGACCAGCGAAATGAAGCAGCGCCTGGCCCGCATCGGCCGGGTGGCGGTGCTCGCCGGCGGCGATTCCGCGGAGCGCTCCGTGTCCCTGAAGAGCGGCGCGGCGGTGCACCAGGCGCTGCGCCAGCTGGGCCTGATCGCCGAGCTGGTGGACCCGGCGGAGCGCGGCGTGGACACCCTCAAGGGCTTCGACGTGGCCTTTATCGCCCTGCACGGGCGGGGCGGCGAAGACGGGGTGATCCAGGGGCTGCTGGAGCATCTGAAACTGCCGTACACCGGCTCCGGCGTGATGGCGTCCGCCATCGGCATGGACAAGGTGCGCACCAAACAACTGTGGAAGGGCGCCGGCCTGCCCACGCCGCCGTTCTACGTGGCCGGCCTGGACGACCGTGATATCGGCTTCCCGCTGATGGTGAAACCGTCCCACGAGGGCTCCTCCATCGGCATGGCCAAGGTGGACAGCGCGGCGGAACTGAACAAAGCCCTGGAAGACGCCCGCGCCTACGACAGCGACGTGCTGGTGGAAGCCTGGGTGCGCGGCCCGGAGTACACCGTGGCGATCGTCGACGGCCGGGCGCTGCCGTCGATCCGCCTGAAGACGCCCAACGCGTTCTATGACTTCGAGGCCAAGTACCAGTCCAACAGCACCGAGTACCTGTGCCCGGCGGGCCTCGACGACGCCGACGAGCAGGCCCTGCGCGCGCTCGCCCTGAAGGCGTTCGAGGCGGTGGGCTGCCAGGGCTGGGGCCGCGTCGACGTGATGCGCGATGAACACGGCGACTGGCAGCTGCTGGAAGTGAACACCGTACCGGGCATGACCGATCACAGCCTGGTGCCGATGGCCGCCAAGGCCGACGGCGACGATTTCGCCACCCTGGTGGCGCGCATTCTGTTGGAAGCGGTGGACCGGTTTCCGCCGCGCAAGGCGAACAAAGCGAGCAAAGGGAGCAAGCCCCGTGGCTAAGGCCAGACGCCAGACACCGGACGCCCGCCGCACACGCGGCGCGTCCCCCAAGGCGACCCGCGCCAAGCGGCAGGCGCCCGCCGTGCCGATCCGCGAGCGGTTGGCGGCGGCGCTGCCGGGCGCGCTGGCCGGGCTGGTGGCGATCACCGTGGTGGCCGGCGTGATCTGGCTGCCGCGGGTGCTGGACCAGTACCCGATCCGCCAGGTGGGCGTGGACGGCGTCACCGACGTGCGCCGCCAGCAGCAGGTGCAGACCGCGCTGGCCTCGCTGGTGCGCGACGCCAACTACTTCTCGGTGCCGCTGGAGCAGATCTACCAGCGCGCCCGCGGCCTGAGCTGGGTGTCGGAGGTGTCCGTGCGCCGCCAGTGGCCGGACACGGTGAGCCTGGACGTCACCGAGCGCGAGCCGGTGGCGGTGTGGAACGAAGCGGTGCTGGTGGCCCGCGACGGCGAGCCGTTCAAGGCGCTCAAACAGTACGACCTGGCCGGGCTGCCGCGCCTCAACGGCCCCGACCAGCGCCTGGAGGAAGTGATGAGCTTCTACCACAGCATGGGCAAGCTGCTGCGTGACGTGGGCCTGGGCATCGAACGAATGGAAGTGAACGCCCGGCTGACCGCCCGGCTGACTTTGGACAACCAAATGCAGCTGGTGGTGGACCGGGAAAATTACGTGGGCAAGTTACGCCGTTTCACGCGCCTGTACCGCGGTGTACTGAGCACCGACAGCCGTGGCGTGGCGCGGGTCGATTTGCGCTATGCCGATGGCATCGCGGTGACCTGGCGCGACGCGGAAGCGGACAAGAATGCTTAAGCAGAAACAGAGGATGTACCTCTAATGGCGAATGCAGTGGACAACATGATCGTGGGCCTGGACATCGGCACCTCCAAGGTCGTGGCCATCGTCGGCCAGATCACCGAGGAAGGCGTTGTGGAGGTAGTGGGTCTGGGCTCCCAGCCTTCGCGGGGCATGAAGAAGGGCGTGGTGGTGGACATCGAAGCCACCGTGCGCTCGATTCAGCGGGCCGTGGAAGAGGCGGAGCTGATGGCCGGCTGCCAGATCCATTCGGTCTACGCCGGCATCGCCGGTTCCCATGTGCGCAGCCTTAACTCCCACGGCATCGTCGCGATCCGCGACCGGGAAGTGACCCAGGCGGACATCGACCGGGTGATCGACGCCGCCCAGGCGGTGGCGATTCCCGCCGATCAGAAGACCCTGCACGTGCTGCCGCAGGAATACGTGGTCGACAACCAGGAGGGCGTGCGCGAGCCGGTGGGCATGAGCGGCGTGCGGCTGGAAGCCAAGGTGCACCTGGTGACCTGCGCGGTGAACGCCGCCCAGAACATCGAAAAATGCGTGCGCCGCTGCGGCCTGGAAGTGGAGGACATCATCCTCGAGCAGCTGGCCAGCGCGCACTCGGTGCTCACCGAGGACGAGCGCGAGCTGGGTGTGTGCATCGTCGACATCGGCGGCGGCACCACCGACATCGCCATCTTCACCGAGGGGGCGATCCGCCACACCGCCAACATTCCGATCGCCGGCGATCAGGTCACCAACGACATCGCCATGGCGCTGCGCACGCCCAAGCAGCACGCCGACGAGATCAAGATCAAGTACGCCTGCGCGCTGACCCAGCTGGCCGGCGCCGACGAAACCATCAAGGTGCCCAGCGTCGGCGACCGGCCGCCGCGCACCCTCAGCCGCCAGAACCTGGCCGAGGTGGTGGAGCCGCGCTACGACGAGCTGTTCACCCTGATTCAGGCGGAAATCCGCCGCTCCGGGTTCGAGGACATGATCCCCGGCGGCATCGTGCTCACCGGCGGCTCCTCCAAGATCGAGGGCGCGGCGGAACTGGCCGAGGAAATTTTCCACATGCCGGTGCGTCTGGGCACGCCGCAGGGCGTGGCCGGGCTCACCGATGTGGTGCGCAACCCGATTTATTCCACCTCCGTGGGTCTGCTGTTGTACGGCCAGCGCATGGAGAAGGAAGGACGCAGCCCCCGTGCCCAGGCCGGCGGCGGCGAAGTGAACTGGATGGAACGCTTCAAGAAGTGGTTCCAGGGCAATTTTTAAAGGTTTCAGAAGCGGTCGGATGGTCCGGCCGGTTTTGGGAAAAGCAGTAAACAGGGAAGCATTAACGGGAGATCAACCATGCAATTCAAACTCGAAGATTCCGTACCCCATGGCGCGGTGATCAAAGTAGTGGGCGTCGGTGGCGGCGGTGGCAACGCCGTCGATCATATGGTGCGTTCCAACGTGGAAGGCGTGGATTTCATCTGCGCCAACACGGACGCCCAGGCGCTGCGCAACTCCTCCGCGAAAACCGTGATTCAGCTCGGCAGCCAGGTCACCAAGGGCCTGGGCGCCGGCGCCAACCCGGACATCGGCCGGCAGTCCGCCATGGAAGACCGTGAGCGTATCGCCGAGCTGCTGGAAGGCGCCGACATGGTGTTCGTGACCGCCGGTATGGGCGGCGGCACCGGCACCGGCGCGGCACCGGTGGTGGCCGAAGTGGCCAAGGAGCTGGGCATCCTCACCGTGGCCGTGGTCACCAAGCCGTTCCCGTTCGAGGGCAAGAAGCGCATGCGCTCCGCCCAGGAAGGGATCGAAGCGCTCAAGGAGCACGTGCACTCGCTGATCACCATCCCCAACGAGAAGCTGCAGTCCGTGCTGGGCGGCTCCACCACCCTGCTGGACGCCTTCAAGGCGGCCAACGAAGTGCTGCAGGGCGCGGTGAAGGGCATCGCCGACCTGATCGTCCGTCCCGGCATGATCAACGTCGACTTCGCCGACGTGCGCACCGTGATGAGCGAGATGGGCACCGCGATGATGGGCACCGGCGTCGCCAGCGGCGAAAACCGCGCGGCGGAAGCGGCCCAGGCGGCGATTTCCAGCCCGCTGCTGGAAGACGTGGACCTGCGTGGCGCGCGCGGCATCCTGATCAATATCACCGCTAACGAGTCCATCGCACTGGATGAGTTCTCCGAAGTGGGCGATATCGTCAGCGAACTGGCCAGCGAAGACGCCAACGTGATCATCGGCACGGCGATCGACCCGGATATGGGCGATAATATTTCCGTGACCGTGGTGGCCACCGGTCTGGGTGCGCAGCACCAGGAACTGAAAGTGGTGCGCGGGCGTCAGACCCCCATGGGCGCCGATGGCCGGGTGGACTATAACGATCTGGATCGTCCAGCGGTGGAGCGCAAGCGCGCCCAGCAGCAGGCCGCGGGTGGCGGTGGTCGCCAGGCCGTGAACACCGCGGAAGACCTGGACTTTATCGATATCCCGACCTTCCTGCGCCGTCAGGCTGACTGACGGCGTTGGAAATATGGTGCGAAAAGGGGAGATTTGCTATCATCGCCCCCTTATTTCGCGTTGAGGATACCCGTATCCTCCGGGATACCGACGGATTTGTGACGGATCGATGATCAGACAACGAACTCTCAAAAATGTGATTCGCGCCACCGGCGTGGGTCTTCACACCGGTGAAAAGGTGTACCTGACGGTGCGCCCGGCGCCCGCGAACGCCGGCATCGTATTCCGCCGGGTGGACCTGGATCCGGTGGTGGAAATCCCCGCCGGCGCCGATAAAGTCGGTGAAACCACGCTCTCCACCACGCTGGTTCAAGACGGCGTCAAAGTGGGTACCGTGGAACACCTGCTTTCCGCCATGGCCGGTCTGGGCATCGACAACGCCTACGTGGAGTTGTCGGCGCCGGAAGTGCCGATCATGGACGGCAGTGCCGGTCCTTTCGTGTTCTTGCTGCAGTCCGCGGGCATCAAGGAGCAGGACGCCGCCAAGAAGTTCATCCGCATCAAGAAGGAAGTCACCGTCCGCGAGGACGACAAAGTGGCCACCTTCAAACCGTTCGATGGCTTCAAGGTGACGTTCTCGATCGAATTCGATCACCCGGTGTTCGAAGAGCGCAACCAGGTGGCCAGCATCGACTTTTCCTCCACGTCGTTCGTGAAGGAAGTGGCGCGGGCCCGGACCTTCGGGTTCATGCGCGACATCGAGTTCCTGCGCAGCCAGAACCTGGCGCTGGGCGGCAGCGTGGACAACGCCATCGTGGTGGACGAGTACCGCATCCTCAACGAGGACGGCCTGCGTTATGACGACGAGTTCGTCAAACACAAGATGCTCGACGCCATCGGTGACCTGTACCAGCTCGGCCACAGCCTGATCGGCGAGTTCGTGGGTCACAAGTCCGGCCACGCGCTCAACAACGCCCTCCTGCGTGAGCTGCTCAAGCAGGAAGACGCTTGGGAACTGGTGACCTTCGAGGACGCGGAAAACGCACCGATTTCCTACGTGAAACCGGTGATGGCCGCCGAATAACGGCCCGTCCCGAACACACCTCGCCGCGTGCCCGCGCGGTGTCGTGCCTCCCTGTGCGCCCCGACCGTTCTCCCGCGGCCGGGGCGCTCTCGTTTCGGACCTCTGGAATCCTGCGGGGCAACCTTTGCCGGCAAGCTCTGCTTGCCTTTCGCGGGCTGGGCCCGCTCCCACAAGGCCCGCTTCCACCGGGCTACGGAGTGCTATTTGTGCGAGCGGGCCTTGCCCGCGAAAGGCCGGCAAAGCCGGCCGGCAGGATCCCAGAGACCTCGCTAACGCTAACTCTCCGCCCGCCCCGCCAACCGCCGCAGCGCTTTCGCCAGCTCGTCGTCATCGACGCAATCCGCCGCCTGCCGAATATGCGCGGCACTCCCCGCATCCAGCGGCGGCCGCTCATTGGCGCGCAGCTTGTCGGCGGTGGCGGCCGGCGCCGCCCGGCGCCCGGTGACCAGGATCTTGATGCTCTTGCCCGGCGCCAGGCTGCGCTCCAGGCGCGGCAGGTGGAAGCGCAGCAGCTGGGCGGTGGCGCTGGTTTCCACCATCGCCAGCCAGCGGTTCTCCTCCTCCACCAGCGTCACCCGGTCGCGCAGCGCCGGCGGCAGACAGTCCTGGGGCGGGGCGGCCGGGCCTTTCGGGGCCGCCGCCTTGCGGCCGCGGGCGGCTTTCGCCAGCGGCGCCAGGGTGCTGTTTTGGCGCAACAGACCCTGCAATTCCTTGGGTAGGGACGGCTTGCTCATACCTTTTCCTTGGGCTACCCTGCGAATGTAAAAAATTATAAAGCTTGCCAGGCGAGAGCACACGGGGAAGGCGCTCGCCACCTCATTCACGGAAGAAAGGAACCCTTTGCCCCGCCGGGCGGTCTCGCCTCCGGCCAGGGTATGTTTTTACTTGCGACAGCTGAATTGAGACAGGCGCGATACAACGATGAACATCATATTGTTGAACAGCAAGCGCGGCCACTCCCGCACCATTACTTTACCGCGGTTTTTGCCCGCGCTGGTGCTGGCGGTGCTGGTGCTGATTCCCATGGCCGCCGGTGTCGGCGCCTACTGGATCAGCTACCGGGTCGCGCCGCCGTCCTACAGTGAGGAGGTGGCGAAACGCTTCCAATCCTCCCTGGAGCGGCAGAGCGACGAAGTAGCGGACCTCAAGCAGCTCAGTGAAGAGCAGTTCCGTGCCCTGACCCTCAAGCTGGCCGACGCCCAGGCCCGCCTGGTACGGCTGGACGCGCTCGGCGAGCGGCTGGTGGACGTGGCCGGCATCGAGAGCGACGAATTTGACTTCGGCGGCGGCGAACTGGCCATGGGCGGCCCCGAACCCCAGGACAGCAGCGCCTTCGCGCCGCCGTCGTTCATCGAGGAGCTGGACGGCCTCACCGAGACCCTGGAGCGCCGCGAACAGCAGTTGAACATTCTCGAAAACCTGCTCGCCAACCGTAATCTGGAAAACCAGACCTTCCTGTCCGGGCGTCCCATTACCCAGGGCTGGATGTCGAGCCGCTTCGGCCGCCGCACCGACCCGTTCTCCGGCAAGGTGGCGTGGCACGAAGGGGTGGATTTCGCCGGCAAGGACGGCTCCGACGTGGTCGCCACCGCCGCCGGCGTGGTCACCTACGCCGGCGAACGCTCCGGCTACGGCCTGCTGGTGGAGATCAACCACGGCAACGGCATCAGCACCCGCTACGGCCACGCCAAGACCGTGGACGTGAAGGTCGGTGATATCGTGCGCACCGGCGATGTGATCGCCAAGATGGGCTCCAGCGGCCGTTCCACCGGCCCGCACGTGCACTACGAAGTGCTTAAGAACGGCCGGCAGGTCAATCCGCACCCCTACATCTACCGCGCCCGCCGCTGAAAACGCGATGCAGGATGCAGGATTCAGGATACAGGCGCGATAAACAACCATCCGGCGTTAAAGGCCGTGCCCGCGCTCAACCAAAGGCGCGGGCACGGCAACACCGACACCCCGGCCTCTCCCGCGCTGTATCCTGCATCCTGTATCGGCCGGGTGGTTATTTCACCCGGCCTTGAATAGTCGCCCTCCGCACCTTATCTCCTTGGTCTATTGTGTTTAGAATGGCTCTTTTTCGCCCCACCCATTGAGAATAAACGGACGTTTCATGCTGGCTACCATCGTCAAAAAAGTCTTCGGGACCAAGAATGACCGCGAGCTCAAGCGGATCAGCCGTCTGGTGGCCGGGGTCAACACCCATGGCGACGCCATGGCGGAATTGGATGACGGCGCGCTGCAGGCCAAGACCGCCGAGTTGAAGGCCGCGCTCGCCGACGGCAAGACCCTTGACGAGATACTGCCGGAAGCGTTCGCGGTGGTCCGCGAGGCGGCCACTCGGGTGATGGGCATGCGCCACTTCGACGTCCAGTTGATGGGTGGCATCGCGCTGCACGAAGGGCGCATCGCGGAAATGCGCACCGGTGAGGGTAAAACCCTGACCGCCACCCTGGCGGCCTACCTGAACGCCCTGGCCGGCAAGGGCGTGCACGTGGTCACGGTCAACGACTACCTGGCCGCGCGGGACGCCAACTGGATGCGCCCGCTGTACGAATTCCTGGGCCTGAGCGTGGGCGTGATCTACTCCCAGCAGCCGCAGCCGGAAAAGCGCGAGGCCTACGCCTGCGACATCACCTACGGCACCAACAACGAATACGGTTTCGACTACCTGCGCGACAACATGGCGTTCCGCCTGGAAGACCGTGTCCAGCGCGGCCTGTTCTACGCCATCGTCGACGAAGTGGACTCGATCCTCATCGATGAGGCGCGCACGCCGCTGATCATCTCCGGCCCGGCGGCGGACTCCTCCGAGCTGTACCGTCAGATGAACACCCTGATTCCCAAGCTGCAGCCGCAGCGCGAGGAAGAGGGCGAGGACGGCCAGAAAGCGGAAGGCCACTACTACATCGACGAAAAGCAGCGCCAGGTGGAGCTCACCGAGGACGGCCACCAGCTGATCGAGTCCCTGCTGGTCGAAAACAACCTGCTGGAAGCCGGCGAAAGCCTCTACGCCGCCCACAACCTGACGCTGCTGCACCACGTGCACGCGGCGCTCAAGGCCCACGCCCTGTTCCACAAGGACCGCCAGTACGTGGTGCAGAACGATCAGATCGTGATCGTCGACGAGCACACCGGGCGCACCATGCCGGGCCGCCGCTGGTCCGAAGGCATCCACCAGGCGGTGGAAGCGAAGGAGGGCGTGCGCATCCAGCAGGAAAACCAGACCCTGGCGTCCACCACCTTCCAGAACTACTTCCGCCTCTACGAGAAGCTCGCCGGCATGACCGGCACCGCCGATACCGAGGCGATGGAATTCCGCCAGATCTACGGCATGGACGTGGTGGTGGTGCCCACCAACCGGCCCATGGTGCGTAAGGACGCCAACGATCTGGTTTACCTAACCCTGCAGGAAAAATTCGACGCCATCGTCGAGGAAGTGCGCGACTGCGTGGAGCGCGGCGCGCCGGTGCTGGTGGGCACCGCCACCATTGAGGCCTCCGAATACCTGGCCCAGCGGCTCACCAAGGAAAAGATCAAGCACCAGGTGCTCAACGCCAAGCAGCACCAGCGCGAGGCGCAGGTGATCGCCCAGGCCGGCCGCCCGGGCACCGTGACCATCGCCACCAACATGGCCGGTCGCGGTACCGACATCGTGCTGGGCGGTAACGCCGAGGAAGAGATCAAGCACATGGACGAGCCTTCCGAGGAGAAGGCCGAGAAGATCCGCGCCGAGTGGGAAGCCAACCACAACACCGTGCTGGAAGCCGGCGGCCTGCACATCATCGGCACCGAGCGCCACGAATCCCGCCGGATCGACAACCAGCTGCGCGGCCGCGCCGGCCGCCAGGGCGACCCGGGCTACACCCGCTTCTTCCTGTCCATGGAAGACGACCTGATGCGCATCTTCGCCTCCGACCGGGTGCGCAACATGATGCGCTCCCTGGGTCTCAAGGACGGCGAAGCCATCGAGCACCGCTGGGTGACGCGCGCCATTGAGAACGCCCAGCGCAAGGTGGAAACCCGCAACTTCGACATCCGCAAGAACCTGCTGGAATACGACAACGTGGCCAACGACCAGCGCCGCGTGGTGTACAGCCAGCGTGAGCAGATTCTCGAGGCCGAAAGCCTGGCCTCCTCGGTGGAGAGCATCCGCCGCGACGTGATTCCCGAGGTGGTGCACAGCTACATGCCGCCGGGCTCCGTGGAAGATCAGTGGGACGTGGAAGGGCTGGAGAAGAGCCTGCAGGCGGAATACAGCAGCGATATCCCGGTGCGCCAGTGGCTGGATGAAGACAACGGCCTGCACATCGAGGGCGTCACCGAGCGCATCATCGAGCAGCTGGAAGCGGACTACGCCCGCAAGGAAGAGGAGATCGGCACCGAGACCCTGCGTCCGATCGAGAAGCACCTGATGCTGCAGATCCTCGACCGCCACTGGAAAGAACACCTGGCCAACATGGACCACCTGCGCCAGGGCATCCATCTGCGCGGCTACGCCCAGAAGAACCCCAAGCAGGAATACAAGAAAGAAGCCTTCGAGCTGTTCCAGACCATGCTTAACCAGATCCAGCATGAGCTGGTGCGCGTGCTGCACAACTTCGAAGTGCGCCGCGAGGACGAAGTGGAGCGCCTGGAAGCCCAGCGCCAGGAAGAGGCCCGCGTGCAGGCCGAGAAAATGAAGGCCGAGCAGGAAGAGGTGGCCGCGCCCACCGCCCAGGGCGACGGCACCGGCCAGACCCAGGGGCCGCCGGAGAAGCCGCGCACCGTGGTGCGCGAAGGCCGTAAAGTGGGCCGCAACGAACCCTGCCCGTGCGGTTCCGGCAAGAAATACAAGCAGTGCCACGGAAAGCTGGACTAACCATGACACAGACTGAATGGTTCCCGGTGGCCGGCGTTAAACTCGCCGCCATCGCAGCGGGCATCAAAAAGCCCAACAAAAAGGATTTGGTGGTCATCGAGCTGGCCGAGGGCAGCCGCGCCGCCGGCGTGTTCACCACCAACCGCTTCCAGGCGGCGCCGGTGCAGGTGGCACGCCGCAACCTGGCCGAGAAAGCGCCCCGCTACCTGATGATCAACACCGGCTACGCCAACGCCGGCACCGGCGACAAGGGCCACGCCTACTGCGAGGAAACCTGCCTGCTGCTGTCCGAGCTGGCGCACTGCGCGCCCTCGGAAGTGCTGCCGTTCTCCACCGGCGTGATCGGCCAGACCTTCCCCATGGAACCGTTCGAGGAAGGCCTGCCGCTGGCCCTGGACGACCTCAGCGAGCATCACTGGGGCCGCGCCGCCGAAGGCATCATGACCACCGATACGGTGCCCAAGGTGGCCAGCCGGCGCATCGAGCTGGACGGCGACACCATCACCATCACCGGCATCGCCAAGGGCGCCGGCATGATCAAGCCCAACATGGCCACCATGCTCGGCTTCATCGCCACCGACGCCAAGATTGCCCAGCCGCTGCTGAATCAGTGGGTGAAAAGCCTGGCGGACCGCTCCTTCAACCGCATCACCGTGGACGGCGACACCTCCACCAACGACGCCTGCATGCTGATCGCCAGCGGCCAGGTGGGCGCCGAGATCAACGACCGCGCCGACCGCAACGCGGAGCTGCTGTACCAGGCCCTGGAAACCGTGTTCGTGGAGCTGGCCCAGGCGCTGATCCGCGACGCCGAAGGCGCCACCAAGTTCGTCTCCATCGAAGTGTCCGGCGCGCGCAGCGACCGGGACGCGCAGATCGTCGCCGAGACCATCGGCCACTCACCGCTGGTGAAAACCGCGCTGTTCGCCTCCGACCCGAACTGGGGGCGCATCCTCGCCGCCGTGGGCCGCGCGCCCATCGAAAGCCTGGACGTGGACAAGGTGGCGGTGTGGCTCAGCGAAGTGGAGCTGGTGCGCGAAGGCGGCGTCGCCGACAGCTACACCGAAGAGCAGGGCGCCGCGGTGATGGCTCGCCCGGAAATCACCATCCGCGTCGACCTGGGCGCCGGCGACGGCACCGGCCAGGTGTGGACCTGTGATTTCAGCTACGACTACGTCAAGATCAACGCCGAATACCGCACCTGATATGCTTCCCGAAATTGTTGTGGTCGCCGCCATCATCCGCGACCGCGATAACCGCCTCTGCCTCAGCCGCCGCCCTGAACACAAACACCAAGGCGGCCTTTGGGAGTTTCCCGGCGGCAAGGTGGAAGAGGGCGAGCCCCTGGAGCGGGCCCTGGCGCGCGAGCTCGACGAAGAACTGGGCATGAAAGCGGTACGCTCCCAGCCCTTTATGACCGTGCGCCACCGCTACCCGGACCTGCGCGTGACGCTGCATTTCCGCGAAGTAACCGCTTACACCGGCGAGCCCCACGGCCGCGAAGGCCAGCCGGTGGAGTGGGTGCCGCTGCAGGATCTTTCCAGCCGCCAGTTCCCCGCCGCCAACCAGCCGGTGGTCACCGCCCTCAAACTGCCCCGGCAGCTGGTGATTCCCCCGGAAGGGCTTCATTACCAGGACGTGCTCGCCGGCATCGACCGGCTCGACCCCGACAGCCAGGGCCTCTACCTGCGGCAATGGTCGCAAAGCGACGCACTCCCCGAGCTCGCCGCCCGCTGCCGCCAGCGCGGCGTCCGCTTCTGGATCCGCGACGACGCCCACCTCGCCACCCGCGAACACGCCTTCGGCCTCCACCTGACGGCTAAATCTTGTGGGAGCGGTGCCCAAAACTACCCGGGCATCCTCTCCGCCTCTTGCCACAACGAACAGGAAATCACCCAAGCGGTAGAGTGGGGCGCCCAAATGGCCACCCTCTCCCCGGTCCACGCCACCCCCACGCACCCGGACGCCCAACCCCTCGGCTGGGACCGCTTCCGCGCCCTGGCGGAAGGCAAACCGCTGGTGTTCTACGCCCTCGGCGGCGTCACCCCGGACGACCTGGACACAGCGCTCCACCACGGCGCCTTCGGCACCGCCGGCATCCGCGCGTTCTGGTAGGCAATCGGTTTGTGGGAGCGGCCTTGTGGGAGCGGGCCCAGCCCGCGAAAGGCCGGCAAAGCCGGCCGGCAGGATCCCAGAGCCCTCTCCGGCTCTCTCAGCTCAGATTATCGAAATCGTCCATCGGGTCGGTGGGCTCGCCGGGAATCGCATGACGCTCCGACGCCCAGTCGCCCAGGTCGATCAGCTTGCAGCGCTCTGAGCAGAACGGCCGCCAGGGGTTCTCGTCCCAGCGTGAGGGTTTCCGGCATTGCGGGCAGGGGTAAATACGGGTGGGCTGTTCGTTATCCGCCATGTCGTTGCGCGAGTTCCAAATACGTTTCATGTAAGGCGTCGAGCCGCTCATGCAGGTGCCGCAGCGGGCCGTGGTTCTCCACCACGTCGTGGGCCGCCGCCAGGCGGCGCTCGCGGTCCATCTGGGCGCGCATGATCGCCTGCACCTGCGCCTCGGGCACGGTGTCCCGCGCCACGGTGCGCGCCACCTGAAGCTCCGGCGGCACGTCGATCACCAGGATACGGTGCACCATCTCTTTCTGGCTACCCTCGAGCAGCAGCGGCGACACCAGCACCGTGTAGGGCGAATCGCTGGTGTGGATCTGCCGGTAGAGCTCACGGCCGATGGCCGGATGGGTGATCGCTTCCAGATCGCGGCGCGCCTGCTCGTCGCTGAACACGATATCGCGCAGCGCGCGGCGGTCCAGGCTACCGTCGTCCTGCAGCACCGCGCCGAACCGGTCGACGATAGCGTCCAGCGCCGGCTCGCCCGGCGCCACCACCGCCCGCGACGCCAGGTCCGCATCGACAATGGTCACACCGCGCCGCGCCAGATGATCCGTGGCCGCGGTCTTGCCGCTGCCGATACCGCCGGTCAGGCCGACAACAAACATAGGGACTCCGCAATCTGAGCGTGTTTGTGGGAACGGGCCTTGTGGGAGCGGGCCCAGCCCGCGAAAGGCCGGCAAAGCCGGCCGGCAGGATACCAGAGAAGCGCGTTCGGTGGGATTGACCGCTACCCGAGGTTAAACAGCCCCAGGTAGGAGCTCACAATCGCCTCACCCCAGAGCAACGCGATCCATCCGGCGATCGCCAGATAGGGCCCGAACGGAATCCCCTGATCCCGCTTCACGCTGCCGCTGGCCATCATCGACACCGCGAACACCAGGCCCACCACGGACGAGAGCAGCACCACCACCGGCAGATACTGCCAGCCCAGCCAGGCGCCCAGGGCGGCGAGCAGCTTGAAGTCGCCGTAGCCCATGCCCTCCTTGCCGGTGAGCAGCTTGAACACCCAGTACAGGCTCCACAGCGCCAGATAGCCGGCCATGGCCCCGATGACCGCATCGGACAGGCTCACCGGCGAGATGCCCAGCACCGCCGCCAGCAGGCCCGCCCACAGCAGCGGATAGGTAAGATCGTCCGGCAACAGGGTGGTGTCCAGATCAATCACCGCCAGGGCCAGCAGCGTAAAGCTGCCGTACAGCATGAAGATCAACCAGGGATCGTAACCGAAGCGCCAGGCGCACAGGCCCGCCACCAGGGCGGTGAGCAGCTCGATGATCGGATAACGCTTGCTGATCGCCGCCTTACAGCCGCTGCAGCGGCCCTTGAGCAGCGCCCAGCTCACCACCGGCACGTTCTCGTACCAGCGGATGCGGTGGTTGCAGTGCGGGCAGTGGGAGCCGGGCGTTACCAGGTTGAAGATGGGCGGGGTCTCTTCCCCTTTGGGCGCGGGCTGCTCCAGCAACTCGCGCGCCTCCTGGCGCCAGGTGGCCTCCATCATCTTAGGAATGCGGTGGATCACCACATTCAGGAAGCTGCCCACCAGCAGGCCGAACAGGACGCAAACCAGGATCAGGGCGGCCGGGCTGGCCGCCAGGTAGTCGAGAAGCAGCACCGTTAAACCACCGCGCCGAGTTGGAAGATGGGCAGGTACATCGCGATGATGAGGCCGCCGATGAGCACGCCAAGGATGGCCATGATGAGTGGTTCGAGCATGCTGGTGAGGCCGTCGACCAGGTTGTCCACTTCGTCTTCGTAATAGGTGGCCACTTTCCCCAGCATTTCATCCAAAGCACCAGATTCTTCACCGATGGCAGTCATCTGCAGAGCCATGGCTGGGAATACGCCGGTTGAGCGCATGGCGAATTGAAGTTGCTGGCCGGTTGCCACATCCTCTTTGACTTGCAGCACGGCTTTACGATAAACCACATTACCTGTTGCCCCGGCACAGGCGTCCAGTGCGTCAATTAGCGGCACGCCGGCTGCGAAGGTGGTTGAAAGTGTCCGGGCAAAGCGGGCCACAGTGGCTTTATGAGTAATAGGGCCTACCACAGGGATCCGAAGCAGGGCTCGATCCACGGCGTCATGGAAGCCTTGCGACCGTTTACGGGCCTCCGTGAAGCCGATGATAAGGCCTGCGCCAATTAGCAGTACCAATAAAAAGTTGGACTGTAGACCTTCCGATAGATTGATCACAAACTGAGTAAACGCAGGCAGCTCTGCACCAAAACCTTGGAATAGCTCCTGGAAAGTAGGTACGACCTTCACCAAAAGAATGCCTGTAACGATAACGGCGACGCAAATTACCGCTATAGGGTACTTCACTGCTTTTTTGATCTTCTGTTTCAGAGCTTCGGTTTTCTCTTTATACAGAGCCACCCTATCCAGCATGGTTTCCAGTGAGCCGGAGGCCTCGCCAGATTCAATCAGGCTGCAATATAGGTCATCGAACAGACGCGGATGCTGACGCAGGGCTCCAGCGAAGTTGTTGCCGCTTTCCACGTCGGCTTTTAGTTTGAGGATTACCTCCCGCATGGAGGGGTTCTCCAGGCCGTCGGACACGATCTCAAAAGCCTGAACCAATGGCACGCCCGCTTTCATCATGGTCGCCATCTGGCGCGTGAAAAGCGCAATATCCATGGGCTTGATCTTTCTCTTTCCGCCCAGGGACATTTCTCGTTTTTTGACCACCTTTTTGGCCTGGATACCCTGCTTACGCAATTCGGCGCGCACCAGAGCCGGCCCTTTACCGGTGATTTCCCCTTTGACCCGGCTGCCTTTTCGGTCGACACCTTCATAAGTAAAGGTCGCCGGTTTTTGTGCTGTCGCTGTTTTTGCCATAGTCGAAACCCTGACCTACCGAAACCTTTAATAGTTTAGTGCCCGCTGGTCACCCGGCTCACTTCCTCAAGACTGGTGACGCCGTGCATGACCTTGATCAGGCCGGAACGGTACAGATCGTTGAACCCCTCTTTGCGGCACTGGTCGGCGATCTGGATGGAATTACCTTCCTCCATGATGATTCGCGCAATGCCGTCGGTGATGCGGACTACCTCGTAAACCCCCACGCGCCCCTTGTAGCCGCCTTTGCACTTCTCGCAGCCTTTGCCACTGGGGCCGTATACAGTAAACCCGGATTGGATGTCCTCGTCCGTGAAACCCATCTCAACCAGCGATTGTCTGGGCACATCCACCGGCTCCTTGCAGTGCTCGCACAGCCGCCGGGCCAGCCGCTGGGCGATAATCAGAATCACCGAGGTGGCGATATTGAACGAGGGCACGCCCATATTACGCAGCCGGGTCAGCGTCTCCGGGGCGCTGTTGGTGTGCAACGTCGACAGTACCAAGTGACCGGTCTGCGCCGCCTTTACGGCGATTTCGGCGGTCTCCAGATCCCGGATTTCCCCCACCAGAATGATATCCGGGTCCTGGCGCAGGAAGGCACGTAGGGCGGTGGAAAACTCCATGCCCTGCTTGGGGTTCACATTGACCTGGTTGACTCCCTCCAGGTTGATCTCCACCGGATCTTCCGCTGTGGAAATATTGCGCTCCGGGGTATTGAGGATGTTCACCCCGGTATAGAGAGACACGGTCTTGCCCGAACCGGTAGGACCGGTAACCAGAATCATGCCCTGGGGCTTGCTCAGGGCGTCCATATACATCTTCTTCTGGTCTTCCTCGTAACCCAGGTGATCGATACCCATCTTGGCGCTTTCCGCGTCCAGGATCCGCAGCACGATCTTCTCGCCGTAGAGGGTAGGGCAGGTGTTGACCCGGAAGTCGATGGCTCGGGTTTTGGAAATCTTAAGCTTGATCCGACCGTCCTGAGGTACCCGGCGCTCGGAAATATCCATGCGCGCCATCACTTTGAGGCGGGCGGCCAGCTTGCTGGCGGTGGTGATCGGCGGTTTGGCCACCGTTTCCAGGATGCCATCCTGGCGGAACCGCACCCGGTAGGTCTTCTCGTAGGGCTCGAAGTGCAGGTCGGAGGCTCCGCCTTTAATAGCGTCCAGCAGCAGCTTGTTCACGAAGCGAACGATAGGCGCGTCATCGGAGCCCGCGGCCGCATCCTCCGTGCCTGAAGCGTCCGCGTCCGCACTGGCCGTGTCCAGGTTGTCGAGATCATCATCCAGATTATCGAAGGCCTTGCCTTCCTGCTCGGACTCCAGCTGATCGATCCAACGCCGTAGCTTGTCGTCCTCGGCGATCACCGTCTCCACATTCAGGCCGGTGTTAAAGCGGATCTCTTCCAGGGCCGGCAGGTTGGTGGGGTCGGACACCGCTACGAACAGCCGGCTGCCCCGCCGCAGCAGCGGCAGGATGGTGTGCTTGGTGATCAGCTTGGGGTCGACGATGTCCTTGACCATCATCTCTTTGGAGAAGGTGTTCAGATCAATGAGGGGATCGCCGAACTCTTCCGCGGCGGAGCGGGCCACCACGGCGGCGCTGACATGGCCGCCCGCCACCAGGTGATGGACGAGCGCCACCCGCGCCTGCCGTGCTTCGGCGGCGGCGGTCTGTGCCGCTTCCATGGAAAGGTGGCCTTCCTTTACAAGACGGCGGGCCAGGCCGCTTAAAGACGCTGCGGAACTATTCATATGAAATGATCATGGTTATTTATACTTACCCCCGAAGCAGATTGGCAGCCTTCCTTGCGACTGTAAAGAGCCTGCGATCAAGGGGTTGGCTCCATTACTTGCATTGCCACCTTAACTGACGGATTTGGTCATAAAGGGTCACAAAGGGTGACGCTCTTTGTCAGCGCCTGACAAAAAACGGCAGCGGTTTGGTGGGGAAAGTGGCCTCCAGAGCCGCAAACCCGGCGCGTGAAAGTTGGCCCAATAGCTGCATAGCCTCAGTGCAGGCGCTCGCCTCGGGGGTGAGCACATAATAAAGTTTCGACTCTGGAGATTCCGAAATGAAACAAGTGCAGAAGGGTTTTACGCTTATCGAACTGATGATCGTGGTTGCGATCATCGGTATTCTGGCGGCCGTGGCGATCCCTGCGTACCAGGATTACACGGTCCGCACCAAAGTTTCTGAAGGTTTGAGCCTGGCATCAGGAGTTAAATCATCTGTTTCAGAGACTTATATTTCTACTGGCTCCTGGCCCTCAGACAATACCGATGCAGGAGTCGCTAGTTCGTCCTCAATTACCGGTAATAACGTTCAAAGCGTTGGCGTAAGCGGCAGTGGTGTGATCACGGTAACCTACACCGATGGCTCCAGTCCGTTGGACGGCCAGACTATTAGCTTGACACCTACCGACGCCGGTGGCTCTGTGACTTGGACCTGTGCGTCCACCAACTTGGATGATCGGTACCTCCCTTCCAACTGCCGGTAATTAACAAAACTGAAGAAAGGCGAGGTTTATCCTCGCCTTTTTTTTTGAGAAGATCATGACAAGCAAAAAAAAAGTACTTTGGAGCCTGCTTTTCGTTGTCGCGCTCGCTACCATTCTTTTGCTCTTATGGCCAGGTGTGCATGGTCCGTTTATATTTGATGACTACATAAATCTCTCCAGGCTCAAGGAAGTTGGTTGTGTCAACGACTTCTATTCTTTTCTATGGTTTGTGTTCGGTGGCGCAAGCGCCAATGGACGCCCCCTCTCTTTCCTGACGTTCCTTATCCAGGATAATTGCTGGCCAACAGACCCGCTTCCTATGAAGCAGTTTAATCTGCTTTGGCATTGCCTTAATTTTTGCCTTTTTATTCTTCTCACTAGAGAAATCATAAGACGTCCCAGTAAAGGCAATATGTATTTTGTTGCCCTTTTTTTGGCATTTGTGTGGTTTATTCACCCGATAAATGTCAGCTCGATATTTCTCACCATCCAGCGTATGACGCTTATGATGACCACATGCGTGGTCATTGGTCTGATTTTGTTCGTCAAAGGCCGGCTGCGTGTAGCGGAGAACGATGCCTCCGGATACTGGTTAATGTGGACAGGCCTTTTTGTAGGTGGTTTTGTCGGGTCTTTCTTTAAGGAGTCTGCGGTACTTATCGTTTTCATAGTAATGGCGATAGAGCTGACAGTATTCAGTGGGTTATGGAAGCGTACCCTTGCGTGGTACTCATTCTGGTTATGTTGTGTGGGTCTTCCAATACTTATAATTGCTACCTATATGATTGCGGATCCGTCGGGTTTGATCGAGCGAGGTTGGCTGAAAAGAGATTACAGTGCCCAAGAGAAGATATTGACAGAGTTCCGTATACTCTGGATGTACGCTAAACAGATTGCTCTCCCGTCATTGAGTTCTTTTGGCATATACCAGGACACAATCCAGGTCTCAAGAGGTCTGTTTCAGCCTATATCCACGCTCTACGCGGCCTTGGCTTTACTTATCTCTTTTGTATCAGCCCTCTTGATGAGGAAACGTCTGCCGTTGGTTTCTTTGGGCATACTATGGTTTATCGGCGGCCATGCTTTAGAAGCGTTTATCCTTCCTATCGAGCTGTATTTTGAACACCGGAACTACTTGCCGGGCTTCGGTATAATAATAGCGCTTTACGGAATGTGGGATGCGTCAAATCTCAAGGCTCGTCGCGCGTTGTTGTTCTTGTATGTCGGGTTGATATTGGTGTTTGCTTTTATGAGCTATAGCAACGCTCGGGTTTGGGGTGATGACCGCCTTTTATCAAGAACCTGGTACCAGGAACGAGAAGGGTCTTTAAGAGCTTCACAAAGATATATCCAACAAATGCTGTTCGAGGGCAATACAGGAGAAGCGGAAAAGGTAATTGATGACTATATGGCCGCCAATAGCGACTCTTCAATCCCGATGAAAGTGAGCGCTTTGGCCTGGAAATGCCCGGAGGATTTCGTTAGTAGGTGGGAAGGCTATGTTGAAGAGGCGCGTGTCGCCAGCTACAACACATCTACTAATGATACCGTCCAGATGCTGATCAAGAATGATAAGTGTGAGTATGTCACAATGCCACGCATTCGGTCGTTGCTTGATGCCTGGATAGATAATAAGAGCTATAATTCGTCGCCTCAATTTTTAGAAAGCCTTTATCTTCTATATTCTTATACGTTCAAGGAAGAGGGCAACCTTCAAAATGCCATGGAATATGCAAATAAGGCGTACGAGGTACGTCCTGAGCCCTTAATACCCTACACACAGGCTGTCTGGTTATATAACGCGGGGCTAGAAAAAGATGCTCTTGAGTATATCCAGAAAGCGAAAGACACCTATGAGGTCACAAAGATAATAAAAATCAAAGGTCGACCCAGTTTTGATGTGTTGGAGAACCTTATAAAGAGCTCCATGGAGGCCAAGCAAGATGACCGGTAGATTGAGAGAAGGCGTCTCTATCGTTATACCTGCGAAGAACGAGGAGGCTACAATAGCAGGGGTGGTAGAGTCCGCACTGTCGGTGCCAGAGGTAGTCGAGGTTATCGTCGTTGATGATGGCTCCACGGATGGCACTGCAAAGAATGCCGAAGCTGCCGGAGCGAAGGTCATAAGCAATCCGTATTCCATCGGTAACGGCGCAGCTGTAAAAGTTGGCGCAGGGCAGGCAACCTGCAGGTGGCTGGCTCTTATGGATGCGGACGGCCAGCATAACCCTCACCATTTAACGGAACTGTTGCAGCTCGCCAACGTGAAAGGGTACGACATGGTCGTGGGTGCGCGTAACGCTAAAGGACAGGCCAACGTCCTCAGATTTTTCGCTAACTGGCTTTACAACACATTGTCATCGTATGTAACAGAGCAAAGAATCAGAGATCTCACTTCAGGTTTCAGATTGATTAAGACTGATCTTTTCCTACAGTTTTTGCCTCTTTTGCCAAATAAATTCTCATATCCAACGACTATAACCATGGCTTTCTTCAGAGCCGGGTATGCCGTCGGCTATCACGATATTGAAGTAAAAAAGAGGGAAGGTAAAAGTCATATAAGAGTTATTAAGGATGGCATGAGGTTCTTCTTGATTATATTCAAGGTCGCCATTCTGTATTCTCCTCTCAAAATCTTTGTGCCATTCTCGGCACTGTTCTTTTGTCTCGGAACTATGTATGCAGCGTATACGCTTTTTTTCATGGGGCGCTTTACAAACATGTCGGCTTTATTGCTGAGCACATCGCTGCTTATTTTTCTCATTGGCTTGGTCTCCGAACAGATCACCAGTTTGGTTTATATGGCGATGAAGTCGAAAAAGGAGTGAGCCGCCATGAGGACCTTTATCGTGTCGACGGGGCGAACAGGAACGCAGTCTCTGGCCTATTTGTTCTCGGAGCTCGACAGTTCTGTTCTCGCATTACACGAACCAAAGCCAAGCCGGCGTTTCCGGCTGCTTTCCAATCTGAGAGCTTGTGGGAAAGTATCACCCGAGTTCTGTTGTTCTCACTTCACCAGCGTAAGAAGAGACTATCTCGATAGCCATATTCATTATGTAGAGTCCAATAACTTCCTTTTTGGCTTTGTGGATTACCTGTCGTACAAGCTGGAAGCAAAAATACTTCATGTGGTACGGCATCCGTTGGACTACGCCAAGTCTCATATGAAACATGGTGTTTTTCGTGGTTTAAAAGGCCTGGCGTCAAACTATATTCCATACTGGCTGGCCCAGCCCTCAAAGTATGGGGTTTCTGAGGTCCACTGGAGATCACTTCCAGAAATTGAGCGCTTGTTCTGGAATTGGAGACTGGTCAACCAGACAATTTTGGATAATTGCTCGTCCCTAGGTGATCGTTACAAAGTCGTGAAATACGAAGATATATTCTACGATGACCATGCTCTTACGGAAGTTCTAACCTGGAGTGGTTTGGAGACGCCTCCTCAAGAAGAGCTCCGGACTCTTCGTGTGACTAGGCTGAACGCTGGGAAGGGGTATGCTCCTGAGCTCCCTCAGACGAACGTACGGCGCATGGTTGATATTTGCGGACCGCTTATGGCCCGGCTGGGGTATTGATCGTGAGCGCTTCCTGGCGGTGGTTTTATGCGTGTCTTTTCACCGCTTTATTTGTCGCTTTGATTTTCTTTTTCTTTATTGAAAAAGATTACTCTTATGTCTTCGGCTTTCAAGATCTCGCCCTGGGTGGTGGATTTGTCTTTCTTAGCTACTTTTTCAGGTCTCTCCGTTTTTCCATGTTCCTCAAAAAGTCGGATGCTCGAGTAGGCGTATCTTCGATTGTCATGGTCCATGGTGCTTTGAATTATTTTCTGCCTGTAAAGTCGGGAGAGTTATCCTTTGTTTATTTTGCGAAGAGGTATTACGGAGCCCCAGCCTCTTCTTCTTTATCTATTCTGCTAGTCTTTCGTTTTTTTGACTTGATTTTTGTTGTCTTGTCCTTTTTTTTGCTGGCTTTTGTTTTCGGTTTTGAGCTTTATTGGTTTAATTTCGAAGGTCGCGGAGTGTTTTTCGCGTTGGCATTTTTTGCTGTTTCTGTCTTGCTTGTTTTGCTGGCGGCACGGAGGGTTGACTTTGTCAGGGCGGTTTGTGTCGATGTCAGGAGTTTGGTTTTTTCTCTGAACATGAGAAAGAACCTTGCTTTTCTTACTGCCACTTTTTGTATTTGGGTTAATAGCTGGGCTGCATTCTACTTCTTCGCGCTTGGTGCTGATTACACGATGAGTGTGCAGGAGGTTGTGTCTGTCTCCCTTCTTCTTATTCCGTTGGCCTTCGTGCCAGTACAGGGTTTTGCAAACGTAGGCACATATGAAACCGCTTGGGTGTTGGTGCTCTCCAGTGCTTTGGGGACGCCATCTGCTCTGGAAATAGCCGTTTCAACCCATATCCAGTTTACAATCTGTATGTTCGCGGTGGGCTGCCTCGGCTTCTTTTGCTTAATGCTGGATAAATGGCGTTTGAAGCGCGCGGATCAGGGCTAACAGGCGCACGCGTGGGTCTGCACTGTCCGTATGCCTGTTAGCACAACAGCGGAGCTAATGAATAAGCAGGTTGATCCGGTCCATCTCACCCTCAATTCAACACCCGATAGCCCCGCCCCCGCATACAATTCTTAACCACCTGGCTCTTCTCCTGCTCCGCGTCCCCGGCTTTGCCGGCGGCACCGATCACGGCGCCGCCGCCGGCCATGCGTCCGGCCGTGCCGGAGTTGCCGAAGATGGCGCCCAGGATGCCGCCGATCACGGCACCGCCGGCGGCGCCTTCGGCGGCGTCGCGACCGGTGCTGACTTCGTCGGCGATGGCGCGACAGTCGGTGAGGTCTTGCTGGTACTGGGCTTCGTCGATGCCTTGCTTGTCCACCACCACGCGTTTGGATGAGGCGCAGGCGGTGGTGAGCAGGGCGGCGAGGGTAATCAGGGCGATGCGGTGCATGGTGCCTCCTTGCCGGGTTGGCCGGTGCTTCATTGCGTTGGACCTTTTATAGCACGGCTTGGTTCGGAAGGTGAGGGGGCCGCGAGGGCGGCCCCTAGCCGAGCCGCAGCGACAGGTCGATGGCCTGCACGTGCTTGGTGAGCGCGCCGGCGGAGAGGAACAGGTCGCGGGCGCCGGGCAGCTTTTTGACGTCGTCCAGGGTGCGGTTGCCGGAGACTTCCAGGGCGCTCTGGCCGGCCAGGTCGAGGGCGGTTTCCAGCATTTCCGGGGTGAAGTTATCCAGCATGATCTGGTCCGGGGCGAGGGCGGCGGCTTCGCGCAGCTCGTCCAGGTTTTCCACCTCGATGATGATCTTCTTGCCCGGGCCCTGTTCGCGGGCGGCGCGGATGGCGGCGGTGATGGAGCCGCAGGCGGTGATGTGGTTTTCCTTGATCAGGAAGGCGTCGTAGAGGCCCACCCGGTGGTTCTGGCAGCCGCCGCACAGCACCGCGTATTTCTGCGCGGCGCGCAGGCCGGGCAGGGTTTTGCGGGTGTCGAGCACGGTTACGCGGGTGCCGGCCACGGCGTCGGCGTAGCGGCGCGCGGTGGTGGCGGTGGCCATCATGGTCTGCAGGAAGTTCAGGGCGGTGCGTTCGCCGGTGAGGATGCGCCGGGTGTTGCCGGTGAGCGTGCAGAACACGTCGCCGGCGGCCAGCCGGTCGCCGTCCTTGGCGTGCCATTCCAGGCTCACGCCGCCGAGCTGGCGGAACACTTCCTCGGCCCAGGCGGTGCCGCACAGCACCGCGTCCTCGCGGGTGAGGATGGTGGCGGTGGCGGTGTCGTCCGCGGCGATCAGGCCAGCGGTGAGGTCGCCGTCGCCCAGGTCTTCTTCCAGGGCGAAGGCGACCGCGCGGGTCAGGTGGTCGCCGACGTAGTCGGGCAGGGTGCTGTCTTTATCCATTCGTTTTGAAGAACTCGTTGCTCAGACGGACCACCACCGGCGCCAGCAGCAGCAGCGCGATCAGGTTGGGCACCGCCATTAGAATATTCATGATGTCCGCCAGGGCCCACACCAGGTCCAGCCCGACGATGGCGCCCACCGGCACCACCAGCACCCAGACTATCCGGAAGGGCAGCAGGGCTTTATCGCCGAACAGGTACTGGGTGCAGCGCTCGCTGTAGAGGCTCCAGCCCAGCAGGGTGGTGAAGGCGAACACCGCCAGGCCGCAGGCCACCACCGCGTTGCCGAGGGTACCGAAGGTGCTGGAAAATGCCAGCGCGGAGAGCGGCGCGCCTTCCTCGCCGCTGGTCCAGGCACCGGTGGCGACGATGGCCAAACCGGTGACGGAGCATACCACGATGGTGTCGATAAAGGTGCCGAGCATGGCGATGCTGCCCTGGCGGGCGGGGTGGTCGGTGTGCGCGGAAGCGTGGGCGATGGGCGCGCTGCCCAGGCCCGCTTCGTTGGAGAAGATGCCGCGCGCCATGCCGAAGCGGATCGCCTCTTTCACGGCGGCGCCGGCGAAGCCCCCGGCGGCGGCGGTGCCGGTGAAGGCGTCGTTGAAACACAGAGCGATGGCGGCGGGCAGGGCGCTGGCGTGGTCGGCCAGCACGAACAGGCCGGCCAGCAGGTAGGTCAGCGCCATGAACGGCACGATGAAGGTGGCCACTTTGGCGATGCGCTTCATGCCGCCCAGCACCACCAGGCCCACCAGCACCGCCAGGGTTATGCCGGTGGCCCAGGTGGGCACGCCGAAGCTGTCGTTGAGGCCGTGGGCCACGGAGTTGGCCTGCACGGTGTTGCCGATGCCGAAGCCGGCGAACATGCCGAACACCGCGAACAGCAGCGCCAGCCAGGCCCAGTTCTCGCCCAGGCCCTTGCGGATGTAGTACATCGGGCCGCCCACGTACTGGCCGAGGCTGTCTTTTTCCCGGTAGTGCACGGCGAGCACCGCCTCGGCGTATTTGGTGGCCATGCCCACCAGGGCGATCAGCCACATCCACACCAGGGCGCCGGGGCCGCCGGAGTGGATCGCGGTGGCCACGCCGACGATGTTGCCGGTGCCGATGGTGGCGGACAGCGAGGTGGCCAGCGCCGCGCCGGCGCCGATGGTGCCCACCCCGGTGGCCGGCGCCACGATCTGACGGAAGCCGAAGCCCAGCCGGCGGATCGGCAGAAACGTCAGGCGGATGGTCAGGTAGATGCCGGTGCCGGCGATCAGGATCAGCGCCGGCCAGCCCCACAGCAGGCCGCTGATCTGTTTTAGGAGGTCAACAAATTCGGTCATGCCCTTCACGCCCCGTCAACCGTAAAATAGCCAGAGTAGGGAAATTGACCGGTGAGGGGAAGCGGTTCAGATTGAGTCCGATCGCGGTTCTTTGTACGGTGTTACTAGATATTCCCCGAATCGCGGATTGGTTCAAACTTCTCGGCACAGGGCGGTGCTAAGGTACTCTTCGTACGGAAATTCGTAGTGGGCTTCGTAGTTCACGTTTGTCGCCGCCAAGGTGTGTGCCATGTCCAAAGTTACCCGCCTCAAGCCGCTGGAAGGCGGTAAAGGCCGCGCGCTGAGCCTGCCCAGGCCGCTCGAGCGCGTGCGTGACCGCATTACCGAGCGCGCCGGCGGACTGCTGGCGGACATGCTCGACGGCGCCGACGACACCCTGTTCGATCTGGCCGAGAAAGAGACCGACAGTGAGCGCGACCGCTACTTCGACGCCATGCGCGAGCTGCGCCTGCAGCGCGGGGCCCTGGAGACCGGTTTCCGGCAGGCGCTGGGCAATCTGTTCCAGGACAGCGCCCGCACCCCGGACGACCGGGAGCGCGCCACCGGCAAGGTGGCGGTGGAAGACCTGACGCTGGTCAAGCACGAAGAGCTGGAAACCACGGTGGCCCTGGACAACCTGGCCCGCCGCGCCCGCAAGGGCCACGACGAGGCCCTGCGCGCCTTCCAGCACCGCCTCGAGTACCTGTTCGAGAGCAAGGTCGACGTCACCGAACGGAGCAACCCCCTGGAGCCGCGCAACCTGGCGGCGTGTTTCTCCGCCTGCCTGGAGCGGCTGTCCCTGGATATCCGCGCCCGCCTGATCGTGCTCAAACTGTTCGAGCGGGTGGTGATGGACGAAGCCGGCGCCATGGTCGAGGAGGCCAACCGGGTGCTCGCCGACGCCGGCGTGCTGCCGGACATGAAAACCGTGCCCGTGCCCCGGGGCCGCCCGGCCGGCGAGGGCGGCGCGGGCGCCGGCGCCTCCGGCTCGGGCGCTTCGGCGGCCCCGGAACAATCCCGCGCCGCCGGCGGTGCGCCCTCGGCCGGTGACGCCCCCGCGGCCGCGCCGCCGGCGGACAACGCCATGTTCGGGCTGCTTCAGGAACTGCTCACCACGCTGCGCGGGCTGGGCCCCGCCGGCGGCGCACCGGCTTCCGCTGGGTCCGCGCCCACCGGCGCCGGCGCGCCCGTGGGCGGCGATGGCGCCGCGCCCACCTCCGGCATGGCGATCATGCACAACGGCGTGGCCCACCTGAACGGCGCCCCGCTCACCGCCGATGCGCCGGTGCAGGCGGTCAGCAGCCAGGACCTGTTCGGCCTGCTCACCCGCTTGCAGCGCCTTGAGCATGCTCTGGAGGGCGGCGCCGACGCCCAGGACCGCAGCGTCAAGGACGAGCTCTCCGATCTGCTCGAGAGCGAGAACAGCGAGGCCATCCACGCCCTGGATCAGGCCGACGACGACGTCATCAACCTGGTCGCCATGCTGTTCGACTTCATCCTCGACGACGAGGGCCTGCCCTCGGAAATCAAGGCGCTGATCGGCCGGCTGCAGATTCCTCTTTTGAAGGTGGCGATCGCCGATAAGACCTTCTTCAGCAACGAAGAACACGACGCCCGCCTGCTGCTCAACACCCTGGCCCGCGCCGGCTGCCAGTGGGACCCGCAGCAGGGCTACGACGACGAGACCTACCAGCGCATCGATCGGGCGGTGCACGCCATCATCGACGATTACGACGAAGACGCCGCCCTGTTCAGCGAGCTGCTGGCGGAGTTCGAGTCGTTCTTCAGCGATCAGCGGGCCCGCGCCGAGCGCGTCGCCGAGCGGGTGCGCGAAGCCGAGGAGGGCAAGGCCCGCGCCGAGCAGGCCGCCGACGCGGTGCGCGGTTACATCGACGCGCGCCTGGCCGGCCGCCAGGTGCCGGACGTGGCGGTGCGCCTGCTGCGCCAGGGCTGGCAGCAGGTGCTCTACCTGACCTGGCTGCGCCAGGGCGAGGACAGCGACACCTGGCGCCGCTACGCCAAGGTGGTGGACGCGCTGGTGTGGAGCGTGATGCCCCACCGCGCCCCGGCGGACCTGGAAAAGCTGCGCGACCTGAGCCCGAAAGTGGTGCGCGCGCTGGAGCACGGCCTGGAATCCATTCAATACGACGCCGGCGAGACCCGCGCCCTGCTGGACGACCTGCTGGCCGTCCACGACAGCCTGATCAAGGGGCTGGAGACCGAGCGGGTGGCGGTGCCCAAGGCGCCGGAGCCCGAGCCGCCGGCCCCCTCGGCGCTGCCCGACGACCACGAGCTGGTTGTACGGGCCCGCCGCCTGCGCGCCGGCCAGTGGCTGGAAATCGGCGACGGCGACGACGCCCAGCGCGCCAAGCTGGCCGCCAACATCCGCGACGGCGCCAAGCTGGTGTTCATCAACCGGCGCGGCATCAAGGTGCGCGAATACGACGCCGCCGGCCTGGCCCAGGCGCTCCACGACGGCGAGGTCAAATTGATCGAGGACGGCGCCCTGTTCGACCGCGCCCTGGAAGCCGTGATCAGCGACCTGCGCCGCCTGCAAACCGCCTGAGATCCGGTGCGAGCGGGCCTTTGTGGGGGCGGACCCTTGTGGGAGCGGGCCCGGCCCGCGAAAATAGCGCCATGCTGACACTCACCAATCACTGGGTGGACCAGGCGCGCAAAGTGCCGTCGCCCAACTTCAACGCCCGCCCGGACCCGGAAGACATCTCCCTGGTGGTGATCCACAACATCAGCCTGCCGCCGGAAGAGTTCGGCGGCCCCCAGGTGGAAGCCTTTTTCCAGAACCGCCTGGACCCGTCCGAACACCCGTACTTCGAAGAGATCCGCGACCTGCAGGTGTCCTCCCACTTTCTGATCCGTCGCGACGGCGAGTTGGTGCAGTTCGTCGCCTGCGACCAGCGCGCCTGGCACGCCGGCGTCTCCCGCTGGCGCGACCGGGACAACTGCAACGACTTCGCCCTCGGCATCGAACTGGAAGGCGCCGACCACATCCCCTTTGAGGACGGCCAGTACCGCAGCCTGCGCGCGCTGCTCGACGCTCTGATCGCCCACTACCCGCGCCTGTCCAACGACGCCATCACCGGCCACGAGCACATCGCGCCGGGCCGGAAGACCGACCCGGGCCCGGCCTTCGACTGGACCCGACTCTAAGACGTGGTATAAACGAGAGTATGAAACTACTCGTTATTCTGCTCGTGCTCGCCTTGCGCCGTCGTGACGGCGGCTGGCCGCTTTGGTTGACCCGCGAGGAGCGCCATCAGCGCTTTATCGACCGGCTGTCGCCGGGCGGCGGTGCGCTGGCCTGGTGGCTGGCGGTGGCGTTGCCGACGCTGCTGGTGGCGCTGCTGTTCAGCTGGCTGTGCGGCCCGGTGGGCGCGCTGCTGACTCTGCTGCTGGGCGGCGGGCTGCTGCTCTGGCTGATCGGCGTGGAGAGCGAGTTCCGGCGCATGGACACCCTGCTGGTGCGCGGGCGCATGAACGACCGCGACGCCCTGGCCGGCAGCGCCGCCCGGGCGTTCGATACCGGCCCGCTGGATGACGGCCCGGACAGCGAGCGGGCCTGGTTCAACGATCTGGCCGACCGCTTCGTGCTGCGCGCCGGCGATCTGTTCGCGGTGCTGTTCTGGGTCACGGTGCTGGGCTTCGGCGCGGCGCTGCTGTTCGTGCTCAATCGCGCCTGGCTGCGCCGTCACCCGGAGCACAGCGACTGGGCCCGCAGCCTGGACATCGCCCTGGCCTGGATTCCGGCGCGCCTGACCACCCTGGCGCTGGCCCTGGTGGGCCATTTCGGCATGGTCGCCCAGGCCGTGAGCGGGCGCATCTGGCGCCTCGATGACAGCCACGGTCTGCTGACGCTGGCCGCCGACGCCGCCCTCGGCGGCGACGCCGACAGCGACGAGCCCGCCTTCCAGGCCGGCGTCAACCGCCTGGAAGGCCTCCAGGAGCTGATGCTCCGCGCGCTCGCCGTCTGGCTGATCTTCGCCGCGCTCTGGGCTGTATTGCCCACCTAGCTGGAGCGAGCATTGTGGGAGCGGGCCCTGCCCGCGAAAGGGCGGCCTCCTGGGCCGCCCGGCAGGATTCCAGAGCCCTCTCTAAAGGCGGCACAAACCACCTTTCTGGGATCCTGCCGGCAAGCAGAGCTTGCCTTTCGCGGGCGAGGCCCGCTCCCACAAGCGACCTTCATGGACATGAAGCTGTCCGTTCTTGCTGCTATGATCGGGTGACGAGACGGCCTATATACCCCGCGCCGTTTCCGTCGTTTACCCCGCCGTCGCGGCGATCCCGCGCCGGCCAGGCACTGCGAAAAAGGACGCGCGCCCATGCACAATAGAAACTTCTTCGAAGACGTGGACCCGGAAGAAACCCGGGAATGGCTCGAGGCACTGGAATCGGTGCTGGAACAGGAGGGGCCCGAACGCGCCGGCTGGCTGCTGGAAACCCTCACCAATGAAGCCCAGGAACAGGGCGTTATCCGCACCCACCTCGACACCCCCTACCTCAACACCATCCGCCCCAAAGACGAAGCCCCGATCCCCGGCGACATCTACATGGAACGACGCATCCGTTCCCTGGTGCGCTGGAACGCGCTGGCGATGGTGATCCGGGCCAACAAGGACAACGACGACGAACTGGGCGGCCACATCGCCACCTTCGCGTCCTCCGCCACGCTCTACGACGTCGGCTTCAACCACTTCTTCAAAGCCCCCCACGAGGACAACCCCGGCGACCTGGTGTATTTCCAGGGCCACTCGGCGCCGGGCATCTACGCCCGTTCCTACCTGGAGGGGCGCATCACCGAACAGCAGATGGACAACTTCCGCCGGGAAGTGGACGGCGAGGGGCTGTCGTCCTATCCGCACCCCTGGCTGATGCCGGATTACTGGCAGTTCCCCACCGTGTCCATGGGCCTCGGCGCCATGCAGGCGATCTACCAGGCGCACATAATGAAGTACCTGCAGAACCGGGAGCTGATTCCGGACCGCAAGCGCAAGGTGTGGGCCTTCCTCGGCGACGGCGAGATGGACGAGCCGGAATCCCTGGGCGCGCTGTCCATGGCCGGCCGCGAGCAGCTGGACAACCTGATCTTCGTGGTTAACTGCAACCTGCAGCGCCTGGACGGGCCGGTGCGCGGCAACGGCAAGATCATCCAGGAGCTGGAAAGCCTGTTCCGCGGCGCTGGCTGGAACGTGATCAAGGTGGTCTGGGGCCGGCTCTGGGACCCGCTGCTGGAGAAGGATTCCGAAGGCCTGCTGCGCCGCCGCATGGACGAAGCGGTGGACGGCGAATACCAGGCCTACAAGAAAAACGGCGGCGCCTACACCCGCGAGCATTTCTTCGGCAAATACCCGGAGCTGAAGAAAATGGTCGAGCACATGAGCGACGAGGACGTCTATCGTCTGAATCGCGGCGGCCATGACCCGTTCAAGGTGTACGCGGCCTACCACGAGGCGGTGAACCACACCGGCCAGCCCACGGTGATTCTGGCGAAAACCGTGAAGGGCTACGCCACCGGCGCCGGCGAAGCGGTCAACAAGACCCACCAGATGAAGAAGATGGATCTGGAAAGCCTGAAGGAATTCCGCGACCGCTTCGACATGCCGTTCACCGACAAAGAACTGGAAACCGTACCCTATTACCGGCCGGACGAGGACTCCGCGGAGCTGCGCTACATGCGCGAGCAGCGCGAAAAGCTGGGCGGCTCCATGCCGGTGCGTCGCCGCCACGCCAGCCAGAAGCTGACCATCCCCAAGCTGGAGTTCTTTGAATCCTTCCTGGAAGGCAGCGGCGACCGGGAGATTTCCACCACCATGGCGTTCGTGCGCATGCTCAGCACCCTGGTGAAGGACAAGAGCATCGGCGACCGGGTGGTGCCGATCGTCCCCGACGAGGCGCGTACCTTCGGCATGGAAGGCATGTTCCGTCAGCTCGGCATCTACTCGTCCAAGGGCCAGCGCTATGAGCCCGAGGACGCCGGCCAGGTGATGTATTACCGCGAGGACAAGAAAGGCCGCATCATGGAGGAGGGCATCAACGAAGCCGGCTCCATGTCCGGCTGGATCGCCGCCGCCACCAGTTACAGCGTGCACGACTTCACGTTGATTCCGTTCTTTATCTACTACTCCATGTTCGGCTTCCAGCGCACCGGGGACTTCTGGTGGGCCGCCGGCGACAGCCAGGCGCGCGGCTTCCTGCTGGGCGGCACCGCCGGGCGCACCACCCTCAACGGCGAGGGCCTGCAGCACCAGGACGGCCACAGCCACGTGCTCACCAGCACGGTGCCCAACTGCGTCAGCTACGACCCGACTTACGCCTACGAGCTGGCGGTGATTCTGCAGGATGGCCTGCGCCGCATGTACGAGGAGGAAGAGAGCGTCTTCTATTACCTCACGCTGATGAACGAAAACTACCTGCACGGCGCCATGCCCAAGGGCGCCGAGGAAGGCATCCGCAAGGGCATGTACCTGCTGCGCGAAGGCAAGGGCAAAGGCGGCAAGAAAGCCAAGCGGGTGCAGCTGCTCGGGTCCGGCACTATCTTGCGCGAAGTGGAAGCGGCGGCGGAGCTGCTGCGCGAGGACTTCGGCGTGGCCGCCGACGTATGGAGCGTCACCAGCTTCAACGAACTGCGCCGCGAAGGCCTGCGCGCCGACCGCGACCGCCTGCTCAAGCCGGATATGAAGATCGCGCCCACCTGGGTGGAGCAGTGTCTGGACAAGCGCCAGGGCCCGGTGATCGCCTCCACGGATTACATCAAGGCCTACGCCGACCAGATCCGCCCCTGGATCAAAGCGCCCTACCGGGTGCTGGGCACCGACGGCTACGGGCGCAGTGATTCCCGCGCCAAGCTGCGGCACTTCTTCGAAGTGGACCGTTACTTCGTGGTCCTGGCGGCGCTCAGCGCGCTTAAGGACGAAGGCGAAGTGGACGCCGCCACCGTTAAGGAAGCGATCCAGAAATACGGCATCGACCCGGAAAAACCCTACCCGGTGATCTCATAAGGAGCCTGCCATGAGCAAGGAAACCATCCGGGTACCCGATGTGGGCAGCAGTGATCCTGTTGACGTCATCGAGGTGTCCGTCAAAAAAGGCGACAGCGTCGAAGCCGAAGACACCATTGTCGTGTTGGAGTCCGACAAAGCGTCCGTGGAAGTGCCGTGCCCGAAAGCCGGCACCGTTCTCGAACTGCTGGTGAAAGCCGGCGACCGGGTCAAGGAAGGCGACCCCCTGTTGGAGCTGGACACCGAAGCCGGCGACGGCGGTGCCGAAGACGACCAGTCCTCCGGCGACGAACCGAAAAACGAGCCGGCGGCGGAAAAGGCTCAGTCCGGAGACAACGAGCAGGGCGGAAAGGAAGAGAAGGCCGAACCGAAAGCGGACGAGAAACCGGCGAAAAAAGAGAGCGGCGGCACCCGCGAACAAACCATCCCCGCCCCGGACCTGGGCGACATCGACGAAGCGGAAATCATTGAGCTGTCGGTGAGCGAAGGCGACACCGTGGAAGCGGAGCAGACCATCCTGGTGCTGGAATCCGACAAGGCGTCCCTGGAAATCCCCAGCCCGGCCGCCGGCACGGTGAAAAAGCTGCTGGTGAAAACCGGCGATAAGATCACCTCCGGCACCGAGCTGATGGTGCTGGAAACCACCGGTGGTGGCGAAGAGACGGCCGATGAAGAGACGGCCGGCGACGACAAGTCCGCCGGCAAACAGTCTGGTGAAAGCGGGTCTGGTGAAAGCAAGCCCGGTGGGAGCGGGTCTGGTGGGAGCGGGCCTGCCCGCGAAGCCTCTGAAAAAGCCTCCCAGCCCTCTGAAACGTCCGCCCAGGATTCAGGCGCGGGGGTCGGTAAAGATTCCGGAGGCATCGGCGAGCACCCGGCCAAATCCGGCGCCGCCGCGGCCGGCCGTCCGTCCAGGAACGTCCACGCCGGTCCGGCGGTGCGCAAGCTGGCCCGGGAAACCGGCGTCGACCTCGGCGCCGTGCCGCCCAGCGGCCCCAAGGACCGCATTCTCAAGGAAGACGTGCACGCCCACATCAAGCAGCGCATGGAACAGCCGGCCGCCGCCGGCGGTGCCGGCGCGCCGGACCTGCCGGAGATCGACTTCAGCGAATTCGGGCCGGTGGAACGGGACGAGCTCAACAAGCTGCGCAAGGTGGCGGCCCGCAATCTGCACCGCAGCTGGGTCACCATTCCCCACGTCACCCAGTTCGACGAGGCGGATATCACCGAGCTGGAAGCGTTCCGCAAAAGCCAGAACAAGGCGCTGGAGAAAGAGGGCGTCAAGCTCACCATGCTGGCGTTTCTGGTGCAGGCCTGCGCGCGGGCGTTGCGCCAATTCCCGAGGGTGAACAGCTCGCTGGAGCCGTCCGGTGAGGCACTGATTCTGAAGGACTATGTGCACATCGGCATCGCCGTGGACACGCCCAACGGCCTGGTGGTACCGGTGCTGCGCGACGCGGACAAGAAGGGGCTCAGCCAGATCGCCACGGAAATCGGTGAGCTGGCGGCCAAGGCCCGCGACCGCAAACTGTCACCGGCGGATATGAAAGGCGCCACCTTCAGCATCTCGTCGCTGGGCGGCATCGGCGGCACCGCCTTTACGCCCATCGTCAACTGGCCGGAGGTGGCGATTCTCGGCGTCAGCCGGTCCGACACCAAACCGGTGTGGGACGGCAACGCCTTCCAGCCCCGGCTGATGCTGCCGCTGTCGTTCTCCTACGACCACCGGGTGATCGACGGCGCCGACGCCGCGCGCTTCACCACCTACCTCAGTGGTCTACTCGGCGACATGCGACGGGCCCTGTTGTAACGTTGTGGCATAAAAAACCCGGCCTTAGGCCGGGTTTTTTTGAAGAAAAGAGAGGGCGCTATCAGTTTTTACCGTGGCGCTCTTTCCACTTTTCCTTCTTTTCTTCCCATTTTTCCATACGGTCTTTCTGGTGCTGATCGTACTGAGCGCGCTGCTCGTCGTTCAGCACGTCACGGACCTCTTCCTGGGTTTCCTTGTGCAGCTCGCGCATCTCTTCGCCTTTCTCGCGGTAGATTTCGCGCACTTCCTGCTGCTGCTCCTCATTGAGGTTCAGCTCCTGGGTCATTCTCTGAACGTGGCGGTCGGCGCCTTTTTCCATCGGTGAGCCGGCGAAGGCCGCGGCGGAGAACAGAGTCAGCGTGACAATCATCAGTTTTTTCATCGTCTTGCTCCTTGAGTAACGCTCCGGAGTATCCGGATTCCCTTATAGATTGGCCTTACATTGTGCAGCCACGATGCAGCGAATGTGGAAACATCGCTACAAGCTTCAGGCTGCAAGCCACAAGCAAGCCGTGCCGATCAGACCGGCTTCGCCGCCAGAACGGCCTGCTTGTGGCTTGCAGCTTGTAGCTTGCAGCTGACCGGGTTCAAGCTTCTTCATCAGGATTTTGCAATCGATAACCGACGCCGTAGACGCTGCCGATCCAGTCGTGGTCGCCGGTCAGGCCTTCGCTGAGTTTGCGCCGCAACTTGCGGATATGGCTGTCGATGGTGCGGTCGGACACCACCCGGTGGTCGGAGTAGATCACGTCCATCAGCTGGTCGCGGGTCCAGATGCGCCCGGCCTGGCGGGACAACGCCGCCAGCAGCTCGAATTCGATCGCGGTGAGCGCCACCCGGGCACCGTCGTGGACCGCCTCGAAACGGTGCCGGTCCAGGGCCAGGCCGCCCTCGGCCGGGGGCTGGGCGGCGTTACCGGCGCGGCGCAGCACCGCCTTGACCCGCGCCACCACTTCCCGGGGGCTGAACGGCTTGCAGATGTAATCGTCGGCGCCGATCTCCAGGCCCAGCAGCCGGTCCACTTCTTCCACCCGGGCGGTGATCATCAGAATCGGCACCTGGGAGAAACGGCGGATCGCCTTGCACACTTCCATGCCGTCGCCGTCGGGCAGCATCAGATCCAGCAGCACGGCATCGAAGTCGCCGTCGCGCACGCGCTGTTCAGCGTCGGCGGCGCTGCCGGTCTGCTCCGGCTCGAAATGGCTGTGGCGCAGATAGTCCGCCAGCAGTTGCGCCAACCGGGGCTCATCCTCGACGATAAGTATTTTCGCCATGCTCAAGGTTCCTCTCATCCTTCTGGGACAGACTATTGTGGGAGCGGGCTGTGGGAGCGGGCCTTGCCCGCGAAAGGGAGGCTTACAGCCACCCGGCAGGATTCCAGAGCCCTCTCAACGGCGCCACCAACAGCCTCTCTGGAATCCTGCCGGGAGCTTCGCTCCCTTTCGCGGGCGAGGCCCGCTCCTACAATGGCAACCGCACCGTAATTCGAAGACCGCCCAGGGGGCTATGGTCCGCTTCCATCGTGCCGCCGTGCGCCTCGACGATGCGCCGGGCGATGGCCAGCCCCAGGCCGGCGCCGCCGGTCTGGCGGTTGCGCGAGCTTTCCACTCGGTAGAGGTGATCGAACAGTTTCGGCAGGGCGTCGTCGGGGACGCCGGGGGCGCTGTCGTTCAGCGTCAGGCGCCAGTCGTCGCCGTCGCGGCCCAGGGTAAGGTGCACCTCGCCGCCTTCGTCGGTGTACTTGAGGCTGTTCTGCAGCAGGTTGTCCAGCAGCTGGCGCAGGCGCACCGGGTCGCCGTTGACCCGCGCCGGGCTCAGGTCGGTGCGCAGGCGCACGCGGCGGCGGCCGAACGCCGGGCGTACCGCGTCCACGGCGTCCTCGCAGAGCGTGTCCAGATCCAGCGCGGTGAAGTGGTAGCGCAGGTTGCCGGCGTCGGCCAGGGCCAGGTCATGCAGGTCGCTGACCAGATGGGTGAGCTGGCGCACCTCGGATTCCAGCGCCGCGATGGTCTCATGGTTGAGCGGCCGCACGCCGTCGACCACCGCTTCCAGCTCGCCCTGCAGCACCGACAGCGGCGTGCGCAGCTCGTGGGCGATGTCCGAAAACCAGCGCTGGCGGGCTTTCTGGCCCTGGTCCAGGCGCTCGCCCAGGCTGTCCACATGGCGGATCAGATCACCCAGCTCGTCGCGGCGTCGGCTGCCCAGCCGGGTCTGGTAGTCGCCCTCGCGCAGCTTGCGGGTGTGGGCGCTGAGCGCCGTCACCGGCGCCACCAGGTGGCGCGCCAGCAGCCAGGACACCAGCAGCGACAGGGCCAGGCCCACCAGGGCCATCCAGCCGGCGAAATTAAGCTGGCGCTCCTGGAAGCGCCGGTCAAGCTTGTCGCGGATCGCTTCCTGGTCGGGGTAGGCCAGCCAGCCCACCAGATCGTTGTCGGTGCGGATCGGCACCAGACGGCTGAACTGTTGCGTCGGTGGCGGGCCGATCAACGGGCGCCGGTCCGCCGTCAGCAGGGTCAGATGGCGGGGCGCATCGCGGCGGTCCCGCTTGCCCGGCTCGGTGTCGGTGTTGCGGTCGCCGGCCAGCCAGTAGAGCCGGCCCAGCACCCGCGGGTCGCTGAGCAGGAAGTCCCAGCTGCCCCGTTGCGCGTACAGCACGCCGAGGTGGTCGGCCAGGCGCTCCACCTGGGCCTGCTGACGCTCGTCGATGTACTTGCGCAGGCTCTGCTCGAACGCAAAGAAATAGAAACCGCTGGCGGCGACGATCAGCACCACGAAGGTGCCGAGAAAGGTGAGGAAAAGCTTGTTGCGTATGCCCATGGTCGGCCGGCGGTCCTCGCCAGAATAACGGAACCGCCAGTCTAAGCCCTGCCGGCCCCGCGACCCAGCGCCTTGCACATTCTTTCAAAATCGCAAGCGCCCCCTATATATGACCACCGGGTCTGTCTCATTAGCCAAATTAATGTGGAAGTTAATGTCAGGGTAATGCTAGGTTTCCCGCGCAATAAAAACCAATAAAAAAGGGGACAGAAAAATCGCCCCAATAATAAGGACGTTTAAAAGATGGATGATATTCAGAATAAAAAAACGGGGAATCAATACCGGTATATTTACAGAAAGGAAGCCTGCCGATTCTGGTGGTGCGCGCTGCCCTATGTGGACGAGAAGGGGCGTAAACGGCAGTTCAGAAAGTGCTTCCGCGACAACCGCTACCACAATAAGCGGGCTGCCCTGGACGCCGCCGTGGCCTGGCGGGACGCGCAGATGCGCGCCTTGAAACGCCAGGGCACCCTGGGCACGCCGCCCCGATTAAGGCGCGTCGCCGTCAACGAGCTCAATACATTGAAAGCGCGGGACAACAGCTTCGGTATCATCGGCATCACCGTCACGCGCCGGCAAAAGCCCAAGGGCATCAATGTGTCGGTGACCGCGCAGCGCGGGCAAAAGAAATGGTTTTCCATGCGCCGGCACGGCGCGTTCGAAGCGTTCCGGCTGGGTGTGCGTCAACGCTGCGAATGGATACAGGTGCCGGTGCCCAGCGACGAAGAGCTACGCCGCCGTTTTCAACACTGGCTGAAGAACAACCTGCGGTGCCTGCAGGAGTACGACATCGCCGTTAACGATCCTGGCGACGCACCCATTGCGGCTCATCGGTGCCGGTACGCAGGTTGATGGCGCGGGCCATCACGAACAGCAGATCGCCGACGCGGTTGAGCACGGCGCGGCTGACCGGGTTGACCTGGTCGTCGTCGCCGACCGCGATCAGGTCCCGTTCGGCGCGCCGGGCCACGGTGCGGCAGTGATGGCACCAGGCGGCGTCGGGATGACCGCCGGGCAGCACGAATTCCTTGAGCGGCGCCAGTTCCGCGTTGAGCATGTCGGCCTGGGATTCCACTTCCACGAGATCGTCGTCGGTGAGGGTGACGGTGCCGGGCACCGCCAGTTCGCCGCCCAGATCGAACAGCAGGTGCTGGACCCGCTCCAGCAACGCGTCCAGATCGTCGTCCAGGGCCCGGGCGCGCAGCACGCCCAGGCCGCTGTTCAGCTCGTCCAGCGCACCCAGGGCCTGGATGCGCGGGTGATCCTTGGCGATGCGGCTGCCGTCGGCCAGGCCGGTGTGGCCGTCGTCGCCGCTGCGTGTGATCACCCGGTTGATGCGGGTTTTATCGTCCTTGCCGTCGCTCATGGTCAGAATTCCATTCCCAGGCTTACCCGGTAGTGCCGTTCCGGCAGGGGGTAGGCGTTATAACTGAGGTTGTTGGTGGCTTTGATGCCGTAATCCGCCGCCAGTTCATCCTCCAGGTTATAGGCCCCGATGCGCAAGTAAGCATTTTGATAACGGGCGGTGGCTTCCAGGTCGGTCATCCGGTAGCTGTCGATCTGCTGGAAGTCGTTGGGCTGGTCGTTGTCGAAGCGGCGCTTGCCCACGTAGCGGTGCGCCAGGGACAGCTCCAGCCAGGGCAGCGCCTGCCAGTTGGCCTGGGCGTAGAACAGCTGGCGCGATACCAGCGGCACGTCGTTGCCTTCCCATTCGCCCTCGTCGAACTCGGCCCGTTGCAGGGTGCCGTTGAGCACCAGGGTGAGGTCCCGGTCCAGCCGCCAGCGGCTGTTCAGGCTCACGCCACGGCGCAGGGTGCGGTCTTCCAGGTTGACGTTGGACCCGAAGCCGCCGGCATAAGGATTGAAGACGATTTCGTTGTCGAAGCGCCCCTGCCAGGCGGTCAGCGTCGAGGTCTGGATACCTTTTTGCCAGCTGGCGCCCAGGGTGTACTGCTCGCCGGTTTGCGGCTCCAGCAGTTCGTCGTCCGGGGTGATTTCGTCGGCGTTGACGATGCGCACGCTGCGCTGGGCACCGGCGAACACGTCCAGGCCGCCGTCGAAGTGGTAGCGCACGCCGCCTTCGTACATTTCCGCGTCCTGGCTGTCCTCGCCCTGGCCGGCGCTGAAGCCGGTGGTTTCGGTCTCGGTGTCCACGTTCAGGCGGCGCGCGCCCAGGGTGAACGACCAGCGGTCCAGGGTCATGACGTCGTGGAAATACCAGGCGGTTTGCCGCTGGTCCAGGTCCTTGGTGCTGGTGGGGTCGCCGATGTCGCCTTTGCCGGCGGCGCTGCGGTTCTCCAGGCGGTAGTCGTACAAATCCCAGCCCACCGTGGTGTTGTGGGTCAGGCCGGCGGCCTGGAACTGGCTGGTAAAGCGCGGGTTGACGCTGTAGCTGTCCACGTCGGTTTCACCGTAGGTGGAGAAGCCGGGGAAGTAGAAGAGGTAGCTCTGCTCCTTGCGGCGGCCGGAGAAATCCAGATGCAGGCGGCTGTGATCACCGATGCGCACGTTCATGCCCGGCATCACCGTGATGGTGTCCTGGTCGGCCCAGTCGTAGGGGGTGTTGGCGCCGTCCGGATCGTCCTCGAACAGGTTCTCGCCGGTGGCCAGGTTGACGGTGCGGCCGCCGGGCAGGTCCAGGTTCTGGCGCTCGCCGGTGGCGGTCAAATAGAAGGTCAGGTCGTCGCGGCGGGTGCGCAGGTCGGCGAAGGCGTTGCGCTGCTGCAGGTCGTTGTTCTCCCGGTAGCCGTCGCTGTGCAGGGCCTGCACCGAGGCGGCGGCGCTGGTGTGGTTGTCGGCGCCGCCTTCACCCTGATGGTGGCCGGTGGCCCACAGGCTGCCGCCGGTGGTGCTGAAGCTGCCGCCGGTGACTTCCACGCCGGCCTGGTTCCGGTAGCGCTCGCGGGTGACGATGTTGACCGCGCCGCCGACCACGCCGTTGCCGTACAGCGCGGCACCGGCGCCGGGCAGCACTTCGATGCGCTCGATCGCCGCCAGCGGGATCGAGGCGATGTCCGGGCCGGACAGGTCCACGTTGCTGTAGCGGCGACCGTTGAGCAGCACCAGGGTGTTGGAGGTGGCGCTGGCGCCGAAGCCCTGCATATCAATGGTGGCGCGGGCGCCGTTGATGCCGAAATTGCGGCGCACCTGGACGCCGCCCAGGGTGTCCAGCACGTCCGCCAGATTATTGGCGGGCATTGCCTCGATGGTGTCGCGGTCCAGGATCAGGGTGCCGGTGGGCAGTTCCCGCGCCACGCTGGCGGTGCGTGAACCGGTGACTTCCACCGGGGCGAGTGTGTTGTCGGCCTGGGTCACAGGCGCGTACAGGCAAGCCGTGGCCAGAGCCAGCTTTACAGCGGCGGCCACCTTAAGGGGGTGGGTATGCATAGTATTGTCCTCCCGATGCACCCTCCGTACATGGGGTGCGCCCCGGCCGTGGTCGGCGGGGGCGCGCCAGTGGCGACAGGCCGGTCTCCGGGCTCGAGGGGTGGCGCCGTTACCGCCTTCCCAGGACGTGCCTGGTGGCGTTGTGGTAACGGCTACCTCATACCGTTGCGGGGGCAGCGCCGGCCTTTCACCGGCTTCCCGTACACCTGAAGCGGTGGCAAACATAGAGCAACGCCGGCCCCGGCACAACTTTCGCGGGCGGGGGCCCCCTACAAATGCCTCCCTTCAGGGATGGCGGGCTTTGACCGCCGCGACGAGGCGGCGGTGGGCCGGCAGGTCGAGGCCGAGGGCGTCGGCCTGGCGCAGCAGCCAGCCGTTGATGGCGTCGATTTCGGTGACGGCGCCGGCCTGCATGTCGGCGCGCATGGAGGAGGTGTTGCCGGCGGTGGCTTCGGCCAGCGCGCGGACGCCGGGCAGGGAATCGCCGGGCCAGGTGGGGTCCAGGGCGGTGAGCACCCGGTCCGCTTCGCGGGCCAGTTGTTCGGCCTCGGCGGCCAGCGCCGGGTCCTGGAAGATGTGGCCGTTGGCCACGTCGTGCAGGCCGGTGAGCGGGTTGATCACCGCGTTGCCGACCAGCTTGCGCCACTGGCGGTGGCGGAAATCGTCGGGCCAGTGTAGCTTCGGCCAGTGCCGGGCCAGGGGGCCGAACCAGGCCGGAGGCTCAGCGGCCGCCGGACCGCCGGGCGCGGCGCTTTCTCCCATCCAGGTGTCATTCTCGGCGACCACACGGTGGGCGTCGCCGTCGCGCTTCACCGCCGAGGCGCTGACCACTTCAACCTTGCGCGCGCCGGCGGGCAGCAATCCATCCAGGCTGCCCAGGCCGTTCTGCAGCCGCAGCACGGTGGCGTCCGCCGCCAGCGGCAACCCGCTTAACGCCGCCGCCGAAAACGGCGCCTTGCAGGCCACCACCAGCCGCCGGATTGTGGTGCTCTCGGTTGTGGCAGCGGACCTTGTAGGAGCGGGCTTTGCCCGCGAAAGGCCGGCAGAGCCGGCCGGCGGGATAGCAGAGGCGTTGTTGGTGCTGTCGTTAGAGCGGGCTCTGGGATCCTGCCGGGAGCTTTGCTCCCTTTCGCGGGCGGGGCCCGCTCCCACAAGCGGCTCCGTTTCGCTAGCGGGCGGGCGCTGGCAGCGGAGTTGCAGTGGCACCGGGTCGCCATTCGGGAGAATCAGAGTGCGTTCCAGGGTCGGCGTGTCGTCGCGGCGCAGGGCGATGACGGTGAAGCCGGCGCGCTGCAGGTAGTGGGCGGCGAGCAGGCCCATGTTGCCGGCGCCCAGCAGGTACCAGGGTTCGGCGTGGTCGGGGGAGGCTGGCGTGGTCATGGCGCTATGCTAGGCGCGCCGGCGGCCGGCCACAATCGCGGCGTGGCGTCCGGGGTGGCGGCGGTTGTTAAATGTTCCCGGGCCCGTGTTGTGCTGTGCCGCGCAAACCGGGACTATGTTCGCTTTCGCCGACCGATCCGAATAAGTACGGGAAAGCCATGCCTCCCCTGAGCGATACGTTCCGCACCGCCTGGCAGCTCTACAGCCACCCCCGCGTGGTGGTGATGCTGTTCCTGGGGTTCTCCGCGGGGCTGCCCTACCTGCTGGTGTTCTCCACCCTGTCCGCCTGGCTGGCGGACGCGGACGTGGACCGGGCCGCCATCGGCTATTTCAGTTGGGTGGGCATCATGTTTTCCATCAAGGTGTTCTGGGCGCCGGTGGTGGACCGGCTCAAGCTGCCGCTGCTGAACCGCCTGTTCGGCCAGCGGCGCGGCTGGCTGCTGCTGGCCCAGGTGGGCATCGCGCTGTCGCTGGCGGCGATGGCGCTGGTGGAGCCTGTGGGCCACCTGGAGCGCTTCGCCCAGCTGGCGCTGCTGGTGGCGTTCTGCTCCGCCACCCAGGACATCTGCATCGACGCCTACCGCATCGATTCCGCCGACGAGTCCTTCCAGGGCGCCATGGCCGCCACCTACATCTTCGGCTACCGCACCGCCATGCTGGTGGCCGGCGCCGGGGCTTTCTACATCGCCAGCTACGACTCCTGGAACGGCGCCTACCACGCCATGGCCTGGCTGATGGGCGTGGGCATCGTCACCACCCTGATTATCCGGGAGCCGAACACGCCGCCCCGGGAAAGCTTTGGGCGCGACCCGAAACAGTGGCTGGAAACCGCGCTGATCGCCCCGTTCCGGGACTTCTTCGGCCGCTACGGGCGGATCGCCCTGGGCCTGCTGGCGCTGGTGGCGATTTACAGGATCAGCGACATCACCATGGGCGTGATGGCCAACCCCTTCTACCTGGACATCGGCTACACCAAGAACGAGATCGCCACCGTGGCCAAGTTCTTCGGCTTCTTCATGACCATGCTGGGCTCCGCCGTGGGCGGGCTGGCGGTGCTGCGCCACGGCCTGGGCGGCTCCCTGCTGGTGGGGGCCGTGGGGGTGGCGCTGACCAACCTGCTGTTCGCGGTGATGGCCACCTATTCGCCGGTCACCGAGGTGCCGGTGGATCCGGAGCAGGTGCGCTGGGTGTCACTGGCCTGGCTGGCGGCGGTGATCAGCGCCGACAACCTGTTCGGCGGCTTCGCCAACGTGGCGCTGATCGCCTTTATGTCGAGTCTCACCAACCGCAACTTCAGCGCCACGCAGTACGCCCTGTTCAGCTCGCTGATGACCCTGCCGGGCAAGTTCATCGGCGGCTTCTCCGGCGAGGTGGTGGAAGCGTCCGGCTACACGGTGTTCTTCAACTACGCCGCGCTGCTCGGCGTGCCGGCCATCCTGCTGACGATCTGGTGGTTGCGGCGGCGTGACGACACCGCCGCGCGCTAGGGCTGCCAGAAACAGGACTTGGGAACGCGGGCGCCCAGTACGGTGACGCCCTCGTCGGTCAACCGCTGGATCTGGATCTCGCCGCTCGGGGTGCCGGCCAGGGGCAGACCGCCGTCGCCGCGGATGACCCGGTGCCAGGGCAGGGTGGAGCCTTTCGGCAGCCGGCTCATCAAACGGCCGACGAAGCGCGCGTGGCGGGGGTAGCCGGCCTGCCGTGCGACCTGCCCATAGCTGGCCACGCGGCCGGCCGGGATGGCGCCGACGATCTGATACACCGCGTCCGTGAATTCTTGGTTCATGAGACTAGCTTCAGGCTTCAAGTCGCAAGCTACAAGCCGATGGATTGTGGGAGCGGGCCCCGCCCGCGAAAGGGCGCGAAGCGCCCGGCAGGATGCCAGAGACCTAAAAAGCGGAACACCATCGGCGTCTCTGGTATCCCGCCGGCCGGCTTTGCCGGCCTTTCGCGAGCAGGCTCGCTCCCACAGTCCTTTGGCCCCGGCACGTCTAGCGGAGGCCGCCGTCGGTTTCGATCACGCGGCCGGTGAAGTAGTCGTTCTCGAAGATGAACTGCACCGAGCGGGCGATGTGCTCCGGCTCGCCGAGCCGCTTCAGCGGCACCGAGCTCACCAGCCGGTCGCGGGCCTCGGGCTTCATGGCGGCGATCATATCGGTGTTGATGGTGCCGGGCGCCACCACGCCGGTGCGGATGTTGAAGCGCGCCAGCTCCCGCGCCCAGACCTCGGCCATGGCCACCACGCCGGCCTTGGCGGCGGCGTAGTTGGTCTGCCCGAAGCTGCCCTGGCGGGCGATCGAGGAGATGTTGACGATCACGCCTTCCTCGACGCCGCTCTCCAGCATGCAGCGGGCCGCCTCGCGGCCGCACAGGAACACCCCGGTCAGGTTCACATCGATCACCGCCTGCCACTGCTGCAGGCTCATGGACGATTGCAGCTCGCCGTCCTTGAACTTCACCAGCAGGCCGTCACGGGTGATGCCGGCGTTGTTGACCAGGCCGTGCAGGGCGCCGAAGTCCGCCACCACGCCGTCGAACAGGGCGGTGACCTCGTCTTCCCGGGCGACATTGGCCAGGTAGCTCTTGGCTTCGCCGCCGGCGCGCTCACAGCGGGCCACGGTGTCGCGCAGGTCGTCCTCGTTGAGGTCCACGCAGGCGATTCGCGCGCCGCGGCTCGCCAGGGCTTCGGCGATGCCCCGCCCCAGGCCCCGGCCGGCGCCGGTGACTACCACTACCTTATTGTTCAAATCCATGGGTCGCTCCTCGTCAGATCGGATTAAAGGCCGGAGTATGCCCAGCGCCGCCCGGCGGGCCAATGACCAAAACACACAGCTTGAAACGGGCCCCGTCGCCCCCATCTCGCGGGGCACGGTGACGAAACAGATTTCGTCACCCACCTATTGACTGCCGTGAAGCGGTAACTATGATTAGCACTCGACTCGTGAGAGTGCTAATTCCGGTTTGCGGGGCCAGGCCCCGGTGACCTTAGAGCCAACTTGGAGAATGGAGACCATGAAAATTCGTCCTTTGCATGATCGCGTGCTGGTGCGCCGCGAGGAGGAAGAGACCAAAACCGCCGGTGGCATCGTGCTGCCCGGTTCCGCCGCCGAGAAGCCGTCCCGTGGCGAAGTGATCGCCGTCGGCAACGGCAAGATCCAGGAGAACGGTGACGTTCGCGCCCTGGACGTGAAGGCGGGCGACAAAGTGATTTTCGGTCAGTACTCCGGCAACACCGTGAAAGTGGACGGTGAAGAGCTTCTGATCATGAGCGAAGCCGAGATTCTTGCCGTCATCGAAGGTTGAGAATTAACAGGGAATACAGGCTCCGGGTTCCGGTGCCGAGAATACTGCAGAGGTATTGAATAATGGCTAAAGAAGTATTGTTCCGCGACAAGGGTCGTCAAAAAATGGTCAAGGGTGTTAACACCCTGGCCGACGCGGTCAAAGTGACCCTGGGCCCGAAAGGCCGCAACGTGGTGCTGGAGAAATCCTTCGGCGCGCCGCTGATCACCAAGGACGGCGTGACCGTCGCCAAGGAAATCGAGCTGGAAGACAAGTTCGAGAACATGGGCGCGCAGATGGTCAAGGAAGTCGCTTCCAAGGCCAACGACGAAGCCGGTGACGGCACCACGACCGCCACCGTACTGGCCCAGTCCATCGTCAACGAAGGCCTGAAAGCCGTGGCCGCCGGCATGAACCCGATGGACCTCAAGCGCGGCATCGACAAGGCCACCGACGCCATCGTCGAAGAGATCAAGAAGCTGTCCACCCCGTGTGACACCACCAAGAGCATCGAGCAGGTGGGCACCATCTCCGCCAACTCCGACAAGTCCGTGGGTGAGATCATCGCCCAGGCCATGGAGAAGGTCGGCCAGGAAGGCGTGATCACCGTGGAAGAAGGCCAGTCCCTGGTCAACGAGCTGGAAGTCGTGGAAGGCATGCAGTTCGACCGCGGTTACCTGAGCCCGTACTTCATCAACAACCAGGAAAAGATGCAGGTGGAGCTGGAAGACCCCTACATCCTGCTGGTTGACAAGAAGATCTCCAACATCCGCGAGCTGCTGCCGGTTCTCGAGAACGTGGCCAAGGCAGGCAAGCCGCTGATGATCATCGCCGAGGACATCGAAGGCGAAGCGCTGGCCACCCTGGTGGTCAACAACATGCGCGGCATCATCAAGTGCGCCGCCGTGAAAGCGCCCGGCTTCGGCGACCGCCGTAAAGCCATGCTGCAGGATCTGGCGATCCTCAGCGGCGGCACCGTGATTTCCGAGGAAGTCGGCCTGAGCCTGGAAAACGTGGCCCTGGAAGACCTGGGTTCCGCCAAGAAGGTCAACATCGACAAGGAAAACACCACCGTGGTCGGTGGCAAGGGCGAGCAGGCGGACATCGACGCCCGTGTGGAGCAGATCCGCAAGGAAATCGAGAACTCCTCCTCCGACTACGACAAGGAGAAGCTCCAGGAACGCGTGGCCAAGCTGGCCGGCGGCGTGGCCGTGATCAAGATCGGCGCCGCCACCGAAATGGAGATGAAAGAGAAGAAAGCCCGCGTCGACGACGCCCTGCACGCCACCCGTGCGGCCGTTGAAGAAGGCGTGGTGCCCGGCGGCGGTGTCGCCCTGGTGCGTGCCCTGGCCAACATCGGCGCGCTCAAAGGCGACAACGAAGAGCAGAACGCCGGTATCGCTCTGATCATCCGCGCACTGGAATCTCCGCTGCGTCAGATCGTCTACAACGCCGGCGGTGAGCCGTCCGTTGTGGTTCAGGAAGTACGCAACGGCAGCGGCAACTTCGGTTACAACGCCGCCACCGGTGAGTACGGTGACATGATCGAGATGGGCATCCTGGACCCGGCCAAAGTGACCCGGTCCGCCCTGCAGGCCGCCGCGTCCGTGGCCGGTCTGATGATCACCACCGAAGCCATGATCGCCGACAAGCCGGAAGAAAACGCCGGCGGTGGCGCCCCGGATATGGGCGGCATGGGCGGTATGGGTGGCATGGGCGGCATGATGTAAATCAGCCGGTCCCACGACCTCCCAAAAGCCCCGGCGGGTTCTCCCGCCGGGGCTTTTTTATGTGCGAGCGGGCCCAGCCCGCTAAAGGGCGCTCTTGTGCGAGCGGGCCTCGCCCGCGAAAGGGAGCGAAGCTCCCGGCAGGATCCCAGAGACCTTCCTAACAGCAGCACAAACAGCGTCTCTGGTATCCCGCCGGGTGGCTAAAAGCCACCCTTTCGCGGGCAGGCCCGCTCCCACAAGGCAAGACCTGGCCTCTGAGTTCACTTATCCTGCCACGATGCAAACTCGCGATCCCAAACTCCTTCCTCACGCCTTGGCGTTCATCGCCGTCGTTCTGGCATTGGGCCTGGCCCACCAGTGGGTGAACCCCTGGCTGCGCTACGACCGCGCCGCGGTGGCCGGCGGCGAGGTCTGGCGTCTGGTTACCGCGCATCTGGTGCACCTGAATCTCTGGCATGCGCTGCTGAATCTGGGCGGCCTGGTCCTGATTCTGTTTTTCTTCCGCGACCTGCTGGACCGGCGGCGGTTCTGGCTGTGGTTCGCGGTGAGCGCGCCCCTGGTGGGCGCGGTGTTCTTCGTGCTGGATCGGGATCTGGGCTGGTACGTGGGGCTGTCGGGGCTGCTGCAGGGGCTGCTGGTGCTCTGTCTGCTGATCGGCTGGCGCGGCAATCCGGTGCTGCACAGCCTGGTGCTGGCGGTGGTGGCCGGTCGCCTGGTGTGGGAGCAGCTGCCCGGCTACGACGTGGACTATCTGCGCGCCTGGATCAACGGGCGCGTGTACGTAAACGCCCATTTGTACGGCGCGCTCAGCGGCGCGCTGCTGGCCGTGGCCATGCTGCTGGTCGCTGGCCGCCGGCGCACAACCCTCGGACGGCGCTCGGACATTTGCTAAGCTGTACGGCCGGCCGCACAGGACACCACCATGAATGAAGCGCAGCGTCAGAGTTATCTCCGCGCCCTGGGTTTGACGCCCTGGGTGGCGCGCACGACGCTGCCCGGCGCGGCGCCGTCCGAGCCGCTGGACTGGGCCGCCGAGACCGACGCCGGGGAAAGCCTGGCGGCGGCGCCGGTGGAAGCCACGCCGGTGCGAACCGCGCCGGGCGTGGGCGACGCCGAGCAGCCCGCCAGGGAGACCGCGGCGGCCGGTGCCGCGGCGGCGGACACTAGCGCCGAGGCACCGGCAAGCCGGGCGCCGGCGCCCCGTGACAGCGTCGCCGAGACGCCGGCCCGGGCGCCCGCCCCGGATAACGCGGCGGGTCTGACCTTCACCCTGGAGGCGCATCTGGCCGGCGATACCTGGGTGGTGTTCCAGCAGGAAGACCCCCAGGCGCCGGAGCTGGGCCGCTACACCGGCGCCCTGGCCGCCTCCCTGCTGACCGTGTTCGGCGCCGCCCCGGAGCGCCCGCGCCGGTTCTATTGCCCGCTCACCAAGCAGCCCATGAGCGCCGGCGAGGCCACCCAGGCGCTGACCGCCTTCTTTGCCGGGTTGAGCCGCCAGCACGGTGGCCGTCGGGCGTTGTTCTGCGTGGACCACAGTCTGGCCACGGCGGTGCTGGGCGGCGAGCGCTTCCAGGCGGTGAAGCTGGGCGAGATGCCGGCGCTGGCGGTGGACAGCCTGCAGGAAATGCTCGACCGGCCGGCGCTGGCCAAGAAACGCAGTTGGCAGGCGATGGTAGCGCACGGCTTCGCCGGGTCGCGTGGATGACGGTGGGGCCGGACGGCGCCCGCATGCGGGCCATGACCAGCGCGGATCTGCCGGCGGTGCTGGCGATCGAAAACGCCAGCCAGCCCACCCCCTGGAGCGAGGGTAATTTCCGCGACTGTCTGCAGGGGGCCTACCGTTGCCGGGTGGCCGCCGTGGACGGCGAGCCGGTGGGCTTCATGATTCTTTCCAGCGTGCTCGACGAGCGGCATCTGCTGAACGTGGCGGTGGCCCCGGCGCGCCAGCGCCGCGGCCTGGCCCTATGGATGCTGGAGGACGAGCTCGACGAGGCGCGCACCGCCTCCATGTCGGTGATGTACCTGGAGGTGCGCGCCGGCAACGACGGCGCCCAGAGCCTCTACCGGCGCCTGGGCTTCGTGGAGAACGGCCGCCGCAAGGGCTACTATCGGGCCGGCGCCGGCCGTGAGGACGCGGTGCTGATGATGCTGGAGTTGCTTGGGCATAAATAGCACAAAGTGCTATGAATCGGGGCCGGTTGGGGTTTCTGGTTGGGCTACGCGCCAGCCTTCCTCGGTGCGTTCCAGCATCAGGCGGCGCTCCTGTTCGAAGTTGTCGCCTTCCTCGAAGTTGCCGAATTCCACCCGGACCGCCGCCAGGGCCATGACCATGGCGAACCGGTCCATGGCGTCCCGTTCCTCGTCGCGTTTTACCGCCTTGCTGTACTCGGACAGATCGTGCTGCGCTTCCATGGTGTAGCGCACGTCCAGGGCGACGTGGTCGTCGTCTTCCGGGTAACGGCCGGCGGTTTCCACGTCGGTGACCTGGAACAGCTCATCAAGATGGGCCTGCTTGAGTTCCTGATTCAGGGCGTCGCGGATCACGCCGTCGTCGGGGGTGTCGCTGCAGGCCGCCAGCAGGGCGAGAAGCAACAGGGCGGGGGCCAGGTAAAAGGCGCGCATGGGATCATCCTTGTTGTGATTGTCGGTGTGTTGATCGCATTCCGTGCGACGAACTCTACCATGACCGCAACGCTTAGTCCTGATACCCCATGGCCTGCTGCACCTGGCGCGCCCAGGCGGTGCTGTGGCGGTAGGCCACTTCGTAGTAGGCGCGCTCGCTGAGCAGCGAGAGCGCGTCGAAACGCCCGGCCTCATAGGCTTCCACTTCGGTGAGCACCGCGCCCAGCGGGCCGCGGCGTTCCAGCAGGGCGCTTTTCACGTCCTGGCTGAGCGGCACCTGTTCCATCAGTTCCGGCATGGCGATGTCCATCAGGGCATCCAGCTGGGACAGCAGGCCGACGATAAAATGGTTCACCGAGGTGCTTTGCTGGCCGCCTTCCTGGTCGCTGAGCTCCGCCAGCACTTCACACATGCGCCCGCGTATCAGCATGCCCCGGGTCAGGGCCTCCGGTTTGTGCATCTCGCCGTCGATCAGGAACAGGTTGGCCCAGCGTTTGATTTCCTCCAGGCCGAGCAGGGCGATGGCGTCGGACAGGGAATTCACTTCCCGGCGCAGGCCCATGGCGGCGGAGTTGACGGTTTTCAGCAGGCGGTAGGTGAGGCCGGCGTCCTTGATGGCGATCTCTTCCAGCCGCGCCGGCGAGGCGTCCGGGCTGTGCAGCTCGGTGAGCAGTTGCAGCAGCAGCAGCTTGTTGCCGGCGATTTTCTTGCCTTTCACCGGCGACGGCGTGCTCAGGAAATCGCCCTGGTAATAGTCGAAGCCCAGTTCCATGCATTGCTGGAACCGGGTGCGGTCGGCGATCTGGTCGGCGAGCAGTTCAACGCCGTGGCCGCGCAGTTTTTCCGAGGTGCGCCGCAGGCTGTCGGCGTCGCTGTCGCGGACGTCGATCTTGACGATGTGGACGATATCCAGCAGCACGTCCAGTTCGTCGTCGCCCGGGTCATAGCCGTCCATGGCCAGCCGGTAGCCGCGCCGCGCCAGCGCCTTGAGGCGGTCCACCAGCTCCGAGGTGAGCATCAGGTTGTTGGGAATTTCCAGAATGTACTGCTTCTTCGGCAGGTTGGGCAGCTCCGGCGCCATCAGCACTTCGTCGGTGACCTTCAGAAAGCTGGGGACCGAGCGGGTCTTGCCGCCCTGGAAGACGTGGGTGTAGGTGCCCAGGATCACGGTGTTGGTGGCTTCGATGTCGGACAGCGACGCGCCCTCGGCGGGCTTTTCGCCGTGCAACAGTAACTGGAACGCGGCCACGTCCTGGTTGCGGGTGTACACCGGCCGGCAGGCCAGTATCACGTCGAGCTTGTCTTCCGCCTCGATGGCGTCCCGTGCTCTGGTCACTCTTGGGGCTCCCCCTTTGCTGGCGTTTCAGACGCGGCTGCTGACATGGCCGCCGGCGGCACGGGCCTGGCCGTCGGGTCCGTACAGGCCCTTGCCGGCGGCTTCCTCGATAAAGTTGAGCATTCGCTGGTTGTGCTCCAGACGGATGCCGATCAACACGCCGTTGGTGCGGTTCAGGCGCGCGGCCTGATCGGCGCGTTCACGGATCGACGCCCACAGGGCGGTGCAGCCGGCGTCGGCCGCGGCCCGGGCGTCGCCGGCGCGGTCGTCGTCGTAGCCGAGCCGCCGCTGCACCTGGCGGCGCTGGGTCTCGAAGCGCTCCAGCGCCTGGAACTGTTCCTGCTTGGCCTGCGCCACCCGGGCCAGGCCGTCACCGTCGACGGCGCCGTCGCCCAGCAACCGCCGCTCGTCGTCAAGCAGGTCGATCAGGGTGTCCAGGCGCGCCCGATGGCGCTCCAGGTGCTCCGCCAGGCTCATTGCGAGTCCGCGTCCAGCAGGTCGCGGACGCTGGCGATCAGGCCGTCGGCGATCTTGTCGGCGCGGATTTCCAGGCGCCCCTCGGAGATCGCCTGGCGAATCTCGTCGACCCGCGCGGTGTCGATGTCCTGGCCGCTGTCGGCGGCGGGCTGGCGCAGATGGGCCACCTCGCCGGCCGTCGCGTTGCCGCCTTGCTTGGGCGCCTCGGTAGAAACCTTGTCGCCGCCTTTGCCCTGATTCACCGTGCCCGGCTGGGTCAGGGGGGAAATGTTGTCAATTTTCAAGGGAAGCCCTCCGTCACGCGTTCATCCCGGTTATCGGCAGCGCCGGGAAAACCTTTAATACTTAAAACATCACCCGGGCGCGGCCCGGACCGGTGACCTGCGCGGTCACCACTTCCCGGTTGGAAAGGCGCACCCGCACCCGGCCGCCCAGGGCGCCGTCGTCCAGGGCGTGCCCCTCGCGACTGATGCGGAAACCCTCGCCGCCGGCCACCAGGGTGACCGCCTGGCGGCGCTCCACCAGGGCTGGCTTGCGCAGTAGGTGGCTCTGTATCACGGTGCCGGCGGGCAGTGGCCGGGCGGCCTCCTGGCCGACGATACGGTCCCGCTCCAGTACCGCGTTGGCGGGCAGGCGGCTCAGGTCGCCCTGTTCGGCGCTGAGCATGCCGGCGCGGATCGGCGTGCCCGCCGGCAGTTCGCCGGCACTGACCCAGTAACGCCCGGTGACGGTCACCCGGGCCTGCATATAGCGCACGCGGCGCTGCTGCTCGCCGCAGCGCACCCCCACGGAGACCCGGCCCCAGGGCTTCTGGCCGCGGCCCGGCATGAACACTTCCGGGGCCACGCAGGGCGGCAGGTGGGCGCTCGGTGCCCGGACCTCCACGGCGACGCTGTCGCCGAGCCCGCCGGCCCGCTCCAGCAGAAAGGCGCGCACCGCGCCGACCGCCGGCGCTTCGGCCGCGTCCGCCGCCGGCTGGCCGGCTGCGGCCACGGCCGGCGCCATGGCGAGCAGCGCCAGCGATACGACGAACCGTGCAATGCGATGGAACAGGGGGCCTGGCATAGGGCGCCTCGGGGTAACGGGTTTTTCCAGTCAGGTCCTTATTCTAGGTAACCGGCCGCCGGGTGAATAAACGAATTGGAATCAAAATGGTGGCCTGTTTGTGCCTTTGACCTGACCGCGCCGGTATTAATCTCCACTCTGACCTACAAGCCATTGGAGCTTCGGCATGATTGACCGACTGGCCGCCGCCCTGCAATTCGACCAGGAAGCACTGAACCTGCGCCACCAGCGCCAGCAGGTTCTGGCCAACAACATCGCCAACGCGGACACGCCCAACTTCAAGGCGCGGGATTTTGATTTCGCCAGTGAATTGTCCCGCGCCATGGACAGCGGCCGGCCGGCCGAGGGCGGGCTGTCGTTGTCCACCACCGCCGCCGGGCACATCGCCGGCGGCAGCGGCTCGGCGCCGGTCGGCGACCTGCTTTACCGGGTGCCGGACCAACCCAGCCTGGACGGCAACACCGTGAACATGGACGTGGAGCGCACCCGCTTCGCCGACAACTCGGTGCGTTACCAGGCGGCGCTGACCATGCTCAACGGCCGCATCCAGGGCCTCAAATCCGCCATGCAGCCTGAATAGGAATTGAACCATGTCGATGTTTTCGATTTTTGAGATTTCCGGTTCGGCGATGACGGCGCAGTCGCAACGCATGAACGTCACCGCCAGCAATATGGCCAACGCCGACAGCGTCGCCGGCCCCGACGGCGAGGCCTACCGTGCCAAGCAGGTGATGTTCGAGGCGCGCGGCCAGAACGGCACCGGCGTCGGCGGCGTGGGGGTGCGCGAAGTGATCGAGGACCCCTCGCCCCTGCGCCGGGAGTTCCGCCCCGACCACCCGCTGGCCGACGACCAGGGCTATGTGTCCATGCCCAACGTGGAGCCGGTCAATGAAATGGTCAACATGATCTCCGCGTCGCGCTCCTACCAGGCCAACGTGGAAGTGCTGAACACCAGCAAGCAACTGATGATGAAGACCCTGACGCTGGGAGAAAACTGATGTCGACGATTGGCTCCAACGTGCTCAATTCGGTGAACGGCAGCGCCGCCGCCCAGGCCGCCGCCGCGGCCAGCAAGTCCGACGGCGCCGACCTGCAGGACAGTTTCATGACCCTGCTGGTCACGCAGCTTAAGAACCAGGACCCGATGAACCCCATGGAAAACGCGGAGATGACCTCGCAGCTGGCGCAGATCAACACCGTCAGCGGTATCTCCGAACTCAACAGCACCCTGGAAGGCATCACCGGCCAGCTCGACGCCGGCCAGGCGATGCAGGCCGCCGGCCTGATCGGCAGCGGCGTGCTGGTGCCCGGCAACCGGGTGCTGGTGGGTGAAGACGGTTCCACCACGCCGTTCGGCGTGGAGCTGGAGCAGGCCGCCGACGAAGTGCAGATCACGGTGCGCAATGACAGCGGCGAGGTGGTGCGCCGCTTCGAGCCGTTCGCCATGGACGCCGGCAGTGAGTCGTTCACCTGGAACGGCGAAATGGACAGCGGCGAGGAGGCACCCAAGGGCTCCTACACGGTATCCGTTGAAGCCAGCGCCGACGGTGAGCCTCTGGAAGTGGTCAATCTGAACTACGCCATGGTCAGCGGCGTGAGCCTGGATGACAACGGCGCGCCGTTGCTGGATCTGGGCGGCGTTTCCGAACAGGTCAGTCTCGGCGATATCCGCCAGATTCTTTAAACAAGATTTCGTAAAGAATAACTTCTAGGAGCACGAAGATGGGTTTTTCACAGGCACTCAGTGGTCTTAACTCCGCCGCGACCAATCTCGACGTGGTCGGCAACAACATCGCCAACTCCCAGACCGTGGGGTTCAAAGGGTCCGGCGCGCAGTTCGCCGACGTCTACGCCGGTGCCCAGGTGGGCCAGGGCGTGCGCGTGTCCACGGTGCTGCAGGATTTCTCCAACGGCACCCTGGAATCCACCGGCCGTAACCTGGACCTGGGTATCAACGGCAACGGCTTCTTCCGTTTCACCCAAGGCGACCAGACCGTCTATTCCCGCAACGGCCAGCTCACCCTGACCGCCGACGGCTACCTGGAAAACGCCCAGGGCGCCCGGCTCACCGGCTTCCCCGCCGGCGTCGGCACCGGCGGTCAGCCGGAGACCCTGCAGGTGCCGGCCGGTGCCATGGCGGCCACCGCCACCGATCAGGTAGAGGCGTCGTTCAACCTGGACGCCACCGTGGATGAGATCGACCGTGGCGCCACGCCGTTCGACGCCGCCGACGGCGACACCTATTCCTACGCCAACACCGGCACCGCCTACGACTCCCTGGGCGTGCAGCACACCATGACCACCTACTTCACCAAGACCGGTGAAAACCAGTGGGAAGTGCGCGTGTCCCTGGACGGCAACGCGGACGCCACCAACGTGGGCCAGTTGGCGTTTAACGGCAACGGCACCCTCGACGAAGGCGCCAGCACCTTCCCCGACTATGCGTTTACCCCCGGGGGCGGCGCGGACCCGATGAACTTCGGCATTGATTTCGACGGCACCACCCAGTTCGGTGAGGATTTCGCCCTCGATTCCCTCACCCAGAACGGCTACGCCTCCGGCTCCCTGGTGGGCATCGCCTTCGATGAAGTGGGCAATATCGTCGGCAACTATTCCAACGAACAGTCCCAGGTGCTGGGCACCATCGCGCTGGCCAACTTCCGTAACCCGGAAGGGCTGCAGCCGGAAGGCGACAACGCCTGGACCGAGACCGGTGCTTCCGGCCAGCCGCTGCTGGGCCTGGCCGGTGCCGGCCAGTTCGGCAGCCTGGAAGCGGGCACCGTGGAAACCTCCAACGTGGACCTGACCAGCGAGCTGGTGGACCTGATCGTCGCCCAGCGCAACTACCAGGCCAACACCCAGACCATCAAGGTCCAGGACGAGGTGCTGCAGAGCGCCGTGAACCTGCGCTAATCGCGTTACAGGAGAGCCCGGATGGATCGCATTCTTTACACCGCCATGAGCGGCGCGCGCCAGAGCATGGACCAGCAATCGGTGGTCAGTAACAACCTGGCGAACGCCTCCACGACCGGCTTCCGTGGGCAGATGCAGGCACTGCGCGCGGTGCCGGTGCAGGGCGACGGTGCCCTGGCCACGCGCACCTCGGTGATGGCGTCCACGCCGGGCGCCGATTTCAGCGCCGGACCCATGAACGCCACCGGCCGTGACCTGGACGTGGCCATGCAGGGCGACGCCTGGCTGGCGGTGCAGGCCACCAACGGCGACGAAGCCTACACCCGCCGCGGCGACCTGCAGGTGGACGGCGACGGCGTGCTCAACAGCGCCGGCCGTCCGGTGATCGGCGAAGGCGGGCCGATCATCGTGCCGCTGGGCGCCAAGCTGTCCATCGGCGCCGACGGCACCCTCAGTGCCATCGGCGCCGGTGAGGATCCGGATGCGCTGGTGCAGATCGGCCGCGTCAAGCTGGTCAACGGTGGCGAAGGCGAGCTGCAGCGCGGTGAAGACGGTCTGTTCCGTGGCCCTGATGGCGCCCTGCCCATGGACGAGAACGCCCGGCTGGTGTCCGGCGCCCTGGAAGGCAGCAACGTCAGCCCGGTGGAATCCATGGTGGCGATGATCGACAACGGTCGCCGCTACGAAATGCAGATGAAGGTGATCGACACCGCGGACCAGAACGCGCAGCGCGCGGACAGTCTGCTGTCGATCCAGTAAGCCTGGCAGCCAGGCGGAGGGGAACCCAATGATTAAATCCTTGTGGACGGCCAAGACCGGTCTGGAATCCCAGCAGGTCAAGATGGATGTGATATCCAACAACCTGGCCAACGTCAGCACCAACGGCTTCAAGAAATCCCGGGCGGTGTTCGAAGACCTGCTGTACCAGAACCTGCGCCAGCCCGGCGGCGCCAACGACGTGCAGAACACCCTGCCGTCCGGCATGCAGGTGGGCAGCGGCGTGCGCCCGGTGGCCACTGAGCGGCTGCACAGCCAGGGCGGCCTGGAGAACACCGGCAACTCCCGCGATCTGGCGATCAACGGCAAGGGCTTCTTCCAGGTGCGCATGCCCGACGGCAATGTTGCCTTTACCCGTGACGGCAGCTTCCAGCTCGACCAGAACGGCCAGATGGTCACGTCCAGCGGCTACCCGCTGGAGCCGGCGGTGATGATTCCCGAAAACGCCCTGTCGGTAAGCATCGGCAAGGACGGCCTGGTCACCGTTACCGAGCCGGGTTCCAGCCAGAGCGTGGAAGTGGGCCAGCTGACCGTGTCCACCTTCGTCAATCCCGCCGGCCTGGAAAGCATCGGCGAGAACCTCTACCTGGAAACCACCGCCTCCGGCATGCGCACCGAAAGCATGCCCGGCATGAACGGCGCGGGCGGCCTGTACCAGTCCTATGTGGAAACCTCCAACGTCAATGTGGTGGAGGAAATGGTCAACATGATCCAGACCCAGCGCGCCTACGAAATCAACAGCAAGGCGGTGAAAACCTCCGACGAAATGCTGTCCCGTCTGGCGCAGCTCTGATCCTGATGCGGGAGACCCTGGTGGACGCCATCGTTAAACATTGCCGCATCGGTATCGTGTTGTTGCTGCTGGCGCTGGGCGGCTGCGCGCAACTGCCGCAGCCCTCGGTGGTCGGCGAGCAGGAAAGCGTGGAAATTCCCCAACCGCCGCCGGCGCTGTCCAACGGTTCCATCTACCAGGCCGGGCGCGGCCAGAAGCCGCTGTTCGAGGACCGCCGGCCGCGCGCGGTGGGCGACGTGCTGACGGTGATGGTCAACGAGCAGGTGAGCGCCAGCAAGAGCTCGCAGAGCAACGCCGACCGCAGCGGCTCCGCTTCCTTTACGCCCACCACCGTACCCACCGGCCTGGAGGATCTGAGCGACTACGGTTTCGACCTCACCGGCGAGAACGACTTCGAAGGCGGCGGCGGCTCCCAGGCGGAGAACACCTTCACCGGCACCATCACGGTGACGGTGCTGGAAGTGCTCACCAACGGCAATCTGCGCGTGCGCGGCGAGAAGCAGATTCTGATCAACCAGGGCACCGAATTCATCCGCTTCTCCGGGGTGGTGGATCCGCTGGAGATTTCCGACACCAACACGGTGCCGTCCACCCAGGTGGCGGACGCGCGCATCGAGTACGTGGGCGACGGGTACATCAACGAGGCGCAGCACATGGGCTGGCTGCAGCGCTTCTTCCTGAACATTTCGCCGTTTTGAACATGGGAGTGACGGTCATGGCACGGTTGCGTCTGGTCGCGCTGACATTATCGCTGGGGCTGCTGCTGAGCGCGTTCAGCTCGCCGGCGCGGGCGGAACCCCTGCGCGAGCTGGCGGACTTTTCCGGGGTGCGCGATAACGTGCTGGTGGGCTACGGCCTGGTGGTGGGCCTGGACGGCTCCGGCGACCAGACCATGCAGACCCCGTTCACCACGCAAAGCCTGACCAATATGTTCTCGCAGCTGGGCATTGCGATTCCGCCCGGCACCAACATGCAGTTGCGCAACGTGGCCGGCGTGATGGTGACCGCCGATCTGCCGCCGTTCTCGGCCCCCGGCCAGCGCATCGACGTGGTGGTGTCGTCAATCGGTAACGCCCGCAGCCTGCGCGGCGGCACCCTGCTGATGACGCCGCTGAAAGGCGCCGACGGTGCCACCTACGCGCTGGCCCAGGGCAACCTGCTGATCGGCGGCGCCGGCGCCGAGGCCGGCGGCAGCAGCGTGCAGATCAACCAGCAGGCCAGCGGCCGTATCGCCGGCGGCGCGGTGGTGGAGCGGGAAGTGCCGCTGCAGCTGGGCGCCAACGGCGGCCTGCTGGAACTGCAATTGAAGACCGCCGACTTCGGCACCGCCGAGCGCGCGGTGCGCGCCATCAATCAGGAATTCGGCAGCACCGTGGCGGCGGCCCGCAACGCCCGCACCATTCAGTTGCGCGGCCCCGAGAACGAAAACGACCGGGTCAGTTTCATGGCGCGGGTGGAGCGCGTCTACGTAACGCCAACGGACGCCCCCGCCAAGGTGATCATCAACGCGCGCACCGGTTCGGTGGTGCTGAACGGCCGCGTCACCCTGAAACCGGCGGCGGTGGCCCACGGCAACCTGTCGGTGGTGATCGACACCGAATTCGGCGTCAGCCAGCCGGCCCCGTTCGGCGACGGTGAGACCGCCGTGGTGCCCGACAGCGATATCAGCATTCAGCAGCAACAGGGTTCGCTGCAGTTCGTCGAAGGCGCCGACCTGATGGAAGTGGTGGACGCCCTCAACGCGCTGGGCGCCACGCCCCAGGAGCTGATGTCGATATTGGAAGCGCTGAAAGCCTCCGGGGCCCTGCGCGCGGAACTGGAGATTATCTGATGGCCGGCCTGGACGGTTCCATACAGGGTCAGTTCGCGCTGGACGTGCAGGGCCTCGACCGGCTCAAGCACAGCGCCGCCCGCGACCCGCAAAAACAACTGCGCAGCGCCGCCGAGCAGTTCGAGGCGCTGTTCCTGCACCGCATGATCAAGAGCATGCGCGACGCCTCGCCGCGTTCGGAGCTCACCGACAGCTCGCAGATGCGTTTTTATCAATCGCTGTTCGATCAGCAGATGTCCCAGCACATGGCCGGTCGCGGTCTGGGCCTGGCGGACCAGCTGGTGGCGCAGCTTTCCGGTAAGGGCACATCGGCGGACGCCGCCCGGGCCGCCAGCGGCACGTCGCCGCTGGACGCCATTCCGCGCGGCGAGCCGCGCCGTCTGCCCGGCGTGGATCCTGCGGCAGGCGATTCTGCGGCAGGCGCCCCTGCGGCAGGCGCTTCGAAAGGCGATACCGCCGCCATGGACGATGCCGGCGCAGCCACCGCCGTGGCGCGCACCGAGCGGCCCCGGCCGCCGCTGCTGAGCGCCGCCAACCCGGCCACGCCCACGGATTTCGTGCACCAGCTGTCGGAGCCGGCCCGGGAAGCGTCCCGGCGCACCGGCATGCCGGCGCCGCTGATCCTTGCCCAGGCGGCTCTGGAAACCGGCTGGGGACGCCGGGAAATTCCCACCAGCGAAGGCGGTAACAGCCATAACCTGTTCGGCATCAAGGCCGGCGCCGATTGGAAAGGCCCCACCACCGAGGTGGTCACCCACGAATACATCAACGGCCAGCGCACCCGGGTGGTGGACCGCTTCCGCGTCTATGACTCCTACGCTGACGCGTTCGAGGACCACGGCCGCCTGATCAGTGATAACCCGCGCTACGCGCCGGTGCTGCAGGCCGCGGATGCGAAGCAGGCGGCACAGGCCTTGCAGAACGGCGGCTACGCCACGGACCCGGCCTACGCCGACAAACTGGTCGCGCTGATGGACCAGATCGGTGGGCTTGTGGGAGCGGGCCCGGCCCGCGAAAGGGTGGCTTTAGCCACCCGGCAGGATCCCGGAGACGCTGATTGAACGGGTCTCTGGTATCCCGCCGGCAAGCTTTGCTTGCCTTTCGCGGGCAGGGCCCGCTCCCACAGGAAGCATTAAAGAAACGCGCGGCGCGGTCGATATAAAGGGCATTGGTTAACGGGAACAAAACGATGAGCATGTTTTCCATCGGGCTCAGCGGTCTGAACGCCGCGCAGAACGCCCTGAACACCACCAGCAACAACATCAGCAATGTCTACACGCCCGGCTACAACCGCGAGCTGACGTTGCTCGGCGAGCAGCAATCCGCCGGTGGCGGCGTGCAGGTCAACGATATCCAGCGCCAGTTCGACCACTACGTGGCCGATCAGCTCAACGCCGCGGGCAGCAAAAGCAGCGCGCTGCAGTCCTACCAGACCCAGGTGAGCCAGATCGATAACCTGCTCGCCGATCAGGACGCGGGTCTGGCGCCGCTGATGCAGGATTTCTTCTCGTCCCTGGAAGACTTGGCCAGCTCGCCGTCCGATCCGGCCGCCCGCCAGGGCGTGATCGGCGCGGCGGACACGCTCAGCGCCCAGTTCCGTTCCTTTGACGGTTATCTGCGCGATATGCAGAGCGGTATCGACAGCAACATCCGTGACGAAATCACCCAGATCAATAACAGCGCCGACCAGATCGCCAACCTGAACCGGGAGATCGCTCTGGCCAAGGCGAAGACCGGCAAGGCGCCCAACGGCCTGTTGAATCAGCGCGATCAGTTGGTGGCCGAGCTTAACGAGCGTGTCGACGTGCGGCTGACCATTCAGGAGAGCGGCACCTATAACCTCTCCATCGGCAACGGCCAGCCGATTGTCGCCGGCACCCGCAGCTTCTCGCTGGAAGCGATGTCGTCCTCCGCGGACCCCACGCGCACGGTGGTCGGCTACAACGATTCCGCCGGCAACCAGGTGGAGCTTGACGAGGACGCGATCACCGGTGGGGCGCTGGGCGGTTTGCTCACGTTCCGCTCCGAGACCCTGGATAAGACCCAGAACCAGATCGGTCAATTGGCGGTGTCCCTGGCCACCGCTTTCAATGAGCAGCACCAGGCCGGCTTCGACCTGAACGGTGATCCCGGCGAGGCGATGTTCGACGTGGGCCAGCCGCGTGCCTTCTCCAACGAAAACAACGCCGGCTCGGCCACCATCGACGCCGCGTTCGGCGACGTGGACCAGCTCACCACCGGTGACTACGACCTGGTGGTCACCGACGCCGCCGCCGGTGAGTTTGAAATCACCCGGCGCGACACCGGCGAGCGAGTCACCGCGACCCTGGACGGCAGTGATCAGCTCAACGTGGGCGGCGTGGTGGTGACCATCGGCGACGCCGGCACCCTGGCCGACGGCGACCGCTTCCAGCTGCAGCCCACGCGGCAGGCCGCCGGCGGTTTGGAAAACCGTATCAGTGAACCGGCGCAACTGGCCGCCGGGCAGGGCGGTGGCAGCGGCGACAACGAAAATGCCCTGGCCCTGCAGGACCTGCAGGACAGCCTGCTGGTGGGCGGCGGCGCCACGCTGAGCGGCGCCTACGCGGCGATCGTCGGCGATGTCGGCAACCGCACCAATATCGTTCAGGCCAACCTGAGCGCCCAGCAGGGCCTCACCGAGCAACTGGAAGCGGTGCAGCAGTCCGAATCCGGCGTCAACCTGGATGAAGAAGCCGCCAACCTGATTCGTTACCAGCAATTTTACCAGGCCAACGCCAAGGTGATTCAGACCGGCTCCACCATCATGGACGCCATCCTCGGCCTGCGTTAACAGGAAAAGATCATGCGTATCAGCACCGTCACCATGTATGAGCAGAGCATGAATTCCCTGAATCAACAGCAGGGCGAGTTCATGAGGGTGGGCCAGCAGATCGCCACCGGGCGCAAGGTGGTCAACCCTTCCGACGACCCCCAGGCCGCTTCGCGGGCGGTGCAGGTGGCGCAATCCATGTCCGTCACCCAGCAGTACACCGATTCACGGATCAGCGCCCGCAACGCCCTGTCCCAGGAAGAGAGCGTGCTGAACAGCGTCAGCGACGCCATCGCCAGCGCCAAGACGCTGATGATCCAGGCCGCCAGCGACACCCTGAGTGACGCCGACCGCGCCTCGGTGGCCAGTGATCTGCGCGGCGTGTATGAAACCGTGATCGGCCAGGCCAACGCCACCGACGGCAACGGCCGCCATCTTTTCGGCGGCTACCAGGACGCCAGTGAGCCGTTCGTGCGCGCCGCCGACGGCACCGTCAGCTATGTCGGCGATACCAATACCCGCGAGCAACGCATCGATGCCTCCCGGCTGATGCAAGTGACCGACAACGGCCAGACCATTTTCCAGAGCGTGCACTCCAGCGCCGGCTATGTGGCGGAAGCGGACGCCGGCAACAGCGGCAGCCTGACGTTCAAGGGCCCGCAGGTCATCGATGAAAGCGACCCGGACTTCGGCAACAGCTTCCAGATCGAATTCTCGGTCACCGGCGGCACCACCACCTACTCGGTGGACGGCGGCCCGGCGCAGGCCTATGAAGAGGGCGAGCCGGTGGAAGTGGGCGGCCTGTCGATCACGCTCAAGGGCCAGCCCGCCGACGGCGACAGCATTGAGATGGGCAAAGCGGAGAACATGAACACCGACCTGTTCAAGACCTTCGAGAAGGCGCTGGCGGTGCTTGACCAGCCGGCCGGCAACGACGCCGAGAAGGCGGCCCGCGCCAACACCATCAATACCGTCATGCGCGAGTTCGATAACAGCCTGGACAATGTGTTGACGGTACGCGCGTCGGTGGGCTCGCGCCTGAACGAACTGAATGTGGTCGACGGCGTGGCCGACAACCGCCAGCTCAACTACACCGAAACCTACTCCAACCTGATCGGCGACCTGAGCGATCCCGCCAACTTCGCGGAAGTGGTCTCCCAATACAGCCTGCGTCAGGTCAGCCTGCAGGCCGCCCAGAAAGCCTTCGTCGACATCAAGGGCATGTCTCTGTTCGATCGCATGTAGATTTGTAGGAGCGGGCTGTGGGAGCGGGCCCCGCCCGCGAAAGGGTGGCGTCCAGCCACCCGGCAGGATCCCAGAGAATTCTTTTCTACGCGTTCAAACAGGTCTCTGGCATCCCGCCGGCAAGCTTCGCTTGCCTTTCGCGGGCAGGGCCCGCTCCCACAAGTGAGGGTCCACAACCGTCAGGAGAGAGGCGCGAGCGCCTCGACCAACTGGCTGAGGAACTGCAGCCCTTCGGAAAACAATCCCTGCAGGAAGCGGCCGAAATCGGTCATCAGTACCAGCAGCAGAAACAGCCCCAGGGTCAGCGAGGTGGGGAAGCCCACCGAGAACACGGTGAGCTGGGGCGCCGAGCGGTTAAGGATGCCCAGCGACAGGTTGACGATCAGCAGCGCCGCCACCAGCGGCAACGCCAGCAGCAGACCGGATACGAAGATGGTGCCGCCGTAGCGCACCAGCATCTCGAAGCCATTGGGGTTAAGCCCGCTGGTGCCCACCGGCAGGGTCTGGAAGCTGGTGGCCAGGGTGTCGATCACGATCAGATGGCCGTTCACCGCCAGGAACATCAGCAGCGTGATCATGTAGAACAGCCGCGACAAAATCATGGTGTTGGCGCCGTCCGGGCTTACGAAAGTGGCGAACGCCAGCCCCATCTGCAGGCCGATGAATTCCCCCGCCGCCTGCACCACCGTGAACATCACCCGCAGCGCCAGGCCCATGGCGACGCCGATCAGCGTTTGCTCCATGACGATGCCGAGCCCGGCCCAGGACCACACCGGCGCCGCGGGCAGGGGCGGCAGGGCCGGTGCCACCACGATGCACAGCAACGCCGCCAGGCCGATCTTGACCCGGTTGGGCACGGCGCTGTGGCCGAGCAGCGGCGCCGCCATGAAAAAGCCCGTCAGGCGCATGAACGGCCACAGAAAGGCGGTGAGCCAGGCGTGCAGTTGGTCAAAGGAGACATCGACCATGGCGTGGGCTCAGGAAACCAGGAACGGAATGTTCTGGAACAGGGTGCGGGTGAAATCGATGATCAACGACAGCAGCCAGGGGCCGGCGATGATCAACACCGCGAACACGCCCAGGATCTTGGGAATAAACGACAGCGTCATCTCGTTGATCTGGGTGGCGGCCTGGAACAGGCTCACCAGCAGGCCGATCAGCAGTGCGGTGAGCAGCAGCGGGGCGCCCAGGTAGAGGGTGACCATCATCGCCTGGTAGGCGATCGACATTACCGTTTCGGGGGTCATACGAAAAAGCTCTCCGCCAGGGATCCGATAATCAACTGCCAGCCGTCCACCAGCACGAACAGCATCAGCTTGAACGGCAGCGAGATGGTCGCCGGCGGCACCATCATCATGCCCAGTGCCATCAGCACGCTGGCCACCACCAGATCAATGATCAGAAACGGAATAAAAATGGTGAAGCCGATCTGGAAAGCGGTTTTCAATTCGCTGGTGACGAAGGCGGGCAGCAGCACGCGGAACGGCAGATCCTCCGGCCCGGCCATGGGGCCCACCTCGGCGAGCCGGGCGAACAGGGCGATGTCCGGCTCGCGGGTCTGCGCCAGCATGAACTCACGGAACGGCTGGGCGCCGCGCTCCACGAACTCGGGGAATTCAATCTGTTCCTGCTCCAGCGGTACCCAGGCCTGGTCGTAGACCTTGTTGAACACCGGTGACATCACGAAGAAGGTGAGGAACAGCGTCAGCCCCAGCAGCACTTGGTTGGGCGGCGCCGATTGCGTGCCCATGGCGGTGCGCAGCAGGCTGAGCACGATGATGATGCGGGTGAAGCAGGTCATCATCAGCAGCACCGCCGGCAGGAACGCCAGGCTGCTGAGCAGCAGCAGGGTCTGGAGCTTGATCGACCATTGCTGGCCGCCGCCGGCGGTGGGCTCGCTGGTGATGCCGGGGATCGTCGCCTGGCCCCAGGCCAGGTCGGGCAGCGCGCAGATCAGCGCCAGTGCCAGCCAGGGCAGGGCGCGGCGCAGCGTGCCGGGCGACCGGAGCGTGCTCATCGTGGTTTCCCCGGGCCGCCGCGCAGGTTGGCTTTCAACGCCTGGGCGAAACGGCCGGCGAAGCCGTCTTCCGGATTAACCGCCTGGCTGGTGGGCGCCGGCTCGGGTGCCGGCGGCCGCTCCGGGGCCGGCCGCTCGTGCAGCTTGGTGACCTTGCCGCCGCCCACGCCCAGCACCAGCCAGGTGTCTTCCAGCTCCAGCACCACCACCCGTTCCTTGGCGCCCACCGCGCGGCTGGCCACCACTTTCAGGGTCTGGCCGGCGGCCGTCTGGCCCGGGCCGAAGCGCTTGAGCAGCCAGCCGCACAGCAGGATAAGCCCCACCATGGCGACCAGCACCAGCGCGGTCTTGCCGAACGCCGCCATGCCCAGCATGGCGTCGCCGCCGGCCTGCACCGCCTCGATGCCGGTCTTGGTCTGGGCGTCGGCGCTGCTCATCGGTTGAGCTTCTGAACCCGTTCGGAGGGGGTGATGATCTCGGTGATGCGGATGCCGTATTTGTCTTCCACCACCACCACTTCACCCTGGGCGATCAGGTAGCCGTTGATCAGGATGTCCATGGGCTCGCCGGCCAGGCCGTCCAGTTCCACCACTGAGCCCTGCGCCAGTTCCAGCAGCTGCTTGATGGTGATGCGGGTGCGCCCCAGCTCCACGCTCAGCTTGACCGGAATATCCATGATCATTTCCAGGTCGCGGGCGTCGCCGGTGCCGGTGCCGGCGTCGAACGGCTTGAACACCCGGTCGTCGGCATTGCGCGCCGGCGCGTCCCCGGCATCGCCGGTGCCACCGCCTTCGGCCGCTTCCTGTTCGGCGAGCGCCTCGGCCCAGGGATCGGCGTCGTCGCCGCCGGTCTCTTCGCCCTGCTGTTCGGCCATGGCCTTTTCCCAGTCGTCGTCGCTGGCGTTTTGATCGGGTTTGTTGGGATCAGTCATTGCTCGGCTTCCTCGGTGCCGCCGCCGCATGGGCGTTGGCGTGGTCGATGACGCGCTGTACGCGCAGCGCCCGTTGTTCGTCGCGGCTGCCGTAATCGCATTCCAGCACCGGCACGCCGTCCACGCGGGCGGTGACGGTGTCGGGCAGATCGATGGGCAGCACATCGCCCTGCTTGAGGCTCATTACCTGGGAGATGCGGCTGGGCACGTTGACGAACTCGGCCACCAGCTCCACCTCCGAACGGCGGATTTCCCCCGCCATGCGATGGCTGAACGCCTGATCGCCGGCGTCGCGGCCATCGGCGATCGGGTTATTGAGCTGCTCGCGCAGCGGCTCGATCATCGAGTAGGGCATGCACACCTGGAAGTCGCTGGCCAGGTTGCCCACTTCCAGATGGAAGGTGGTGTTGACGATGATCTCGTTGGGCGAGTTGGTGATGTTGGCGAACTTGGCCTGGATCTCGGAACGCAGGTAGCTGATCTCCAGCGAGTACACCGACTTCCAGGCGTCCTGGTAGGCGTCGATGGCGAGCTTGAGCAGGCGCTGGATAATGCGCTGTTCGGTATTGGTGAATTCGCGCCCCTCGGACTTGGTGACGAAGCGGCCGTCACCGCCGAACAGGTTGTCCACCACCATGAACACCAGGCTGGGCGGGAACACCACCAGCCCGGTGCCGCGCAGCGGCTTCATGGCGATCAGGTTCAGGTTGGTGGGCACCGGCAGATTGCGCGCGAAGTCCTTGAAGCTCTGGTAGCGCACCGAATCCACGGTGATGTCCGCGCTGCGCCGGATCAGGTTGAACAGGCTGACCCGGAAATGGCGCGCGAAGCGTTCGTTGATGATGTCCAGGCTGTGCAGGCGCTCGCGGATGACCCGGTGCTGGGACGCGGGGTCATAGGGGCGCAGGCGCGGCTCCTTGCTGGCCGGCGACTCGTCGTCACCGCCGGGCCCGTTGAGCAGCGCATCGATTTCTTCCTGGGATAGCAGATCGTCTTGTGCCATTGGCGTCCACCCGGTTTATTGCACGATGAACTCGGTGAAGAGCACATCATCCACTTGCAGTTCGGGCTGGCCGTCGTCGCGCGGCTGGGCGAACAGCTCGAGAATCTCGGCCTTGAGCGATTCCTTGCCCTGCTGCGTGGCCACGGTTTGCGAGCTCTGCCCGGACAACAGCATCAGCATGCGGCTGCGCAGTTGCGGCATGTGCTCGAGCAGGTAGCTCTCGGTCTCGGTGTCGGCGACCTGCAGGGACAGGCCCACGTACAGCAGCCGCTGGCCGCACAGCTCGCCCTGCAGATTGACGGTGAACGGTTCCAGCTTGACGTAGAGCACCGGCCGGGGCGCTTCCACCTGCTCCACGGTCTCTTCATCGTCGTCGTCGCTGTCATCGGACAGCAGCAGGTACATATTGATGGCCACCAGAGCGCCGAGCAGGATCACCATCAAGGCGATCAACCATCCAAGTTTGCTCGACCGGTTCGGGGAATCCGCCATGGGTTGTGCCTTCCATCCTGAATAAGGGTTGCCGTTTCAGAGTGCAGTATGCCGCCGGCGCGGGCGCCGGCATGGCCGGAAAAGGCCCCGCTAAAGGGCCTATCTTTGGCGTTTAGTGAACAGGCCCTAGGCGTACAGATCCACGCCGCCGGTGTCGCCGCCGATGATGCGGCTCACCGGCACGCTCTCTTCAGTGGCGGCGGGCTCGCCGGCCAGGCCGTCACCGCCCGGGGCGCCGCCGCGCTGGCCGGGCTGGCCGTCGCCGTTACCGGCGAACCCCTGGCGGTGCTCGCCGACCATCGCTTCACCCAGGGCGATGCCCTGTTCGGCCAGCGCTTCCCGCAGTTGCGGGATGGCCTGCTCCACCGCGCCGCGCACCGTGGAATGGCTGGAGAAGAAATGCGCCTGGGCACCCTGGTCGTCGAGTTTCAGGCTCACCGAAAGCGGCCCCAGCTCGCGCGGGTTGAGGTGCAGCTCCATGTGCTGGTCGCCGCGTTGCGCCAGGCCCACCATCTGCTGGCCCAGTTGCTGCTGCCAGGGCGCGCTGGCCACCGGCGCCTGCAACGTGAATTGGGCGGCGGGGCCGGTGGCGCCGGCCGCGCCGGTCTGGCCGCCGGCGGCGCCGGTGGCGCCCATCACGCCGGCGTTCTGAGCACCGCCTTCCTGGTTAGCGCCGAGGCGCGTGTCCAGGCGTGACCGCTCCAGGGTGCCGTTCAAGGCCTGGGCGTCGCTGGCCCAGGCGGGCATCGCCGGCTTGGCCTCGCCGGTGGCGGCGGGGGCCGGGCTCAGGGTGTCGCCGGCGGCGCCGTCAGTGGGCAGGGCGGAAACGGTGGCCGGCCGGTTGAGGGCGTCCGGCGCGCGCATCACTGGCAGTGCCTGCGCCGTGTTTTTCGAGGCGGCGGCGGTCAGCGGTGCGGGCACGGCCAGGCCGCCGGTCATCGGGTTAGCGGCGCCGTTGTCCGCGGCGTGCTCGACCAAATCCCGGATGGCGTTTTCTTCGCTTACGCCGGCGCCGGCCAGTTCAGCCAACGGGGCCTTTTGAGCGGGCAGGACGTCGCCGTCACCGGTTTTGAGCCGGCTGCCGGCCAGCGCTTCCAGAGCGTTGCGCAGGGCGTCGCTGGCTTCGCCGGTGAGCGGGCGGTCGCCGCCGGCATCGAGCAGCGCCAGGGCGGCCTCGCCGCTGGCGCCGTCCGATTCGGACGCGGACAGCAGTTTCGCCGCCGCATCCCGCAGCGAGCCGGCGAAGGCCTCGCCGTCGGCGGTCGCCGGTTGCCCGGTGGCGCCGGTCTTGGCGAGGTTCTGGCTAAGCAAGGCGGTGATATCCATGGGTTATCCTCCCGTCAGTCCCGGCGCACGCGGCGGGCCATCGCGTTGTTGGTCAATTCGTCGTTGTCGCGCAGTTCGCGGCGTTGTTCCTGGCGGCGCTCCTGCTCGGCGCGGCGCGCGGCCAGGGTGTCGTAGGACGACAGCTGGCGTTGCCGTTGCTGCCAGTGTTGCTGGCTGGCGGCCACTTTTTCCTGCTGCTGGTCGAGCGCCTGCAGGGCTTTGTCGATGGCGTCGTCCAGGGAGCGGATGAAGCGCCGGTAGTTGGCCAGGGTGGCGGCGTCGATGCCCCGGCTCATGGCGTCCTGCAGCCGCCGGCAGTACTCGTGCCGGTAGCGTCGCAGGGCGTCCAGCTGCGCGGCGCTCTGCGCCTGGCCACGGCGGTCGTCGGCCAGGTTGCGGCCGGCGTGGTCGCGGGCTTTGCGGCTTTGCTCGATTAATGTGTCCAGCGGGTTGGACGCGTTCATGGCACACCTCCAAGCAAGGCACCCAGTGCCTGTTGCGAATCATCGATATCGGCGCGCTCGCCGATACCCTGCTGCAAAAAGTGTTCAATCGAGGGGTACAGCTCCACCGCCCGGTCCAGCGCCGGGTCATGGCCGGGGCTGTAGGCGCCCACACTGATCAGATCGCGGTTGCGCTGGTAGCGCGAGAACAGCTGCTTGAACTGCTGCGCGCGCTGCTGCTGCCCGCCGCCGACGATGGCGGTCATGGCGCGGCTGATCGAGGCTTCGATGTCGATGGCCGGGTAGTGGCCGGACTCCGCCAGGGTCCGTGACAGCACTACGTGGCCGTCGAGGATGGCGCGCGCGGAATCGGCGATCGGGTCCTGCTGGTCGTCGCCTTCGGTCAACACGGTGTAGAAGGCGGTGATCGAGCCGCCGCCGGTTTCGCCGTTGCCGGCGCGCTCCACCAGCCCCGGCAGTTTGGCGAACACCGACGGCGGATAGCCCTTGGTGGCCGGCGGTTCGCCGATCGCCAGGGCGATTTCCCGTTGCGCCATGGCGTAGCGGGTCAATGAATCCATGATCAGCAACACGCTGAGGCCGGCGTCGCGGAAATGCTCCGCCACCCGGGTGGCGTAGGCGGCGCCCTGCAGCCGTTGCAGCGGCGAGGTGTCGGCCGGGGCGGCCACCACCACCGAGCGGCGGCGGCCTTCCTCGCCAAGAATATTGTCGATGAAGTCTTTTACTTCCCGGCCCCGCTCGCCGATCAGGCCCACCACGATTACGTCGGCGCCGGTGTAGCGGGCCATCATGCCCAGCAGCACGGATTTGCCCACGCCGGAGCCGGCGAACAGGCCCATGCGCTGGCCCCGGCCGATGCTGAGCAGGGTATTGATGGCGCGGATGCCGACGTCGATCTGGGTGTCGATGGGCGCCCGCGCCAGCGGGTTCATGGGCGGCGAGGCCAGGGTGCCGTGCGGCACGTCATCCAGCGGCGCGCCGCCGTCCAGCGGGCGGCCGTTGCCGTCCACCACCCGGCCCAGCAGCGCGTCGCCGAGCGGGAAGCGGCGCGCGCCGGTGTCTTCCCCGTCGCCCAGCGGGAACACCCGGGCGCCCGGTACCAGGCCGCTGATCTCCGCCAGCGGCATCAGAAACAGCTTGTCCCCGGAGAACCCCACCACTTCCGCTTCGGCGAAGTCCGGCCGGTCGCTGCCCGGCGCCGTGATCTCGATGCGGCAAGCGCTGCCCAGCGGTGTGCGCAGGCCCACCGCTTCCAACACCAGGCCGGTGGCGCGCACCACCCGGCCGCTGGCCTGGTAGTGGGGCGCCGTCGCCACGCGCCGGGTGACGCTGTTGAGCGTGCGGCGCCATTGCGCCTGATGGAGGTTCTCGGCGCTGGTCATGGTTGTTCCCCGCCGTCGTCGCCGCCGGCTTGCGGCCGGCGGCTGCGCCGCCGCACCCGCGCCGCCAGGTTTTCCCAGCGGCTTTCCAGGGTGGCGTCGAGCTCGCCGCTGGGGCTGGTAACCCGGCAGCCGCCGCGGCTGAGCTGATCGTCCGGGTGCAGTTTCCAGCCGGCGGCGTGGAATTCCGCGTGCAGCTCCTGTTCCACCAGCGCCAGGTCGTCGGGGTGCAGCCACAGTCGGGTTTTGCCGTTGAGCGCCGGTTCTTCGTGAATCAGGGTGCGCACCAGGTTAAGAATCTCGGCGGGCTCTTCGCGCAGCGCGTCGCCGGCCAGCTGGCGGCCGGTGGCCAGGGCCAGGTCCACCAGGTCCTCGGCGATGGCGTGGTCCAGGTCGGCCAGGGCGCGGCGGAATTCGTCCACCAGATCGGCCAGCGGCGCCAGGGCTTCCTGGCGCTGGCGGGCGGTTTCGTGCTCGCCGGCGCGGCGGCCTTCTTCCAGCCCCTGGGCGTGGCCTTCCTGGCGGCCGGCCTCGAAGCCTTCCCGGTGGCCTTCCCGGCGTGCTTCCTCACGGGCTTCATTGCGCAGCGCCTGCAGCTCGGCCTGATGCTGAAACGCCTTGCGCTGTTCCGCGTCGACCGCGGCCGGGCGGGCGGCGCCCGGGTCGCGGGCACTGTCCAGTTCCCCCATCCGCCAGCGGCGCCAGCTTGAGTGGGCGCTAGACATAGGCATCGTCCCCGCCGGTCAGCACGATTTCGCCGTTGTCCGCCAGGCGGCGCACCACCTGCAGAATGGCTTTCTGTTCGCTCTCCACCTGCGACACGCGGATCGGACCGCTGGCTTCCATGTCCTCGCGCAGCAGGGTGGCGGCGCGGGTCGACATGTTGCGCAGGAATTTCTCTTTGAGTTTTTCGTCGGAGCCTTTCAGCGCCACCATCAGCGCGTTGGTGTTGATCTCCTTGAGCAGCAGCTGGATGCCGCGGTCGTCCACGTCGAGCAGGTTTTCGAACAGGAACATCTCGTCGATGATCTTCTGCGCCAGGTCCTCGCTGTGCGCGCGCACCGTTTCGATCACGGTTTCCTCGGCGCTGGAGTTCATCAGGTTGAGAATCTCGGCGGCGGTGCGGGCGCCGCCCATCTTGCTGCGCTTGAGGTTCTGGCCGTCGAGCATGCCGCCGAGCACTTCGGTGAGCTCCTGCAGGGCGGCGGGCTGCACGCCGCTGAACGTGGCGATGCGCAGTACCACGTCGTTGCGCAGCTTGTCGTCGAAGTACTCCAGCACGTCGGCGGCCTGGCGCCGTTCCAGATGGACCAGAATGGTGGCGATGATCTGCGGGTGTTCGTCGCGGATCATCTCGGAAACGATGTTGGCTTCCATCAGGTTGAGGGCGTCGATGCCGGAATTGGCGCCATTCTGTTCGAGGATGTCCTCGAGCAGGCTGGAGGCGCGTTCGTTGCCCAGCGCCTTGGTCAGCACCGAGCGGATATGGTCGCTGGAATACAGGTTCAGCGCCGCGAACTGCTCCGACTCGTCATAGAAATCGTCCAGCACCTGGCGCATCTGGTCGTGGGAGATGTTCCCCAGCTTGGCCATTTCCTGGCTGACTTCCTGCACTTCGCGGGCGGACAGATGCTTGAATACCTCGGCGGCACTGTCTTCATCCAGGGCCAGTAACAGCACGGCGGCCCGCTGGGTGTTGTTGAGCTCAGTCATTCCGATTCATCCAGTTACGCACGATCATCGCCACCATGGCCGGATCTTCCTGGGCCATGTCCTGGAGGTCCTGGCGGTTCTGTTCGTAGGCCGAGGAGCGGCGCCGGCGGCGGCGCGGCGCCACCGGCTCGGGCTCGTCCCCGGCCTCGTCGGCGGCGGCCGGCGCCGGTGACGGGGCCTGTGCCTGGGCCGGACGCGCCGCCGGTGCCGGGGCCTGCCGGGCGTAGCGCTTGAGCATCGGCCGCAGCACCAGCAGGAACAGCAGCAGCGCGGCCAGGCCCACCAGCAACCAACGGCCCATGGAGAACAGGAAGTCCTGCCAGAACGGGTCCTGCCACCAGGCGCGCTGTTGGTCCTCGGGTTCCACCCGGGTGAAGGGGCTGTTGACCACTTCCAGGCCGTCGCCGCGCTCCGCGGAGAAGCCCATCGCCTGGCGGGCCAGTTGATTGATGCGCGTCAGTTGTTCCTCGCTGAGCGGCTCCGCCGTCGGTTGGCCGTTGTCGTCGACGCCCTGGCGGTAGTCCACCACCACCGCCACGGACAGCCGTTCCACCTGGCCGCGCTCGTGCTGAACATGGGTGATGTTGCGGTCCACCTCGTAATTGATCACGTCTTCGTGGTTGAGGCGTTTGGTGGCGTTGTCGTCGTCCTGGGTGTTTTCACCGTCCTGCTGATCGTCACCTTGCTGCACCGGTGAGGCCGCCGTGCCGGGGGGCGTATTGGTCAGCGCGCCGGGCACGCCTTGGGCGAGCTCCTCGCCGCCGCTGTAGACGGCCCGGGTCTGGCTGCTGCGCACCGCCGCCGGGTTGCCGCCCTGGTTGGGCCCGTAGCGTTCGTTGGTTTCCTCGCGGCGGGCGAAATTCACTTCCGCGGTGACCTGGGCGCGTACGTTCTCGGCGCCCAGGATCGGCGCCAGAATGCTCTCGATGCGCTGGCGGTAGACGCGCTCCACTTCGCGCACGTATTCCAGCTGGGTGCCGTCCAGGCCGCCGCCGCTGCCGGACGGGCGCGACAACAGGCGGCCGGCCTGATCCACCACGGTGACGTCTTCCAGGGCCAGCTCGGGCACGCTGCTGGACACCATGTGCACGATGGCATCGACCTGACCGTCACCCAGTGCGCGGCCCGCTTCCAGGGTCAGCACCACGGACGCCTTGGCGGGCTCGCGGTCGCGGATAAACACCGACGGCTTGGCCATGGCCAGATGCACCCGGGCCCGCGATACCGGGCCGAGTGCTTCGATGGAGCTGGCCAGCTCGCCCTGTAAACCACGCTGAAAATTCACCTGCTCGGCGAACTGGCTGATCCCGAACGCCTGCTCGTCCATGATCTGAAAGCCCACGTTGCCGCCTTCCGGCAGCCCCTGCTCGGCAAGCTGCAGACGCAGTTTGTGCACCTGATCGCCGGGCACCATCAGGGCGCGACCGCCCTGGCTGAATTGGTAGGGCACCGCGCGGCTTTCCAGTTCACTGATGATGCGGCCGCCGTCGGCTTCGCTGAGGTTGCTGTAGAGCACGCGGTATTCCGGTGCGCTGGCCCACATCAGCATGGCGGCGACCAGGGCGATCACCGCCGCCCCGGCCACCAGCAACGGCACCAGCGGGTTGGCACGCAGACGCGCCAGCATCTGCTCGATGCCGTTGTTGTCCGGGCGGGTCTCGCCGTTGCTCATGCGGGCCCCCCGGGGAGACGGGAATAGTGTTGAAAAGGCATTGCTGCTTTCCGGTGGTATTGCGACGCATGCCATTATGAGCAGCGCCGGAACACACAAAGGAAAGAAAAGCCCGCCTTTTTGCCGTCATTTGACCGCTTGGGTCATGGCGGGGGCTGGTAATCTTGCGGTTCAGATAACGGGTAACCCAGAGCCAGACGTTATGAGCATACCGACCATCAATCCGGCCATGCAGGCCGCGCTCAACCAGATGCAGGACCTCGCCGGGCAGGCGGCCGGCGCCGTGCCCCGGGCCGGCGGGCAGAACCTGGACACCACCGTGGGCAGCGGCGGCTTCAGCGAGGCGCTGCAATCCAGCCTGGAGCGCATCAACCAGATGCAGACCGACGCCGGCGACAAAGCCAAGGCGTTCCAGGCCGGTGAGCCCGGCGTGTCGCTGCACGACACCATGATCACCAGCCAGAAAGCCAGCATCGCCTTCGAGATGGGCGTGCAGATGCGCAATCGGCTGGTGTCCGCCTATAAAGACGTTATGAATATGCAAGTGTGAAGACAGTTAACGGTTAATAGTTAACAGTTAATAGCTGAAGAGCGGGCCGTGCCGGGGGCGCGGCCCGAGCTTAGACCTCCAGGCTGAAGAGGCGGCCTTTTACTTCTTCGAGGCGTTGGGCGGCGTTGAGGGCCTCTTCCGGGGGGATCTGGCGGATCAGTTCGCCGTTTTCCCGGTCGATCAGGCGAATGATGGTGCGCCCGGAATCCTCGCTCAGCTGAAACTCCACGCCGTAGCGGCGCAGCACTTCGTTGATCTGCTGGACCGGTTTGACCAGCTCCTCCCGTTCTACCATCCGACCTTCCGAGTCGCTCTCCTGCACCGCGCCGCCGGCGGCGGGCAGCTGTGCCAGCACTTTTTCCACGCGCTGACGCGCGGCCAGGTAGGAGAACTGCGAAGGCAGGGATGAAACGCTGTTGTTGTCCACGGGCGTGGTCATGGGCGGGCCCTCAGCCGATAGTTATATGCACAGGTTTGTACCTGTATCGGCCGCCACGCCCATAACTTTATGCCGCCACCGGCCCAGGCGGGTGGTGGCGGGTTTGTGGGAGCGGGCCCAGCCCGCGAAAGGCCGGCAACGCCGGCCGGCAAAGGTTGCCCCGCAGGATCCCGGAGCCCTAAGCCGGCTGGAACCGATAAGCCTCCAGCACCGCGGCGATTCGCTGGGGATCAATGTCCTCGGCGATACGAAATACCCCGGCGGTCTCCGCCGACTCTTCTTCCACCAGGAACTCGAGCACGGCGTGATAATGTGGCCGATTCCAGAAATCGTGGATGAACAGACGCGTCTCGCCGGGTTGGTCCGCGACGTTCAGGGTATGACGGATCGCATTCAGCACGCAGGCGACGCGGAAACGGCCGTCCACCAGTATCAGGTCGAAGGCCTGATCGTGACGGTGGATGGCTTCACCGTAGGCCGGGAAGCGGTGACGGGCCGCATCCGAAACGGGGAAACCCCACTCCTTGGTGGGGCCGATGTCCTCGGCGTGGACCTGGCAGGCTTCGCCGAGACGCTGCTTGAGCCCGTCCACCCAGGCGGCGTCGCTTTCCACGCCGTGTACGGTCAGCCCGGCCTGGCAGGCCCACACCGTGGAGCCGCCGGAGCCGAACTCGAAGTAGCGCCCGGCCCGCTCCAGACTCTTTTTGAACAGCGCTTTTTCCGCCTCGGACATAAAGGGCGCGTCGGGAATGTCCGGCGTCCGTGGCGACGGAGCGTCACCGTTCAGATCGGCCAGGTAGCGCGCCGCCTGCGTTTCGTCCACCTCGCTGAGCAGGGCATAGGCCAGATCCTGGATGCCGTAGACGGTATGCAGCAAGAACGCGAGCCGCGTCTTGCGGTTTTGGTCCAGTTCCGCCAGACGCGAGGGCACCGGCAGCAGGAGCGCCTTGGCGGTCCTCAGCTCCGAGGCCTGGCGTTGCGGGCCCAGATGTTCCGGCAGGTGACTGTGATGCCGGACAGGATCGAGCCGGTAGAGGCGGAAGCCGTGTTCGCCGGCCCACTGGCACAGCCCGGCAAGGTCCGGCTGGTTCTCCGGTCCGGGGCCGAAGCAGACGGTGGCCTGGATCAGCAGGGTTTGCTCCAGGGCGCGGGCGCCGTTACGCAGGGTGGCGAGGCTGTCGTTGCGGTGGTCCAGCACCAGCCAGTCCAGGCTGGGCAACCCCTCGATGCTATCCAGCGTTACCGTGTTCACCGGCAACTCGGTGAGTACCCGGGCGCCCTGTCCGGCGCCCTCCGCGGGTCGCAGGGTGGCGCTGAACGCCGGGTCCAGGCAGGCGTAGTGGACCGCCGGGTTACCGTCGCCGAGGGTGGTTTGCGGGAAAACCTGCAGGCCGTCGCGTTGACCGTCCGCCTGCGCCGCATGCTCACCCAGCGGATCGAACACCAGCAACTCGAAGGCGCCCAGCGGTAGCAGTGAGTCCGCCGCGCCGGTTGCCAGCAGCTGCCCGCCGTTATCCAGGGCAACGATCTTACCGCTGAAATCAAACTGGAATCGGCCGGCGTTTTCCCGCCGTGCCGCCGCCTTTGCCAGGGTCACAGATGGCAGGATCGGCTCCGGTACCGGAAGCGCCTGATCCTCGAAGTGCCCGGTGCCGTCCTGACTGAATGTCAGAGCGGCGGGTGGCAGGTCGCGGCAATAGCGCTGCCAGATGCCCCGCAGGGCGGCGCTCAGGTGGGCGGCGAAGCGGGGTGCGTCGCACACCGGGGACCGCATCAGGGTATCGCGAAGATGGCGCCGCACCGTGGCCAGATTGTCCAGGTCGCCGGCCAGATCGCGGGCCCGGGCGCGGTAGGCGTCCCAGCTGTCCACCACCAGTTCCGGCAGGCCCGCGTTGACCAGGTGGGAGGCGGCATGCCGGCCGGCGAAGGTAGGGCCGGGCAGGGTGATCACCGGCACCCCCATCAACAGCGCTTCGCAGGTGGTCAGGCCGCCGGAGTAGGGCCAGGGGTCCAGGGCGATGTCGATGCGGTTGTAGGTGTCCAGGAAGGCGATGTGATTCTCGGGGCCTTCAAGGAGAACGCGCTGCCGGACAATACCGTGGTGCTCAAACTGCTCGTGGATGTGTTCGCAGAAGTCCGCGTCCCCGTACTGGGCACCTTTTAAAAGAAGCCTGCTTTCCGGGATCTCATCCATGACGCGGGCCCACTCCTTGACCAGCGGCCCGTTAATCTTAGCGGGGTTGTTCAGACAACCGAAGGTTACATACCCATTGCTCAGCGCGGGCAGGGCGGCGACCGCCGGCGCATAGTGCGGTGCCTGATAACAGATATAGTCATCGGGCATGCGGATAAGCTTCTCCAGATACTGATCGTCATATCCTGACGGCGTTTCCACGGAGTCGGTAATCAGATAGTCGATGGCGTCCAGGCCCGTAGTGTTGACCAGCCCGCCGACCCATTTGACCAGCAGCGGCGCGGGCTCACCGGCCAACAGGCGCAGACGGTTGCCGTCGGTGTGGCCGTTCAGGTCGATCAGGATGTCCACCTGATCATCACGAATCACCGCATCCAGCGCTTTACGCGGCAAGGTAGCCACCTGATGCCAACGGCTTGCGATCCGCCGCAAACGCTCGCTGATATGATCTTCGGTATTGCTTGTCGCGTAGGCGACCAGTCGGAAATCCTCCGCTGGAAGTTGTTCCAGAGCGGCGGTGATCATCTGCCCTACGGGGTGGCTGCGTAAGCCGGAGGAAAGCAAGCCGATAGTGAGAGGACGGGCTTCATCACGGTCGACCCCATGCGGTCGCGCGGGTCTGGGCTTGGGCTGGAACGTGTCGCGCCACTGATGCACCAATTGCTGGATGTTCTCCTGGCTCAAGGCCGGGTTGTAGTGGGCGTTAAAAATGCGATTGGAAAAGGCGACCGCGTGCTGCGGGTAGAGTCTCAGTGCCTCGCCGTAGTGATGCTCTGCTTCCTCGAAGAGACCCATGTCGTTGTACGTCGAACCCACGAGGTTGTGGTAGTCCGGGTTGTTGCTTTGCAGGTCGATCAAGCGCCGGCAGTCGGCTAGCAGGCCTCCCATCTTGCGGGCCCGTCCACGGATTTTGATCCGGCGGTAGAGGATATCCGCGTTGTTGCTGTCCGCCTTCCACGCCTGGTCGATACATGTGACCGCCGCCTTGTGGTCATTCATGGTTTGCCAGGCCTCGGCCAGTTGCACATGGGTGTAGGCGTGCTCGGGCCGTAGCCGCGCGGCCTGCTCTAGCCGGGTCACCGCGGCGCGCCAGTTTTTCAGCGCCAGGTGGCACTTTCCCAATAAGTACAAGGTCTGCGCGTTATCCGCATCGTGCTCAAGCGAGGTTTCCAGGGCCGGTAAAGCCTCCTGAGGGCGGCTTTGGTTCAACCTCGCCGCGCCGAGGCCCTGCCAGGCCATGGCATCGCGCCGGTCACGCTCGACCAGGGCGAAGGCCAGCTTCTCGGCTTCGATAAAGTTGCCTGCGTGGTAGGCACGCGCGAATTGTTTTGCGGACATATCCGGACCCCGGTTACACGGAAAGATGGCATTGCAATCAGCCTAGCAAGCGCGCGGCAGGGGTAATGGCCGGAATAGGCGGGGTGTGAGGGGCTATTCGTGCGGTTTGATAGATAAAAAAAGGGCCCCGGAAAGGGGCCCTCTGGCGGTACCGGAACCGGCTTAACCCAGCAGGGAAAGCACGCTCTGGGGTACCTGGTTGGCCTGTGCCAGGACGGAAGTGCCGGCCTGCTGCAGGATCTGCGCGCGGGTCATGTTGGACACTTCCACCGCGTAGTCGGCATCTTCGATGCGCGAACGTGCGGCGGACAGGTTGGTTTCGGTGGTGCTCAGGTTGGTGATCGCGGAATCGAAGCGGTTCTGCATGGCACCCATTTCGGAGCGCAGGCTGTCCACGTCGCTGAGCGCGGAGTCCAGGGCGGCCAGCGGGTTCTCGGTGGCTACCTGGGTGGCGTCGTCGGTGATACCGCTCACCGCTTTGGCGTCAGCCGCTACGGTGTAGCTGATGGTGGCGGAATTGGTGCCGTCGGCCGGGGTGCCGCTCAGTTCTGCTTCGTAGTAGCTGACTTCGCCGGCGTTCTCATTCTTCACGAAGGCGTTACCGGCATCGTCGATTACCAGGCTGTTGGTGCCGTCAGCGACCGGGGTGCCGGTTACGGTGCCCGCGGTGATATCGGCGGCTTCAACTTCCAGGTCACCGGAAGTGGTGGAAGCGGTTGCAACCACGGAGTAGCTCTCGCCACCCACGTCGATAGTGTCGCCGTCGGCAGGCGCTTCAGCCAGGCGGGTGTTCACGTTGAAATCGTCCAGACCCAGGGTCTCGGCGTTGATTTCCTTCAGGTTCATGGTGATCTGCTCACCATCGTTGGCGCCGACCTGGATGGAGAATTCCTGGTCTTCAGCCAGCACTTTCACGCCGTTGAAGTTGGTTTCTTCGGAGATACGGTCGATCTCGCCCAGGCGCTGGGTGATTTCGTCCTGGATGGAGTTCAAATCTTCCGGAGAGTTGGTGTCGTTCTGTGCCTGAACCGTCAGCTCACGGATGCGCTGCAGGTTGTCGTTCACCTGGTTGAGCGCGCCTTCAGCGGTCTGCGCCACGGAGATGCCGTCGTTGGCGTTACGCTGAGCCTGACCCAGGCCAGTGGTCTGGGCGGTCATGCGGTTGGCGATGGCCTGGCCGGCGGCGTCGTCAGCGGCGCTGTTGATACGCAGGCCGGAGGACAGACGCTCCATGGAGGTCTGCAGAGCACTCTGGGATTTGCCCAGGTTCTGTTGGCCGATCATGGCCGTGATGTTGGTGTTGATAACTGACATAGCAAATGTCCTTTTGTGATTCACCGTTTGGTTTGAGAGCAACGGCGCTGGCCGTTACACCGTCTTTCGGCGGATTCGCGTTTCGCTTTAGGGTTGGCGGCAAAAAGTTTTGCGGTTAAAGCCGCGCCGGGGTGTGCCGATAAGCAAGGCTGTTAGCGAGGCGAAGGCGAGGGATATCGGTATGACGTCGCAGGACGATGCATTCAGTCGGGTGGAGCATCCCCCGGAGATACAGGATTTGCTGGAACATCTGACCCAGCCGGGGGCGGCGTCGCTGGCGTTGGATAAGACCGGTGGCGAGCCGATGCCGGTGGTGGTGTTCGAGGTGAACCCGGGTGAGAGCCTGCTGCTGGATATCAGCGCGATCCGGCATATCGCCGCGGATTTGCGCCGTGGCGCCGGCTTCCGGCTGATGGGGCTGGCCCGCGGCGGGGTATTGCGCACACCTTTATTAAGCGCGGACATGTGTTTCGAGCGTGACGACAGGATGCTGTGCCGTTGCGATTACCCGCCGGAGATGGAGATTCTGCAGCGCCGCGATACCTTCCGTGCCGAGCTGCGGCTGGGCATGGAGGTGGGCGTGGTGCTGCGTGACCGGGAAAGCGGCCTGTCCGCCCAGGGCGATCTGCGCGATCTGTCCTTGCAGGGCTGTCTGGTGGAGCTGTCGGCCAGCGCCATGACCGCGCTGATGTCCAACGCGGCGGTGTTCGAGCTGGAGCTGTTTTTCCCCAACGGCACCCGGTTCTTGGTGCGTGGCAGCCCGCGCCACCAGAAGGCGGACGCGCAGCGGGGCCTGGTCAAAGTGGGGTTTGTGTTCGCCGAGCGCAGCGCCGAGGACGACCGGCGCTTGTGGTTCATGGTCCGCGAGATCGAGCGTGAGGCGGCGCGCATGGCGGGCAACACGCGCACGCCGCTGGCGCCGTCGCAGTTGTTCCAGGGTAACAAAAACGAAGAGCACGGCAGCGTGAGCCGCCGCCAGACGCACGATTACGCCACCGCCATGACTCGCCGGCTGGCGCCCACCGCCGCCTATCTGGACAACCAGATTCTGGCGTTGCGCCAGGGCGGCATGGTCGACGCGGTGCAGTTGTCGCGGCATGCGGACCGCCTGCTGGCACTGCAGGACGAGGACCGTGAGGCGCTGTTGTTCGCGGTGCAGTGCCTGGATAAGGAAACGCTGCTGGTGCGGCATTCCCTGGGCGTGTCGGTCCATCTGCTGGACTTCGCCAGAAGTGAAAAAATGCCCCATGAGCTGTGCAAGGCGCTGGCCGCCGCCGGCCTGGTGCACGACCTGGGCAAGGCGCTGTTGCCCCGGGATCTTCTTGAGATGCAGTTTCTCAACGCCAGCCAATACCGCTGGCTGCAGGGGCATGTGGCGCTGATTACCCAGCGCTTGGAAAGCTGCCGCTGGCTGGCCTCCTCGGTGGTGGAGGCGGTGGTGCGTGACGTCAATGAGCGGCTCGACGGCCACGGCTACCCGCATGGGCGCGGTGCCGACGAGTTGCCGGAACTGGCGCGGCTCGCCTCGGTGGTGGACGTGTCCGACGTGATGGCGCGGGTGCGTCCGGGCCGGCGCCCCTGGTCCGCGGAAGCGATTTACGGCCACCTGCACGACTCGCCCCACCAGTTCGACCGCCGCTGGGTGGACCGTCACCGCGCCCACTTCGGGCGCTGGCCGGTGGGCAGCCTGGTGCGTTATCAGGGCGGGTTGCTGGCCTGGGTGCGGCGGCTGGACGACCAGGGCATGCCGGTGCAGGTGCAGATCTCCCGGGGCAGTGCCTTTCCCGGCGCCGACCCAGAGCAGTTATTGGAAGGCGGCGCCCTGGAGCGGCTCGGCGAGCCGGTGGCCTCGTTGCCCGCGCCCGGCTAGTGGCGGCGCGCTAAAGTCGAGGCGGTTACCGCCGATAGCATGAAATAGCGGTAAATGGTCGCCCTTATCCACCGCTGCGGCGGCGCCCGGGCGGCGCACAATACGTAGGTACTTTGCAAGGAAAGACCATGGCTTCAATTTCTTCTTTGGGTATCGGTTCCGGGCTCGACCTCAACGGCCTGCTCGACCAGATGGAGTCGGCGGAACGTCAGCAACTGGCGCCGATCACCCAGCAACAGAAAAGCTACCAGGCGAAGATTTCCGCCTACGGCACGCTGGAGGGCAAGCTCGACGACTTCCGCGAGGCGGCGGCCAAGCTCGCCGACAGCCAGCAGTTCGACGCGGTCAAGAGCAACGTGTCCGGCGACGCCCTGACCGCCGTGGTCGGCGAGGACGCGCTGCCCGGCACCCACGACATCGTGGTCAACCACAAGGCCCGTGCCTACAGCATCGCCACCCAGGGCGTGACCGACAAAACCGAGAAGCTGGGCGCCGGCGCGATCAGTTTCACGCTCGGTAACGGCGACAACTTCAGTATTGATGTGGGCGAGGACCAGAGCTCCCTGGAAGGCATCCGCGACGCCATCAACGAGGCGGGCAAGGGCGTCCAGGCCTCACTGGTCAATGACGGCAGCGGTCAGCCGCACCGGCTGGTGCTGTCCGCCACCGACACCGGCACCGACGCGGCGATCGCCAGCGTCGACTTCGGTACCGGCGGTCTCGGCGACACCCTCGCCGTGGATGCCGGCACCGAGGTCACCGCCATCAATGCGTCCCTGAGCGTCAACGGCATCGATATCGAGAGCCAGAGCAATCGTGTGGAGGGCGCGGTCCAGGGGGTCACGCTCAACCTCGAGGAGGGGGGCGACGCCACCATCTCGGTGACCCGCGACACCGCCGGCATCAAGAAAGCGGTGACCAGCTTCGTGGAGAGCTACAACAGCCTCCAGAAGAGCATGGACAGCCTCACCAGCTACGAGCAGGAAACCGGTACCAGCGGCGAGCTGCTCGGCGACACCACCCTGCGCGGCATTGAATCCCGCATCCGTGGCGTTATGGGCGGCGTGGTGTCCGGCGGTGAATTCAGCGCTCTCTCCGATATCGGCGTGGACCTCACCATCGACGGCACCCTGGAAGTGGACGACGAAAAACTGGATGCCGCGGTGGCGGATAACCTCGGCGCGCTGACGGATTTCTTCTCCGGCACCGGAGAATCGGAGGGCCTGGCCGCGCAGCTTGATGCCACCCTCGGCAAGATGCTCGGTGAAAGCGGCACCCTGGGGAACGCCACCAGCGGTCTGGAAGAGCGCATCGAGGGCCTCGGCGAACGCTACCTGCGCACCGAGGAGCGCATCGACAGCACCATCGCCCGCTACCGCGAGCAGTTCAGCAAGCTGGACTCGATGATCGCGGAAATGAACTCCACCAGCAGCTACCTGACTCAGCAGTTCGATTCGCTGAACGCCCAGTTGAGCCAGTAAGCCAGGAAAGGTAACCAGCAGAGGGTACGACTCATGACAATGACGCGTGGCGCCGCCGGGTACGCCCGGGGCGCGGGGGCCTACGCCCGGGTAGGGGTGGAAAGCGGGGTAATGTCGGCCAGCCCCCATCAATTGATCAGCATGCTGTTCGACGGCGCCGGCACCGCCATCCGTGCGGCCGCGCTGCACATGCGCGAAGGGCAGGTGGCGGAGAAGGGCAAGGCCATTTCGAAAGCGCTGGACATCGTCAACAACGGCTTGCTGGCGGCCCTGGACCGGGAAAAGGGCGGCGAGCTCGCCGACCGCATGGCATCGCTGTACGACTACATCGCCCGTTTGCTGCTTAACGCCAATCTGCGTAACGACCCGGCCAGCCTGGACGAGGCCGGCCGCTTGCTGGCGGACCTGGGTGAAGCCTGGAACCAGATCAAACCCGCCGCGCATCAGGGGGCTGAATGACCGAAATCGAATCCCCGCGCCGGGCATTGTCGGCGGAACAGGTACTGCTCGCCTATGAGGCCCTGCTGGCGCGCTCCGGGCGTATGCTGGACTGCGTGCGCCGCCAGGACTGGGACGCCCTGATGGACGAAGAGGCGCACTATCTGGTGGACGTGGAACAGCTCTCCAGCCGCGAGCAGGACACCGCGCTCGACCCCTCGCAGCGGGCCCGCAAAGCGGAGCTGCTGGAGCGGATACTCGAGCGTGACCTGGAAATACGCCGCTGCCTGGTGGCGCGCCGGGACGAACTGGCCGGGCTGATCGGCACGTCCAGGCGTAAGCGGGATTTGCGCCGTTCCTATGGGCCCCAGGAAGCCACCTCCATGGATTCCGCGTTCCACCTGGACGAAGACACGCCGTGAGCGGCATCACGCCGATTCTGGATACCCTGCTGCATCAAGTGCTGGGCAAACGGGTCGACGTGCCCGTGGCCCGGCAGACCCCCGAGCCGGTGCGTCCGCTCAGCCCCGCTGAAGCGCCGCCGGCGGTGCGCAGCGACTCGCGCCTTGACCCGCGCACCGCGCCCTTGCCGGATCTGCCGGCCACGCACCAGCGCGCCCGCGCCCCGCAAACCCTGGCGCCGCCGGCGGACCCGGCAACCGGGTCCACGCAAACCCACTTCAGCGCCGCCGCCCGCACCATCGCCGATATCCTCGCCCGCTACCCGGCGCCGCCTTCGGCGGTACGGCCGGCGGCGCCCCTGATGACCGCCGCCGACGCCGAGGCCCCGACCCTGGCCAACCGACTGCAGGCGAGCGTCGGCCAGAGCGGGCTGTTCTATGAATCCCATCTGCAAAGCTGGTACCGGGGCGAAATGAGTGGCGCGCGGCTGGCGCAGGAACCGCAGATGCGTTTGTCCCGGCCGCCTGAACCCCCGGCTGCCGCCGCCCGTGCCGAGGGCGGCAAGGCCCCGGCCCCGGCCGCCGCGGAGGCGCCGTCCCCGGCCCGCGCAACCGCGACGCCGGTCGCCGAGCGGCCGGCCACGGCGCCGGTGACCGCCGAAGGCCGCCCGGTCACCGACGGTGAAGAGGCCCCCAGGCCCGCGCCGCGCCCCCTGTCCGACGACGCCAACCAGGCCCTGCAGGGGATTCTTCGCCACCAGCTGGAGACCCTGGCGACGCCGGTGCTGCGTTGGGAAGGGGACGTCTGGTCCGGCATTTTCATGGCTCTGGTGATCCAGGTGCCCGCCGAAGCGCCCCGTCAGGGCCGTTCCGACGGCGACCAGAACGAGGACGGCGAGGACCCGGGGGAAGAAGGCACCTGGCGCTCCGAACTGACCGTGGAGTTGGCGTCGCTGGGCCCGGTGCGTGTGCGCCTGGACCTGCGCGGCGACGATCTGAGCATTGATCTGGATGCCGGCACCGAACAGGTGGCCGAGCAACTGCGCGCCGACAGCCCGCGTCTGAAGTCCAGCCTCGAGGCTTGCGGCTTCGAACAGGTCCGACTGCGAGTGGCCAGCGATGAAAGACTCTGAATCCAACAGCCGCCGGCAGGCCGTGGCACTGGCCTATCAGGAGGGCGACGCCCCGCGGATATTGGCGCGCGGCTATGGCGATCTGGCCGAACGGATTATCGCCGAGGCCCGCCGCCAGGACGTGTTCGTGCATGACGCGCCGGAGCTGGTGGGGTTACTGATGCAACTGGATCTGGACCAGCGGATACCGGTGCGGCTGTATCAGGTGATCGCCGAGCTGCTGGTCTGGCTGCAAGCGATGAATACCGAGGACGAGAGTGTAAGCAGCTAATACTAAAGCATTAGAATTATACGCAAGTATTTGTAGCGTATGGATTTTGTGAACCGGTTCCTTGTCTCTTGGGGCTTTGCAAATTTTTGTCCTTGGTGCGGCCCCGCGGAGCCTTTGATTTTAGCCGAATGAAACACAGTTCTAAATTTTGTTAACCGGGGTGTTAATTATAACTCTTTGATTTTAATGAAAATAATTTTCCTTTCCGGCGCCGAATTCCAATTCAAAGGGCTTGTGACGGCCCTTTTTCCCGCTATTGAAACGCTCGTTTCAGACTGCCTGCACATTTGTGAATAGCATCACAAAATTTTCCCTTGGTGTGAGTTTGTTCACATAAAAGTGTGAGCATATCGTGATTCTTGTGATACGTTGCCACTACAAAATGCACATACTTAATGACTTATAAATGCAATGTATCTAAGTATAAAGTATGAGTTTTGGGATCTTAGTGATCCGGCGAGGGTGAGCGCCGGGGGAGACCTCGGTCATGGGGTACCGAAGGAGTGAAAGAACAATGAAGATCGATAGCGTCTTAGATGAAATCCAGGATATCAATCTGACCTACCTGCTGCTGGCGCAGCGTCTTCTCAAGGAAGATTACGCCACCGCCATGTTCCGGCTGAAGATCGACCAGGCGATGGCGGAAGTGTTGATTTCGCTGTCCGCCAAGCAGCTCAGCCAGATGGCGCGCACCAACCAGTTGTTGTTCCGTCTGCATTTCGACGACGCGGACCAGGTCACCAAGCTGACCAATAACAAGCGGGAGCAGGGGCTGGGGCAAACCCACGCGGCGTTGTTGATGGCGTCCTGCGCGAACTGATCGGGGGAGGGATCCAATGTCCGAGAAGAGTCTGGTCGGAGAAATGCACCAAGTGCAATTGGCGATCGAATTGATTGAGCTGGGGGCCCGGCTGCAGGTGCTGGAATCGGAAACCGAACTCAGCCGTGGCCGGCTGATCCGGCTTTACAAGGAAGTGCGCGGCATGTCGCCGCCGAAGGGGATGCTGCCGTTTTCCACCGACTGGTTCATCACCTGGCTGCCGAACATTCATTCTTCCCTGTTCTACAGCTTCTACCGGCAGCTGACCGGCGAGCACGGCTGCAGCCGCATGGAAGGCTTCGTGAAGTCCTACCGCCTTTACCTGGAGCAGATTGCTCTGGACGGCGCCGAACCGGTGCTCGGGCTGACACGGGCCTGGACCCTGGTGCGTTTCTTTGAAAGCGAGATGTTCGAGCTGTCGGAATGCACCAGCTGCCACGGCCATTTCGTCAACCACGCGCACACGCCCAGCCAGCGCTTTGTGTGCGGTATCTGCCAGCCGCCGTCCCGGGCCGGCAAGACCCGCAAACGCCAAAGCGCGGTGAGTGAAGAGGGCCGGCGGAGCGGCGGTCGCCGACAGGCGGTGGGCGCTTAATTTCGTAATTTTTCCCTCAAGCCCGACCTGCTCCTGCCGATACAGATGGTAATGCTATCCACGCTGTTCTGAAGGATACCGGTTGTGCTGATACCTCTTGGCTTCATTATCGTCACCCTCTCCGTGTTCGGCGGCTTTTCCATGGCCGGCGGACACCTGGGCCCGCTCTACCAGCCCACCGAAATCCTGATGATTGTCGGGGCCGCGGTGGGGTCGTTCGTGGCCGCCAATAACGGCAAGGCGATTAAAGCCACCCTGCGTACCGCCAGCACCCTGAAACGCACCAAGAAGTACGATAAAGAAATCTACATGCAGCTCATGTCGCTGCAGTACAACCTGCTCTCCAAGATGCGCCGCGAGGGCGTGCTGGGTGTGGAAAAAGATATTGAAAACCCCGCCGAAAGCGCGCTGTTCAGCGAATACCCGAGAATCGCCAATGACCCGATGATCATGGGCTTCATCACCGATTATCTGCGGCTGATGATCAGCGGCAGCGTCGATCCGATGGAACTCGATGAACTGATGAGCCATGAAATCGAGGCGTTCGAACACGAAGCGCATATTCCCGCCGACGCCCTCGCCAAGGTGGGCGACGGCCTGCCCGCGTTCGGCATCGTGGCGGCGGTGCTGGGCGTGGTGAAAGCGCTGGCGTCGGCCGACGCCGGCGCCGAGGAAATGGGGCTGATGATCGCCCACGCCCTGGTGGGGACTTTCCTCGGCATCCTGCTCGCCTACGGCTTCGTCAACCCGGTGGCCAGCCGCATCGACCGGCAGGTGGCCGAGGCGGTGAAGATGCTGCAGTGCATCCGCGTCACGCTGCTTGCCAACCTCAACGGTTATGCGCCGCAGCTGGCGGTGGAATTCGGGCGTAAAGCCCTGCACACCGCCGAGCGGCCCAGCTTCACCGAACTGGAAGAGCACGTGCGTGCCGCGCGGCCCGCGGGTGCCAAGCAGACATGAGCGAGCAGCACCGGCCCATCGTCATCCGGCGACGCCGCCGTGCCCATGTGGCGCACCACGGCGGCGCCTGGAAAATCGCGCTGGCGGATTTCATGACCGCCCTGATGGCGTTGTTTCTGGTGCTCTGGATTATCTCCACCGCGTCGCCGGCCGAGCTGCAGGGCCTGGCCGAATATTTCCGCACGCCGCTGAAAGTGGCGCTGGCGGACGGCGACCGTAATTCGTCGAGCACCAGCGCGATCCCCGGCGGCGGCGCCGATCCGGCCCATTCCGACGGTGAGCAGGCGCGTATTGATCTGCGCCGCCAGACGTTGCCGGCGGAGGAGCGTCAGCGCTTCATCAATCTGCGCCGCCGGATTGAACAGGCGATCCAGGCCGACCCGCAGCTGCGTGAACTGCGCGATCAGATGCGCTTCCAGATGACTCCGGAAGGCCTGCGCATCCAGCTGGTGGATACCGACCAGCGGCCCATGTTCCGGCTCGGCAGCGACCGTGTCGCGCCCTATATGCGTCATTTGCTGCGCACCATGGCGCCGTTGCTCAACGACATGCCCAACCCGCTCAGTATCAGCGGACATACCGACAGTCTTCGCTATTCCAGCGGCGACAGCGGGTACAGCAATTGGGAGCTGTCCAGCGACCGCGCCAACGCCTCGCGCCGCGAGCTGGTGGCCGGCGGCCTGGACAGCGAAAAGCTACTGCGGGTCACGGGCATGGGCGACCGTGTGCCGGTGCCCGACAGCAACCCCGGTGACCCGGTCAACCGCCGCATCACCCTGGTGGTGCTGACCCGTCAGGCGGTGGAACGGCTGCGCGCCGCCAGCCGCCCCGGCGATCTGAGCGACGCCCCTCAACCCGTGCGGGAGTGAACATGGATATCACCGAATTCTACGACACGTTTTTCGAAGAGGCGGACGAGCTCCTGGCGGAGATGGAATCCCATCTTCTGGAGCTGGATGTGGACAACCCGGACGTGGAGCGGCTCAACGCCATCTTCCGGGCCGCGCATTCGATCAAGGGCGGGGCCGGTACCTTCGGGTTCGAGGCACTGCAGCGCACCACGCATCTGCTGGAAAACCTGCTCGACTACACACGACGCGGCGAGCTGGCGCTGCGAAGGGATATCGTCGACACCTTTCTGGAAGCCAAAGACATGCTAAACGATCAACTGGACGCGTATCGTCAGGGTGGTGAACCGGACCCGGAAGCCCTGGAACGTATCTGCGAGACCCTGCGCCGTCTCGCTCTGGAAGAGCTGGGCGAAGACGCCGGCGCCGAGGTGGCCGGCGCCGCGCCGGCCGCGTCCGCCAGCCCCGAGCCGGCCGCCGATCCGGCGCCCGCGGAGGCCGCGCCTTCCGCCGGCGAAGGCACGCCGGACGGCGGTGCCCGCTTCCAGGTGACCCTGATCGGTGTCGCCGACAAGGACCGGGATCTGTTGATCGAGGAACTGGCGCAGCTGGGTGATATCGAGGACCAGCAGGTTGACGGCGAACGCCACCGGGTGGTGCTCACGTCGTCACTCAGCGGCGACGATATCGAAGCGGTGATGTGCTTTATCGCCGAACCGGAGCAATTGGAAGTGCGCGCTCTGGACGCCGCCGCGCCGGCCGCCGCCAGCGAAAGCAAACCGGAAGTGAAAGCGGAAGCCGAAGCGGTACCGGCGCCCGCCGCGACCAAGCCGGCGGCCCCGGCGAAAGCCGAAGCCGCCGCCAAAAGTAGCGACGCAGCCAAGAAAGGCGGCGAATCCACCTCCATCCGGGTGCCGGTGTCCAAGGTCGATCAGATCATCAACCTGGTCGGTGAGCTGATTATCACCCAGTCCATGCTCAACCAGGTGGCCGAGGACTCCGAGACCGTCAACGACGGCGCCCTGGTCACCGGGCTCAACCTGCTGCAGCGCACCGCCCGGGATCTCCAGGAAGCGGTGATGTCCGTGCGCATGGTGCCGATGGACTATGTGTTCAGCCGCTTCCCGCGTCTGGTCCGCGACCTGGCCGGCAAGCTCGGCAAGGACGTGGAACTGATCACCGAGGGCAAATCCACGGAGCTGGACAAGGGCCTCACCGAACGGATCATCGACCCGCTCACCCACCTGGTGCGTAACAGCCTCGACCACGGTATCGAAACCCCGGACCGTCGCGAGGCGGCCGGCAAGCCGCGCACCGGCCGTCTGACCCTGTCCGCTCAGCACCAGGGCGGCAATATCCTGATCGAAGTGATCGACGACGGCGGCGGTCTTAACCGCGACAAGATTCTTGAGAAGGCGCGCTCCAGCGGCCTCTCCGTGTCCGATTCAATGAGCGACGACGAAGTCTGGCAGCTGATTTTCGCGCCGGGCTTTTCCACCGCCGACGCGGTCAGCGACGTGTCCGGGCGCGGCGTCGGCATGGACGTGGTCAAGCGCAACATCCAGGCCATGGGCGGGCATGTGGAAATTCTCTCCACGCCCGGCCAGGGCACCACCACCCGCATCGTGCTGCCGCTCACCCTGGCGATCCTCGACGGCATGTCCATCAAGGTGGGCGAGGAGATGTTCATCCTGCCGGTGAGCGCGGTGATCGAATCCCTGCAGCCGCGCGCCGACGATCTCTATTCCATGGCCGGCGGCGACGTGCTGCTGAAGGTGCGCGAGGACTACCTGCCGGTGGTGGCGGTCCATCACGCCCTGGACGTGGCCGACGCCATCACCGATCCGACCCGCGCCATCGCGGTGATCGTGCAGGGCGAGGGCCGCCGCTACGCCCTGCTGGTGGATCAGTTGGTGGGCCAGCAGCAGGTGGTGGTCAAGAACCTGGAAACCAACTACCGCAAAGTGCCGGGCGTGTCCGCCGCCACCATTCTGGGCGACGGCAGCGTGGCACTGATCCTGGACGTGGCGGACATGCACCGCCTCGGCCAGAGCAAAAAAGAAAACCCTGTCTTTGGCGCCCCGACCCGGGCCCGCCCTGTTGAGGAGGTAGAACCGTCATGAGTCAAGCCACTGCTTTGCAAACCGCCGCCGCCGTGGAAGCGGGCAGCCAGGAATTCCTGGTGTTCTCCCTGGGCGACGAGGAATACGCCATCGATATCCTCAAGGTCCAGGAAATCCGTGGCTACGAAAACGTCACGCGCATCGCCAACGCCCCCGACTTCATCAAGGGCGTGGCCAACCTGCGCGGCGTGATCGTGCCGATCGTCGACCTGCGCATCAAATTCCGTCTCGAGCGTGCCGACTACGACGACCAGACCGTGGTGATCGTGGTCAACATCGCCGACCGGGTGGTGGGCATCGTGGTCGACCGGGTTTCCGACGTGATGACGCTCACCGCCGAGCAGCGCAAGCCGGCGCCGGAATTCGGACTCAGCCTGCCGCTGGATTACATCAGCGGGCTGGGCAACCTGGATGAACGCATGCTGGTACTGGTGGACATCGAAAAAATGCTCACCAGCGAAGAAATGGCGCTGGTGGAAGAAGCCGGCGAATAACAAGCACAGGGTCGAAGGCCAACGTCGGGTCCGGGCAATCGGGGAGAGTGGGAATGCGTAACAATCAGCCGGTGACAAACCGTGAGTATGCGCTCAAGGGCGATGACTTTCTGATTTCGAGGACCAACCGCAGGGGGCGTATCACCTACGCCAACCCGGCGTTCATCGAAGTCAGCGGCTTCACCCGCGAAGAGCTGATCGGCGCCCCGCACAACATCGTGCGCCACCCGGACATGCCGGAGCAGGCGTTCGAGAACCTGTGGAGTACCCTCAAAGACGGCGGTACCTGGATCGGTCTGGTCAAGAACCGGCGTAAGGACGGCGGCTATTACTGGGTACGCGCCCACGTCACCCCGATCATCGAGGACGGTGAAATCGCCGGCTTCGTATCCGTGCGCCTCAAGGCGGACAAAGGCGCCATCGACGCCGCCGAACAGGCCTACACCGCACTGCGGGAAGGGCGCGGCGGCCACCTTTACCTGCACCGTGGCGAGATTCGCCGTCGTGGGGTAGTGGCGGCGCTGCGACGCTGGAACCCGCGTTCGGTGAGCAGCCGCATGACCCTGCTCTACCTGGCCAGCGCCGCGCCGCTGCTGGGCGCCGGTGCGATCGGCTTCCTCGGCCGTGGTGAGGCGGCGCCGTTGTCCACCGCCTTGATGGCCTTGGCGGCGGGGGGCCTGCCGCTGCTGGCGCTGCTGTTCTGGGCCACCGCCCGTTCGGTGCTGGGCCCGGTGCGCGAGGCCGGCATGTTCACGCTGCAGATCGCCGCCGGCAACCTGGCGGCCAAGCCGCCGCGCCGCCTAAGTGGTGAAATGGGGCTGCTGGTGATGGGGCTGAAACTGATGCGCCGCAGCCTGGGCAGCATCGTCGGCGACGTGAACCGCGGCATCGAAGTGGTCACCCCGGCGGCCCGCGACATCGCCCAGGGCAATGAGGATCTGTCGTCGCGCTCGGAGCAGCAGGCCGCCTCGCTGCAACAGACCGCCTCCAGCATGGAAGAGATCACCGCCACCGTGGGCCAGAACGCGGAGAACGCCCGCCAGGCCAGCCGGCTCAGCGGCGAGGCGTCGCGGGCGGTGTCCGAGAGCGGCGAAGTGATGGGGCAGGTGGTGGACACCATGGGCCGCATCACCGCCAGTTCGGAAAAGATGGCGGTGATCATCGGCACCATCGACAGCATCGCCTTCCAGACCAACATTCTGGCCCTCAACGCCTCCGTGGAAGCGGCCCGCGCCGGCGAGCACGGCCGCGGCTTCGCGGTGGTGGCCCAGGAAGTGCGTAACCTGGCCGGCCGCTCCGCGGACGCCGCCAAGGAGATCCGCGACCTGATCGCCGGTTCCGGCCGTGAAATCGAAAACGGCGCGGAACTGGTGCGGCGCGCGGAAGCGGCGATCGAATCCGTGGTCACCTCGGTGACCCGGGTCAACGACATCATGGGCGACATCAGCGCCGCGTCCGAAGAACAGAGCACCGGGATCAACCAGATTAACCAGGCGGTGGCGCAGATGGACGGCGTCACCCGCCAGAACGCGGAACGGGTGCAGGCCTCCGCCCGCGCGGCCGCCTCCCTGGAAGCCCAGGTCGACAGCCTGACCCATTCGATCGCGGTATTCCGTCTGCGCGACGGTGCCGAGCAGGCGCCGGCCAAGGGCGCCGACGTTCGTCGCCTGCCCGCGTCGCCGCCCCGGCCGCGCTCCGCGTCCACCACCCAGACCCTAGCCGGATGACCCCTTTGAGCAGTCGAGTGCCTATCAGCCCCACCGCCGCCACCGGCGACGCCGGGCGTTTTTCGCCGGACCGCGACCTGATGCTCAGCGACGCGGATTTTGCGCGTATCCGTGAGTTGATCTACCGCCGCGCCGGTATCGTTCTGGCGGAACACAAAAAGGATATGGTCTACAGCCGTATCGGCCGGCGCGTGCGCAAGCACGGCCTGGTCCGCTTCCAGGATTATCTGGCGAAACTGGAGCAGGACAGCGGCGGCCCGGAGTGGGAAGCGTTCACCAACGCCCTGACCACCAACCTCACCGCCTTCTTCCGCGAGAGCCATCACTTCCCGCTGCTCGCCGATCTGGTGCGCGAGCGGCGCGGGCCGGTGCGCGTGTGGAGCGCCGGCGCCTCCACCGGCGAGGAGCCATACTCCATCGCCATGGCGCTCACCGAAGTGCTGGGTGACAAGGCCGATTTCCAGGTTCTCGCCACCGATATCGACACCGAGGCCCTGGACCGGGCCCGGCGCGGCATCTATCCCATGGACCAGGTCGGCAAGCTCGACGAGCGGCGGCGCAAGCGTTTCTTCCAGAAGGGCAGCGGCGCGCGCTCCGGGTTTGCCCGGGTGCGCCCGGAAGTGGCGGCGCGGGTGCGTTTCCAGACGCTCAACCTGGTGGCGCCGAAATGGCCCGTGGAGGATCGCTTCGATGCGATCTTCTGCCGCAACGTGATGATCTATTTCGACAAGGGCACCCAGGCCCGTATCCTCGACCGCTTCGCGCCTCTGTTGAAGCACGATGGCCTGCTATTCGCCGGTCATTCAGAAAGTTTTTCCTACATCAGCGACCGCTTCCGCCTGCGCGGCCAGACCGTCTACACCCTCGCCGACCGGTAACACTCAAAAATCCTAAAGAAGCGCCGCTACCCGCCGATAGCGAGAATAACAAAGGCAAGTCATGCCGGTTACGGCGTTGCCTCATGGAGAGGGGAGACCGATCTTGGCCGGGAAAAAAATAAGGGTGCTGTGCGTCGACGACTCGGCCCTGATCCGCGATCTGATGAGCGAAATCATCAACAGCCACGACGATATGGAAGTGGTGGCGGTGGCGCCGGATCCCCTGGTGGCCCGTGATCTGATCAAACGCCACGACCCGGATGTGCTCACCCTGGACGTGGAAATGCCGCGCATGGACGGCCTCGATTTTCTCGAGCGGTTGATGCGGCTGCGGCCGATGCCGGTGCTGATGGTGTCGTCGCTCACCCAGGCCGGATCCGAGGTGACCCTGCGGGCGCTGGAACTGGGCGCGGTGGATTTTCTGCAGAAGCCGGCGCTGGGTATTCGCAGCGGCATGATCGAGTACAGCGAGCTGATCGCGGAAAAAATCCGCGCCGCCGCCCGCTCGCGGCCCCGGCGTATCCAGGCCGGCGAACGGAGCGCGCCCAAGCCGCTTAAGTCGGTGATGGTGTCGAGCGAAAAACTGGTGATTCTGGGCGCTTCCACCGGCGGCCCGGAGGCGATACGGCAAGTGCTGGAGCCGTTGCCCGCCAACTGCCCGGCGATTCTGATCGCCCAGCATATGCCCGGCGGCTTTACGCACTCCTTCGCGCTGCGGCTGGACAAGCTGTGCCGCATCACCGTCAAGGAAGCGGAGGACGGTGAGCGGGTGCTGCCCGGGCACGCCTACATCGCCCCCGGCGACCGGCACCTCAAGCTGGTGCGTAGCGGCGCCAACTATGTGGTGCGCCTGGACGAAGGCCCGCCGGTGAACCGTCACCGGCCGTCGGTGGATGTGCTGTTCCACTCGGCGGCGACGCAGGCCGGCCGCAACGCCATCGGCGTGCTGCTCACCGGCATGGGCAAGGACGGCGCGGCGGGCCTGCTGGCCATGCGCCGCGCCGGGGCCACCACCCTGGCCCAGGACGAAGACACGTCGCTGGTGTTCGGCATGCCCCGCGAGGCGATCGCCATCGGTGCGGCCACGGAGACACTGGCACTGGAGGAGATGGCGCCGCGCATGTTGGCGCTGGCGGCGGCTTCCGGCCGTGCGCAACGGGTTTGAATAACAAAATGAATTTTCTGAGCAAGCTCCTGAGAGAGGAACGGCGGCTATGATGAAAGTACTACGCAACCTCAATATCAACACCATGGTGGCCGGCGCGCTGGTGTGCTGCGCGCTGCTGGTCAGTGTGCTGGCGGTGTTGCGTTTCACCACCAACGAAATGGTGGACGATTCGATCTCCACCCTGAACCAGATCAACGTTCAGCAGCTCAACGAAGTGAGCCGCGCGGCGGTGCTGCTCAACCGGGCTCGCATCCAGATGGACCTGGCCGCCGATTATCTCGATCAGGGCATGCGCCTGGTGGCGGAAAACCAGATCGACGGCGTGGAAGGCTTATTGGAGCGCGCTCAGAACCGCTTCGATAATTTCGACGAAACACCGAAAACCGAGATGGGCCAGGCCCGCGCCAGCGAGCTGGCCACCGGCTTCAACACGGTGATGGGCCTGGTGCGCGACCAGTACGCCGCGCTCAAGGCCGGTGAACTGAGCGAGTACAAGAACCTGCGCCAGGAATTGCTCACCCCCGGTGACAGTCTCGACGGCAGCCTCACGGATTTCACCCGCTACGCCAATGAGCGCGGCGATGACATCATGGCCAACTACCAGGAAAAGACCGCCCTGTTCGGCCTGATCGGCATGGCCGCGCTGGCCGCCACCGCGGTGGTACTCCTGTTGATTTACTGGGTACTGCGCAAAGCCGTGGTGGCGCCGCTGCATGACGCGGTGGAGAACCTGCAGCGCATCGCCCGCGCCGATCTGTCTCAGCGCATTCATGTGCCCGGCCGCAACGAGATCGGCAAGCTGTTCGCCGCCATGCGGGACATGCAGGAGAGCCTGTCGGGCATCGTCTCCAATGTGCGCAGCAGCAGTAACTCCATTTTTGTCGGCAGCTCCGAGATCGCCCGTGGCAACACCGACCTGTCCTCGCGCACCGAGCAGCAGGCCGCCTCGTTGGAAGAGACCGCCACCAGCATGGAGCAGCTCACCGCCACCGTGAAGCAGAACGCGGACAACGCCCGTCAGGCCAGCAGCCTGGCGAACGACGCTTCCGGCACCGCCACCCGTGGCGGCGATGTGATGCGTCAGGTGACCGCCAAGATGCAGGGCATCACAGAGAGCTCTAAACAGGTCGCCGACATCACCGGCATGATCGATTCCATCGCTTTCCAGACCAACATTCTGGCGCTTAACGCTTCGGTGGAAGCGGCCCGGGCCGGCGAGCAGGGCCGCGGTTTCGCGGTGGTCGCCGGGGAAGTGCGCAACCTGGCCGGCAACAGCGCCGACGCCGCTCGCCAGATCAAGCAGTTGATCGAAACCTCGGCGGTGGAGGTGCAGGAAGGCTCCACCCTGGTCGAGCAGGCCTCGGAGACCGTCAAGGAGGTGGTCGCCGCGGTGAAGCGCGTCACCGACATCATGGATGAAATTTCCGCCGCCTCCCAGGAGCAGAGCGGCGGCATCGAGCAGGTCAGCCAGGCGGTCAGCCAGATGGATGAAGTCACCCAGCAGAACGCGTCCCTGGTGGAAGAGGCCAGCTCCGCGGCCGCGTCCCTGGAAGAACAGGCCCGCCGCCTGGAAGAAGCGGTGTCGATCTTCCGGCTCGACAGCGAAGCCGGCGAGCCGACGATGGACGCCGCCGTGGTGCCGATGATCACCCACGAGCACGACGAAGCGGAGGAACACGACGACGGCCCGTCCGAGCCCAAGCCGCACGCCGTGCAGGAAACGCCCCGGCAACGTTCCGAGCAGGCGCCGCGCGAAAGCCGCCCGGCACCGCGCCGTGAACCGGTCACCACCGAGGACGACTGGGAAGAGTTTTAACGACCCCGAACCGCGCCGGGGACGCGCTCCCGCCACCCGGCGCCATGACGTAGTGAGAGGATCCGATGGATAAGGGCATGAGTATTCTGGTGGTGGACGACTTTCCCACCATGCGACGCATCGTTCGCAGTCTGCTCAAGGAGTTGGGCTTCACCAACGTGGAAGAGGCCGAGGACGGCCAGGAAGCATTGGGCAAGCTGAAGAGCGGCGATTTCGAATTCGTCGTGTCGGATTGGAACATGCCCAATCTCGACGGTCTGGAGATGCTCAAGCAGATCCGCGCCGACGAGGCCATGAAAGCGCTGCCGGTGCTGATGGTCACCGCCGAAGCGAAGAAAGAGAACATCGTGGCCGCTGCCCAGGCCGGCGCCAACGGCTATATCGTCAAGCCGTTCACCGCCGCCACCCTGGAAGAGAAACTCAACAAGATTTTCGAGAAGCTGGGCAAATAAGCGACGCGGGGTCCAGCTTCCCTGGTGAGGAGAACCGAATATGAGTGGTGAGGCCCGGCAAGTGGCGGCACACGAAGGCGCGCACGGCGACGACCTGGTAGTGCGCATCGGACAGCTCACCCGCATGCTGCGTGAAAGCATGCGGGAACTGGGGCTGGACAAGGAAGTGGAGAAAGCGGCGGAGGCGATTCCCGACGCCCGCGCCCGTCTCAACTATGTGGCGTCGATGACCGAGCAGGCCGCCGACCGCGCACTCAACGCGGTGGACCGCGCCCAGCCGCTGCAGAATGAGATCGAGAGCCGGGCGGAGAGCCTCGACCAACAGTGGCAAACCTGGTTCGAAAACCCCATGGAGCTGGACCAGGCCCGGCAACTGGTCACCGACACCCGCGGCTATCTGGCGGCGGTGCCGGAGATGGCCCGCGAAACCAGCAAGGAGCTGCTGGAAATCATGATGGCCCAGGATTTCCAGGACCTCACCGGGCAGGTCATCAAGAAGATGATGGCGGTGATCCTGGAAGTGGAGAACCAACTGCTTCAAGTGTTGCTGGAAAGCGTCCCCGACGGTGAAGAGCGCGACGCCATGAAGCGCCGCATGGAGAGCGCTGGCGGTGCCACCCGTCAGGAGGCGGGGTTGGTCAACGGCCCGCAGATCAACGCCGAGGGCGAGGATATTGTCAGCAACCAGGATCAGGTCGATAGCCTGCTCGATGAACTCGGCTTCTAGGCGGCTTGTGGGAGCGGGCCCAGCCCGCGAAAGGCCGGCAAAGCCGGCCGGCAGGATCCCAGAGAGCCTTCTATTGCCGTTCAACAAAGTCTCTGGTATCCCGCCGGGTGGCTAACGCCACCCTTTCGCTTGCAAGGCAAGCTCCCACAAGGTCAGCCAGGAGTCGCCGGAATAGCGGCGGGCAAACCCCTCTTATCCTTGGATTGGCTTGTTGGGCCATCGGCGACAATCCCGGGCATTGAAGTAATGATGCCCGGAATGCCGCCGCCATGGCCGAAGAGACCGAAGATCAGGAAAAGACCGAAGAGGCCACGCCCCGGCGCCTGGAAAAGGCCCGGGAAGACGGCCAGGTGGCCCGCTCCCGGGAGCTGACCACGGTAATGCTGCTGTTCGGCGGCGTCGGCGGCCTGTGGTCCATGGGCCCGACGCTGTTCGACCAGGTCGGCATGGTGATGGAGCAGTCGTTCCTGTTCGACCGCCGCCAGGGCTTCGACACCACGGTGATGCTCACCCACGCCGTGGACCTGGGCGCGCGCACCCTGTTCGCGCTGATTCCCCTGTTCCTGATGCTGGCGGTGATCGCGCTGGTGTCGCCCAACCTGCTGGGCGGCTTCCTGATTTCCGCCAAGTCCCTCAAGCCCCAGCCCTCCAAACTCAACCCCATCAAGGGTCTCAAGCGGCAGTTCTCCTCCCAGGCGCTGGCCGAGCTGGCCAAGGCGATCGCCAAGTCGATCCTGGTGGGGTCGGTGGCGGTGGCGTTTCTGAGCGCCAAGCGCGGCGAGTTCATGGCGCTAATGGACCAGCCCACGCAGCAGGCGCTGGCCAATGCCCTGCGCCTCGCCGCCATGGCCTGCGGGCTGATGGTGCTGTCGCTGGTGGTGGTGATTCTGATCGACGTGCCCTACCAGCTGTGGAGCCACGCCAAGAAGCTGCGCATGAGCAAGGAAGAGATCAAGCGCGAGCACAAGGAGACCGAAGGCGACCCGCAGCTGAAGGCCAAGATCCGCTCCCAGCAGCAGGCCATGGCCCGCAACCGGATGATGAGCCAGGTGCCGGACGCCGACGTGATCGTCACCAACCCGACCCACTACGCGGTGGCCCTGCGCTACGACGAAAGCAACATGAGCGCCCCCCGGGTGATCGCCAAGGGCGCCGACGAAGTGGCCGCGCGCATCCGCGAGCTGGGCGGCGAACACCGGGTGCCCCTGCTGGAAGCACCGCCGCTGGCGCGGGCGCTGTACCGCCATGTGGACATCGACCGGGAGATTCCCGGGCCGCTCTATACCGCCGTGGCGGAAGTGCTGGTGTGGGCGTTCCGCCTTAAACGGGCCCGGGAAGAGGGCGGCGACCAGCCGCTGACCCCGGCGGATCTGCCGATCCCGGCGGAACTGGAGGTGGCGCCGTGAAAGCGATGAGCCACTACCTGGGCGGGCGCGAGCTGCTCGGCGACGGCGGCGCCAAGGTGCTCGCCGGGCCGATCCTGATCCTGCTGATCATGTCCATGCTGATCCTGCCGCTGCCGCCGTTCGCGCTGGATATGTTCTTCACCTTCAACATCGCCCTGGCGCTGATGGTGCTGCTGGTCAGCATGTTCACCCTGAGCGCGCTGGAGTTCGCCGCCTTCCCGGCGGTGCTGCTGTTCACCACCCTGCTGCGGCTGGCCTTGAACGTGGCCTCCACCCGGGTGGTGCTGATGGAAGGCCACGAAGGCGGCGCTGCCGCCGGTAAGGTGATCGAGGCGTTCGGCCAGTTCCTGGTGGGCGGCAACTTCGCCGTCGGTCTGGTGGTGTTCCTGATTCTGGTGGTGATCAACTTCATGGTGATCACCAAAGGCGCCGGGCGCATCGCCGAGGTGGGCGCGCGCTTCATGCTCGACGCCATGCCCGGCAAGCAGATGGCCATCGACGCCGACCTCAACGCCGGACTGATCGGCGAGGAAGACGCCAAGAAACGCCGCGCCGAAGTGGCCCAGGAAGCGGATTTCTACGGCTCCATGGACGGCGCCAGCAAGTTCGTCCGGGGCGACGCCGTGGCCGGCCTGGTGATTATGGCGGTGAACATCATCGGCGGCCTGCTGATCGGCATGCTGCAGCACGATATGTCGTTCGCCGACGCCGGCCGCACCTACACGCTGCTGACCATCGGCGACGGCCTGGTGGCGCAGATTCCGGCGCTGGTGATCTCCACCGCCGCCGGCGTCACCGTGTCCCGGGTGACCACCGACCAGGACGTCGGCCAGCAGATGATCAGCCAACTGCTGATGAACCCGCGGGTGATGATCCTGGCCGCCGGGGTGATGGGCCTGCTGGGCCTGGTGCCCGGCATGCCCAACTTTGTGTTCCTGCTGTTCACCGCCGGTCTGGCCGGCGCCGCCTGGTACCTGAGCCGGGCCAAGGAAAACCGCCTCGCCGAAGAGCAGATCGACGCGGCGCCGCCGCCGGAGCCGGAAGCGCCGGAGGCGAGCTGGGACGACGTTCAACTGATCGACGTGCTGGGCCTGGAAGTGGGCCACCGCATGATTCCCCTGGTGGACTACCGCCAGCAGGGCGAGTTGCTCGGCCGCATCAAGAGCGTGCGCAAGAAATTTGCCCAGGAGGTGGGCTTCCTGCCGCCGGTGGTGCATATCCGCGACAACCTGGACCTGGGCGCCAACAGCTATGTGGTCACCCTCAAGGGCGCCGAAGTGGGGCGCGGCGAAGCCTTCCCCGGCAAGTGGCTGGCGATCAACCCGGGCCAGGTCACCGGCGAAGTGAAGGGCACCGCCACCCAGGACCCGGCCTTCGGACTGCCGGCGGTATGGATCGACGCGGACCAGCGCGAGCAGGCCCAGGTGTACGGCTACACCGTGGTCGACGCCAGCACCGTGGTGGCCACCCATCTCAACCATCTGCTGCACCACCATTCCGCGGAAATGCTCGGCCGCCAGGAAGTGCAGCAGCTGCTCGACAAGCTCGGTGAGGACAGCAAGGCGCTGGTGGAAGACGTGGTGCCCAAGGCGGTGTCGCTCACCGTGCTGCAACGCCTGCTGCAGAACCTGCTGGAAGAGGACGTCTCGATCCGCGATATGCGCACCATCCTCGACACCCTGGCGGAACACGCCGGCCAGAACGCCGACGCCCACGAACTCACCGCCCAGGTGCGCGTGGCGCTGGGCCGCGCCATTACCCATCAGTGGTTCCCGGGCCAGGACGAACTGCATGTAATCGGCCTGGACAGCAACCTCGAGCAGGTGCTCGGCCAGGCGCTGAACGGCGGCGGGGCACTGGAGCCCGGCCTCGCCGACACCCTGATGGAACAGGCGGCCGCCGCCCTGGAGCGCCAGGAGGCCGCCGGCGAGCCGCCGGTGCTGGTGGTGCAGCACGGCCTGCGGCCGTTGCTGGCGCACTTCCTGCGCCGCCGCCTGCGCCACCTGGTGGTGATGTCGCAGGCGGAGATTCCGGACGACCGCACCCTGCGCGTGACCAGCATGATCGGCGGCACCGCCTGAACAGGCCCTAATCAGAACCGCAAAAAACAGAGGATACCGTCATGGGCGTGCAACGCTTTGTCGGCAGCAACAACCGGGAAGCCATGGGCCGGGTGCGCGCGGCGCTGGGCGACGACGCCCTGATCCTGGCCAACCGCGCCACCGACCAGGGTGTGGAGATCCTCGCCCTGGCCGAGGACGATTCGTCCGGCTATGCACCGTCGGAACAGGCGGTGCCGGACCGCGCCGGTCAAGCGGCCGTGGCGCCGGCCCAGCAGCGCGTCCCCCATCACGCCCCCGCCGGCCCCGATCTCACCGAGCAGTTGCTGCGCGAAGTGCGCGACATGCGCGAACAGCTGGCCCGCCGTGCGCCGGCCGGCGACGACGACGGGCCGCGTCAGGCCTTGCGCCGGCGTCTGCGGGGCGCCGGGTTCAGTGCGGTCTTCAGTGACACTCTGCTGGCCGGCCTGCCGCCGGAGGCGCAGCGCGATGAACAGGCCGACCGCTGGCTGCAGCGCCAATTGCAGCGCCGTCTGTCCGTGGCGGCCCCCGGCGATCTGGAACAGCCCGGTGTGATCGCTCTGATCGGCCCCACCGGGGTGGGCAAAACCACCACCGCCGCCAAACTGGCGGCGCGGCTGGCCCGGCGCCACGGCCCCGAACGGGTGGCCCTGGTGAGCGCCGACAGCTACCGCATCGGTGCCCGCGATCAATTGCGCATCTACGCGGATCTGCTCGGTGTCGCCCTGTTCAACCTGGAAGAGGACGAACCGCTGGACCGGCTGGCCCGGTCATTGGCGGACCGCCCCTGGGTGGTGGTCGACACCATCGGCATGAGCCAGCGCGACGCCCGCTTGGGCGAGCAGTTGCGCCAGCTCAGCGGCGCCTTGCGGGTGCGGCCGGTGTTGCTGCTCAACGCCGCCAGCCAGGGTGAAACCCTGGAGGAAGTGGTGGCCGTGTACCGGGGCACCGCCCGCACCGCCGGGCTGGCCCTGGACGACGCCATCGTCAGCAAGCAGGACGAGGCCAGCCGCCTGGGCCCGGTGCTCGACGCCGCCATCCGCCATGACCTGCGGCTGCATTACGTTTGCCGTGGCCAGCGGGTGCCCGAGGACATGGTGGCCGCCGACGCCGCCGGCCTGGTGGACGACGCCCTGGCGCTCACCGGCGACAGCGACGACGACGGCCGCCCCGGCGCCCCGGGCTGGGCCCGTCAGGTGCTGGCCCAGGGGCGTGCCCTGGACGCCGCGGTATCACTGTTGCGCGAGGGCGCCCCGGATTTCGACGCCACGGAGGCGCTGTGGCAGGGCCGGCCGGCGGCGGACCGCGCCGCCGCCGACCAGGCACCGATGCATTTGCGGCATGGCGGCACGCGACCGGCGCCGGTGCTCGGTTTGGATGGCCACGGGCTGCCCATCGGCGTGCCGAGCGCGCCCGATACGCGCTTTTCCCTCGCCGCTCAGTTGTTGCCGGCGCCCCCGGACACCGCGCTCTGGCGCGCCTTGCAGCGCAGCGGCCAGCCGTGGCTGGCGGCGGCGCGGGGCAACAGCCGGGTCTGGCGTCTCGGCCAGCGCCTGCCGTTGAACGAGTGCTATCCGTTGGCGGCGCCCTGGGACAGCTTGATGGTGCGCCACCGCGGCCGCGCCGCCCAGCTGCGCCTGCGGCGCCTGGACGTGGCCGCTTCGCCCACCGGGCGCGGCGACGGCGCGCCGTTCACCGCCTTGCTGTGCGCCTGGTTCGGTGAAATACGCGACCTGGACAGCGGCCGTCTGCTCGGGCGCCGCTACTGGGTGGCGCCGGCGGGGCAGAGCCGCCGGCAGGACAGCGACCTGCTGGTGCACATGCTGCGCTGCGAAGAGTGGCCGGCGCTGCGCGAGCGCGCCGCCGCCGACCTGAATGCCGCCGGCGGCGGCGAGGACTGCTGGGCGCTGGCCGGCGCCCTGGCGGCGCTGGCGGTGCGGCTGGACCAGGACAACGGTGACTGGGCCCTGGACCTGCGTGCCCAACTGCTGAGCCTGACCGGCTCCCGGCGGCGCAGTGCCGCCACCTTGCTGACCGCCCTGATCGAGCTGTTCAGCGCCCGCCGTGAACTGCAGCGCATCGGCGCGGTGGCCGGGGGCACCGGCGATGCCTGATCAGGCCGCCGGATTGCGGGCGCGGGCGCGCCCCGAATCCCCCGAGCCAGGGCCCACCCTGATGGTCGTCGGCCTGCCGCCCGACGCCGCCGCTGAAACCGTCACCGAGCGGCTCGCCGGCTGGGCCCGGCGCGGCCGGCGCTGGGTCGGCGACCCGGCCGCCTGGCGCATCGTGGCGCTGGACCCGGCCAGCCCGCACCTGCCGCTGCTGGCCAGCCAGCAACGGCGCTGGGCGCTGTGGGTGGACAGCGACGCGGACGCCTTCCGCCGCGCCTACCGCACCCTCAAGATACTGCGCCGCCACCCCGGGCCCAGCCGCCTGCTGGCGCTGCACGCCCCCGGGCTGCCCCGGGCCGGGCTGCTCAGCAACCTGCAACACGGCGCCCGGCATTTTCTCGATATCGAGCTGGTGGTGCTGTCGCCATGAACAAGGTCGCCGGGGTGCTGCTGCTTTTGTTGTGGTCGCCGCTCCCGGCGGCCCCGGGCAGCTGGCAATCGCCGCTGGCGGAACTGCGTCTGGCGGTGGCCGGGCGTTTCTATCACAGCGAGCCGGCCACGCCGCCGCCGATCGCGGCGGGGGAAAACATCGTGCGGGTCGGCTGGCGCTACCGGCTGCCCGCCGGGCGCCGCGTTCAGGCGTGGCTGTGCCAGGGCGAGCAGTGCGTGCCCCTGGGCAGCGCCCGGCGCGGCCACTTTCTGGCGCCGCCGGCCTGGCGGGTGACGCGGCCGCTGCGGCTGCGTTTCCGCCTGCCCGCCGGCGAGCGCCGCGCGGTCACCGTGGGCGCGCCCCGGTTGACGGTGGAATACCGCTAGAAAAGAACCCAATAAAGGCCGTTATTTGCCGCTTCCAAATCGCGCCGACCGCTAATAATGGAAGTCTCAGAATGGCATCCGGGCCCGGTTCGGGGAAAACCATGTATACGGCACAGGGAAAAATCAACCACGACGCACTGCTGGAAGAGCATCTTCCGGCCGTCCGCCGGCAGGCGCTGGCGCTGCAGGTGAAGCTGCCTTCCGGCATCGACCTGGACGATTTGATCCAGGCCGGCACCGTGGGGTTGCTGGACGCGTTGCAGCGCTTTGACGCCAACGCCGGCGCCAGCTTCTCCACCTTCGCCAGCCAGCGCATTCGCGGCGCCATGATTGATGAACTGCGCACCCGCGACTGGTTGCCGCGCAGCGTGCGCCGCAACGCCCGCGCCGTGGACCAGTGCGTGCACCGGCTGGAGCAAAAACTGGGACGGCCCGCCGAAGAGCGCGAAATCGCCAACGAAATGGGCATGGACCTGGAGCAGTACCGTCAACTGCTCACCGACACCAACAACGGCCTGCTGCTGCCCTACGAGGAAATGGTCGCCGAGCGCGGCGAACCGGAAGCCGGCAGCGGCTCACCGCCGTCGCCGTTCGCCGCCCTGGTGGACAGTGAACAACGCGAGCAGCTCACCGCCGCCATCGAAACGCTGCCCGAGCGCGAAAAGCTGCTGCTGGCTCTTTATTATCAGGAAGAGCTCAACCTCAAGGAAATCGGCGCCGTGCTCGGCGTCACCGAATCCCGCGTCTGCCAGCTGCACAGTCAGGCGGTGAGCCGGCTGCGGGCGCGCCTGGCGCCTGACGCCTAAGGCTGCCGGTAGCGACTTGTGCGAGCGGGCCCCGCCCGCGAAAGGGCGCAAAGCGCCCGGCAAAGGGTGCCCCGCAGGATCCCAGAGGCCCCATTGGAGCCCCGCTTTCTTGGCTCTCTGGTATCCTGCCGGCAAGCTGTGCTTGCCTTTCGCGGGCTTGGCCCGCTCCTACACGAATCCTTCGGTCAGGAGTACAATGCGCGCCGACGCAGACCGAGGAATCTATGAGCCCCACCGACGAGATCAATAAACGGCGCACCTTCGCCATCATCTCCCACCCGGACGCCGGTAAAACCACCATCACCGAGAAGGTGCTGTTGTACGGCAACCTGATCCGCATGGCGGGCACCGTGAAGGGCAAGAAGTCCGGCGTGCATGCCACCTCGGACTGGATGGAGATGGAAAAGGAACGGGGCATCTCGGTGACCACCTCGGTGATGCAGTTCCCCTACCGGGACGCCATGGTCAACCTGCTGGACACCCCCGGCCACGCCGACTTCTCCGAGGACACCTACCGCACCCTGACCGCGGTGGACTCCGCCCTGATGGTGATCGACGCGGCCAAGGGCGTGGAAGAGCGTACCGTGAAGCTGATGGAGGTGTGCCGGCTGCGCGACACGCCGATCCTGACGTTCATCAACAAGCTGGACCGGGAAGTGCGCGATCCCATCGAGGTGCTCGACGAAATCGAGGACGTGCTCAAGATCGAGTGCGCCCCGGTGACCTGGCCGATCGGCATGGGCAAGAACTTCAAGGGCGTTTACAACCTGCTCACCGACACCGCCGTCCTTTATAAGAGCGGCCAGGGCCACACCATCCAGGAGCGCCGCGAGGTGAAAGGCCTGGATAACCCGGACCTGGACCAGGCGGTGGGGGCGGATTACGCCCAGGAGCTGCGCGACACCCTGGAACTGGTGCAGGGCGCCAGCCACGAGTTCGACCTGCAGCGCTTCCAGGAGGGCAAGCTGTCGCCGGTGTTCTTCGGCACCGCCCTGGGCAACTTCGGCGTCGACCATATGCTCGACGGCCTGGTGGAGTGGGCACCGCCGCCGCTGCCCCGCGACGGCGGCGAGCGGCAGGTGGCCGCCACCGAGGACAAGATGACCGGCTTCGTGTTCAAGATCCAGGCCAACATGGACCCGCGCCACCGCGACCGCATCGCCTTCCTGCGCATCTGTTCCGGCAAGTACAAAAAGGGCATCAAGCTCAAACAGTGCCGCACCGGCAAGGACCTGCGCATCGCCGACGCGCTGACCTTCCTGGCCGGCGAGCGCGACAACGTGGAAGAAGCCTACGCCGGCGACATCATCGGCCTGCACAACCACGGCACCATCCAGATCGGTGATACCTTCACCGAGGGCGAGGACCTGCGCTTCACCGGCATCCCCCATTTCGCGCCGGAACTGTTCCAGCGCGTGGTGCTCAACGACCCGCTCAAGAGCAAGCAGCTGCACAAGGGGCTCAAGCAGCTGGCGGAGGAGGGCGCCACCCAGGTGTTCTTCCCGCTGCGCAACAACGATGTGATCCTCGGCGCGGTGGGCACGCTGCAGTTCGACGTGGTGGCCGCCCGGCTCAAGGGCGAGTACGGCGTCGACTGCCGCTACGAGCCGATCAGCGTGAGCACCGCCCGCTGGGTGGAGGCGAACAGCGAGCGCGAACTGGAAGCGTTCGAGCGCAAGGCCTACGACAACCTGGCCCGCGACGGCGCCGGCCACCTGACCTACCTGGCCCCGACCCGGGTCAATCTGCAGCTCGCCCAGGAGCGTCACCCGGATATCCGCTTCCGCGAGACCCGCGAGATCTAGCCGGTTCCCACAAGGCCCGCTCCCACAGGCGGGTCTTGTGTGCTAGACTCCGCGCCCTCCGTTTCGACCGGCCCCGATTCATGCGTTTGATCTGCAGTCCGCCCTAGCGCCCACTTCTTTGTGCGAGCGAGCCCTGTGGGAGCTTGCTTGCAAGCGAAAGGCCGGCAACGCCGGCCGGCAGGATCCCAGAGACGCTGTTGGTGTTCCGCTTCAGAGCTCTCTGGAATTCCGCCGGGTGGCTGAAAGCCACCCTTTCGCGGGCAAGGCCCGCTCCCACAAGCGGGGTCTGCTCGCACGAGCCGCTTCAATCTCTTCGTTTCAAGCTGATTCTTTTGTTTGCCGCCGTGGCATTGCCGCGGTTGTCCGTCTGTTGTTCAGGTTAAGGGATCCTATGTTGCCCAACATTAAGCAAGACTGGTTTTCCAATGTACGCGGTGATGTGCTCGCCGGGATCGTGGTCGCTCTGGCCCTGATTCCGGAAGCGATCGCGTTCTCGATCATCGCCGAGGTGGACCCCAAGGTGGGTCTTTACGCCTCCTTCTGTATTGCCGTGGTGACCGCGTTCACCGGCGGCCGCCCGGGGATGATCTCCGCCGCCACCGGCGCCATGGCGCTGTTGATGGTGACTCTGGTGCGGGACCACGGCCTGCAGTATTTGCTGGCGGCCACGGTGCTCACCGGGGTGCTGCAGATTGTGTTCGGGGTGTTCAAGCTGGCCACGGTGATGCGGTTCGTGTCCCGTTCGGTGGTGACCGGCTTTGTGAACGCCCTGGCGATTCTGATCTTCATGGCGCAGATTCCCGAGCTGGTGGGGGTCACCTGGCACGTCTATGCGATGGTGGCCGGCGGTCTGGCGATCATTTATCTGCTGCCGCTGGTCACTCAGGTAGTGCCGTCGCCGCTGGTGTGCATCGTGGTGCTCACCGGTCTGGCCATGTATCTGGGCATTGAGATGCCCACCGTGGGCGACAAGGGGGATCTGCCGGACAGCCTGCCGGTGTTCCTGCTGCCGGATATTCCGTTGTCCCTGGAAACGCTCCAGATCATCTTTCCGGTGTCGCTGACCATGGCGGTGGTGGGCCTGCTGGAGTCCATGATGACCGCCACCATCGTTGATGACCTCACCGACACCGAAAGCGACAAACACCGCGAATGCCGGGGCCAGGGCGTGGCCAACATCGCCTCCGGTTTCCTCGGCGGCATGGCCGGCTGCGCCATGATCGGCCAGTCGGTGATCAACATTAAGTCCGGCGGCCGCACCCGGTTGTCCACGCTGGTGGCCGGTGCCTTTTTGCTGGTGCTGGTGGTGTTCCTGGGCGACTGGGTGTCACGGATTCCCATGGCCGCGCTGGTGGCGGTAATGATCATGGTGTCGATCGGTACCTTCAGCTGGGAATCGATCCGCAACCTGGGCACCCACCCGGCCAGCAGCAGCGTGGTGATGCTGGCCACCGTGGTGGTGACCGTGTTCACCCACAACCTGGCGATCGGCGTGGGTATCGGCGTGTTGCTTAGCGCGCTGTTCTACGCTAACAAGGTGGGCCGGGTGTTCTACGTCACCAGCGAGTCCGAAGAGGGCAGCTACCGCCGTGACTACAAGGTGGTGGGCCAGGTGTTCTTCACCTCCGCCGACCAGTTCGGTGAGTCGTTCGACTATAAGGAAGGCGTGGACAAGGTGACCATCGACGTGCACCGGGCCCGCTTCTGGGACATCACCGCCATCGGCGCGCTCGACAAGGCGGTGATCAAATTCCGCCGTGAAGGCACCGAGGTGGAGGTGATCGGCCTGGACGAGGCCAGCGCCACCCTGGTGGACAAGTACGCCGTGCACGACAAGCCCGACGCCGTGGAAAAACTGATGGGCGGTCACTGAAGCCCTTAATACGCCTGATAAAAGGAAGCACTTAATGAGTCATGTGATTGCCTGTATCGACGGCTCCACCGCCGCGGACTCGATTTGCGACCACGCTGCCTGGGCCGCCGGCCGCCTCAACGCACCGCTGATGCTGCTGCACGTTCTGGACGAGGCCCGATACCCTGGAACAAAAAGCCCGAGCGAGACCAACCTCAGCGGTAACCTGGGCCTGGGCGCCCGGGAGACCCTGCTGACCGAACTGGCGGACCTGGACGCCAAGCGCAACCGGCTGGCCCTGGAACAGGGCAAGGCCACCCTGGAAGCGGCGCGTGCCCGGGTGGCCGCCGACGGCGTGCCGGATCCGGTGCTGCGCCAGCGCCACGGCAACCTGGTGGAGGCCCTGAAAAGCCTGGACGACGACACCCGCCTGCTGGTGATCGGCAAGCAGGGCGTCAAGCACGGCGGCGCCGAGCCGTCCGGCGGCGAGGTCGGCGACAACGTGGAGCGGGTGGTGCGCACCATCCACAAGCCGGTGCTGATCACCGTGGGCGAATTCCGCGAGCCGAAAAGCGTGATGCTGGCGTTCGATAACAGCGCCAGCACCCGCACCGGCGTGCGGTTGTTGGCGGACAGCCCGCTGTTCAAGGGCACCCCCTGCCAGCTGCACCTGGTCAAGGTCAACGGCGACGACGAGGGCCTCGACTGGGCCACCCAGTGCCTGGAGAACAGCGGCCATACCGTGGTCACCGCCCGCCTGGAAGGGGAGGTGGAAGCCGCCCTGCACCAGTATCAGGAAGAGCAGGGTATCGACCTGATCGTGATGGGGGCTTACGGTCACTCCAGGATCCGCGAGTTGCTGATCGGCAGCACCACCGACCGAATGCTCCGCAACGCCCGGGTGCCCCATTTGATCTTGAGGTAGGACCACCATTCACGAAAGAAATACCGGGTATCATAAATATTGATTTCTTTTATGAGATAGGCGCTCCTAGAATGCGCGCCATCGGTAGCTGGTGAGCCGGCTTCGGTATCCATTTCCATATCGAAAGGATTGACCATGTCATACTCCAAAGACATCGAAGCATTGAATTCCGTGGTTGGTGCCAACAAAACCTGGCACGACATCGACCCGGAAGCTGCTGTTCGCATGCGTCTGCAGAACCGTTTCAAAACGCATCTGGACATCGCCAAGTACAACGCGAAGATCATGCGCGAGGACATGGCGGCCTACGACGCCGATAACAGCAAGTACACCCAGTCACTGGGTTGCTGGCACGGCTTCATTGGTCAGCAGAAGATGATTTCCATCAAGAAGCACTTCGGGGATACCAAAGGCCGCTACCTGTACCTGTCCGGCTGGATGGTCGCCGCGCTGCGCTCCGAGTTCGGTCCGCTGCCCGACCAGTCCATGCACGAGAAAACCGCGGTCGCCGACCTGATCCGCGAACTCTACACCTTCCTGAAGCAGGCGGACGCCTGGGAACTGAACCACCTGTTCCGTGACCTGGACGAAGCCAAGGCCGCCGGTGACCAGGCCAAGCAGGCCGAGATCGTCGACAAGATCGACAACTTCCAGACCCACGTTGTGCCGATCATCGCCGACATCGACGCCGGTTTCGGTAACCCGGAAGCCACCTACCTGCTGGCCAAGAAGCTGATCGAAGCGGGCGCGTGCTGCATCCAGATCGAGAACCAGGTGTCCGACGAGAAGCAGTGTGGCCACCAGGACGGTAAAGTGACCGTTCCCCACGCCGACTTCATCGCCAAGATCAACGCGGTTCGCTACGCGTTCCTGGAGCTGGGCGTGGACGACGGCGTGATCGTTGCCCGTACCGACTCCGAAGGCGCCGGCCTGACCCAGAAGATTGCCGTGACCAACGAGCCGGGCGACCTGGGCGACCAGTACAACAGCTTCCTGGAAGGCGAATACATCGATTCCGCCGACCAGATCAACAACGGCGACATCGTGATCAAGTCCGACGGCAAGCTGCTCAAGCCCACCCGTCTGGCCTCCGGTCTGTTCCAGTTCCGCCGCGACACCAACATCGACCGCGTGGTACTGGACTGTGTCACCAGCCTGCGCAACGGCGCCGACCTGCTGTGGATCGAGACCCCGACCCCGAACGTGGCTCACATCAAGCACATGGTCGACCGTATCCGCGAGCAGGAGCCGAACGCCAAGCTGGTTTACAACAACAGCCCGTCGTTCAACTGGACCCTGAACTTCCGTCAGCAGGTGTTCGATGCCTGGAAGGAAGAAGGCAAGGATCTGAGCGACTACGATCGCGCCGACCTGATGAACGAGAAGTACGACAGCTCCGAGCTGGCCGACGTGGCCGACGAGTGGGCCAAGGAGTTCCAGGCCAAGGCTTCCCGCGAAGCCGGTGTATTCCACCACCTGATCACTCTGCCGACCTACCACACCGCGGCGCTGTCCACCGACCAGCTGGTGGAAGGCTACTTCGGTGACCAAGGCATGCTGGCCTACGCCAAAGGCGTTCAGCGTGAGGAAATCCGCCGTGGCATCGCCACCGTGAAGCACCAGGACATGGCCGGTTCCAACATCGGTGATGACCACAAAGAGTACTTCTCCGGTGAAGCCGCTCTGAAAGCCGGTGGTAAAGACAACACCATGAACCAGTTCTGATAACTGGTTCTCCAGTGTCATAAAAACGGCGCCTTCGGGCGCCGTTTTTTTTGCCATGTGCGCCAGGCATGACGCGAAGCGCCATAAACCGGCGCTGTTCCGGCCCGGCGTATAGAATTCGCACACGAGGCGTCCCTGCGCGGGAGGGCGTACAACGGCTCCGGTCGACACTACGTGGTTTGCTCTGGCGGGCCGAGACCGCTCCTTTGTCTCACATCTATTCGATTCTGACCCTCGCCGCTTTTTCTGGCATTATTATACTGGCCAGTACTGTTTAGAGGTGGTGATGATGTATTTCAAGGGCATGCCCGTACGGGCATTGTTAGTTGTCGGCGTGGCGGTTGTGGGCCTGGCCGGATGCGGTGAGCCGAAGACTCCTGCGCAACCACAGCCGGTTCCCGTGAAATTGACGACGGTGGGGGACACCGGTGAGCGTGTTCGACGGTACCCGGGGCGCGTTGTGGCAACGGAGCAAGCTGAAATGGCCTTCCGTGTGTCGGGGCAATTAGTGTCACTGCCGGTCCGGGACGGGCAAAAAGTGCAGCAGGGTGAGCTGCTTGCCGAATTGGATGCCCGGGATTTCCGTAACGAATTGGATCAGCGCAGGGCCGACGCAAAGCTTGCCGAAAACCAGTATCGGCGTGGTCAAACGCTTTCCGAACGGGGCATGATCGCTGATTCCGAGCTGGACGAACTCACCGCGCGTCACCAGCAGGCCCAGGCGGCGTTACGTCAGGCGAGGGATACTCTTTCCTACACCCGTCTTACCGCGCCCTACGACGGCGTGGTGGCCGGCACGGAGCAGGAGAATCACCAGTTCGTTCAAGCCCGGGAAGCCGTGCTCTATCTACAGAGCACGGACACCTTGGACGTGCATTTCTCCGTATCCGAGAACTTTATTCGTCGTGTTTTGCCTCTGGACCGATCATTTCGTCCGGACGTGGTGTTTTCCGGGCTTTCCAAGCAGCGATTTTCCGCCGTTTATCGCGAGCACGAGGCCCGCCCCGGTGCCACTCAGGCCTACACCATCGTGTTGACATTGCCGATGCCCGATAAGGTGAAGCTGTTGCCAGGAATGAGTGCGACGGTGTATGTCGACGAGGCCGCATTGCGGCATGCCGATAAGGTCCCCCTCACCGTACCGATGGCGGCGGTGTTCAATAGTGATGAAGAAAGCGGCGCCCGGGTTTGGCGCTTTGATCCGCGCAGCAATAAGGTCCAGGCTCAAGCAGTGAAGCTGGGCGAGGTCTCCGGCGACGGCGTGGCTATTCTGGACGGTCTGTCGCCGGGCGATCGTATCGTGGTGGCCGGTGTGCACCGTCTGAAAAACGGCCAGGCGGTGCGCGAACTGACCGGCGAACGGGGGTTGTAATGAGTATTGCCGAGTATGCTGTTCGGCATCGGGTGATCAGTTGGTTATTCACTTTGGTGCTGCTGATTGGCGGGCTGGTTGGGTTTCTGCGGTTGGGTCAATTGGAAGATCCCGAGTTCACGCTGAAGACCGCCATGGTGATCACCGAGTATCCCGGTGCTTCCGCCCTTGAAGTGGAAGAAGAAGTGACCCTGCCGGTGGAGAAAGCGATTCAAAGTCTTTCCTACGTGGACTACGTAACGTCCATATCCAGCGCCGGTTTGTCTCAGATCACCGTCGAGATGAAACCCATCTACCGTGAAGATGATCTGAAACAAATCTGGGACGAGTTGCGCCGCAAAACCCGCGATCTGCAACCCCGGTTACCTCCGGGCGCCAACGATATTGAGGTAATAGACGACTTTGGCGACGTTTATGGGATCCTGTTGGCCCTTACAGGGGAGGGCTACGGCTATCAGGACCTGGAGGATTATGCCGATGTACTGGTTCGTGAGCTGGTGCTGGTCGAGGGTGTGGGCAAGGTTCAGGTTGGTGGCCAGCGCCAGGAACAGGTTTTCGTGGAGCTGTCCCGGGAACGTCTCGCCAATCTCGGCATTAGCCAGGACCGGATTTTTTCTTTGCTTGGTACCCAGAACGCCGTGAACCCGGCCGGGCGGGTGCGGGTGGGAGATGAATACTTGCGTATCGCGCCCACCGGTGAATTCAATTCCGTGGACGCGATGCGAGATTTGTTGATCTCGGACCCGGGCGCCGGAGAGCTGGTGTACCTCGGGGATGTGGCTAGCATTAAGCGGGATCATCGTGAGGTGCCGCGGCATCTGTATCGCCATCAGGGGGCACCGGCGCTGACCTTGGGTATTTCCTTCTCCCCGGGGGTCAATGTGGTGGACGTAGGCGAGCGTGTGCGCCAGCGGCTACAAGAGATGGACTACCGCCAGCCCGCCGGCATGGAGCTGACGACGGTCTACGACCAGCCCGGAGAAGTGGAGCGTTCGGTGAACGCCTTCCTCTGGAACCTGGCCCAGGCCGTGATGATCGTGATCGGCGTGTTGTTGCTATTCATGGGGTTCCGCTCCGGTGTGTTGATGGGCGGCATTCTGCTGCTTACTATTCTCGGAACCTTTATTGTCATGGCGGTGCTGGGCATTGAACTGCAGCGTATTTCCCTGGGCGCCCTGATCATCGCTCTGGGTATGCTGGTGGACAACGCCATCGTGATCACCGAAGGCATACTGGTAGGCATAAAACGCGGGTTGTCCAAGGTGGCCGCCGCCTCGGAGATCGTGCGGCAGACCGCTTGGCCGTTACTCGGTGCCACGGTGATAGCGATCACCGCGTTCGCGCCGATCGGCTTGTCCAGCGACGCCTCGGGCGAGTTCACCAACAGTCTCTTCTGGGTACTCCTGATTTCCTTGATGCTGAGCTGGGTGGTGGCCATCACGCTGACCCCCTTTTTCGCCCATCTGATATTTTCCCGCGACCGGCAGACGCTTGATGAAGGCGACAACGATCACGGCGAAGATCCCTACAAAGGCCGTGTCTTTCGGATTTACCGGCGGCTGCTGGGCATGGCTATTCGGCACCGGGTGGTGACACTGGTAGCCATGGTGCTGTTGTTGGTGTCGGCTGTGGGTGGTTTCGGTCTGGTTAAGCAATCGTTTTTCCCACCGTCCAATACGCCAATCTTTCTGGTTGACTACTGGTTGCCCCAGGGTAGTGATATCCGCGCCACTATCGAACGCGTAGAGGAGCTGGATCGTGCCTTGCGGGACATCGAGCACGTCACCCAGGTAACCAGCACCATCGGCCGGGGCGCGCAACGATTCATGCTGCCGTACGTCCCGGAGAAGACCTATCCGTCCTATTCTCAACTGATCGTTAGAGTGGATCAGCGGGAGAATATCGACGGAGTGATCGCGCAAACCCGGAATTGGATTGACCGCCACCAACCCTCCGCCTTTGCCAAGCTCAAGCGCTTGATGATCGGCCCCTCCGCCAACGCCACCATCGAGGCACGGCTCTCCGGACCCGACCCGGCGGTATTGCGTTCCCTGGCCGTGCAGGTGAAAGAGATCATGGCGACCGACCCGGGTCTGGAAAACATTCGCCACGACTGGCGTCAACAAGAAAAAGTGATCCGTCCACAATTCGAGCAGGCCCAGGCCCGGCGCGCGGGGGTTACCCGGGAAGACCTTGAAGACGCCCTGAAGATGAACTTCTCCGGCCTGGAAGTGGGTCTGTTCCGTGACGGCGCCGACCTGCTGCCGATTGTTGCGCGCCCCCCGGCTCAGGAGCGCCTGGGCGCGGATAATCTGGACCAGGTGCGTATCTGGTCACCGGTACATGAGGATTACCTCGCCATTCGGCAGATTGTCTCCGGCTTTGCAACTGAGCTGGAGAATGGTTTGATCCTGCGTCGTGACCGTAAACGTACCCTCACCGTGCAGGCTGAACCGGACGTACTCGGTGATGAAACCGGGGATCAGGTATTGCGACGCGTGCGTCCCGAAATAGAAGCGCTGCCCTTGCCGCCTGGCTACGAACTCACCTGGGGTGGAGAGTATGAACTCACCCGGGACGCTCAAAAGGCGGTCTTTGCCAGCGTTCCCCTGGGCTATCTGTTCATGTTCATCATCACCATTTTGCTGTTCGACAGTCTGCGTCAACCGTTGGTTATCTGGGCCACGGTGCCGCTGGCGATCATTGGCGTGACCATTGGGTTACTGGTATTCAACGCGCCTTTCAGTTTCATGGCGCTGCTGGGCTTCCTAAGCCTTTCCGGCATGTTGGTGAAAAACGGAATCGTGCTGGTGGAGCAGATCAAACTTGAGCTCCAAACCGGCGTGGATGCCCTGGACGCTGTGATCCATGCCTCCGTAACCAGGGTGCGTCCAGTCTGCATGACCGCTGTGACCACGGTTTTGGGTATGGTGCCTTTGTTATTTGACGCCTTTTTTAAATCCATGGCGGCGGTAATCATGTTCGGTCTGGGGTTTGCCACGGTACTGACCCTCATCGTGGTGCCGGTTTTGTATACCCTGGCTTATCGCATAAGCCCGCGGCGCGACTGAGCCGCGTCCGCCGTGAACGAAAGGCAGCCTTTTGGGCCGCCTTTCGTTGTCGGTGACTCAAGAAAATCTTCCGGTTGTCGATAGATAGGCGTGAGGCGGCTCATCCCGCGAGCTGGTGAATGTTTAACGCCGGAGCGGCTCGGTTTCTTATATCTGTCCCCTTGCCCCACCTGTCTCATTCTGATGGTATACAACTCAGTGCGCACAACGGGGAATGTAGGGACAGCATGGGGGAAGGGCGTCAAGGGAAATGCCCGCCGGAATACGAGACTAAAGGCTGTCTGGGGATCGCATGAAGGATTCGCGCGGGAACGCCGCGACCGCCAACAAGAACATTGTGACGCAGACCAACGGCCCTGCGTCGGTGGTGGAGGAACGGCTGCAGGCGGCGCTGGATTCCGACGACCTGGGTATCTGGGACCACGACCTGCGCGAGAACACCTTCTGGGCGTCACCAAACATCAGCCGCATGGTGGGCATCCCCGAGGGCGGCGCCGCCAGCACCCGTCAGTTCTGGGAGTTCGTCCATCCGGACGACCGTGACGGCGTGCGCCAGGTTCTGCGCGGCGCCCTGGCGGCGGCGGTCAGCGGCCATTTCGAAGTGACCTTCCGGGCCCACCGCCGGGACCTGGGGCGGCTCGCCCTGGTGCGTTGCTCGGCACAGCTGGTGTTCGACCAGGACAACCGGCCGGCCCGCATGCTGGGTGTGTTCCGCGACGTGTCCGACCAGCAGGAGGAACAGGTCAAGCTGTTCTACGAGGCACACTATGACGAACTCACCGGCCTCGCCAACCGGAAACTGCTCACCGAACAGACCCAGACCGTGCTCGATCAGGGGCGGCCCGCCGGCTGCCTGCTGCTGGAGCTGAACGGCTTCCAGGAAGTCAGCGATACCCTGGGCCAGGAGGCCGGCGACCGGCTGCTGCAGCTGACCGCCGCGCGCCTCACCCGTCTGTTGCCGGAGGGCGCCCTGCTGTCACGCACCACCGGCGAGGAATTCGCCGTGATGCTGCCCGACCAGGACCAGGCCCGGCCGCTGATCCAGCTGGCGGAAGCGGTCCACGGCGCCTTGCTGGAAACCTTCATGATCAAGGACCGCCCGGTGGCGATCAGCGGGCATGTGGGCATTGCCTTCGCGGCCCCGCAAGGCTGCGCCAGAACCCTGCTCAGTGACGCCCACCTGGCGCTGGCCGACGCCAAGGCCGCCGGCTACGGCGCCAGCCGGGTCTACCAGCCGGCGCTGCGCAAGGCGCTGCGGGCACGCCAGGACATGAGCGCGGACCTGCGTACCGCCGTGCTCGGTGAGCAGTTCGAACTGTATTACCAGCCCCAGGTACGGCTCAGCGACGGCAAGATCGTCGGCGCCGAGGCCCTGCTGCGCTGGCACCATCCGCGCCGCGGCCTGCTGGCGCCCGGGGAATTCCTGCCGCTGCTCAAGGGCAGCCCGATGGCGCGGATTCTCGGCGACTGGGTGATCCGCCAGGCCTGCGCCAAGGGCGCGCTGCTGCACCGGCAGGGCCGCCCGCTGTGCATGGCGGTGAACCTGTTCTCCGCCCAGTTCAAATTGGGCGGGCTGGCGCGCATGGTGGCCGATACCCTGCGCGAGACCGGTCTGCCCGGCGAAGGGCTGGAGATCGAGATCACCGAACGGGTGATCATCAACAGCGACAACCGCCTCAAGAACACCCTCAACGACCTGCGGTCCCTGGGCTGCCAGCTGGCCTTCGATGACTTCGGCACCGGCTACGCCTCGCTCAGCATGCTCAAGGAATTCCCGATCACCCGGCTCAAGGTGGACAAAAGCTTCGTCGATGCGATTCAAGAGTCCGGCGAGGACCATGCCGTGGTGCAGGCGATGATTCAGCTGGCGGAAACGTTCGGGTTCTCGATCACCGCCGAAGGCATAGAAACCGAGCAACAGGCGGAGGTGCTGCGGCAACTGGGGTGCCGGGAAGGGCAGGGCTATTTGTTCGGCAAACCGATGCCGTGGCAGGAGTTGTACGCGCTTTTATAGGGTGTTCATAAAAGTACCGGGCCGGACCAAAAACGGGCCGGCTGTGACGCCGGCCCGCTGGGTACTCAGGCAGATCAGGCTTTGAGATCAGCCGTGCTTGCCGAGCCAGTCATCGGCTTGCTTCTCCGCTTCCTCGCGGCTGGAGCCATAGCGCTCCTGAATCTTGCCGACCAGCTTGTCCTTGCGGCCTTCGACCTGCTTCAGGTCGTCATCGGTGAGCTTGCCCCACTGCTTCTTGGCATCGCCCATGAGCTGTTTCCAATTGCCTTTCAACTGATCGCTGTTCATTACTACCTCCGTGCGGTAACGATCCATGAGCCTGGAGTATGCCTCAGGAAACCGGGACAGCGGCGAATCTTTAGCATTCTTTTAAGAAGCGGCCGGCCCGGGGTGCGGGGCGCCCGCCGCTTGCAGCCCGCCGCCCGGCGCCCCATCATTCAGGTTTCACCGATGCAACCTTCAAGGAGTCTCCGTGGCGGCAGTTCTGGCGGGCGGTATTATTGTTATCTGGCTGGCGTTGAGTGGCGGGCGCGCACTGCTCAACGCCGGCGGCATCCAGCTGCACTGGCCCGCGGATCTGCTGGCGCCGCTGTTGCTGGCGGCTCTGGAGACCCTGTTGTTCCTGCTTACCGTGCCGGACGCGCCGGTGCTCGAAGAGGCCCGCCGCTGGCCCGTAGCGGGCGCCCTGGTGGCGCTCGCCTGGGTGATTAACGGCGCCGTGGCCGGCCGTGTCTGGATGAGGGGCCGCCGCGCCGCCTGAATCGCGCTTCTTTTTGGTGCGCTCTCCCCGAAATGGGGCGCGCCGTCGGCGCGATTCCGGGCGTTTTCGTCTTTAAATATGCAGAATTGCATGTATTTATAGGGGTTTATAGGGTTGGCATAGCTGTTGCTCCTGAGGGGTTAAGCAAGGTTTTTAACCACTCACCGGAACCACGAGGAGCACCATGCAGCTATTGCGATTCAAAACCCTGTGGGGCCACCCGGGCACCCCGGAGCAGGCCGCCGCCCTGGCCGTGGCCGCCGGCTTCGACGGCCTGGAAGCGCCGCTGCCGCAAGCCGGCGCGGCCCGCGACGATCTGGCCGGGGCCCTGCACGGGCACGGCCTGCGCTGGATTCAGGAAATCTGTACCGCCGGCAGCTATGTGCCGCGCCGCGACGCCAGCGTCGCCGAGCACCTGGAAGACTTCGAAACCCAGCTGCGTGAAGGCCGCGCCCTGGGCGCCGAGTTCGCCAATGTGATGGGCGGCTGCGACGCCTGGCCGCTGGAAGACAGCGTGCGCTTCTTCGCCGAGGCCCACGAGATCGCCGAGCGGGTCGGCGTCACCGCCAGCTTTGAGACCCATCGCGGGCGCAGCTTCTTCAACCCCTGGACCACGGTGGCGGTGCTCGACCGGGTGCCTACCCTGCCGGTGACCTGCGACTTCAGCCACTGGGCGGTGGTCTGCGAACGCCTGCCCGACAGCGAATGGGACTGCATCGAGCGGGTCGCCGAACAGGCCCTGCACGTCCATGCCCGGGTCGGCTACGACCAGGGCCCCCAGGTGCCGCACCCCGGCGCGCCGGAATACGCCACCGCGCTGGCCTCCCACCAGCGCTGCTGGGAAGCGGTCTGGCAGGCCCAGCGCCGCCGTGGCCTGGCGCAAACCACCCTGACACCGGAATTCGGGCCGGACGGCTATCTGCACACCCTGCCGTTCACCCACGCCCCGGTGGCCGATCTGTGGGATCTCAACCGCTGGATCGGCGATTGCCAACAACGCCATTTCCATCGCTGGCGCGCCGCTGCCGCCGGCCGCGACCAGGTGGCCTGAGCAGAGGAGAGAACGGTGATGAAATCGATACAGCAAACCCTGCGTCATCCGGACGCCCTGGTTCCCAACCTGCTGGTCCTGGCCTACATCCTGCTTGGCTATGTGGGCGGCTGGCTGCTGATGGCCCAGCCGGGCTGGTTACTGCCCGCCCTGGGCGTGCTGGCCTGTGGCCACGCCATGGTGATCGCCGCCTACCTGGTGCACGACTGCGCCCACAATGCGCTATTCAAGAAGGTGGAACACAACACCCGTCTGGGACGGGCACTCAACTGGTTCACCGGGGGCTGCTATGGCACCTACGAGGATCTGCGTTACAAGCACATGCGCCATCACGTGGATAACGCCGACACCATCGCCTTTGACTACCGGGCCTGGCTCAAGGCGCACCCGCGCACCGAGAAACTGGTGTTCGCCCTGGAGTGGGCCTATGTGCCGGCGGTGGATTACATGATGCACGCGGTTCTGATGTTTGCGCCGTTCATCGGCTACGCGGACAAGGCCCAGCGGCCCCGGGCGGCGCTGGTGCTGGCGGTGCGTTTCGGCGTATTGGCGCTGCTGGCGCTGTGGAGTATCAAAGCGGTGCTGCTGTACGCGCTGGCCTACACCCTGATGCTCACCGTGCTGCGTTTCTTCGACGCCTTTCAGCACAACTACGAGATTATCGCCATTCTCAACAATCCGGACGCGCCGCTGCCCCACAAAGGCGACCGCGATTACGAGAACGACAACACCTACAGCAACCCGATATCGCGCCGCTGGCCGGCGCTCAACCTGCTGGTGCTCAACTTCTGCTACCACAACGCGCACCACGTGAAGCCCACCTTGCCCTGGTACAAGCTGCCGGCCCTGCACCGGGAACTGTACGGCGACGAGTACCAGCGCACCCTGGCGTTCAGCGACCAGCTGCGCAGCTATCACCGCCACCGCCTGGCCGGCATTCACGCCGAGACCTACGGCCAGGTGCCGGCGCCCCAGGCGATGCGCGAAGGCCGGGCGGTGCCGGTCTACGGGCTCAGCTTCCTGACCGCGTTTTGAACCCTTTGGCCGGTAAAGAGGAGCCGCCTATGACCGTTTCCCTGCAGGACCGCCTCGTCACCGGCGCCACCGGCGCCCGCGCGGGGCATGTGGAGAGTGCCGCCCCCGCCGCCGCCCGGCCGCGCCGCCGCTGGCTGGACTTCGGGCAGACCCTGGACTGGCGTCAGCGGCTGCTGCTGGGCAGCGCCGGCTGGCTGGTGTTTTTCGCCGGCTGGTACCTGGCCGCCAACGCCGGCCTGGCGCCGGACCGCCTGTTCCCCGGGCCGCTGCAGGTGCTTGCTTCCCTGCAGGAGCTGTTCGTCGAGAAAGCCTTTCTCGGCGACGTGCTGGCCAGTGTGCGCCGGATTCTGGTGAGTTTCGGGCTGGCGGTGTCCGTGGCGCTGCCGCTGGGGCTGCTGATGGGCGCCTTCGCCCGCGTCGACGGCGTGCTCAACCCGTTCCTGGGCGCCTGCCGGTACTTGCCGGCGCCGGCGTTCATCCCGCTGCTGCTGATGTGGCTGGGCACCGGCGACAGCCAGAAGATCGCGCTGCTGCTGATCGGCGTGGTGTTCTTCCTTTCCATCATGCTCGCCGACGTCACCCGGCAGGTGCCGGCGGCGTTCGTGGAAACCGCCAAAACCCTGGGCGGCGGCCGCCGCGCGGTGCTGTGGACGGTGGTGTTCCGCCATTCGCTGCCGGGCTATCTGGACACCTGCCGGCAGATGCTGGCGGTGAGCTGGACCTACCTGGTGATTGCCGAGATCGTCGCCGCCACCGACGGCATCGGCGCCATGATGATGCGCGCCAAGCGCTTCGTGCACGTCGACGACATCATGGCCGGCATCGTCACCATCGGGCTGCTGGGCCTGGCCCTGGACGCCCTGTTCCGAGTTCTGCACCGCTGGTGGTTCCCGTATCTGCGCGGTGGCCACCAGTGAATTTCGTTCCCCGAGGAGTTATTACCATGCGTATCGTTAAAACCCTGATGCTGGCGGCGGGCCTGAGCTTCTCCGCCACGGCGGCCCACGCCGCCGACACCGTGCGGGTGTCGCTGTTCTCCTGGCCCGGCTACGGCTTCTGGTTCATCGCCCAGGAGAAAAACCTGGTGCCGGACCTGGACCTGGAAATCACCATCATCGAGGACCCCTACGAGAGCTTCTCGCTGATGTCCGCCGGCGCCCTGGACGTGACCTCCAGCACCGCCGAATACGGCCCGATCGCCGCCGACAAGGAGGTGCCGGTGAAGCTGGTCACCTACACCAACCCCTCCTACGGCACCGACAAGATCGTGCTGGCGCCGGGCGTGGACAGCGCCGAGGACCTGAAAGGCGAATCGGTGGCGGTGCTGGAAGGCGGCCTCACGCAGATCTTCATGGGCATCTGGCTGGAGCAGAACGGCGTCAGCATCAAGGACGTGCAGTTCACCAACCTGATCATGGACGACGCCGTGGGCGCGCTGGTGGGCGGCAATGTGAAAGCCGCTGAATTCTGGGAACCGTTCGGCTCGCAAGCGCTGGAGGCCCTGCCCGGCGCCACCGTGGCCGCGTCCTCCGCCGAGGGCGACTGGATCGAAACCGCGCTGCTCGGCGACGGCATGTACATGAGCGACGCCTTCCTCGACAAGCCGGAGCTGGCCGCCAAGACCATGGAAGCCTACTTCAAGGCGGTGGCGTTCTGGAAAGAGAACCCGGAAGAGGGCAACAAGATCATCGCCAAGGGGCTGAACTTCCCGGTCGCCGATGTGGAAAAAGTGATCGGCAAGGACGGCGAGATTCTCAAGGGCGGCATCTGGGTGTTCGACGCCGAACAGGCCGGCAAATTCATGGGCGTGATTCCCGGCGAGCTGCCCCTGGGCCCGCAGAACGGCCAGATGGCGCAGCACTGGGAAACCACCACCGACTGGTGGCTCAAGTTCGGCCTGATCGACGAGCGCCACCCCATCGACGCCGGTGTGAACACCGCGCCGCTGGAAGCCGTGCTGAGCGAATAAACGCGTCCCTGGAAAGGAGAGAACGCCTTATGGATCCGAACCACAACGGGCTGACCCTGAGCCGCGTGGGCAAGACCTTCCGGGCCGGCACGCGCCATGCGCGCACCGCCCTGGAGGATGTCTCGCTGCAGCTCGCCCCCGGCCAGGTGGGGGTGCTGCTGGGCCCCTCCGGCTGCGGCAAATCCACGCTGCTGCGCATGGTGGCGGGCCTGGAAGAGCCCACCACCGGCGCCCTGGCGCTCAACGGCCAGGCGATCACCGGCCCTGGCCGCGACCGGGGCATGGTGTTCCAGAGCTACACCTCCTTTCCCTGGCTGACGGTGCGCCAGAACGTGGCCTACGGGCTGCGCATCACCGGCGACAGCAGCAGCCTGCGGGAAGGGGCGGTGGACTACTTCATCGACGCGGTGCGCCTGGGCGACGTGGCCGATGCCTACCCACACGAACTGTCCGGCGGCATGCGCCAGCGCGTGGCGATCGCCCGCACCCTGGCCAACCACCCGGCCCTGCTGCTGATGGACGAGCCGTTCGGGGCGCTGGACCCGGAGACCCGCTGGCAGATGCAGTCACTGCTGCTGGAGATCGTGCGCAAGGAGCGCACCACGGTGCTGCTGGTGTCCCACGACATCGAGGAGGCGCTCTACCTGGGCGACGTGGTGTTCTTCCTGTCCAGCCACCCGGGGCGGCTGCGCGAGACCATCCGCCCCGGCTTCAAGGCGTCGCTGGGCGGCGACCGGGAAGCCATGCTCGAACATCCGGAATACCGGCAGCTGGACTTGCACATCCGCCGCATGATGAGCGACGAAGGCCGCTGTGCGAGCGGGCCGGGCCCGCGAAAGGGCGCGAAGCGCCCGGCAGGATCCCAGAGACCTCTGGAAACAGAGCAGTAATAGGGTCTCTGGTATCCCGCCGGCAAGCAGAGCTTGCCTTTCGCGGGCAAGGCCCGCTCCCACAAAGGCCCGGCCCCACAAGGCGGTGTGGTTAGAAGGTCGACCAGCCGGTGAATTCCATAAAACGGTAGAGGGCGTAGCGCAGTCTTGAGTCGTCGGAATACGCTTCGTAGGGTTCGCTGAACAGCTTGCCGTCCGGGTTGCTCCAGCGGCGCTGGAAGGCGTCACGGGCCGTTGTCATGGCCGGGTGGTCGGCGGCGGCGGTGAGCTGGACGCTGGTTTCCAGATTCAGGTTGTCCAGGTTGCGTCGGGTGAAGTTGGCGGAGCCGGCGATCAGCACCGCCGGCCGTTCCGCGCCGCCGTCCCCGTAGCGCAGCAGCATCTTGGTGTGGCACTGCTCGCCGTGGGTGGCGCACCAGCGGATGTCGACCCCGGCGTCGTGCAGTTCCCAGGCCACCTGCCGGTTGGGCATGCCGTTTTTCTTGCGGCCGAAGGCGTCCTTGTTGGGATCCAGCAGCAGGCGCACCCGCACGCCGCGCTCGCGGGCGGCGGCCAGCGCCTCGATCAATGGCCGGTGGGAGAGATAGAACACGCCCACATCCAGACGCTCGCCGGCGCGGGCCTCCTCAATGGCGCTCAGCAGGGCGTCGCGGATCGCCGCTTCGCTGAGCACCGACAGCGTGGCGCCGTCCTGCTCCGGTTTCGCCGTGCCGGCGCGGGCCAGGGGCCAGTCGTCCAGGTCGTCGGCGCCGGAGAACGCCGCCGCCGCCCGTTCCGATTGCAGCAGATCGAGCGCCGCCGGGCCGCTGAAACGCACCGCGATATTGGAGTGGGCACTACTGGCGTCGTGGGCATTGGCGGAGGTGACCAGGCCGGTCCAGGTGTCGCCTTCGTCCACCACCAGGGTTTTACGGTGGTTGGCCTTGAAGTTGATCAGCGTCAGGTAGGTGCGCAGGGTGACCTTGCCGTCGCCGGTGGGGTTGGGCAGCCAGCCGCCCTCGGTGCTGTTGCCGGCCCATTGGCAGCACAGCCGCCACAGCGCCGACCAGCTCGGGTTGGAATCGCGCAGGCGCGGCAGATCCGTGAATACCACCTGTACCCCGGCCGCCTCCAGTCGCTGCAGATGGGGCGCGCGGACGCCGCCGTAAAGCGTATTGAAGCGGTCGGTGATCAGCACCGCGCGCAGGTTCGGGCGCTGCTGTTTGCGCTCGATCAGAGCGTCGGTGAGTTGTTCGCTGAGCGGGCGCAGGGTGTCGGTGGTGGCGCCGGCCATGTCGTTGAACAGGAACATGTCCACCACCACCAGCTTCTCCGCCTGGCCGATCAGGCGGAAGAACTCGTCGAAGATCGCCTGATCGAAATGGCGCCGGGGTTCACCCTGGCTATCCGCCGCCGCCTGATCCACCCAGGTGTCGTCGATCAATACCGCCACATCCTCCGCCGGCCGCGTGGGCCAGGCCTCGCCGACACCCTCGGGCAGCGGCTTGAACACATGGTAAAGGGCGGTGAGCAGCCAGGCGCCAGCCAGCACCAGAATCAGCAGAAGAACAGGGCGTTTGCGGGAAGAGGGCATGGATTCTCGGTGCTTTTGTGGTTAAGAGGCCTTTTTGAGTACACCGAAAATACGTCTCTGGCATCCCGCCGGCAAGCGCAGCTTGCCTTTCGCGGGCAAGGCCCGCTCCCACGAGGCGGGCATAGGCACTGTGCGAGCGGGCCCTGTGGGAGCGGGCCCAGCCCGCGAAAGGGCGCGAAGCGCCCGGCAACGGTTGCCCCGCAGGATCCCAGAGAGATCTCTAATCCGACCTACCGGTAATCGTCGAAGCCGCTGTCGTGCTTGAAGGTCAGCGGCTGGTCCCAACCCGGCAGCCGAATCTCCCGGTCACTGATCGCCACGTCGTCGCCGTGCAGCACGCCGTCGTTGAAGTGGTACTCCGGCAGCGCCTGGCCGGCCAGGGCGCGGCGGTCGTACTCGCCGGCGGCATCGCGGGTGGCGCCCACTTTGTCCCGCCAGCCGTCCAGCGCGGCGGCGCCGTGGCGGCGCGCCAGCAGGTCGGTGGTGGCGTTGGGGGAGAGCACCACGGCGGTGGCGTTATTGCCGCCGAAGCCCTTGGAGTTGAGCAGGGCGGCGTCCGGGCGCAGCTCACGGTGTGCCTGTTTCAGGGACAGCCGGTCGGCGTGCAGGTCGTCGGCGAAGCGCTCCACCGTGGCGATGCCCGGCAGCACGCCGTCGGCGAAGGTGCCCAGGGCCGCCGCCAGCTGGTCGCCGCCGGCGCTGCCCAGGGAGTGGCCCACATAGGCCTTGATCGCCGCCACCGGCCAGTCGCGGATGCCGAAGGCCTCGGCCACCTGGTTGAGCACATGGGATTCGGTGACCCGGTTCTGCGGCGTGCCGGTGCCGTGGGCGTGCACATAGCTGCGCGCGCGCAGGGCGTCCTCGCCCAGCAGCTGGCGCACCAGGTTGGCGCTGCGCGCCAGGGTCAGGTAGTTGCCGATGCCGGGGGAGGAGATCGACTTCTTGGCGCCGTCCGCGTGCATGAACACGTCAGGCACCGCGCCGAGGATGTCCGCGCCCAGTTCCAGGGCCAGGGCGTCGTCCATCAGCACCGCGAACTGGGCGGACTCCGCCATGGTAAAGCCGCAGTTGTCGCCGAACGGCCGGCAGGCGCGGCGCAGGTCGGCGCTGGCGGCGCCGTCCAGGGCGGCCAGGGCCTCGTCTTCGGCGAGCGCGCCCATGGCGCGGTAGCCCTCCATCACTTCCGGCACCAGGGGCGCTTCGCTGGTGCCCACCACCACCAGCCGCGCGCGGCCCTGGCGAATGGCGTGCACGCCGCGCTCCAGGTTGTAGAGGAAGGTGGCGCAGGCGCCCAGCATGCCGCCGGTGGAGCCGGCGCTGCGCAGCACATAGGCGTTGATGAAGTCGGCGGTCATCTCGCCCAGGCCCAGCGGGCACTGCTTGGAGGTGGTGCGGTGGCCCAGGGCCGGGGCGCGCATCATGCCGCCCAGGCCGTTGTCGTCGAGCTGCGCCATGGCGTTGGAGGCGTACACCGCCACCTCATCCGGGGCCAGCCGCCCGCGCAGGCTGTCCCAGGGAATGCCGAGCATGCCGAACGCATCGCTGACGCCGTAGACCGCCATCTGCAGGGCGCGCGGATGGTTGCGCGAGGCGTACAGGGCGCCCGGATCGAAGCCGTCCGGCAGCTGGCCGGCGGCGCTCACCCGGCGGGTGACGTCGGTGGGCACGCGCAGGTCGGCGCCGGCGGGCAGGGTGACGCGGCTGCGCTGGCGGTTGATCGGCTCCACCCGCCAGCCGGTGGGCAGCGGGTCGGGCAGGTCCATATTGCGCATTTCCAGCGTCAGCGGGCTGTCGCTGTGACCGTTCACCGCCATGTTCAGGCGCTGGCTCTCCGGCAGGCCGCGGATCAACGTGCCGTTGAGCAGCGCGGTTTCGCTGTGCACCCCGTTAAGGGCGCCCAGGGCATCCAGGGTTCGCCGTCGGCCGGCGTCATCCAGAGCATCGAACACCAGACGGTGAAAACCGTGGTGCATGGAAGTGCGGCCGGCGGCGTTAATGCCGCCGACGGCGGTGATGACGGGCAGGGCGGGCATAGGACTCCCCAGAATGTGACTGAGCGGTCAATTCTAGGCGCCTAAGGCTTCTTTGCGTATGCGTCAGAAGGGTTGATGTTGCAACGGGATATTACCGGCGCCAATACCTTGTGGGAGCGGGCCCTGCCCGCGAAAGGCCGGCAAAGCCGGCCGGCGGGATTCCAGAGACCCTGTTTGTACCGCGGTCAGATCAGCTCCACCGCCACCGCGGTGGCTTCGCCGCCGCCGATGCACAGGCTGGCCACGCCGCGCTTGCCGCCGGTGCGCTTGAGCGCGTGGATCAGCGTCAGGATGATGCGCGAGCCGGTGGAACCGATCGGGTGCCCCAGGGCGCAGGCGCCGCCATGGATGTTGAGCTTCTCATGGGGGATGCCCAGGTCCAGCATCGGCATCATCGCCACCATGGCGAAGGCTTCGTTGATCTCGAACAGATCCACGTCGTCCACGCTCCAGCCCACTTTCTTGAGCAGCTTCTCGGTGGCGCCGATCGGGGCCACGGTGAACTCGCTGGGGTGGCGGCTGTTGGTGGCGTGGCCGAGAATCCGCGCCAGCGGCTGCAGGCCGCGCTGCTGCGCCACGCTTTCGCGGGCCAGCACCAGCGCCGAGGCGCCGTCGGAGATCGAGCTGGCGTTGGCGGCGGTGACCGTGCCGTCCTTCTTGAACGCCGGCTTGAGGCCGGGGATCTTGTCGATATTGGCGTTGCCGGGCTGCTCGTCGGTGTCCACCACGGTCTCGCCTTTGCGGGTTTTCACCGTCACCGGCACGATCTCGTCGGCGAACCAGCCGTTGTCGATGGCGGCCTGGGCGCGCTTGAGGGATTCGATGGCGAAGTTATCCATCTGCTCGCGGCTGATGCCGCGCTGGTCCGCCACGTCCTGGGCGAAGGCGCCCATCAGGCGGCCGGTTTCCGCGTCTTCCAGGCCGTCCAGGAACATGTGATCCGCCACCTGGCCGTGGCCCATGCGGTAGCCGCCCCGCGCCTTATCGAGAATGTAGGGCGCGTTGCTCATGGACTCCATGCCGCCGCTGACCACGATGTCGTGGCTGCCGGCTTTGAGCATGTCGTGGCAGAACATGGTGGCGCGCATGCCCGAGCCGCACAGTTTGTTGATGGTGGTGGCGCCGGTGCCGTCCGGCAGGCCGGCCAGACGCATGGCCTGGCGGGCCGGGCCCTGCTTGAGGCCGGCGGGCAGCACGCAGCCCATCACCACGTCTTCCACATCGGCCGCCTGCAGGCCGGCGCGGGCCACCGCTTCGCGGATACAGGCGCCGCCCAGCTGCGGCGCGCTCATCGGCGCCAGCGAACCCTGGAAACTGCCCATGGCGGTGCGCGCACCGTTGAGGATAACGATATTGTTTTCGGACATGCTGATGCTCCGCTTTCAGAGGTCTCTGGAATCCTGCCGGGAGCTTCGCTCCCTTTCGCGGGCAAGGCCCGCTCCTACAGTTGTAAAAAAACGGGCGTAGTGTACTTGAGATCACCCGGGTCGTCCCCAAGTGGGAGAGTGCAACGGACTCGGACTTTCCGAAAAAGTAATCATTCTCAACAAGCGGCCAGCAAGGGCAAAAGGCGTTTGCTCGGTGGTTCACCGAAAGGCTGCTTGTTATGATGCTCCGGTAATTTTTTCGTCCGAATAGCAATTCGACAACAGTCAGGGGAATTGACTATGGCTTTTGAACTTCCGCCGCTTCCTTTCGAGAAAGACGCTCTTGAACCGCACATCTCCAAAGAGACGCTCGAGTATCATCACGGTAAGCACCACAACGCGTACGTCACCAAGCTCAACGATCTGATCAAAGGGACCGACGACGAAGGCAAATCCCTGGAAGAGATCATCCAGAGCGCCAAGGGTGGTCTGTTCAACCAGGCCGCGCAGGTCTGGAACCACACCTTCTACTGGAACAGCCTGAGCCCCAACGGCGGCGGCGAGCCGTCCGGTGCACTGGGTGAAGCGATCACCAAGAAGTTCGGCTCTTTCGATAAGTTCAAGGAAGAGTTCAACGCCAAGGCGGCCGGCAACTTCGGCTCCGGCTGGACCTGGCTGGTGAAAACCTCCGACGGCGGCGTGGACATCGTCAACACCGACGACGCCGACACCCCGATCGCCCACGGCAACGGCCAGACGCCGCTGTTCACCGTGGACGTGTGGGAGCACGCCTACTACATCGACTACCGCAATGCCCGTCCCAAGTATCTGGAATCCATCTGGAACCTGATCAACTGGGACTTCGCAGCGAAAAACTTCGCGTAACGGGAACCGGCGAACACTCCCCATCGCCCTTTCCGCGACCGCCGTTGGCGGTCGCCCTACGGGGCGCCGAGCACGATCCGCACTCCGCGTTGCGGTCTCTTGGCGTAGCGCTGCTACGCCGGCGAGTCCGCGCCTTGATTGCGAACCGTGCTCGGCACCGGAAAGGGCGCTGGGAAGCGCTCGACGGCTCCATCATCCTTGCTTCCCCACCTATTTTACGTCCAGGCTCACGGTCGTCCGTGTAAGCCGCCCCTGGAACTTTCCTCTCTTTCTCGCACACCAAGCCACACCGCTGTGCGCCGATGACGGCGGGCGGGTAAGATAGGTGTTTTCCCACATCGGACAGGACAGGGTTTCCCCATGACTCGAGAGCGAGACGTCAAACTGGGTGATATCGACGACGTACCCGTGGACGAGCCGCGCCGGCGGAAAGCCAGCGCCCCGCCGCCCCAGGGCGGCAACGGCGGCGACCGGGGCAAGGGCGGCGGCCGCACCCCGCCACCGCGCCAGGCGCCCCCGCGCAGCGGCGTCGGCAACGGCGGCTGGATCTTTCTGACCTTGCTGTTGGCGGTGGCACTGGCGGTAGCGTGTGCTTACTTCTACCGCGAGATCACCGCGCTGCAGGGCCAGATGGAAACCCGCATGGGCATGTCCTCCGAGCAGCTCGAGAACCTGCAGGCACGCCTGTCGGCCACCGACGAGTCCCTGGACCAGTCCGCCGGCAAACTGCGCGAGACCCTGGACAACCAGAACAAGGCCATCGACAAAAACGAGGATGAGATCCGCAAACTCTGGGACGTCAGCAACAAGCGCAACAAAGAGTGGATCCAGGAAAACCAGAAAACCGTGCAGAGCCTGCGCGACAGCCTCAAGAGCAACGACAGCGCCCTGGCCGGCCTGAAGAAAACCGTCAGCGGCTACGACCAGAGCATCAAGGATACCCAGAGCCAGATCGGTGAGCTGAAAACGCAGATCGACAGCGCCGTCAAAGCCGTCAACGAAAGCAGCTCGCAGTGGCGCACCCAGATCAACCAGCTGGAAACCCAGGTGGATGTGGTGGTGGATACCGTCAAGCAGCTTGAGCAGCAGAACCAGAGCCAGAAGGACGCCATCGCCGAACTGCGCAACAGCGCCGGCGGCGCCGATCAGCTCCAGCAGCGGCTGGACGACATCGACGCCGCCATCAAGGCGTTCGACCAGTACCGCATCCAGGTCAACAACCGGCTGGACCGGCTGGAACAGTAACGCCGAGGGTCGGGTTACGCTTCGCTAACCCGACCGGTCGCTGCTATACTTCGCGACCTGCGCCAGTGGTGGAATTGGTAGACACGTCAGGTTTAGGTCCTGATGCCGCAAGGTGTGGGGGTTCAAGTCCCTCCTGGCGCACCATCCGACAATATGAAGGGCGGCCCACGCCCGGTTTCCAAGGAGGGAGACATGCAAACACGAGCCAGGAAGGCGTTCGTTCTCACGGCTTTGGCCGTTTTTTCCGGTGCCATGGTGTCCGCTTCGGCATCCGCCGACAGCGCGCTGGACGCGCGCATCGCCAAGTATGCTTCAATCTGTGACGACTACGAGCGTGCCAAGGCGCAGCTCGAGTGTCATCGTCCGCCCGGCAGTTATAAGCACGCCTATGAGATGACCGGCCAGGCTCGTGAGCGGGCCCTGGCGCAGGGGCGTAAGTTGCTGCGGATGCGGCGGGAAACCGATGAGGCGATGGATCGCGTTGGGCGTGATCGGCGGCTTTATCGGTAATTGATGGGTCTCTGGGATCCTGCCGGGTGGCTGCGCCACCCTTTCGCGGGCGAGGCCCGCTCCCACAAGGCCCGCTCCCACAAGGCCCGCTCCCACAAGGCCCTGCTATTTCTTCTTGAGTTTGGCTTTCAGGTTCTTGTCCATGCGGCGGAAGAACGGCTGGGTGAGTCTCACCGCCGGGCCGGGCGCGGCGGCGAGCACCAGGCTGCCGAGGGTGCCCAGGGGTTTGCCGACGCGGGCGGGGCGGTCGCGCAGGGCCTTGATGATCCAGCCGGCGGCGTCTTCCACGCTCATCATGCGCATGTGCTTGTAGATTTCCGTGCGGTTGGACATCGGCGTGCGCACCATGGGGAAGTAGACCATGGTGGCCTGGATGCCCTTGTGGCCGAGCTCCGCGTTGAGCGAGCGGGAGTAGGAGTCCAGCGCCGCCTTGCTGGCCAGGTAGGCGGAGAACAGCGGAATCGGCACCTGGGCGGACAGGGTGGAGGCGTTCACCACCTGGCCGCGGCCCTGCTCCAGGAAGCGCGGTAGTAGCCCCATGGTCATGCGCACCGCGCCGATGTAGTTGAGCTGCATGGTGCGCTCGTAGTCGTGGATGCGGTCCAGCGCCTCGAGGATGGGGCGGCGGATCGAGTGGGCGGCGTTGTTGACCAGGGCGTCCACCCTCGGGTGCTCATGCAGGATGGCGTCCAGGCTGGTGGTGATGCTGTCCGCGTTGGTCAGGTCGGTGGGGTAGATCCAGGCCCGGCCGCCTTTGCGGTGGATGTCGTCCTGCACCCGTTCCAGTTCCTGTTCCCGGCGCGCCACCAGGCACAGCCGGGCGCCGCGCGCGGCCAGCTGTTTGGCCGCTTCCTCGCCGATGCCGCTGGAGGCACCGGTGAGCACGATGGTCATACCTTGAAAGCTCATCGAACGTCGTCTCGCTGATCGCAAACAAACACCCATAGTGCCTTGCCGGCGCGGACGGTGCATCCCGCTAATGCGGCTTGCCATATCAGTTATGTTATAATATAACATTACGAATTCACGCATGAGCCATTCACGAGTTGCCATCAGGGAGAACCATCATGCAGGACACCGCAGTGGACAAGCGTCTGCCGGTCACGGTGCTGTCCGGGTTTCTGGGCGCCGGCAAGACCACGGTGCTCAACCACATACTCAATAATCGCGACGGCCGCCGGGTGGCGGTGATCGTCAACGACATGAGCGAGATCAACATCGACGCCAGCCTGGTCAACCAGCAGGTGAGCCTGAACCGCGCCGAGGAAAAGCTGGTGGAGATGAGCAACGGCTGCATTTGCTGCACGCTGCGCGAGGATCTGCTGGAAGAGGTGAAGCGGCTGGCCGGAGAAGGGCGTTTCGAGTATCTGGTGATCGAGTCCACCGGCATTTCCGAGCCGTTGCCGGTGGCGGAGACCTTCACCTTCGAGGACGAAAGCGGCGAGAGCCTGTCGTCGGTGGCCCGCCTCGATACGCTGGTGACCGTGGTCGACGGGGTCAATTTCCCCCGCGATCTGCGCGAAGCGGCGGACCTGCGCGAGAAGGGCGAGCACCTCGGCGAGGATGACGAGCGCAACGTGGCGGACCTGCTGGTGGACCAGGTTGAGTTCTGCGACGTGCTGCTGGTCAGCAAGATGGATCTGCTCGACGACATCCAGCGCCAGGATGTGATCGGCATGCTGCGCGCACTGAATCCGGACGCGGTGATCGTGCCCATTAGCCAGGGCCGGGTGCCGCTGGACCAAGTGCTCAATACCCGGCGCTTTGATTTCGAGCGCGCCAGCCTGGCGCCGGGCTGGCTCAAGGAAATGCGCGGTGAGCATGTGCCGGAAACCGAGGAGTACGGCATCAGCAGCTTCACTTACAGCGCACGCCGGCCGTTTCACCCGGCCCGCTTCCACGCCTTTCTGAACCGCGACTGGGACAACGGCAAGCTGCTGCGTTCCAAGGGCTATTTCTGGCTCGCCACCCGGCCCCGTCTGGCGGGCACCTGGAGCCAGGCGGGCGGCATCGCCCACCATGGCGTGGCCGGTTTTTTCTGGAAGGCGGTGCCCGAGCACAACTGGCCGGACGATGCGGAGACCCGCGCCTTCATTCGCGAAAAATGGCACGAGCCGTTCGGCGACATGCGCCAGGAGCTGGTGTTCATCGGCCAGGGCATGGACCCGGCGCACACCCGGCGGGCGCTGGACGCCTGCCTGCTCAGCGAGGACGAGACCCGCGCCGGGCTGGAATACTGGCGCACCCTGCCGGACCCGTTCCCGGACTGGGGCCTGGAGGAAGCGTCCTGATACCGGGATAATGGAGCCGCGGCCAGAGTCGGCCGCGGCAGCAGGGAGACCCCATGGCGCCAGGTTCGCAAGCCAAACTGGAAATCGCTGAACGCCGTTGTCTGGAACAGGGCCTGAAACTGACCCCCCAGCGCCGTCAGGTGATGGCGCTGTTGCTGGAGCAGGACGACCCGGCCAGTGCCTACGATTTGCTGGACGCGTTGCAGCGCCGTCATCAGCCCGGCGCCAAGCCGCCCACCATTTACCGGGCGCTGGATTTCCTGGTGGCGGCGGGGCTGGCCCACCGGCTGGCGTCCACCAACCGTTACATGGCCTGCGGCCACCTCGCCTGCGACCACGGCCATGAGGCCGGCACCCTGTTTCTGGTGTGCGACCAGTGCGGCGCGGTGCGGGAAGCGCCCATGGACAGCCCGTTGCGGCGGCAATTGCAGCGCAGCCTGAAAAACGAAGGCTTCCGTGTCGGCGCCCAGCCGTTGGAGATGCACGGCCGCTGCGAACGCTGCGCGCCCTAGAACAGGCCTTTTTCGCGGGCCGCCTGCATCACCAGCTCGCCGGTGCTGCCCACCGGGCGCGCGAAGGAGCGGTCGTAGTGGGCCTGATTAAGGGCGTGGCACTCCTTGCTGATCAGGTCGTAGAGATCGCGCGGCGCCAGGCCCTCGGCGGCGGGCAGCGGCTCCAGGCCGAACACCCGGTAATCGATGCGCTGGCGGCCGGCGGCCTTGAGCAGCTCCGGCACCCAGCCGGTGGGGGAGAGCTGGGTCTGGTAGCGCAGGTTCTGGTAGTCGAGTTGGCCGGCGAGCGCGTCGGCGTCGACCACTTCGAAGTAGTTGCTCACCACCAGGCCGAGAAGCTCGTCGAGACGCTCCCAGACGATGCGTTTCTGCTCGTCGGAGTAGGCGTTCCAGTCCACCACTTCGTGGCTGAAGCGGCGGCAGCCGCGACAGACGGTGTCGCCGAAGACGGTGGAACAAACGCCGATGCAGGGGGTGCCGATGCGGGGTTTGGACATGCCGGGATTGTAACGCAAGCGCCGCGGGTTGTGTGAACCCTCAGGTAATATCCCGTGCCGGTTCCGGGTCGGTCTCGGTGAGCCGCTTCTTGCTCTGCAGCAGGGTTTTCCAGTCCTGCACGTAGGCGGGCAGCGGCGGTGACACCTTGTTCAGGCCGGTCATCTCCTGGAACGCCTGGGGGCTGATGGTTTTGCCGCCGTACATGTGCGCCAGCCGCAGCAGGGCGTGGGTGTGCAGTTTGCGCTGCGAGTCGAAGCGCTGGTCGTAGTAGGTGTACTTGTCGTCCCAGCCGAGGATGCGGGTGTGCACCATGAAGCGCTGGTAGGGGCGCAGCTCACGGACATAGGCGATTTCGCTGTTGGCCACCACGGCGCTGGCGCGGGCTTCGATCATGCGGTTGAGCAGGCCGGTGACCACCGCGTGCTCCAGCCGGCAACGGTCCATGATCTTGGTGTACTTGCCGTTGTTCAGGTGCATGTTGAGATCGATGTCCAGCAGACCCACCCGGAATTCCATGGACACCACATCGAACAACGAATAGGTGGGCGTGCGTTTGCGGCGCCGGGCGGCGCTGATCAATTCCAGCATTGGTGTTTTCCTTCCCCAGGGCGTTCGCCAGCGGCCAACGCGAATCAAACTACAGGATACAGGATACGGCGGGCCCCGCTACATGGCGCCGTGCCCCCGTACCGGCGGCCCTCAGACCGCCTTCGCCAGATGAATACTGAACAGGCCTTCGTCGTCCACCCAGCTGGACAGCGGCGCGAAGCCGGCGTCGCTCAGTTCCCGGGTGAAGGTCTCCACCGTGAATTTATAGGAGTTTTCGGTGTGAATGCGACTGCCCGGCGCCAATTCGATGGTGTGGCCGTTGATGCGTATGGAGTGCGCTTTTTTGCACTCCAGGTGCATTTCAATGCGCCCCAGCGTTTCGTTGTAGAACGCCCGGTGCTCGAAGGCGGAGACGTCGAAGCCGCATTCAAGCCGGGCGTTGAGATGCTCCAGGGCGTTGAGGTTGAAGGCGGCGGTGTGGCCGGCGCTGTCGTTGTAGGCGGCGTTCAGCCGGGCCGGGTCTTTTTGCAGGTCGGCGCCGATCAGCAGGTAGCCGTCGTCGCCGGCCAGGCGGCGCAGGCCGGCCAGAAAATCGGCGCGGGCGTCGGGCTCGAAGTTGCCGATGGTGGAGCCGGGGAAAAACACCAGCCGGGGCACATCGGTGGGGTAGCCGGGCAGGTCGGCCGGGAAATCCAGCGCCTGGGAGTAGTCCGCGCACACCGCGTCGAAACGCACCGAGGGGTATTCACCGGCCAGCGCGCGGCTGGCGTCGAGCAGGCACTCCCGGGAAATCTCCAGGGGCATATAGCCGTAGGGGCGCCATTGGTCGAGCAGAATGCGCACCTTCTCGCAACCGCCGGCGCCGGGCTCGGCGATCACCAGGTCGTCGCCCAGTTGCGCCGCCATGCCGGCGGCGTGCTCGCGCAGCAGCGCCGCCTCGGTGCGGGTGGGGTAATACTCCGGCGTGCGGGTGATGGCGTCGAACAACGACGAGCCGCGCTCATCGTAAAAGTACTTCGGGTCCAGGGTGGGGCGCGCCGCCGACAGTGACGCGGCCACCTCCCGGGCCGCGTCCGCCACCGGCGGGCGCAGGTCCAGGAAAGTCAGGTTAGGCAATAATTGTTGGGGTTGGGGCACGGCCTGCCTCCATGCTGTGTGCCAGACGTACGCCGCTGAACTGCCAGCGCAGATGAGGGTAGAAAAAGTTGCGGTAGGTGGCGCGCAAATGGCCCGGGGCGCTGGCGCAGGAGCCGCCGCGCAGCACCATCTGGTTGCACATGAACTTGCCGTTGTACTCGCCCACGGCGCCGGCGGCGGCCGCGAAACCGGGGTAGGGCAGGTAGGCGCTGGCGGTCCATTCCCAGACATCGCCGAACAGCTGCGCCGGGCCCTCGCTGTCGGCGCCGGCCACCCCGGGGTGGAAACGCCGGTTGTCGACGAAGCCGGAGGACGATCCGGAGACCACCGGCAGCCGGGCGGCGGCGTGCTCCCACTCCGCTTCAGTGGGCAGGCGCTTGCCGCTCCAGCGGGCGAAGGCGTCGGCTTCGTAGTAATTCAGGTGGGCCACCGTCTCCTGCGGGTTCACCGGCCGCCGGCCGGCCAGGGTGTAATAGGCCGGCGTGTCGCCGTCCAGATCCCAGTAGAGCGGGGCTTGCGCGCCCTGTTCCTGAAGCCAGGCCCAGCCGTCGGACAGCCACAGCTCCGGGCGCCGGTAGCCGCCGTCCTCGATAAAGGCCAGGTATTCGCCGCAGGTCGCCGGGCGGCTGGCCAGGGCGAACGGCTCCAGCCACTGGCGGTGGCGGGGCGTTTCGTTGTCGAAGCAGAAGCCCTCGGCGGGGTCGGCGCCGATCTCGGTGAGGCCGCCGGGGTATTCGTGCCAGCGCAGCGGTGGCGCCTGGGCGTCGCTGTCCTGGCGGGGCCGGTACACCGGCGCCAGCGGGTTGTGCGAGAAGCTGAACTTGAGGTCGGTGACCAGCAGCTCCTGGTGCTGTTGCTCGTGCTCGATGCCCAGCGCCACCAGGTCTATCACCTCGTCGGCCACCTCCGGGCGGTTGAGCAGCGCCTGCATCGCCTCGTCCACGCTGGCCCGCCAGGCGCGCACCGCCTCGTTGCCCGGCCGCGACAACAGATGCCGCTGCGGGCGCGGGTACTGTTCGCCGACGCCGTTGTAATAGCTGTTGAACAGATATTCGAAGCGCTCGTCGGAGGGTTTGTAGCCGGGCGCGAAAGGCTTGAGGATAAAGGTCTCAAAAAACCAGGTGGTATGGGCCAGGTGCCAGCGCGGCGGGCTGACTTCCGGACAGGCCTGCAGGCCCATGTCCTCGGCGGTGAGCGGCTCGCACAGGGTCTCGCTGAACGCGCGGGTGTCGGCCAGGCGCCGGGCCAGGCCGGCATGCCGTGGTTGCGTTTCTGGCTGGCTCATAGGGGGTTCCCTCTCGCTCTTCATTAACAAGAATGCGTATCTCCCTGAGCGGAAGCAACAATGTAGCCCCGGGTTTGCGTGGTTATACTCAAGTTTTACACAAGGAGACAGTATGAACATCCAAGGTAAAGTCGCCGTGATTACCGGTGGGGCCTCGGGCCTCGGTCAGGCCACCGCCGAAACGATCATCGCCAAGGGCGGCAAGGTGATGATCCTCGACCGTGATGAGAAGAAGGGCCCGGAAGTGGCCGCCGAACTGGGCGAGAACGCCGCCTTCGTGCAGACCGACGTGACCGATGAAGCCTCCGTGCAGGCGGCCATCGACGCCACCAAGGAAAAGTTCGGCGCCATCCACGTGTGCGTGAACTGCGCCGGCGTGGGCTCGGCGATGAAGACCGTGGGCCGCGAGAACAAGCCCCACGACCTGGGCGTGTTCAACATGGTGGTGCAGATCAACCTGATCGGCACCTTTAACGTGGCGCGCCTGGCGGCGGCGGTGATGGCCGAGAACGAGCCCGGCGAAGACAACGAGCGCGGCCTGATCGTCAACACCGCGTCGGTGGCCGCGTTCGACGGCCAGGTGGGCCAGGTGGCCTACGCCGCCACCAAGGGCGGCGTGGTCGGCATGACCCTGCCCATCGCCCGTGATCTGGCGCCGCTGGGCATCCGCTGCAACACCATCGCCCCGGGCATCTTCAACACGCCGTTGATGAACGCCGCCCCGGACAAGGTGAAAATGCCGCTGATCGAAATGACGCAGTTCCCCAAGCGTCTCGGCAACCCGCCGGAATACGCGGCCATGGTCTGCCACATGGTGGAGAACACCTTCCTGAATGGTGAGACCATTCGCCTCGACGGCGGTATTCGAATGCAGCCGCGCTAACCTTCCAGTCTGTAGCAGGGCTCGTAGTGGCTGCCGGGCAGCTTCATGCGGCTCTGCGCCACGAAAGACTGCAGCAGCACGTCCATCTGCGCCATCAGGCCCTTTTCGGCGGTAAGCCGGTAGGGGCCGTGTTCCTCGATGGCGCGGATGCCCGCCTCCTTGACGTTGCCGGCGACGATGCCGGAAAACGCCCGCCGCAGGTTGGCGGCCAGATCGTAGACCGGTAGGTCGGTGCGCAGCGCCAGCGCGGCCATGGCCTCGTGGGTGGGCTCGAACGGCCGCTGGAAGTCCTCCGGCACGGTGAGACGCCAGTTGTAGTAGAAGGCGTCGTCGTGCTCGCGGCGGAACTCGGTCAGGTCGCGCACCCCGTCACGCATGGCCAGGGCCACCGCTTCCGGGTCGTCGACGATGATCCGGTAGCGCTTGGCGGCGTCCTCGCCCAGTGCGTAGCGGATGAAGGTGTCCACCTGGCGGAAGTAGTCGGCGCTGTCCGCCGGGCCGGTGAACACCACCGGCAGCGGAATATCCTGGTTGGCCGGATGCAGCAGCACCCCCAGCAGATAGAGGATTTCCTCGGTGGTGCCGACGCCGCCGGGGAACACGATGATGCCGTGGGCCACGCGCAGGAACGCCTCCAGGCGCTTCTCGATGTCCGGCATGATCACCAGCTCGTTGACGATCGGGTTGGGCGCTTCGGCGGCGATGATGCCCGGCTCGGAAATCCCCAGGTAGCGCCCCTTGCGGCGGCGCTGCTTGGCGTGCGCCACATGGGCGCCCTTCATCGGCCCCTTCATGGCGCCGGGACCGCAGCCGGTGCAGATGTCCAGCTCGCGCAGCCCCAGCTGGTAGCCGACGCTTTTGGCGTAGTCGTACTCTTCCCGGGAAATCGAGTGCCCGCCCCAGCACACCACCAGATTGGGCAGCTCGCCGGCGTGCAGCACCCCGGCGTTGCGCAGAATGTGGAACACCGCGTTGGAAATGCCGGTGCTGTCGTCCAGATCGAAGCGGCCGCCGTGCTGAATCTCGTTGGCCACGTAGACGATGTCGCGCAGCACCGCCGACAGGTGCTCGCGGATACCGCGAATCATGCGACCGTCCACGAACGCCCCGGCCGGGGCGTTATCCAGCTTGAGCATCATGCCGCGGTCTTCCTGGATCACCTGGATGTCGAAATCCTTGTAGGTTTCCAGCACCTGACGGCTGTCGTCGGTGGGGGTGCCGGCGTTCAGCACCGCCAGGGCGCAGCGGCGCAGCAGCTCGTGCAGGCCCTTGGAGGAGGTGTCGCGCAGGCGCTCCACTTCCTGTTGGCTGAGAACTTCCAGGCTGCCCTCGGGGGCGACGATGGTCGATACCGTAGCGGTCATTAAAACATCCAGTTGCAAGCGGCAAGTTGAAAGTTGAAGGGGCAGTATAAGCCCAGGCCCGTCGCCAGGCGTAATGGGCCGGCTGCAAGCTACAAGCCACAAGCTACAAGCTGTCAGGTGCGTACGGCCTGCTTGCAGCCTGTAGCTTGCGGCTTGCAGCTGCCCTTGGCGTTGTAATTTTTTACATGATTTCATCGCCGTGCCGCCCGCGTGACGATGCGCGCCGGGCCGGAGTAGGCCACTATAGAGCCATCAGGTCAGGCCCGCGTCGGCGTCCGGTGAACGCTGTCACCGAACCGTCACGACCGGCGCCTAGCCTACCCGCGAGTATGAGCCAATCCTGGAGTGCGGCATGCTGCTCAAATACTTGAATGAATTGGACCAGGCGGTGCGTGAACTGGACCAGCACCCGGCCCCCGAGTCCCTGGCGCACTGCGCCGAGTGTGCACGGGTACTGGAAGAGTACCTGGATTCCCAGATGGAACCGGTGGCCCGGCGCGGCCGCGAGATCATGGCCGAGATGGTACCGGCGTCGCTGTACGCGCGCCTGGTGGGAGCGGGCCCGGCCCGCGAAAGGCCGGCAAAGCCGGCCGGCAGGATTCCAGAGGTCTCTCTAAGTGCTTAATAGAAGCCTCTGGAATCCTGCCGGCAAGCAAAGCTTGCCTTTCGCGGGCGGGGCCCGCTCGCACCAATCATTGGCGCCGGTCGCGTAGAGCGCGTTCCCGTTCCTCGGGGAACAGGTCCGGCTGGCGCGGTGATTTAAGGTCACGCAGCCGCAGGCCGATGCCCAGCAGCCTGGCCGGCGCCGGGTGGCGCTCCCAGAGCTGGGTCAGCAGCCGTTCGAACACGGCGCGATCCAGATACTCGCCGCTCTGGTCGGCGCTGACGATGCGGAAGTCGTTGTAGCGCACCTTCACGGTCAGGCCCTGCACGATGTAGTTGGCGTCCAGCCGGTCCACGCGCCGTTCCAGCCGCTCCAGCAGATCGTCCAGCTCCTGCAGCCAGTGGGTCAGCGTCTGCTTGTCCTCATGGTAGGTTTTTTCCACGCTCACCGACTTGCGGCGGCGGCTGGTCTGCACCGGCCGGTCGTCCTCGCCCCGGGCCAGATGGTAGAGCCGCTCGCCGAAGCTGCCGAAATGGTTGGCCAGCTCCAGCCGGGGCAGGGTCTGCAGGTCGCCGCAGGTCTTGATGCCCAACGCCGTCAGCTTGTCCTCGGTGACCCGGCCGACGCCGGAAATGCGCTTCACCGGCAGCGCGGCGACGAAGCCGGCGACCTGCTCCGGGGTGATCACGAACAGCCCGTCCGGCTTGCGCCAGTCGCTGGCCACCTTGGCCAGGAATTTATTCGGCGCCACCCCGGCGGACACGGTGATGTTGACGGTCTCGCGCACTTTGCGGCGGATCGCCTCGGCGATGCGCGTGGCGCTGTTGGCGTGCAGCGGGCTCTCGGTGACGTCGAGAAAGGCCTCGTCCAGGGACAAGGGCTCGATAATATTGGTGAAGGTGCGAAAAATGTCCTGAATTTGTCCGGACACGCGCCGGTATTTATCGAAGTCAGGCGGTAGAATCACCAGCTCGGGACACAGCCGCAGCGCCTGGGACGAGGCCATGGCGCTGCGCACGCCGAATTCTCGGGCCGGATAATTGCAAGTGGCGATAACGCCGCGCCGCTGCGGGTCGCCGCCCACCGCCACCGGCCGGCCACGCAGACGCGGGTCGTCACGCACTTCCACGGCGGCGTAGAAACAGTCGCAGTCCACATGGATAATTTTGCGGCTCACGGCGGTTCGCGGCTCCACTGGCAGGGCACAGGAGATGAAACACCTATGGTAGCACCACGACCATGATCACGGGATCCAACGCCCCCAAAGTATTGATTGTCGGCGCCGGCCCCACCGGCCTGACCCTGGGTATCAACCTGCTGCGCGGCGGCGTGCCGTGCCGGGTGATCGACAAACTGCCCGGCCGGCTGCCCTGGTCACGGGCACTGGGCCTGCACGCGCGCAGCCAGGAGATTTTCGACGCCATGGGCGTGCTCGAGGCGGTGCGCCGCCAGGCGCGTGCGTTCGAGGCCATCCACGTGTACGGCGACAAGGGCCGCGACAAGGGCGCGCTGCTGAGCCTGCCCATGGACGAGCTGCCGTCGCCGTTCCCGCGGCTGCTGTGCTGCCCCCAGCCGCGCATCGAGGCGGTGCTGGAAGAGCGCTTCCGCAGCCTCGGCGGCGAGCTCTGGTGGGACACCGAGCTGCTCGACTTTCAGCAGGACGGCTCCGGTGTTCAGGCGCGGGTGCTACAGCGCGATGGACAGGGCCGGCATGGCGAAGAACGCCAGTTGCAGGCGGACTTGCTGGTGGGCACCGACGGCGCCCACTCCCGGGTGCGCGAACTGCTGGGCCTGCCGTTCGTCGGCAACGACTACCACGAGCGCTTCCTGCTCGCCGACGTGGACTGGGCCCCGGACCTGGAGAACGACGCCTTCCACGGCTTCCTGCTCGCCGACGGCAACCTGATCGCCATCCCCATGCCCGACGACGGTTGGCGGCTGGTGGTCACCGAGGAGCCCGGCGAAGAGACCGAAGAGGCCGAGCCGGACATGGCGCTGTTCCATGAGCGCATCCGCGAGGCCCTGGGCGACCAGGCGCCGCTGCCCGGCGAGCCCCGCTGGCTGAGCCGCTTCACCATCCAGCGCCGGCTGGTCAGCCACTACCGCCGTAACCGCATTCTGCTCGCCGGCGACGCCTGCCACGTGCAGAGCCCGCTGGGCGCCCAGGGCATGAACACCGGCATCGCCGACGCCTTCAACCTGGCCTGGAAGCTGGTGCAGTTCTGCCGCGGACACGGCGGCGGCGCGCTGCTGGACAGCTATCAGCGCGAGCGGCGGCCGGTGGCCGAGGACATGCTGCGTGGTGTGGACGCTCTGTCGCGCGCCTCGTTCGTGCGCGCCAAGGTGCTGCGCGGCGCCCGCGATTCACTGCTGCGCCTGGCCGGCAACCGCCCGCAGCTGGGCCGCCGGCTGGTGCGCCGCGCCAGCCAGCTGGACGTGCACTACCGGCACTCGCCGCTGGTGGACGCCGGGCCCGACGCCGATCTCGGCTGGCGCCACCAGGGGCCGCTGCCCGGCGACCGGGTGCCGGACGCCCGACTGCAGTCGCAGCGCGACGGCTCGCCGCGCCGGGTGCAGGCGCTGCTGCGCCAGCCGGTGCACCACCTGCTGCTGCAGCTGGGCGGCGAGCCGGACCACCGCGCAAGGGTGATCCTGCACGCGCTGCTGTCGCGGCTACCGGACGAATACCTCAATGAACTGCGCGTCACCGTGATCAGCCGCGACGGCTTCGAGCTGGACCGCTCCGACACCGGCGCCGGCCGCGCCCACCTGTGGCGCGACCACGACGGCGAATTCGAGCAAGCCTTCGGCACCGGCAGCCGGCTATGGCTGATGCGCCCCGACGGCCACCTCGGCTACCGCGCCCCGCTCACCGACGCCGACTACCTATTCGCCTACCTCGAGCGCCTGTTCCACCACTAAACCGGCGGCTCTTGGGAGCAGCGAACCAATGTGGGCAGCGGGACCTTGTGGGAGCGGGCCCCGCCCGCGAAAGGGTGGCTTATAGCCACCCGGCAGGATCCCAGAGACCCTGTTTGTGCTGCCGTTAGAGAAGCCTCTGGAATCCCGCCGGCAAGCAAAGCTTGCCTTTCGCGGGCAAGGCCCGCTCCCACAAGGCTAGTGCCGCCGGCGCAGGCCGGCGAGGGCGATCAGCGCCAGCAGGGTGCCGAGGGCGCCGCCGCCCCCTCCGCCGCCACCGCCTTCGTTGCTGGAGGAAGAAGTTGCCGCGATATTGGAATAGCTCAGCGCCACATCGGTGCTGTTGTTTGCGTCAGGGAATTCATCGTCGGTGGTTTCCGCCGTCAAACTCAGATTGCCGTTCTGCGGCGTGCCGCTGGTAAACGCCAGGGTAACCTCGGCGGACTGCCCAGGGGCCAACTCGCCCAGGTTGCAGGCGCTGTCGCAGGGTAGAGAGCTGCTGGTCAGGCTGGTGCCCACCGGCGGGTTCACGGTCAGCGAAACATTGCCGGCGACGGCACCGGCGATGGTGGTCAGATTGCGTACCGTCACGGCGACTTCAGCGGTGCCTTCACCGTTACTATTGATGCCGCTGCTGAGAATCGACGCGTCCACGGCCAGATCGGCGGCGTCGGAAAAGATCACGCTGATCTCCTGACGGTTGTTCTTGGCCCGGTACTCTTCTTCCGTGGCGTCGGCGTTGACGGTGAAGCTTTCCACACTGCGACCGGCGCCGAGCGAGCGGCTTGCCGTAACCGGCAAGGTGCGGGCCGTTTGTGCGGGAAGGGTCGCTTCTTGATAACAGTTCGAAGCCAAACAGTTGCTGCCGTCCACGGTGATGTTCAAACCGCCGTTCTGTACGGACAGTCGGCTGTCATTCACCGTATTGGCAATACTGCGATTGGCGAAGATCAGATCGAAGCTGGCGGTGTCGCCGGGCACCGCGTAATAGCGAAGCCCCTCGGGTAACTCCAAGGCCAGGTCCACCAAGGGTTGGCCGGCCTCCGTGGTAACCTCCTCCACGAAAGACACCTGGCTCAGCACGCTGGTATAAACCGTGGGCAGATTGCCGGCGCACTGGGGTTGCCCGAAGCTGGTCAGGCCGATCACGTAGGGATCGATGTCGTCGCCGATAAACAGGGGGCCGCCGCTGTCGCCGGAGCAGGTGTCCTGGTCACGGCCCTGGACCGGATTCAGCTCGGCGGCGCACACCATGGTGGCGGTGTTGAAGCCGTTGCCCCAGGCGTTCTTGCACGAGCCGGTCTGGATGTAATCCAGTGCCACTTCCTGCAAACGATCGGCGGGCTCGGTGCCGTTACGGGAGGTCAGGCCCCAGCCGATGGCGGTCAGCGCCTCGTCGCGCTGCGCGAACGGGGCGGCCTGCAAGGCGTTCAGTTGAGCGGCGCCGGCGATGCTCGGCCGGTTCGCCTGATCCGGACCCGGCGTGGCCAGTCGGATCATGGCGATGTCGTTATCGAAGGCCGGCGCTACCGAAGGCTGATAACCCTGAGGCACGCCGTAACCATCGGAAGAATAGGGCGTACCGTTACCAAGAAAGACGCTGCCTAGACGCACGGTTATATCGGAAGGATCGACGAAGTTGCCGTCGTCATCGATCAGACAGTGCGCGGCGGTCATCACCCAGCGCGGCGTCAGCAGAACGCCGCCGCAAAGCCCGAACTGATTGGTGGCGGTGAAGGCGATGTCGAGCTCCGCCATCCACGGCCATTCGTTTTGTGACGCGTCGTCACCACCAATAATACGCGGCGAAGCTTCCTGGGCGCCGGCGGCGGTGCCCAGCGAGAGAAGCGCGGGCAGCGCCGCGCAGGTGATCAACCAGCGAACCATGACTTTTCCTCGGATCCGACCCTTTTATCCGAGCATACCGCCTAAGCGCGGGCGGTGCGTGATCAAACCGTTACCGTTTCGTTAATACAACAAACGGCCGTGCTTTCTTACCGATCAGGTGGGGCCACTCAGGGTGGAGGGGATGTAGCCCTCGTCGGCAAGAGCCTGAATGACGCCACGGATCAGGTAGTTGTTGGTGAAGCCGACAGTGTACTGCCGGGCGTTTTCAGAGATAGGACGCAACATGCCGCTGTTGACCAGTCGACGAATCTGATAAGTCCTTTGGCCGGCTTTCAACTTTGGCATGGCGGGCACTAGATCGGAGGATTTAACGACGCCGTTCTGTACCGCTAGCGACAAGATGTTTCTTTCAAGGGCGGTTATCAGTTGCCGATCTTTGGCATGGTTCAAGGCAGGGTAAAGGATCCGTTCCTTGAGGAAGCCGTAATCGGTTAACTGGTCTACCTTGCGGAGTTCGTCCAGCACACCGGTCAGCACATAGGTACACCACCGTTCCAGGCCCTCTTGCGTGCCGGTATCCCCCACTCCCAGCATGCGGTAGTAGAGGTCACGGTCGTTACAGAATACGGCTGTTGGATTGAGAATCCGGCCTGCCATGGAGACCTCGAACCCATATTTTATAAGTAGCGCATAGGTGAGCAGGCGCACTACTCGACCGTTGCCGTTTCTGAATGGGTGGATCCAGCCAAACCGGTGGTGGGCCAAAGCGACTTTCATCAGGTCGTATTTCGGTGGGTCATCTTTGTTGATAAAACCAACCAACTCTTCCATGTAAGCGGATACCTGCACGGCATCAGGTGGCAGATGTTCTGAGGCGGCGATGACTACGCTTCCCTCACGGTAAGCGCCGGGTGTTCTATCACCTTCTTCCATGAGCTGCTCTACGGTTATGGCGTGGAGTTCGCGGATCAGTATTTCTGTGATGGGGGTCTTCTCAGCGACCGCCTTATCGATATACGTCATGGCCTCTTCGATATTGGTGACTTCCCGAAGCTGCTCACCGGGCTGGGCCGCCCCTTGAACCTTGCTGTCCACGTAATCCGCGAGCGTGGTGTGATTCCCTTCAATGCGGGCGGAGCCGAGGCTTTCGAGCATGTGAAACAGTGTCTTCAGTTCGAAGAAGACCGGATAGGGTGTGGTGCCTTCCAGGCGTAGACGCCGCAGATGTTCCAATTCGTTAAGAACATCCACCAGAGGCGAATCAAACGAGGGATTCAACAGAGACAGATCGAAGTGCTTGAAAGAGGGCATCCTGACCTCGTTAAGTTCAATCCCGGATTGAGTTAAGTTCAAATTTTAAATATAAAACCTTTTAAATCAAAAGGTTATGAATTTTATCGGGATTCAATATATCGAATATCCGTCAAGAATATCTTAACTGGAGGTGGCACGATAGCCACCTGAAGAAAGAAGGTACGGCCGTGCCGCTCAGGCGAGCGGCGAGGCGTGGGCGAGCCAGTGGTCCTGGTCGTCGCGGGTGCGGGGCATGGCGGTTTGCAGGTGGTAGAGCACCTGTTCCAGGGCGGCGTTGGCGCTGTTCAGGGTCATCACGGCGGCGCGCAGGCCGGGCTGGCGTTCGCGCAGGTCGGCGAGCACCCGTTCGGCGGCGCCGGTGGCGGTGCTGGGCAGCAGCAGCGCCAGGTGATCCTCGTCGTAACGGGCGATCACGTCGCTGCGGCGCAGCCGCTGGCTGACGGTTTCGGCCAGGGCGTTGATGTCCGGGTGGTGGACCAGCACCAGGGTCAGCGGCGAGGACAGCCGGTCGTGCAGCGGGATCAGCCAGCCGGCGGTGCTGGTCAGGGCGGTGCGGCTGATAAAGCCGGTCTGGGGGTCGCGCCAGGCGGTTTCCACCGCCTGCCGGGAGAGCACCTGGTTGCGCCAGATCATCAGCCCGAAGTAGAGCATGCACACGGTGAGCGCGGCGAGCAGGAACAGGCTGGCGGAGGCGGCGGTTTCGGCGCCGCCGGGGCTGTAGCTGATGCGGATCGGCATGACGATGGCCAGCACCACTTCGGCGGCGGCCAGCATCACCAGAAACCGTTTCAGGCCGTGCAGCAGGCCGTTACTGAGCACCGCCAGGAACAGCAGCGCCATGGTCGGCGGCGGCTCGCCGCCATCGAGCAGAATCACGATGCCGAGAATCACCAGGTCCAGGCCGGACGCCAGGATGGTGGCGTGCGGTACACGCGCCACCAGAAACAGCAGTTGCAGAGCCAGGTAACTGCCGGCCAGAATCCAGGGCGTGGCCGTCGGCACCGTGAAGAAGAAATCTTCCGAATGGTTGAAGTAGAGCACCGCCAGGATGGCGAACAAGGCTCTGGCCAGGTACTGAAGTACGATTACGCCCTGTTCCGTGGACACACGCGAAGAAGTTTCCATGAGTGGCGATGTTCCTCAAAGCAATGCGGGCTATGTTGCGTCACCTCCCCGACGGAATAAAGATACAGTCGGGTGTAAAGTTGTAAAAACGATACCGGGAGTGAAGATGTCGGTGGAACAGGATCAACACGCGCCGCTGCGCGACAATGTACGCCTGCTGGGCGAAGAGCTGGGGGCGGTACTCCGCGAGCAATCCGGCGAGCGATTGTACGACACCGTGGAAACCATCCGCCAGGCGGCGGTGGAAAGCCGCTCGGAAGGGGAAATGGAACTGACCCGCCTGCGCGGTCTGCTCGATCCGCTGGACGACGACACCCTGCTGGAAGTGGCGCGCGCGTTCAGCCAGTTTCTCAACCTGGCCAACATCGCCGAGCAGCATCACCGCGAGCGTCTGCACCGCCGCCACGAGCGTTACCCCGGCGACCCGGACACCGACCAGGGCCTGCGCCAGGTGCTGGCGGAGCTGAAGCAGAAGGGCATCGAGCCGCAACGCATCCGCGAGACGTTGACGCCGCTGTCCGTGGAACTGGTGCTCACCGCCCACCCCACCGAGGTGACCCGCCGCACCCTGATCCGCAAGTACGACCAGATGGCGGATCTGCTCGCCGAGCTGGACCGCCCGGACATCAACGCCGAGGAGCACCACGGTCTGCGCCAGCGCCTGCGCGAGCTGATCCTGTCCGCCTGGGCCACCGACGAAATCCGCCGCGAACGGCCCACCCCGGTGGACGAAGCCAAGTGGGGCTTCGCGGTGATCGAGCAATCGTTGTGGAAAGCGGTGCCCCGGGTAATGCGCGACATCGAAGCGGAGCTGGGCCAGGCCGGCATCGACGCCCTGCCCGCCGACTGGGTGCCGATCCGCTTCGCCTCCTGGATGGGCGGCGACCGCGACGGCAACCCCAACGTCACCGCCACCGTCACCCGCGAAGTTTTGCTGCTGGCCCGCTGGATGGCCGCCGACCTCTACCTGCGCGACGTGGAGAACTTGCTCGCCGACCTGTCCATGCACCGCGCCAGCGACGAGCTGCTGGCGCGCACCGGCCCCAGCCACGAACCCTACCGGGTGGTGCTGCGCGGCGTGCGCGACCGCCTGAAAATCACCCGGCGGCGCATGGAGGCGCTGGTGGAAGGGCGCCCGGTACCCGACGGCGAAGGCTTCACCGAAGGCCGCCAACTGCTCGACGAGCTGTTATTGCTGGACCGCTCCCTGCGCGCGGTGGGCCTGGGCGCGATCGCCGACGGCGAGCTCAAGGACAGCCTGCGGCGCCTCAACTGTTTCGGCATCACGCTGCTGTGCCTGGATATCCGCCAGGAATCCACCCGCCACACCGCCGCCCTGGACGCCATCACCCGCTACCTGGGCCTGGGCGGTTACGGCGAATGGGACGAGGGCCAGAAACAACGCTTCCTGCTCGCCGAGCTGGAAAGCCGCCGGCCGCTGGTGGACGAGGCCTTCTACCGCAGCGACCTGTGCGACGGCGACGTCCGCGAAGTGCTGGAAACCTGCCAGGTGATCGCCGAGCAGGGCCCGGAAGGCCTGGGCGCCTACGTCATCTCCATGGCCAAGACGTCTTCCGACGTGCTGGCGGTGACGCTGCTGCAGAAGATCGCCGGCGTGCGCCGGCCGATGCGCGTGGTGCCGCTGTTTGAAACCCTGGACGACCTGAACAACGCCGGCGACACCATGGCGGCGCTGCTCGACATTCCGCTCTACAAGCAGCGGGTCATCGACGGCCAGGAAGTGATGATCGGTTATTCGGATTCCGCCAAGGACGCCGGCTTTTTGGGCGCCGCCTGGGCCCAGTTCAGTGCCCAGGAAGCGCTCACCAAAACCTTCCAGAAACACGGCGTGCCGCTGACCCTGTTCCACGGCCGCGGCGGCTCCATCTCCCGGGGCGGCTCGCCCACCCGCATGGCGCTGCTGTCGCAGCCGCCGGGCTCGGTGGCGGGGCGCATCCGCGTAACCGAACAGGGCGAAGTGATCCGCTTCAAATACGGCCGCCCCTCGGTGGCGGTCTACAACCTGGAGCAGTACGTGGCCGCCACCCTGGAAGCCACCCTGGTGCCGCCCCGCGAACCGGACGCCGAGTGGCGCGCGCAAATGCAGAAGCTCACCGACGTCTCCGTGGCCGGCTACCGCCAGGTGGTCCGCGAAGACCCGGCGCTGGTCAGCTACCTGCGCACCGTCACCCCGGAAACCGAGCTCAGCCGCCTGGCCCTGGGCAGCCGCCCGGCGCGCCGCAAAACCGGCGGCGGCATTGAATCCTTGCGCGCCATCCCCTGGGTATTCGCCTGGACCCAGATCCGCCTGATGCTGCCCGCCTGGCTGGGCACCGGCGCGGCCCTGGAAGCCGCCCTCGACGACCCCGAGGATCTCGCTACCGTGCGCGACATGGCCGAGCGCTGGCCGTTCTTCCAAGGGGTGGTGGACATGCTGGAAATGGTGCTCGCCAAGGCCGACCCGCGCGTCGCCGCCTGGTACGAAGAGCGCCTCACCGACGACCCGGAGCAAACCCGCCTGGGCGACGTCCTGCGCCAGCGGCTGGCGTCCACCGTGGACGCCCTGCACCGGCTCACCGGCCGCGAGGACCTGCTCGACAACAACCCGGTGATGCGCTGGTCGATCCGCGTGCGCGACCCCTACACCGACCCGCTGCACCTGCTGCAGGCCGAACTGATGGCCCGCCTGCGCGACCGCGACAGCGACCCGGTGCTGGAAAGCGCGCTCATGGTCACCATCGCCGGCATCGCCGCCGGCCTGCGTAACACCGGCTAACTCGAGATCAGGTCCTGCCTTTTGTCCCGATGAGGCAAAAGGCAAGACCTGACCCCTTTGGCTTGTAGTTCAAAGTCGATGTCTGACCTTTTGATAAGCCTCACTCCGCTCTCTTTTACCGATCGCTACCACCCAAACGATGACTTCATGATCAATCACTTGGTAAATCAACCGGTATCCGGAAGCCCTGAGCTTGATTTTGTAGCAGTTGCTTAGCCCCTGGAGCCGATTGGCCTCGACGTGAGGTTCCTCGAGTATGAGAGCCAGCTTCTTTTTGAATTGCTGCCGAACCGTATCTCCCAGTTTGCGCCATTCCTTTAGCGCCCGTCGGTCAAACTCCAGGTCATAAGTCATCCAACGACACCTTCACCCGTTGTGGCTCCCTCAGCCGCTCGCGGGCAATGGCCAGCAGTTCTGCGTCTTCCTCCGTAAGGAGTACATTCTTAAACGGCAGCTCGCCGCTGTCGGCGACGTACTGCAGAGTCTGGCGCAGTAATTCGGAAGGCGTGACGCCGAGTTTCTTCAGCTCCTCGAAGGCGCGGGCTTTGAGCTCATCGTCAATTCGAAGATTGATGGTTGCCATGTCGTGTATACTCATATGTAATCTCAGATGTAATTACGTTAGTCCTTATTCGGCTACCTTTCAAGAATGGCACCTTTTTGATCCGTCTAATCTAGCTCGTCACGCCGAACCAGTGCTGTAAGCCATGGCTGAAACGAGGGTAGGAGAAATCGGGAAAGTACCCAGGGAGCCGGGTAGGCCAATAGCTCGCCGACAGGCTGGCGCGGCGGCGGGAGTGGGGTAGGCTTGGCGAAAACAAAGGCGTTACGCCAAGGAGTGACCATGAGCGCCCAGGATACCCACGTCACCGTACCCAGCGGCCACCGCATGCGTGCCCGCTGGTTCCTGCCCGAACGGCCCAACGGACTGAACGCGGCGGTGATCGTCATCCACGACATCTTCGGCTTCAGCGACGACCAGGCGCGCATCGCGCAGCGCCTCGCCGACAACGGCTACCCGGTGCTGGCGCCGGATATCTACGACCGGCCCGGCGCCAAAAGCCTGTGCGTGGTGCGCACCCTGCGCGACCACGAAGCCGGCCACGGCGACGCCTTCGACCAGCTCGACGCCTGCCGGCAATGGGTGCTGGAACAAACCGATCAGCCGGTCACCAAGGTGGCCATGATGGGCTTCTGCATGGGCGGGCGCTTCGCACTGCTGTACGCCGCCCGCGGCACCCTGCAGGTGGTGGCGCCGTTCTACGGCGGCGTGCCCCGCAAGGCCCGCGCGCTCACAGGCATCTGTCCGGTGGTCGGCGGCTGGGGCAAGAAAGACCTGATCTACGGCCACCACGGCGAGCGGCTCGCCGGCCACCTCACCGAACTCGGCGTCGAGCACGACATCCAGACCTACCCGAACGCCGGCCATTCCTACATGAACGACCACCAGACTTTTCTGTTCAAACGCATGGCCGACTACAGCCCGCTACGCGCCAAATACGACCCCGATACCGCCGAGGACAGTTGGCGCCGGGTGCTGTCGTTTTTCGAGAAAACGCTGAGCGCATAAAGCACGTACCGGCTCACATCCTGACAGGCGTCAGGCTAAAATCGAACTTTTTCCAAAAAAGTATCAGGAAATAAAAACAAAATTCGAATGACGCATTTGAAATAAGCGTAGTGGCCAATTGCCATGAAACGCTACTAATAAAGAGCGCATACGTTCTTTCCTAAATGTCTGTCCCCTTTTGTAAGTGCAGGAAAACCTTGATAAAAAAGGGGACAGAGTAATTTATTTATACCTCTGAATAATTTATTTCTTCACCCTGTTTCGATAGACTCCCGTACAAATAAAAGCGACATATAAAGAGGGGTAAAAATGCCAAGGATGAGGCGCACGGTGGTGCCTGACTATCCTCATCATATCCTTCAACGGGGGCATAACGGACAAGAGGTATTCAAGGATGAAGAAGATTACCTTAAATACCTGGCGGATCTGCGAGAGTTAAAAGAGAAGTGGCACGTAAAGGTATACGGGTGGTGCCTGTTGCCGGAGCAAGTCCACATGCTGGTTGACCCGGGTCCCAACCCCGACATGTTGAGCGAGTTGATGAAGGCGCTGGCGGCACGCACCACGCGCCACCGCAACCGCAAGGATAAACGCAGCGGCACGCTCTGGGAGAGCCGTTACCGCTCCAGTGTGGTTCAGCGCGGCTCCTGGACGCTCGCCTGCCTGCGCTATCTGGAAAAGCGGCCCGTCCTACTGGACATAGCCACCGCACCGTCACGTTTTCCCTGGACCAGTTTCGGCATGCGCATGGGCCGCGAAGAGCCGGTCTGGCTGGATCACCCCGAAGAATTCCTCGAGCTGGCCGACACCGACCAGGAGCGCCGGCAGGTTTATCGTCTTTTCATGGAACAACAAATCCAGGACCAGGAAGCCGGGCTTATCCTGGGCGCCGCCATGCGCAACCAGCTCACCGGCGACAAGCAGTTCACCGACGAGGTGGAAAAGATCACCGGCGTCCGCGTCAGCATGCGTGGCAGAGGGCGTCCGCCCGGCAAGCCGCGCGAGTCCGAATAGCCATATACAAAAACAGATATTTTGTTTCTTAAAGCGCTGGACCTTCGGGAAAGGCGTGAAGAAAACGTCAGTAAATCACCGAAAAGGGGACGCACAACTTTTAAGGGAGTGCGTCCCCTTTTTCGTAACTGACTGTTTTACATGGAATTGCTCAACTTCTGACATGGTTTCATTTTTTGAAAACTATGTTTTCACGAAATTTTGTTCAGACGCCAGTCCCAGGTCGCTAAGGTTAAGAAAACAAGCCAAAAAAACCAAAAGCAAAGGGGGATTTATGCCTGGCAAGGATCGCCTTCTACTCGCCGGCCACCCGCACCATCTGGTGCGCAAGAGCCAAGGGAATGAACCCATCTTTCTGGACGAAGCGGACTACAACCATTGCCTGGGACAGATCCGCAAGCTGAGCCAGGACTACAACCTCAGCGTGCACGCTTACTGCCTGCTCCCGGACCGCATCCACATCATCGCCACGCCGCACGGCGACCCCACCGATCTCTCCACCTTCATGAAAGCGCTGTCGTGCCGCACCTCTCTACGCCGCAAGAACCTGCACGGCCGCAGCTCCGCCTGGGAAGTGCGTTACCGCTCCAGCCCGGTGGAACCGGGGCAGTGGCTGCTGGCCTGCATGTGTTACGTGGAGCGCCTGCCTGTCATCCATGAGCTCACTACCTCCGCGTACCACTATCACCTCAGCAGCTATCGCATGCGGCTCGGCAAGACCGACCACTACTGGCTCAAAGACCCGGAGGAATACGCTCGCCTGGGCAGTTCGATCCAGGAGCGGGCCGAAGCCTACCGCACCTATATGAGCAACGGCCTGGATCGCAGTGAGGAAACGATGATCGATACCGCGGTACAGCGCTGCCGGCTAACCGGCTCGATCCGGTTCGTGAAAGAGGTCTACCGGGAGTACGGCATACTCGGCATCAACCGGGGCCCGGGCCGGCCGCGCAAGCGCCGCAAAAAACCCGACGGCTAGAGCGGCCATTGCTGAGCCGCATGCAAAACCTGGATGATCACAATGTTCCCATCCGAGCACATATAGACAACGATGTAGTTCGGGCGCACCACGAGCTCGCGGGTTCCAGCCACTCGCCCCTGTCGATGTATTGCGGGGTTTTGCAGGAGGCGCACGACTTTCTCGTCGATTTCATCCATCAGCGCCACAGCGGCTTGCGGATTGTCATCGGAGATGTAATCCACGATCTCTAACAAACTTTCCCTGGCCGCCGACCGCCACTTAATCCTTCCGCACTCGCTTCCGTTCGATGAGTTTCCTCGCATCATCCATGACCTGATCGTGAGGGGCGGCCGCGCGGGTGTCTTCCATTGCCTCAAGCACCTTGGCCTTGAACCAGGCGTCGTAGAACTCGGGGTCAGTCGTCAAGCCGGGGGGCAGGCCGCGCTCCTTGACCACGCGAGTCAGCAAGATCCGAACAGCGTCTGATACCGATAAACCAAGTCCGGCCAGGGTCTCGGCGGCTTCGCCTTTCAGTTTTTCGTTAATTCGTACATGCAACATCGTCGTTTCAGCGGCCATGGTCCTTCTCCTATCAGATAGCCCATTTTGTATCTCATATGAGATACGGTCAATCAGGCGAACTTGGACTAAGGCCGTTGAGGAGGTTCGAGGTTAACGGCTGCGGCCTAGGGTGGCTGTACGTGAAGGCTGAAAACATTGTCAGCCAGCACGGAAAGTCAGTTAGGGGCCAATAAGGCGGCAGAGCAAGTCAAAAAGGCGGAAAAACTGGGTCGGGAAGCTGAAAAAGCGCCATTTTGCATGCTTGGCAACGAAAGTTGCGATCCGTGCAAAAGCAGCGAGGAACCATCCTGCGGAAGGCGCAGGCGAGGTGTCTTGAGGCCAGCCGGGTTGTCTCGGCTGTCGGGGGGGTAATTACTGCAAGTGAAGGCGAAGTGAGCGCGATAAAGGCAAAAAAGGGACGGACAACTATAAAAATAACGCAGAAGAAAATCGTAACTGACTGATATTAAGGGCGGTTTTTAAAATGGCGAAATCCTGGCAAAAATATTAATCCGTCCCGCCGCCGAAATTCTCTTCATACATCGGGTGGTAAAAGGGTAGGCTCAATAAAAACGAACCCAAAAACAACGGAATAAGGGGGAGTTATGCCCGGCAAGGATCGCCTTCTGCTCGCGGGCCACCCGCACCACCTGGTGCGCAAAAGCCGTGACCAGAAACCCGTCTTTCTCGACGAAGCCGACTACACCCACTGCCTCGGGCAGATACGCGCGCTGAGTCAGCAGTACGAGCTCGCCATCCACGCCTTCTGCCTGCTGCCCGACGGCCTGCACATCCTGGCCACGCCGCTGGGCGACCCGGGGAACCTGTCCCGGTTCATGAAGGCGCTCAGCTGCAGCGCCTCGTCGCGGCGCAAGAGACTGCACGGCGCCACGTCCGTATGGGAGGTGCGCTACCGCTCCAGCCCGGTGGAGCCCGGGCAGTGGATGCTGGCCTGCATCTGCTACATCGAGCGGCTGCCGGTGACCCAGCGGCTCGCCTCGTCGGCGTATCACTACCACCGCAGCAGCTACCGCATGCGGCTGGGCAAGACCCATCAGTACTGGCTGGAAGACCCGGAGGAGTACACCCGTCTGGGCGGCAGCATCGAGGACCGGGCCGAAGCCTACCGGATGTACATGAGCAACGGCCTCGACCCTCACGAAGAGAAGATGATCGACACGGCGGTGAAGCGTTGCCGGCTTACCGGCTCGCGGCATTTCGTGAGAGAGGTGTACCGGAAGTACGGGGTGCTGGGTTAGTCCGTTCGGGGAACGGAGCGGCCACGCAAGGAACACAGCCAGCGTGGGATCAAAAAGCAGGCCAAGCCTGGCGCTACTGCCTATTGGAATAGATCGTCCACGCTGGTGGCATCCAGAACGCGGTCGGCCAGGTGTTCCAGCTCGGCCTGGGAGGCGTTCTGCAGGCGAAGGCGAAGCGTGGGGGGCACGGTGCCGAAGCGGTGTTGTACCTGGCGTAGAACCAGCGTTCGTTCGCCGTCCAGACGGCCCTGCGCCACGCCCGCGAGACGTTGACGCTCCTTCCATTCCTCGAACCGGTTGGTGATCATCTCGTACGCCTCCTGCAGATCGTGCATCTCGGGGAAGGTTTCGCCGGGAAACCATTTGGGTAGCCGGCGGCGCAGCCATTCCAGGTAAGCCCGGCGTAAGCCGGCCTGTTCCGGGTCTGACAGCCACTTTACCAAAAGTTGAAGAAGACCGGCCACCTCGTCGGAAGACCGGTGGTGCTCCAGCCGGAACAGCGCGGCCACCAGGTTATTGATCGGCTGGCGGTCGTCGGCGCTGTAAGCGCCTTCATCGATCAGTAGGAACGCCTGATCGGGCTGAAAGCGTTCCAGCCCGTCCGGCGGTGGTTGGACCAGAGCTCGCACGTCAGTGGGCGCCCGCCAGCGGCGCTCGCCGTTATAGAGCACCACTGGCAGTACCGACGGCAACTTACGGTCGGCCCCCAGCTCACCACGCCGAATCAAGTCCTGATGGAGCAGGCCGGTGTAGACCATAATGCGCAACGCCATGAAGCGGTCCACCGAGGACTGAAATTCCAGCAGCAGATACACATAAAGCCACTCCTCGCCCCAGCGTATTCGCCAAACGGCATCGCCGTGCCGGCCACGCAGGTCGTCAGTGACGTAGCTGCCGTTCATCTTCTCCAGGGATTCCAAGTCCAGCGCTGCGACCCACTTTTCAGGCAGGAAGCCAACCAACAGATCCTGGATCATCCGGTCGTGAGAGAAGAGCAGCTTGTAGATAGTGTCGTGCTCGTCCATGGGCACCTCGCTAATGGTTACAGACGAGCTTGGCGGCGACGAGCCGGGCTGTCTGTCCTACGGTGCGGACAGTCGTCGTAAGCGATGGCGGAAGATCTGCAGCGGTTCCACAAAAATCATGAAAAAACCGTACATTCCAGGGCCGAAAGCGAGCAAAAAGCCGGCAAAGCAGTGTCAGAAAGCTGAGAAAGCCGGCTTTTGCGTGTCCGGCGAACAAAGTTGCGAGGATCGCAAAAGGTACATCCAGGCCTGGCGTAGGAGCGGGCCTTGCCCGCGAAAGGGCGTCAAGCCCGGCGGGATTCCAGAGACCGCTAGAACTTGCCGGCGAGCGGCGCTCGCCTTTCGCGAGCAGGGCTCGCTCCCACCAAACTCTGCTTGCATGTGCCCGTTGGTTGTTTGGCACGGGCTGTGAGGTCAGGCGATCTTGTCGGGCACGGCCTGCAAGTGTACACCGAGCGCATGCAGCACTTTCATCAGCGTCGAAAAGCGCGGATCGGCGCCAGGGCGCAATGCCTTATAAAGGCTTTCGCGACCCAATCCGGTTTGACGCGCCAGGTCGGTCATCCCGCGAGCCCGCGCGACGTGGCCAATGGCGGCAAGCAGTTCTTCGTGATCACCCTCTGCCAGCACCTGTGTCAGGTACTCGGTGATGGCTACATCGCTGTCCAAAAACTCGGTGATATCGAAAGGGCGTAAACCAAGTTCTTGTGAGGTTGATGATTTCATTGCTCTCTCCTGATCGCATCTGCCATCTGTTTGGCGGTGTCAATGTCGCGCTTTTGGCTGCCTTTATCGCCGCCTACCAGCAATACATAAATGGCGTAGCCCGTCTGCACGTAGTACACCCGGTAGCCTGGGCCCACGGGAATGCGCAGCTCCTGCACTCCTTCTCCCACCGGTTTGTGGTCGCCAAAATTGCCTTGTTCGACGCGGCTGATACGTCTAAGGATCGCCATGCGGCCGCGCTCATCCTTGAGTCGGTGCAACCACTCTCGGAAGACCTGTGTGGTAATCACGGCGTTCACGCAGCACATGTATCCAATAGGATACAATGAAGGCGCCCATGTTTGCCACCCATTTTTTGACTTCCGTTCTTGGTCACAATCCACCTCCTTGTATTGAAGGAGCAGAGTGCCACTGGCGTTAGCGGTCTGGCTGTGGGCAACGGCGGAAAAATGTGTCAGTCATTCGAGTGTGTATTTGTAAGAAGCCGGGCCGCAGCCCAGAGGCCGCTAGACTTGCCGGCGAGCGCCGCTCGCCTTTCGCGAGCAGGGCTCGCTCCCACAAAGCGTGGTGCTGACGGCTTAGCTGTCCGGTACGTAGCCGCTGGCGCCTTTGATGTCATCGGGGTAATGAAACGAAAATTGTTTGCCGTCCTCGCTTCGGACCTGAACGCTGGCTTTTTGGGTGTCCTTGAAAGAAAGCCATACAAGATAGTCGCTGTGGTACTCGCCAACGGGATAGCCGTTGATGGCGACAATGGTATCCCCCGGCTTGACGCCGACCTCCTGGGTGCCGCTTTCGGGGAAATCCTCGCCAACCCGGTAGCCCTGCGGGGCGCCCTCGCTGACCGGCGTCAAATCCAGCCTTTCGAGAAGGTCCAGCACGCGCTGCGGCATCTTGGGGCCATCGCCTCCTGGCGCGTCTTCGTTATCGGCGTCAGCGACCTCGGCACGTCCTCCACCTCTTAACGCCAGGCGAAGAGTGATCTGCTTGCCCTGGTCTTCGATGATCACCTCCGTCGGCCGGATCGCCGCCAGTACGCCGCCCTCCGCCAGCGTATCGCCCACGTTGTACCGGTGGGCGCCTTGGCCCTCCGTATGGATGACGGCGGCGGCAAGAGGGCTATGGGCCTGGAAGACGGCCAGCAACGCCAGTGAATCGGTATCCACTGTTTCCCGCGGCAAGAGGACGTCAGGCACTTCCTTTTCGGGTGCCGGCGCGCGCGGCGCATCGGGTTGTTGGGAAACGACGTGTGTCTCGGCCTGTGTCTTGCCCGCATCATCCGTGCCATTACTCTCTCTCGCAAAAAAGAAAATAAGCGATAGAAAAAATAAAGCCAGCAGAAACAGGCATTTATAAATCGTCTTCTGACTTCTCATAAAGATCCAGCGAAAATGTGTGACACACAACGTGTTTAAAACGGAACTTAAATAATATATATCCATCTTTACAGAGGATGACATAGAAAATAAACGTCAAAAAATATCACGGAAGTTTAAAAGTGATATCGAAGCGATATCGAACAAAAACCAGGAGGAAACTATGAGAAGCCTAACCTTGGGGGCGCTGTCATTGGTGTTTCTCGCCGGATGCAGCCACACCCCCGTGCAAGCGCAAGCCACTAAGCTTGAAACCAACCAACAGAAGGCCTCTTACGCCGCCGGTATGGCCCTGGGCGAGCAGGTCGGAAAGACTCTTTCTAAGAACGACCTTGATGAGGATATATTCCTTAAAGCACTCACCGATCAACTTAAGGGCAACGATCCACTTCTCGAAGCGGAGGAAGCTAGCGTTGCTTCTGACGCCTATAGACAAGAAATCACACAACGTCTGGAAGAAGAAAGGCAGCAGGCCATGGCCCGCAACGCGGCACAGGGTAAAGCCTTTATGAAGGAGAACAAGCAGCGGTCGGGCGTGAAGACCCTGCCGAGCGGTCTGCAGTACGAGGTACTGAAAGAATCCGGCAGCGGCGCGACTCCCGGCCCTAAAGACGCGGTCCTCGTGAACTACACCGGTACGCTTCTCGACGGTACCTTCGTCGAGAGCAACCTGGCCCAGGGCGAAGCCGTGCGCGTGAACATGGGCGTGGCGCTAAGAGGCTGGCAGCAAGCCCTGAAGCAGATGAAGGAAGGCGAAAAGTGGCGCATCTTCGTCCCGCCGGAGCTGGCCTATGGCGAAAATGGGCTGCGCGACAAGGTCCCGCCGCAGTCAACGCTGATCTACGAGCTGGAGCTGGTCGAAGTCATCGACAGAAGCTGATAACCACCATTGGAAGGGGGCATACCCATGAAACAATATCATTACATTCTGAATGTTCTGCTTATCACGCTGGCACTCCCCAGCCTGGGCACGGCGGATCTCCGCGAGCGGGTGGCCGAGGCGTTGGCGATCACTAACCCAAGTTTGAAGGTGGAGGGCGTCACGGACAGCCCGGTAGAGGGCGTCAAGGAGGTTAAGTTGAGCAACGGCGGCTTCCTCTATACTTCACCGGGCAGCGACCACCTCTTCTCGGGTCGGCTTTTGGCCTACAAAGATGGTTCGCTGGTCGACCTCACCGAAGAACGGGAGAGGCAAGACAGGGCTCAGGCACTTCAGGAACTGGATTTGGGCACCACAATCACCTTCGCCGCCGACGGCGACGAAAAGCATGAGATCTTCGTCTTTACCGACACAACGTGCCCCTACTGCAAGAAGTTCCAGGACCATATGGATGAAATGAACGCTCGCGGCATCACAGTGCATTATCTGGCCTTGCCGCGCTCGGGTATTGACTCCTCAGCAGCGAACAACATGGCGAGGATATGGTGCGCCGAGGACCCGCAGGTCGCTATCGACGACGCGTTCTCTGGGAAAAGCTTCTCGCAGAAGGTGATGCCTTGTCAGCCCCCTGTCGCCGATCAATACAGATTGGCAAAAGGCCTCGGAGTTAGCGGTACTCCGTCGGTGTTCAGCGAGGACGGCAGGAACCTTGGCGGTTATATGACGCCCGACGAAGTAATCGCTGCTATTGCCAATACAGCGGGCATAGAAAACTAGAAGTCCTCCCGGCCTGCATGATTGCTCTGGCATGCAGGCTATCTTCTTACCTAATTAAAATCCTCGAAACATGCCTTTTTGGCGTCATGTCTCACGTAATAATCGCGTATATAGAGCATTTCAATAGCGACCCAAAGAAAACATGCATCATATGAGATTCGCTAAGTCTCTGAATAAAAAGGGCGTCGATTAAACACTCTAATTAAACCGCTTCAAACTGCGGAACCGCTCCGAAATCCTTGCTACGTTGAAGTTGCAGTACATGCTGCATCAAACGGAAGACAAACAATCACGGAGACTTAATCATGAAAACAAAACTCATACTCTCAACACTCTTTGGCATGGCCGCCTGGTCCCTTTCCAGCGTCGCAGCCGCAAACTGGGATACCGGGGCTTGTCCTCAGCCTCACCAAGGCCCGGCACCCTGTATCGAAACGGAAATCAATGGCAACACCTATCATTTCAACGGTAGCGGCGGTCACGCCGATGTATGGCATGGTCGCCCCGCCGCCGAGGGTGGTGGTGACTTCGATTTCTCAGGCGACAACGTGCTCTTGGAATGCAGTGCAGGGGACCCTAACTGCATCCTGACTTTGAGCGGTCAAGTTAAGAAGTGCGAGGATTCCGACGGCAACTGGCGCGTTGGTGTGAAAGTTACTGGCGCCGACGTGGAGGCTGGTGATTTTCTTTGTAACTTCATCGAGGTGAGCGGCTTCCCGTGGTACTCAAAAGACCCCACGATCACCCCACACTGCCCGTTCGAGGACGACTGTGACAGCTTCATTCCGTACGACCCGAGCGCGTCCACTTACACCGCCAACTTTGGTGAAATCACTGTTGACGCTACTCTTATCGGTAACTTGGTTGACGAAGAGCACCTGCATAACGTGGTGTTCACCCCGGGCGTTGGCGCCAACTTTGCTTTCGATAGTTTCTTCTACGACTGCAGTGAGGCAGACGATTGCGAAATCGAAGGCGTCCTGACGATCGATAACGCCACATCGTTGGAAATCTACTAAGAAAAGGCGGTATTGCGTTCAGCGCTAGTGCCACCCTGGCTGACCATTCGCTGAACGCCTCCCCATCTTGCCCCGGTTTTGCCGGGGCTTTTCTTGATGGGTCAGACGGATTAATCAAGGAGATAATAATCATGAATAGGAAACTTTTGCTTTCAACACTCTTTGGCGTAATTGCCTGGTCAATTTCCAGCGTCGCCGCGGCGAGCTGGGACACGGGGGCCTGTCCCCAGCCTCATGCCGGTCCCGCACCCTGTGTCGAAACGGAGATCAATGGCAATACCTATCACTTCAACGGCAGCGGCGGGCACGCCGGTGATTGGCATGGCCGGCCCGCGGCCGAGGGCGGTGGTGAGTTTGGATTTTCAGGCAATTTAGACTTTTCATGCACTGAATTAACCCCTCGCTGCGAACTGACCTGGTTCGGTGAAGTCAAGAAATGTCAGGACTCCACTGGTGTATGGCGTATCGGCGTGCGCGTTACCGACGCCAATATGTCGGCTGGTGATTTTCTCTGTAATTTCTTTTCTATGGATGGCTTCCCGTGGTACTCCGGTGATTCGGACGCCGCCAGTCATTGCCCGTTCGAGGACGACTGCAACAACTTCATCCCGTACGACCCCGGTGCGCCGACCTACACCGCCAGGTTTGGTGACATTACTCTTTCGGCCTCTCTTATCGGTATCTTGGCCAATGCGGAGCACCTGCATGGCGTGGTGTTCACGCCGGGTGTTGGCGCAAATTTTGCCATCGACAGTGCGTTCTTCGACTGCGAGGAGGAAGAACAGACCTGCTCTCTCGACAGTGTCCTCACCCTCGATAACGGCACGTCTTTGGATATCTACTAATAAAACGCGGTGTTTGCGCTCAGCGCCGCTGCCGCCCATGCTGGCCGGCCGCTGAGCGACTACCCATTTTGCCCCGGTTTTTTACCGGGACTTTTGTTGATGGATCACACTTGAATAATCAAGGAGTTAATAATCATACATAGAAAAATCCTTTTTAAGCGTCCTTTCGCGTAGGCGTATGGTCGCTTTCTAACGTCGCCGCGGCGACCTGGGACACGCGGGCCTGTCCCCAGCCTCATGCGGGTCCCTCACCCTGTATCGAAACGGAGATTAACGGCAACGCCTATCATTTCAACGGCGCCGGTGGGTATGTCAGTGATTGGCATGGGCGGCCTGAGGCCGAGGGTGGCGGTGAGTTCAATTTCTCAGGAACCGATTCGTATTTTACATGTAGTTGGCGCTGTAACTAGGCCCTGAGCGGTGAAGTAAAGAAGTGCCAGGACACCGGCGGTGTTTGGCGCATCGGCGTGCGCGTGACTGGCGCCGATATGTCACCTGGAAGCTTCGCATGTAACTCGCTTACTGCGGATGACCGCCCGTGGTAGTTCAAAGCCCCACGGTTGCTAACCATTGCCCGTTCGAAGGCAACTGCGACAGCTTCATCCCGTATAATCTGAGCGCCTTTACCTTATACCGTCAACTTCGGCAATATCGCCGTTGATGCCAGTCTTGTCGGTAACTTGGTCAACGTGGAGCACCGCATGGTGTGGTATTCACCTCCGAATATCGGTGCCAACTTTGCTTTCAGAAGCTCGTTCTAAAACTTTGATGAAGAGCAACAGCATTGCTCTATCGACGGCCCCCTCGATAACGCCGCATCGTTGGAAATTTACTGATAAGAGCCATCAACATTGCGTTCAGCACTGTTGCCTGCCTGGCCAAACGCTGGGCGTCCCCTTGCGCCGGCTTTGCCGGCGCTCGCCCCGTGCAAACTCCTCTGAATAGACATAACACCTTACAGTGCTACTGATGGGCGGAGAGCGAGTATTGTTGGAGCCGAGGTCGGTATCATGAGAAAGACAACGCGGTAAGACCGCTTGTATGATGTCGTTGGCAGTCCAGGAAAATAGAATCGAGGACATACGAGAGTCAACAAAGCCGTCGGCGTTTAAAACCCAATCCCTCCACAAAAAACGCCCGATGCAGTGCATCGGGCGTTCTTAAAAAAATAGGTAAACCCTATTTCACGATTGAGCATATTTTTGGATAAGGCCACCAAACAGGCGGCCAACTTTTTTGGAAAATTACTCCATCTTTTTGATGGGCTCGGAAATCATTTGCAGGAAGACGCCATCCTGCGGGATACGATAGGGAATGCGACCCGCAGGAGTCCCGTTTACCGTTGAATTTCCATCTGGGCGGACGAAATACACCTTCATATCAATATCGATCGGATTCTCGTTACGTTGCTGAACTATCATTCTACCGTCATCGAGAAAGGAGACAGGTCCTGTCAGCGACATGGTCACTTCATAGCTATGCAGCGTATGGCTCATATTAAATGTGCTGTTGCCGAGATTTGGGCCGAGGAAAGGAGCATCAATGTATAAATCCACCTCCGCTGTGAGGATCGGCCCATCACTACCTTCTTTAATCCAACCGGTGATCGGCTGAGTTCGGGCGCAGGGCGCAGACTGAGCATCATCCTCACAGAGCGGATCATCCTTGGCATACCGCATTCTCATGATTTGCTCTCCCGAAGACACAATTAGCGTTGGTATGCCGATGATTGCATTTCGCGCATAGGTTACAAACGAGGTAGATACCGATTGCGAAGGATATATCTCAACCTTGATCGCTTCCTTCTCCTCATCATACTGGCCCACGCTCGCGTTCAAGCCCATTTTGAGGTAGGTAAACTTTTTCTCAGGGCAGACTGTTGGCTCGCTTTGTGGATATCGATTCGCCGAGATATTCGCGATTACTGTCATAGGGTCAACGAGGGCCACATCTTGATACCCAGGTTCACCAGTCTCGGGGTCATAAACGTCATTATAGCCACAACCCACGTTGGCACCATCGACAGACGTCAAAGCACTGTAGCCATAGAAGCCGAACGGATCTACAGCGGGGTTTGCCCCCTCCGCATACCAGGGTATCTCCGGCGGCTCGGTTCCCCGAGTATTCAAGGAAAGGATTTTAGCGCTGTTAGGAAGGCCCTGAACGCCTTCGGGGTCATAAACAGGGTCCGCATTGGGGTCAGGTACGTCCGGTACTGCTTCCTCGAAGGGGTACATTACGGTGGGATAAGTGCCGTCGGGTCTGGTCGCAACGTTGTTGGCGACCCGGCCTTCTGTGTTATAGAGATCAGGCTCACTGGGCACTACCGGGTTAAGCTTACCAACCATGTTCTCCGCATCATGAATCAGATTCCCATTGGTGTCGACATCGGGGCTTGTGCGTAGCGTCTGTAACACATCGTCATTGGCGCTCGCCCCTTTGAAGAAGATGACCATATCCGGGCCACCAGCATTTGGCACATAGTAGCTGTTCATAATCTTAGAATCGGCGACCAGTCGAAGTATGCCGCCGTTGTCATCGACTTCAATCGGTTCTCGCCTGGTTATACCTAGCGGTTGAGTGCGTAGGGGGAGACCGTCCTTACCGCAGATCGATTCGCTACCGTCACAAACCGCTTCCTTGCTGCCTATAAATTGATCACGCTTGTTTGGCCCGAAGCCGTCTGCAGGATTATCTGCTCTGTTATTTGAGCCAAGCGTATAGCTGTAGTATTGGCCATCCATCCAGGGTTCATCCGGGACGAAGGTAATACGTTGACCTTCGACCGTTAGAGACCCCGGAACCGTTTCTCCATCAATCGGCTGCCCAGTTTCATCAACACGGACTACGTTGAAGCTACCGCCCAGCGAGACGCTGGCGGGGTCGATCGCCTTGGTAAATTGCAACACAATCGGCCGATTGGCCGGAAGAGTCATCAGCGGCAAATTGTCGTCCTGCTTTAAGGCATTCATTGGGTATTCCTCGTTCGGCCAGTTGCCGGGACCTCCTGCGCAGCGGCCGACAAACCCATTGGCCAGATCCCGATCCGCAGAGTCGAGGACACAGGGGTAGCCCGGGTAAGCGCTAAGAACCATTGGCGAGTTGGTTTGCACGTCCTCCTGCTCGGGATATTCGCCCTGATTATTGTGAACGCTTCTAGTTGTCACTTCGCCCGGCAGCTTAAAGGTCAAGGTCTCCGGCACGAAGTTGTTGCCCGCCAGATCGGTAATCTGGCTACCGAGCTGAACGGTGTACTCCGGATTGTTTTCCACCGTGGAGTATTCCAATCCGCCTTCCGGTTGGATTACAACGGCGGCGCCGTCCACCGTATGGGTGATATCCAGGGTGGTTCCGTCTTGGGTCACGGTCAGCGCGCCCGGTTGGTTCAGGCTGGCCGGGTCCAGTGGCTCATCGAAGTTGAGCACGATCGGTGCGCCGGGCTGCTGGAGCCAGGACAACTCATCGCCGCTCTCGTCCCTGGGCATCTCCGGTGACTTTTGCCCCGGCATACGGCTTTGCAGCGTCGGCGGGGTGATGTCTTCCAGGGCGGCTCGCGCGTCGGCCAGCAGCGCGTCGTTCTGATCCTTGTAGGATTGCAGCTGGAAGCTCAGCAGGCCGTAGCCGTATTCCAGACCAAGCACATCCGGCTCCACCATGCTGGTGGCGTCGATGTTCAGCACGCCGCCGTTCGGGTCCACTTCGGCCACGCCCACCAGATGGATGTGCATCAGGTTCTGGGTGAAGCCGCCGTTGGCTTTCGGGTTGGCGGTGGCGATGCCCACGTCCATGAACAGGTGCACGATGCGCAGCTGGTCCGGGTTATCTTCCGTGTAGGGGTTGGGCACCAGGTAGCCGGTGGCGTCGGACAGCACGCGCATGGTGACGTCGCCGGAGCCGAAGCCGGCGTCCACTTCACCGCCGATTTTCACCATCTCGATGGGCGTGCCTTCCAGCAGGGTGCCTTTGGGCAGGCGGATCGGGGTGACGTCGGTGTATTGGGTGACGTCCGCGAGTTCGGCGATCACCAGTTCGGATTGGGCCTGGGTGACGTTGGCGTCTTCGCCCAGCAGGGTGCCGTTCACCGGTACCTGGTTGATGCCCTTGCCGGTGAGGCGGGAGGTACCGTCCTGGGTGATGCGCTGCACCAGGAAGCCCGGCTCGCCGCGCGGTGAGGAGTCCTTCGGGGTGAACTCGAGGGTCTCGCCGGCGAAGGTCTCGCCGTAGGTGCTTTCCAGGCCGCCGAGGGTGAGGGTGTAGGGTTCGCCCGGGGTCAGGTAGTCGTCCGTGGGGTCGACGGTCATGTAGGCGCCGTCCACCAGCAGGCCGGCTTCCACCACCGCGCCTTCACTGTCACGCAGCACCACGCTGTTGCCGTCGCCGTAGCTGGCGGTTGCGCGGTCGATGGGCTGGGTGAACTGGAAGCGGAAGGCGGAGAAGTCCATCACCGGTTCCAGCTCCGAGCCGTTCGGGATGGTCCGGGTGAGCTGGAATTCGTCCTCGCCTGCGGGTACCTCCTGTACCACCTCGCTCTTCGGGCCTTCCTGCAGCGTGCGCGTGGTGAAGGTGAGGGTCTGGTCCTTGGCGGTACCCTTGCTAAGACGCAGATCGTTGATCTCGACGGTGTACTGGGTGCCGGGGGCCAGGCCGTCCGTGGGGGTCAACAGCACGCCGCGGGGCTCGCCGCCGACTCTTTCCACCTCGAAGTCCAGGTTTTCGCCCTGGTCGTCGCAGCACAGCGTGACGCTCTGGTTGACGTTGCCCGGCGCCACGTTACTGGTGAAGCGCAGCGCGATTGGGGCCTTGGTGGGCACTTCGCCCTGGCCGTTGTCCGGGTAGGCGTAGAGCAGGGCCTGCGCGCCGGATTCGCCCGGGTTGCTACCGAAGTCGTCCACCGGTGAATCGCCGCCGTCGCCGCCACAGGCGGCCAGCAGCGTGGCGGAGGAAAGCAGTAGCAATGACTGCTTCAGGATTGTTGTCTTCATTATTGTCCCTCCCTCTTAAAACTGCATGCTGATGGAGCCGGCGAAGACATTGACGTCGCCCGCGGTTTCCACCACGTCGTCGTTCAGTGCGGTCGGCTGGCTGGACTTGATCTGGAACTCACGCTGATCCATCAGGTGATGCTGATAGCCCAGGTCCACGCGCAGGGGGTGTACCAGGCCGTAGACGTGGTCGAAGGTGGCGCTGACGCCCAGGCCGATCACGGTGCGGTCGGCGTCCAGGTAGTTCACTTCCGGGTTCACGTCGTTGGCCAGCGGCGATTCCTCGAACGCCACGCCACCGGTGAGGGTGAAGGTGTCGTTCAGGTAGTACTCGGCGCCGATGCGCGGGATGACGATGTCGTCGAACTCAAGACCCAGGTTGTTCTTGACGGTGTCGTTGTTGAGCTCGTCTTCCAGGGCGGACCATTCCTGCATTTCCACTGCCAGGCCCAGGCGCCATTTGTCACGCTTGAGCTGCATGCCGACGGTGTAGATGTTCGGCTGGTAGGAATCCACCGTGGCGATGTCGATGAACAGGCCGGGATCCGGGATGGTGCCGGGGATGATGGTGTTGGCGTTCACTTCCACGGCGGAGTCGGAATAGCCCTTGAAGGCGAACGCGGTTTCCAGGCCGTCGTACCAGCAGTTGGCGTCCGGGCAGAAGGTTTCTTCCCAGTCGAAGTTCATGCTGATCACCGGGCGGATCACCGGCTTGGCGGAAACGTTGAGCTCTTCGTACTCGGTCTCGCCGGCCAGGTTGGTCTGCGCCACCAGGGAGGCCTCGGATTTGAGAGTGACCTTGGTGCCGATGCCGACGTCCAGGCCGCGCCAGATGTGGGTGCCCACGCCGATGCTCAGGAACAGCGGCTGGCGGCCGTAGTTGAAGTACTGGCCGTCCGGATCGGTGCGTGAACCGAAGGCGAGCAGCTCGTCACCGAACTTCTCGGAGCCGATCATCACGCCCAGGTACATGGGCTGGCCCAGCTCGGTGAGGTCGCTGAGATCTGCCTTGAGGCCCAGCAGCACCTGTTGAGTGGGGTCGTCCTGCACCGTGTAGGTGCCGAACTGCTCACTGTCCGCCTTGAGGTTGTGCTCGGCGTGCATCAGGCCGGCGGTCAGCTCGCTCTTGGTGCTGTGCGCCAGATAGGCCGGGTTGTAGTAGGTGGTCGACACCTGGGTGTTGAACATGGACAGGGCCTGGGCGGAGGCGATGTCCGTGGGCAACAGGCCATAAGTAGTGGCGGTGTTGCCCATGTTCGCCAGGGCGATGCTCGGGCTCAGAAAAAGAGCGCCGGCACACAGGCCGGCACAAGAAAGGAAATTTGCGCGCATGGGTGTGAACCCTCCTTTTATTGTTTTCTTCCAAATTGTTGTTTTAGTGATTTGCATCCCGTTATTGGTGCCACGACTGAACGCGGCGTCTCCCGTGGGAGGGAATTGCCGTTGGACGGACGGCACTCAGAGCTTGTGTCCGTGCTTGGAGCGTAGTTAATCGAAAATTGTGAAAAGGGTAGGCCAAAAAAATGAAAACATGGCGTAAGTGATTGATATAGAGGGGTGACTATACAGTCAAAAAACTGAGAAACAGGCCTGGAATTGCCGTCTGTGAACGTGTGTACCCGTAATGTCCGGCGGATTTATATACACACCTAATTGAATGTTCTACCGATTTTAAAAAGGGGACAGAAAACAGCCGCTAATATATTAAAAGGGGACAGAAAAAATTTTAAAAAGTGCGGGTAGGATCCTGCGTTTTTCTGGCCGGATTAAGCTGGCCTACATGTGTTTCCTTGGGGTGGGGTCAGGCCTTGCGTTCTGCCTGTCGTAACCGACAGCCGCATGTCCATGGCGTGGAGAACCGCCAGCAGTGTTTTAAGGGTAGGGTTGCCCTTCGGGGACAGTGCCCTATAAAGCGCTTCCCGGGTGATGCCGGCGTCCCGGGCAACGACTGCCATGCCGCCATACGCTTCGGCGATGTCGCGCAGCGCCAGTAGGCCGGCGGCTCGGTTGTCGGCATCGTCCAGTTCTTCCAGCGCCGCTTGTAGATAAGCGATCGCGAACTCACGGTCGGCTCGCAGTTCTTCAATTATGGCCTCGTCGTGAGAGATAGAGGCTTGAGGTTGGCGTCGGCTCATGAATTTCTCCGTTTCCAATCATTCCAGTACTGTTTGGCACGCTTAATATCGGCTCGCTGGGTACCTTTGTCGCCAGTGATTCCCACCGATAGCCTGCGCAAGCGCACTTGTAGCTTCGCTTTAGCTCGTGGATCTCGTAGCTCGGCGAGCCACTCTGTTAAAGGCACTTTGCCGTTAGGTCGTTGGTAGCGCCGTAGCTCAATCATTCCATGCCCTTACTGTAACTTAAAAGTTACAGATTTTCATCCGTGTTAATGGCGATCAAGCAAGATTAAGGACGAGGTGGGGGAGTCGGAAGAAGCGTAAGACTACAGACTGGGTAATATAGAACGGCATCGGGCTGTAGGATTCTTGAGCATCTTGAGGGCCAGGCCTTGCGTTTTGCTCCGCCCGGATCAAGCTGCCTACATGTCTTTCCGCTTTCTCGCACAGGCACCTTCCGCACCGTAGGACAGATTCCCCGGTTCTTCCCACGCAGACTAGGGCTGAATTGGCTTTCGAGGTGCCCATGGACGAGCACGACACCAGTTACAAGTTGCTGTTTTCCCATGATCGGATGGTGCGGGATCTGCTCACGGGCTTTCTGCCCCGGGAGTGGATAGCGGCGCTGGATCTGGGTTCCCTGCAGAAAATGAATGGCAGTTACGTTACCGACGATCTGCGCGGTCGCCACGGCGATGCCATCTGGCGGGTTCGTTGGGGTGAGGAATGGCTTTACGTGTATCTACTATTGGAGTTTCAGTCTTCTGTAGATCGCTTTATGGCGCTTCGCATCATGGTATATACCGGACTGCTCCATCAGGACCTGATCCGACGCGGTGAACTCGGAGCCGAGCGTCGGCTGCCGCCGGTATTGCCTGTGGTGCTTTATAACGGCGAGCGCCGTTGGCGGGCGCCCACCGAAGTGAGGCCTCTGATTCAGGCCCCGCCGGAAGGGCTGGAAGGCTTTCAGCCGAACCAGGCGTTTCTACTGATCGACGAAGGCGTCTACGCTTCGCGACCGGAGGAGCCGCTCACTAACCTGGTGGCTGCCTTGTTCCGGCTGGAGCATCACCGGTCCTCCGAGGAGGTGGCGGCTCTCCTTCAGCGTTTGCTAAAGTGGCTTGAAGGGCCAGAACAGGCCGGTCTGCGCAGGTCTTATCTGGTATGGCTGCGCCGCCGTCTACCCCGATGGTTCCCCGGCGAAACCTTTCCCGAGATGCACGACCTGCAGGAGGCGTACGAGATGATTACCAACCGCTTCGAGGAATGGAAGGAGCGTCAACGTCTGGTGGGCGTCAGGCAAGGCGTGGAGCAAGGCATTGAGCAAGGCCGGCTGGACGGTGAGCGCGCCTTGGTCCTGCGTCTTATCCAGCGACGCTTCGGCGAGGTTCCGCCCAGCGTGCACAAACGCCTGCAGAGCGCCAGGCAACATCAGTTGGAAACGTGGGCCGACCGGGTGCTGGACGCCGACAGCCTGGACGACATTTTCGGCTGAGCCCGTTTTGCCTTCGAGGCGTCACATCATCCGAAAGGCAAAAGACAAGACCTGACCCCGAATTCTTTGACCCCGAATTCTTCATCGCGGGACGGCGTCGGGTAGGGATAGTCCAGGTAATTGTCCACGGCGTCTTGAAAGGCCCTTATCAGGCCGATCGCGGTGTCGGCCTGATAGTGCACCGGCACCTCGATGTTGAGCAGGGCGCCGTGCAGGCAGTTGTTTTTCTGGCTGACCTCGACGTAGCCGTAGTATCCGCGGTGTTGGAGCAGTATGGTCATTGTCGTCTCGCCTCCGTGCGAATTGGTATGCGTATACGGTAACGCAGGTCAAAGGCGGCGGAAGTAGGCTCAAAATGACGGAACGTGTAAGAAATATGCCACGCGTGCCGGGGACGAAAGATTACAGCGGTTCTCACTGACCCCGGAACCAGCTCCTGAGCCGCCGCCACCAGGGCTCGCGGTCGCGCAGGCCGATGTGGGCGCCGTCACAGTGGGGCGGGGTGCGGGTGGCGCCGCAGCCGCAGAACAGCACGATCTCTTCCTTGCGCGCGGTATAACTCAGCCGCTCGCCGGCACCGCAACGCTCATCGCTGCAAAACGGCGCCGTGTCACTGTGGCCGCAGGCGCACCAGTGCCGGACCTCACCGGGCGCCAGTTTGACCGGCTGCGGGTAGCGCGGTGTCGCGCGGCGTTCGATACGCATCAGATTCTGTCTCCTAACGGTCACAACCCTGTCACGGGACAGCAATGGGGGGCTTCCAGACTGACGTAAATCCAATCTGGAGCTCGTTATGCTTGCGCAAGCCGCCGGAAAGATCAAAGCCCTGCGACCGCCATTCAAAGACGTGTTCAAGCCCCGTGATGCGCTCAAAGGGCCGGAAACAGGCGCTCGGTTCAGCGCTTATTTTACCCGGTCCCGCCGGGAGATCCTGAAGATTCAGCGTTTGCGTTATCGGATCTTTTCCCAGGAGTACGGCGCCAGCTTCCACGCGCCGTTCGGCCTGGACCGGGACCGCTTCGACCGCCATTGCCTGCACCTGGTGGTGCGCGATAACCAGAGCGGCGAGCTGGTCGGCTACACCCGGGTGCTGGCCGGGGAGCGCACGCATAAAACCGGCGGTTTTTACTCGGCGAACGAGTTTCATCTTGGGCCGCTGGCCGGTCTGCAGGGGCGTGTGGCGGAAATCGGCCGCACCTGCATTCATCCGGATTACCGGGGTGGGGCGGTGATCACCGTGCTGTGGGCGCGCCTGGCCCAGTACATGCTGGAGAACGACATCGGTTCGTTGATCGGCTGCGCCAGCATCGCGTTGAGCGAAGGCTTTAACGTGGCGGCGATCGATCAGCGCATCCGCGAATCCCATATGACGCCGCCGCACCTGCGGGTGACGCCGCGTTTCCGGCTTGACCGCATGCCCGGCGACGCCCTGGACGGCGCCGGCGAGCGCGGCGGGGTGAAGATGCCGCCGCTGCTTAAAGCCTACCTGCGCATGGGGGCGCGGGTGTGCGGCGAACCCTGCTGGGACCCGGACTTCAACTGCCTGGATTATTTCATCCTGATGGAAGTGTCGCGGCTGCCGGCGCGCTATGTGCAGCACTTCCTGCAGCCCGGCGATGCCCGGCCGGCGGTGGCGGTGTGACGATGCGGGATCTGTCGCTGAACTCGCCGGTGGGGGAGGGTTCGGTACGTGTGACCGCGCGGCGCTGCTGGCGCGCCTTGCGGGTGCTTATGCACCTGCTGGGCGGGGTGCTGGAGGCCATCTGGTTGAGGGCGGGGCGGGATCCCCACCGGGTGGTGATTCTGAACGCCAAGCGCCGCTGGTGCCTGCGGTTTCTCACCATTCTGGGGGTGGAGCTGCGCGTTCAGGGGCCGTTGCGCGCGGGGCCGGTGCTGCTGGTCAGCAACCATGTGTCCTGGCTGGACATTCCGGTGATCGCCGCCGCCCGGCCGTGCTATTTCCTGTCCAAGGCGGAGGTAGCGGAGTGGCCGGTGATCGGCTGGCTGGCGCGCGCCGTGGGCACCCTGTTTATCCGTCGCGGCGGCGGTGAGTCCAAGGCCAAGACCGAGGAGATCCGTGGTCGGCTGGATCGCGGCCACGGCATCCTGGTGTTCCCGGAAGGCACCACCACCGACGGCACCGGCGTGCGCCGGTTCTTCCCGCAGTTGTTCGCCGCCGCCGGTGACGACGCACCGGTGCAGACCGTCGCCGTGCGTTACCGCGACGAGCAGGGCCGACCGGACACCGGCATCGCCTTTATCGACGACGATGAATTCCACCACCACCTGTGGCGGCTGCTGGGGCGCCGCCGGATCGTCGTCGAATTGACCTTCGGTGCGCCCCTGCCGCCGGACGAACCCCGCGCCCTGGCCCGCGAAGCCCGCGAGCGCATCGTCGCCGACCTCGGCGCCGCCGTCGGATAACGTCCGTCCATCTGCCCCAACCCCACCGTACGCCCGGGATCACGGAAAGTTCCGCTCTCGCCGACACGCCGGGTCGTTTCCTGCTTACCTCTAATCTCGCCAGCGTCGGCTAACGTGCTTGATTCAATGCTGCAGCTTTGACAAGCAACTATATTTAGTCGCAAAATGGACGCGTTAATATGACGAGTACCCGACGCCTGATCATCAAATTGAGGGCGCTCGAGCAAGGATTCACCTGGCAAGAGCTTGAAACATTGCTTCGTCGATTGGGGTACGAGCGCAGGCAAGGGAGTGGCTCGCGCGTCAAATTCACGAACGGCGATCCGTTGCAGCTGATAAGTCTGCACCGTCCCCATCCGGGTAATGAGCTGAAACGTTACGCGCGGCGCCAGGTGATCGAGAAGTTAGAGGATGGAGGCCTGATCTAGATGGCGAATCTGCTGCAGTATCGTGGTTACTACGGGTCCATTGAAGCCAGCCCGGAAGACAACTGCCTGTATGGCAAACTGCTTTATATCCAGGCCTTGGTGAATTATGAAGCCGAGACCGTTGCCGCGCTGGAGCAAGCGTTCCAGCAGGCCGTGGACGATTACCTGGCGGACTGCGACGAGTCGGGTCAGCCGCCGGAGAAGCCATGTAAGGGTTCCTTCAATGTCCGGGTCGGTCACGATATTCACTTGGCGGCCGCGCGTGCGGCGACACAAGAAGATTCTTCCCTGAACGAGCTTGTGCGAAAAGCCCTGGAACGCTATCTGGCCGAGCCCCGACAGCACGACGCGATAGCCGAGCCCGCCAGAACATTCGATAAGCGCCGCCGACCCTGACCGGCCTGCTCTTGATGCGCTTTGCTGACATAAAGTTCCGCTCTCGCCGACACGCCGTCTCGTTTCCTGCTTACCTCCGATCGCTTCCTGATCCACTACGCTGACTCCATAACGGGGAGACCAGGCCCTGCCTGTGGTGAGGCTATGTCATCAGGCAGTTCACTGTGTTTCTGTATTGAGGTGCGATACGTTACGGGTTACATTCGTTTTCCTGCATGTTGAATGTGAGGTGCACTGATGCACAACCCTCCCCACCCCGGTGAAGTCATAAAGGAACTCTGTCTTGATCCTCTGGGATTGACGGTGACCGCCGCCGCCGAGGCGTTGGGGGTCAGTCGCAAGACATTGAGCGCCATCCTGAACGGAAAGGCGGGTATCAGCCCGGAAATGGCGATCAGGCTTTCCATCGCATTTGATACGTCCGCGGAGAGTTGGCTCACCCAGCAGGCGCAGTACGAACTCTGGCACGCCGAACAGCACCGAAAGGATTTGAACGTCAAGAAGCTCGTCGCCGCGTAGGTATGCGGGCCGGTGACGCCGGAGTGGCGTCTTTGGCATGACCCGGCCTACCGGCGACGGTGCCGGGCCTGCTACTATTGGCGCCGTTTTGAGTTGCCATGAGGAAGGCCCGTGACCCGCGCCAGCGACCTGAAAAAATCCGACGTTATTGAACACAACGGCTCTTTGTTCGTGATCCGCCAGATTGAGGTGAATTCTCCCTCGGCGCGGGGCGCGGCCACGCTGTACCGGGTGCGCGCCGCCGCGGTGGGCGGCGGGCCCAAGTTCGAGGAGCGCTACAAGGGCGACGAGGACGTGCCCACCGTGGAGTTGCTGCGCCGGCCGGTGCATTTCTCCTACGTGGACGGCGACGACCATGTGTTCATGGACGACGAGGATTTCTCCCAGTACCCGCTCAAGGCCGAGGATATCCGCGACGAGCTGCCGTTCATCACCGAGGGCTGTAACGGCCTGCTGGCCCTGAAGGTAGGGGATTCGGTGATCGGCCTGGAGCTGCCGTTGTCGGTGGTGCTCACCATCACCGAGACCACGCCGGCGATGAAGGCGGCCTCCGCCAGTGCCCGCACCAAGCCCGCCACCCTGGAGACCGGCCTGGTGGTTCAGGTGCCGGAGTACATCCAGGAGGGCGAGAAGGTGAAGGTGAATACCTCCGAGCGGAAGTTCATGTCCCGTGCCTGAGAACCGGTTTTACTGGTGGCTTCTGGCCGGCAGCCTGCTGCTCCTGTCGGGCTGTCAGCTCGGCTACTACGGCCAGGCCGTGAAGGGCCACCTGGACCTGATGGGCGCGCGCCAGCCGGTGGCCGACGTGGTGGCCGATCCGGAAACACCGGTGGCGGTGCGCCGGCAACTGGCCCTGGCCGGTGATGTGCTCACGTTCGCCGATGAGTCCCTGGCGCTGCCGGCGCGTAACGTCTACCAGGACTATGTGCATCTGCGCGACGACGCGGTGGTCTGGAATGTGGTCGCCGCGCCGCCGTATTCCCTGGAGCCGCGCACCTGGTGCTACCTGCTGCTGGGGTGCCTGAGCTACCGCGGTTACTTCGACCGCGCCGACGCCGAGGCCCTGGCCGAGAAGCTCGACGCGGAGGGGCAGGATACCTACGTGGGCGGCGCCATTGCTTACTCCACCCTGGGGTGGTTCGCGGACCCGCTCACCACGCCGATGATCGACCGCTCCGGCCCGGCCCTGGTGGAGCTGCTGATTCATGAGCTGGTCCACCGGCGGCTGTATATCCGCAACGACACCCGTTTCAATGAGTCCCTGGCCACCATGGTGGCCCGCGAGGGCACGCTGCGCTATCTGGCGCGCCACGATCTGCAGGTGGACCTGGACCGCTGGCAACAGCGCGACCGCGCCCGCGACGCCTTTCTGGCCCTGGTGGGGGAGACCCGGGAGCAACTGGGCGAGCTGTACGCCAGCGGCGCCGATGAAGCCACCATGGCCGAGCGCAAAGCGGCGCTGATCGAAGGTCTGCGCGAGAACTACCGGGCCCGCGCCGAGCAGCTGCCGGCCCTGCGCGCCTACGCCGGCTTTTTCGAGGGGCGGTTGAACAATGCCCGCCTGAACGGCGTCCATGACTATTACGGCCTGGTGGGGACGTTTCAGGAGGTGCTGCTAAGCTGCGGCGGGCACTGGGACTGTTTCTGGGAGGCGGTGGAAGCGCTGGCCGACAAAGAGGATTGGAATGCTTGAATTGGTGCGCCTGAACAACGAGAAGCTGGCCCGGCAACTGGCCCATGTGCTGGGCCGTGAGGGTATCCGCACCCGCGAGGAAGCCGGCGACGGCGAGTTCGTGCTGTTCCTTGAGGATCCGGCGCGCCATGACGAAGCGCGGCGTATCAGCGAGGCGTTCCTGCGTGACCCCGGGGCGCGCCGCTGGCAGGACAACGCCTGGCAGGCCAGCGAGCCGGTCACCGGCCTGCCGCGCCAGCAGGTGTTTTCCGGCGGCTGGTTCGCCAGCATGGGGCCGGTGACGCGCACGGTGCTGGTGGTGACCGCGCTGATCTACGTCTCGCCGTATGTGATCGGCCCGGATATCTATTACGCGCTGATGTTCCCGCAAAGCCTGGACGGCCTGGCGGCCCAGCCGTGGCGGCTGTTCAGCCCGATGCTGCTGCATTTCTCGGTGCTTCACATCATCTTCAACTTGCTGTGGTGGAGTGACCTGGGCCGTTTGATCGAGCGCTTCCAGTCCAGCTTCCAATTGATCTGGATCACGCTGCTGGTGGCGGCGGTCTCCAACCTGGCCCAGTTCATGGATACCGGCCCGCGCTTCGGCGGGCTTTCCGGGGTGGTTTACGGGTTGCTCGGCTATCTATGGCTGTACGGCAAGACCAACCCGGCGGCCGGGTATCAGCTGCGCCGGGAGATTGTGATATTGATGCTGGTTTGGCTGGTGATCTGTTATGTAGGGCTGGCGGACATCGTCGCCAACGCCGCGCATTTGTCCGGCCTGATCACTGGCGCGGCGCTGGGCGCGGGCATCGGCCTCTACCGCCGCGCCCGCTATTACAAAGGCGGGTAGGAGCGGGCCCCGCCCGCGAAAGGAGGCGAAGCCTCCGGCAGGATTCCAGAGACGGAGTAGTAATGGTGCCGACATGCGAATAGCCAAATACCTGATGGGGCCAATGCTGGCACTGCTTTTGAACGGCTGCGGCGTGGCGCGCCTGGACGACAGCCTGGGCCGCGCGGTGATGCAGAACAACGATCTGGCCACCGTGGAGGCGGGCCTGCCCTCCTATCTGCTGATGGTGGACGGGTTGATCGTCAACTGGCCGGAGCGCAGCGGCCTGCTGATGACCGGCGCCGACCTGTACGGCGCCTACGCCGGCGTGTTCGTGGACGACGAAGCGCGCGCCGCGCGCCTGAACGAAAAGGCGCTGGCCTACGCTCTGCGCGGCGCCTGCGCCCACGACGGCGACTACTGCGACCTGCGCGACATCGAGGTGCCGGCGTTCGAGGCGCTGCTCGACGAGGCCGGCCAGGACGACGTGCCGGTGCTGTTTTCTCTGGGCGGCGCCTGGGCCGGCTACATCCAGACCCACACCGAGGACTGGAACGCGGTGGCGGAGCTGTCCCGGGTGCGGCTGCTGATGGAACGGGTGGTGGCGCTGGACGAAGACTACCGCTACGGTCAGGCGCATATGTACCTGGGCGTGCTCAACAGCATCCTGCCGGCCAGCCTGGGCGGCCGCCCGGAGCAGGCGCGTGACCATTTCGAGCGGGCGGTGGCGCTCTCCGAGGGCCGCAACCTGCTGGCGCGGGTGCTGTTCGCGGAGCACTACGCGCGTCTGGTGTTTGACCGCGAGCTGCACGACGAGCAGCTGCGCGACGTACTTGAGGCCGAGCCGGACGTGCCCGACTTGACGCTGCAGAACACCTACGCCAGGCAGCAGGCGCGACAGTTGCTGGACAGCGCCGACGATTATTTTTAGGCCTGCGGGAGCCGGCCTTGTGAGAGCGGGCCCCGCCCGCGAAAGGCCGGCAACGCCGGCCGGCAGGATACCAGAGAGGGTGCTTATGCTGCGGGTAGAGGGCGCTCTGGGATCCTGCCGGCAAGCAAAGCTTGCCTTTCGCGGGCGGGGCCCGCTCCCACAAGGCCGCGCCCGCAAGGCTGGCCCCAACAAGGCCTTTTTGCACGATTTTGATGATGGAGAGAACGATGTTGAGAACCGCCGTGGCCGTGTTGGCCCTGTTCCCGGTGCTGGCCTTCGCCACCACCCTGAAGATTTCCACGCTGTATCCGGACGGCACGGCGGTGGTGAAGGCGCTGAAGCAGGCGGGCGACACCATCGAGCAGGAAACCGACGGCCGGGTCAGCCTGAAGATCTATCCGGGCGGCGTGATGGGCGACGACCGGGCGGTGCAGCGCAAGATCCGCGTCGGCCAGCTGCACGGTCAGATGGCCCAGGGCGGGGCCTTCGCCGGCGCCTACGCGGACAGCCAGATTCTCAACGTGCCGCTCACCTTCAATAACTACGCCGAGGTGGACGCCGCCCGCGCCGAGCTGGACCCGCTGATCCAGCAGGGCCTGGAAGACAACGGCTGGGTCAGCTTCGGGCTGGTGGACGGCGGCTTCGCCTACATCATGTCCGCCAACCCGGTGCGCAGCCTGGACGACCTGCGCGACCAGAAGCTGTGGCTGCCCTCCGGCGACAGCGCCTCCGCCAACGCCGCCGACACCCTGGGGCTGTCGCCGATCGTGCTCAACATCGGCTCGGTGCTGACCTCGCTGCAGACCGGCGCGGTCAACGCCTTCGCGGCGCCGCCGGTGGCCGCGCTCACCCTGCAGTGGTACTCGCGGGTGGATTACGTCACCGACCTGCCGCTGCTCTACACCTACGGCCTGCTGGCGATCCACAAGCGCCACTTCGATCGCCTCGCCGAGGACGACCGGGCGGTGGTGCGCCGGGTGCTGGAAAGCGCCTTCGACACCATCGACCGGGACAGCCGCGAGCAGAACAAGGACGCCTTCCAGGCGGTGCGCAACCAGGGCCTGGAGCTGGTCAAGCCCAGCGACGAGCAACGCGCCGAATGGAAGCGCTACGCCGACAAGGCCACCAATGAACTGGTGGAAGAGGGCGAGCTGAGCCGCGACATGCTCGACCGGCTGCACCGCATCCTTGAGGCCCACCGCGACACGGCCGAATAAATGCGCCGCCTGCTGTTCTGGCTGCACCGCTTCGAGGACGGTCTGATCGTCACCGTGCTGTTGGGCATGGTGCTGCTGGCGGTGGCGCAGATCGGCCTGCGCAACTTCGGCGGCGTCAGCCTGGTGTGGGCGGAGCCGCTGCTGCGCAACGCGGTGCTGTGGATCGGCCTGCTGGGCGCGATGATCGCCTCGCGCAAGGACGAGCACATCCGCATTGATCTGGCCGCCAACTTTCTGCCGGAACGGCTGCTGCCCTGGGTCACCGGGCTGGTGGACCTGTTCACCGCGGGCATCTGCGTGCTCACCGGCTGGTACAGCGTGCAGTTCGTGATCGAGGAATACCAGTTCGGCGCCACCGCCTTCGCCGGGGTGCCGAGCTGGCTGCTGCAGGCGGTGATCCCGCTCGGCTTCACGGTGATGGCGCTGCGTTACCTGGTGCTGTTCGGCCTGGGGCTGCGCGGCCGGCGGCCTAGCATGCGGGAGCCGGTGGCATGATCTGGATCGCCGTGCTGGTTCTGCTGTTGCTGGCGCTGCTGGGCGCGCCCCTGTTCGCGGTGCTGCTGGGCGCCGCCGCGCTGGGCTTTTACACCCAGGGCTCGCCGCTGGCGGTGCTGCACATCGACATCTACCAGCTGTCGGATTCGGTGGTGCTGATGGCGCTGCCGCTGTTCACCTTCGCCGGCTTCCTGCTCAGTGAGTCGCGCACCGCCGACCGGCTGGTGCGCCTGAGTCAGGCGGCGTTCGGCTGGATGCCCGGCGGCATGGCGTTCGTGGCGTTGATCGCCTGCGCCTTCTTCACCGCGCTCACCGGCGGCTCCGGCGTCACCATCGTGGCGCTGGGCGCGTTGCTGCTGCCGGCGCTGGTGAAGGCCGGCTACCCGCGCCGCTTCAGCCTCGGCCTGGTGACGTCGTCGGGCAGCCTGGGCCTGCTGCTGGTGCCCTCGGTGCCGCTGCTGATCTACGGCATTATCGCCCAGCAGCTGTCGCAGCAACTGGCGATGCCGGCGGTGGAGATCGTCGATCTGTATCTGGCGGGGATCGGCCCGGCGCTGCTGATGGTGGTGCTGCTGTATTTCTACTGCCTGTGGGCCAACCGTGAGGCGCCGGTGCCGCGCCAGGCGTTCCGCACCCGCGAGCTGATCGACGCGCTCTGGGAAGCCCGCTGGGAGCTGCCGCTGCCGTTCGTGGTGCTGGGCGGTATCTTCTCCGGCTTCCTGGTGGTCAGCGAGGCGGCGGCGGTGACCGCGCTCTACGTGCTGTTCGCCGAGGTGTTCCTGTACCGCGAGATTCCGATGCGGCGGCTGCCGGGCATCACCCGCGAGGCGATGGTCATGGTGGGTGGCATTCTGCTGATTCTGGCGGTGGCCCAGGCGTTCGCTGATTACCTGGTGTACGCTGGCATTCCCGAGCAGCTGTTCCAGTTCATCCAGACCCATGTGCAGAGCAAGATCGCCTTCCTGGTGCTCCTCAACATTCTGCTGCTGGTGCTCGGCGCCTTCCTGGATATCTTCGCCGCGCTTGTGATCATGGTGCCGCTGATTCTGCCGGTGGCGTTGCGCTACGGCATCGACCCGGTGCACCTGGGGATTATCTTCGTGGCCAACATGCAGATCGGCTACATCACGCCGCCGGTGGGCATGAACCTGTTCATCGCCAGCTACCGGTTCCGCAAATCGATCACCGAGCTGTTCGCCGCCACGCTGCCGTTCATGCTGGTGCTGGTGATCGCCTTGCTGGCGATCACCTATATCCCGCAGCTGAGCCTCTGGTTGGTGCGCTGAAGCGGGCTCTTGTGGGAGCGGGCCCTGCCCGCGAAAGGAAGCGAAGCTTCCGGCAGGATCCCAGAGGTCTGTCTAAGGGCACCACGAACAGCGTCTCTGGAATCCTGCCGGGTGGCTGGCGCCACCCTTTCGCGGGCGGGGCCCGCTCGCACAAGGTGCCTCTAGCTAGCGTTTGCGCTTGTTGCGGACCCGTAACGCTTTGCTGCCGCCGCTGCCGCCGGCTTCCTGTACTTCGAAGCGGTTGGGGTGGGCTTTGAGCAGCTCGCTGAGTTTCTTGAAGCCGTAGAGGCGGGTGTCGAACGCCGGGCTGCGTTTGTTGAGGTTCTGCCCCAGCGCGCCCAGGTGCACCCAGTCCTCGTCGTCGGAGATGTCCTCGATCACCCGGGCGATAAAGTTGAGCGGCGGCTTTTCCTTGTCGCTCTGGGCCTTGGCGGCCTGCGCCTGGGCCGGCTTGTCCGCCGCCTTGCCGCTGTCGGCGCCGCCGCTCTTGGCGGGCGCCGGCTCTTCCGCGTCGGCGCGCAGAATCTCGGTGTAGATGAATTTGTCGCAGGCGGCCACGAACGGGTTTGGCGTTTTCTTCTCGCCGAAGCCGTAAACGGTGACGCCGGCCTCGCGCAGGCGCGCCGCCAGGCGGGTGAAATCGCTGTCGCTGGAGACCAGACAGAAGCCGCCCAGCTCCCGGGTGTAGAGCAGGTCCATGGCGTCGATGATCAGCGAGCTGTCGGTGGCGTTCTTGCCCTGGGTGTAGGCGAACTGCTGCACCGGCTGGATGGAATAGTCCAGCAGCACCTTCTTCCAGCCGCCCAGGTTGGGCTTGGTCCAGTCGCCGTAAATGCGTTTCACGCTGGCGACGCCGTATTTGGCGATCTCTTCGAACAGGCCTTCGACGATGGCCGGTGGCGCGTTGTCCGCGTCGATCAGCACCGCCAGGTGGCGTTGTCCTTCAGCGGGGTTCTTGTCGTCCATGGGGTTCCACCTCAATGGGTCATATAGCCTACTACCATATCAGTAAGACCGGCGGCGATGTCGTCCTCGCGCAGCAGGGCGTCGTTCTGGCTGGCGTGGCGCACCATGGTGAACAGCACGCTGTTGGCGACGATGAACACGCGCACCTGCAGATCCTCGATCGGGTAGTCGCGGTAGTGTTTGATGAAATAGAGCCGGGACAGCTCCATGAAGTGCTGCTGCAGCGCGTCGGCGACCCGGTTGGTGGGCAGCCGGTGCCAGTTGCGCACCAGCTCCAGGTAAAGGCCGTCGCGGGAGTGCAGCACCGCGAAGCCGAAGCGGATGGCGCCCTCCACGGTCTCGCGCAGGCCGGCGCTGTCCGCCAGGGGCAGGCGGCGCAGGCCCTGGGCGATGTCGCCGGCGAGCTTGTCCATCAGCGCCTCGACCAGCGCCTCCTTGCCTTCGAAATACTGGTACAGCGAGCCCACGCTGACCCCGGCGATCTCGGCGATGCGCACCGTGGTGGTGTGGTCCAGCCCGTATTCCACCAGCGCCCGGCCGGTGGCTTCGATCAGGCTGTCCACCAGTTGCCGGGAGCGCCGCTGGCGGGGATGTTTGCGCATGGCGACTCCTGGGGTAAGCGACGCTGGAATGCGAATTGAATGCGAATACATATTCGCATTAGAGTGCGGACATCGCAACAACCTCGATAACCGCCAGAGCCACCGGAGCCCGCCATGAACGCGTCCGCCCAGCCGCCCGCCGTGCCTGAACGCGCCCGGCCCTACGCCAAGACCCAGGCGCCCACGCCGTACCTGCTGCGCCGCTTTCTGGGCCGCCCGCTGGCGCCCAGCGAGGCGGAGTACCAGGCGGCAACCGAGGGCCTGTGGCACGGTGACCCGGCCATGGACACCCTGGTGGACTGGATGTACGACCACGGCACCCGCGAGGGGCGGGCGCTGTTCGAGCAGGCCCTGGAGCAGGGCATCGACGCGGTGCCGGCGGCGCCGGAACCGCTGCGGTCGTTCTTCGAACGTGTCGACCGCCGCCCGGACTGGGTGGATCCGGCGTTGATCGACGAGGGCGCCCGCTTTATCCACCGCACCGGGCTCACCGCCACCTATGTGCTGCGCGATCTGGCGTTGATGGGCGGCTACCTGTTGTCCGGCTTCAACCAGTCGCTGGTGCTCACCGGCGCGCTCAGCCAGGGCACCGCCCGGCGCGTGGCGGAAACCGGCAAATGGTGGATCGACTGCACCGAGCCGGGTGGGCTGGACCGTTTCGGCGAGGGCTTCAAGACCACCCTGCGGGTGCGGCTGGTGCACAGCCTGGTGCGCCGCAACCTCAGCGGCCGCCAGGAGTGGGACGCGGCCCGCTGGGGCCTGCCGCTGTGCCAGACCGACATGGCGGCCACCTACCTGGGGTTCAGCGTGGTGATGCTGGGCGGGCTGCGCAAACTGGGCGTGCCGGTCACCGGCCGCGAGGCACGCGCTGTGATGCACCTGTGGAGCTACGCCTGCTGGGTGATGGGCGTGGACGAGCAATGGCTGGCGTTCAACGAACAGGACGGCGCGGTGCGGCTGCACCACTGCCTGATGACCCAGAGCCGGCCGGACTGGACCAGCCGCGAGCTGGGGGCGGCCCTGGCCCGGGAGCCGCTGGAGCGGCATTTCAAGCGCTTCCAGGGCCCGCGCCGGTGGCTGCTGTACCGGCAGCATCTGAGCGTGAGCCGCTACTTCCTGGACCGGGAGAAGATGGGCCAGCTGGGCCTGCCCGCCGGGGTGACGCCCTGGTACCCGCTGCTCACCCTGGTGCCGCGCCTGCTCGGCTACAGCGCCCAGCGCTGGCTGCCCGGCCTGGAAGCCCGGCAACGCCGGCGCGGCCGTAACGCCCAGCACCGCGCGCTGGCCTCCATGTTCGGCGACGGTGAGCGCGCCGTCACCGAGCCGCCGCTGTAAGGGGCGGAGTTAATAGATAGAAAAATCTGATCAATCCGTTCTGCCCAGCCCTGTGCTTTCACCGAACCTTCAGGCGTACAGTTGCATCATCTTTTGCAGACGACTGCGAACAAACTGGAGGTTCCGATGAAACGCATTCTGGTTCTTTACTATTCCATGTACGGCCATATCGAAGCCATGGCGGACGCCGTGGCCGAAGGGGCCCGCCGCGTTGAAGGCGTGCAGGTCGACATCAAGCGCGTCGCCGAGACCATGCCCGAGGACGCCTTCAAGGCGGCCGGCGGCAAGACCGACCAGGCGGCACCGGTGGCCGAACCCGGAGAGCTGAAGGACTACGACGCGGTAATCGTCGGTACCCCCACCCGCTTCGGCAACATGAGCGGCCAGATGCGCACCTTCTGGGACCAGACCGGCGGTCTGTGGGCCAAGGGCGCGCTCGCCGGCAAGGTGGCCAGTGTGTTCACCTCCACCGGCACCGGCGGTGGCAAAGAAACCACCATTACTTCCACCTGGAGCACTCTGGCGCACCACGGCTTCATCATCGTGCCGCTGGGCTACGCCGACCCCGAGCAGGCGCAGATGGATATCTCCGAATTCCACGGCAGCACGCCTTACGGGGCGGGCACCATCGCCGGGCCGGACGGCAGCCGTCAGCCCAGCGACAAAGAGCTGGGCCTGGCCCGCTACCAGGGCGAGCAGGTCGCCAAACTGACCGCGAAGTTGTAACCCCCGAACCCAAGACGCTGATTCTTACCCCCCTTGCCGCTTCTCCCCCCAGAAGCGGCTTTTTTTATGCTCTTGTAGGAGCGGGCCTCGCCCGCGAAAGGCAAGCTCCGCTTGCCGGCAGGATCCCAGAGACCTAAGAAAGCGGGGCTCCAGCAAGGTCTCTGAAATAAGGCCTCTGGTATCCCGCCGGGTGGCTAAAGCCACCCTTTCGCGGGCAAGGCCCGCTCCCACAAGGGCCTGCTCCCACAAGGCAGGGGCCTTAGATCAGGGGCTTATGCATGCGCCAGCGGGAGAGCGTAACGCCGTCGCGTTCCACGGTTTCCTCGGCGTCGGGTTGGAAACCGAGGAACAGGAAGAAGTGGTGGGCCACCTGGCTGGCTTCGGTGACCAGGCGCTCGCGGCCCTGGATGCGCGCTTCGTCCTCGAGATGCTGGTAGAGCAGGGTGGCGATGCCCAGGCGGGCGGTGTCCGGGTGGACGTAGATGAGGGTGATGCGGTCGTCCACCAGCTGCGCGAAGCCGGCGGTTTCCTGCTGCCATTCGGCGACCATGGTCAGGCCCTTGGCGAGATCCGCCGGAAAGGCCGGGTCGTCGGCGGCGGCGCTCCAGGCCCGACGCTGGTCAGCGTCGTAGTGATCGGCGGCGGTGACCAGAATGGCGTCGCGGAACACCCGGGCCAGCGCCGCCGCGTCGCCGTCCCGGTAGGGGCGGATTTCGAACGGCAGGCCCGACGTTGCTGAATCCGGCGCCGGGTCGGCGGCCACGGCGGGTGCGGGCTCACGCGCGGGGGGCGGCGGCTCGGCGGGGCGCGCCGGCGCGAACGAGGCGCCCGGCGCCGGAGGCCCGCCGAACAGCCAGCGGCGCAGTCGTTTAAGCATGGCCGGGGCCGTGGAGAGTGCTATGAGGCAGGCTCTTCATCGGAGGCCTCCTTGAGTTGTTTTAGTTGTTGTTCTAATACCTGCAAGTACCGTTCCTGCTTGCGCAGCAGGGCTTCGGTGGTCTCCTGCTGGCGGCGCAGGTCGTCGGCGCGTTCCAGCAGTTCCTGCTGCTCGCGGGCGGCGGCGCTTTTCTCTTCCTCGGCGGCGGTGCGGTCTGCGTTACCGGCCAAGGCTGGAAAAGGCGACAGCAATGCCAGCATGACGATGAAACGAATGGAAGCCATACACAATACGATCTAAGTGGGACCGGAAATTCCCGAGTCTATCAAGGCCTGCAGGAAGATGCTTGTAGGAGCGGGCCCCGCCCGCGAAAGGGTGGCTTCAGCCACCCGGCAGGATACCAGAGACGCTGTTTGTGCTGCCTTTAGATAGCCCCCTGGCATCCTGCCGGGAGCTTCGCTCCCTTTCGCGGGCAGGGCCCGCTCCCACAAGGTCCGCTCCCACAAGCCAAAAAAAACGGAGCCCGGAGGCTCCGCATGATGGAGAAGTGTTTAGTCCGAAGCGGACTTAGTCGTTGAGGATCTTGTCCTTGAGTTCCTGGTCGATCCAGATGCGGGCGTAGATGGCGTTGGGCTTGACCGCGCCGATGCGGGTTTCGCCGTGGTAGTTCTTCACCCAGGGCCACCAGGCGGAGTACACCATTTCGGTGGGCAGCCAGACGTGCGGTACCGCTTCCTCGATGATGAAGTCGTTCAGCTCGCGGATGCTGGCGTTGCGTTTTTCGTTGTCCGGCTCATGGATGGCGGCGGTGATCTTCTTGTCGAAATCCTCGTTGGAGTAACGTGAGGCGTTCCAGGTCTGGCCGGTCATGAAGCTCTTGCGCAGGACCTGGATGGGGTTGCCGGAGCCGTTGTTCATCAGGTAGCCGCCGGCCTGGTTGTCGCCGCGCATGTTGGAACGGAAGGCGCCGTATTCCAGCGTTTTCACGTTCATGTTGATGCCCACCTGCTGGTAGTACGCCTGCAGCATGGCGACCACGTCCATGTGATAGGGGCTGCAGGAGCAGACCTGGACGTCGAAGCTGAAGCCTTTCGGGTAGCCGGCGTCGGCGAGCAGTTTCTTGGCTTTTTCCGGGTTATGGCTGAACAGTTCCTTGGCGGCGGGGGAGAGGTCCTCCAACGGGGTGTAGAACTCGGTCCAGCGCTGCGCAAACGGGTAGTTGAGCAGCTCGCCTTCGCCGTTGAGCAGCGAGGAGAGAATGGCGCGCTGGTCGATGGCCAGGTTCATGGCGCGGCGCACGCGCACGTCGTCGAAGGGCTTTTCGTCGGTCTTCAGGGCGATGTAGGTGCCCTGGGTGGCCACGTGCTTGCGGAATTCCAGCTCCGGGGCGGTTTTCTTCAGCTGGTCGACCAGCTGCCAGCGGATCGCTTCCATGATGTCCACGCGGCCGGAGCTGAGCGCCGCCACCGAACTCGATTCGTCCTTGATGATGTGATAGACCACTTTTTCATTGAGCGGCAGCTGGTATTCCTCGCCGTCGATGGTGGTGGTGTCCCAGTAGTTGTCGTTCTTTTCATAAACCTGCTGACGGCCGGTCTGGATGTCGGCGATGCGGTAGGGGCCGGTGCCGGCGGCGTTTTTCCAGTCGGCGCGCTCGTCTTCGCTCAGGTTTTGCCATTCCGGCGGCAGGATGCCGTCGTAGTAGCCCCAGGCCAGGCGGTACGGCCAGTTACCGTGGAATTTGCTGAAGTGCGCCACCACGGTGTGCTCGTCCGGGGCTTCCCAGCGTTCCACGAAGTCCCAGAAGGTGGGAATGGCGCGCGGGTTGTCCCAGCGGCTTTTGAACGAGGTGATCACGTCGTTGGCCACCAGTTCGCGGCTTTCCATGACGCCGGGCACTTCCTGCCAGTAGACGCCCTCGCGCAGATGGAACACCACGCGCATGGGGTCTTCTTTCACTTCCCAGCTTTCCGCCAGGCTGCCTTCCAGCTGGCCGTAGGGAATGTAGGCCTGCTCGACGAAGCTGTTTTCGTTGCTGCCGCGCGGGCCGTATTGAAGATCGCCGCGCAGCAGCGACTCCATTTGCAGGTTGTCGTGGTTGCCCTTCCAGGTCCAGCGCTGCAGGTCCCAGGTGGTGGCGTCCAGGGTGCGGTAGACCGTGGAAACATTGACGGTGCCGTCGGTTTGCGGGGTTTCCGCCGCGGCCGGCCCGGCCCAGGCCAGGGCGGCGGTGGCCGCCAGGGACAGGGCGATTCTCGGTGTACGCAAATTCATGATGCTCTCCTCGTTTTGTTATTTTGTTAAAGGTTGCCGGCCATGGCCTGGGCCCGGTCCGGGTCATGCAAATGGCAGGCAACGCTATGGCGATCTTCGATTTCCAGGGCGCGCGGCGCTTCCCGGCGGCACAGCTCGGTGGCGTGGGGGCAGCGCGGGTGGAACGGGCACCCCGGCGGCGGATCAATGGGGCTGGGCACTTCGCCGCTCAGTGACGGGTTGAAGTGCTGTTGCACCTCCGGGTCCGGGTTGGCGATCGGGATCGCGCCCAGCAACGCCTGGGTGTAGGGGTGCTGGGGGTTGTCGTAGAGGGTTTCGCGGTCGGCCACTTCCACCACCCGGCCCAGGTACATCACCACGATGCGGTGGCACAGGTGGCGCACCACCGCCAGATCGTGGGCGATGAACAGATAGGTCAGGCCCAGCTCTTTTTGCAGGTCTTCCAGCAGGTTGATCACCTGGGCCTGGATCGATACGTCCAGGGCGGACACTGGCTCATCGCAGATGATCAGCTCCGGGTCGGCGGCCAGCGCCCGGGCGATGCCGATGCGCTGGCGTTGGCCGCCGGAAAATTCGTGCGGGTAGCGGTCGGCCATCTCCGCTTTCAGGCCCACTTTTTCCAGCAGCCCCATGACTTTTTCCCGGTAGGCGGCGCGGCCCTGGGTAAGGCGGTGCACGCGCAGCGGCTCGCCGACGATGTCCAGCACCTTCATGCGCGGGTTGAGCGCGCCGAACGGATCCTGGTAGACCATCTGCATGCGCCGGCGCAGCCGCTTCAGCGCCGGCTTGTCCGGGTGGGTGATGTCCTCGCCGTCGAAATGGATGCGGCCGTCGGTGAGCGGGCTCATGCGCAGCATGGCCAGGCCGGTGGTGGACTTGCCGCAGCCGGATTCGCCCACCAGGCCCAGGGTTTCGCCGCGGTCGATATGGAAGGCGACCCCGTCCACCGCTTTCACGGTGCCGGCGTTGCGGCCCAGCAGGCCGGCCTGCAGCGGGAAGTGCACGCGCAGGTCGGAGACTTGCAGAAGCGGTTCAGCGTTTGGCATCGGTATCCACCCAGCAGGCTTTCCAGTGGTTGTCGGTGATCTGTTCCAGGGGCGGCCGTTCGCTGCGGCAGCGCGCTTCGGCGAAGCGGCAGCGTGGATGGAACGGGCAGCCCGGGGGCGGGTCGGAGAGATCCGGCGGCTGGCCGGGAATCGGCGTCAGCCGGCTGCCGGGGGCCTGGTCCAGGCGCGGCATGGATTCCATCAGGCCCAGGGTGTAGGGGTGTTTGGGGTGGTGGAAAATCTCTTCCGCGGTGCCCCTTTCCACGATGCGGCCGGCGTACATCACATTGATGCGGTCGGCGTAACGGGCCACCACGCCCAGGTCGTGGGTGATCAGCATCATCGACGAGTTGTTGGCGCGCACCAGGTCGCGCAGCAGTTCCAGAATCTGCGCCTGAACCGTCACGTCCAGGGCGGTGGTGGGCTCGTCGGCGATCAGCAGCTTGGGCAGGCAGGCCAGCCCCATGGCGATCATCACCCGCTGGCGCATGCCGCCGGAGAGCTCGTGGGGGTAGGCGTCGAGGCGCTTTTCCGGGTCGCCCAGGCGCACCTGGCGCAGCAGCTCCAGGCAGCGCTCGCGGACCTTCTCCTTGGGCACCGAGCCGTGCACGCGCAGTGGCTCCGCCAGTTGCCGGCCGATGCGCAGGCTCGGGTTCAGGGAGGTCATCGGCTCCTGGAAGATCATGGCGATATCGCGGCCGCGCAGGCGGCGGATCTGCTCGTCGTCCAGGTCCAGCAGGTCCTCGCCGTTGAACAGCACATGGCCGCCGACGATGCGACCCGGCGGGCTGGGGATCAGCCGTAGCAGGGACATGGCGGTGATGCTCTTGCCGGAGCCGCTCTCGCCGACGATGGCGAGGATCTCGCCTTCCTTCACGTCAAAGCTGACCTGGTTGACCGCATGGACCTCGTTGCCGTCTTTCTCGAACACGGTGTGCAGGTCCTGCACATCGAGCAGGGTGCGGCGGGTAACGTCTTGCGCTTTCATATTCATACGCCGATGGCCCTTTTCACGCGTGCCAGGTAGCGACCGCTGCCGCCGCGCATGCGCGGGTCGAGCATGTCGCGCAGGGCGTCGCCGAACATGTTGATGCCGAACACCACCACGGTCAGGGCGATGCCGGGAATAATCGCCAGCCAGGGCGCCTGGAACATATAGCTGCGCCCGTCCAGGCTGAGCATGCCGCCCCAGCTCGGTGACGGTGGCGGGATGCCCAGGCCCAGGAAGCTGAGGCCGGATTCCGCCAGGATCACCGCCGCCAAGCGGGTGGTGTAGAGCACGATTAGCGGCGCCATCACGTTGGGCAGAATGTGGTGCCAGAGAATGCGGGTGCTGGACGCGCCCATGGACTGGGCGGCGTGCACATAGACGTTCTGCCGGGCACTGAGCACCGCGCCGCGCACGATCCGCGAGCCGGAGATGCCGAACAGCAGCCCCAGAATCACGATGATCTGCCAGGTGCCGGGGCCGAGCACGGCCACCGCCACGATCAGCAGAATCAGGTCGGGGAAGCACATCCAGCCGTCCACCAGACGCTGAATGAACATGTCCAGGCGGCCGCCGAAGTAGCCGCTGAGAATGCCCAGCAACGCGGAGATCACGATCGACAGGGTGGTGGCGGCGAACGCCACGATCACCGACAGGCGCGCGCCGTGCACCACGCGGGCGAAGATGTCGCGGCCCAGCTGGTCGGTGCCGAACCAGTATTCCGCCGACGGCGCTTTCAGCCGGTCGATGGGGTTGATGGCGTTATAGCCCTGCGGCGCGATCAGGTCGGCGAAAATGCCGGTGAACAGCAGCAACAGGCAGATCAGCGCGCCCACCGCGCCCAGCGGCCGTTCCCGGCACAGGCGGGCGCAGAACGCCAGGGGTTTGGGCAGGGTCTTGCGGCGTTTGGCGGGCCGCGCCGGGGTGGCCGTGACAGCGGCCGGTTCAACGGATGCATTCATACTTCGAGATTCCTGTTTCACCGGTCGAACCGTACTTTCGGGTCGAGGTACCCGTAGCACAGATCCACAATCAGATTGACGAGCATTACCACCACGCCGGTGACCAGAAAGACGCCGGTGATGATCGGGTAATCGCGGGTGCTGACCGCCTCCAGCAGCAGCTGGCCGAGGCCGGGCAGACGGAAGATCTGTTCGATGATCACGGTGCCGCCGAACAGGATCGGCACCAGGATGCCGACCAGGGTGATCACCGGAATCATGGCGTTCTTGACCGCGTGCACCAGCACCACGCTGCGCTCGCGCAGGCCCTTGGCCCAGGCGGTGCGGATGTAATCCTGGCGCAGCACTTCCAGCATCATGGTGCGGGTCATGCGCATGATTACCGCCGACAGCGAGGTGCCGAGAATCAGGCTGGGCACCAGGAAGGTTTTCAGGTTTTCGATCGGGTCCTCGAAGAACGGCGTCATCTCGGTGGGCGGCGACCAGCCCCACCACAGCGCCGGCAGGATCACCACCAGGGTGCCCAGCCAGAAGTTGGGAATCGCCAGGGCCAGGATCGAGAAACTGCGGCCCACGTTGTCGGCCAGGGTCTCCTGGCGTATCGCCGAGAAGATGCCCACCGGCAAGGCGATGATCAGGGCGATCAGCAACGCCAGGATGCCCAGCTCCAGGGTCACGCCCAGGCGGGCGCCGATCTCCTCGGTGACCGGGGTGTTGCGCCACAGGGATTCGCCCAGGTCGCCGCGCAGGGCGTTGCCGGCCCAGCTCAGGTACTGCATGTAGAGCGGCTTATCCATGCCCAGGGCTTTTTCCAGTTGGGCACGGTCGTCGGGGGCGTTGGAGGAGTAGGCGTTCTCGCTCAGCATCAGGTCGAGCACGTCGCCGGGTACCAGCCGCACCACTCCGAATACGATGACGCTGGCGATCAGGAGAGTGGGAATCAACGCCAGCAGACGGCGCAGGACATAAGCACCCATAGGTACATCCGTTATTGTTGTTGGTATTGGGCGCTCTATCGAAGAACGCCATTAAAAAATTATCATTGGTTCAAATAATGAACTTCAATTTCACTTTAGTACGCGGTTTTTGTGACTGTCAAGTCATTCCCCTAAAGGGTTTTTAGGGCTACTTTGTTGATGTAAACAACTGTATTTGCGCTGTTTTCGGCTAATAATTAACCAAAATGACGGGATCAGTGAGGGGGCGATCAAAAACGGCGGGCGGCGGGGCGAATTTTGAGGGTTGCGGAACGGGTTTCCATTCCTGACAAAATAAGCGGTTTGTTTAATTGATTTGCATTATAAATGCGCGCCGGGAGGGTGTCCTGCCCGCCCGGCGCGGACAGCTCACGGCTCCAGGCCGTGCCGGCGCAGGCGGGTCTCGTTGTCCCGCGCCCACTGCTGGTAGCGGTGACGCAGCTCATCGTCGTCCGGCACCGGCGCCCCGACCCACTTGCAGCGCTGCAGCACGGCGCGCCGGAAAGCGCCGTAGCCGCCATAACGGCGCATGGAGAACCATTTCTTGCGCCCCCGGTTGGCGGTGACCGAGAAATTGCCGCCCAGGGGCTTTTCCCGGAAGGTGGCGGTGACCCCCACCAGCCCGAACGGGTTGCCGCCGTCACCGATGCGGCCGCTGTCGTCGCCGGCGTAGAGCACCAGCGGGCGGCGGTCGCCCATGGCGACGCGCACCCGCGGGTCGGTGATCGCCTGGTCGCGCCAGGCGCGGGCCGCCGTCAGCGCCGCGTTCTTGCCGCCCAGGCGGCTGTCCCGGAACGACCGCCGCCGCTGCCGGCGGCGCCCCTGGCTGTCCACATAGGGCACCGCGCACCACCAGAATTGTGCGGCGTGATTGCGATAAATATAGAGGAATGCATGCACATTGGGTTTGCGTTTTATGGCTTGTTCCATAACGTGGGCTTCCTTCCTGTTTCTTTGTTTTTATTGCGTTCCTGCAATGGGGAAACCGCTCTATTATTACAATAACAGAGTAGCGTTGAGAAACGGGCGGCGCTTAAAATGCGGAAGGCGCATGATATTTTGCGCTTGAACAAGAAAAGAGGCAGAAAAAAGGGGCGCCGAGGCGCCCCTGATCGGGAGGGTTCTTTTTAAAAAAGAACCGCTCAGTCGGTCATCATCTGGCGCAGCACATAGTGGAGAATGCCGCCGTTCTTGAAGTAGGTGACTTCGGCGCCGGTATCCAGACGGCTGATCGCTTTCACCGTCTGTTCCTTGCCGTTGTCCTTGCGGAACACCACTTCGATTTCCTGGCTGGGTTTGAGGTCATTGCCCAGGTTGGGAATGTCCACTTCCTCGGTGCCGTCGAGATTGAGCGTTTTGCGCGTGGTGCCTTCCGGGAACTGCAGGGGCAGCACGCCCATGCCGATCAGGTTGGAACGGTGGATGCGCTCGTAGCTCTCCGCGATCACCGCGCGCACGCCGAGAAGGCGCGTGCCCTTGGCCGCCCAGTCGCGGCTGGAGCCGGTGCCGTACTCTTTGCCGGCCACCACCACGGTGGGCACGTTGTCCTTCTTGTAGCGCATGGCGGCGCCGTAGATCGGCATCTCCTCGCCACCGGGGAAGTGCTTGGTGTAGCCGCCTTCGATCTCCGGGGTCATCTCGTTACGGATGCGGATATTGGCGAAGGTGCCGCGCATCATCACCTCGTGGTTACCGCGCCGGGAACCGTAGGAGTTGAAGTCGATCGGCTCCACGTCGTGGCCCTGCAGGTAATGGCCCGCCGGGCTGTCGGCCTTGATGGCGCCGGCCGGGGAGATGTGGTCGGTGGTCACCGAGTCGCCGAGCATCGCCAGGATGCGGGCGTTCTTGACCGGCTCCACATCGTCCAGCTCGGCGGTCAGGCCGTCGAAGAACGGCGGGTTCTGGATGTAGGTGGATTTGCTGTTCCACTCGTAGGTTTTGGAATCCGGAATCGGCAGGCTCTTCCAGGTTTCGTCGCCTTCGAACACGCTCGCGTACTGCTTCTCGAACATGTCGTGGTCGACCATCACCACGGCGTCCTGGATTTCCTTGCTGCTCGGCCAGATGTCCTTCATGAACACATCGTTGCCGTCCTTATCCTTGCCGAGCGGGTCTTTTTCCAGGTTGATCTTGACCGTGCCGGCCAGCGCGTAGGCGACCACCAGCGGCGGTGACGCCAGCCAGTTGGTGCGCACGCTCTGGTGAATCCGGCCTTCGAAGTTACGGTTGCCGGACAGCACCGAAGCGACTACCAGATCGCCCTCGGCGATGGCCTTGTCGATCTCGTCGGGCAGCGGCCCGGAGTTGCCGATACAGGTGGTGCAGCCGTAACCCACCAGGTCGAAGCCGATCTGGTTCAGCGGGTCCTGCAGGCCGGCTTTGTTGAGGTAGTCGGTGACCACCTTGGAGCCCGGCGCCAGGGAGGTTTTCACCCAGGGTTTGCGGGTCAGCCCTTTTTCCACCGCTTTCTGCGCCATCAGGCCGGCGGCCATCATCACGCTGGGGTTGGAGGTGTTGGTGCAGGAGGTAATCGCCGCGATCACCACGTCGCCGTGATCCAGGTGGAAGGTCTTGCCGTCCATGGTCACTTCCACGCCGCTGCCCGGCTCGTGGTTGCCGATGGCGGTCTGGCCGCCTTCGCCTTCGAGCTTGCTGATTTCCTCGTCGTTGAGTTTCAGCTCCTGGCTGATCACGTCGATGATGGTGCGTTTCACCTCGGTCATCGGCACGCGGTCCTGGGGCCGCTTCGGGCCGGCCAGGCTGGGCACCACGTCGTCCAGGTCGAGCTCCAGCACGTCGCTGAATTCCGGGTCCGGATCGTCGCTGGAGCGCCACAGGCCCTGGGCCTTGCAGTAGGCTTCCACCAGCGCGATGTCGTCCTTGGGCCGGTTGGTCAGCTCCAGGTATTCGATGGTGCGCTCGTCGATCGGGAAGAAGCCGCAGGTGGCGCCGTATTCCGGTGCCATGTTGCCGATGGTGGCGCGGTCCGCCAGGCTCAGATCGGCCAGGCCGTCGCCGAAGAACTCCACGAATTTGCCGACCACGCCGCGCGAACGGAGCATTTCGGTGACGGTGAGCACCAGGTCGGTGGCGGTCATGCCTTCGCGCATTTTGCCGGTGATCTTGAAGCCCACCACTTCGGGAATCAGCATCGCCACCGGCTGGCCGAGCATGGCCGCTTCCGCTTCGATGCCGCCCACGCCCCAGCCGAGCACGCCCAGGCCGTTGATCATGGTGGTGTGGGAATCGGTGCCCACCAGGGTGTCCGGGTAGGCGAAGGTCTTGCCGTCCTCGGTGTCGCTGTACCAGACACCGCGGCCCAGATATTCCAGGTTCACCTGGTGGCAGATGCCGGTGCCCGGCGGTACCACGCGGAAATTATTGAAGGCGTTCTGGCCCCAGCGCAGGAACTGATAGCGTTCCTTGTTGCGCTCGTATTCCCGTTCCACGTTTTGCGAGAACGATTGCGGGGTGCCGTATTCGTCCACCATCACCGAGTGGTCGATGACCAGATCCACCGGTGCCAGCGGGTTGATCCGCTGCGGGTCGCCGCCGGCCTTGGCGATGGCGTCGCGCATGGCGGCCAGATCGACCACCCCGGGCACGCCGGTGAAGTCCTGCATCAGGACCCGTGCCGGGCGGTAATTGATTTCGCGATCGGAAGCGCGCTTCTCGGTCCAGCGTACCAGGCCTTCGATGTCCTCCACGGTGACGGATTCACCGTCTTCGTGGCGGAGCAGGTTTTCCAGAAGAACCTTGAGTGAAAAGGGAAGCTTGCTGAGATCACCCCAGCCCTTATCGGCGACGGCATTGATATCGTAATAATGATAGGTCTTGCCGCCGACATCGAGGGTCTTGGCGCTGTTAAGGGTGTCCTGGCCAATCCGTGTCACTGCGCACCTCCTTAGTTGGCGATGTATCTGTACTTGGGTGATTTGATACTACGCCCTTATTGCGGGCACATGAACCAGGCCTTAAGGCTAACGCCGGCTATCACTGCCATGGACCGCGGCGATACCGGGCCGGCGCGCTCAGGTTTTACAGCTTTTCGCAAAGCTGGCCGGCGCGGCGCGGTACAGTTCACGCATGTTTGACTGGATATCGCAAAATAAGGACGTTCTGAACGTATTGATCGGCTTCGCCACGCTGATGGTGTGGGTGGTCTATGCGCAATTGCTTTACAACGGCTACAAGCGTCAGCGCCGCCCGCGGGTGGTGATCAACCGGGGCCGCCACAAGGGTGTCGACGCCCTCTGCCTGATCAGCAACATGAGTGCCGAATCGATCTTCATTCAGCACATCGTTGCACGCCTGGAAACCGACCAAGGCACCTATTTCCAGGATGTCACCGAGCTGGAGCAGAATTACCAGGAAGGCGATGAGGAACGCGAGCGGCACAGTAGCGGTGATACCCCGTCGCTCAGCGACAGCACCCGCCAGGGGCCGCTCGGGGCCGGTGAGTTCGTGCATATCGGCGCCTTCAACAGCGTCATCGAGCGCATCGCCCAGCGCGAGGGGCTGCGCCTGGATCAGCACCGCGACGACCGGGCGGAAAGCGAAAAAGGCATTGTGCGTTTGCGCTCGCTGACCATTCAGCTGTTGGCCATCTACGGCTCCGACGATTACCCCATCGGCGTGGAACGGCGCTTCCTGATCCGCGACCTGGACGAAGGCCGCCTGCTGGTGCCCGCCACCTGGGACAGCAAACGCCTGACCAGCCGCCGGCACCGCAAGCAGGTGCGGCAGCTGATTCAGGACCTGGCCCGCGAGGAAGCGCGCAACTGACGCCGGGTGTTCTTGGCCACCGCATCGATGCGGTATCCTCCTGACTGATCCATCGTTGATGGCCATCGTCATTGGGGGAACCGCATGTCGCTTGAATCCGTGAGCCCGGCCACCGTGCCGGTGTGGCGCCTGCGTGCCTTGGGCACCGCCGTGGTGCTGGCGGGCGCGCCGGTGGGCGCCGCCCTGACGCTGTTACCGCTGGACCCCGGCCCGCTGCTGGCGCTGGCGTGCCTGGGCTGGACGCTGCTGGTGTTCGGCCTGGCCTGGTGGCTGCCCGGCGCCTGGTTCCGGCACCTGGGCTACCGCCTCGACCCGCACGGCCTGGTGATCCGCCAGGGCATTTTCTGGCGTCACCGTATTGCCATTCCGCGGGTGCGCATCCAGCACTCCGACGTCAGCCAGGGCCCGCTGCAGCGCCGCTATGGGGTCGGCACCCTGAAGCTGTACACCGCCGGCAGCCGCTTCACCTGCAACGAGCTGCCCGGCCTCGACCACGACACCGCGCTGGCATTGCGCGATACCCTGCTGCGCCAGGACGACGGAGGCGACGGCGATGCGGTATGAGGGTGGCCAGCCGCTTCCGGAAAAACGCCTGCACCCGCTCAGCTGGGTGTTCCAGCTGGTGGGCAGCCTGGGCGCGGTGATCCCGATCGGCGTGGCGGTGGCGCTGGGCGCCGAGCGCGGCGGCCTGTTCTGGGTGGTGGTGCCGCTGCTGTTGCTGGGGCCGCTGGGCGCGCTCTGGCACCAGTGGGTGTACCGCTACGATTTCGCCGACGACGGCCTGGTGATCCGCGACGGCCTGATTTTCCGCAATCTGCGCCAGATCGACTATCGCCGTATCGAGAACATCGACACCCAGCGCAACCTGCTGCACCGCCTGCTGGGCGTCGCCGACGTCAAGGTGGAGACCTCCAGCGGCGGCGGCGCGGAAGCGACCATCCGGGTGTTGTCCCTGGACGACGCCCGCACCCTCAGCGATACCGTGTTCGCGCGCCGCGACGCCCTGAAGGGCGCGACATCGACCGACGATCACGACGCCGGCGAGCCCGCCGAAGGCACCACCTTGCTGACCCTGCCGCCGGGCGAACTGGTGATGCTGGGTCTGATCGACAACCGCAATCTGCTCTGGGTGGGCGCGGTGCTGGGCGCTTTCATGCAGGTGGTGAACGTGGAGACGCTGCAGCGCCTGTTGGGGCCGGTGTTGCGCGACGCCGGCGTCGCCTGGCTGGATCAGCTGGGGCTGGCGGTGGCGGTGCTGCTCGCTCTGGCCACGCTGGTGGCGGTGCTGGCGGTGGGTAAGATCTTGTCCGTGGTGGCAGCGCTGGTGAAGTATTACGGCTACCGTCTGGACGAGCAGGGCAGCGATCTGCGTGTGCGCCACGGCCTGTTCACCCGGGTGTCGGTGACCCTGCGGGTGCCGCGCATTCAGGTGGTGCACCAGCTGGCCACGCCGTTGCATCGGCTGTTCCGGCGCGTGGCGCTGCAGGTCGACCAGGCCGGTGGCGGCGGCGACCCGGAGGCCGGGCAAAGCGGCGGCGCCCGGCCGCTGGCGCCGATCTGCACGCCGGCCCAGGCCGAGGCGCTGATCGCCCGCGCCTTGCCCGGCATGACCGGCCACCAGCCGGAGTGGCAGTCGCTCTCCAGCCGCACCCGCCACCGTCTGGCGCGGTTGTGGCTGTGGTGCTGGACCGCGCTGACGCTGCCCCCGGGGCTGTGGTGGCTGGGCGTGCACGGTCTGTGGCTGCCGCTGGCCGGCGTGCCCCTGGCGCTGATCCACGGTCACCTGTACGCCAAGTACACGCGCTGGGCGCTGACGCCGGACCTGCTGCTGTTTCACCGCGGCTGGCTGTGGCGCCGGCTGGCGGTGGTGCCGCGCAACCGCATTCAGGCGATCCGCCTCACCCGCAGCCCGTTCGACCGGCGCTACCGCATGAGCGAACTGGAAGTGGACACCGCCGGCGGCGGCCTCGGCAAACGGCGGGTGCGGCTGCCGTATCTGGACCGCCGCGTGGCGGCCCGCCTGGGTTCGGCGCTGTACCACTGAATTCGCTTGCAAGATGCCCGCCGCCGGTTTCGAATGGCGGTTTTACTTAACCGGGATTCACCATGCTCGAATGGATCACCATGCCGGAGGCCTGGATTGCCCTGGCCACCCTGACCGCCCTGGAAATCGTGCTGGGCATCGACAACATTATCTTTCTGTCCATCCTGGTGGACCGGCTGCCGGAGAAGCAGCGCCCCAAGGCGCGCCTGATCGGTTTGTCCCTGGCCATGGTGATGCGCCTGGGCCTGCTGGCGTCGCTGGCCTGGCTGACCAAGCTCACCGCCGATCTGTTCATGGTGCTGGGGCAGGGCATTTCCGGGCGCGATCTGGTGCTGATACTGGGCGGCCTGTTCCTGCTGGTGAAATCGGTGCTGGAGATTCACCACTCCATCGAGGACGCCGGCGAGACCCACGAACTGGCCAAGCCCAAGGTGGGTGGCTCCTTCATGGGCATCCTGATTCAGATCGCGATTCTCGACATGGTGTTCTCGCTGGACTCGGTGATCACCGCGGTGGGCATGGCCGACCACATTGAAGTGATGGTGATCGCGGTGGTGATCGCGGTGGGCTTCATGATGGTGTTCGCCAACGCCATCGGCCGCTTTATCACCGAGCACCCGACGCTGAAGATGCTGGCGCTGTCGTTCCTGGTGCTGGTGGGCACGGCCTTGATCGCCGACGGCCTGGAGTTCCACATTCCCAAGGGCTACATCTACTTCGCCATGGCGTTCAGCTTCGGCGTGGAAATGCTCAACCTGCGCATCCGCGCCAACCGCAAGAAGGCCGCCGGTTAATCATCCTCGCGCCGCCACTCCGGCGGCGCCCAGAAATGCTTCAGGCGCTGCTTGAGCGGCCCCGGCCGGGCCGCATCCCGAAACATGTCCACGGCCTCGTGCAGGGTCAGGGTGATCGGGTTGTGGCTGTTCACCGGCCGGGTGATGCCGTACTCCACCGGCACGTCCTCTTTCTCTTCCACGAAGGTGCCGAACAGGCGGTCGTAGAGAATCAGAATGCCGCCGTAGTTGCGGTCGATGTATTCCGCGTTGCGGCCGTGGTGGGCGCGGTGGTGGCTGGGCGTGTTGAACACGAACTCAATCGCCGGGTGCAGCTTGCCGACCCACTGGGTGTGGATGAAGTACTGGTAGGCCAGGTTCACGGTGAGCATGAAGAACACCCAGATCGGCTCGAAGCCGAGAAACGCCAGCGGCACATAGAACAGCCAGTTGCCGACAATGCTGTAGATGGCGCTTTGCCGCATGGCGGTGGAGAAGTTCATCAGGGTGCTGGAGTGGTGCGCCACATGGGCGCTCCAGAACCAGCGGATGCGGTGGCTGGCGCGGTGGAACCAGTAGTAGCAGAACTCCAGGGACAGGAACAGCAACACGCCGGTGAGCGGGGTCATGGTGATGTCGAACAAGCGGTGCTGGTAGGCCCAGGAGAAAATCAGCGCCACCAGGGTCACCGTCACCAGGGTGTCGAACACCATGTACAGCGAACCGAGGCCCATGCTGGCCATGGAGTCCTTGAGCGTGAGGCGGCCCTGGCCGCGGAACCGCCAAGCCTCGGCGATCAGCACGGCGACGAACACCGGCACCATGGCCGGCAGCACCAGGGTGCGCCAGTCCAACTGCTGAAGAAGATCGTTCATGTCCCAACACTCCGCTTATCATGCAGATCAATAACATCAAGATAGCCGGGTGGGGGCACGCCGGGCTTGACAGAGCCCTCCTATTTTTTGACAAATGGCGCCATGACTTCCGTTTCCCGCGCCGCCCATAACACTCCGCCCACCAGCAATTACGTGGCGGCCACCTATGTGCAGCTGCTTTACGACTACCTGGAGGCGCGCGGCCAGGACGCCCGGGCGCTGCTCGGGCCGATGCCGGTGGAGCGCTCGCCGGTGGGGCTGGAGCGGGTCGCTTTGGGGTTCTGGGAACAGAGCCTGGCCACCGCCAGCGCCTTGCTCGGCGATCCGGCCCTGGGGGTGGCGGTGGGCCGCACCATCACGCCGCGGCATTTCGGCCTGCTTGGCTACGCGGTGCTCAACTGCGCCGACCTGGGCCAGGCCCTGGCGCGCATGGAGCGCTATCACCGGCTGATTTACGACGTGAACCCGGCGCGCATCGAGGTGGACGGCGACCGGGTGGAGGTGCGCTGGGGCGTGGAGCGGGGGCTGTCCGGGCAGCTGGTGGACGAGACCGGCATCGCCGCGGTGGTGCAGATGACCCGCGATCTCACCGGCGAGCCGCAGCTGGTGGAGCGGGTCTGTTTCGTCAATCCGCCGCCGGCGGACACCGGCCCCTACGAACGCTTCTTCGGCGGTGAGGTGCGTTTCAACCAGCCGGAGACGGTGATCCGGGTGCCGCTGGAGTACCTGGCGCTGCCGCTGCGCGAGCCGGACGCCAACCTGCTGGCCATTCTCGACCGCCAGGCGGAGGCGCTGCTGGCCCGCCAGGGCGAGGCCGCCGACCCGCTGGAAGGGCAGCTGGCGCGGCTGATGCGTGAACGGCGCCCGACCCTGGAGGCGCTGGCGGCGGCCAACCACCTCAGCGTGCGCACCCTGCAGCGGCGCCTCAGCGAGCGCGACGACAGTTTCCAGGCGCTGCTGGCCCGCACTCGCTACCGGCTGGCCAAGGAATACCTGCGCGACCCGCGCCTGGAGCTCACCGACGTGGCGGCGCTGCTCGGTTACTCCGAGCACAGCGCCTTTACCCGCGCCTTCCGCCACTGGAGCGGCGAAAGCCCCGCCCGCTGGCGCCGCCGCTTGTAGGAGCGGACCCGCTCCCACAAGGTGGGCTGTCACCGCGTTTGAGTTAGCCGCCCAGCAGCTTCTCCTCGCTGGCTTCCACCGCCTCCAGCGGACCGTAAAGAATCAGGATGTCGCCGTCCTGCAGCACTTCGTCGTCCGCCGGGCGGTCGATGGTGCGGTCGCCGCGCCGCAGGGTCTGCACTTCCACCTTGCTCTCGTTGAGCTTCAGTTCGTCGAGGCGCTTGCCGAGGCAGGCGGCGCGGCCGTGCAGGGTGACCGCGTGCAGCAGCCGGTAGGGGTTGCCGGCGCTGTCGGACGTGGGCAGCGATTCGCCGTGGTAGTAACCGCGCAGCAGCTTGTAGCGCTCGCGGCGGCTCTGGCGCAGCATCGCCAGCACCTTGCCGAACGGCGTGTCGAGCATCATCAGGGCGTGGGCCACCAGCATCAGCGACGCTTCCAGCACCTCCGGCACCACCTCGGCGGCGCCGGCCTGGATCAGCTCGTCCAGATGGGTGTCGTCGCGGGTGCGCACCAGCACGCGCAGATCCGGGCAGAGCTGGTGGACGGTGTGCAGGATGCGCTCCGCCTGGCGGGCGTCGTCGAAGGTGATCACCAGCAGGCTGGCGCGGTGGATGCCGGCCCGCTCCAGGATTTCCTTGCGGGTGGCGTCGCCGAAGATAATCCGCTCACCGGCCTGGCTGGCTTCCTGGATGCGCACCAGGTCGGTGTCGATGGCCACCGCCTGGTGGTGGAAGCGGGTCAGGTAGCGCATCAGGTTCTGCCCCACGCGGCCGTAGCCGCACAGCAGCACATGGCCGGTGGTGGCCTCGTCCACCGCCGGGGTGTCCGGCTCCTGCTCCCACTGGCGCAGTAACCGGCGGGTGAGCGCGCCGCTGTTGTCCAGCAGCGCCGGGGTCACGGCCATGGTGAGCACGGTGATCGACACCAGCACGCCGGCCTGTTCGTTGTCCATCAGCCCGTGGCTCACCGCCAGGGCCACCAGCACGAAGCCGAACTCGCCGCCCTGGGCCAGCAGGATGCCGCTGCGCAGGGCGGTTTCGGTGCGCTCGCCCAGCCAGCGCAGCAGCAGGCTGATCAGCGCCAGCTTGAACAGCATCAGCACCGCCGCGCCGAGCAGGATCCAGTGCCAGTGGGTGGCGAACAGCGCCGGCGACACCAGCATGCCCACACCCATGAAAAACAAACCCAGCAGCAGATCCCGGAACGGCCGGATGTCCGCCTCGATCTGATGGCGGAAGTGGCTTTCGCCCAGCATCATGCCGGCCAGAAACGCGCCCAGCGCCATGGACAGGCCCAGCGCATGGGTCACCCAGGCGGCCAGCAGGGCGAGCAGCAGGGCGGTCATCACGAACACTTCGTCGGAGCGCGCCCGGCCGGTCTCCTCCAGGGCGCGCGGCAGCACCCACTTGCCGATCACATAGATGCCGATGAACAGCGCCAGGGCCTTGCCCAGCGTGGTCGCCGCCGCGATGCCGGGATGCCCGCTGTCCGGGTTGGCGAGCACCGGCAGCAGCACCAGCATGATCACCGCCGCCAGATCCTGGAACAGCAGCACCCCGGTGGTGGCGCGTCCGTAGCCGGTGTTCACCGCGCCGCGTGTGATCAGATCGCGGATCACGATGGCGGTGGAGGAGAGCGCGAAAGCGCCGCCGGCGATCAGCGCCACCGCCGGCGTGAAACCCAGCAGCCACATCAACGCCGCCACCGGCAGCCCGGTGAGCAGCACCTGCAGCGGGCCGGCGCCGAACACCACCCGGCGCAGCGCCAGCACTTTGGGAATCGAGAATTCCAGGCCCAGGGAAAACAGCAAAAAGACGATGCCGAATTCCGCCAGGTGCAGCATGCCCTCGGTGTCGCCGACCCAGCCCAGGCCGCCGGGGCCGGCGAGAATGCCGGCGCTCAGGTAGGCGAGAATCGGTGGCAGGTGCAGGCGCCGGAACACCACCACGGCCAGCACCGCCATGGCGAGCAGGACCACTACCTGGGTTAATGCTCCGGTCATGCTGTGGATCCCCCCTGCCTGTTGTTCACGGGGGTACTGTAATACATGCACGGAGCGGAAAGGAGACGGGGCGCCCTTAAAGGCGCCCCGGGGTGGGATGGGGTCAGGGCAGGACGGTGTCGGTGCGGCGGCTCAGGTTCTGAATGCGCAGGTCCTGATCGGCGTCGGTTTCCGCCTGGTTGAAGGGCGTGCTTTCGCCGATCCGGTCGAGCAGGTACTCCGCCAGGGCGTCCTGTTCGCTGCCCGGGTTGGCGAAGGTGGCCAGGTTGCTGCCGCCGCCGGGGATCGCCTCGGCGTCCAGGTCGATGCGGTTCTCCAGCGGGAAGTCGAACGGGTAGCCGTCGCCGCCCAGACCGCTGCCGCCTTCGGTGGCCAGGAAGCCCAGGGTCACCAGGCGGATCACCCGGTTGGCGTCGCCGACCACGGCGCCGTTTTGCACCAGGGTGTCGAGCACCGCGCCGTTGTCATCCACCAGCGCCAGGCTGCGCACCCGCTCGCCGGCCTGGTCGACGTCGTCGCCGTTGGCGGTGCTGCGCAGACCCTGGCGGGTGGGGTCGAAGCTGAAGCGCAGGCCCGCCACCTGCGGGAACTGGCCGGCCACGCCCTCGACCTTGGCGACCGCGTGCTCGAGCAGCTGGTGGAGTTCGGCGGCGGTGACGTCGCCCACGGTGAGGGTGTTGTTGAAGCGCAGCGAGCCTTCCAGGTCGAACTGGGAGATGTCGCCTTCCGCTTTGCCGGCGCTTTCGTTGGCCGCCGGCGGGAAGAATTCCAGGTCGTCCTCGGAGGTGGAGCCCGGCGGGATCACGAAGTAGCCGATGTCATCGCGGATGCCGCCGCCGTTCTTGATCGACACCTGCACGCTGGGGTCGTACTGGCGGGCCAGCCACAGGTTGGCGTCGGCGGTCAGGTTGCCCAGGTTGGTCTCCTGGGTGCGCACCTGGTTGCGGCGGCCGTCCAGGTAAACGGCGGTGCGGCCGAGGATGTTGCCGTCGCGGGCGGCGAGCACGTCTTCCAGGGCGGTGACGATGGTGGTGACGTCGCTGTTGGGGGTGCCTTCCAGGTTCTCGGCCATGGTCTCGTCGGTGACGTAGGCGCCGTTGACGGTGTCGTCCAGGCTGTCGGTGAGCAACACGCCGTTGTCATCGAAACGCACCACCAGGCGGCCCAGGTATTTGTAGTCGCCGTCGGTGTTGACCACCAGCACCGGCTCGTCGGCGGCGGAGGTGAAGGTCAGCGGGTAGTCGTCGGCGGCGCTGTCGCCATCGCGCAGGCGGTCGTTGTCGTCGGCGAGCAGGGTGTTGGAGCCGCCGGCGACGATGATGTCGACGCCTTCCAGCAGGGTGGCCAGCTCTTTCTCCACGCTGAGGGTCTGCATATGGGCAAGCATGATGATCTTGTCGACGCCCTGGTCGCGCAACTCGTCAATTTTCGGCTGCAGCACGTCGGCCAGCGCCTGGTTGCCGCCGCTGGACGGGTTGATGGTGATGTCGCCGGTGCTGGTGATGTTGCCCAGCGACGGCGTGGAGGCGCCGATCACACCCAGGGTTTCGCCGCCCACTTCCACGGTGCCGTAGCCGGACAGGCCGTTGGGCATGGCCGCCAGGCTCTGGCCGTCGCTTTGCACCAGGCCGGCCAGGTTGGCGTCGGTGGTGAAGTCCAGGTTGGCGCTCAGGTAGGGGAAGCGGGCGCCGGGGTAGTTGCCCTCGGCGGCCAGGATACCGGCGAATTCGGCGGTGCCGCCGTCCAGGTCGTGGTTGCCGACGGCGGCGCCCTGCAGGCCCATGGCGTTGAGCATGGCGATGTCGGCGCGGCCGTTACCGGCCACGGCGACGCCGGGCACGCCGTCCATGGCCGGGTCGGCGGCGGCGAAGTAGCGCGGACCGGGAATAAAGTTGTCGCCGGAGCTGAGCACCAGGGTGTTGTCCGGGTATTCGGCGCGCAGAGCTTCGAGCACCGCGGAGAAGGGCTCCACGTTCTGCAGCGCGCCGGTGGCGCCGTCCATGTCGGCGAAGTGCAGCAGTTGCAGTTGGAAGCCGGCCTCCGCCGGCGGCGCCGGTGCCGGGTCGTTGTCGTCGTCGCCGCCGCAGGCGGAAAGGGCAAGGGCCGCCAGACAGGCGGTGGTGAGTTTTCGCAGGGCGCTGGTGTCCATCGTCCGACCTTTTGTTAGCAGTGATAGGGGAGGCGGCCTTGGCCGACACTCCCCAGCTAAGCAAGGGGCGATGAAAGCGATGTTACCGGGGCGGGTCGGTTTTATGTCTACGGGTTACAGCTGTAGCGGAAGCTGCCGTCGAGCAGTTGCGGCAGGGTCAGGGTGTTGAAGCCCAGGCCGCGGGTGTACAGGCACAGCTCGGCGCGGCCGATCGGATCGTCGGCGTACAGGTAATTGATGTGCACCACCGGCTTGCCGGCCTCGATAAAGGGCATCAGCAGTTCGCACTCGTCCCACTCATGGCAGGATTCGTTAATGGCGAAATCGAAGTGCGCCACCAGGTCGTCGATCTGGCCGAGATCGTTCTTCAGCGAGATCGCCAGGCCGCGCTGGTGGGCCTGCGCCGCCAGCCAGGTATTGTAGTCGATCTGATCCTGGTAGGTGAGCGGCAGGCCGGTGCGGTTGGAGTAGCCGTCCACGTTATCCGGGTCGACGCCGTCGCACCCCCGCTGCACGGCCAGGTCCAGGCGATCGGCCATGATCGCGCGGACATTTTGCGAGCGGATGTCCAGCCAGCGCTCACCGGGCCAGTTGCCCAGGCGGCGGCCCTTGTCGGCGGCGGTGAAGCGGCCGGCGTCGTCGCGCCAGTTCTCGAAGGTGCCCGCCGAGAAGTAGCAGATCATTTTGCGTCCGTCGGCGTGCAAGGCGTCGATCACGGCGCTGTCGGTGTCGAACAGATCAAGGACGTAGAGTTCCACGTCGTAGCTGATGTTGGGGGTGCCTTGAAGCTGGACCTGGGCGTTCACGTCCACCGCCGGGCGATACCAGTCGCCGCTGGTGACGGCGGGATCGGTGGCCGGCGTGGCCGCCGTGCCGGTGGAGAGGACGGCGCTCAGCACCGAGGGTAGAAGGTTGGATAAAGAGATGGTTGCCATGCGGGCGCTCCCTGCGCGGATTGGGTGGGGAGCGGCAGATTAGCACCGCCGCCGGGCGCACCGGGAGTGCTTTCCGACGAGCGGCGTACCGCTCGTCGGGAAGACGTTCGGCGGTGTCAGACCTTGCGGCTGAGCTCGCGGATTTCCTGGTTGAGGACGCGGTCGTTGTCGCTGTAGTCCACCGGCAGATCGATCACGTGCACGCCGCCGGCGGCGAAGCACTCCTCCACCAGCGGGCCGAGGCCCTCGGTGGATTCCACGCGGTGGCCCTGGGCGCCGTAGGCTTTGGCGTAGGCGACGAAATCCGGGTTCTGGAAGTCCAGGCCGAAGTCGTGGAAGTCCATCTGCTTCTGTTTCCACTTGATCATGCCGTAGCCGTCATCCCGCAGGATCAGCACCACCAGGTCCAGGCGCAGGCGCACGGCGGTTTCCAGCTCCTGGGAGTTCATCATAAAGCCGCCGTCGCCGCACACCGCCATCACGCGGCGGTCCGGGTGCACCATCTTGGCGGCCATGGCCGACGGCAGGCCGGCGCCCATGCTCGCCAGGGCGTTGTCCAGCAGCACCGTGTTGGGGTGCGTGGCCGGGTAATTGCGCGCGAACCAGATCTTGTACATGCCGTTATCCAGCGCGATGGTGCCGTCGTCGGGCATCACCTTGCGGATCTCGCGCACCAGGCGCGGCGGCAGAATCGGGAAGCGGTCGTCGCGCTCGCCCTCGGCGATGTGTGCCTGCAGCGCGTCGCGGACCCGGTGGAAGTCGGCGAAGCTCCAGTGCTCCTGGGGTTCCAGGCGCTCCTTGAGCTGCCACAGGCTGTTGGCGATGTCGCCCACCAGCTCGATCTGCGGGAAGTAGACCGGGTCCACCTGGGCGGAGTTGAAGTTCACGTGCACCACGGTGGCGCCGCCGGGCTGCATGAAGAAGGGCGGCTTTTCCACCACGTCGTGGCCGACGTTGATGATCAGGTCGGCGGCGCCGATGGCGCGGTGCACGAAATCACCGTCGGAGAGCGCGGTGTTGCCCAGGAAGTGGGGGCCGGTTTCGTCCACCACGCCCTTGCCCATCTGCGTGGTGATCGCCGGAATACCGAGCTTCTCGATGAACTGGCGCAGCATCTTGCTGGTCAGTTTGCGGTTGGCGCCGGCGCCCACCACGATCAGCGGCTTGCGGGCGTTCCGGATCGCTTCCACGCCGCGGCAGATGGCCTTGTCCTCGGCGATCGGCCGGCGCGTCAGGCTGGGCTCGAGCACCGGCATGGAGGAGTGCTCGCGGGCGATGTCCTCGGGCAGCTCCAGGTGGGTGGCGCCGGGGCGCTCCTCCTGGGCCAGGCGGAACGCCTCGCGGATGCGCGCCGGGATGGTGTCGCCGCTGACCACGGTCTTGGTGAACTTGGTGAGCGGCCGCATCATATCGACCACGTCGATGATCTGGAACTGGCCCTGCTTGCTGGATTTGATCGGCTTCTGGCCGGTGATCATCACGATCGGCATGGCGCCCAACTGGGCGTAGGCGGCGGCGGTCACCAGGTTGGTGGCGCCAGGACCCAGGGTCGACAGGCAGACGCCGGCCTTGCCGGTGAGGCGGCCGTAGGTGGCGGCCATGAAGCCGGCACCCTGCTCGTGGCGGGTCACCACCAGCTTGATCGAGCGGGAGCCGCGCAGGGCTTCCAGCAGATCCAGGTTTTCCTCGCCGGGGATGGCGAAGACGTATTCCACGCCCTCGGCTTCCAGGGCGCGAACGAACAAATCCGAAGCTTTCATTCAACCTTCTCCTTCCGGCGCCGGGAACGCGCCATCATCGTGCCCGACACTATAACGCGCAGGCGGGGCAGGGGGGTATGGTCAATGCTGATGCTTGGGATTGGGAGAGTCGATGCGGCGTCAGTGCCAGGTGCCTTCGGCGTTCTCGCACTGCTCGAGGAATTCCTCGGCGCTCATTTCCACGGTGTCGTCGCCGTCGTCGATATGGGTGGCGACCTGCTCCTTGAGCTGGCTGACCACCGTGGTCATCACCGAGAGGGTTTCCTCCACCTGCTCAATGGTGCTGAGGAGCTCCTGGGCTTCCTGCTTGTAGTCGTCGTAGTCTTCGTGGTCGCTCATGGACGCCTCCAGCTTGGGTGCCCTAATGGTGCCAAAGGGTGGCGGAGGAGACAATCGGGCGGCGCTTGTGGGAGCGGGCCCCGCCCGCGAAAGGCCGCCTTGTCGGCCGGCAGGATTCCAGAGGCCTCTGGTATCCCGCCGGCAAGCTCCGCTTGCCTTTCGCGAGCAGGCTCGCTCCTACAAGACGCTTTAATCCCAGCTCAGCGCACCGCCGACCTGATACTCGGTGACCCGGGTTTCGAAGAAGTTCTTCTCCTTGCGCAGGTCCATGATCTCGCTCATCCAGGGGAATGGGTTGGTGACGCCCTTGAACTGCTCGGGCAGGCCCAGCTGGGTGAGGCGGCGGTTGGCGATGAACTGCAGGTACTCTTCCATCATCGCCGCGTTCATGCCGAGCACGCCGCGCGGCATGGTGTCGCGGGCATACTGGATTTCCAGCTCGGTGCCTTCCAGGATCATCAGCGTGGCCTGATCGCGCATCTCCTGGTCCCACAGGTGCGGGTTTTCCAGTTTGATCTGGTTGATCACGTCGACGCCGAAGTTCACGTGCATGGATTCGTCGCGCAGGATGTACTGGAACTGCTCGGCGACGCCGGTCATCTTGTTGCGGCGGCCCATGGACAGGATCTGGGTGAAGCCGCAGTAGAAGAAGATGCCTTCCAGCACGCAGTAGAACGCGATCAGGTTCTTGAGCAGTGCCTTGTCGGTCTCCGGGGTGCCGGTGGTGAACTGCGGGTCGGAGATCTCACGGGTGTAGTCGACGCCCCACTGCGCCTTCTTGGCCACCGAGGGGATTTCCCGGTACATGTTGAAGATCTCGCCTTCGTCCATGCCCAGTGACTCGATGCAGTACTGGTAGGCGTGGGTGTGGATCGCTTCCTCGAAGGACTGGCGCAGGATGTACTGGCGGCACTCCGGGTTGGTGATCAGCCGGTAGATGGCCAGCACCAGGTTGTTCGCCACCAGGGAATCCGCGGTGGAGAAGAAGCCCAGGTTGCGCTTGACGATGCGGCGCTCGTCCTCGGTGAGGCCGCCTTCCTTCTTCCACAGCGCCAGGTCGGCGTTCATGTTGATTTCCTGGGGCATCCAGTGGTTGGCGCAGCCGTCCAGGTATTTTTGCCAGGCCCAGTCGTACTTGAAGGGCACCAGCTGGTTGAGGTCGGCGCGGCAGTTGATCATGCGCTTGTCGTCCACCTCGACCCGGCCGGCGGCGCCTTCCAGCTCGGCGATGCCTTCGGCGGTGTCCATTTCGGCCACCGCCTGCTGGGCGCGCAGTACCGCGTCGCTCAGCGCTCGCTCCCGTGAGGATTCGCCTCGCAGTTCTTCGTGTCCGGGGTGTCCGGTTTCATTTCCCGCATCCGTTCCACTTCCCGCTGCCGGTGCTTGAGGTGCAGGTGCCGCTTCCTCAGATACCGGTTGAGATTGCGGCGGCGCTGTCCGCCCGCCGGGCTGCTTGTGGTTGGGCGTTTCTGGCGCATGAAATTCGTCCCAGCTCAGCATGATCTTTCTCCAATTCTGTCGGGGTGGCGCCGGGGCGCCACCGATGTTGCATTCCGTTCCGCGTGCTTACTGGCACGCCTCGCAATCCGGGTCGTCCAGGGAGCAGGCCTGCGGGACGTCCGCGGGCTGGCTGAAATCGGCCTCGGACGGGGCGGCGGCGGAGGCGGGTGCCGCGTCACCGCCACCGGAAGAGACCCGGTTGAGCTTGTTGTCGTTGACCGTGGACTTCTCGGTCTGGGTAGCGCCGATGGCACGCAGGTAATAGGTGGTCTTGAGACCCAGCAGCCAGGCCATCTTGTAGGTCACGTCCAGCTTCTTGCCGTTGGCCTCGGCGATGTAGAGGTTCAGCGACTGGGCCTGGTCGATCCACTTCTGACGGCGGCTGGCCGCTTCCACCAGCCAGCGCGGCTCGATCTCGAAGGCGGTGCGGAACTCTTCCTTGAGATCGTCCGGCACCCGCTCGATGGGCAGCACGGAGCCGTCGTAGTACTTGAGATCGTTGACCATGACGTTGTCCCACAGGCCGCGCTCCTTGAGGGCGTTGACCAGGAACGGGTTGACCACGGTGAACTCGCCGGACAGGTTCGATTTCACGTACAGGTTCTGATATGTGGGCTCGATGGACTGCGACACGCCGGTGATGTTGGCGATGGTGGCCGTCGGCGCGATCGCCATCACGTTGGAGTTACGCATGCCCTTGCGGGCCCGTTCGCGCACGCTGTCCCAGTCCAGGGTCTGGCTGCGGTCCACCTTGCAGTAGTCCTCGCCGCGCTGCTTGACCAGGATGTCGATGGAATCGATCGGCAGTACGCCCTGGCTCCACAGGGAGCCGTCGAAGCTCTGGTAAGCGCCGCGCTCTTCGGCCAGGTCCGCGGAGGCCTGGATGGCGTAGTAGCTGACCGCTTCCATGGACTGGTCGGCGAAGGCCACCGCTTCCTGGGAAGCGTAGCTGAAGCCCTGCTTATAGAGCGCGTCCTGGAAGCCCATGATGCCCAGGCCCACCGGGCGGTGCTTCATGTTGGAGCGCTCCGCCTGGGGCACGCTGTAGTAGTTGATGTCGATCACGTTATCGAGCATGCGCACGGCGGTTTTCACGGTGCTCGCCAGCTTGTCGCGGTCAAGAGCGCCGTCGACGATGTGCTGGGCCAGGTTCACGGAACCCAGGTTGCACACCGCGATCTCTTCCTGGTTGGTGTTCAGGGTGATCTCGGTGCACAGGTTGGACGAGTGCACCACGCCCACGTGCTGCTGCGGGCTGCGCAGGTTGCAGGGATCCTTGAAGGTGAACCAGGGGTGGCCTGTTTCGAACAGCATGGAGAGCATTTTTCTCCACAGATTCACCGCCGGCAGGCGCTTGTACAGCTTCATGCGGCCGTCGCGGGTCATCGCTTCGTATTCTTCGTAGCGCTTCTCGAAGGCTTCGCCGTACAGATCGTGCAGGTCGGGCACGTCGTTGGGGCTGAACAGGGTCCAGTCCTGTTCGTTGATCACCCGCTTCATGAACAGGTCGGGGATCCAGTTGGCGGAGTTCATGTCGTGGGTGCGGCGGCGGTCGTCGCCGGTGTTCTTGCGCAGCTCGATGAACTCTTCGATGTCCATGTGCCAGGTTTCCAGGTAGGCACAGACCGCGCCCTTGCGCTTGCCGCCCTGGTTCACCGCCACGGCGGTGTCGTTGACCACTTTCAGGAACGGCACCACGCCCTGGGATTTGCCGTTGGTGCCCTTGATGTAGGCGCCCAGCGCGCGCACCGGGGTCCAGTCGTTGCCCAGGCCGCCGGCGAATTTGCTCAGCATGGCGTTGTCGTGGATGGCGCTGTAAATGCCGGACAGGTCATCGGGCACCGTGGTCAGGTAGCAGCTGGACAGCTGCGGACGCAGGGTGCCGGCGTTGAACAGGGTCGGCGTGGAGCTCATGTAGTCGAAGCTGGAGAGCAGGTTGTAGAACTCGATGGCGCGCTCTTCGCGGTTGTCCTCGCGCACCGCCAGGCCCATCGCCACGCGCATGAAGAAGCACTGCGGCAGCTCGATGCGGGTCTCGTTGTGGTGGATGAAGTAGCGGTCGTAGAGGGTCTGCAGGCCCAGGTAGGAGAACTGCAGGTCGCGCTTGCCGTCGATGGCCGCGCCCAGCTTGTTCAGGTCGAACTCGGCCAGCTCCGGGCTCAGCAGCTCGTACTCGATGCCTTTCTCGATGTAGGCGCTCAGCGCCTTGGCGTAGAGGTCTTCCATTTCCTGCTGGCTGGCGCGCTCGCCCACGCCCAGGTACTGCAGGGCCTCGGCGCGGATCTTGTCCATCAGCAGCCGGGCGGTGACCTGGGAGTAGTTGGGCTCCATCTCGATCATGGTGCGCGCGGTCATCACCATGGAGGTGTTGACGTCCTTGATGGACACGCCGTCGTACAGGTTCTTGACGGTTTCGGCGATGATCTTGTCCGGGTAGACCTCTTCGAGACCGCTGCAGGCCTCGTGGATCAGGTATTCCAGGCGGGCCATGTCGAGCGGCGCGCGGCTGCCGTCTTCCATGGTCACGGTCATGTCGACCTTGTGCTTGGGCTCGGGCAGGTCGCGGGCGCGTTCGGCGCGTTTGCGCGCCTGCTGGTCGCGGTACAGCACGTAATCGCGGGCCACCTTGTGCTCGCCGTTACGCATCAGGGCCAGTTCCACCTGGTCCTGGATTTCCTCGATATGGATGGTGCCGCCGGAGGGCATGCGGCGCTTGAAGGTGGCGCTGACCTGCTCGGTGAGGCGGTCCACGGTGTCGTGGATGCGCGAGCTGGCCGCCGCGGTGCCGCCTTCCACGGCCAGGAACGCCTTGGTGATGGCCACGGTGATCTTGTCGTCATCGTAGGAAACCACCTTGCCGTTGCGCTTGATGACGCGCAGCTGGCCGGGGGCGGTGGCGGTGACGTCCTGTTCGGCGCTGACTTCGCCGCCGGGCGCGCCCGCGTGGGACTGATCGCGATTCATATCCGTGTGCATGATGCCCTCTCCGTTGTCTCTGTGCTGGCTATTCTGATTGTAAAAACCGTTGTGACCCTGGGTCGGAAACCGCCGGTCCGGCGCCAATGGTGGGCTGGCGCGTCGAAAACACCATATGTTGTGTTCGCGGCGCGCGCCGGGGGCCGGACTGTCGGCGACTTCAGGACTGCATAATTCGGGCCGGAACTCGTAAGCGGCTGATCCGGCGGCATTTTCCGGGGGGCGGAAAGACGTTGGCCTGCTGAACCGGAAAACTTTTACAAAACCCAATATGTTGGGGTCGGTGACCGATAACAGTACAAGTTATAGATGGGTTCCGGCTTTTGCAAGCACTCCGGTTGGGGAAATCCTGTGGATAAACTGTGCGCGGGCTGTGCAGCGGTGTGGGCGAAAAACCGGGGTGCTTGAGAGAGGGGGAACGACCACTATATATTGTGTCGCCCCCGCCGGCTCATTCCGGTTGCTCAACCGCACGGGTATGCGTATAAACAGAATTGGCGGCTGCGCCGCAACAACAACGAATCGATAAGGATAACGACGGGAATGACAAGCGTGCAGGATAACCCGCCGACCATCATGATCGTGGAAGACGATGAGCGTCTCGCCGATCTCACTTGCGAATACCTTCAATCCAACGGCCTCGACGTCAGCGTGGTGAGCGACGGCGAGGAAGCCATCCGCCGCATCCGTTCCGAGCAACCGGACCTGGTGGTTCTTGATCTGATGCTTCCGGGCGCCGACGGTCTGACCGTCTGCCGGGAGGTGCGCGCCACCTTCAAGAACCCGATCCTCATGTTGACCGCACGCACCGACGACATGGATCAGGTCCTGGGGCTGGAAATGGGCGCCGACGACTATGTCGCCAAGCCGGTCAAACCGCGCGTTCTGCTGGCCCGCATCCGCGCCCTGCTGCGGCGGGTGGAAACCGACAGCGAGCGCGACAGCTCGCCGTCGCGGCTGGAATTCGGCGCCCTGGTGATCGACAACTCCGCCCGGGAAGTGAGCCTGCGCGGCAAGTCGGTGGACCTGACCAGCGCCGAATACGACCTGCTCTGGCTGCTGGCTTCCAACGCCGGCACGGTGCTGTCCCGCGAGACCATCTTCGAGAAACTGCGCGGTATCCAGTACGACGGCCAGGACCGCTCCATCGACGTGCGCATTTCCCGCATCCGGCCCAAGGTCGGTGACGATCCGGAAAACCCCAAGCGAATCAAGACGGTACGCTCCAAGGGCTATCTGTTCGTTAAGGAAATGAGCAGCGGATGACGGGGGCGGGCGCCTTCGCCCGCCCGCGCCAGCAGGTGTGATTTGAACAGTATCTTCGTCCGAATCTACGGCGGCATCCTGGTGGCCCTGCTGATCATCGGCGCGCTCACCTATGCCGGCGTGGAGCTGGTCAACGACTATCGTTCCCAGCTGTACCGCGAGCGCATGGCCCGCGGCACCTTTTATTTAATGGCGGAAGGCTACCGGGAACGCGCCGGCGACGAGGAACGCCAGGCCTGGTCGCGTTCGCTGAGCCGCATGTTCGGCGCGCCGGTAACCCTGCGCGACGCCGGCGAGCTGGGGCTGTCCTACCGCGACGGCCTGCATCTTCAGGAAGGCCGGGTAGTGTTGCGCGGCAACCCGGACAGCGAGCGGGTGGAGGTGCTGTTCGCGGTCCCCGATGACCCGCTCTATATACGCGCCGTGATGAGCCGTCTCTCCGAACAGCAGGCCCGCGCCACCGCCATGCTGGTGCTCGACTATCTGCGCGCCCGTCCGGCCAACCGGCAGGACCAGGCCCTGGCCGATCTCAACCAGCACTTCGGTTACCCCCTGACGCTGCTGCCGCGCACCGAGCTGGACCTGGACGTGGAGCAGCAGCGGCGCCTGGAGCGCGACGAGGTGGTGTTCACCCTCACCGACAGCACCCGGCGCGACGCCGGCGTGCGGGTGCTGGTGCCGGTGCCCGGTGGCGAGCGCATTCTGGTGATGGGGCCGCTGCATCTGTTCGATCAGTTCCCCTGGGAGTTGCTGGTGATCGCCGGCGTGGTGGCGCTGCTGCTGGTGGCGCTGTCCACCTACCTGCAGGTGCGCCCGCTGCAGACCCGCCTGCGGCGCCTGGACCGGGCGGTGAAGCGGCTGGGCAGCGGCGACCTGGGCGCCTATGCGGATATCCCCGGCAACGACCCGATCGGCCAGGTGGCGGCCACCTTCAACGGCATGACCGCGCACATCCGCCGTCTTATCGAGGCGCAGCGGGAGATGACCCGGGCGGTGTCCCACGAACTGCGCACCCCGGTGGCGCGGCTGCGCTTCGGCCTGGAGATGCTGGCGGACTGCGAATCCGCCGACGAGCGCCGCGAAAAGCTCAACGCCCTGGACCGGGACATCGAGCAGCTGGATGAGTTGATCGATGAGATCCTCACCTATGCGCGGCTGGAGGAGGGCACCCCCAACATCGAGTTCCAGCCGGTGTTCCTGCTGGAAGTGTGCGACCAGCTGATCGGTGAGCTGGAGGACATCCGCGGCGACATCCTGATCGACGCGCGCGGCTCCCGGGACCTGACCGTGGAAGGGGACCCGCGCTACCTGCACCGGATTCTTCAGAACCTGGTCACCAACGCCCTGCGGTACGCGAAAACCCGGGTGCGGATGACGGTGACCGAACAGGACGGCAACCTGATTCTGGACGTGGACGATGACGGCGCCGGCATCGCCGAGCACCAGCGCGAACGGGTCTTCAAGCCGTTCGCCCGGCTCGACAAAAGCCGGCACCGCGCCAGCGGCGGCTACGGCCTGGGGCTGTCCATCGTCAAACGCATCGTCGACTGGCACGGCGGCGACGTGGCCGTGTCGGAGAGCGACTGGGGCGGCGCCCGCTTCCGGGTTATCCTGCCCCGAGAACAACGCCGCCAGCACGTGCTTGGACGACAAAAGACAGTGAAGAGTTAATAGTGAATAGTTAATAGCGAACACACCTCTCAGATAGGCCCGGGCGTCCGCCGGGTTTCGCTGTTCACTATTAACTGTTCACTGTTAACTCTATTTCTATTTTCGGGGTGTGTATGTCCGCTTTCATCCTTGCTATCGACCAGGGCACGACCAGCTCCCGGGCCATCGTCTTTGACCGGGACGGGGTCGCGGTGGGGCAGGCGCAGAAGGAGTTCCGCCAGCATTTCCCCCGCGACGGCTGGGTCGAGCACGATGCGCAGGAGATCTGGAACGACTGCCTGGCGCTGTGCCGGCAGGCGCTGCGCAACGCCCAGGTGGAAGCGGATCAGCTCGCCGCCATCGGCATCACCAACCAGCGCGAGACCACGGTGCTCTGGGACCGGGCCACCGGCGAACCGGTGGCGCGGGCCATCGTCTGGCAGGACCGGCGCACCGCGGATTACTGCCAGCGGCTCAAGCAGGAGGGCCACGAGGACCTGGTGCGCGAGCGCAGCGGCCTGTTGCTGGACCCGTACTTCTCGGCCACCAAGCTGGCCTGGCTGCTGGAGCACGTGGACGGCGCCCGCCGCCGGGCGGAAGCCGGCGAGCTGGCCTTCGGCACCATCGACTGCTGGCTGCTGTGGAAGCTCACCGACGGCCGGGTGCACGCCACCGACGCCACCAACGCGTCGCGCACCCTGCTGTTCAATATCCACGGCCAGCACTGGGACGAGGACCTGCTGCGGCTGTTCGACATTCCCGCGTCGCTGCTGCCGGAGGTCCGCGACAGCGCCGGCGAGTTCGGCCGCACCGACCCCCGGGTGCTGGGCGCGGCGGTGCCGGTGACCGGCATCGCCGGCGATCAGCAGGCGGCGCTGGTGGGCCAGGCCTGCTTCCAGCCGGGCATGGTGAAAAGCACCTACGGCACCGGCTGTTTCATGGTGATGAACACCGGCGCGGCGGTGCACTCCGACAACCGTTTGCTGACCACCGTGGCCTACCGGCTGAACGGCGAGACCACCTACGCGCTGGAGGGCTCGATTTTCGTCGCCGGCGCGGCGATCCAGTGGCTGCGCGACGGCCTCAACCTGATTACCCACGCCAGCGAAACCGAGGCCCTGGCCCGCCGTGTCGGCTCCGCCGGCGGCGTCTATCTGGTGCCGGCCTTCACCGGCCTGGGCGCGCCCTGGTGGGACCCGCACGCGCGCGGCGCGCTGCTCGGGCTGACCCGCGACACCGGCATCGCCGAGGTGGTCACCGCCGGTCTGGAGGCGGTGTGCTACCAGTCCCGCGACTTGCTCGAGGCGATGGCCGCCGATTGCGCCCAGCGGCCCACCACGCTGCGGGTGGATGGCGGCATGGTGGTCAACAACTGGCTGGGCCAGACCCTGGCCGATGTGCTGGGGGTGCGGGTGGACCGGCCCCGGGTCACCGAGACCACCGCCCTGGGTGCGGCCTACCTGGCCGGGCTGGGCTGCGGTCTGTTCCGCGATCTGGATGAAATCGCCGAGCACTGGCAGCCGGACCGGGCCTTCGAACCGTCGCTGGAAGAGGGCGAGCGGGAGCGCCGCTACCGGGGCTGGCGTGAAGCCGTGCAGCGGGTGTGTTCGGACAACCGGCAGTGAAAGCCCGACCGAAAGTGTGATTCAGTGCACAGTTTTGATTATCATCCCCGTGCCATAAGAAGACGACCTTGGGGAAGGATCGCATGCACGGACGGCTTGCCACAGTCACCGATCGACGCCAGGCGTTGCGTTTGCGCCGCCTGGCGTTTTCGTTGCTGATGGGCGGCGCCGCGCACACCCTGGTGTGCTGGCTGATCCTGCAATGGGGGTTCTTCCGCGGCGGCGCCACGGTCTTTTACGCCCTGTTCGGCACCATCTGGGCCGGCCACCTGGGCCTGCTGCTGTTCGCCCGCACCGGCCTGAACCGGCGGCTGAACAACCCGGCGATGACCGAGCCTGTGATGATCTGGTGCATCCTCACTCTACTGGCGTCCGCGCTCTACCTGGATCAGGGCCGCCTGGCGGTGATGGCGTTCTTCTTCGCCATCCTGCACCAGGGCGTGTTCCGCGTGCGCCGCCGGCAGGTGGCGCGGGCCGCCGCCCTGGCGGTGGCCGGCTACGCCCTGGTATTGCTCTACCTGAACGCCCGTGGCGACCTGGCGCAGCCGTTGCTGGAGGCGGGCCAGTGGCTGTTGTTTTCCCTGGTCACCCTGGCCATGGTGCTACTGGCCAGCGAGATCACCACCATTCGTTTGCGGCTGCGCGAGCGTAACGGCCAGCTCGCCGAGCTGCTCGAGCGGATCCAGGACCTGGCGGTGAAGGACGAGCTCACCGGCTTGTACAGCCGCCGCCACGCCATGGAGCTGCTCGCCAAGGCCTGCGGCCAGGCCCGCCGCGGGGCGTTTCTGCTGGCGGTGGGGTTCGTCGACCTGGACCACTTCAAGCGCATCAACGACCGCCACGGGCATCTGTTCGGTGACCAGGTGCTGGTGCGGTTCGCCGAGCTCACCCGCCGCTACCTGGGCGACAAGGACATGGCCGCGCGGCTGGGCGGCGAGGAGTTTCTGATCATGCTGCCGGTGATGGACATGGAGCAGGCGCTCACCAGCGTGGAGCGCCTGATGAGCGCGTTGCGCGCCCAGCGTTTCATGGCCGCGCCGGCGCTGGAAGTGACCGCCTCGGTGGGGCTCACCGTGGTCGGGCATGGCGAAAGCCCGGACGAGGTGCTGGTGCGCGCCGACCGTCTTCTTTATCAGGCCAAGGCCGCCGGCCGCGATCGGATCATCACGGCGGGTCCACCGTGAACAGCCGTTATTGGCGCCGGGCGCGCCGGCTGACGGTCAATGAGCGGCGTCTGCTGCTTCGCCACGGTCGGTCCCTGGCGGCGGTGGCGCTGTTTCACGCGCTGCTGGTGGTGGCGCTGTGGCTGTGGGGCACGCTGGACGCCGGCGGGCTCTACGTGAGCCTGCTGCTCGGCGCGCTGGCGGTGATCACGGTGGTGTATCTGCTGCTGATCGAAACCGGCGCCACCCTGGAATGGCGGGAATCCAGCCTCTCCGTGCCGATGGCCCTGGGCCTGGTGATCGCCTTTCTGATCGCCGCGTTTCCCATGAACGAGGCGCGCATCAGCGCCATGATTCTGTTTTTCCCGCTGTTGCTGCTGGTGTCGTTCCGGCTCGGCGCCCGCTCGCTGCTGTCGCTGGCGCTGCTGGCCAGCGTCGGCTACGCGCTGATGCTGGCCCTGGCGCTGGCGACGCGTGGCCTGCGGCTGAGCCTGAGCCTGGAGCTGCTGCAATGGCTGATCTTTACCCTGGTGGCGCTGAGCTTCGCGGTGACCGGCAGCGGCGTGAACGGCCTGCGGCGCAGCCTGGCGGTAAAGAACCAGGCGCTGGCGGACGCCCTGGAACAGGTCCGTGACCTGGCGATCCGCGATGATCTCACCGGGCTGTTCAACCGGCGCCATATTCTGGAAGTGCTGGAGCACCAGAAGGCGCTGGCGGACAACCAGATTTACCCGTTCTCGGTGTGCTACGTGGACCTGGACCATTTCAAGCGCATCAACGACGAGTACGGCCACGACATGGGCGACCGGGTGCTGCGCCAGTTCGCCGAGCACACCCTGGACAACCTGCGCGAGGGGGATTACCTGGCCCGTCTGGGCGGCGAGGAATTCATTCTGGTGCTGCCGCAGAGCGACCTGGCCGGCGCCGAACTGGTGGCCGAGCGGCTGCGTGAAAGCTGGGCGGCGCGCAGCTTCGAGGACCGCCGCGGGCCGCCGGCGGTGAGCCTGTCGGCGGGGGTGGCCAGCTACCGGGGCCAGGAAACCGTGGACCAGCTGCTGGGCCGCGCCGACCGTGCCCTCTACCGCGCCAAAACCGGCGGCCGCAACCGGGTCTGCCGCGAGGACCAATAACCCTTAATGCGTCCCGGTGAGCAGGAACTCCAGCAGCGCCTTCTGCGCGTGCAGCCGGTTTTCCGCCTCGTCCCAGACCACCGCGCGCGGATCGTCGAGCATGTCGTGGCTGACTTCCTCGCCCCGGTGGGCGGGCAGGCAGTGCATGAACAGCGCCTCCGGGTCGGCCCGGTCCATCAGTGCCGGGTTCACCTGGTACTCGGAGAAGCGCTTGATGCGGTCGGCCTGCTCGTCTTCCTGGCCCATGGAGGCCCACACGTCGGTGACCACCAGATGGGCGCCTTTGACCGCCTCGGCGGGGTCGCGCTGCAGGGTGACCCGGTGGGCGAACGCGTCCACCAGGTCCGCCGGCGGCTCGAAGCCCTCCGGGCAGCACACCACCAGTTGGAAATCGAACTGCTCGGCGGCGTTGATGTAGCTGGCGCACATGTTGTTGCCGTCGCCCACCCAGGTCACCGTTTTACCGGCGATGCTGCCGCGGTGCTCGACGTAGGTCTGCATGTCGGCGAGCAGCTGGCAGGGGTGGAACTGGTCGGTGAGCGCGTTGATCACCGGCACCCGCGAGTGGGCGGCGAAGGCCTCCACGGTGTCGTGGTCGAAGGTGCGGATCATCACCGCGTCCACCATCCGCGACAGCACCCGGGCGGAATCCTCCACCGGTTCACCGCGCCCCAGCTGGGTGTCGCGCGGTGACAGGAACACGCTGGCGCCGCCGAACTGGGTCATCGCCACCTCGAACGACACCCGGGTACGGGTGGAGGATTTCTCGAAAATCATGCCCAGGGTCTTGCCGCGCAGGGGCTCGTGGAACTGCCCGGTGTGCAGCATGGTTTTCAGCTCCACGGCGCGCTGTATCAGATACCCCAGCTCCTTGGGCGTAAGGTCCATCAGAGTGAGAAAGTGACGCGGGCTGCTCATGGGTTCTCCTGATCACGGGCAAAGTCGCGGATCACCTGGGCCAGGGTGTCCACCAAGAAACGGAGTTCGTCGTCGTTGATCACCAGGGGCGGCAACAGCCGCACCACCGAGCCGGCGGTGACGTTGATCAGCAGGCCCGCCTCGCGGGCCCGGCCCACCAGTTCGCCGCAGTCGCGGTCGAGCTGCACGCCGATCATCAGCCCGCGGCCGCGCACGCCGGTGACCAGCGGCACGTCGGCCAGCCGGTCGCGCAGCGCCGCGCGCAGGGTCTCGCCCTTGGCGCCGACCGCCGGGATCACCTGGTCGCTGAGCGTCTCCACCACGGTCAGCGCGGTGGCGCAGCCCAGCGGGTTGCCGCCGAACGTGCTGCCGTGGCTGCCCGGCCCGAACAGCGCCGAGGCGGCGCCGCTCACCAGACAGGCGCCGATCGGGAAGCCGTTGCCCAGGCCCTTGGCGGTGGTCAGCACGTCGGGCCGCACGCCGTCGCCCTGGCACGCGAAATAGCTGCCGGTGCGGCCGTTGCCGGTCTGGATTTCATCCAGCATCAACAACCAGCCGTGGCGGTCGCACAACTCACGCAGGCCGCGCAGGTAGCCGTCGTCGGGCACGTTGACCCCGCCTTCGCCCTGCACCGGCTCCACCAGCACGGCGGCGATGTGGCCGGCCTGGTCGTCGGCCGCGGCGGCTTCCACCGCCGCCAGGTCGTTGTAGGGCAGGTGCTGGAAGCCTTCCACCAGCGGCTCGAAGCCTTTCTGCACCTTGCGGTTGCCGGTGGCGGACAAGGTCGCCAGGGTACGGCCGTGGAAGCTGTTCTCCATCACCAGGATGCGCGGCGTATCGCTGCCCCGGTGGTGGCCGTGCAGACGCGCCAGCTTGATCGCCGCCTCGTTGGCTTCGGCGCCGGAATTGGAGAAGAACACCTTCTCCATACCGCTCAGCGCGCACAGGCGCGCGGCCAGTTTTTCCTGGGCCGGTATCCGGTACAGGTTGGAAGTGTGCACCAGTCGCGCGGCCTGATCCGCCAGGGTGCGGGTCACCGCCGGGTGGGCGTGGCCCAGGTTGCACACGGCGACGCCGGACACGGCATCCATAAAACGGTTGCCGTCGGCATCGTATAGCCATACCCCTTCGCCGCGCTCGAAGCTCACCGGCTGACGGGCGTAGGTGGGGATCAGAAACTGCTCGCTCATGGTCTTTGGCGCTGTAGGTCGATGAAGAACGCTTACAAACAAAAAACGGCAGCCGAGGCTGCCGCGTGGACCCTGAATAATACTGAGGCCGGCGCGGGGACGCAATTCCCGCGCCGGTATCCTGTATCCTGATCGGTGAACCGCATTTTCAGGGGGAGTCATGGACCCGGTACAGCTGAGTATTTTCGCCAACCGCCTGGCGGGTATTTGTGACGAGATGGGCGCCTTGCTGCGCGCCAGCGCGCTGTCGCCCAACATCAAGGACCGGCTGGATTTTTCCTGCGCCATCTTCGACGCCGCCGGCGGCCTGTGCGCCCAGGCCGCGCACATTCCCGTGCACCTGGGCTCCATGGCCTACGCCATGGCGGACCTGGTGGAAGGCCGCGACTGGCGCCCCGGCGACCTGCTGGTGGTCAACGACCCCTACCTGGGCGGCACCCATTTGCCCGACGTGACGGTGGTGGCGCCGGTGTTCGCCGGCGAGCGGCTGGCCGCCTTCACCGTGACCCGGGCCCACCACGCCAATATCGGCGCGCACAGCCCCGGCTCCATGCCGGTGTCGAAAACCCTGGACGAGGAAGGGCTGGTGATCGCCCCGCAATGGCTCAAGCGCGAAGGCGATTGGCAGCTGCCGCTGAGCCGCCGGCTGGCGGGGCTCGGCGAGGGCGACGCGCTGCCCCTGGACGTGCCCCGGTTCGCCGATTTCGCCGCCCAGGCCAGCGCCTGCGAGGCGGGCGCCCGGCGGCTGGCGGCGCTGATCGGCGAGCGCGGCCTGGAGGCGCTGCGCGCGTCCCTGGACGCCCTCAACACCTACGGCGAGCGGCGCATGCGCCAGCGCCTGGCGGACCTGGCCGACGGCGAGTACCGCTTCAGCGACGTGATGGACGACGACGGCCAGGGGCGGTTCGACATCCCGCTGGTGGTCACCCTGCGGGTACAGGGGGACGGCGCCGAGCTGGACTTCACCGGCACCGCCGACCAGGTCAGCGGCAACATCAACTGCCCGCTGTCGGTGGCGGCGGCCGCCGCCTACTACTGTTTCCGCTGCCTGCTTCCGGACGACGCGCCGTCCTGCGCCGGCCTGTTCCGGCCGATCGCGCTGTCGGCGCCGGCGGGCAGCCTAGTCAACGCGCGCCGCCCGGGCGCGGTGGCCGCCGGTAATGTGGAAACCAGCTCGCGGATCGTCGATGTGGTCCTGGGGGCTTTGGCCCAGGCCTTGCCGGGGGAAATTCCCGCCGCCAGCCAGGGGACCATGAACAACCTGGCCATGGGCGAGAGCGGCGAGGGCGGGGCGCGGCCCTGGGATTATTACGAAACCATGGCCGGCGGCATGGGCGGCCACCGCCACGGCGACGGCCTGGCGGCGGTGCACAGCCACATGACCAACACCCTGAACACGCCCATCGAAAGCCTGGAAGAGCACTACCCGCTGCGGGTGCGCCGCTACGCGCTGCGCCGGGGCAGCGGCGGCGAGGGCGCCCACCGGGGCGGCGACGGCATCGAGCGGGAGCTGGAATTTCTCGCCCCCGCCAGCTTCACCCTGCTCACCGAACGGCGCCGCCACCGGCCCTGGGGGCTGGAAGGAGGCGGCCCCGGCGCCGCCGGCGAGAACCGCCTGAACGGCGAGGCGCTGCCGCCCAAGTTCACCGGCCACGCCCGCCCCGGTGACCGCCTGCTACTGGCGTCGCCGGGCGGCGGCGGTTACGGCCTTACCGAAAACGAACAAAAAAACAGGGAGATAGGTAAACCCAGTTAGCTGTTAATGAGAATTGTTTTCATTATTGTTCCCCGCGACTTACAAAACATACACGTCGCAGGAACCATAACGATGAAACGACGCAATGCCCCCCTGGCGCTCTGCGCCCTTGGCGGTGCCTCCGCCCTGTTGCTCGCCGAAACCCTGGCCGCCGACACCAACCGGTTGCCCTCCGTGGACATCATCGGCTCCAACGAGGATACCTTCAGCCTGTCCGGCTCGGCCCATGTGCTGTCCAACGAGGACCTGGAGAAAAAGGAATACACCGACGTGCACCGCATGCTGCGCGATGTGCCCGGCGTCTATGTGCAGGAGGAAGAGGGCTACGGCCTGCGGCCCAATATCGGTATTCGCGGCACCGGCACCAACCGCAGTGACCGCATCACCGTGATGGAAGACGGCATTCCCATCGCCCCCGCGCCCTACGCGGCGCCGGCGGCCTATTACTTCCCCAGCGCCGGCCGCTTCCACGGCGTGGAGGTGCTGAAAGGCCCGGACACCCTGCGTTACGGGCCCTTCACCGTGGGCGGCGCGCTGAACGTGCTGTCCACGCCGATTCCCACCGATGAGGCCGGCATGGTGCAGCTGGAGGCCGGCGAGGACCGCCATCAGCGCGGCCACGTCTGGTACGGCGCCAGCGAAGGCCAGTGGGGCTTCCTGCTGGAGACCCACCAGCAGCGCAGCGACGGCTTCAAGGACGTGGACCGTTCCAACCGGGACACCGGCTTCGACAAGCAGGACTACGTGGCCAAGCTGCGCTGGACCAGCCCCGACACCGCCGATGTGAAGCAGGCCGTGGAGCTCAAGCTGTCGCACTCCAGCGAGGTCTCCAACCACAGCTACCTGGGCCTCACCGACCGCGATTTCAGTGATGACGCCAACCGCCGCTACGGGCTCAGCGCCTTTGACCAGATGGACAACGACCATGACGGCGTGGCCCTGCGGCATCACCTGGTACTGGGCAGCGACACCAGCCTGGAAACCGCCCTCTACCGCAACAAGTTCCAGCGCAACTGGTTCAAGGTGGCCAGCGCCGGCGGCCAGAGCATCGGTGACCTGATCGAGGACGCCAACAACGGCGACGCCAACGCCCAGGCGATCCTGGACGGCGACCAGGACGTGGCCGACGTGCGTCTCAAAAACAACAACCGCGAGTACACCTCGGAAGGCATCCAGACCGAGCTGTCCCACGGCTTTGAATGGGGCTCGGTGCGCCACGATCTGGTCGCCGGCGTGCGCTTCCATCAGGACGAGGTGGACCGCTACCAGCCCATCGAGGTGTTCGAGCAGCAGAACGGCAGCCTGGTGCGCAGCGGCTACATCGAGCCCACCGGCGGCGACAACCGCGTCGAGGAAGCGGACGCCTTCTCCGCCTGGATGGTGGATCACATCCGCCTCGACCAGCTGTTGCTGACCGCCTCGCTGCGCTACGAGGACGTGGACAGCGAAGCCAAGCGCTATGCCGACCCGGGCCGCAACGTGGTCAGCCAGCGGGTCGACAATCAGGTCGACGAGCTGATGGCCGGCCTGGGCGCCACCTGGCTGCTGGACGATCACTGGGCGCTGCTGGCCGGCGTGCACCAGGGTTTCGCACCCCCCGGCGCGTCTTCCGCCGAGGGCACCGACCCGGAGAAAAGCGTCAACTATGAGGCCGGCGTGCGCTACTGGAGCGGCCCGTTCAGCGCCGACGCCATCGCCTTCTTCAGTGACTACGAGAACACCGTCAACAACTGCTCGGTGGCGGCGCCGTGCCCCAACGGCGACACCATCGGCTCGCAGAGCTTCGGTGAATCCCAGGTGCAGGGGCTGGAGCTGGGCCTCAACAGCCGCCTGTGGCAGGGCAACGGCCTCACCGCGCCGGTGCGCCTGGCCTACACCTACACCGACGGTGAGATCACCGAGACCGCCGACGACCTGAGCGTGCAGGACGGCGACGTGCTGCCGTACCTGCCGGAAAACCAGCTCAGCCTGACCCTGGGCCTGGAGCGTCCCGCCCAGTGGGGCGCCTACCTGACCACCACCTATGTGGACGAGGTGTGTGTGGACAACACCTGCGACCGTTCCAACGGGCCCGCTTTCCGCAGCACCGACGACTATCTGGTAGTGGATCTGGCGGCGTCCTACTATCTGCGCAGCAACGTGGAGGTGTACGCCAAGGTGGACAACCTGTTCGACGACCAGGAAATCGTCGCCCGCTCCCCGGACGGCGCCCGTCCCAACAGCCCGCGTACCGCCTACATGGGCGTCAGGGTGGGTTTCTGATGCGGCTGGCGCGCCGCACCGGTTGAAACCGGCCGGCGTTGCCCCCACTGTCTGCGGATACAGCAGAAAACCGGGCGTCGGTGTTATACTGGCGCCTTTCACTATCAGCAGGCAGGTGGTTTCTATGGATGATGTGATTCAGGTCATCAAGGACCAGATCGCGAAAAATCCGGTGCTCGTCTACATCAAGGGCACACCTCAGTTTCCCCAATGTGGCTTCTCCGCCCAGGTGGTGGAGGCCATGACCAGCGTCGGCAAACCCTTTGCCTACGTGAACATTCTGGAAGCGCCGGAAATCCGGCAGAGCCTGAAGGAATACGCCAACTGGCCCACTTACCCGCAGCTGTGGGTGAGCGGTGAGCTGGTCGGCGGGTGCGACATCATCATGGAAATGTACCGCTCCGGTCAGCTCAAGGAGCTGGTGGAAAGCGCCGCCGTGGAAGGCGACGCCTGAACCGACGCCGACGGCCCATTGGTTTTGCCAATCATTGCCAATGGGCCGGCCTGTTGAATCCTGGCACGGGATTCCCATGATAGGCGTGCAAAGGTGGCGTCAAGACGCCGCCGCCGGATGTGCGAAGATGTCTTCAACATTGATTCAACGCAGAGAGGAAAAACATGGGCGTACTGGTAGGTAAACCCGCACCTGATTTTACGGTTCCCGCCGTCCTGGGTGACGGCAGCATTGTGGATGAATTCACCCTTTCCGAGGCCATCAAGGGCAAATACGGCCTGGTGTTCTTCTATCCGCTGGACTTCACCTTTGTGTGCCCGTCCGAACTGATCGCCCTGGATCACCGCATGGACGCATTCAAAGAGCGCGGCGTGGAAGTGATCAGCGTGTCCATCGACAGCCACTTCACCCACAACGCCTGGCGCAACACCGCCATCAACGACGGCGGTATCGGTCCGGTGAAATACACCATGGCCGCGGACATGAACCACCAGATCTCCCAGGCCTACGATGTCGAATCCGAAGGCGGCATGGCGTTCCGCGGTGCCTTCCTGATCGACAACAAAGGCGTGGTACGCAGCCAGCTGATCAACGACCTGCCCCTGGGTCGTAACATCGACGAGCTGGTACGTCTGGTTGACGCCCTGCAGTTCCACGAAGAGCACGGTGAAGTGTGCCCCGCGGGCTGGCAGAAAGGCGACCAGGGCATGCAGGACAACCCGGCCGGCGTTGCTTCCTACCTGTCCGAGAACGCCGAGAAGCTGTAACTCTCAGCTCTCAGCGACGAAAAAAAGGGCGCCTTCTCGGCGCCCTTTTTTTGTGTGTGCTTGAGCGGAGGCTTGTGGGAGCGGGCCCCGCCCGCGAAAGGGAGCGAAGCTCCCGGCAGGATCCGAGAGACCCCTAATCCAGCGCGCGCGCCAGGGTCGGCGGCATCTCGCCGGCGGGCGGCGGCGGCCAGCCGCCCAGGTCGCGGAAGCGGTTGACCATGGAGCAGAACAGCTCGGCGGTGCGGGTGGCGTCGTACAGCGCGGAGTGGGCGTCGCGCTGATTGAAGGGGATGCCGGCCGCTTCGCAGGCCTTGGCCAGCACGGTCTGCCCGTACACCAGGCCGGCCAGGGTGGCGGTATCGAAGCTGGAAAACGGATGAAACGGGTTGCGCTTGATGTCGGCGCGCTCGCTGGCGGCGTTGAGAAAGCCCTGGTCGAAGAAGCTGTTGTGCCCGACCAGCACCGCCCGGTTGCAGCCGTGCGCTTTGACCGCCTTGCGCACCGGCTCGAACACGCCCTTGAGGGCGGTCAGCTCGCCCACCGCGCCGCGCAGCGGATTGTTGGGGTCGATGCCGGTGAAATCCAGCGCCGCCTGCTCGATATTGGCGCCGGGAAAGGGGTCGACGTGAAAGTGCACACGGGTCGACGGGCGCAGGTGGCCCCGGGCGTCCATGTCCAGCAGTACCGCGGCGATTTCCAGCAGGGCGTCGTTGCGGGCGTCGAAGCCCCCGGTTTCAACGTCCACCACCACCGGCAGGAAGCCGCGGAAGCGCAGGGCCAGGGACGGGTGTTGATTAGTCATGCTCTCTCCAGTCAGCGGTCGACATGCTACCCGATAACCGCACCTTGGGACAGGTGACGGCGGCGGACGGGCGCGGGTACAATACGCGCCTTTCTAATCGCGAGTTCTTGGAGTGACGCATGTCTGATATCAACAAGGTGGTGCTGGCCTATTCCGGTGGCCTGGATACCTCCGTGATCGTCAAGTGGTTGCAGGAAACCTACAACTGCGAAGTGGTCACCTTCACCGCTGATATCGGTCAGGGCGAGGAAGTGGAACCGGCCCGCGCCAAGGCCAAGGCGATGGGCGTGAAGGAAATCTACATCGAGGACCTGCGCGAAGAGTTCGTGCGCGACTATGTGTTCCCGATGTTCCGCGCCAACGCCATCTACGAGGGCGAGTACCTGCTCGGCACCTCCATCGCCCGGCCGCTGATCGCCAAGCGCCTGGTGGAGATCGCCGCCGAGACCGGCGCCGACGCCATCTCCCACGGCGCCACCGGCAAGGGCAACGACCAGGTGCGCTTCGAGCTGGGCGCCTACGCGCTGGCCCCGGGCATCCAGGTGATCGCGCCCTGGCGCGAGTGGGACCTGAACTCCCGCGAGAAGCTGATGCAGTTCTGCGAGGACCACGAGATCCCGGTGGACTTCACCAGCAAGAAGAAGAAATCCCCGTACTCCATGGACGCCAACCTGCTGCACATCTCCTACGAGGGCGGCAACCTGGAAGACCCGTGGTGGGAAGCGGAGGAAGACATGTGGCGCTGGAGCGTCAGCCCGGAAGCGGCGCCGGACAAGCCCACCTACGTCACCCTGACCTATGAGAAGGGCGACATCGTCGCCATCGACGGCGAACGCCTGAGCGCCGCCGAGATCCTCAGCAAGCTCAACAAGCTGGGCGGCGACAACGGCATCGGCCGTCTCGACATCGTCGAGAACCGTTACGTGGGCATGAAGTCCCGGGGCTGCTACGAAACCCCCGGCGGCACCATCATGCTGCCCGCGCACCGCGCCATCGAGTCGCTGACCCTGGACCGCGAATCCGCCCACCTGAAGGACTCGGTGATGCCCAAGTACGCCGAGCTGCTGTACAACGGCTACTGGTGGTCCCCGGAGCGCCTGGCGCTGCAGAAGCTGATCGACGCCACCCAGGAGAACGTCAACGGCGAAGTGCGCATGAAACTGTATAAAGGCGCCGCCACCGTGGTCGGCCGCCGCTCCGAGAACGACAGCCTGTTCGACGCCTCCATCGCCACCTTCGAGGACGATGCCGGCGCCTACGACCAGAAGGACGCGGAAGGCTTTATCAAGCTCAACGCCCTGCGCCTGCGCATCGCCGCCAAAAACGGCCGCAAACTGTCCTGATCGTCCCCGATCGGCGGGCCCCGGCCGGGGTCCGCTGTTACACATCGTCAATGGAAACCTTTCCGTTCTTGTACGAAGGTACCGATTAAGGCATTCCTTCGAATCACAACAACAGAAAGGTGGACCATGGCGACGCTCCCTGTTCCTTCGTTTTCAGCCGCACGGGCCGGGCTCTGCCTGGCGCTGATGCTGGTGGCCGCGCCGGTGGCGGCCGGCTGGCCGTTCAATCTGTTCTCGCCGCCCGAGTTCTCCGACCAGACCCGCGACGTGATCTTCGTCGGCAATAACTGGGAAGGCACGGTCAACGTGATCGACGCGGAGACCTATGAGCCGCTCGGTACCATCAACGCGATCCCCGATAAAAGCCAGCGCATCACCGAGATCTACCTGAACCCGGTGCGGCTGTTGTTCTTCCAGGGCGTGCGCCTGCTGATCGGCGAGGGCAACCACCAGTACGTGGACGACATGTACAGCTCCAACGACGGCCGCCTGCTGGTGGTGTCGCGGCCCAGCTTCGCGGATGTGGTGGCGCTGGACGTGATCACCGGCGAAGTGGTGTGGCGCTTCCAGGTGGACGGCTACCGCTCCGACCATATGGCGATCTCGCCGGACGGCAAGCATGTGGCGGTGTCCGCCTCCACCGGCGGCGTGGTGCATGTGCTGGACGTGGCCACCGGCGAAGAGGTGGGCAATTTCCCGTCCGGGGACTCCCCCCATGAGAACATCTACTCCGAGGACGGCGAGCGCATCTTCCACGCCGCCATCGGCCAGGTGTTCACGCCGCTGGACCGGGGCCGGGTGGTCAAGCAGCTGACCAAGGGCGAGCGCCTGTTCCAGATCGTCGACGCAGAGACCTTCGAGATCATCAAGCGCTTCGACCTGCGTGAAAAGCTGGACGAAGCGGGCTACACCCACCTGAGCCCGGCGATCCGGCCCATGGCGCACACCGACGATGAGCGCTATTTCTACTTCCAGGTGTCGTTCTTCCACGGCTTCCTGGAGTACGACATGGAGGAGGACCGCATCACCCGACTCGCGCACCTGCCCAACCTGGTGCCCAATCTGCCCCGCGAGAAGTACGTCAACGACTCCGCCCACCACGGCATCGCCCTGAGCGGCGACCAGAGCACCCTGTGCGTGGCCGGCACCATGAGCGACTATGTGGCGATCGTCTCCCGGGAGACCTTCGAATACACCATCTTCACCGGCATCGGCGAGAAGCCCTACTGGGTGACCACCAGTGGGGACGGCGAGCACTGCTATATCTCCTGGAGCGGCACCGACCAGATGTCCGTATTCTCCTACGAAAGCGGCCAGGAAGTGGCCCGGCTGGACGTGGGGGACCACCCGCAACGGGTCCGCGAGGGGCGTATACTGGAAAACTGGCTGACGCCCTGAAGCGCCCGGCGGGCGCGGCCCGCCGGTAAAATTTACGCTATTGTCTGGCCCCGCCGGGCGTCCCTGTGTACTCTGCCGAAAAGTCGGCGTGCCGGGGGCGCGGCGGGGTTTTTTATTATCCAAAGGCTTCCTGGCAAAAGAGCAAGCGCATGAATAAAACCACCGTGGGCTGGCGGGAATGGGCCAGCCTGCCCGATCTGGGGATCAAGGCGATCAAGATGAAGGTGGATACCGGCGCGCGCACCTCCGCGCTGCACGCCTTCAAAGTGACCAGTTTCCAGCGTGACGGGCGCGAGTGGATCCGGTTCTGTATTCATCCGTTTCAGGATTCCGACCAGTCCCGGGAATGCGAAGCGCCCCTGCTGGATCGTCGTGTGGTGACGGATTCCGGCGGTCACCGGGAAGAACGCCCGGTGATCAAGACCCTGCTCGCCGTGGGCGGGCGCCGCTGGCCGGTGGAGATGACCCTCACCGACCGTGACACCATGAAATTTCGCATGTTGCTCGGGCGTACCGCCATGGATCAGTTGGTGGTGCATCCCCAGGCTTCATTTTTACTCGGTGGCAACGAGCATCAACCATGAAGATAGCGATTCTGTCCCGGAACAAGCACCTCTATTCCACGCGCCGTCTGGTTCAGGCGGGCGAGGACGCCGGTCACGAAATGCACGTGATCGACACCCTGCGCTGCTATATGAGCATGGTCTCCCACAAGCCGGAGATTCATTTCAAAGGCCAGGTGCTGGAAGGCTTCGATGCGGTGATCCCGCGTATCGGTGCGTCCGTGACCCAGTACGGCACCGCGGTGCTGCGCCAGTTTGAAATGATGGGCGTGTTCCCGGTCAACGAATCGGTGGCGATTTCCCGCTCCCGGGACAAGCTGCGCTCCCTGCAGCTGCTGTCCCGCAAGGGCGTGGGCCTGCCGGTGACCGGCTTCGCCCACTCACCGGACGACATCCCCGACCTGATCAACATGGTCGGCGGCGCGCCGCTGGTGATCAAAATGCTGGAAGGCACCCAGGGCATCGGCGTGGTGCTGGCGGAAACCCGCAAGGCGGCGGAATCGGTGATCGAGGCCTTCATGGGCCTGAACGTCTCGGTGATGGTGCAGGAGTACATCAAGGAAGCCGGCGGCGCCGACATCCGCTGTTTCGTGGTGGGCGGCAAGGTGATCGCCGCCATGAAGCGCCAGGCGCTGCCCGGCGAGTTCCGCTCCAACCTGCACCGGGGCGGCACCGCCAGCCTGATCCGCATCACCCCGGAAGAGCGCGCCACCGCGGTGCGCGCGGCGCGCATCATGGGCCTGAACGTGGCCGGCGTGGACATTCTGCGTTCCCACCACGGCGCGCTGGTGATGGAAGTGAACTCCTCGCCGGGCCTGGAAGGCATCGAAGCGGCCACCAACAAAGACGTGGCCGGGATGGTGGTGAAGTTTATTGAGAGTCATGCTCGGCCGCATCGTACCCAGACGAAAGGGGCGAAGGGGTAGTTAAGAGTTAACGGTTAATAGTGAATAGTTAACAGCTAAAACAAGAATCCGGTGAGTGATGACGAGCAGTAACCGCAAGAACAAACAGGAAGAGAAGGCGGCGCCGTTTGAGTTGAACGGCACGCGGGTGATGCCGGGTACCCGGGTCAAGGTGGAGTTGCCGCTGGCGCAGCTTTATACGCAGACGCCGTTGAACGTGCCGATTCATGTGATTCATGGGCGGCGGCCGGGGCCGGTGCTGCTGGTGAGCGCGGCGATCCATGGCGATGAGCTGAACGGCGTGGAAATCATCCGCCGGCTGCTGCGTCATTCGTCGCTCAACCGGCTTAACGGCACCCTGCTGGCGGTGCCGGTGGTCAATGTGTTCGGCTTTATTCACAAGACCCGGTATCTGCCCGACCGCCGTGATCTCAACCGCTCGTTCCCCGGCTCGGAAACCGGCAGCCTGGGCGCGCGCATGGCCTGGCAGTTCAAGACCCAGGTGCTGGACCGCGCCACCCACGCGGTGGACCTGCACACCGGCGCCATCCACCGCGCCAACCTGCCGCAGATCCGCGCCGACCTCTCCAACGAGGACACCGCCGCCATGGCCGCCGCGTTCGGCGTGCCGGTGGTGATCAACTCGGTGCTCGGCGAGGGCACCCTGCGCGAAGTGGCCGAGGCCCAGGGCATTCCGGTGATCACCTACGAAGCCGGTGAAGCGCTGCGCTTCGACGAGAGCTCGATCCGCGCCGGCGTGAAAGGCGTGCTCAACATCATGCACCACCTGCGCATGACCGGCCCGCGCCGCACCCGCGCGCCCATGGAGCCGCACATCGCCCGCTCCTCGAGCTGGGTGCGCGCCGAGCGCGACGGCGTCTTTCTGCCGCTGGTGGCGCTGGGCGCCTGGCTGCGCAAGGGCCAGCTGATCGGCCGCATCTCCAGCCCGTTCGGCGGCGAGGACGTGACCATCGAATCGCCCTGCGCGGGTATCCTGGTGGGCCGCAACAACCTGCCGTTGGTCAACGAGGGCGAAGCCCTGTACCACATCGCCCGCTTCGAAGAAGTGCGCGAAGTGGCGCAGAATCTGGAAGTCTTCACCTCGGATATCGAACGCGGGCCGGGGCTCACCGGCGAACCGCCGATCGCCTGATAAGGACCGGATGATGATCTTGCCGTCGCCGCGGGCCGTGTATCGCGGTCTGCGCAAAATGCTGCGTTTTCTGGCGCGCCCGGCGCGGCGCGCCGGCAGCCGTGGCGGCCCGGTGATCCAGACCTATCGGGGCTACGGTTCCCGGGACGAAGTGTTCCTGATGGGGCGGGTGTTCCGGCAGCCGGGCCTGGGGCTCAAGCTGGGCGAGGGGCCGCTCGACGATCTGGTCAACATCGCCCGCCGCACCGCCCGCTGGGGCATCCGCGACGCCCGGGTGGCGGTCACCGTGGGCGACGCGCGCGCCAGCGTCACCACCGACCGGGACGGTTATTTCAGCGTGCAACTGCCGATCGAGGAGCCGCTGCCCGACGGCGCTTTCTGGCAGCAGGCGCGGCTGGAGCTGCTGCCCGCGTCGGAGAAGAGCGACGCGCCTTCCGGCGAACGCAGCGTGGCCGCCACCGCCGAGATCTATATTCCACCCCGTGAGGTGGACCTGGCGGTGGTCAGCGACATCGACGACACGGTGATCTACACCGGCGTCGCCAGCAAGCTGACCATGATGTACCAGCTGTTTATCGCCAAGGCCCGCCACCGCACCGCCTTTCCGGGCGTGTCCGCGTTCTACCGGGCGCTGTTCCACGGCGAAAGCGGCGAGCGCCGCCGCCCCATGCTGTACGTGTCCCGGGGCCCCTGGAGCATCTACGACGTGCTGGTGGAGTTCTTCCGTCTCAACCACATTCCCCACGGGCCGGTGCTGTTCCTGCGCGAATGGGGCGTGACCTTGCAGCGGCCGCTGCCGATCCGCGCCAAGGACCACAAGGCGATGCTGATCGAGCGCATGCTGTCGCTCTACCAGCAGCTGCCGTTCGTCCTGATCGGCGACAGCGGCCAGCACGACCCGGAAGTGTACGCCGACCTGGTGGCCCGCTACCCGGGCCGCATCCACACCATCTATATCCGCCACGTGCATCAAGGCGAGGACCGCGATCAGGCGATCCAGGCGCTCGCCGACCGCGTGGCGCAAAGCGGCTGCCAGATGATCCTCGCCAAGGACAGCCTGGAGATGGCCCAGCACGCCTTCCAAAACGGCCTGATCGCGCGGCGCGGCCTTGAAGAGGTCCGCGCCGACTGCCGCAGAAGAGGCAGTTAACAGTTAATAGTTAACAGTTAACAGCGAACACAAAGCGTAGCCGAGAGGTGGATGCCGGATCTCGCGCCAAGCCTCTCTGAAACGGTGTTTTCGCTATTAACTATTCACTGTTAACTATTAACTCTTCTCCTCGATCTTCCCGCCCGCGCCACGCCACGCTTCAAAGCCTCCTTCGATATCGCAGACCGGCCCAAACCCCATATCCATGAGCTGGGCGGTGGCGAGGGCGGAGCGGTGGCCGAGGGCGCAGAACAGGACGAAGCGCTGGCCGCTGGCGAAGTCGGCTTTGTGGTAGGGCGAATCCGGGTCGACCCAGAATTCCAGCATGCCGCGGGGCGCGTGCAGGGCGCCGGGCACGGTGCCTTCCCGTTTCAGTTCGCGCACGTCGCGGATGTCCACGAAGCGCACGTCCGGGTCTTCCAGTAGTTGCCGCGCTTGCTCCGGCGTAAGGCGCTCAATGCGCGCTTCGGCGGCGGCCACCAGTTCCGAGACACTTTTCTTCAGGGCCATGACGGCGTCCTCCGTTATTGCGGTTTGCCCGGCGCGGGCACCAGGCCGTCGCGGCTGAGTACCACGGCGATCTCATCGAGAATCGCCGGGTCGTCGATGGTGGAGGGTAGCGGGAAGTCGCGGCCGTTGGCCATCTTGCGGAGGGCGGCGCGCAGGGTCTTGCCGGAGCGGGTCTTGGGCAGGCGCGGCACCACCAGGGCGCGGCGGAAGCGGGCCACCGCGCCCACCTGGTCGCGGATCAGCGCCACCAGTTCCTGTTCCAGGCGCGGCTCGTCGATGTCGGCGCCGTCCTTGAGCACCACCAGGCCTACCGGCACCTCGCCGCACAGTTCGTCGTGCATGCCCACCACGGCGGACTCCGCCACCGCCGGGTGGGTGGCGATGTGCTCCTCCATCACCCCGGTGGAGAGCCGGTGGCCGGAGACGTTAATCACGTCGTCGGTGCGGCCCATGATGTAGACGAAGCCGTCGGCGTCCAGATAGCCGCCGTCGCCGGTATGGTAGTAGCCGGGGTGGGTGTTGAGATAGGCGTCCAGGTAGCGCGGGTGGTCGTTCCACAGGGTCTGGGCGCAGCCCGGCGGCAGCGGCAGGCGCAGCACGATGGCGCCTTCCTCGTCGGGCCCCAGCGGCCGGCTGTTGGCGTCCAGCACCTCCACCTGGTAGCCGGGCACCGGCCGGTTGGTGGAGCCGCCGCGCACCTCGGTCTGGCCCAGGCCGGTGCAGGGCGCGGTCACCGGCCAGCCGGTCTCGGTCTGCCACCAGTGGTCGTAGACCGGCCGGCCGGTTAGCTCGCTGAGCCACTGATAGGTGGGCGTGTCGAGCTTTTCGCCGGCCACGAACAGATGCCGCAGGCTGCTCACGTCGTAGCGCTTGAACGCCTCGCCGTCCGGGTCTTCCTTGCGGATCGCCCGGAACGCGGTGGGCGCCGCGAACAGGCCCTGCACGCCGTGTTCCTGCACCACCCGCCAGTAGGCGCCGGCCGGCTTGCCCTCGAACATCACCGTGGTGCAGCCGCCCAGCAGCGGCGCGTAGACGATGAACGAGTGGCCCACTACCCAGCCCACGTCCGAGCAGCCCCACCAGACTTCCCCGGCGCGCATGCCGTACACCTGGCGCAGCGCGTACAGCAGCGCCACCGCGTGGCCGCCGTTGTCGCGCACGATACCCTTGGGTTTCCCGGTGGTGCCGGAGGTGTACATGATGTACAGCGGGTCGGCGGCGTTCACCGGCACCGGTGCCGCCGGCTCGCTGCCGGTGACCTCCGCCCGCCAGTCCTTGAAGCCGGTGCCGGTCAGGTCCGCCGGGCCGGCGTCCCGCTGCAGTACCAGCACCGCCTCGACCCGGTGCGCCGCCTGCTTGAGGGCGCCGCTGACCAGCGGCATATAGGGAATCACCCGGTCGATTTCGATGCCGCAGGAGGCGGTCAGCACCACCTTGGGCTTGGCATCGTCCACGCGGATCGCCAGCTCGTGGGCGGCGAAACCGCCGAACACCACCGAATGCACCGCGCCCAGCCGCGCACAGGCGAGCATGGCGATGGCCGCTTCCGGCACCATGGGCAGATAGATCACCACGCCGTCGCCCTTGCCCACGCCCAGCCGCGCCAGGGCGCCGGCCAGTTCCGCCACCCGGTCCCTTAGCTGGTTGAAGGTGAAGCGCTGCTGGCTGGCGGTGACCGGGGAATCGTGGATCAGCGCCAGCTGCTCGCCGCGGCCCTGTTCGATCTGATGGTCCAGCGCCAGGTAGCTGGTGTTGAGCACGCCGTCGCCGAACCAGCGGTGGGTGCCGTCCTGCAGGGTGTCCAGAATGCGGGTGGGGGCCTGGTACCAGGCCACGGCCCGGGCCTGCTCGGCCCAGAAGCCGTCGGCGTCCTGCCGCGCCCGCTGGTAGGCTTCCGCGTAACTCATGCTCCGCTCCTCGCCGTCGTCGCTGCTTGTTGTTATTCGCCGCGCCCAAAGGGACGCTCAGGCTCATACAACCACGAAGCGGGCGGGGAGGCTATTCGACGAAGGAGGTAGGGGCGGGCCTTGAGACGGAGTTCTCTCCAGCCGGGGGATCGGGTCTGTGTCAGGCCCTTCCGGGAACGCCGTGAACCCGTCCCTGGGGGCTCCCTTTCGGACGTCCTGTCCTCCAGGGTCCCGGAAGGGCCTGACACAGACCCGCTCCTCAGGTGGCGGCACCGCCGCGGGACATGGCTGGCGCCGAACCTTTCAGCAAAGCCCAGAGTGTGGGAGCGACAGTTGTGGGAGCGGGCCCAGCCCGCGAAAGGGAGCGAAGCTCCCGGCAGGATCCCAGAGCGCTTTCTGACGGTGGCACCAACAGCGTCTCTGGCATCCTGCCGGCCTTTCGCGGGCTAGGCCCGCTCCCACAAATCTAGCTTCGTAGTGCTGCTGGGCGGCTCGCTCCATTCGGGAGGTTCGGTCTCGGTGGCCGGGTCCAGGACTGTGTGAGGCAGGGAGCCGAACACAAGCCTACAGGGACGTATTCACGGCGGGTCCTGGACCCGGCCACCGAGACCGAACCGGGCTACGGAGCCGCCAACCCTCCTCGCGCGAGGATCAGGCGCCGCGGTTGCCGCCGCCGGAGCGGCGGGCGCGGCCGCCCTGGTTGGGGCGGCCGGAGCCGTTGCCGGCGCCGGCCGGGCGGCCGCCACCGCCGGAGCGCTGGCCGCTACCGGAGCGGCGACCGCCGCCGGGCTTGTTGCCGCCGGGGCGGCCGCCGCCACCGCCACGGGGGCGCTGGGGCGGCCGGGGCGGGCGGTCGTCGGCCGGTTCGGGGGCCGCTTTGCTGGCGTCGAAGCCGGTCACTTCCTTGCGTTCCAGGGGCTTTTTGATCAGCCGCTCGATGTCCTTGAGCAGTTTGCGGTCTTCGCCGCTGACCAGGGAGACCGCCTGGCCGCTGGCGCCGGCGCGGCCGGTGCGGCCGATGCGGTGCACGTAGTCTTCGGCCACGTTGGGCAGGTCGAAGTTGACCACCTGGGGCAGCTGGTCGATGTCCAGGCCGCGGGCGGCGATGTCGGTGGCCACCAGGGCGCGCACGTCGCCGTTCTTGAAGCCGGCCAGGGCCCGGGTGCGGGCGCCCTGGCTCTTGTTGCCGTGGATGGCGGCGGCCTGGATGCCGGCGCTTTCCAGCTGTTTGGCGAGGCGGTTGGCGCCGTGCTTGGTGCGCGTGAACACCAGCACCTGGAACCACTGCTCGTCGTCGATCAGGTGGGTGAGCAGGGCGGCCTTGTGGCTCTTGTCCACCGACACCGCCCACTGGCGCACGCGCTCGGCGGTGCTGTTGCGCGGGCTGACGTCGATCTGCACCGGGTCGTTGACCAGGGTCTTGGCGAGGCCGCGAATCTCGTTGGAGAAGGTGGCCGAGAACATCAGGGTCTGACGCTTCTGCGGCAGCACCTTGAGGATGCGGCGGATGTCATGGATGAAGCCCATGTCCAGCATCCGGTCCGCTTCGTCGAGCACCAGGATTTCCAGGTTGTCGAAGCGCACCGCTTTCTGCTGATAGAGATCCAGCAGCCGGCCGGGGGTCGCCACCAGGACGTCCACGCCACGGCTGAGCTTGTCGATCTGCGGGTTGATCTTGACCCCGCCGAACACCACCGCCGAGCGCATTGCCGGCAGGTACTTGCCGTACAGGGCGACGCTCTCCGCCACCTGGGCGGCCAGCTCGCGGGTGGGGGTGAGCACCAGGGCGCGCACCTGGCGGGCCGGCGCGGGGGTGCCTTCACTGAGGCGCTGCAGCAGCGGCAGGGTAAAGCCGGCGGTCTTGCCGGTGCCGGTCTGGGCGGCGGCCATGGCGTCGCGGCCTTCCAGGACGGCGGGTATCGCCTGGGCCTGAATCGGCGACGGGGTGGTGTAACCCTGCTCGGCAACAGCACGCAGCAGAGGATCGATCAATCCGAGGGAAGCAAAATCCATATGAAGAGTCTTTCAGAAAACAAGGAGGGCGTAGCCCGAAGGGCGGGCAAGCCTAACGGATTGTGGGGCTGGGTACGAGTGTTATTTGTGGGCGGCCGGGGAAGCCCGCCCCTGAAACGGGGCGGGCGGGGGGTGGTTAGCGGCGCAGCAGGGCGAGTTCGGCGTCCTGTTGCAGGACGGCCCAGAAGCGGCGGCCGTGGTCCGGGTCGATGCCGACCAGGGGCTGGTCCGCGCAGGCGTCGGGACGCGTCGGCGGGGTGCTCAGGTAGCCGCCGTCGAACGGGCCTTCCACCAGACAGTCGGCGCTGGCCAGGGGCTGCCAGCCCTCGGCGGTGCGCACGCCCAGGTTCAGGCTGTCCACGTTGCTGCCTTCCGGGGCGTCAAAGGTGAGCGCGTAGGCGTCGGCGACGGCGGTGGCCAGGTCCCAGTCCTTGCTGGCGCCGGCGGGCAGGGTGTGCGGCTGCTTGGCGGTGCCGTCGGGCTGGCTGCCGGGCAGGCCGACCATGGTTTCGATGTCCTTCACCGCGCCATAGGCGCTCGAGTAGGTGCCGGTCTGGTTCTGGGTGCCGCTGATGATGAGGATGTCGGAAGCGGTTTCCCCGTCGCTCTGCTGCCAGCTCATGGTGACCAGCTCTTTCAGGTCGATGGTGGTTTCCGGGATTTCCACTTCCGTTTCGTTCAGCGGTACCAGACGGTTTTCACCGTTCAGGTTGGGGGTCCAGGGCTGGTGGTACTGGAACAGGAACTGGTAGCCCAGGCGCATCAGGTCGGTAACCGTCTCGGCGCGGCTGAAGCCGGGGGTCACGCCCATGTCGCGGGTGCGGCTTTCCACCCGGTTGAAGGTGTCGTTGGTGCCGGCCACCATGCGCGCCACGCTGCCGTCGTCGCCGGTGCAGTCGTTGCTGACGTAGCTGGCGTCCAGGTACATCACCGGGCGGGTGCCCTCGGGGATGGAGTTGGGGTAGACCAGCCGCTCGCAGCGGTTCTTGGTGCGGGTGAAGCGGTCCAGCAGCTTCCATTGCGGGTCGGCCAGTTCCTTGACGCCGTCCTCGTTGCTGCCGATGGTGTGCTCCACGAACCAGGACTCGTAATCCACCCGGTCGCCGTGGAAGGTGAGCACCGAGGCATTGGCGTCATAGGCCGGTGAGCCGTTGCTGCGGGTGTTCATCTTCTGCTGCACGATGCGCTGCACCAGTTCCCGTTCGCCGTAGCGGAATTCGTAGCCTTTATACGAGGCGTTACCGGACATGATCTGGGTGTACTGCGGCAGGCGGTAGTTGCCGTCGGCGGTGGTCCAGGACGACGGATCGACCCAGATCGGCGCGGTCACCACGGAGCGCTGGTACATGTGCTCGTGGCCCTGCACCCAGAGCACGTCGTAACGGGCGAAGAAGGCGCGGATGTCGTCCCACATGTCCATCAGGGCGTTGTCGCCCTTGGTGCCCTCGACGATCATTTCCCGGGTTTCGCCGTATTTGGCGCCGATCAGGCCGTCGTGGCTGGCGATCACCAGGTGGTCGAATTTGTCTTCATTGGCGGCCACTTCCTGCTTGATCCACTCGAAGGCGATCGGCAGGTTGTAGTACTTGAGCAGGATGATCATCACGTTGTCGCGGATCACGTAGTAGTTCAGGTACTGGGCGCCGGCCATGTGCACCGCATCCTCGGGGATGTAGTGCTTCATGTTCTCGATCCACTCCACCGAGTAGGCGTAGCTGTCTTCGTGGTTGCCCATCAGCGGCAGGAACTCGATGCCGGCGTCGCGGTAGCTCTCCGCCACGGAGGTCCACTGCTCGAATTCCCGGGTGGTGCCGTGGTCGGTGAGGTCGCCCACCGGGATCACGATGTCCACGCCCAGCTCCTGCTCTTTGTCGAGCACCGCTTTCATCGGGTGCATGGAGACGTTGTCGCCGCCGCCCTGGGTGTCCGGCAGCAGGCCGATTTTCAGGGTCGAGGCGGTGGCGGGCGGCGTGGTGTTGCCGTTACCGCCGCCGGAGGTGCCGTCGGAACTGGACGAATCGCCGCCACAGCCGGCCAGCGTCGCCGCCAGCAGGCCGGTGGCCAGCGAGAAAGGCATTTTTTTCATGTTTTTTCCCCATAAATAATAAATAAAACCCGGGGAAACCATGCGTGATGAAAGCGTCAAGCTTATAACGGTATAGTGAATTTTATTTGAAGGGCGACTTTGAAGGACGGCTATGGACACCCTCGATTGGCATCAGATACTGACTCACCTGATACAGCTCGGCATGGCGTTCCTGATCGCGCTGCCGGTGGCCTGGAACCGGGAGCACCGGGCCGAAGGGGCCGGGCTGCGCACCTTCCCGCTGGTGGCGGTGGCCGCTTGCGGCTACATGCTGGTGGGGCTGCAGATGTTCGGCGGTGACGACGGCGCCCAGGCGCGGGTGATGTACGGCATTATCACCGGCATGGGCTTTATCGGCGGCGGCGCCATTCTCAAGGAAGGCGCCAATGTCACCGGTACCGCCACGGCCGCCAGCATGTGGAATACCGGGGCCATTGGCGTGTCAGTGGCGTTCAACCGTTACGAGATCGCCATCGTGCTGTCGCTGATCAACTTTTTGATCCTGCAGTTCGCCTCGCCGATCAAGCGTCGCGTGCGAGGTCAGTAAGCACCCGGGCCAGGGCTTCGCCCTGGTCTTCCTGCAGGAAGTGGCCGCCGTTCTCGATGGTGGTGTGCGGCTGGCCCTGGCAACCGGGAATCAACTTGCGCAGCACCGCGTCGGCGCCGGCGGTGATCGGGTCCTTGTCGCTGAAGGCGGTGATGAACGGCTTGTCGAACGCCATCAGCGATTGCCAGGCTTCACGGTTCTCGGCGGCGCCCGGCGCGTCCGGGCGGTCCGGCACCAGCGCCGGGAACTGGCGGGCACCGGCCTTGTAGCGCTCCTCCGGGAAGGGGGCGTCGTAGGCGGCCAGCACCGCCGCCGGCAGCTCCGTGGTGGTGGCGCCCTGGATGATCATGCTGACCGGAAACTCGGGCACCGTCTGCGAGAAGTCCCGCCACTTGCGGAACGCCTCGCCGGGATCGTGCTCGCCGTCCGGCAGGAAGGTATTGGCGGCGATCACCCGGGCAAAGCGCTCGGGGTGATTGCCCACCAGGCGCAGCCCGATCAGGCCGCCCCAGTCCTGGCAGATCAGGGTGATGTCGCGCAGGTCCAGGTGATCCAGCAGCAGGCTGCGCACCCAGCCCACGTGCCGGTTGTAGGTGTAGTCCTCGCGGTTCACCGGCTTGTCCGAGCGGCCGAAGCCGATCAGGTCCGGCGCGATCACACGGTAGCCGGCGGCCACCACCGGCTCGATCATGTGCCGGTAAAGGTAACTCCAGGACGGCTCGCCGTGCAGCATCAACACCACCGGAGCGTCGCGCTCGCCTTCGTCCAGGTAATGCATGCGCATCTCGTGGCCTTCGCCGTCGTCGACCTGGGCGTAGTGGGGCGCCCAGGGATAGCCGGGCAGGTTCTCGAAACAGGTGTCCGGGGTGCGCAGATAGTCCATGGTGCCGCTCGCGTCGAAAGAGGAGGCATTTACCGTAAGTCCGGACTTTCGATGGCGCAATGACCCTTTCTTCCAGCGGGTCAGGAGGCGGCGTCGGTGTGCTCGTTGAGGACGGTGAGGAAGGCGTCGCCGTAGGCTTCCAGCTTGCGGTCGCCGACGCCGCTGACGGCGGCCATCTCATAGCGGTCGCGGGGACGCAGGGCGAGCATGTCCATCAGGGTGGCGTCGTGGAAGATCACATAGGGCGGCACGCCTTCCTCCTCCGCCAGCTGCTTGCGGCGGGCGCGCAGTGCCTCCCAGAGCTGGCGGTCCGCTTCCGCCACCTGCGGCTTGCTGCGGCGGGTGCGCTCGGCGGATTTGGCCGCGTCCTTGCGCAGATGCAGCGGCACTTCACCGCGCAGGTAGGGGCGGCAGGTCTCGGTGAGCTTGAGGGCGCCGTAGCCGTCCGCGTCCACGGCGAGCAGGCCGCGCGCCACCAGTTGCCGGTAGATGGCGCGCCACTGGCTGGCGGAGAACTCGCCGCCGATGTTCCAGGTGGAGACGTGGTCGTGGCCGGCGGCGGCCACTTTGTCGCTGCGGTTGCCGGTGAGCACGTCCACCAGATGGTTGACGCCGAAACGCTGGCCGGTGCGGAACACACAGCTGAGCGCCTTTTGCGACGCTTTGGTGGCGTCGAAGGTCTGCGGCGGGTTCAGGCAGGTGTCGCAGTTGCCGCAAGGCTGCTCCAGGTTTTCGCCGAAGTAGTGCAGCAGCGCCTGGCGGCGGCAGTGGGTCACTTCGCAGAGCCCCAGCATCGCTTCCAGGCGCTGGTGTTCGTGGCGTTTGAACTGCTCGTTGCCATCCGACTGCGCCAGCATCTGCTTGTGGCGGATGGCGTCTTCCAGGCCGTAGGCCATCCAGGCGGTGGCGGGCTCGCCGTCACGGCCGGCGCGGCCGGTCTCCTGGTAGTAGGCTTCGATGCTTTTCGGCAGATCCAGGTGGGCGACGAAGCGCACGTCCGGTTTGTCGATGCCCATGCCGAACGCCACCGTGGCCACCATCACCAGGCCGTCCTCGCGCAAAAAGCGCTGCTGGTGGTCGGCGCGCATCGCGCCGCTCAGGCCGGCGTGGTAGGGCAGGGCGGGGATGCCCTGGTCGGTGAGCCACTGGGCGGTCTGGTCCACCTTGTTGCGCGACAGGCAGTAGACGATGCCTGCTTCGCCGGCGTGTTCGGCGCGCAGCAGGCGCAGCAGCTGTTTGCGGGCGCCGTCCTTGCGTTCGATGCGGTACTGGATATTGGGCCGGTCGAAGCTGGACACATAGTGGCGCGCGCCGGTGAGGTCCAGGCGCTCGGCGATTTCCGTGCGGGTGCGCGGGTCCGCGGTGGCGGTGAGCGCGATGCGCGGCACCTTGGGGAATTCACGGTGCAACAGGGAGAGCTGCAGATAGTCGCTGCGGAAGTCGTGGCCCCATTGCGACACGCAATGGGCCTCGTCGATGGCGAACAGCGCCAGCGGCGACTGATGCAGCAGCTCAAGGGTGCGCGGCTGGATCAGCCGTTCCGGCGCCACATAGAGAAGGTCCAGCTCGCCGTTGCGTACCTGCTGCTGCAGGGACTGGCTCTGCTCGGCGCTGAGCGTGGAATTCAGGAAGGCGGCGCGCACCCCCAGCGCATTGAGCGCGCTGACCTGATCCTGCATCAGCGCGATCAGCGGGCTCACCACCACGCCCACGCCGTCGCGCACCAGCGACGGGATCTGGTAGCACAGGGATTTACCGCCGCCGGTGGGCATCAGCACCAGGGCGTCGTCGCCGTCGATCAGGTTGTCGATGATGGCGCGTTGTTCGCCACGGAAGTCGTGATAACCGAAGACGTGCTGTAAAACGGAGAGGGCGTCGCGTTGCATGGCGGCGAGTATACCCGCCCGCCGCCACACTGACATCCGGCTGATACCCTTTTCCGTTATTGTCGCCCCCTGTTTTAAGATCGGGCTTTCGTCGGTTTAAGAGAATGGCTATGAGATTCGGGAAGGTATTCTGGGAATTCCTGTGGCTGGGCTGTATCAGCTTCGGTGGTCCCGCCGCCCATGTGGGCTATTTCCACCGCCGCTTCGTGGTGCGGCTGGGCTGGCTGGACGAGGCCACCTACGCCCGTCTGCTGGCCCTGACACAGTTTCTGCCCGGGCCGGCGTCCAGCCAGCTCGGTTTCGCCATCGGCCGTCACCGGGGCGGGCTGGCCGGCGGCGTTGCGGCTTTCCTGGGATTCACCCTGCCGTCTTTCCTGATCATGGTGATGGTGGCGCTGTACGCCACCCGGCTGCCCGAGGCCTGGCTGAACGGCCTGGTCAGCGGCCTGAAATGGCTGGCGGTGGTGGTGGTGGCCGATGCGGTGCTGAACCTGGGCGGCAAATTCTGCCGCGACCGCTTCACCCGTGGCGTTGCCCTGGCCACGGCGGTGGTGCTGTGGCTGTTCCCCGGCGTCGGCGTGCAGTTGCTGGCGTTGCTGGTGGCGGCGCTGATCGGCCGCCACTGGCTGAAGCCTTCGGCGGCGCCGGAGGACGCGGGCGCCGGCGAAAGCCGGATCGCCTGGCTGCCGTTCGGCCTGTTCGCCGCCGTCTGGCTGCTGCTGTGGCTGATCGGCGGCGGCACCCTGGGCGGGCTGGCCCGGGACTTCTACAGCGCCGGGGCGCTGGTGTTCGGCGGCGGCCATGTGGTGTTGCCGCTGCTGGAAGGCTTTGTCGGCGACGCCATGAGCCAGGACCAGTTCCTCACCGGCTACGCCACCGCCCAGGCGGTGCCCGGGCCGATGTTCTCACTGGCCGCCTATCTGGGCGCGCAGCTGGCGCCGGCCAGCCCGTGGCTGGGGGCCGGCGTGGCCACCCTGGCCATCTTCCTGCCCGGCTTCCTGCTGGTGCTGGCGCTCAGCGACGCCTGGCGCGCCCTGGCGGCCCGGCCCGCCATGGCCGGCGCGGTGGCCGGCATCAACGCGGCGGTGGTCGGTCTGCTGCTGGCGGCCCTGTATCAGCCGGTGTTCCTGTCGGCGGTGGCCGGGCCCCGCGACCTGGCCCTGGTGGTGCTCGGGTTCCTGGCCTTGCGGTCGGGGCGGGTGCCGTTGCTGGCCCTGGTGGTGGCGATGGCCGCTCTTAGCCTGGTCATTCATTAGCGCTTCGTGACCTGACCCCGCGGTACGCAACGATACCGACCTACTGATCGAAGTGCAGGTTCATGCCCAGGGCTCGGGTAATCCGGAGCATGGTGTCAAAACCGGGCTTTCCCTCCGGCGATAATGCCTTATATAGCCCGGCCCGAGTGAGCCCGGCCTCAGTGGCCAGCTGGCTCATGTTCCGGGCCCGTGCGATATCGTTCAACGCGGCCCGGATCAGAGAGCCGTCGCCGGGGTCGTCATCAATACAGGCGTTCAGGTACAACACCATATCCTCGCTGTTCTCGAGGTGATCAGCGGCATCCCAGCGTTTCAGCGGGTTCGGGGCAGTCATGATTCCTCCTGGCCGCGCATGGTCAGGTACACGCGATAACCCGGCCCGGTGTGTATGCGGAGTTCGTAAATCCCCTTACCCACGGATTTCATATCGCCCGTGTTGCCCAGAGACAGCCGGCGGATGCGGGCGAGGATGCGGGCCTTCCCTTGACCGTCCTTGAGTCCACGAAGCCAGTCCTCGAATCGGGAAGTGGTGAGGATCGACTTAATACCGATAATGTAAACCATGGTATACACATTCGTCAATGGCCTGGTTTACCCGCGCAAGCTTCAGTCACTGGCGAGTGCATTCACGGTAAACAGGGGGACAAGCCGGGTTCCGTAAGCCCAAGCTGAAAAACGGGTAGGCGATAGCGGAAGTTTGAGGCGCAAAAGGCAAGACCTGACCCCGCAGTACGCTCTCTTGCCTAAAGATCGGAACCGTGATTCAATCCTTGAAAGACTGGAACCAGGATTCCGATCATGGCGAACGCTAATGGCGTATAGAGAGACGGCGCAGGTCAAGGCGCGCAAGGCGGCGCAGCGCGAGGCGTTGCTGCGCACCGCCGAGAAGCTGGTGCGCGAGGGCGGCTTCGCCGCCATGACCATGCAGACGGTGGCGGACCGCGCCGGCGTGGGCGTCGGCACGCTTTACCGCTATTTCGATAATAAGGCGACCCTGGCGGCGGCGGTGTTCGCGGTGGCCACCCAGCGGGAAGTGGACGCGGTGGACCGGGCGCTGGCCGGCGGCGGCGATGCCTCGGCGCGGCTGGAGCGGGCGTTGCGGCTGTTCGCCCGCCGGGCGCTGGCGGCGCCGCGGCTGGCCTGGGCGCTGATCGCCGAGCCGGTGGAGCCGGAAGTGGACGCCGAGCGGTTGCGCTATCGCGCCGCCTACGCGGCCCTGTACCAGCGGGTGCTGGACCAGGGCGTGGCGGCCGGCGAGCTGCCGCCGCAGTCCACGGCGCTGGCGGCGGCGGCCCTGGTGGGCGCCATTGCCGAGGCGCTGGTGGGGCCGCTGGCGGCGCCCCTGAATGATGCCGGCCTGGCCGATCACCTGGCGGCGTTTTGTTTGCGGGCGGTGGGCGTGGCCGGTGCCGCGTCCGTGGCCGGGTCCGGCGATACGGAGAGCGCGCCATGAGCAATCCACTGAAAAAGCTGTTTTCCGGGGCCGCCGGCCTGCGGCGGGGGCTGTTGCTGTACGGGCCTTTCCTGGGCGCCGGCGTGCGGGTCGAGGAACTGAGCGCGGATTTCCGCCGGGTGCGCGTGTCCATGGGCATGCACTGGTACAACCGCAACTATGTGGGCACCCACTTCGGCGGCAGCCTGTACAGCATGACGGACCCGTTCTACATGCTGATGCTGATGAACAACCTGGGGCGCGATTACATCGTCTGGGATAAGAGCGCGACGATCGATTTTCTGCGCCCGGGCAAGGGCCGGGTGTTCGCCGAGTTCGAACTGACCCAGGCGATGATCGATGAGGTAAAGGCCGCCACCGCCGGTGGCGAAAAGTATCTGCCCACCTGGGAGGTCACCGTGCGCGACGGCGCCGGCGAGGCCGTGGCCCGGGTGGAGAAAGTCCTCTATGTGCGGCGCAAAGCCGGGGAGAAACAGTCATGAACGCTCAAGAGAAAGTCATGAACGCTCAAGAGAAAGCCATGAACGCGGAACAAACCACGTCCCAATTGGACGCGTTGGCCAACACCCATGAGGTGTTCAACCAGGCCACGCCGCTGCAGGATTACAACGCTTTCCGGGGCGACACCGCCCTCTACGACGCGGTGCTGCGCGAAGGCGGCGAGCGCGGCGTCGAGGAGCTGGACCGCTACGGTTTCGAGACCACCCGCCCGGAGGTGATCGAGTGGGGCTACCAGGCCAACGCCAACAAGCCGGAGTTCGAGACCCACGACCGCTACGGCCACCGGGTGGACCAGGTCAATTACCATCCGGCCTATCACAAGCTGATGGACATGGCGACGCGGGAAGGCCTGCATTCCTCGCCCTGGACCGATCCGGGGCCGGGTGCCCAGGTGCTGCGCGCCGCCAAGTACTACATGCACGCCCAGGTGGAAGGCGGCCACGGCTGTCCGATCACCATGACCTTCGCGTCGGTGCCGAGCCTGCGGCTGACGCCGTCCCTCGCCGAGCGCTGGCTGCCCAAGGTCACCGCCCGCGGCTACGACGGCCGCAATGTCAGCCATCACGACAAACAGGCGCTGACCATCGGCATGGGCATGACCGAGAAGCAGGGCGGCTCGGACGTGCGCGCCAACACCACCCGCGCCCATCCTGTCGGTGCCGGCGGTTCCGGTGAGCTCTACGAACTGGTGGGCCACAAGTGGTTTATGTCCGCGCCGATGTGCGACGCCTTCCTGATGCTGGCCCAGTCGCCGGGCGGCCTGAGCTGTTTCCTGGTGCCGCGCTGGCGCGAGGACGGCAGCAAGAACCCGCTGCAGGTGCAGCGCCTCAAGAACAAGATGGGCAATGTCTCCAACGCCTCCTCCGAGGTGGAGTTGCGCGGCGCCCACGGCTGGATGGTCGGCGAAGAGGGCCGCGGCGTGCCGGCGATCATCGAGATGGTGGCGATGACCCGCTTCGATTGCATGATCGGCTCGTCCGGCGGCCAGCGCCAGGTGGTGGCCCAGGCGGTGCACCACGCCGCCAACCGCGCCGCCTTTGGCGAAACACTGTTGGATCAGCCGCTGATGCGCAATGTGATCGCCGACCTGCAGCTGGAAGTGGAAGGCTCGGTGGCGATGACCCTGCGCATGGCGCGGGCCCTGGATAACCTGGACGATGAGCATGAGAAACTGTTCACCCGGCTGGGCGCCGCCGTGGGCAAATACTGGATCTGCAAGCGCACCCCGCACCACGCCTATGAGGCGATGGAGTGCCTGGGCGGCAACGGCGTCACCGAGAATTTCATTCTCGCCCGGCTGTACCGGGACGCGCCGATCAACGCGATCTGGGAAGGCTCCGGCAATGTGCAGGCGCTGGATGTGCTGCGCGCCATGAACAAGAGCCCGGCGGTGGTGGACACCTGGTTCGAGGAGCTGGCCGGCGCCCAGGGCAGGAACGCCACCCTGGACAACGCCATCAACGACCTCAAAAAAGAGCTGGCCGACCCGGAGCAGATTGAGTTCCGCGCCCGCGATCTGGTGGACCGCATGGCGCTGACCATGCAGAGCGCGTTGCTGGTGAAGGCGGGTAACGACTCGGTGAGCGAGGCGTTTATCGCCGCGCGGCTGGGCGGCGGGCACACCCGCAACTACGGCAGCCTGCCGCGCGGCTTGGACATTGACACGCTGATCCGGCGCGCCAATCCTCTGGAGAGCTGACGCTTACAGCTTGAGGCGGCCGAGCACCTCGAACCAGAGCGCGCGGAACGCCTGGGCGGCCGGCGTATAGGGGGCGAACTCGCCCACCGGCGCGCGGTGGTCGCCCATCTGCTCCACATGGGTGGAGTAGGGAATCCAGGTCTTGAGGCCGTTTTTCATCAGTGCCGGGCGCTTGACCAGCATCTGCACGTGCAGGTCCCGGCGGCGGTCCACCATGTTGAAAAACGGCACCACCTGCAGGTTCTTGATCTTCTTGCCGTCGATCCAGTCGAGCACTTGCTCGAAGGCGCGCAGGGACAGGTGGGTGGGGATCACCGGCACGAACAGGTAGTCGGCGGCGGCGAACACGCTTTCCGCCAGCGGGCTGAGTGTCGGTGGGCAGTCCAGCAGCGTCAGTTCGTAGGATTCGCCGAACGGCGCGATCAGTTCCTTGAGGCGGTTCTTGCCGCCGCCGCTTTCCGCCAGTTTGACGTCCGCGTTGCGCATGCTGATGTCGGCGGGCACCACGTCCAGGTGCGGCCAGCGGGTCTCGCGCTTGAGGCGGCCCACCGGTTGCTTGCCCTTCAACAGGCTGCCGGCTTTATAGCCCGGGTTGTCCTGGTCCACGCCCAGGTAAAAACTGGCGGCGCCTTGCGGGTCGAGATCCCAGAGCAGGGTGCGGTGTTTCCAGCGGGCCGCGTGCCAGGCCATGTTCACGGCCGTGGCTGTTTTACCCACCCCTCCTTTCAGGTTGTAAAAGGCGATGGTCTTCATGGCATCCAGGTTCCGGTTTCAGCGATCGGACTTGGAGGCTAGCATGAAACGCGCGGATCCTCACCGGGGGCCGGCGCCGGCTTGTGATCGGCGCGCCCAGCGGCTTTAATAGCCGGGCCTTCAACCTTCTTAACGCGGAGATCGACCAGGGTGACAGTCGAGAAACGCTATCAGGTGTTCATCAGCACCACCTACCCGGACATGCAGTCCGCGCGCCAGGCCTTGATGCTGCCGTTGCTGGATCTCGGCATGGCACCCATGAGCATGGATTTGCACAGCGCCGAAACCAACAATCTGATGCCGGTGGTGCAGCGCATGATCGACGACTGCGATTATTTCGTGATCCTGCTCGGCGGCCGCTACGGCACCCTGTCACCGCTGGGGCTCAGCTATACCCACCGTGAATACATTTTCGCCGCCACCAAGCGCAAACCGATCGTCACCTTTATTCACGACCAGCCGTTCAGCCTGCCCGCCGAGGCCCGCGAGGACAGCCGTGAAGGGCAGGTGCGGCGCGATGATTTCGCCCGGCTGCTGGAGAACAAAACCCTGGCGTTCCGCTGGCGCGACGAGCGCGAGCTGAGCGAGCAGGTGGCCAAGGTGATGCCCGATGTGATGCGCCAGCATCCCGCCGCCGGCTGGGTGAAGTCGGGCAGCGTTGAGAAAAGCGCCGGCGGTGAAACGGAACGCCTGCGCCGCCGGGTCGCCGAGCTGGAGAAGGAGCGCGAGGAGTGGCTGAGCGGCCAGCGCACGCCGGCGCGGCATCTGGCGCGGGGCTCGGACCGGGTGACGCTGGACTACTCATGCAACGTGTACGAAGGCGGCGACTGCAAGGTGGCGATGGCGTCCTGTGAGCTGGACTGGAACCGGGTGTTCGCCTGCGTCGCGCCGCTGATGCTGAACCCGGTCTCGGAACCGGTGATGCAGAAAGCGCTGGAAGACTATATCGCCCGCAAGGCCCTGGACGACGTGCTGGCGGATTTCCCCAAGGCCCATGCGGTGCGCAACGTGGTGCTGGCCGGCCACGCCTTCAACCAGATCAAGGTGCACCTGCGCGCGCTGGGGCTGATCAACAAGACCTCCGACAACGACAGCCGCGGCATGCCGCTGTGGCGGCTGACCGCGCAGGGCGACACCGCCATGAGCCAGGTGATGGCCCGCCGGCGGTAGTTAAAGACGTCTCTGGAATCCTGCCGGGCGCTGCGCGCCCTTTCGCGGGCGGGGCCCGCTCCCACAGGGTTAAAGTCCCAGCTTCTTCTTCAGGAAGTCGACGATGTCGTCTGCCGGCACTTCCTCAGTGTCGCCGTCGCGCCGGCTTTTATATTCCAGCACGCCGTTGTCCAGGCCGCGCTCGGCCACCAGCACACGGTGCGGGATGCCGATCAGTTCCGCGTCGCTGAACTTCACGCCGACGCGCTCTTTTTCGCGGTCGTCGAACAGCACCTCAATGCCGGCGGCGGTGAGGTCCGCGTAGAGCTTTTCCGCCACTTCTTTTTCGCGCGGGCTCTTCTTGATGTTGAGCGGAATCAGCGACACCTGGAAGGGGGCGATGGCCTCCGGCCAGACGATGCCGTTGTCGTCGTGGTTCTGTTCGATGGCGGCGGCCACCACCCGGCTGACGCCAATGCCGTAGCAGCCCATGGGCATCACCACGGAGCGGCCGTTGTCGTCCAGCACGGTGGCGTTGAGCGCCTCGGAGTACTTGGTGCCGAGCTGGAAGATGTGGCCCACCTCGATGCCGCGCTTGATGGTCAGGGTGCCGTTGCCGTCCGGGCTCGGGTCGCCCTCCACCACGTTGCGCAGGTCGGCCACTTCCGGCAGCGCCACGTCGCGCTCCCAGTTGATGTTGAAGTAGTGCTTGCCGTCCTGGTTGGCGCCGGCGGCGAAGTCGCTCATCAGCGCCACGCTGCGGTCCACCACGCAGGGAATTGGCAGGTTCACCGGGCCGAGGGAGCCGGGGCCGGCGCCGATGGCGGCGCGGATTTCCTCTTCCTCGGCGAACGCCATCGGCGTGGCCACGGCGTCCAGTTTCTCCGCCTTGATGTCGTTGAGCTCGTGGTCGCCGCGCACCAGCAGCGCCACCAGGCCGCCTTCGCTGCCTTTCACCACCAGGGTTTTCACGGTCTTCTCGACCGGCAGATCGAACTGCTGCACCAGTTGCTCGATGGTTTTCGCATCGGGGGTGTCGGTGAGCGCCATGTCCGCGCCGGGGGCGGCGCGCTCGCCGGCCGGCGCCACGGCTTCGGCCAGCTCCACGTTGGCGGCGTAACCGGACTGGTCGGAGAAGGCGATGTCGTCCTCGCCGGACTCGGCCAGCACATGGAATTCATGGCTGGCGGCGCCGCCGATGGCGCCGGTGTCCGCTTCCACCGGGCGGTAATCCAGGCCCAGCCGGTCGAAGATCGCGCAGTAGGCGTTGTGCATCACCTGATAGGTTTGCGCCAGCGAGTCCATGTCGGTGTGGAAGGAGTAGGCGTCCTTCATGGTGAATTCGCGGGCACGCATGATGCCGAAGCGCGGCCGGATCTCATCACGGAACTTGGTCTGGATCTGATAGAAATTGGCCGGCAGCTGCTTGTAGCTGTGGATCTCGTTGCGCACCAGATCGGTGATCACTTCCTCGTGGGTGGGGCCCAGGCAGAAGGGGTTGTCGTGGCGGTCGGTGAAGCGCAGCAGCTCGGGGCCGTAGGCGGGCGCCCGGCCGGACTCTTCCCACAGCTCCATGGGCTGCACCACCGGCATCAGCACTTCCTGGGCGCCGGCGCGGTCCATTTCCTCGCGGATAATACGCTCCACCTTGCGCAGCACGCGCAGACCGGATGGCAGCCAGGTGTACAGGCCGGAGGCCAGCTTGCGGACCATGCCGGCGCGCAGCATGAGCTGATGGCTGACCACCACCGCGTCCGCGGGGGTTTGTTTAACGGTGCCGAGCAGGTACTGGGAGGTGCGCATGAGGCGTTTCTTATTCCGTGTCAGTGGAGGGAAGCCGAATCGGGCATTCTAGTCAAACTGGGGCGGACGGGCTACCGGGCGCGGCGGTGTCATGATCCGGTGGCTTGCAGCCCGCGCCGTGCCGCTTTATGTTCCGCTTTCGTTTGGGGAGAGATGCATGCTGACAGCAAAACAAGTGGAAGCGCTGATCCGCGGCGGCCTGCCGGCGGCGGCGGAGCAGGGCGTGGTGGTGGAGTCCGTGGGCGAGAACCGGGCGCGGGTGCGCTACCGGTTCACGGAGTCGATGATCCGCCCCGGCGGCACCGTGTCCGGCCCCACCCTGATGAGCCTGGCGGACGCCGCCATGTACGCCGCCATTCTCGCCAACCTGGACGGCCAGGAAATGGCCGTGACCCAGAACCTCAACATCAACTTCCTCAGCAAGCCCGGCCAGGCCGACCTGATCGGCGACGCCGAAATCCTCCGCCTGGGCCGCCGCTCCGCCATGCTCGAAGTGCGCCTCTACAGCGACGGCAACGACGTGATGGTCGCGCACGTCACCGGCACGTACGCGATCCCGCGCAGTTAACAGTTAAGAGTTAACAGTGAACAGTGAACAGTGAACAGCTGCGCGAGCGGAGGCTCGCGCAGCTTCAAGCCAGGAAGCCGCGACTAGGCTTTGAGCGCGGCCTCGGCGCCACACGACCCACCCACCCCAACCCGCGAACTATTAACTGTTAACTATTCACTATTAACTGCTCATTCCAGTTCTTTTTCCCAGATCAGGTCGATGGCTTGGGATTTGCTGCTGGATTGCGCTTCCAGGTGCAGCTGGCGGGTCAGGGTGTAGCGCAGCATGACGGTGGAGATGGCGTCGAACAGGCCCACCGCGTAGGTCAGGTAGAGGCGGTCGGAGATCTGTTTGCCGAGCATCAGGGCGGCGTCGGAGGTTTCCCAGTCGCTGCCGATGGAGATTTCGTCCAGCCCCAGGGTGTCGCCGATCTTGTCGGTGACGCCGCTGCCTTTTTGCAGACCGTAGAGCGCCAGCGCCTGGGCCACCTGGGCGGAATCGCTTTGCGAGCCCCGGCTCAAGGAGCGGCCGGTAACCAGATAGGACATGGCCTCGCTTTCTTCCAGGCTGGGGTCGGAGAAGACGCGCGCGTCCGGTTCCTGCAGGGTGCCGGACAGCTGCACCCCCACCACCAGGTTTTCGCTGGGTATCTTGCGCACCGCGCGGATATCCAGCCCCGGGTTGTCGGGCTGGCCCTGGAACAGCAAGCGGCCGTTTTCGATCAGCAGGTTCTGGCCGTAGGCGCGGTAGCGGCCCTCGGTGATGATCAGCTCGCCGTTGAGCTGGGCCGGCTGGCCGGGCTGCTGGCTGACACGCAGCTCGCCGGTGAGGGTGGCGCGCAGCCCGAACCCTTCGAAGCGCACCTGGTCGCCCAGGGTGACGGTGACGCCCATGGCGAACGGCAGCGGCGTGGTCTCCTCGGCGCGGGCGTCCACCAGCACCTGGTCCTCGCTGACGGTGACCGCGCTCTCGGGCAGTTCGCGGGGTTTCAGGTCGGCCTCCGGCACGTTCAGGGTGCCGCTCAGATTCAGGCCGTCACCGTCGCCTTTGAGGGCGAGATCCGGCGAAACGTAGACCTTGGCGTCGGCGCGGTCGGCGACCCGCAGGCGCTCGCCGCGCGCCCACAGGTCCATCGCCAGCGGTGAGCGGGTGGGGGTCCAGGTGCCGCCCAGTTCCAGGGTGCCGTCGCCCAGCCGGGCGCTGCCGTCCAGATTGAGGGTGCCGGAGGCGTCGCCGGTCACCGCCAGGCGAACGCTTTCCGCGCTGATGCCCAGGTCGGGCACCGTGGCGCGGCCGTCGAGCAGTGCGATCTCCCCGTCCAGCCTGGGGCCGGCGGGGGTACCGCCCAGGTTCAGATCGCCTTGCACCCGGCCCTGCAGCTCACCGACCCGGGGCAGCAACGGCGCCAGGTCGTCCAGGCGGGGGATGTCCAGGCGCAGCCGGCCGCTCATCGGCGCGTCCAGGCTCAGGCCGCTTTCCACCCGGGCGTGCACTTCGCCCTGGTCGGCCACCACCAGATCCAGCTGCTGATCGAGACGGTCGTTGTCCAGGTTGCCGGTGAGCGCCGCTTGCTGGAACACCAGGGTCAGCGGCGGCTCGGCGCCGACGAAGCGGGTGGAGGCGTCTTCCAGGCTCAGCGACCACTGGCCCCGGGGCCGGTCGACGCGGCCGCCGAAGGTGGCGTCGGCGCGCAGGCGGCCGCCCAGTTTGACGCCGTCGCCGAGCCAGGGGTTGGCCAGCGCCAGGGGCAGGTCGCGGACTTCCAGATTAGCGTCGATGCTGCCATTGGCGGCGTGGTCCCCCGCCAGGCATAAGCGGCCCGGGTCGTCGCGGCTCTGCAGGCAGAGGTTGTCCAGGGATTGGCGGTCGGCGCCCAGGGTAAAGGGCACCGGCTCCGCCAGGGTCCAGACGCCCAGTTGTCGCTCCTGCAGTCGCCAGTCGAGCAGGCGCCCGGACCAGACCAGGTCGCCGTTGAGGCCGGCCTGGGCGGTGAGCGCGGTGGCGGCGCTGTCGTTCTCCACCGTCACGTTCAGGCGGTGGTCGCCGCGCCGGCCTTCCACATCGGCGTCCAGGCGCGCCACCCGGGTCTCGCCGTTCTGGCTCAGCGCCCGCCCCTCCAGCGCCAGGCTCATGGGCGTGTCGCCGGCGTTGAGGTCCTGGAAGCGGGCGCTCAGGGTGTCCAGCCGCCAGTCCTGGTAGCCCAGGGCGTCACCGTTGGCGGTGCCGCTCAGCCGGGGCGCGTCGAGCGGGCCGCGCAGGCGCCAGTCCGCCCGCAGGCGGCCCCGCGCCGGGCCGTACCAGCGTGTCAGCCGTTCGATGTTGAGGGTGCCGTCCAGGTTCAGGGTGTCGCCCACTTGCCCGCGGGCGCTGAGGCGGTCCGCGCCCCAGCGGCCGTCCAGGGTGACCGCCAGATCGCCGCCGGTGTCCTGGCGGGCCTGGCCGTTCAGGGCCACCGGGTCGCCCTGCAGGGTGCCGGTGAGCGACAGCGGGTCGGCGTTCAGGGCCCAGTCGTCGGTGCCACGCCAATGGCCCCGGGTGCGCGCCTTCAGGGTCAGATCGCCGGGCCAGGCCGGCGCCAGGGTCGCCGGGTTCAGGTGTTGTCCTTGGGCGTCCAGGTCCCAGGCCAGGCCGTCCTGGTAATCCAGGCGGCCGCTCAGTGTCAGGCTCTGGCCGTCGTTCTTCAGGCTCAGGGTGTCGAGGGTCAGGCCGTCGAGGCCGGCGTCGCCGAGCAGGGTCACGGCCAGCGGCCGGCCGTCGGCGGTGAGGCTGGTTTGCCCCTGCAGACGGACGCGGTCCAGGGTGCCCTTGGTGCTGAGCTCGCCCTCGCCCAGGCGTGCCGGCACCGGGGTCTCCACCGGCAGGGGTTGCGCCGGCCAATGATGGCGCAGGTCCAGGTGCACCTGACCGTCCCGGTAGCCCAGCTCGCCCTCGGTGATCAGTTGCGCCGGCGCCGAGAGTGCGTGTTCCACCCGGAGGTTTTCCGGTGTGCCCTCGATCCGCAGCCGACCGGCGGTTTGCGGCACCGCGTCCGGCGCCGCCGGGCGCCGCCAGTCCAGCTCGCCGCGCAGATCATAGGGGGCGCTTAACGGGCCGCTGAGATTGGCGTGCAGGCGGGTGTCGGCCACGCTCAGGGCGACGCGGGGCAGGTTGAGCTTGCGCCAGGCGGCCAGCTCGCGGGCCTCGATGCGGTCGATGTGCAGCGGTGCTTCGCCGGCCAGGGTGAAGCGGCCCACCGACAGGGTTTCGATGCGCACGCCCAGAGGCAGCGTCAGGTTGTCCGGCAGCTCGAAGGGCGGCGCGTCCGGTTCCTCCGGCGCCCCCGCCGGCAGCGTCAGGGTCACCTGTTCGGCGCGCACAGCCTGGATCACCAGCCAGCCGCCGAGCAGCTCGCCGGGGCCCAGTTCCAGGTGCAGGTCGTTCAACGCCACGGCCAGGGTTTGCTCGGCGTCGCCCTGACGGTAGTTGAGTGCGCCCACGTCGACACCGGAGAGCAGGTTGCCGCGCCACTCCTCGACGCTCAGTTCGCCGGGCAGATAGGGTCCGGCCCGGTCCAGCAGCCAGAGATTGCCGGCGCGGGTACCGAGCAGCGCCAGCAGGGCGCCGATCAGCAGCAACGGGATCAGCATCAGGCCGATCAGCAGGGCGCGCTTCACAGGTCCGGCCCCATGCTCAGGTGCAGCCGCCATTGCCGGCCTTCTTCGATGCCGCGCGCGAAGTCCACGCGGATCGGGCCCAGCGGCGAGCGCCAGCGCACCCCGAAGCCGGCGCTGCGGCGGATTTCGTAGTCGTCGAAATTGTTGAAGGCGTTACCGGCGTCGGTGAACACCGCCAGGCTCCACTGTTCGCTGATCGGGTGGTCGTACTCCAGGCTGCCGACCAGCAGGTGGCGGCCGCCGATCACTTCGCCGTCGTTGTCCACCGGGCCCAGGGATTCGTAGGCGAAGCCGCGCACGCTGGCGTCGCCGCCGGCGAAGAAGCGGATCGAGGCGGGCAGTTCGGTGACGTCGGAAACCTCGGTGTAGCCCACTTCGCCGCGGGTGATGACCCGGCCGCCGAACAGCGGAAAGATCAGCTTGCTCCAGCCGTCGAACTGGGTGAACGACGCCGACGAGGCCAGCGCCTTGTGGGCGCCGCTGACCTTGCCGCCCAGCCGCCAGCCGAAGCGCGGATAGATCGGGTCGTCGTATTCCACCCGGCTGAGCTGGAAGCCGGGGATCACCAGCTCCACCTGGTCGAGCTGGTCGGCCACGGTGTAGGTCTCGCGCAGGTATTCCAGCGAGGTGGTGGCCACCCAGTCGGAGTCGAGTTTGATGATGTAGTCGGCGCTGGTACTGAAAATCTCGCTGTCGCTGGTGTCGGTCTCTTCATTCACATAGCGGGTGCGCAGCTCGATTTTTTCGTTGATCGGGTCGCGCAGCGGGATGGTGTAGCCGGCGCCCACGCCCTGACGCACGCTGGAGAGCTCGGTTTCCACTCGCGCGGTGTGGCCGGCGGCGTTGACGCGGCGGTTCTCCACGCCCAGCCGCAGGCGCGGGCCGGTGTCGGTGCTGACACCGACGCCGGCCAGCAGCGCCCATTCGTTGCGCGGGTTGAAGTGGATGCTCACATCGATGGTCCGGCTGTCCGCGTCCGGCTCGCCGCGGTCCAGCCGCACCGCGCTGAAATAGCCGGCGCCCAGGTAGGCCTGCTGGGTGGCGAGCAGTTTGTCGTTGCTGAACGGCTCGCCGCTGTCGAACTGCAGATAGGCGCGGCGCAGCCGTTCGTTGATCTGGTCGTCGCCGGTCAGGGTGATCTCGCCGAAGCGATAGCGCGGGCCGCTGTCCACGTGCAGCACCACCCGCGCTTCACGGCGGTCCCGGTCCACCTCCAGACGGTGGCGGGTGACGCTGCCCTCGGCGTAACCCCGGTTGATCAATAACTGCTGGAGCGACTGCTTGAGGCGGCTGTAGCGGTCGTGGCGCAGCCGCTGCCCCTGTTCCAGGCCGGCGTTGTCGATGGTGCGCTGGAACGCCGGGTCGCCGGCGGCGTCGCCGTTGAGGGTGATGTCCAGGGCGCTGATGCGGGTGGGCTCGCCGGGGTCGACCGTGAGGGTGAGGGCGAAGCAGCGCTCATCATCGGCGTCGCGCCATTGCGGCGTTAACACCGGCTGGTAAAAGCCCAGTGCCTGCAGGGCGGCGCGGCTGTTGTCGCGTACCTGGCGCTGGATCAGGGCTTTCTGGCCGGGGCCGGGGCGGCAGGGGTAACGGCTCAGGTCGATCAGGGTGCGAAGGTTGGCCTCGACGCCTTCCGGCCATTCCCGGTCGCCGGCGGTCTTCAGGGTCAGTTCCGGGGCCGGGTCGGCGCTGACCCGGCCAGGCATCGCCGAGGCCGTGAGGATGGCCAGGACCGCCAGGGTTGCGAGGCTGTAACGGCTGCTCATCGGCGCCCTTGTGATTCCTGGAATAAGACACCGCATTGTGGTCAACCTGGTGCACCGGGGGAAGTGTTTCGCGTAATAACGGTGTTAACGATCGCGCTGGAAGTGGCTCGGGCTGGGGCGCTTTTTCAACCGGCGCTGCAGGGTGCGGCGGTGGATGCCGAGGGCCTCCGCCGCTCTGGATATATTGCCGTCGTGGGCGTCAAGAACCCGTTGGATGTGCTCCCATTCCAGACGCTGCAGGGACGGCGGCACTTCGGGGAGATCGCCGGTGTCGGCGGGGTCGCGGCCCAGGGCGTCGAGGATTTCGCCGGCGCTGGCCGGTTTGGTGAGGTAATTGTGGGCGCCGCGCCGGGTGGCGGCCACCGCCGCCGGGATGCTGCCGTAGCCGGTCAGCACCAGCACCCGGCAGTGCGGGAAGCGCGCCAGCAGCGGCTGGATCAGATCCAGGCCGTTGTCGTTGCCGAGATTCTGGTCGAGCACCGCCGCGTCCAGGGTGGCGAGCCTGGCCAGCAGCGCGTGCGCCTGTTGCAGATCGGCGGCATGGTGCACCTCGATGCCGTGGCGGGCGAATGCGCGCCGGGTCTGCTCGGCGAGCAGGGCGTCGTCTTCAAGCAGCAGCAGGGATTCAGGCGTCATGCTCGCTCCATTCGATGCGCGCCTGGCTCCACTGGCGCTCGAAACGCAGGGTCAGAGTCGCGCCCAGTGCCGCCAGGGTGCTTTCCACCAGCGCCAGGCCCACGCCCAGGCCCTCTTCCGCGCGGCGTTCCGGGTGGTCGGGGCCGTCGTCGCTCACCTGCAGCAGCCAGCCGCCGCCGGGCAGCGCCGCCAGGCGCACGTCGAGGCGTTCCGCGCCGGCGTCGATGGCGTTGTAACCGAGATTGGCCAGCACCCGGAACCAGGCCGCGCCGTCATTGAAACACTGCCCTTCGGGGCCGCTCACCGACAGGGCCAGCGTCGGGTGCAGGTGGCGCAGATGGTCCCGCACCCGTTCCATCAGCGTCCGGTAGGCGGGCCGCTCCGGCAGGCTGTCCGCGTCCGCGTTGCGTAGCCGGGCGGCGACGCGCCGGGCCAGGGCCTCGATCTGCGCCAGATCGTCGCGGGTGCTTTGCGGCAGCCCCGGTTCCCGGGCGGCGTTGTCGGCCAGCATCACCAGGCTGCTGAGCGGCGTGTTCAGTTCGTGGGCCTGATGGGCCAGGGTCGCCGCCACCTGGTAGAGCCGTTCACGGCGGCCGGCCAGTTCCAGCAGCCGGTCGTGCTGACGCTGTTGCTGGCGGGCCAGGCTCTGGATCACCTGGCCCAGGGCGGTCAGCAACAGCGCCAGGGCGACGAAGACCACGCCCATGCCGAGACCGTGGGTGTGGCTCAGCTCCCGGGTCAGGGCGTGCAGGGTGGAATGCGCCGGCGGGGCGCTGTGCCACAGGGTGGCCAGCAGGTATCCACCCAGCGTCACCACCAGCAGCCAGAGCGCGGCGCCGCGCCCCAGGGTCAGCGCGCCGAGCAGCAGCGGCACCAGCAGATAGAACGACAACGGGTTACCGGCGCCGCCCAGTTGCTGCAGCAGGCCGACGAAGATCACCACGTCCAGGGTCAGTTCCAGGGCCAGCAGGCGCTGCTGCCGGCGGGTATTGAGGCTGGCCAGGGCGATCAGGTTGGGCAGCAGCAGCGCCGCCAGCCACAGCAGCGGCTCCAGGCTGGCGGGGGCGCGCGCGATTTGCTGCAGCACCAGCAGGGCCAGCGCCAGGCACAGTACCAGCAGGCTGCGCAGGCCGATCAGCCGGCGGCGCCAGACGCGTTGCAGGGTTGAGTTCATGGGCGCGGATTGTACCCCCGGTGGGCGGGGAACGGCAGGTGGCGTTTTGCCGCGCCGGTCAGTCGGCGCGCCGGGCGCTGCCTTGCAGCAGCTCGGCCATCACCCCGGGCAGTTTGCGGTGCCGGAAAACCCGCGTGTCGCTGAGGTCGAAGCCGGCGTCGCGCAGGGTATCCGGGGTGGGGCGGGTGAGATGACAGCCGCAGGCCAGATGATGCCAGAGCGGGTCCACCCGCCGTTGCCAGCGGAAGGTGCGTGGGCGACCGCTGGCGATGTGTTCCAGCAACAGAAGACGCCCGCCCGGGGCCAGCACCCGGTGCATTTCGCGGGCGGCCAGATTGGGCTCTGGAATGGTGCAGAACACCAGGCAGGCGACCACGGTGTCGAAGTGGCCGTCCGGGTAGGGCAGCCGGCGGGCGTCGCCCTGCAGCAGGTGCAGCGGTTGGCGGACGCCGGCTTCCCACGCGTGGCGGCGGGCCAGCGCCAGCATCGCCGCCTCCGGCTCCAGGCCGTGGATCTCGCTGACGGCGTCGCCGTAGAGGGCGAGATTGGCGCCGGTGCCGATGCCCAGCTCCAGCACGCGGCCGCGGGCGCCCTGCAGAAGGCGCTGGCGGTCGCGATAAAGCGGACGGGTGGCCCAGTCCAGCAGTTTCGGGAACAGACGGTCCTGGTACCAGCGCATGGGGCTCCTTGTTGTGGCGGCTATTGCCGCTCGGGCAGTACGTAGTCGTCCGGGTTTTCCAGCATGTCGGTGGTCAGGGGCCCGGAGATCACGCTGGTCAGGTTGCGGTCGGTGTGCTTGCTGAAGGTGCGCCGGGCCTTCTCGAACAGCCGGAAGCTGCGGAAGTTGAGCGCGTACAGACGCACTTCGCGCAGCCGCTGGTAAGAGTACATCACATCCAGCGCGTCCATGGAGAATTGCGGCTTGAGCTGCATGGCGGTCTCCAGGTGGCTGATCGCCTCGTTGAGGTCCCGCTTGCGGTTCATGTAGATCAGCGCGTTGGCGTACTCGTAGTGGACGATGGGAATGTCCGGGGCCAGCGTCAGCGCCTCGTCGAAGGAGTCCTGGACCGTGGTGGTGCGCGCGCCGTAGGTCATGCGGCCGGTGAACTTGCCCACCCGGCGCATGATGCCGGCGTCCACGCCGGCCAGGAAGGCGTGGCCGAGCGGGTGGTCGGGCATGATCTCCAGGACCCGTTCCGCGTTGTTCTTGATCTTGCTGATATAGCGGCGGGCGACAATGATCGGCACCGGCGATTCCTCGGCGATGCGGGCGATGGCGTAGGCGTAACCGAGGCGCACCACGGCCACCACCGGCTCCATTTCCGGGTCGTCCTCGGCGGGCTCCATCAGGTCGAAGTAGCGCTCGGTGCGGTTGGCCATGTCCTGCAGCATCATGTATTTGACGCTTTGCCGGTCGGCCAGATAGATGGCGTAAAGCAGCTGCGAGAACAGCGCCGGGATCTCGCCGATGGGGCCCAGTTCCAGGCCCAGGCGGCGGGCGGTCTGGAAGTTGCCGGCGAAGAAGTGGCGCCAGACGTTGACGTAGCGGCCCTCCAGGCTCTGGAAGTCGCCGTCGAAATCCTCCAGGCCGTCGCGCAGGAAGGGGTACTTTTCAAATTGCCGGCGCAGGTAGTCCGCGGACGGGTAGGGCATGCGCAGGCCGCGCATCAGGTAGTCCCATTTTTCGCGGATTTCGGCGTCGGTGTAGGTGAAGTAGGCGCGGTTGTAGGGGACCTCGTTCCAGGGCTCGATGAAGATGCGCTCATCGACCGGGATGTTCTCCATCTCCAGCTCTTCCTGGGTGACCTGCTCTTCCTCGTCGATCAGCAGGGCCGGGTCGATATCCGGGGTGTTCTGTGCCTGCAGTCCCAGGCTGGTCAGGCACAATACGATCAGCAGGGGCCAGCGCCATCCCGCGCGGCCTCGGTGAAATTCCACTTTCATGACGATGCTCTTCTTTTTTTATCTGGACGTCGCCGGCAGGGCCGGCATGGCTCGGGCAAACCAAAAAGGAAGCCGAACCTTGCCATGGGAAGAGCGGGTCGAACAAGAATTCACCAGCCGGGGGTGGGCGGCTCTACGGTCAGTCAGCCGCCGGCTTTTTCCAGGATGGCGACGAAGGGTTCGCTTTTACCGTGGCCGCGCACGATATCCAGCAGCGTGCGCCCCCGGTCGTCGGTGGCGCGGATATCGCGGTTCTGCGCCTGGAAGAACGCCACGAAGCGTTCGAAATCCTCCGCGCGCAGGGCGCGGTAGGCCTTGAGCAGGACGTGGAAGTCCGGGTTCTCGCCTTCCTCCGGCGGGAAGTCCAGGAACACCTTGATCTGTTCGTCGGTCATCGGCTCGCCGACCACCTTCTTTTTGTCTTTGCGCTCTGCCATTCACCACCTCTGACGTTGTCTGCTTGCGCGGCGCGCGCGGCTCGGCGTCACCGGCCGGGTTTCCAGGGGCGGGGATTATAGGGTCTAAAGCCCCGGGGGGCGAGGAGCGGCGTGAACAGGGGGGCGGGGACGCTCCGGACCGGCGACCGCGCCGGCCCGGAGGGCGGGACGCGGACTTACTGAGCCATGTCCTTGAGCTTTTTCAGTGGCCGCACTTTGACCACGGTGCGAGCGGGTTTGGCGGCGAAGGTGGTTTCCTGGCCGGTGAACGGGTTGATGCCCTTGCGAGCCTTGGTGGCCGGCTTCTTCTGGGTCACTGCCTTGAACAGACCGGGAAGGGTGAACTGGCCGGCGCCGCGCTTCTTCAGATGACCTTCCATGATATCGGTCAGCTCATCGAAAACGCTGTTCACGTCTTTCTTGGTGAGGCCGGTGGAATCGCTGATCTGAGCGATGATTTGGGATTTGGTCATCGGATCGGCGATGGCCTTCACCCGACGCGTGGTGGTTGCCGTGGCGGCCTTCTTTGCCGCTTTTTTCTTTGCAGCCATAGGATTGCTTACCCCTTTTGTTGGTGACTTCCTGGAATAAAGAAACTGCGTGTCCCTGTCAGGGCACCCCTGTACTGCGGCCTCAGAGGCACGACTGATACAGTGCGCATCCAGTTATATGCCATGGATATGCGCGGTACAAGGCGTGCAGCCCCTATTTTTTGTGTGTTTCGGCACCGAATCGACGTTCTCGGCGGTCAGGCCGGCAAGGGTTAGCAGGCCCAACCCCGAATCGCTATACTAGGCCGCCTTTTCAGCCACCCAGGCCGTCCCGACGGCGGCTTCATCGGATTCAGGAACGGACAGAACACATGCGAAGCCATTATTGCGGTGATTTGCGAGCCTCCCACGACGGGGAAACAGTGCGGTTGTGCGGTTGGGTTCACCGCCGCCGCGACCACGGCGGGGTGATCTTCCTCGACCTGCGCGACCGCACCGGCCTGGTGCAGGTGGTGTTCGACCCGGACACCGAGGAGGCCTTTGCCCTGGCCGACAAGGTACGCGGCGAATACGTGCTGCAGCTTGAGGGCCGGGTGCGCCTGCGCGACGAGTCGGTGCGCAACCCGCGCATGGACACCGGCGACATCGAGGTGCTGGGCCTGTCGCTGACCATCCTCAACGAAGCCCAGACGCCGCCGTTCGAGCTGGACGAGTACTCCGCCGCCGGCGAGGAAGTGCGGCTCAAGTACCGCTACCTGGACCTGCGCCGCCCGGAAGCCCTGAAGCGCTTCCAGTTCCGCTCGCGGCTCACCCACGCGGTGCGCGCCCACCTGGAAGGCCAGGGGTTCATGGACGTGGAAACGCCGATCCTGACCCGCGCCACCCCGGAGGGCGCCCGCGACTATCTGGTGCCCAGCCGCACCCACCCGGGCAGTTTCTTCGCGCTGCCGCAGTCGCCGCAGCTGTTCAAGCAGCTGCTGATGGTGGCCGGCTTCGACCGCTACTATCAGATTGCCAAGTGTTTCCGCGACGAGGACCTGCGCGCCGACCGTCAGCCGGAATTCACCCAGATTGACCTGGAGGCGTCCTTCGTGGAGGAGGACGACATCATGGCGATCACCGAGTCGATGGTGAAAAGCGTGTTCAAGGATATGCTCGACGTGGACCTGCCCGCCTTCCCGCGCATGACTTATGAAGAGGCCATGCGCCGCTACGGCTCCGACAAGCCGGACCTGCGCGTGCCGCTGGAGCTGATCGACATCGCCGATCTGATGGACGGCGTGGAGTTCAAGGTGTTCGCCGGCCCGGCCAAGGACCCGAAAGGCCGCGTGGTGGCCATGAAGGTGCCCGGCGGCGGCGACCTGTCGCGCAAGGAGATCGACGAGTACACCAAGTTCGTGGGCATCTACGGCGCCAAGGGCTTGGCCTATATCAAGGTCAACGACCTGGACGCCGGCGCCGAGGGGCTGCAGTCGCCGATCCTCAAGTTCCTCACCGAGGACGCCATCCAGGGCATCCTCAAGCGCACCGAGGCGGCCACCGGCGACCTGATCTTCTTCGGCGCCGACAAGGCCAAGGTGGTCAACGAGGCGATCGGCGCGCTGCGCGTCAAGGTGGGCCACGAGCGCGGCCTGGCGCAGGGCGACTGGGCACCGCTGTGGGTGGTGGACTTCCCCATGTTCGAGGAAGAGGACGGCCGTTACTACGCGCTGCACCATCCGTTCACCATGCCCAAGTGCAATCCCGAGGAGCTCAAGAGCAACCCGGAAGGCGCCCTGTCCCGGGCCTACGACATGGTGCTCAACGGCACCGAACTGGGCGGCGGCTCGATCCGTATTCACCGCCCGGACATGCAGCGCAGCGTGTTCGAGGCGCTGGGCATCAGCGACCAGGAAGCGGACGAGAAATTCGGCTTCCTGCTGGACGGCCTCAAGTACGGCGCGCCGCCGCACGGCGGCCTGGCGTTCGGTCTCGACCGGATGGTGATGCTGATGACCGGCGGCGATTCCATCCGCGAGGTGATCGCCTTCCCGAAAACCCAGACCGCCGCCTGCCTGATGACCAACGCGCCGTCGCCGGTGGATAATCAGCAGCTGCGCGAAGTGGGCGTGGCGGTACGCAAAGAAGAGCAATGAGATAACGCGGACAGGTTAGGAGACACCATGGCGGGTCACAGTAAATGGGCCAATATTAAGCACCGCAAGGCGGCCCAGGATGCCAAGCGGGGCAAGATCTTCACCAAGCTGATTCGTGAAATCACCGTGGCGGCCCGCATGGGCGGCCCGGAGATCGCCGACAACCCGCGCCTGCGCGCCGCCGTCGACAAGGCGCTCAGCAACAACATGACCAAGGACACCATCGACCGGGCGATCAAGCGCGGCGCCGGCGATGACGACGGCGCCAACATGGAGGAGATCACCTACGAGGGTTACGGCAAGAACGGCGTGGCGGTGCTGGTGGAAACCATGACCGACAACGTCAACCGCACCGTGTCCGAGGTGCGCCATGCCTTCTCCAAATTTGGCGGCAACCTGGGCACCAGCGGCTCGGTGGCGTTTCTGTTCACCAAGCGCGGCGAGATCTTCTTCGAGCCGGGCGTGGAAGAAGAGAAGCTGATGGAAGCGGCCCTGGAGGCCGGCGCCGAGGACGTGGAAGAGAACGAGGACGGCAGCTTCCTGGTGATCACCCGCCCGGACAAGAGCTTCGGCGAAGTGGTCGACGGGCTCAAGGAAGCCGGGCTGGAACCGGCCGACGCGGAAGTGACCATGAGCCCCTCCACGGAGGCGGAGATCGACGCCGAGACCGCCGAGACGGTGGGCAAGATGATCGACCTGCTGGAAGATCTCGACGACGTGCAGAACGTCTACACCAACGCCCGGTGGCCGGAAGAATAAGAACGGTCTCTCTTATACTGGACATATGAACAGCAGGCAGGTTAGATATAACCTGCCTTTTTTATATGGGCGCGACTCTGGCCCTGGAAGCACACTATGACCATTCTTTTGGGGATCGATCCGGGCTCCCGCCACACCGGTTATGGGGTGATCGAGCAGGTCGGTAACCGCAGCCGGGCCCTGGCGTTCGGCACCATCAGCACCAGCGGCGCCGAGATGGCGCCCCGGCTGGGCACCATTTTTGCCGGCCTCTGTGAGGTGATGAGCGCCCACAGGCCGGAGGAAGTGAGCATCGAGAAGGTGTTCATGGCCCGCAACCCGGATTCCGCCCTCAAACTCGGCCAGGCGCGCGGCGCCGCGCTCACCGCCGTGGTGCAGAGCGGCGTGCCGGTGTTCGAGTATTCCGCCCGCCAGGTCAAGCAGGCGGTGGTGGGGCGCGGCGGCGCCGAAAAAGTGCAGGTGGCGGAGATGGTCAAACACCTGCTGGGGCTGGAAAAGCGCCCCCAGGAAGACGCCGCCGATGCGCTGGCGATCGCCCTCTGTCATGCTCACATCCGTGTTTCCCTGGCGCGCATGGGCGGCGCCACCTCAGTACGAAGAAGACGGATACGATGATCGGACAATTACGAGGCACCCTGTTGGAAAAGCAGCCGCCCCGGCTGCTGGTGGACGTGGCCGGCGTCGGCTATGAAGTGGAAGCGCCGATGACGGTGTTCTACGACCTGCCGGAAAGCGGCGCCGAGCTGACGCTCTATACCCATTTCGTGGTCCGCGAGGACGCCCAGCTGCTGTACGGCTTCACCGGCCGCTACGAGCGCGAGCTGTTCCGCAGCCTGATCAAGGTGAACGGCGTGGGGCCGAAAATGGCGCTGGCGATCCTCTCCGGCATCGAGGCCGACCGGCTGGCCGCCTGCATCCGCGACCAGGACACCACTTCGCTGGTGAAGGTGCCGGGCATCGGCAAGAAAACCGCCGAGCGGCTGGTGATCGAGATGTCCGACCGGCTCGACAAGCTGGAAGGCGCGCCGGCCGCGCGGCCCGGGCCGCGGCCCCTGGACGGCCCGCCGGACGGCCGCGCCGACGCCATCGCCGCGCTGGAATCGCTCGGCTACCGGAATAAGGAAGCCGCCGCCGCCGTGGGCCGCGCCGCCGAAGAGGCCGGCGCCGACCCCAGCAGTGAAGAGCTGATTCGCCGTGCCCTGCGAACTCTGGCAAGGTAAAATGCCATGGACAATGATCGTTTGATCACCCCGCTTCCTTCCGACGCCGGCGAAGCGCAGCAGGACCGGGCCATCCGCCCGGCCAGCCTGGCCGACTACAACGGCCAGCCGAAAGTGCGCGAGCGGCTGGAAATCTTCATCGACGCCGCCCGTGGCCGCGACGAGGCGCTCGATCACACCCTGATTTTCGGCCCGCCGGGGCTCGGCAAGACCACTCTGGCGCACATCATCGCCCGGGAAATGGGCTCACAGCTGAAATCCACCTCCGGGCCGGTGCTGGAAAAGGCCGGCGATCTGGCCGCCATCCTCACCAACCTGGAGGAGGGCGATGTGCTGTTCGTGGACGAGATCCACCGCCTTTCCCCGGTGGTCGAGGAGATCCTCTATCCGGCCATGGAGGACTACCAGCTCGACATCATGATCGGCGAAGGGCCGGCGGCGCGCTCCATCAAGCTGGATCTGCCGCCCTTCACCCTGGTCGGCGCCACCACCCGCGCCGGCCTGCTCACCGCGCCCCTGCGTGACCGCTTCGGTATCGTGCAGCGGCTGGAGTTTTATAACGTCGACGATTTGGCGCGTATCGTAGCGCGATCCTGCGAGATCCTCGCGATCCCGGGCGATGAAGAGGGCGCCCGGGAAGTGGCCCGCCGGGCCCGCGGCACGCCGCGCATCGCCAACCGGCTGCTGCGCCGCGTGCGCGATTACGCCCAGGTGAAAGGCGACGGCCGGCTCACCGGCGCGGTGGCGCAGAGCGCCCTGGACATGCTGGAGGTGGACAGCCTGGGGCTGGACGGCACCGACCGCCGCCTGCTCAACATGATGATGCACAAATTCGACGGCGGGCCGGTGGGGCTGGATTCCCTGGCGGCCGCGCTCAACGAGGACGCCGGCACCCTGGAAGAGGTGGTCGAGCCCTACCTGATTCAGCAGGGCTTCATTCAGCGCACCCCCCGGGGACGCCAGGTGACCAACCACGCCTGGCGCCATTTCGGCCTGGTCAAGCCCGCGCGGGACGGGGATTTGTTTAATGAGTGAAAAATTTTCTCAAGGTTCGGAATTTGTCCTACCGGTTCGCGTCTACATCGAAGACACTGACGCCGGTGGCATCGTCTACTACGTGAACTACCTGAAGTTCATGGAGCGGGCGCGCACTGAGTACATGCGGTCGCTGGGCTACCAGCACTATGCGCTGGCCGAGGAAAACTTCCAGTTCGTGGTGCATTCCGCTCAGATCAACTACCGCAAACCCGGCCGGATCGACGACGATTTGCGGGTCAGTGCCCGACTGGTGGCGCTTAAACGTGCCACCCTGGTGTTCGCGCAGCGTGTCACCCGTGACCAGGAAGTGTTGTGCGAAGCTACTATCAAGGTGGCCTGTGTCAGCGCCGACGGCATCAAGCCGGTGGCTTTGCCCGGGCCGCTCCACGACAAGTTCAAGGCTGAATTCGAGGAGTTGGGGTAAATGGAAGACGCTTCGTCCAGCATGTCGATCCTCTCGCTGGTCACCAACGCCGGGCCGGTGGTCCAGCTGGTGATGCTGGTTCTGCTGCTGGCATCGATGATTTCCTGGTACATGATCGTGTCCCGCTTTCGGGTACTGGGCCGTGCGCGGCGTGCCGATCATGCCTTCGAGGAGAAATTCTGGTCCGGCGAGGACCTCTCCAGTCTCTATAACCAGGTGCGCAAGAAGCCCAACCCGGATTCCGCCAGCGAGGCGATTTTCCGCGCCGGTTTCCAGGAGTTCGTGCGGCTGTCCAAGAGCACGCGCGGCTCCGAAGCGATCATGGAAGGCGCCCAGCGCGCCATGCGCGTGGCCCTGCAGCGCGAGGAATCCCGCCTCACCAAGCATCTGCCATTCCTGGCCACGGTGGGTTCCACCAGCCCCTATATCGGCCTGTTCGGTACCGTCTGGGGCATCATGAATTCGTTCCGCGCCCTGGCCAACGTGACCCAGGCGACACTGAGCGTGGTGGCGCCGGGTATCGCCGAGGCGCTGGTGGCCACCGCCATGGGCCTGTTCGCGGCGATCCCCGCGGTGATGGCCTACAACCGCTACGCGTCCTTGTCCGAATCCCTGGTGGGCGATTGTGAACTGTTCGCCGAGGAGTTCTCCTCGGTGCTGCACCGCCAGGCCCACGGACGCGACGCATGAGCCGAGGGAGTGCGTCCATGAGTGCGATCCGCGGCCGCCGTTTGCGCAAGAAGCCGATGGCCGACATCAACGTGGTGCCCTACATCGACGTCATGCTGGTGCTGCTGGTGATCTTCATGGCCACCGCGCCGATGATGACCCAGGGCGTGTCCGTGGACCTGCCGCAGACCGACAGCGCGGCGATCACCAACAACGACGAGCCGGTGATGATCACGGTGCGCCCGGACGGCAGCTACTACATTAACGTGGGCGGCGACGGCCAGTCGTCGGCGAGCCTGGAAACGGTGAAGGGCCATGTGCTCACGATCCGGAAACAAAAACCGGAGACCCTGTTCCTGGTGGAAGGTGACCAGAACGTGCCCTACGGCAAAGTGGTGGTCCTGATGTCCGAACTGCAGCAGGCCGGCGTCACCAACCTGGGGCTGGTCACGGAGCCGCCGGGGCGTTCATGAGCGATCGTGGCGTTGCGGTCGGGTTTTCCGCGTTTCTGCATCTGCTGGTGCTGGGGCTGATGGTGTTTACCTGGTCCTCGGAGCCGGAGCTGCGGCGGCCGCCGGAAATCCCGCCCCACGTGATGGCCACGGTGATGGAAGAGACGCGCCGCGCGCCGGAGGCCAACACCGCGCCGGCCCGCGAGGAAAAGGATCAGAAGCAGGCCCAGGAGGAGGCGCCGAAGCCGGAGCCCAAGCCCGAGCCGGAACCCAAGCCTGAGCCGAAGCCGGAACCCAAACCGGAACCGAAGCCCAAGCCTGAGCCGAAGCCGGAACCCAAACCCGAGCCGAAGCCCAAGCCTGAGCCGAAACCCGAACCCAAACCCGAGCCGAAACCCGAGCCCGAACCGGAACCTAAGCCCGAGCCCAAGCCGGAACCGAAAAAGGCGCCGGCCCCGGAATTCGAGCAGCAGAGCCTGGAAGAGTTGATGGCCGAGGAAGAGCTGGAGATGGCGCGCAAGGAGCGCGAAAAAGTCGCCGAGAAGCCCGGCAGCGGCGCCTCCGACAGTGACGTTGAGGAAGAGACGGCCAGTTACTCGGACGCCATCCGCAACGCTATTTCGCAGCGCTGGCGTATTCCGGGCAACTACCGGAACCGCAACGATCTGAGCGTGCGCGTGCGTCTCCGGGTGATTCCGGGAGGTGAAGTGGTCAGTGTCGAGGTGGACAAGTCCAGTGGCTACCCGAATTTCGATGAGTCGCTGGTCAACGCGGTCGAACTGGCCAGCCCGCTACCGGTGCCGGACGGCAAGCTGTTCGAGCAATTCCGGACCTTTGTAATCGTATTCAGCCCCACGGATGTTAAATGATGCGAGTTTTAGCCTTTCCCTTCATCGTCGCGATGCTCTCGCTGCTGGCGGTCAACGCCCGCGCCGAGCTGCTGATTCAGATCACCGAAGGCCGCACGGACGCGGTGCCGATCTCGGTGGTGCCGTTCGCCGGCGCCGGCGACGCACCGGAGAACGTGTCCGACATCGTGCGTGCCGACCTGCACCGAAGCGGTCAGTTCAAAACCCTGTCGCCCAAGGACATGCTGAGCCGGCCCACCAGCAAGGAAGGCCTGTCCTACCGGGACTTCCGGGTGCTCAATCAGGAGTACGTGGTGATCGGCAAGCTCAAGGCCACCGGTACCGGCTCCTATGAGGTGAGCTATGCGCTGCACGACGTGGCCCGCGGCAAGGAACTGATCTCCGAAACCTACCGGCCGCCGGAGTCGCAATTGCGCGACGTGGCGCACGCCATTTCCGACCGCATCTACGAGCAGCTCACCGGCATCCCCGGGGCGTTCTCCACCAAGATTCTCTACGTTACCCACAACCGTGGCGCCGAGCGGCCCTACCAGCTGCAGTACGCGGACGCCGACGGCGCCCGGGTGAAGACCATCCTGCGCAGCCGCGAGCCGATCATGAGCCCGTCCTGGTCGCCGGATGGCACTAAGATTGCTTATGTTTCCTTCGAGAAGAACGGGCTGCCCAAGATCTATGTGCACAATCTGAGCAGCGCCGAGCGGCGGGTGGTGGCCCAGTTCAAGGGCATCAACGGCGCCCCCTCCTGGTCACCGGACGGCCAGAAGCTGGCGCTGACCCTGTCCAAGGGCGGCAACCCGGACATTTACAGCCTGGACCTCAACAATGGGGATCTGGAGCAGCTGACCGATCATTACGGCATCGACACCGAGCCGCGCTGGATGCCCGATGGCGACCATCTGGTGTTCACCTCCAGCCGCTCCGGCGGGCCGCAGATCTACCAGCTGAACGTGGACGACAAATCGGTGCGCCGGGTGTCGTTCGAAGGGGCTTACAACGCCCGCCCGGAGGTTACCCCGGACGGTCGGTATCTGGTTTACGTACACCGGCGTAACGGCAGTTTCAACGTCGGTGTGCAGGACCTCCAGCGCGGGACATTCGATATTGTGACACAGACCAATATGGATGAATCGCCCAGTGTTGCGCCCAATGGAAGTATGATAATTTACGGGACGCAACACCGGGGTACAGGGGTCCTGCAAGCCGTCTCCATCGATGGGAGAGTGAAAGTAGAGCTCCCGTCGAAGGAAGGGGAAGTCAGGGAACCGGCCTGGTCGCCGTTCCTCTGAACGGATCTCAGAGTTCCAATCCAGGACATCAATAGGAGTTTTTAGTATGCGTTCATTCATTAACCCGCTTTTCGCCGTGCTTCTGGCCGGCTTGCTGGCTGCGTGTTCCAGTACTCCCACCGAGGAGGACACCTCCGCGACCGATACTCAACCGACCGACAGCCAGAGCAGCCCGGCTGAGCCCGTCGAGCGTCCCGCGCCGTCCAAGCCGGACACCAGCAGCATTCCGGTGACCGCGGACAACTTCCACAACCACCCGTCCAACTACGACGGCACCACCGACACCAAAGTGATTTACTTCGCTTTCGACAGCAACACCGTGCCGGCGGCCGCCTTCGAAACCCTGCGCGCCCACGCCAGCTACCTGAAAGACAACCCGAATGCCAAGGTGCGTCTGGAAGGTCACGCCGACGAGCGTGGCACCCGTGAGTACAACGTTGCTCTGTCCGAGCGCCGTTCCGAAGCGGTCCAGAAGTTCCTGCGCGTGCAGGGCGTGAGCTCTTCCCAGGTGGAAACCGTCGCCTACGGCGAAGAGAAGCCGGCCGCTTTCGGCCACAGCGAAATGGACTGGGCGAAGAACCGTCGCGTAGTTCTTAACTACACCGCCGGCCGTCCGTAAGCCATGCGGTCCAAGCAGGTAATCAAGCGCTTTTTACTGGCTATCCTGCTTGGCGGGCCGGTGCTCGGTGCCCAGGCACAGAGCACCGGCCCCCTGGTCGTCGAGGAGCGTGGCTCCGGCGGCGACCGGGCCTCGTCGTCCGCCACCGGCAACGGTGGCGGCGAAGAGGGCATCTACCTGCTGATGCAGGAAATGGAGCAGTACCAGAAGCAAGTTCAGAATTTACAGGGTCAGGTGGAAGAGCTTCGCCATGAGCTGAACCAGCTCAAAGGCGCGGAGCGGGAACGCTACCTGGACCTGGACACCCGGATTAACGCGCTGGTCGAACAAGTGAACAGCGCCCCCAAGACCGACGCCGAAGCCGGCGACGACGGCGGCAACAGCGACACGCCCGCCGACCCGGAAGCGGACCGCGAGGCCTATTCCGCCGCCCGCGGCAAGCTGCTCGAGCGCGATTTCGACGCCGCGGCCACCGCCTTCGAGGATTACCTGAAGGACTTCCCCCAGGGGCAGTTCCGGGCCCACGCCCACTTCTGGCTGGGCGAGGTCTACACCAACCAGAAAAGCCCGCAGCTGGACAAAGCCCGCAAGCAGTTCCAGACCGTGGTGGACGACTACCCGAACCACAGCCGCGCCCCCACCAGCCTGTACAAACTGGCCAGCCTCCAGGCCCAGGCCGGCAACACCGGCGAAGCGGAAGTCTCCCTGCACAAGCTGATCAAGCAGTTCCCCGACGCCTCCGAGGCGGAAATGGCCAAGAGCATGCTCAAGCAGCTCAACGGCGACTGATTGCAGGCGGGCACACGGGCCCGCTCCCACCCGACGCCGTCAAGGTGTTAGAATCCGCGCCATCTTGAGCCCCTCAGCGTTTAGAGCGTCCACCGTGGAACTGCGCATTACCGAAATCTTCCATTCCCTGCAGGGGGAATCCCGCAGCGTGGGCGTGCCCACCGTATTCGTGCGCCTCACCGGCTGCCCGCAGCGCTGTGTCTGGTGCGACACCGAGTACGCCTTCCAGGGCGGCGAAAAACGGTCCCTGGACGCGATTCTCGAGCAGGTGGACGGCTTCTCCGCGCGCTACGTCACGGTGACCGGCGGGGAACCGCTGGCCCAGCCCAACTGCCTGCCGCTGCTCACCGAACTGTGCGACCGGGGCTACCAGGTGAGCCTGGAAACCGGCGGCGCCATGGATATCGCCGATGTGGACGAGCGCGTCTCGGTGGTCATGGACCTCAAGGCACCGGGCTCCGGCGAACAGCACAACAACCGCCTGGAAAACATCCCGCACCTGCGCCCGCACCACCAGGTGAAGTTCGTGCTCGCCGACCGCCGCGACTACGACTGGGCCCGCTTTATGCTGGACCAGCACAACCTGACGGGGCGGGTCTCCGAGGTGCTGTTCTCACCGGTGCACGGGCAGCTGCCCCCCGGCGAACTGGCCGACTGGATCCTCGCCGACCGCCTGCCGGTGCGCTTCCAGCTGCAACTGCACAAACTGCTCTGGAACGACGCCCGCGGGCGTTGATCCGGCCCCCATCAACCCGAGGTAAACAGGAGACACCATGGAAACCGCGGTGGTACTGCTCTCCGGCGGACTCGATTCCGCCACCTGCCTGGCGATGGCCCGCGCCGAAGGGTTCCGGTGCCACACCATCGCCTTCGATTACGGCCAGCGCACCCGCTCCGAGCTGCAAGCGGCGGAGCGCGTCTCCGCCGCCCTGGGCGCCGAATCACACCGGGTGATAGAGCTCGGCATGGGCGGCATCGGCGGCTCCGCGCTCACCGACCACGCCATCGACGTGCCGGAGAACGGCGGCGAGGGCATCCCGGTCACCTATGTGCCGGCCCGCAACACCGTCTTCCTGTCCCTGGCCCTGGGCCTGGCGGAAGTGGTCGGCGCCGACGCCATCTTTATCGGCGTCAACGCCGTGGACTACTCCGGCTACCCGGACTGCCGCCCGGAATTCATCGACGCCTTCCAGCACCTCGCCGGGCTCGCCACCAAGGCGGGCGTGGAAGGGCACCCGGTGCGCATCAGCACGCCCCTGATGGCGCTCTCCAAGGCGGAGATCATCCGCCGGGGCACCGAGCTGGGGCTGGATTACAGCCTCACCGTGTCCTGCTACCAGGCCGACGCCGAAGGCCGCGCCTGCGGCCGCTGCGACAGCTGCCGGCTGCGCCGCGAGGGCTTTGAACAGGCTTTGATCAAAGATCCCACGATCTACCAGTCTTAACGAAAAAAATGGCCCTCAGGCCTTGTCACGGCGAAATAAATCCGTATTATTTGCGCCTCATTCGGCGGGTCGTTAGCTCAGTTGGTAGAGCAGTTGGCTTTTAACCAATTGGTCGCTGGTTCGAATCCAGCACGACCCACCACTATTCCGAAAAGGGGCTGCCAAAAGGCAGCCCCTTTTTTTTGTCGCTTTCTCACCGCTCCCACAAGCCCGCCATCACCTGCCCGCTGCCCCGCCATGGTGCCGCCGCTCCCCGCGCACCAATCGGTGGCATGCTTGATGCATAAGTCCGGTTATCTCCCAATCAACCGGCGACCCTATGCTCAGTCTTGAAGAGGCCCGCGACCGTCTGCTTGCCGCCGTTCGCTCCGTGACGGAGCGCGAGACGGTGCCGCTGCGGGACGGGCTGGACCGGATTCTCGCCGAGGACCTGCTCGCCGACCGTGCGGTGCCGCCGGCGGACAATTCCGCCATGGACGGCTACGCGCTGCGCTGCGCCGACTGGCCGGCGGAAGGCGGACTGGCGCTGGCGGGCACCGCCACGGCGGGGGCGCCCTTCAAGGGGGCGCTGCCGGCGGGGCAGTGCGTGCGCATTATGACCGGTGCCCTGGTACCCGACGGGTGCGACGCGGTGATCATGCAGGAGGAGTGTGACCTGAGCGGGCAGGGCTGCACCGCCAGGGTGCACCTCAGGCGTGCGCCGCGCCCCGGCGAGAACATCCGCCGCGCCGGTGAGGACATCGCCGTGGGCGCCGGACTGCTGGACGCCGGGCGGCGGCTGCGGCCGGCGGACCTGGGGTTGCTGGCGTCGTTGGGGCTGAGCGCCGTGGAAGTGCTGCGCCGGCCCCGGGTGGCGTTGTTGTCCACCGGTTCGGAATTGCGCGAGCCCGGCGAACCGCTCGCCGAGGGCCAGATCTACGACAGTAACCGTTACCTGCTCACCGCCATGCTGCGCCGGCTGGATGTGGCGATCACCGACCTGGGGATTTGCGCGGATACGCCGGAGCGCTTGCAGGCCGTGCTGGAGAGCGCCGCGCGCGGTCATGATGTGGTGATCGCCAGCGGCGGCGTGTCGGTGGGCGAGGCGGATCACACCCGCCGGGTGCTGGACCGCATCGGCCGGGTGGACGCCTATAAGGTGGCCATGAAGCCGGGCAAGCCGTTCACTTTCGGGACCCTGGGCGAAGCGCTGTTCCTGGGCCTGCCGGGTAATCCGGTGTCCGCCACCGTGACCTTTCATCAGCTGGCGCTGCCGGCCCTGCGCCATCTGGCCGGCGAGCGCTCCGGGGAGTCGCCGTTGCTGGTGCCGGCGCGGGCCGACGCGCCGTTGCGCAAGAAGCCCGGGCGCGCCGATTTTCAGCGCGCCGTGCTGTTCGCCGACGGCGACGGCCACCGGGTGGCGACCACCGGCTCGCAGGGGTCCGGGGTGTTGTCGTCGGTGACCCGGGCCAACGCCTTTATACGCCTGGAGGCGGAGCGCGGCGATGTGACCGCCGGCGATACCGTGTCCGTTCTGCCTTTCGACCGCTGGTTGATGTAGCCGTGAGTGAGCAGCCGCAACACACCCGCGTGATGCTGGTCGACGATACCCCGGCCCGGGCGGCCATGCTCGAGCAGGCGCTTACCGACTGCGGTTTCCAGGTGATCTGCCGCATGGCCAGCGCCCAGGGCCTGATGAAGCAGGTGGCCGAGCATCAGCCGGACGTGGTGATCGTGGATATCGAGTCGCCGGACCGGGACATGCTCGAGCACATGACGGTGCTCAACCAGCATCTTCCCAAGCCGGTGATCATGTTCGCCGAGCAGGGCGACAGCAATACCATCGACCGCGCCATCCGCGCCGGGGTCAGCGCTTACGTGGTGGACGGCCTCAATCCGGAGCGGGTGCGTTCCATTGTCGACGTGGCGGTGGCCCGCTTCCGTGAATTCCAGGCGCTGCGCAATGAGCTGCAACAAACCCGCACCCGGCTCGCCGACCGGCAGGTGATCGATAAAGCCAAGGCGCTGCTGATCCAGCACCGCCAGATGGACGAGGACGAGGCCTACCACGCCATGCGCAAGCTGGCCATGGACCGCAGCCAGAAGCTGGTGGACGTGGCCAACGACATTGTGTCGGTGCTGGGGCTGCTGGCGCCGAAATCGCAGAGGACCCGTGATCAATGAAGACCGATCTCACCCTGGGCTATATGCCGCTCACCGACAGCCTGCCGCTGCTGGCCGCCGCTCAGCTGGGCTTTTTCCGGGACCAGGGCCTGGACGTGACCCTGCAGGAAGAGGTGTCCTGGGCCAATATCCGCGACAAGGTGATCGTCGGTCAGTTCGACGGCGCGCACATGCTGGCGCCCATGGTGATGGCCTCGACGCTGGGGCTGGGCGGCCTGAATAAACCCTTGATCGCGCCGTGTTCGCTGAACCTGGGCGGCAACGGCATGACCTTGTCCGCGTCCCTGTACCGGGAGCTTGAGAGCACCACGCGCGGCCGCCCGGGCCCCGCCAGTCTGAAACAACTGATCGAGCAGCGGAAACTGGAAAAGCAGCCGCCGCTGGTTCTGGCGGTGGTGTTTCCGTATTCCAGCCACAATCTGTTGCTGCGCTACTGGCTGGCCAGCGCCGGCATCGACCCGGACCGTGACGTCACCACCGTGGTGCTGCCGCCGTCACAGATGGTCGATCATTTGCGGCTTGGGCACATCCACGGTTTCTTCGCCGGTGAGCCCTGGAACGCGGTGGCCACGGCGGACGGTATCGGCTGCTGCGTGGCCACCGGCCGGGACATCTGGCAGAACGCACCGAACAAGGTGCTGGGGGTGACCGAGGACTGGGCGCGGACCAACCCGGACACCCTGGACGCGCTGTTGCGCGCTTTGTACCGCGCCGGCGCCTGGCTGGACGGTAACCGGGCGCAGGCGGTGTCGTTGTTGGCGGAATACCTGCCGGTGGACCGCCGGGCGCTGGCGCCGGCGTTACTGGGCCACACCGGTTACCGGCCGGACAGTGGTGACGCCCCGGAGCCGGACCTGCTGGTGTTTCATCGCTACCTGGCCAATTTCCCCTGGGTCTCCCACGGCTACTGGTTTCTCAACCAGATGGCCCGCTGGGGCTGGCTGCCCGGCGACCAGGACCTGTCCGCCGTGGCGGCGGCGTGCTACCGCCCGGATCTGTACCGCCGGGCGCTGGCCGACACCCCGTTGCCGGGCCAGGACTGGAAAGGCGAGGGCATCCACGCGGGGCCCTGGCGCCTGGAGACCAGCCAGGGGGAAATCGGCATGGGCGCGGACACCTTTATCGACGGTGAGGAGTGGCAGCTGCGTTCCATGAATTTTCTGCACCAATCCGCGCCATGATCCGTGCCTGATCACCGGATTGGCGCACGGCGCGGCGTCGCCGCCGCCGCCCGGGGCCCGCGATGGCGGCCTTTGGGCGCCGATGCCGATGTGGCATGGAAGTTGAATGTATAAGGTTGAGAGCAGGTGATAACAGGTCGGAAACCAATGGCGGTGCCGACCCTCCGGACAATATGCGACTGATCTGAGCGAAGGCGCTCACCACGGAAAGTGGTGGGCGCTTTTTTTTTGCGTCGCCGACCCCGAACGCCGTCGTTGATAGTAAAGGAGCAGCACCATGAACAACGCCGATTCGATCTCTTCCCGCCCGGGCCCCGGCGCTGCACGGCGGCTGGCCGTGCTGGCGGCCTTCGTGCTGACCGTGTTCGCGGGTGTCGCGAAGGCGGCGGACAAGCCGCTGGTCGGCTGGCCGGAAAAGCCGGAGCTGACGTTCGGCTTTATCAAGCTCACCGATATGGCGCCGTTGGCGATCGCCTACGAAAAAGGCTACTTCGAGGACGAAGGGCTGTATGTGTCGCTGGAGGCCCAGGCCAACTGGAAGGTGCTGCTCGACGGCGTGGTCGACGGCCAGCTCGACGGCGCCCACATGCTGGCCGGTCAGCCGCTGGCCGCCACCATCGGCTTCGGCACCAAGGCGCACATCATCACCGCTTTCAGCATGGACCTGAACGGCAACGGCATCACCGTCGCCAATTCGGTATGGGAGGAGATGAAGAAAAACATCGAGCACCGCGACGGCAAGCCGGTGCATCCGATCAGCGCCAGCGCCCTGAAACCGGTGGTGAAGGCGTACCGGGATCGCGGTGAGCGTTTCAAGATGGGCATGGTGTTCCCGGTCTCCACGCACAACTACGAGCTGCGCTACTGGCTCGCCGCCGGCGGCATCCACCCCGGCTACTACGCGCCCCATAGAGGCGATACCTCCGGCCAGCTCCAGGCCGAAGCGCTGCTGTCGGTGACGCCGCCGCCACAGATGCCCGCCACCCTGGAGGCCGGCACCATCCACGGCTACTGCGTCGGCGAACCCTGGAACCAGCAGGCGGTGTTCAAAGGCGTGGGCGTGCCGGTGATCACCGATTACGAAATCTGGAAAAACAATCCGGAAAAAGTGTTCGGCGTCAGCGAAGCCTGGGCGGAGAAATACCCCAACACCCACGTCCGTGTGGTCAAGGCGTTGATCCGCGCGGCCAAGTGGCTGGACGAGAACGACAACGCCAACCGCCCCGAGGCGGTGAAGATTCTCGCCAAAAGCGAATACGTGGGCGCCGACGAAGCGGTCATCGCCAACTCCATGACCGGCACCTTCGAATACGAGAAGGGCGACGAAAGGCCGATCCCGGATTTCAACGTTTTCTTCCGCCACAACGCCACCTATCCCTACTACTCCGACGCCATCTGGTACCTCACCCAGATGCGCCGCTGGGGCCAGATCGCCGAGCAGAAGAGCGACGACTGGTACATGGAGACCGCCCGCGACGTGTACCGCCCGGATGTCTACGCACTGGCGGCCAGGGCGCTGATCCAGGAAGGAAAGATGAAAGCCTCGGACTTCCCGGACTTCGACAGCGAGGACGGCTTCAAGCCGCCGCAGTCCGAGTTCATCGACGGCGTGACCTACGACGGCCGCGAGCCCAACGCCTACCTGAAGCAGTTCGACATCGGCCTGAAAGGCGACCAGCGCCTTTAACGCACCGGTAAAAGAGGGTGATGAAATGATTTCGATCAGCCAGCAAACCTGGTTACAACCGTGGATCAAGCTAGCGCGCGGCGAACGGCCGTCGGAGCAGTTGCGCGCCCTGGCTAAAACCCTGCTGGTGCCGCTGGCCGGCATCGCCGCCTTCCTGCTGTTGTGGGCCGTGGCGGCGGGGCAGATCAATACCTCATTGGGTGCCTTCCCCGGGCCCCTGGACGTGTGGCAGCAGGGTGGGGCGCTGCTCGAGGAGCACGCCGCGGAGCGCCGCGAAGAGGAGGCCTTCTATGAGCGTCAGCGTGAGCGCAACGCCCAGCGGCAGGCGGTGGATCCGTCCTATCAGCCGCGGATCTTTCCCTACACCGGCAGCGCCACCTTTATCGACCAGATCCTCACCAGCCTGATGACGGTGACGGCGGGCTTCGTGCTGGCGTCCCTGCTGGCGATTCCGCTGGGCATTCTGATCGGCCTCAGCCACACCCTGTACCGCGCCTTCAATCCGGTGATTCAGCTGCTCAAGCCGGTGTCGCCGCTGGCCTGGTTGCCGTTGGTCACCATGGTGGTGAGCGCCGTCTATGTCAGCCAGGACCCGCTGGTCCCCAAGTCGTTCATCACCTCCATGGTCACCGTGATGCTGTGCTGTCTGTGGCCGACGGTGATCAACACCGCCGTGGGCGTGGCCGGCGTCGACAGCGACCTCAACAACGTGAGCCGGGTGCTGCGGCTGGGCTGGCTCACCCATGTGCGCACCATCGTGTTGCCGTCGGCGATGCCGATGATGTTCGCCGGCCTGCGCACCTCCCTGGGGATCGCCTGGATGGTGCTGATCGCGGCGGAAATGCTGGCGCAGAGCCCGGGCCTGGGCAAGTTCGTCTGGGACCAGTTTCAGAACGGCAGCTCCGATTCGCTGAGCCGCATCATGGTGGCGGTGATCACCATCGGTGCCATCGGCTTTCTGCTCGACCGTCTGATGCTGGCCGTGCAGAGCCTGGTGTCCTGGGACAAATCCGCGGACCTGCGCTGAACGCGTTGCGGGCAGGTTTTAAGAGAGGAATTCTGTGATGAGCAATTATCTCGACATCTCCAAGATCAGCATCGATTTCCCGACTCCGGAAGGCCCGTTCCGGGCCCTGGATGAGCTGTCGCTGCGCATCAAAAAAGGCGAGTTCGTGTCGCTGATCGGCCACTCCGGCTGCGGCAAATCCACGGTGCTGAACATTCTCGCCGGTTTGCTTCAGGCCACCGAAGGCGGTGTCGCCCTCGACGGCAAGGAGGTCAACGAACCGGGCCCGGACCGGGCGGTGGTGTTCCAGAACCATTCGCTGCTGCCCTGGCTGACCGCCTTCGAGAACGTGCAGCTGGCGGTGCGCCAGGTGTTTCGCGACAGCATGGGCAAAGCGGAAATGCGCGACTGGATTCAGCAGAACCTGAAACTGGTGCACATGGAGCACGCCATGCACAAACGCCCGGACGAACTGTCCGGCGGCATGAAGCAGCGTGTCGGTATCGCCCGCGCCCTGGCCATGCGCCCCAAGGTGCTGCTGATGGACGAGCCGTTCGGCGCCCTGGACGCGCTCACCCGGGCGCACATGCAGGACTCGCTGATGGAGATTCAGCGTGATCTGAACAACACCGTGGTGATGATCACCCACGATGTGGACGAGGCGGTATTGCTGTCCGACCGCATCGTGATGATGACCAACGGCCCCGCCGCCACCATCGGCGAGGTGCTCAATATCGATCTGCCGCGCCCCCGCAACCGCGTCACGCTGGCCGAGAACAGCGACTACAACCACTTCCGTCAGCAGGTGCTCAGCTTCCTCTACGAGAAGCAGCGCAAGGTGGTGGAGATCCCCCGCGAACCGGCCGTCGACGAACACGAGGCGGCGCCGGCACGGGGCAAGGTGGCCGGCCTGGTGGACCGGCTCGGCCGTCGGGCCTGAGGGGAGCCAGCGATGATTCGGGCCACCCGCATGAAACGCACCGAGGCACGGCGCCGGCTGGTGATCGTCGGCAACGGCATGGCCACGGAAAGCCTGATCAGCCGGTTGGGCACCGACCATGGCTGGTCGGTGCGGGTGCTCGGCGAGGAACCGGTGCGTCACTACAACCGCATCATGCTCTCTCCGTTGCTCGGCGAGGAGACCGACCTGGATGCCATCACGCCGCGTGATGACGCCTGGTACCGGGCGCGCCGGGTGACGGTGAGCCTGGGCAAACGGGTGGCGCGCCTCGACCGGCAGCGCCGCTGCCTGTACTGCGACGACGGTGAACGGGTCGACTACGACACCCTGGTGATCGCCACCGGCGCCCGTTCTTCCATGCCGCCGCTGCCCGGTGTCGCGGAGCTGGACGGTGTCAGCGGCTTCCGTTCCCTGCACGACGTGGAGCGTCTGCGCGGCTGGAGCCGGGCGCGCCTCGGCGTCCGCGCGGTGGTGGTCGGCGCCGGCCTGCTGGGCGTGGAAGCCGCCGTCGGCCTGCGCCGTCTGGGCGCCGACGTGACCCTGGTGCACCGCCGCCCGGTACTGATGAACCGGCAGCTCGACGCCAGCGCGTCGTCCCTGTTGGAAGCGGCTCTGGCCGACCGTGGTATCCGGGTGCGCACCGGCTGCGACCCCAAGCGTCTTCTCGGCGACACCTCGGTGAGCGCTGTGGCAGTGGAAGAGGGCGGGGCGCCGCGAACGCTGCCCGCCGATCTGGTGGTGTTCGCCACCGGCATCACCCCCAACCGGGAACTGGCGCAAAACGCCGGCCTGGAGTGTGGCGCCGGCGTGCGCGTCGACAGCGCCCTGCGTACTTCCGACCCGCACGTGCACGCGCTGGGCGAATGCTGCGAATTCCAGGGCAACACCTACGGCCTGGTGGCGCCGGTGCAGGAACAGGCCGACGTGCTGGCCCGGGTGCTCAAGGGCCAACGCGCCCGCTATCGCGATCCTTCCCTGGTCACCCGCCTCAAGGTCAGCGGCCTGGATATCCACAGCATGGGGCAGGTGGAGGCGGTGGCCGGCCAGCAGACCCTGTGGCTCAGCGACCCGCAAGCCGGGGTCTATAAAAAACTGATTATCGAAGACGGCCGCCTGAGCGGCGTGCTGCTGGTCGGCGATGTGCGCCACAGCCAGTGGTATTTCCAAACCCATCAAAGCGACCGCGACGTCAGTGCGTTGCGCGACGTGCTGCTCACGGACCCCAGCCGTGACGACGACGAATCAACCCCGGCCGATGTTTCGGTCGATGTGGCTTAACAGGAGGCAAGGCTATGACGGACGACAACACCGTACTTCCCACCTCGGGCAACCTGGTAATCATCGGCAACGGCATGGTCGGTCACCACCTGGTGAAGACCCTGGTCGAGCAGGGCGACGCCAGCCCCTGGACCATCCATGTGTTCGCCGGCGAGAACCGGCCCGCCTACGACCGGGTGCATCTGTCCGCGCTGTTCGACGACCAGACCCCGGAGGATCTCTGTCTGTCCCCGGCGCAGTGGTACCGGGACAACCGGGTGACGCTGCACCTGAACGACGAGGTGGTGGAGATCGACCGGGACCATAAAACCGTGATCACCGCCGGCGGTGTCCGGCAAGACTACGACGCCCTGGTGCTGGCCACCGGTTCCTATCCGTTCGTGCCGCCGATCCCCGGCCACGACCACGAGAACTGCCTGGTGTACCGCACCGTGGACGACCTGGACGCGATCAAACGCTGCGCCGGCAACGCCAAACGCGGCGTGGTGGTGGGCGGCGGCCTGCTCGGGCTGGAAGCCGCCAACGCGCTGCGGCTGCTGGGGCTGGAAACCCATGTGGTGGAATTCGCGCCGCAACTGATGCCGGTGCAACTGGACGAAACCGGCGGCGCCCTGCTGCGCAAGGAAGTGGAAGCGCTCGGCGTGCACATCCATACCGGCATGAAAACCGAGCTGATCGACGCCGGCGAACAGCACACCCTGCGCATGAACTTCGAAGGCCAGGCGCCGCTGGAAACCGACATGATCGTGTTCTCCGCCGGCATCCGCCCGCAGGACAGCCTGGGCCGCCAGAGCGGTCTGGAGCTGGGCGAGCGCGGCGGCATCGTGGTGGACAACCAGTGCCGCACCTCGGACCCGGCGATCTTCGCGATCGGTGAATGCGCGCTCTGGAACAATCAGATCTTCGGGCTGGTGGCGCCGGGCTACACCATGGCGCGCACCGTGGCCGCGGTGCTCAACAACCAAGCCGGCGATTTCACCGGCGCCGACATGAGCACCAAGCTGAAACTGATGGGCGTGGACGTGGGCTCGGTGGGCGATGCCCAGGCGCGCACCGCCGGCGCCCGCTGTTACCGTTTCCAGGACGAAGTGGCCGGCGTCTACCGCAAGCTGGTGGTCAGCGAAGACCAGAAGTACGTGCTCGGCGCCATGCTGGTGGGCGACTGCGACGCCTACGACACCCTGCTGCAGTACATGCTTAACGGCATTCCGCTGCCGGACAACCCGGCGTCGTTGATTCTGCCCGCCGGTGACGCGGCGCCGGCGCTGGGCGCCGACGCGCTGCCGGACGGCGCCACCATCTGCTCCTGCCACAACGTTTCCAAGGGCGCCATCAACGACGCGCTGGACGGCGGCTGCTGCTCGCTGGGCGATATCAAGGACGCCACCAAGGCGTCCACCGGCTGCGGCGGTTGCGCCGCGCTGTTGAAAAGCGTGGTCGACGCCGGGCTGGAAGCGCGCGGCGTGGAAGTGAACAACCACCTCTGCGAGCACTTCGAATATTCTCGCCAGGAGCTCTACCACCTGATTCTGGTGGGCGGCCTGAAGAGTTTCCGCGAAGTGCGCGACACCCACGGCAAAGGGCTCGGCTGCGAAATCTGCAAGCCGGCGGTGGCCTCGATTCTCGCCAGCATCCATAACGACTACATCCTCGAACCCGAGCACGTGGGCCTGCAGGACACCAACGACGTGTTCCTCGCCAACATGCAGAAGGACGGCACCTACTCCGTGGTGCCGCGTGTGCCCGCCGGTGAAATCACCCCGGAAAAGCTGATGACCCTGGGCCGGGTGGCGAGCAAATACGATCTCTACACCAAGATCACCGGCGGCCAGCGCATCGATCTGTTCGGCGCCCGTCTGGAACAGCTGCCGCTGATCTGGGAAGAACTGATCGACGCCGGCTTCGAGACCGGCCACGCCTACGGCAAGTCGGTGCGCACGGTGAAATCCTGCGTCGGCTCCACCTGGTGCCGGTACGGCGTGCAGGACAGCGTCGGCATGGCGATCTTCCTGGAGCATCGCTACAAGGGCCTGCGCTCGCCGCACAAGCTCAAGTTCGCGGTGTCCGGCTGCACCCGCGAATGCGCCGAAGCGCAAAGCAAGGACATCGGCGTGATCGCCACCGAGAACGGCTGGAACCTGTATGTGTGCGGCAACGGCGGCATGCGGCCGCGCCACGCGGATCTGTTTGCCACCGATCTCTCGGATCAGCAACTGGTGCAACTGGTGGACCGGGTGCTGATGTTCTACGTGCGCACCGCGGACCGCCTGCAACGCACTTCGGTGTGGCTGGAAAACCTGGAAGGCGGTCTGGACTACCTGCGCCAGGTGGTGATCGACGACACCCTGGGCATCGCCGCCGAACTGGAAGCGCAGATGGAAGTGGTCCGCGAGCGCTATCAGTGCGAGTGGCGCACCACCATCGACGACCCGCAAAAGCTCAAACGCTTTCGCAGCTTCGTCAATGCGGAGACGCCCGACCAGGACATCCGCTTCGTGCGCGAGCGGGGCCAGCCCCGGCCCGCCACCGAGGAAGAGCGCAGCGATCTGATTGAAACCGTCAGCGTCTGAAACAACCGGCGAAGGGAAGGAGAGCAACCATGCAATGGCAACATATTTGTACCCGGGAGGATCTGGTGGCCGGCAGCGGCGTGGCCGCGCTGATCAACGGCGAGCAGGTGGCGTTGTTCTACCTGCCGGATCAGTCGCCGCCGCTTTACGCGATCGGCAACCACGACCCGATCGGCGGCGCCAACGTGCTGTCGCGGGGCATCGTCGGCGACGTCAACGGCGAGCTGGTGGTGGCCTCGCCGCTGTATAAGCAGCACTTCAGCCTGCTCACCGGTGCCTGCCTGGAGCAGGACCACGTTTCGGTGCCGGTCTGGGAGGTGAAGCTGGACGGTGACAAGGTGCTGCTGCGTCCGCTGCCGGCGGCGCTAAACCGGACCGGTACCTGAGCCATGGCCGAGCGCATTCACACCACCGACACCACCTGCCCGTACTGCGGCGTGGGTTGCGGTGTGTCCGTGAACGGCGCCGGCGACAGCGTTACCGGAATGGCGAACCACCCGGCCAACCAGGGGCGTCTTTGCGTCAAGGGCGCGGCGCTCCACGAAACCCTCGATCACCGCAACCGGCTGCTGTACCCGGAAGTGGACGGCGCGGTGGTGGACTGGGACAGCGCGCTGGATGAAGTGACGCGTCGGCTGCGCGACACCGTGGCCGAATACGGCCCCGACAGCGTGGCCTGCTACGGCTCCGGGCAACTGCTCACCGAGGACTATTACGTCGCCAATAAGCTGATGAAAGGCTTTGTCGGCAGCGCCCACATGGATACCAACAGCCGGCTCTGCATGGCGTCGGCGGTGGCCGGCTACAAGCGCGCTTTCGGCGGCGACAGCGTGCCCGGCTGCTATGAGGATCTGGACAGCGCCGAGCTGCTGGTGCTGGTGGGCTCCAACGCCGCCTGGACCCATCCGGTGCTGTACCAGCGCATGGTCGCCGCGAAAAAAGCGCGCCCGGACACCAGAGTGGTGGTCATCGATCCCCGCCGCACCGCCACCTGTGATCTGGCCGATCTGCATCTGCCGTTACGGCCCGGCGCCGATGGCCTGCTGTTCAACGGCCTGCTGGCCTGGCTGGACCGGCACGGCCATCTGGACCGGGACTATATTCGCGAACACACCCGCGGCTTTGATGACGCCCTGGCCCGGGCCGAAGCGGATGGCGGTTCGCTGTCGGACCTGGCGCAGCGCTGTGATCTGCCCGAGGAAGATATTGAGACCTTCTTCCGCTGGTTCGCCAGCCGCCCGCGCACGGTGACGTTCTACTCCCAGGGCATCAACCAGAGCGCCACCGGCACCGACAAGTGCAACGCCATTATCAACTGCCATCTGGCCACCGGCCGCGTCGGCAAGCCCGGCGCCTCGCCGTTTTCCATCACCGGCCAGCCCAACGCCATGGGCGGCCGCGAAGTGGGCGGGCTGGCCAATCAGCTGGCCGCGCACATGGATTTCGCGCCGGATGACGTGGACCGGGTAAAGCGCTTCTGGAACGCCGCCAACATGGTCAGCGAGCCCGGCCTCAAGGCGGTGGAGCTGTTCCAGGCGGTGGCCTCCGGGCGGATCAAATTTATCTGGATTCTTTCCACCAATCCGGTGGTCAGCCTGCCCGAGGCGGATCGGGTGCGCGACGCCCTGCGCCGCTGCCCCACCGTGGTGGTGTCGGAGTGCATGGCCGACACCGACACGGTGCGGCTCGCCGACATCAAACTGCCGGCGCGTACCTGGGGCGAGAAGAACGGCACCGTGACCAACTCCGAACGCTGCATTTCCCGCCAGCGGCCCTTCCTGGAAGCGCCCGGCGAGGCGCGCTCGGACTGGTGGGCGCTGGCCCAGGTGGGCCGGCGGCTCGGTTACGCCGAGGCGTTCGGCTGGCGGCATCCGGCCCAGGTGTTCGCCGAACACGCGGCCCTGTCCGGGTTCGAAAACGACGGTCGCCGGGCGTTCGATATCAGCGGGCTGGCGACGCTGGATCAGGCCGGCTACGACGCCCTGGCGCCGGTGCGCTGGCCGGTGAACCGGCAATGGCCGCAAGGGCGCCGGCGGCTGTTCGGCGACGGCCGTTTCACCACCGACGACGGCCGCGCCCGCTTCGTGGCGGTCACCGCCAGGCTACCGGAAGGCCGGCCCGGCCCCGGTGAGATGATCATGAACACCGGCCGTATCCGCGATCAGTGGCACACCATGACACGCACCGGTAAGGCGCGGCGGCTGCTTCAGCATATCGGTGAGCCCTTTGTCGCCCTGCACCCCGAGGACGCGCGCCGCCATCGTATCGGCGACGGCCAGCTGGCCAGCGTGGAAAACCGCCACGGCGCCATCGTGATGCGCGCGCGTGTCACTGCCGACCAGCGTCCCGGCGAGCTGTTCGTGCCGATGCACTGGAGCAGCCCGTTCAGCGCCCGCGCGCGCATGGGCGCCCTGGTGCAGGCCACCACCGATCCGCTGTCCGGTCAGCCGGAATCAAAAGTGTCCCGCGTCCGCGTGGCGCCCTGCGCGGTGCGCTGGCAGGGCTTTTTGATCACCCGCGAGCGGCGCGGCGATCCGCGCTGCTTTTACTGGAGCTACAGCCCCTTGCCCCAGGGGCACCTGTTCGAACTGGCCGGCCGCGACGAACCGGACCGCGCCCGGCGGCGTCTGGCCGCCCTGATCAGCGGCCCCGGCGACGCTGACGACCTGCACTGGCTGGACATGCAGGACCCGTACATCGGCCATTTCCGCCAGGCGGCGGTACGCAATGGCCGGCTGATGGGCGCGTTGTTTATCCACCCGAAAGGCGATTTGCCCGGCCGCGACTGGCTGATCGAGATGCTGCAACGGGACGCGCTGGAAGACACGGAGCGGCGGGCGCTGCTCAGCGGCGAAGCGCCGGACGGCGCCGCCGAAAGCGGGCCGGTGGTGTGCGCCTGCTTCCAGGTCGGCGAGCCGGCCATTCGCGCGCGCATCGAAGCCGGCGACCGCAGCGTCGAGGCGTTGGGTAAGTCGCTTCGGTGCGGGACCAACTGCGGTTCCTGCATCCCCGAGTTGAAACACATTCTGGCCGGTTGACCGGGCCCCGAGGCAGGAGAGAAACCATGCTCACCGATCAGTTCAACCGACGCTTCACCTATTTGCGCCTCTCCATCACCGAGGTCTGCAACTATCGCTGCGAGTATTGCCTGCCGCGCGGCTATCAACGCGGCAACAACGTGCCGGCGCCACTCAGCCTGGAGGAGATCGGCACCCTGGTGCGCGCCTTCGCGCTCAGCGGCACCCGCAAGATTCGCATCACCGGCGGCGAGCCGACCCTGCGCAAGGACCTGCCGGAGATCATCGCGCTGTGCAAGCAGACGCCGGGGATCCGCGAGGTGGTGATGACCAGCAACGGCTACCGGCTGGCGCCAAAGCTGGCGACGCTGAAAAAAGCCGGCCTGGACCGCATCAACCTCAGCGTCGACAGCCTGACGCCGGCGGTGTTCGAAATGATCACCGGCCATGACCGGCTGCGCGATGTGCTCGACGCGGTGGATGAAGCCCTGGCACTGGGTATGCCGGTGAAACTCAACGCGGTGTTGATGCGCCACTACAACGGCGACGAGCTGGCGCGGTTCACCGACTACCTGCGCCACCGTCCGGTGACCGCCCGCTTTATCGAACTGATGGAAACCGGCGACAACCGCGAGTTTTTTCGCCAGCAGCATCGCCCCGCCCACCTGCTTGAGGAGTGGCTGGCGGCGCATGACTGGACCGCCTGTTCCCGGGGTGAGGACGACGGCCCGGCGCGGGAATTCGCCCACCCCGGCCACGCCGGTCGGGTCGGTTTGATCCGCCCCTATAAACAAGGCTTCTGCGACGACTGCAACCGGCTGCGCGTGTCGTCCCTGGGCGACCTGCAGCTGTGTCTGTTCTCCCAGGGCGGTATTTCGCTCCGCGACGCCCTGCGACACGACACCCCGGAACAGTTATCGCGGCGTTTGCACCGCCTGGTGCTGGGCAAGAAAGCCGGCCACGGCCTGCATCGGCATGACCCGGGCGCCACCCGCCACCTGGCCATGATCGGAGGCTGACATGCAGGACACTCCCGGTGTGATCGGCGTGGTACTGGCCGGCGGCGGCTCGCGACGCATGGGCCGTGACAAGGCGTTGCTGGAATGGCGCGGGCAGCCGCTGCTCGACCACCTGCGGGCGCGGCTCTGGGCGGCCGGTTGCCAGGCGGTGGTGACCAACCGCGCCGCCCCCGGCTGCATCGCCGACCTTTATCCGGACCGTGGGCCGCTGGGCGGCATTCATGCGGTGCTGCGAAGCCGTCCGGCGGTCGGTTACCTGGTGGTGCCGGTGGACATGCCGCTGCTGTCGGTGGCGTTGCTGCGCGGGCTGATCGCCGCCGGCCGCGATCACGGCCACTGCTATTACCGGCACTCGTTCTTGCCCTGCTACCTGAGCGGCGATCCGGCCCTGCCGGAGCGGCTGGCGCAACGCCTGCGGCGCGGTGACCTGGCGCTGGGCGGCTTTCTGCGCGCGCTCCGTGCCCGGGCGCTGGACGGCGGTGACGCCGCCGCCTTTCTCAATACCAATACGCCGGAGGCCTGGCGCCGGGCGACCGCCCTGGACGCTTCCCCGGAAACCCTCTGCAAGGAGATCGGATCATGACCCTTTCCCCCGTGACCCGGGCCGCACCGCGTTGCGCCCGGCCGCTGGACATTGCCGTGCTGACCGTGTCGGACAGCCGCTCCCTGGCCGAGGACAGCTCCGGCGATCTGTTGCGTTCCCGGCTGCTTGAGCAGGGCCACCGCAACGCCGACCGGCGGCTGGTGGTGGATGACATCTATCTGATCCGCGCCGAGGTGTCCCGCTGGATCGCCGATCCCGCTGTGCAGGTGGTGCTGATCACCGGCGGCACCGGTTTCAGTGGGCGCGACAGCACCCCGGAAGCGGTCAGCGTGCTGTTCGACAAAACCGTGGACGGCTTCGGCGAACTGTTCCGGGCGCTCTCACTGGAGGAGATCGGCACCTCCACCCTGCAGTCCCGCTGCGTGGCCGGGCTGGCCAACGGCACCCTGGTGGTGTGCCTGCCGGGCAGCACCAACGCCTGTCGGCTGGCCTGGGACCGCATCCTGGTGGAGCAGCTGGACGCCGCCCACCGGCCGTGCAATTTCGTGTCGCATCTGAAGGGCGCGGACCGCGCCTGCGACAGCCGCGAAACCGACAACGGAGGGCCGGCCCATGTCGCTGACGCACACTGACCAGAACGGCCACGCGCACATGGTGGATGTGTCCGCCAAGACCGACAGCGCCCGGGTGGCCCGAGCCAGCGGCCGGGTGCGGGCGGCGCCGGCCACCCTGGCGCTGATCCGCGACAACGGTCTGAAAAAAGGCGATGTGCTGGCGGTGGCGCGTATCGCCGCGATCCAGGCGGCGAAGAAGTGCTGGGAGCTGATCCCGCTCTGCCACCAGATTCCGCTCAGCGGTGTCACGGTTGAGTTCGAGTTGGACCACGACAACGGCATCATCCATATCCAGGCCCAGTGCAAAACCACCGCGCCCACCGGCGTGGAGATGGAAGCGCTCACCGCCGTGTCGGTGGCGGGCCTGACGCTCTACGACATGTGCAAGGCGGTGGACCGGGGCATGTCGATCGACACGGTCCGCTTGGAGGCCAAGAGCGGCGGCGCCGGCGGCGACTGGCACCGGGGGGCGCAGGCATGATCCGGATACGCTTTTTCGCCCGCCTGCGGGAAGCGCTGGACTGCGACTTTCTCGACCTGTGCCCGCCGTCGCCGCTGTCGGTGGCGGCGCTGCGCCGGCATCTGATTCACCAATACCCGCACTGGGCGGTGCACCTGGACGGCCGCTTGCTGAGCGCGGTGAATCAGGAAATGGCGAACGGCCAGACGCCGGTGCGCGACGGCGACGAAGTGGCGTTCTTTCCCCCGGTGACCGGAGGCTAGATGATCTCGGTGCAGCAAGACGACTTCGATGTGGGCGACCAGTACCGGCGGCTTTGCGAGCAGGCCGGGGAGGCCGGCGCGGTGGTGTTCTTCGTCGGTCGGGTGCGCGGCGGCGACGGCGCCGTGCAGGCGCTGGAGCTGGAGCATTACCCCGGCATGTGCGAGCGCCAGTTGCAGGGCTTCGTGGACGAAGCCCGCCGCCGCTGGGATTGCCGCGCCGTGCGTCTGGTGCACCGGGTCGGCCGGCTCGCCGCCGGCGAGCAGATCGTGTTCGTGGCGGTGGCCACCCGCCACCGCGCCGAGGCGTTTCAGGCGGCCCATTTCCTGATCGACCAGCTCAAAACCCGGGCCCCGTTCTGGAAAAAAGAACATGGCCCGGACGGCGCCCGCTGGCTTGATGCCGCTGCCAACGACGTCCGCGCCGCCGGGCGCTGGTACGCTGACGCCGTGGCGCTGTGAGATGAGCCGCGCCGGGAAGCGAATCGGCCGGCAAGCAGTCGGGCTGCTAATGTTGGTGGCGTTCTGTCTCGCGCCCCCGGTTGAGGCGCGGGAAGAGGGCGAATTACGCATTGCCTGCGCCAGCAATTTCTATCCCACCCTGAAAAAGCTGGCCGTTCTGTTCAATGAAGATCATCCCCAGGTGGCGCTGGATTTGATCAGCGGCGCGTCCGGCCATCTTTACCAGCAGATCCGTCACGGCGCGCCCTACCATCTGTTTCTCTCCGCCGACAGCGCCTACCCGGCGGCGCTGCACCGGAACAACGGCAGTAGCGTGCCGCGCACCTACGCGCTGGGGCGGCTGGCGCTCTGGGACCCACGTGGTCTGGGTTTGAACGGCGAGCGCCAATACACCCTGGCCATCGCCAACCCGGCCACCGCGCCCTACGGCCGCGCCGCCGAAGCGGCCATCGCCCGCTACCGCGATGCGCGGCCGGCGCCGCGCTGGCGAATCGTGGTCGCCGCCAATGTCAGCCAAGCCACCCAGTTGGTGGACGGCGGCAACGCCGACCTGGGGCTGGTGGCGCTGAGCCTGATTCAAGCGCGGCGGGGTGAATACCGTGTGCTGCCCGCCGACTGGCACCGGCCGCTGGTGCAGCAGGGCGTGGTGGTGAACCCCGGCGATCCGCTGGCCGAAGCCTTTATGGCGTTTCTGTTCTCCGAGCGGGCCGGCCGGCTGATCCGCGCCGCCGGCTACGCCTTACCAGGAGGCACCGATGCCCTGGCTCGCTAGCGGCGACGCCCAGGCCCTGTTGCTGACGGTCAAACTGGCCGCCACCACTACCGTTATTCTGGTGGCTGTGTGCCTGCCGCTGGCCTGGTTGCTGGTGCGCCGCGACCCGCGCGGGCGGAGCCTGATCCAATCCCTGGTGATGCTGCCGCTGGTGTTGCCGCCTACCGTGCTCGGCTACTACCTGCTGGTGGCGTTTTCCCCGGCGCATCCGCCCGGCTCCTTGCTGGCGCGCCTGTTCGACCAGCAACTGGCGTTCAGCTTTACCGGCATTCTGATCGGCTCTCTGATCTACAGCCTGCCGTTCGCGTTTCGTCCCCTGGAAGCGGCCTTGCAGCAAAGCGGCCCGGCCCTGGATGAAGCGGGCAGGGTGCTCGGCTTCCCGGGCTGGTACCGGTTTCTGTTTATCGTTATCCCCGGTATCCGGCCGGCGCTGGTGAGCGCCGCCTTGCTCTGCTTCGCGCACACCCTGGGCGAGTTCGGCGTGGTGCTGATGATCGGCGGCAATATTCCCGGCGAAACCCGGGTGCTGTCGGTGGCCCTGTTCGAGCATGTCGAGCAAATGAACTACCAGGGCGCCAACCGGCTGGCGCTGACCATGATGGCGATCGCCGTGGTCACGGTGCTGTTGTCGCAGTGGAGCGGCCGCCATGATCGATTTTGATGTCGCCCTGGCGGCGCCGGTGGCCCTGCGCGCCCGGGTGCGGGCGCAAAGCGGCTGGCTGGGTCTGCTGGGCCACTCCGGGGTGGGCAAGAGCACACTGCTGCGGGCGCTGGCCGGCCTGGATCCGGCCGCCGCCGGATTGCGGCTGGACGGCCGGGCGGTGACAGCGGCGGCACTGGCCCGGCGGGTATCGCTGGTGTCGCAGACGCCGGCGCTGATCGACCACTGGACCGTGGCCCGGCACCTGCGGCGGGTGGCGCGCCACCATCAAACCGGCGACCTGACCGGCGAGCTGATCCGGGATCTCGACATCGACGGTTTGCGCCCTCTCTGTCCCCCGCAGTTAAGCGGCGGCCAGCGCCGCCGGGTGTCGCTGGCGCTGGCGTTACTGCGCCGGCCGCGCCTGCTGCTGCTGGATGAGCCGTTTTCCGCCCTCGACGACGACAGCCGGCACCGCCTCTATCCCAAGCTGCAGGCCCTCGCCCGGCGCCTGGGCTGCGACGTGGTGCTGGTCGCCCACCAGATCGAGGATATCGCCCGGCTCTGCGATCAGGTGGCGATTCTCGAGCCCGGCGGCGTCACCTACTGCGGCGCGCTGCAGCCGGGCCTGCGCCGCTACCAGGGGCAGGCGTCGCCGTGCTCGGTGTTGCTGGGCGAGGCGCTGCCCGCCGAGGCGGAAGCCGGCCTGCTGCCGGTGGCCCTCGGCGAGCGCACCCTCTGGGTGCGCACCCCGCGTTTGCCGCCGGCGGGCACGCCGGTACGTCTGCTGGTGCACGCCGACGACTTGGCCCTGGGCGCCGCCGAACTCGACGGCGTCAGCCTTATGAATCAAATTCCCGCGCGCATCACCGCGCTCACGGCGCAGGACTCCGGGGTGCTGGTGGAGTGCCTCTGCGAGCGGCAGTCGATCCAGGCGCGCATTACCGCGCGCAGCCAGGCCCGCCTCGGATTGCGGGCAGGCAGCCGGGTGGTGCTGCTCTTCAAAGCGTCGGCGGTGTCGTTGCTTACGGAGTTTTAGAGATTGGTGCTCAGTATTCGGGACGCGGTGCGACGGTGGTGTCTTCTGGGGGCTGGAACCCTCCAGCTGGGGGCGCGGGTCTGTGTTATGCCCTTCCGGGAACGCCGTGAACCCGTCCCTGGGGGCTCCCTGTCGGACGTCCTGTCCTCCAGGGTCCCGGAAGGGCATAACACAGACCCGCTCCTTAGCTAGCGTCACCGCCCCCGGGTTATCGCTGGCGCCGAACCTTTCTACGAAGAGTTGGGTTTGTGGGAGCTTGCCTTGCAAGCGAAAGGCCGGCTGTGCCGGCCGGCAGGATCCCAGAGACGCTGATGTTGCTGCCGTTAGAAATCTCTCTGGCATCCTGCCGGGAGCTTCGCTCCCTTTCGCGGGCTAGGCCCGCTCCCACAAACCCAGCTTCGTAGAAAGGTCCAGGCGGTGTTATGTCCCGTGGCGGTTCCGCTGCTAAGTAAGCGGGGCAATGGTGGTGCCTGGAGGGACCTATTTGGCCATGGATGGCCAAATGAGAGCGCCCAGGGAAGGCTTGAGCGATCGCGGAAGGCACCACCATTGCCCCGCGTCTCGGATACGGAGCACCAAACACCATGAGAACCACTTTCTTGCGGGCATAAAAAAGGCCGCCTGGGGGGAGGCGGCCTGGGGTTCCTTCAAATGCCTGAAGGAAGGGGGGATGCGCGTTGCGTGACGTCCTGGGGGAGACGTTGACCGTCCGTGGCCAGCAACGCGAATTCACTGTGCCACGATCCCGCGCCGCCGTGTGTAAAACAGCTTTAAATGTCCCTGCTTTCCCGCCTTCATCGTTTCACCTTGAGACCTGCTTCACAAAGCCTTCATGGGTGACGCCCGAGACTTGTACAACTATAACGGTTTGTACAGCTTCAAGCGCACCGGACGGAGGCAACCATGGGGCGGCATTCAGACAGCGACGATCAGCGGATTCCGGTGGGCATCAGTGCCTGCCTGATGGGCCGCGAGGTGCGCCACGACGGCGGCCATAAGCATTCCCGCTATTGCACCGGGGTGCTGGCGCGCTATTTCCGGTTCCGCTCCCTGTGCCCGGAAATGGGCGCCGGCCTGTCCACGCCGCGGCCGGCCATGCACTTGGTGGATACCGACGACGGCGTGCGTCTCAAGGCGACCCGTGGCGACCGGGATTTTACCGCCCTGATGGACGGCTTCGTCACCGACACCGTGGAGCGGCTGGGGGATCTGCGCGGCTTCGTGCTGATGGCCAAGTCGCCGAGCTGCGGCATGGAGCGCATTCGCGTTTACCGCGAGGACGGTGAGGTGGCCCGCCGCGACGCCAGCGGCCTGTTCGCCGCCGCGCTGATGGCCCGTTTCCCGTTGATGCCGGTGGAAGAGGAGGGCCGTCTCAACGACGACCGTCTGCGCGAAAACTTCGTCGAGCGTGTGTTCGTCTACGACGACTGGCGCCGGTTGAACGAGCGCGAGGGCGGCCTGACCGCCAAGGGATTGATCGACTTCCACAGCCGCCATAAATTCCAGCTTCTGGCCCATTGCCAGGCCACCTATCGGCGCCTGGGGCCGCTGCTCGCCGACCTTAAGAAGCGACCGTTGGCGGACATCGCCGACGACTATATCCACGCCTTTATGCCGGCCATGGCCAAGCGCATCTCGCCGGGCGCCCACGTCAACACCATGCTGCATTTGATGGGCTTTCTGCGCGACGAGCTGGGTGAGCAGGACCGCGCCGCGATCCACGAACAGATCGACGCCTACTTGCGCGGCGAGGTGCCGCTGGTGGTGCCGATGACGATGCTGCGCGCCGCCCAGAGCAAGGTGGAGCAGCCCTACCTGGCCACCCAGCAGTACCTGCGCCCCTACCCGGACGCGCTGGGGCTGCGCAACCGGGTATGAGACAGCCATGAAAGCTTTCGACGACGGTTACAGCATCCAGGCGGTGAGCCGGCAAAGCGGCGTGCACCCGGTGACGCTGCGCGCCTGGGAACGCCGCTACGGGCTGATCCGCCCGGCGCGCACCGAGCGCGGCCACCGCCGCTACAGCGACCAGGATCTGGCGGTGATCGAGCGGATTCTTTCCTGGCTGGACCGGGGTCTGCCGATCAGCCAGGTGCGCCCGGTGCTGGAGCAGGGCGGCAGCCCGGTGACCGCGGTGGCCGGCCCCTGGCGGGACGCCATGGAAGACGCCCTGCAGGCGCTGGAAGGGCACAACCTGCGCCGGCTGGAGCAGTTGTTCCAGCGGCTCACCGCGGACTATCCGCTGGGCCGGGTGGTCACGGGATTTTGCGACCCGTTGCGCGATCATCTGCGCGCGCTGCCGGGCCACGGCGCGTCGCAGGCGCTGCTGGACAGTTTTCTGAGGCAAAAGCTGGCCGGGCGGTTGCTGGCCCGGGCGCCGGGCCGACGCGAGCGGGCCTGGCTGGTGATGGCGGTGGGCGACCCGCTGCCGGCGCTGATCCAGGCGGCGGTGGCGGACCGGCCGGTGTGGTGTCTGGAAACGCCGGTGGCCTGGCCGGCGCTGACCCCCTGGCTGGCGGAGCCGCGTCTGACCGGCGTGGTGTGGATGCTCGGCGAGCGCCCGGCACGCCGGCAGATCGGCCAGCTGTGGCCGGAGCAACAGCCTGAAGGCGCCTTTCTTTGCGCGGGACCGGCCCTGGCCGGGGACCCGCCGACGCCGGCCTGGCTGCCGTGCGAGCCGGGCGACTACCAGGCGGTGGCGAAGCGAATGGACGACGCCGAATCAATCACTCAACAGCAAGGAGAACAGGGTGCGACTGGTCTGGTTTCGAAATGATCTGCGCTGTCACGGGCACACCCCGCTGACCCAGGCGCTGGCCGGCGGCGACGCGGTCATGGCTCTGCACATTCTGTGCCCGGACCAGTGGGACGCCCACGGCGTGGCGCCGGCGCGTCGCTGGTTCGTGCTGCACAGCCTGCTGGAGCTGGGCGAGTCCCTGGCGGCGCGGGGCGTGGATCTGCATGTGCTCGACGGCGGCGATTTCGACGGCAGCGTCACCGCGCTGGAAAACTTCGTGGCCGAGCAGGGCGTCACCGAGGTGTTCTGCAACCGGGAGTACCCGCTCAACGAACTGAACCGGGACCGGGCGGTGGCGCGCCGCCTGGAAGCGCAGGGCGTGCGCATCCACGGTTTCGACGACGGCGTGCTGGTGCCGCCGAGGGCGCTGCACACCGGCAAGGGCACGCCCTATACCGTCTTTACCGCCTATAAGAAGCGCTGGGACGTGTGGATGGACGACCTTCAGCCCGAGGCGGTGCCGGCGCCGGACTGGCCCGGCGGGCAGGGCCGCTTTGTCGGCCGTCATCGGGTGGAGCGGGCGCTGGAGACGCTGTCCGTGCCGGACTCGGTGACCGCCTTGTGGCACCCCGGCGAGGACGCCGCGCGCGGCCAGCTGAAGGATTTTGTCGAGCAGCATCTGGGCGACTACAAAGCGCGCCGGGACTTTCCCGCCGAGCCCGGCACCAGCGGCCTGTCCGCGGCGCTGTCGGCGGGCACGCTGGCGCCGCTGGACGCCTACCTCGCGGCGCGGCCGGCGCTGCAGGACGCCAAGGCCCGGGAGGGCGCGGCCACCTGGATCGGTGAGCTGGCCTGGCGGGATTTCTACCGGCAGATCATGCACCGCTTTCCGTCGCTGGCCACCGGCGCGCCGTTCCGGCCGGAGACCGCGCTGCTGCAATGGCGCGATAACGAAGAGCACTTCCAGGCCTGGTGCGAAGGCCGCACCGGCTACCCGCTGGTGGACGCCGCCATGCGCCAGCTGGTGCAGACCGGCTGGATGCACAACCGCCTGCGCATGCTCACCGCCATGTTCCTGACCAAGCATCTGTTTATCGACTGGCGCAAAGGGGAGCGCTTTTTCATGGCGCACTTGGTGGACGGTGATTTCGCCGCCAACAACGGCGGCTGGCAGTGGAGCGCCTCCACCGGCACCGACGCCGCGCCGTATTTCCGTGTATTCAGTCCGGTGCGCCAGAGCCACCGCTTCGATCCGCAGGGCCGCTTTATCGCCCGCTATGTGCCGGAGCTGGCCACCGCCGACGACAAGACCATCCATGAACCCTGGAAGCAGCCTTTGATGACCCCGGATTACCCCACCACGATCGTCGCCCACCAGGGCGTCAAGCAGCGGGTGGAGAGCGCCTTCCGCGCCGCCCGCGACGCCTGGAACCAGCAGAACGGAGACGCCTCTTGAGCCAGCGCATCGCCATTGTCGGCGGCGGCATCGCCGGCCTGACCGCCGCCTGGTATCTGAGCCGCGACCACCAGGTGACGCTGTTCGAAGCCGAGTCCCGCCTGGGCGGCCACACCTTCACCGTGGACGTGCAGCGCGAGCACGGCGACTACGCCGTGGACATGGGCTTTATCGTGTTCAACGACCGCACCTATCCGCGCTTCGAGGCGCTGCTGGCGGAGCTCGGCATCGGCCGCCAGCCCACCGCCATGGGCTTCGCGGTCACCGACGCGGAAACCGGCGTGGAATACTGCGGTGACGGCCTGGGCGGCTTTTTCGGGCGGCGCCGTAATCTGCTGGACCCCGGTCACTGGGCGTTGCTGCGCGATATTCTGCGCTTCAACCGGGAGGCGCCGGCGCTGCTGGACAGCGACGCCGGCGAGCAGCCCCTGGGCGCTTATCTGAACGAACAGGGCTATGGCGAGCGCTTCCGGCGGCATTATATTCTGCCCATGGGCGGCGCCATCTGGTCCTGCTCCCTGGCGCAGATGGAAGCGTTTCCGGCCAAATTCTTCGTGCGGTTTTTTATCAACCACGGGTTGCTGGCGTTGCGGAACCGGCCCCAGTGGTACGTGGTGCCCGGCGGCTCCAGCCGCTATGTGGAAGCCCTGCGCGCCGCCTGCGGCGCCCGCTTCCACACCGCCACGCCGGTCACCGGTGTGCGCCGGGACAGCGAGGGCGTCACGGTGCAAGCCGGCGGCGACAGCCACCGGTTCGATCAGGTGGTGATGGCCTGCCACAGCGACCAGACCCTGGCGCTTTTGGACGACGCGGGCCCGCGTGAGCGGGACTGCCTGGCGGACCTGCGCTACCAGCCCAACGACGTGGTGCTGCACACCGACACCGCCATGCTGCCCAAGCGCCGCCGGGTGTGGTCGAGCTGGAACGCCCTGCTGGGGCGCGCCGATGACGCGGAGCCGGTACAGGTGACCTACAACATGAATATTCTGCAGGGCTTTCAAGCGCCGGAGACCTTCTGCGTGACCCTCAATGCCGGTGACCGGATCCGCCCGGAAACGGTGATCCGCCGGGAGGTGTTCCACCACCCGCTGTTCACCACCGAGGGGCTGCTCGCCCGCGAACGCCTGCTGGCCGCCAACGGCGATAACCGCACCTGGTTCTGCGGCGCCTGGTGCCGCAACGGCTTCCACGAAGACGGCGTGGTGTCGGCGCTGGACGTGGTGGAAGGCATCGCCGCCCGCGGCCAGGGCGGCGGCCGGGGAGCGGCGCTGTGATTCCCCGCTTCGCGCTCGCCACCGGCCAGGTGTGGCATCAGCGCCATACCCCCATGCGGCACGCCTTCCGCTATCCGCTGTGGCTGGTGTGGTGCGATGTGGACACGCCGGACCGGATGCTGGCCCGCCAGCGTTTGTGGGGCCGCCGCTGGCGTCCGGTGACGTTCCGCGACCGGGACTTCATCGACGCCGACCGCCGGCCGCTGGGTGACAAGGTGCGCGACCGGGCCGCCGAGGCCGGCCTGGACTGGCGCGCCGGCCGGGTGTTCATGCTCGGCCAGTGGCGCACCTTCGGCATGCTGTTCAACCCCCTGGTGCTGTACTTCCACTTTCCGGACGGCGCCGAACGGCCGGCGTCGATGCTGGCCGAGGTGCGCAACACCCCCTGGCATGAACGCCATATCTACGCCCTGACCCTGAGCCAGGGGCCGGGGCCGCAAACGGTGGCGCATGAAAAGACCTTCCATGTGTCGCCCTTCCTGCCGCTGGGGCTGCGCTATCACTGGCATCTTCACGCCTTATTTCCCGATCTGCGCCTAACGTTGGAGGACCGGGACGGCGACCAGCTGGTTTTCGCCGCCGGCCTGAAAATGCACATGGCGGAGGCCGACGCGCCCGCCATGGCGCGGGTGATACGCCGCTTCGGCGCACAGAGCGTGAAAACAGTGGCGGGCATCTATTGGCAGGCCTGGAAGCTTTGGCGCAAGGGCGCCCGGTTCCACGCCCACCCGGGTAAAGATAAGCAAGGTAATGGGGAGAACACTCATGATGGACGGTGATAAGGCGCTGGTGGGTCAGCGCCCGTCCTGGGCGCAAAGTCTGGCCCGACGGCTGGTGCAGGGACACTTGGCGAAGATGCCCAAGGGCGGCGTGGTGTTGCATGAGCCCGACGGCGAGACCGTGTCCATTGGCGACACGGCGGCCGAAGGCGCCGCCGAGATCCGTATCCATGATTGGGACAGCTACCGGCAGATGATGACCGGGGGCGCCCTGGGCGCCGCCGAAGCCTATATGGACGGCGCCTGGGACAGCCCGGACCTGGTCGCGGTGGTGCGCTTCTTCGCGGCCAACGTGGACGCCATGCGGGCGCTGGAAGGCGCCGCCGCCTGGCTGGCCAAGCCGGCGCTCAAGGCCCTGCACGCCATGAACCGCAACTCCCTGAACGGATCGCGCCGCAATATTGCCGCCCACTACGACCTGGGTAATGATTTCTTTGCCCTGTTCCTGGACCGGCACATGATGTATTCCAGCGCCATCTATCCGAGCCCGGAAGCCGACCTGGAAACCGCCGCCACCCACAAGCTGGATCTGATCTGCCAGCGCCTGCGCCTGGCTCCGGGCATGGAAGTGCTGGAAATCGGCACCGGCTGGGGCGGTCTGGCGCTGCACGCCGCCCGCCACTACGGGGTGCGCGTGACCACCACCACCATCTCCCGGGAGCAGGCCCGGTTCGCCCGCGAACAGGTCCGCGAAGCCGGCCTGTCCGACCGTATCCAGGTGCTCGAGCAGGATTACCGGGAGCTGCAGGGCCGCTACGACCGCATCGTTTCCGTGGAAATGATCGAGGCGGTGGGCCACCAGTTCCTGGACGAATACTTCCGCGTGCTCAACCAGCGCCTCAAGCCGGAAGGGCTGCTGCTGCTGCAGGCGATCACGGTGCCGGACCAGCGCTACGAATACGCCCGCGACAACGTGGACTTCATCAAGCGCTACATCTTCCCCGGCGGCTTTTTGCCGTCAGTGACGGTGATGTGCCAGGCGCTGCGCAAGAACACCAGGCTGATGCCGGTGGGGCTGGAAGACATCGGCGCCCATTACGGCAAAACCATCGAGGATTGGCGGGCCCGATTTATCAGCGCGCTGCCGCGCATCCGTGAACTGGGCTTCGACGAACGCTTCTGCAGAATGTGGGATTACTACCTATGTTACTGCCAGGGCGCCTTCATGGAGCGGGCCATCAGCACCGTGCATCTGCTCGCCGCCGGCCCGGATTACCGGGGTGGCGAGGGCTTGAATCCGGGCGGCGCGGCGTCCATATAAGACGATGAGGCTGTCGCTTTTGGTCATGGTCAGCGTCCTGCTAAGACCAATATGGTATGATCCCGACACCGAGACCAAAGTGGTATCCTGGACAGCAGGTGCCTCAAGCGATTGATAGTCCCCTTACCCTGGGGTGGTGATGCCGTATGACAGCACAGGCCCAAGAGATCGTGCGCGCCCATTTGGCGGGCGCTAACGAGCAGACCGAACTCACCGACGATCAGCGTTCACTGTACCGTCAGCGCATTAAAGAACGGTTACAGGCCCGTGACGCCGTGATGGTGGCCCACTATTACACCGACCCCGAGATCCAGGCCCTGGCCGAGGAGACCGGCGGTTGCGTGGCCGATTCCCTGGAAATGGCGCGCTTCGGCCGCGACCACCCGGCCAGCACCCTGATCGTGGCCGGCGTGCGCTTCATGGGCGAGACCGCCAAGATTCTGAGCCCGGAAAAGCGGGTCTTCATGCCGACCCTGGAAGCCACCTGTTCCCTGGACATCGGCTGCCCGGAAGACGAGTTCGCGGCGTTCTGCGATCAGCATCCGGACCGCACCGTGGTGGTGTACGCCAACACCTCGGCGGCGGTGAAGGCGCGCGCCGACTGGGTGGTGACGTCCTCCATCGCGGTGGAACTGATCGAATACCTGGATCAGCGCAACGAGAAAATTCTGTGGGCGCCGGACAAGCACCTGGGCAATTATGTGCGCAGTAAAACCGGTGCCGACGTGCTGTGCTGGGACGGCGCCTGCATCGTCCACGAAGAGTTCAAGGCCCAGGGTCTGGAAGATCTGAAGGCGGCTTATCCGGGCTCGGCGGTGCTGGTGCACCCGGAGTCCCCGTCGTCGGTGGTGGAAATGGCGGATGTGGTCGGCTCCACGTCGCAGCTGATCAAGGCCGCCCAGGAGATGGACAACCAGACCTTTATCGTCGCCACCGACAAGGGCATCTTCTACAAGATGCAGCAGCTGGCGCCGCACAAGACCTTCGTGGAAGCGCCCACCGCCGGCAGCGGCGCGGCGTGCCGCAGCTGCGCCCACTGCCCGTGGATGGCCATGAACGGCCTGGAAAACACCCTGGCGGTGCTGGAAGACGACAACGGCTGCGGCCAGGAAATCTTCGTCGACCCGACCCTGGCGGCCAAGGCCATGAAGCCGCTGGACCGCATGCTCGAGTTCGGCGCCCGCCTTAAACCCTGATCCATCGGGGCGCCGTTCCGGGCGCCCCTAGAATTCCTCCGAGGACAGCCGCTCCATTTCGCTCATGCGTGCGCTCAGTTTGCTGCGCAGGGCGAACTGGCCGTCGGCCTCATCCAGGGCGAAACGCATCTGCCGCAGGGCGGCCTGATCCTGACCGCGAAGAAACAGCACTTCCGCCCGGGCCCGGTGGGCGCGGGCGTTCTGGTCGCTGTTGCCCCAGGCGTCGGCGGCCAGCGACCACAGCATCGGGTCGTTAGGGCGCTGCAGCAGCAGCGGCTCCAGCAGCGGCGCCGCCTGTTCCGGCTTTTTGCTCAGCAGGTAGGCGCGGGCGGTCATCACCGAGGCGGCGTAGTCCTTGGGATTGATGGTGAGCACCTCCTTGCCGCGCTCGATCACGTCGGCGTAGCGGCCCTGATCCATATCCACTTCCATCAGACCCAGCTGGAACCAGATCTGGTCCGGGTGCGCCTCCACCAGCTCGGTGAGCGCGCGGCGCGCCGCGTCGTAGCGGTCCTCTTTCAGGTCGGTGAGGGCGAGCCCGTAGCGCGCCGCCTGCTTCTGAACGCGGTCGTTGCTCTCCAGGCGCCGCCCGAAGTAATCCCGGGCCCGTTCCTGGCCGTCGAAGTAACGGGCCTGGATGCGCGCGCGCACCAGCTCGAAGGACGCTGACGGATTGGCCGGCGGCGCGCTCAGCGAGCGCGCCCGGGCGCGGGAGTCGGCGACCCGCTCGGCGGTGAGCGGGTGGGTGAGCAGAAACTCCGGCGGGTCGCCGGAATAGCGCTGCTGCTCCAGCATGCGCTCAAAGAAGCGCGGCATGGCGCTGGGGTCCATGCCGGCGGCGGCGAGAATCTGCATGCCCACCCGGTCCGCCTCGTATTCGTTGTGGCGGGAGTAGGCCAGTTGCGCCTGGATCGACGCCGCCTGGGTGGCGGCGATGCCCGCCATGCCGGCGTCGCCGCTGCCGGCGATGGCCAGGGCGATGCTCGCCAGCATGGCGGCCAGCACCGCCGGGCCGCGCCGTTTCGAGTCCATGTAGCGGCGTGTGAAGTGCCGCTGGCTGACGTGGGCGATTTCGTGGGCGACCACGCTGGCCACCTCGTCCTCGCTGGCGGCGTTCAGAAACAGGCCGGCGTTCAGGCCGATTACCCCGCCGGGCACGGCGAAGGCGTTGATGGCGGCGCTGTTGATCACCACGATCGCCAGGTCCGGTTCGTTCAGCTCGCTGAAGGACGCCAGCCGGTAGACCAGATGTTCCGCGTATTCCTGGACCAGCGGGTCTTCCATGATCGACGTCTGGCCCCGCAGGTCGCGCAGCCAACCGCGCCCGAGCCGGTACTCCTGCTCGGCGGAAATGATCGCCACGGTGGGGTCGCCCAGTTCCGGCAGATCCTGTTGTTGGGCCTGGCCCAGGCCCGCGCCCAGGCACAGCAAGGCCACAAGAGCGAAGCGCGCGGCAGCGATCAAAATGGACTCTCCTTAGCGATCCGCATTTTTCGTGTCACCATGATTCTGTCGCGACGAGGTGTCTCTGATAATGCCGTCATGTGCCCTATAATGACCGCCCCTGCGAACGGATCACACCATGGATATCAAATATCTGGATGCCCGCGGTCTGAATTGCCCGCTGCCGCTGCTCAAGACCCGGCAGGCGTTGCGCGCCCTGCAGGCCGGTGCCTTGCTGGAAGTGACGGCCACCGACGCCGGGTCGGCCCGGGACATCCCTGAATATCTTCGACAGTCTTCCCATGAGCTGGTTCGCCACGAGCAGGACGAGCGGGAATTCCGCTTTCTCATTCGTTGTGGCGACTAGGCCCGAGGTTCTCCGATGCTGAATGTGCTTAAAGGCTGGTTCAATGCCTGGTTCTCCGACGAGGAGGCGGTGTACCTGCTGTTTCTGTTGCTGGCGGGCTTCGCCGTGGTGCTGTTGTTCGGCGGCATTCTGGCGCCGGTGCTGGCGGCGCTGGTGGTGGCCTACCTGATGCAGGGGCTGGTCACCGCCCTGAACCGTTACCGGGTGCCGCCGGTGCTTTCCGTGAATCTGGTGTTCCTGGTGTTCCTGACCGCCCTGGTGGCGGTGCTGGTGGTGCTGATGCCGCTGCTGTGGCGCCAGACCGTGCTGCTGGTGCGCGACCAGCTGCCGGATATTCTGCGCACCACCGAGACCTGGCTGCGCAGCCTGCCGGAGCGCTATCCGGAAATGATCTCCATGGAGCAGGTGAACACCCTGGTCACCATCGCCCAGCGGGAGCTGGCCCAGCTGGGTCAGTCGGTGCTCACCCTGTCGCTGTCCTCGATTCCCAACATGCTGGAAATCCTGGTGTTCCTGGTGCTGCTGCCGCTGCTGGTGTTCTTCTTCCTCAAGGACCGCGAGAAGCTGGTGGGCTGGGTGCTGGGCTTTCTGCCGGAGCGGCGGCGTATTCTCTCCCACGTGTGGCAGGAAATGGATCAGCAGATCGCCAACTATGTGCGCGGCAAGGCGGTGGAAATTCTGCTGGTGGGGTCGGTGACCTTCCTGGCGTTCCTGCTGCTGGGCCTGAACTACGCGGTGCTGCTGGCGGTGCTGGTGGGGCTGTCGGTGCTGATTCCCTATATCGGCGCCACCATCGTCACCGTGCCGGTGGCGGCGGTGGCCTACCTGCAGTTCGGCTGGGGCGGCGACTTCGCGCTGGTGATGGTGATCTACGGGGTGATTCAGTTCATTGACGGCAACATCCTGGTGCCCCTGCTGTTCTCCGAGGCGGTCAATCTGCACCCGGTGGCGATCATCACCGCGATCCTGTTCTTCGGCGGCGTGTGGGGCTTCTGGGGGATTTTCTTCGCGATTCCGCTGGCGACCTTGCTGAAGGCGGTGATCAATGCGTGGCCCAAGCGCAGTGATGCGTGGCGGTTGCCGGCGGGGGAAGTGGAAGGGAGTAAGGAGTAATAGAGAGGGCTCCGGGATCCTGCGGGGCAACCTTTGCCGGCAAGCAAAGCTTGCCTTTCGCGGGCTGGGCCCGCTCCCACAAGGCCCGCTCCGGCGGGCCCGGTGGCGCGGAAGTCAGAGGCCGTGGACGGCGTCGAGGACGTCCTCGGCGTGGCCTTTGACCTTGACCTTGCGCCAGATGTCACGCACCACGCCTTCTTCGTCGATCAGGAAGGTGCTGCGCTCGATGCCCTCGAATTCCTTGCCGTACATCTTCTTCAACTTGATCACGTCGAACAGGCGGCAGACGGTTTCGTCCTCGTCGCTGATCAGCTCGAACGGGAACTCTTGCTTCGCCTTGAAGTTCTCGTGGCGGCGCAGGGAGTCTTTGGACACACCGAGGATCTCGCAGTTGGCTTCCTGGAAGTTGGGGTACAGGTCGCGGAAGTTCTGGCCTTCCGTGGTGCAGCCCGGAGTGCTGTCCTTGGGGTAGAAATAAAGCACCACTTTCTTGCCCTTCAGGGCCGACAGGGTGATGGTGGTGTCGCTAGTGGCCGGGGCGGTGAAGTCCGGCGCCGGCTGTCCTTCTTTGATCGTCATGGTTGTCTCCTGCTACTGCCTGATCGCGGCCTCGGGGCCGCCAGCGGCACAGCTTACCGGGCCGGGCAACGCTTGTCCGCCCTTCGGGCGGGGTTTACCATAGCGCTCCATTAATCAAGGCGTCGAAAGCGTTTAAGAGGAAGCGGCATGATTCGCGGCAGCATCGTGGCAATGGTAACCCCCATGCGCGAAGACGGATCGGTGGACTGGGAACGTCTGCGCGGTCTGGTCAACTGGCATGTGGAGCAGGGCACCCATGGAATCGTGGCGGTGGGCACCACCGGTGAGTCCGCCACCCTGGGCTTCGAGGAACACGACAGTGTGGTCCGCGAGATCGTGGCGGTGGCCGACAAACGGATTCCGGTGATCGCCGGTACCGGCGCCAACAGCACCGAGGAAGCCATCCGCCTTACCCGTGACGCCAAGCGCGACGGCGCCGACGCCTGCCTGCTGGTGACGCCGTACTACAACAAGCCGCCCCAGGAAGGCCTCTATCAGCATTTCCTGGCCGTGGCCCGGGCGGTGGACATCCCGCAGATTCTCTACAACGTGCCCGGCCGCACCGCCTGCGACCTGCTGCCGGAAACCGTGGAGCGTCTTGCCAAGGTGCCGAACATCGTCGGCATCAAGGAAGCCACCGGCAACCTGGAGCGCGCGCGGGAAATCCGTGAGCGCTGCGGCGACGATTTTCTGATCTATTCCGGCGACGACGCCACCGCCCTGGAGCTGATTCTGGCCGGCGGCGACGGCGACATCTCGGTGACCGCCAATGTGGCGCCGGCGAAGATGGCCGCCATGTGTCAGGCGGCGGTGGACGGCGACGTGGACCGTGCCCGCGCCCTGAACGCGGAACTGGAACCCCTCCACCGTGATCTATTCCTGGAAGCCAACCCGATTCCGGTGAAATGGGCCCTGTACGAAATGGGTCTGATCGACAGCGGCATCCGTTTGCCGCTGGTTCATTTGTCGGAGGCCGCCCAGCCACGCTTGCGCGAAACGCTGCGTAGCTGCGGTCTCCTGGAGGGATAATGCATCGTAGTTTGATTGTTGCCGGCGCCGTGGCGCTGAGCGTGGCCGGTTGCGGCCTGATTCCGGATAACAGCCTGCGCTACCGCGAAGCGCAAGTGCTGGAGCCGATCACGGTACCCGGGGATATGGTGTTCATCGGCGCGGACCCGCTCTACGCGGTGCCGCAGATGGAGCGCCGCCTGCAGGGCAAGGGCGAGGGCGAGGACAAATTCGAAGCGCCCCGTCCGCCGCAGCTGGTGGCGGCACCCGGCGAAGCCGATGACGAGGAAGAGGAGACCCCGGCGGCGCCGGCCGACAACACCGGCCAGGCGGTGCTGGCGAAAGACGGCAGCGGCTACCCGATCATCATGATGCCCACCAGCTTCGCCTGGGCCTGGGAGAAGGTCAGCGAGGCGCTGACCCAGACCGATCTGCGCGTCACCGACCGCAACCGGGACCAGGGGGTGTTCTTCCTGACCGTGCCCGAGCGTTACCAGCTGCAGCCGCCCCAGGCGCGCCTCAAATTGAGCCACACCACCAATGGTATCCAGGTGGCGGTGCTCAACGAGGAAGGCACGGCGCTGGCCGGAAAGACCTCCGGCCTGGCTATCCTGGAAAGCATCCACGGCGAATTGTGAACCGGGCTCCGGCCGCCGGCCGGGCCGTTTAGGGGGAGAGCATTCTTGCGGCTGGCGTCCCTGGGCAGTGGCAGTAAAGGCAATGGCACCCTGGTGTGCGCCGGCGATCTGCTGGTGCTGGTGGATTGCGGTTTTTCCCTGCGTGAAACGGAACGCCGGCTGGCGGCGCTGGGGCTGAGCGCCTCGGATCTGGCCGCGTTGCTGGTGACCCACGAGCACGGCGATCACGTGCGCGGCGCCGGCGCCCTGGCGCGCAAGTACAAGACCCCTCTTTACAGCACCTTCGGGACCGCTCGGGCGGTGACCGGCAAGGCCGCCGGTTTCCACGGCGCCGACTGGCGCGAAGTGCGCCCGGGCCGGACCTTCGAGCTGGCGGACATGACGGTGACGCCGGTGACCGTGCCCCATGACGCCCTGGAGCCCTGCCAGTACCGCTTCAGCTGGCGGCAACGGGAGCTGGGCGTGCTCACCGACCTGGGCTCGCTGACCCCCCATGTGGTGGACGCCTATCGCGAATGCGACGCCCTGGTGTTGGAGTGCAACCACGAGCCGGAGCTGCTCGCCGCGGGCCCCTATCCGGCGTCCCTGAAACGGCGGGTGGGTGGTAATCTGGGCCACCTGAGCAATCAGCAGGCGGCGACGCTGCTGGGCCACTGCAACGTGGACCGGCTGCAGCACCTGGTGCTGTCGCACCTGAGTGAGCAGAACAATACGCCGGACCACGCCCTGGGCTGGATCCACCAGGCGGTGGAAGCGGGCCGGGAGAGTATCCGCGTGGCCAGCCAGGAGCAGGGCTTCGGCTGGCTCGACATTCACTAAGACGCCCCGGCGGCGAGCGCGCGGGGTTCTCAAACTTAACGCAGGTAGGTCATGGAAAAGCGCGACGAACTCTATGCGGGTAAAGCCAAGTCCGTATTCACCACCGACGATCCGGAGCGGCTGGTGATCGTGTTCCGCAACGACACTTCCGCCTTCGACGGCAAGAAGAAAGAAGCGCTGGATCGCAAGGGCGCGGTGAACAACCAGTTCAACGCGGCGATCATGGAGATGCTCCACGAGGCGGGCATTCCCACCCACTTCGAAAAACTGCTCAGCGCTAACGAATCGCTGGTCAAGAAGCTGGACATGATTCCGGTGGAGTGCGTGGTGCGCAACATCGCCGCCGGCTCCATCGTGCGCCGCCTGGGCGTCGAGGAGGGCAAGGAGCTGAATCCGCCCACCTTCGAGCTGTTCCTCAAGGACGACGCCCTGGGCGATCCGATGATCAACGAATACCACGTGCGCAGCTTCGGCTGGGCCGAGCCCGAGCACATCGAAAAAATGAAAGAGCTGACCTTCAAGGTCAACGACGTGCTCAAGAAACGCTTCCTGGGCGCCAACATGCTGCTGGTGGACTACAAGTTGGAATTCGGCCTGTTCCACGGCGAGGTGGTGCTCGGTGACGAGTTCTCCCCGGACGGTTGCCGGCTGTGGGACAAGGACACCCGCGAGAAGATGGACAAGGACCGCTTCCGCCAGGACCTGGGCAACGTGATCGAAGCCTACGAGGAAGTAGGGCGCCGCCTGGGCATGACCTTCCAGCAATAACTCTGGAAATCAGGGCGGTTTACGGAGAGGCTGTGGTGATCCAGCAGCCCTTCGGAGGACCGCCATGTTCCGCATTCGCACCTACAACCAGATCGCCCTGCGCGGCCTGGAGCGTTTCCCCCGCGACCGTTTCGAGGTCGCCAGCGAATTGTCCGAACCGGACGCCCTGTTACTGCGCAGCCACCCCCTCGGCGGCGACGACATCCCTCCGACGGTGAAAGCCGTGGCCCGCGCCGGCGCCGGCGTCAATAACATCGACGTGGCCCACTGCAGTGCGCGGGGCATTCCGGTGTTCAACACTCCCGGCGCCAACGCCAACGCGGTCAAGGAACTGGTGGTGGCCGGCCTGCTGCTGGCCTCGCGCCACCTGCGCGAGGGGCTGGACTGGGTGGCCGGGCTGCGCGCGGACAGCGAAGCGGACCTGCACCGCCAGGTGGAAGAGGGCAAGAAGCACTTCCAGGGCCGCGAGCTGCGCGGCCGCACCCTGGGCGTGGTGGGGCTGGGCGCGATCGGTTCGCGGGTGGCGCACACCGCCCTGTCCCTGGACATGAACGTGATCGGCTATGACCCGGCGCTGAGCGTGGACGCCGCCTGGCGGCTGCCCAGCCAGGTGGCCCCAATGGCCAGCCTGGAAGCGCTGCTCGCGCGGGCGGATTACGTCACCCTGCATCTGCCGCTGCTGGACGCCACCCGGAATCTGATCGGCGCCGCCCAGCTGGCGCCCATGAAGGAAGACGCGGTGCTGCTCAACTTCGCCCGCCAGGGCATCGTCGACGACGCGGCGGTGGCCGAGGCGCTGCGCGCCGGCAAGCTGCGCGGCTTCGTCACCGATTTCCCCAGCCTGGCGCTGACCGGCGTTCCCGGCGTGCTGGCGCTGCCCCATTTGGGCGCCAGCACCGGCGAATCCGAGGAGAACTGCGCGGTGATGGCCGCCGAGGCGCTCACCGACTTCCTGGAAAACGGCAACATCCGCCACTCAGTGAACTTCCCCGACCTGATTCTGGAGCCGGGCCCGGGCGTGCGTCTGGCGGTGACCAACCGCAACATCCCCAAGATGCTCGGCCAGGTGCTGTCGGTGCTGGCGGACGCCGACATCAACGTGATCGACATGCTCAATAAAAGCCGCGACGAGCTGGCCTATAACCTGCTGGACCTGGAGGAAGAACCCACCGAGGCGGCGATGGCCAGAATCCGTGCCCTGGAAGGGGTGGTTAACGCCCGTCTGGTGCGTCCGTGAGCGACGCACGGCTTGTCAGCGATTTCGCACCAAAACGGCGCCAGCAGCCTGTGACAGCGCCGTGAAAGGGCATTCCGTGGCTGGGAGTTTTGCACAGCGGACGGCGATTGCTCATTTCACTTTTAGCAAGCACCCGTAACCGCTTGATTTGTGAAGGAAAGGTTTGTAACTAATTGATTTTATTGAAATTAATAATATGGATATTTTTTCGTCATTTAGGGGTCATCGGCGTGATCATGGGCCCTGGGGACAGTTCCTGACAGACTATGCACAGAGTTATCCACAGAATCTGTGAGTAACTTTTTCGTGAGGATTTTCTTACACGCCGGTTCAGTTGGTCTGCAGGCCGATGGCGTTCATGAACAAGCGCATCAACCAGGCCACCCCACCCAGCGTCAGAACACTGGCCACCCAGATCAGCACCAACCAGCCCAGCCGCTTGCGCAACGGGGCGGTGTCGCCGTTGCGTTCCCGGGTTTCACGACCTTGCATGCGGACTCCTCAACGCGTCAGTGGTAGCCGTCGCCGGGGCGCACCTTGCCCCGGAACACGTAATAGGCGAAGGCGGTGTACATCAGAATGAAGGGGATGATCAGCAACGCGCCCACCAGGGCGAAGCCCAGGCTCTGGGGCGGGGCGGCCGCTTCCCAGATGGAAATGTCCGGCGGCAGGATGTTCGGCCAGCCGCTGATCGCCAGCCCGGCGTAGCCCAGGAACATCAGCAGCAGCGCCAGCAGGAACGGCGCCACCGGCCGCCCCCGGGCCAGGGCCCGCTGCATCAGCAGGGCGGCGCCCACCACCAGCAGCGGCACCGGCGAGAACCAGACGATATTCGGAAAGCTGAACCAGCGCTCGGCGATCACCGGATCGCGCAGCGGCGTCCACAGGCTGATCACGGCGATGGCGGCGAGCAGAATCCACATCAGCGGCCGGGTCAGGTGGAACATGCGGAACTGCAGCTCGCCCTCGGTTTTCATGATCAGCCAGGTGCTGCCGAGCAGGGCGTAGGCGAACACCAGGGCGACGCCCGTGAACAGCGGGAAGGGCGCGATCCAGTCCAACGGGCCGCCGGGGTAGGCGCCGTTCTCCACCGGCAGGCCGCTGACGTAGGCGCCCAGAACCACGCCCTGGAAAAAGGTGGCGGTGAAGGAGCCGCCGATAAAGGCCTTGTCCCAGATGTGGCGCTCGTGGTCGCGGGCCTTGAAGCGGAACTCGAACGCGATGCCGCGGAAGATCAGCCCCAGCAGCATGAAAATCAGCGGCAGATAGAGCGCCGTGAGCACCACCGAGTAGACCAGCGGGAAGGCCGCCAGCAGGCCCGCGCCGCCCAGCACCAGCCAGGTTTCGTTGCCGTCCCAGACCGGCGCCACGGTGTTCATCGCCACGTCGCGGTGGTGGCGGTCGGGAATAAAGGGATAAAGGATGCCGATGCCCAGGTCGAAGCCGTCCATCAGCACGTACATCATGACGCCGAAACCGATAATCAGCGCCCAGATAAGAGGCAGATCAATACCCATGGCTCAGCGCCCTCCGTCCGTGTCTTGATCGTCGTCCAGGTCTTCCTCCACCGCGGACAGGGGGCGCATGGCATGCCGTGGCCGCCCCGGCCCGCCGCTGGTTTCCCGGGTGCCTTCTTCCAGTTGCGGGCCCTTGCGCACCAGCCGCAGGGTGTACGCCACGCCGGCCCCGAACACGAACAGGTAGACCACCACGAACAGCGCCAGGGACACGCCCAGGGTGGTGGCGGAATGGGTGGAAACCGCGTCTTCGGTGCGCATCAGCCCGTATACCACCCAGGGCTGGCGGCCCACTTCGGTGGTGTACCAGCCGGCCAGGATGGCGATCAGCCCGGCGGGGCCCATCAGCAGCGCGAAGCGCAGGAACCAGCGGCTGTTGTAGAGCCGCCCCCGCCAGCGTTGCATCAGGCTCAGGCCGCCGAGCAGAATCATCAGCATCCCCAGGCCCACCATGATCCGGAACGACCAGAACACGATCGGCACATTGGGACGGTCCTCCGGGGCGAATTCCTTCAGCCCCGGAATGGTGCCGTCCCAGCTGTGGGTGAGGATCAGGCTGCCCAGGTGGGGCACCGACACCGCGAAACGGGTGCGCTCTTCCTCCATGTCCGGCCAGCCGAACAGGATCAGCGGCAGTCCCTCGCCGTCGGCGGCCTCCTCGCCGCCCCAGTGGCCCTCCATGGCGGCCACCTTGGCGGGCTGGTGCTCCAGGGTATTGAGCCCGTGGAAGTCGCCGATCACCGCCTGCACCGGCGCCACCAGCACCATCATCCACATCGCCATGGAGAACATCTTGCGCACCGCCGGGTTGTCGCGGCCGCGCAGCAGATGCCAGGCGGCGGAGGCGCCCACGAACAGCGCCGTGGCCAGGAACGCGGCCACCGACATATGGATCAGCCGGTAGGGGAAGGAGGGGTTGAAGATCACCGCCAGCCAGTCCACCGGCACCACCTGGCCGTTGATGATCTCGTGGCCCTGGGGCGTCTGCATCCAGCTGTTGGAGGCGAGGATCCAGAAGGTGGAAATCAGCGTGCCGATGGCCACCACCACGGTGGAAAAGAAGTGCAGCCCGGGGCCCACCCGGTTCCAGCCGAACAGCATCACGCCCAGGAAGCCGGCCTCCAGGAAGAAGGCGGTGAGCACTTCATAGGCCAGCAGCGGGCCGGTGATGCTGCCGGCGAATTCGGAGAAGAAGCTCCAGTTGGTGCCGAACTGGTACGCCATCACCAGGCCGGAGACCACCCCCATGCCGAAGTTAACGGCGAAGATCTTCACCCAGAAATGGTACAGGTCCCGGTACAGCGTGTTCTTGGTGTACAGCCAGAGCCCTTCCAGCACCGCCAGATAGCTCGCCAGGCCAATGGTGATGGCGGGGAAGATGATATGAAACGAAATCGTGAACGCGAACTGGGCACGCGCCAGGTCCAGGGCCAGGGTTTCGGTCATGGGCGAAGCTCCTGAGTGATCCGGCGGCTCCGGGCGGGGCCGCTGTCATACCCGGTATGCTGCCCCATCAGGGGCATCCGCACCAAGTGACAAAAGGTCCTACCCCGGCGGGCTACAGCCGCAGCATCGGGAACGGGCGCCACGGCTGGGTGATCAGCTGCCGGGCGCTGAGGCCCAGCAGCAGGGCGTGGAAGCCGGCGTTGGGGAAACGCCGGTTGATCTCGCGCAGGCGCTCCCGGTCGACGCCGAAACGCAGCAGGCCCAGGGAGAGGTCGATCCAGTCCGCGCGCCGGAAGGCCTCCACCAGGGTTTCGGCGGGGGCGTCGCTGCGGGTGAGTTTGTGGTGCTGGACGATCATGGCGTGGATTTCGTCGCTCCAGCTCTGCAGCCCGTGCTCGTCCAGATAGTGGCAGGCGAGCCGCGCCGAGGGCGGCAGGTAATCGAAGGTGCCCGCCAGCCAGATGCCGGCGTCGTGGAAGAAGCCGGCCAGCTCCAGTTTGCGCAGATCGTCACCGGTGAGCGTGCGCTGCGCCGCCACCAGGTTGATCACCCGGTAAACGTGGTTCCGATAGGGCGTCTGGTCCCGCCCGAAGCGCTCCGCGTACTGGTCGAACAGGCCGTCCAGTTCCGCCAGTTCGGTGATTAGCCTTTTCATTACTGCCCTTGGCGTGGTGGCCGTCCGCAATCCCTCTGTACCCTCAATTAACCAGACCGGGACAGGCTTGTCATGCCCGGGGTGGATTTTTTGCATTCGGCGCCGGCTTGGTGGTCCTGCCGGATTGTTTTATAGTCGGACAAAGTGATTTCCATCGTCTTCCATTCGTCAGCGGACGCAGGCCAACGTGACCTTTAAAGCCCGGGAAAGCCTTTCCGAACAAATCGCCGGCCATCTGGCCGCGCAGATCATTCGTGGTGACATGCTGGCCGGCGACCGCATCCAGGAACTGCGCGTGGCCGGCGAGCTGGAAGTGAGCCGGGGGTCGGTGCGCGAGGCGCTGCTGATCCTGGAGCGGCGCCACCTGATCGACATCCTGCCGCGCCGCGGCGCGGTGGTGAAGGAAATGTCGGAAAGCCAGGTGCGCGGCCTCTATGAGCTGGTCCAGGTGCTGCTGGGTCTGGTGATCCGCAAGGCGATCAAGAATGTGCGCGAGGACGACCTGGACCCGATCATCGCCCTGATCCACGAGTTGCAGGTGGCCGCCTCCGACCGGGATCTGGAGCGCTTCTTCGACCTCAGCTTCCAGTTCCTGGAGCACGCCTATCCGTTCGCCCGCAACGGCTTCGTCGAGGACGTGCTCACCGACCTGCACCCGGCCCTGCAGCGCACCTATTTCATGGCGCTGCACCTGGATAACGACGAGATGAAAGAGTGCCTGTCTTTCTTCAAGGCGCTGGTGGAGACCATCTTCCGCCGCGACGTGCGCTCGGCCCTGGAGATCATCCGCGAATTCGCCGAGCACCAATCCGAGCTGGTACAGGAATCCATTACCCGTGCCCGCCAGATCGAAGCGGCCTGGGGTGGCCGCCGTAAATAGCCGTCACAGGTCCATAAGGGCTTGCCAGCGGCGTCCTGGCTGCCTAGAATTGCGCCCCTCTGCAGAACCGTAGCTCAGTTGGTTAGAGCGCTGCCTTGACATGGCAGAGGTCGGCGGTTCGAATCCGCCCGGTTCTACCAGTTTCGAGCCGCTCTTGAATTCAGCGCTTGGCCACCCCAGGTTTACGCAGACCCGGGGGTCGCCTAGAATGACCCGCTATATTCAAGAGCCGCTGAGGTGATGGCGGCCTCGTTCGATTAACCAGTTGGAGGTTCACGACATTAAGCGTGGAGGCAAAGGCCGCGAGCAGCGAGCCAGAATTAATCAGCAAATCCAGGCGACTCAGGTTCGACTGATCGACGTCGATGGCGAGCAGGTAGGCATCGTTCCCTTAGAGGAGGCCATCGAGCAGGCCAGCGGCAAGCAACTGGATCTGGTGGAAATCTCCCCTGATGCGGAACCGCCTGTTTGCCGAATCATGGATTACGGCAAGCATCTGTTCGAACAAAAGCAGAAAGCCAAGGAGTCGCGCAAGAAGACGCGTCAGACTCAGCTTAAGGAAATCAAATTCCGTCCCGGCACCGACTCCGGCGACTATGAGGTGAAATTGCGTAACCTCAAGCGCTTCCTCGAGGCCGGCGACAAGACCAAGGTCACCGTGCGTTTCCGCGGTCGCGAAATGGCTCACCAGGAGCTGGGTCGCGAACTGCTGGAGCGGGTGGAGGCCGATCTCGCGGAACACGGTTCCGTCGAGCAACGCCCGAACATGGAAGGGCGCCAGATGATCATGGTGCTCAGCCCGGGCAGCAAGAAGAAAAAGTAACCGGAACCCCGGTTGCTTTTGTTTTATTCACACAACTTGAGACAGGTACCATGCCAAAGATCAAGACAAACCGCGGGGCCGCAAAGCGTTTTAAAAAAACCGCCTCCGGTTTCAAGCGTAAGCAGGCATTCAAAAACCACATCCTGACGAAGAAGTCCGCCAAGACGATTCGTCATCTGCGCCCCAAGACCCAGGTACACGAGTCCGATGTGCCCCTGGTCAAGCGCATGATGCCCTACAGCTAAATCACCGGTTTTTGGAGGTCTGAACAATGGCTCGAGTTAAGCGTGGTGTGCAGGCGCGTCGCCGGCACAAGAAGATTCTCAAGCAAGCAAAAGGTTATTACGGGGCGCGCAGCCGCGTCTTCCGCGTGGCGGTACAGGCGGTCACCAAGGCCGGCCAGTACGCTTACCGTGACCGCAAGGTCCGCAAGCGTCAGTTCCGTCGTCTGTGGATCGTGCGGATCAACGCCGCCGCCCGCGTCAACGGCATGTCCTACAGCCGTATGATCGACGGCCTCAAGAAGGCGTCCATCGAGATCGACCGTAAAGTGCTGGCGGACCTGGCGGTTCGCGATCAGGCAGCGTTTGGTGCTTTGGCCGAGAAAGCCAAAGCGAGTCTCGCCGCCTGAGCTGACTGTCGGTTAGCCTACACGACAGCACTCCGAAACGGGGGAAGAGCTCGCGCTCTTCCCCTTTTTCGTTTTGGGAGCCCCGACTGGCGCTCCCGAAGCAAGGCATAGATAACACGGGAACGGGTAAATCGTATGATGGAGAACCTGGAAAGCCTGGTGGAGGCGGCGCTGGCGGAAGTGGCCGGGGCCGGTGACGCGCGCGCGCTGGACGACGTGCGAGTGCGTTACCTGGGTAAGAAGGGGGAGATCAGCGCGCTGCTCAAGAGCCTGGGCGGGCTGAGCGCGGAAGAGCGGCCCAAGGCCGGCGCGCTGATCAACGAAGCCAAGCAGCGCGTTCAGGCGGCCATCGACGAGCGCCGCCAAACGCTCGAGGAAGCGGCCCTGAACGAGCAGCTGAGCGCCGAGACCCTGGACGTGACCCTGCCCGGCCGCGGCGAACAGCCCGGGGCGCTGCATCCGGTCACGCGCATGCGCCGGCGCATGGAAGACTTCTTCCTGCGCCTGGGCTTCGACATCGCCGAGGGCCCGGAGGTGGAAGACGACTTCCACAACTTCGAGGCGCTCAACATTCCCGCCCACCACCCGGCCCGGGCCATGCACGACACCTTCTATTTCGGTGACGGCCGCCTGCTGCGCACCCACACCTCGCCGGTGCAGGTGCGGGTGATGCAGAAGGGCGAGCCGCCGTTCCGGATCATCGCCCCCGGGCGGGTGTACCGCTGCGATTCGGATCTCACCCACACGCCCATGTTCCACCAGGTGGAAGGGCTGCTGGTGGACGAGAACATCACCTTCGCGGACCTGAAAGGCACCGTGGCGGCGTTTCTCAAGTTCGTGTTCGAGGTGGACGACCTGCCGGTGCGCTTCCGGCCCAGCTACTTCCCGTTCACCGAGCCCAGCGCCGAGGTGGACGTGGGCTGCATGACCTGCGGCGGTGAGGGCTGCCGGGTGTGCTCGCACAGCGGCTGGCTGGAAATCATGGGCTGCGGCATGGTCCATCCCAAGGTGCTGGAGCACGGCGGCGTGGACGCCACCCGCTACAGCGGCTTCGCCTTCGGCATGGGCGTGGAACGCCTTGCCATGCTGCGCTACGGCGTCAACGATCTGCGTCTGTTCTTCGAAAACGACGCGCGCTTTTTGTCGCAATTCGCCTAGGGGATTATAAAGAATGCGTTTCAATGAAGCCTGGTTGCGGGAATGGGTCAACCCGGACATCGATAGCGACACCCTGGCCCACCAACTGACCATGGCCGGCCTGGAAGTGGACGCCGTGGAACCGGCGGCGGCGCCGTTCACCGGCGTGGTGGTGGGGCAAATCGTAAGCTGCCAGCCGCACCCGGACGCCGACAAGCTGCGCGTCTGTGAAGTCAGCGACGGCGAGAGCTCCTTCCCGGTGGTGTGCGGCGCCCCCAACGCCCGCGAAGGTCTGAAAGCGCCGTTCGCCCGGGTCGGCGCCTTGCTGCCCGGCGACCTCAAGATCAAGAAAGCCAAGCTGCGCGGCGAGCCCTCCGAGGGCATGCTGTGCGGCGGCTCCGAGCTGGGTCTCGAAGACCGCATCGACGGCCTGCTGGAACTGCCGGAAGACGCCCCCGTGGGCACGGATATCCGTGACTACCTGTCGCTGAACGACACCGTCATCGAAGTGGACCTGACCCCCAACCGGGCCGACTGCCTGAGCCTGCGCGGCATCGCCCGGGAAGTGGGCGTGCTCAACCGCACCCCGCTCAATGAGCCCGCCATCGAGCCGGTGCCCGCCACCCTGGACGACCGCTTCCCGGTGACCCTGGACGACAGCGACGGCTGCCCGCGCTACCTGGGCCGGGTGATCCGTGGCATCAACGCCGCCGCCGAGACGCCGCTGTGGATGGTGGAGCGCCTGCGCCGCGCCGGCGTGCGCGCCATCGACCCGATCGTCGACGTGACCAACTATGTGCTGCTGGAGCTGGGTCAGCCGCTGCACGCCTTCGACCTGGCCAAACTGACCGGCGGCATCCGCGTGCGCCGCGCCCAGGCCGGCGAGACCCTGCAGAGCCTGGACGACCAGACCCTGGAGCTGAACGACGACACCCTGCTGATCGCCGACGACAACGGCCCCCTGGCCCTGGCCGGCATCATGGGCGGCCGCCCCAGCGCGGTGTCCGAAGACACCCGCGATCTGTTCCTGGAGTGCGCCTTCTTCAGCCCGCTGGCCATCGTCGGCCGGGCGCGCCGCTACGGCCTGCACACCGACGCCTCGCACCGCTATGAGCGCGGCGTCGACCCGGCCCTGCAACAACGCGCCCTGGAGCGCGCCACCGCGCTGATCCTGGAGATCGCCGGCGGCGAAGCCGGCCCGCTGGACGAAATCCTGGCCGAGGACAAGCTGCCCGAGCCCGCCACCATCGAGCTGAGCGCCGAGCGCGTCGCCCGCCTGCTGGGCGCGCCGCTGGACGACGCCAACATCGTCGACATTCTCGAGCGCCTGGGCATGACGGTCACCGAAACCGGCGCCGGCCAGTGGTCGGTGCGCGCCCCCAGCTGGCGCTTCGACATGGCGATCCAGGAAGACCTGATCGAGGAACTGGCCCGCGTGCACGGCTACGAGAATCTGCCCAGCCGCGTGCCCGCCGGCACCCCCGCCGGCGACCCCGCCCCGGAGAAAGAGCTGCCGCTGCGCCGCCTGGGCGACACCCTGCGCGACCGCGGCTACATGGAAGCCATCACCTACAGCTTCGTGGCCCCGGAACTGCAGGCCAAGGTGGACCCGGACCACGCGCCGCTGGCGCTGCTCAACCCGATCTCCGCCGACCTGGGCGTGATGCGCACCGGCCTGATCGCCGGCCTGCTGAGCGCCGCCGAGCGCAACGTCAACCGCCAGTGCAGCCGTCTGCGCCTGTTCGAGACCGGCCTGCGCTTCGTGCCCGGCCCGGACGGCCTGGCCCAGGAACCCATGGTCGCCGGCCTGCTCTACGGCAGCGCCCAGCCCGCCCACTGGGAGGGCAAGCCGCGCCCGGTGGACTTCTACGACCTGAAAGGGGACGTGGAAGCGCTGCTGGCCCTGTCACAACCGGACGCCTTCGCGTTCCGGCCGGGCAGCCACCCGGCGCTGCACCCCGGGCAGTGCGCCGAAGTCACCCGTGACGGCCGCACCGTGGGCCACCTGGGCCGCCTGCACCCGCGCCTGGCCGCGCAGCTCGACCTGCCCAAGGGCCTCTACCTGTTCGAACTGGCCCTGGAGCCCCTGCGTCTCGGCCGTCTGCCGCACTTCGAACCGGTCTCCGACCAGCCCCGCGTGCAGCGCGACCTGGCCTTCGTGGTCGACGCCGACGTGCCGGCCGGCGAGATGGTTGCCGCCGCCCACCAGGCCTGCGACGACCGTCTGCGTCAGGTGCATATTTTCGACCTCTACCAGGGCGACAACATCGAGGCCGGACGCAAAAGCCTGGCGCTGACCTTGACCTTCCAGGATCCTTCGCGCACTCTTAAGGACGCCCAGGTCAACGACCTGGTGGAAGCGGTAGTATCTCAGTTAAAACAACAGTTTAAGGCGACCCTCAGGGACTGAAGAAGGGCCTGGATTGAGGCATTTCCAATGGCGTTGACCAAAGCAGATATGGCCGACCGGCTGTTCGAGGAGCTCGGTCTCAACAAGCGCGAAGCCAAGGAACTGGTGGAGATGTTCTTCGAGCAGATTCGAGACTCACTGGCCGACAACCGGCCGGTGAAGCTCTCCGGATTCGGCAACTTCGACCTGCGTGACAAAAGCGAGCGCCCCGGCCGGAACCCGAAAACCGGGGAAGAGATCCCGATCTCCGCGCGCCGCGTGGTCACCTTCCGTCCCGGGCAAAAACTGAAACAGCGGGTGGAAGACTATGCTCGAACCCAGTCATAACGACGAACTGCCGGCGATCCCCGGCAAGCGCTACTTCACCATCGGTGAGGTCAGCGAGCTGTGCGACGTCAAACCGCACGTGCTGCGCTACTGGGAGCAGGAATTCCCCCAGCTCAAACCGGTAAAGCGGCGCGGCAACCGCCGTTACTACCAGCGCCAGGACGTGCTCACCATCCGCCAGATCCGCAGCCTGCTCTACGAGCAGGGCTTCACCATCGGCGGCGCCCGTCAGCAGCTCTCCGGCGACGCCAACGCCGAGCAGTCCACCCGCTACCACCAGATGATCAAGCAGATGATCGTCGAACTGGAAGACGTACTGGACGTGCTCAACGCGGACCGCATCAACAGCGTGCGCCATCCCTGAACGCCGTCTGCTCAAAGCCTGAGCATCCGCGCCAACCGGCGCGGATTCCGGGTTCCATCCGACCGGGGAATCCGTTATGATTCCCGCCGCTTCGCCGCACTGAACCTTCCCCTGGCGGAGCAGCACAATTTCGGGGCGTAGCGCAGCCTGGTAGCGCACTTGCATGGGGTGCAAGGGGTCGAAGGTTCGAATCCTTCCGTCCCGACCAAATAAAACGAAGAGGGTCAGTCGCCTGCGGGCGGCTGGCCCTTTTTCGTTTTACGCGCCTGGTGAGTCCCGTTCCATTCACGACGCAAGGCAGCCTGCTATACTCCTAGAAAATAAATAAGCAGAAGAAGATTTTATGCTCAGGTACCTCGTGCTCTCTTTTTTGGTTTGTTTAGCGGGTTGTAGTACACACTATTCCATTGAAGCTAAGCCCATGCCCTCATCAACCCCGGTGTTTGAACCGGTATCGGTGTTTATCGATGATGGCACTCAAGGCAGCGGCAATGCGTATCCTTATGATCATGAGATGTTCAATGATTTAAAGGCGTCTGGCCTGTTCAGTGCTATGGCGGGGCTCGGCACCGACAATCAGCTAATCATCAAACTGCAAGATGAGAACCACCATTCGACCTTTCCGGCGCTTATTTCGTCCGCCACGCTATTTATATTGCCCATCAAGACAGACAAGGACATTACCTTGCTGGCACAGGCCAGACGAAATGGCGCCACTGTGGCGGTGTATCATTACACGATGAACTTAAACAGTTTTGGCCCGCCCATTCTCGATCTCAGTTTAAAGTCCTACCGTCGCGCCATTGCGATTCTTCTCTCGCATCTCAAGGCCGACCTTGCCCGTCAACCACCTTTTCCGGTGTTACGCTCGGCGGATTGTTGCCAGGGCGAGCAAGTGGAAATCTAGCCGGCGGGGGCGTAGCACACCCGGCCCCGAATATTGAGTCCAGGTCGCCTATTAATGCTGTCCTGACTGCTTTCTTCAATAGTGTGATGCTCACGGTCACTGCCATGAGAACCGGGCGGTTCTATGCTGTCGGACGTTATCGCAAGCGGGGTGAACCATGGATTTACGAGTACCCGAGCAGGAGCGGCATTTCCGCGAGGAAGTGCGTGCGTTCCTGGATGAAGCGCTGACTCCTGAGATTCTGGAGGCGGGGCGCAAGACCACCTCGGTGTTCGCGCCGGTGAAGGAGGCGATGGCCTGGCAGCGTCTTCTGCATGCAAAGGGCTGGGCGGCGCCGCACTGGCCGAAAGAGTATGGCGGCACAGGCTGGAGTGTCGGCCAGCGTGCGGTGTTCGCCGAGGAGCTGGTGCGCGCCGAGGCGCCGCCGCTGATTCCCATGGGCTTGCAGATGTGCGGGCCCTGTCTGATCGGCTTCGGCACCGAGGAGCAGAAGGCGCATTACTTGCCGCGCATTCTTTCCGGCGAGGATATCTGGTGCCAGGGCTATTCCGAGCCCGGCGCCGGTTCCGATCTGGCGTCGCTGAAGACCTTCGCGGAGAGCGACGGCGACGACTATGTGATCAACGGCACCAAGATCTGGACCACCTACGCCCACCACGCCAACCGCATGTTCCTGCTGGTGCGCACCCGCCGCGACGGCAAGCCCCAGGCGGGCATCACCTTCCTGCTGCTGGATATGAACACCCCGGGGATCACCGTGGAGCCCATCGTCGGTCTCGATGAGGTTCCGGAGCAGTGCCAGGTGTTCTTCGACAACGTGCGGGTGCCCAAGCGCAATCGGGTGGGCGAGGAGAACGATGGCTGGACGGTGGCCAAGTACCTGCTCACTTTTGAACGGGGCGGGCAGGACTATGCGCCGGCGCTGGGCGTGCAGTTGCAGCGGCTGAAGCAGATCGCCGCGCGGCAGACCACCGCCGGCGGCGGCAGCCTGGGCGACGATCCGGTGTGGGCGCACAAGGTGGCCGCCTGCGAAAGCGAGGTGCTGGCGCTGTCGTTTACGGAAAAGCGCATCAAGTCGGCGCTGTCCGCGGGCAAGGACCCGGGCGCGCTGTCGTCGATGACCAAGATCCTCGGCACCGAGCTGCAGCAGCGGGTCACCGAGCTGGGTATCGAGACGCTGGGCAGCCAGGCGCTGGTCTGGCAGCCGCAGGCGCTGGTGCCCGGCGGTGACGAGGCGCCGCTGGGCCCGGAGTACGCGCTCACCGCCATGGCCTCCTATCTGAACGCGCGGGCCTGTTCCATTTACGGCGGGTCCAACGAGGTGCAGCGGGGCATTATCGCCAAGGCGGTACTGGGCCTGTGACGGCGACGGAAGGAGATCGAGAATGAATTTTTCGCTGAGCGACGAGCAACAGATGCTGGCCGACAGCGCCCGCCGTTTTGTGCAGGGCGGGTACCAGCCGGAAGCCCTGTGGCGTCAGTTCGCCGAACTGGGCTGGCTGGCGCTGCCGTTCGACGAGGACGACGGCGGCCTGGGCGCCGGCCTGGTGGAAACCATGGTGCTGCTGGAAGAGCTGGGGCGCGGCGGGGTGACCACGCCTTACCTGGCCACGGTGGTGTTGGGCGGCGGCATCCTGCGCCGCGCCGACGCGGCCTGCCGTGCCCGCTATCTGCCGGACCTGATGGCGGGCGACCTGCAGCTGGCGTTGGCGGTGGACGAACAGGAGCGTGTGTTCGCACCGGAAAACACCGCGCTGCAAGCCCGCGAGGAGGGCGGCGGCTTCGTTTTGAACGGTCGCAAGACCGTGGTGCTTAACGGCGATCAGGCCGACCGTATTCTGGTGCTGGCACGCACCGGCGGCGAGCCCGGCGATCAGCGCGGCCTGTCGCTGTTCCTGCTCGACCCGGGCAGCCCGGGCGTGACGCTGACACCGCACCGTCTGGTGGACGGCCACCGGGCGGCCCGGCTGCAGCTCGATGGGGTCCGGTTGTCCGCCGACGGCCTGATCTTCGAGAAAGACGCCGCCTTCGAACCGGTCCGCCAGGTATTGGACGAAGCCATTCTCGCCCTGGGGGCGGAGGCCGTGGGCGCGCTCTCCGTGCTGCTGGACGACACCGTGGAATACAGCAAGACCCGCAAGCAGTTCGGCGTGCCGATCGGCAGCTTCCAGGTGCTGCAGCACCGCATGGCGGACATGTTCATGGCCCTGGAACAGACCCGCTCGCTGCTGTTGGCCGCCACCTTGAAGACGCTGGAAGGCCACGACGACGCCCGTCAGGCGGTGCACGCGCTGAAGGCCCGCATCGGTGGCGCCGGCCGGCATATCGCCCAGGAAGCGGTGCAGCTGCACGGCGGCATGGGCATGACCGACGAGCTGGCGGTGGGGCGTTACTTTAAGCGCATCACCGCCATGGACGGCCTGTTCGGTGGCGCCGACCAGCATCTGGCCGCGTTCGCCCGCGGTTGAGTCGCAAAGGCCTGTATTTCCGAGCGTGAAACCGCCATCCTTTCCCTTTACTGCTGACCAGGGAAAAAGGTCGAATTGTTGATGGCGAAACGGTTTCCCGGCAAGCGGCTGATCTGGCTGCTGCCGCTTCTGATCGCGGCGGGCCTGTTGCTGGCCGTGCTGGTCGCCGCCCTGGCGATACGGCTGGCCGGCTGGCACTGGCAGGGCCCGGGCTGGCGCGACGGCCTGACCCTGGACGCGGTCTGGCAGGAAACAGACGGTTGCCGGCCCTTGGAAGCCCGCGGCGTGCGCTTGTCGGCGCTGCGCCCGCTCACCCTGGGCATCGACACCCTGGGCATTCACGCCTGCCCCGACGACGCCGATACGGCGTCGGACGGCCTCACCGACATCCCTTCCTTACCGGCCCTGGAGGTCACCGTGTGGGCGGTGCAGTACCGCGATCTGCCACCGGTGATGGTCAACCTGTCTCAGCGCGACGGCGCCTGGCGGGCGCGGGCCGAATTCCGCGACAGCCGGCTCCGCGCCGAGTACCGCCGCGGCAGCGGCCGCTGGCGGGTGGACGGCACCCTGCAAGGCGGCCATCTGGACCAGCGCCTGGCCGGCGAGGTGCGGGTCCAGGGCGACGGCCTGTGGTGGCCCGGGGACTGGACCGACCCGGAACACTTCACCGGTGAACTGGTGCTGCTGGGCCGGGACCTGGGTCTGGAAACCCCCGGGCCGCGCGGCAACGTCACCGTGCGCGGCCAATGGCAGGGCGACGCCTGGCGGCTGCGCGCCGGCCTGGACGAGCCGCTGGCGGTGGGCGCCGGCTGGGTGGTGAGCCCCGGCGAGGACCTGCAGGCCCGTGGCGAAGGCGCGGCGCTGGTGCGGGCGGACGGCCGCCTGGTGGCCAACGGCCCCCAGGGGCGGGCGGCCCTGCCGTTGAGCAGCGACGCGGCGCGGCTGGGCGAAGGGCAGGGCAGCCTGTCGCTCAGCGAGGGCCTTGGCGGCGAGGTGGCCTTCCGTTGGCGCGACGGTGAGGTCACGGTGTCACCGTTCCAGGTCAGCGGGCTGGCCGAGGACCTGTCGGTGCGCCTGCGCGAGCCGGTCACCGCGCCGCTGGCGATGCAGGGCCAGGCCAGCCTGCCGCTGTCGCTGGTCTGGCGGGAGCTCACTCTGGAAACCACGGAAAGCGGCCTGGCCTGGCGGCCCAATGATCTGCAGTGGCGCGGCGCCGTCACCGTGGACGGGCGCTGGCAGGGCTACCGGGTCAGCGGCGGCTGGACCGGCGACGCCGGCCCCACCGGGGTGCGCGGCGAGCCGGCCCGGCTGCGCCTCCAATCCACCGATCTGGACGTGACGGCGCGCTTGCCGGTGGACGGCCTGCGCGCGCCACAGTGGCCGTTCCAGGCCAGCGTGGAGGGCCGCTACCAGAGCGTGCCGTTCCGCGGCAGCCTCAGCGGCGCGCTCGACGAGGGCGTCTGGGCGGGCCGGATCCAGGCCAGCGGCGAACACTTCTACAGCCTGGTGCCGACGCTCGGTCAGGGCGGGCCGGTCACCGCCGAGGGCCGCTGGCGCTGGGGTGACAGCCTGAGCCTGCTGGCCGGCAGCCGGTTGTCCGTGGGCGGTACGGTGAGCGGTACGCGCCTGGTCAAACCGCTTACGCTGCGCGTCAGCGAGCCGCTGGTGATCGGCGAGGGCGGGCCCACCGGCGCCCTGGAAGTGCGCGCCGAAGGCCTGGTGGCGGAGCGCTGGACCCTGCCGCCGGTGACCGGCAGTGCCCGACTTAACGGCGCCGCCTTCCAGGCGGACCTCTCGGTGGACCAGTGGGGCACCCGGCTGTCCATGCGCGGCCGCCAGGGCGGCACCGGGCTGAGCGGCACGCTGCAGGGCCGCTCGCCGCTGGTGCCGGCGATGAGCCGCGGGCTGCCACTGACCACCCGCGCCGGCGACCTGGTGATGGACGGCCGCTGGCAGTGGCGCGACGCCTTCCAGGTCGACGGCACCCTGCGCGGCGAAGGGCTGTCACTGGATTGGGGCAGCATCCAGGCGCGCGGCCTGGATGGGGACCTGGCGCTGGACTGGCGCCAGGGGCAGGCCCCGCGCATCCGCAGCCGTGAGCCGCTGACCCTGGCCAACCTGGACGTGGGCGTGCCGGTTACCGAGGTGCGCATGGGCGTGGACACCGATCTGGATCAGTGGCGTTTTGAAAAGATCAGCGCGCAACTGCTGGGCGGTGAAGTGCGCGCGCCCCGTTTGCGGTGGCCGTCGTCGGAGTGGCAGCCGGTGGTGCTCACCGGCATCGAGCTGAATCAGTTGGCGGCGTTGCAGAACGAGGCGGTGGTCAGCCTCACTGGCGAAGTGGGGGGTTACATTCCGCTGCGCCTGGCCGCCGACAGCGTGGCGGTGCGCGACGGCCGGCTGGCCAACGAGACACCGCTGTCGCTGGCGTTGTTGCCGGCGGCGGGCACCCAGGCGATGGCGGAATCCAACCGGGCGGTATCGATCGCTCTGGAGGCGCTCAACCCGCTGCGCGTGGAGCGTTTCAGCGCGCAAGTGGACATGGCCGACGACGGCTGGCTGGACGCCGCCGTGCACATTCGCGGCACCAATCCGCAACGAAACGGGCTGCCGGTGGTCTTTAATTACACCCACAAGGAAAATGTGCTAGAGCTATTACGCAGTTTACGCATCGGTGAACGAATCACCGACAGAGTGATGACGGAGACCAGACCATGACAGACCGGATCAACGGACACCGGAGCGCGGGCCTGCTGGCCCTGGCGCTGATGGTGCCTCTGGCCGTTGCCTGCACGCCGCGGGTGGCGCTGGAAGCCCCCAAGGAGCCGATCACGATCAACCTCAACGTTAAGATCGATCATGAAATCCGTCTTAAGGTCGAGAAGGATATTGACGACCTGTTCAGTGAAGACAGCGAGTTGTTCTAGGGTAGGGATCAGGAGATAAACATGACATTCATTCGACACCTGCTGTTCGCGGTCACCCTGGTTTTCGCCGGCGCGGCGTTTGCCCTGGACCTGGACAGCGCGAAAAGCCAGGGCCTGGTGGGCGAGCAGCCGAACGGCTACCTGGGCGTGGTCAAGGCCACTTCGGAAGCGGTGGAGCTGGTCTCCGACGTGAACGAAAAACGCCGTGAGGCGTATCAGCGCATCGCCCGGGAAAACGGTATCAGCCTGGAGCAGGTCGCCAATCTGGCCGGCCAGAAAGCGATCGAGAAAACCCCATCCGGCGAATATGTGAAGACCCCCACCGGGCAGTGGGTGACCAAATAAAAGGTTTCCCAAAGCAGGCGTCCGGTTAAGGGGTTTGAACGTCCGGTAACACCGGGAAACAGGATTGTAATAACGGCGTAAAATCCGCTTGGATTTTCGAAACTGTTTACGTTTTCCCATCCCCAAGCTGCCCTTTGCGGCTCAGAATTGCTGATGTTCAGCACTGATTCGCAAAGGAGCTTGCCATGAAGAAGTCAATGATGACCGCGGTGCTTGCGTCACCGCTTCTGTTTTCCCCCGCGTTCGCCGATGAAAACGTGCCGGATACCTACGGGTACATCGGCGGGCACGTCAGCCAGTATTTTTTCTACGATAACGAAGTGACCGGGGACGTGGATGGTTTCGACGACTCCGAGTTCTTCGGCGGCCAGATCGGCTGGCGCTTCAGCCCGCGCTGGTCGGTGCAGGCCTGGTACGAAGAAAACGACGAGGTCGAGCATAAATACACCGACCGCGAATCCGATGTGGTCAACTACTACGCCAGCCTGCGTCACCATTTCGATGAAACCAGCCTGCTCGGTTTCGAGCCCTACATGGGGTTGAACGTGGGCACTCAGGAAATCAACGACAACGAAGAAACCATGAGCGGCGTGGAGATGGGCATCCAGCGTGCCTTCTTCAAAAACGTGCTGCTTGATCTGGGTACGCGGCACGCCTACAGCAGCGACCGGGAGTTCTGGGAAGGCCAGGTCTACGCCGGCGTAAACCTGATGTTCGCGGTCAGTGGCCGCGAGTCCGACAGCGAGCCGCGCACCGCCGTGGACGAACCCGCCGAGGTGGTCAGCAAGGACAGCGACGGCGACGGCGTCATCGACGCCCGCGACGATTGCCCGGGCACCGCGCCGAACGCGGTGGTCGACGACCGCGGTTGTCAGGTCTACGACGTCCGTCGGGAAGAGACCATCAAAACCATCTACTTCGAGTTCGACCAGTCCGATATCCGTGACCAGTTCAACAACGAAGTGCGCAGCGCCGCCGAGAAAGTACGCGACGGCGACGGCAACCGGATCCGCGTGGAAGGCCACACCGACAGCATCGGCACCGAGGAGTACAACCAGGGCCTGTCCGAGCGGCGCGCCAACTCGGTCCGTGACGAGCTGATCCAGGAGTACCAGGTGGAGAGCGGCGTGATCGACACCCAGGGCTACGGCGAACGCCGTCCGGTGGCGCCCAACGACACCGCCGAAGGCCGCGAGCAGAACCGCCGTGCCGACATCGTGGTGGAGAGCGAAGAGAAGGAAGCGCAATTCAAGGAGTGATTCAGCTGCCTTGCTCAGCGAACCCGTGGGGCGGCTTTTGCCGCCCCTTTTTTGTGGGTTAACGGTTCAGTTTTTGCCATAGGCCCGAGGCGCGCCAAGTGCGCCGTCTAACGGCGTCGGCAAGCACGGTGGGGGGGCCGTATTCGATCAGCGTGAACGCCTGCTTGGCGCGGGTCACGGCGGTGTAGATCAGCTCCCGGGTCAGCAACGGATGGGGATGGTCCGGCAGCACCAGCAGAGTGTGGCCGAACTCCGAGCCCTGGGCCTTGTGCACGGTCATGGCGTAGACGGTGTCGGCGCTGTCCAGGCGGCTCGGCAGCACCCACTTGATGCGCCCGTCGGGCAGTTGGAACGCCACCCGCAGGCCGTCCGGGTGGGGCAATGTCAGGCCCACGTCGCCGTTCATCAGGCCCAGTTGGTAGTCGTTGCGGGTCATCATCACCGGCCGGCCCGGATACCAGTCGTGGTCCCCGGCCAGACCTTCGCGGCGCAGGCGCTCGGTGATCGACCGGTTCAGCGCGTCCACGCCGAAGGGGCCGCTGCGCAGGCCGCTGAGCAGCTGCTGGCCGGTGAGCTGACGCAGCCGTTGCGCGGCCCAGCTGTCGGGCTGGCCGTCAGCCGGCGGCGTGGCGACTTCGGCGAACAGGGCGCGCAGGCCGGGGTGCTGGCCGTCGCCGTCCAGCAGCAGGTCGGTGAGCGCGTCAGTTTCTTCACCCAGGGACAGGCCGCGCAGGCCGGGCCGCTGCTGCTGGAACACCCGCGCCACCGCCGCCGGGTCGCCGCCGTTCACCGCCAACGCCAGCTCTCCGATGCCCGGCGTGTCCTTGAACCGCCAGTTGGTGCGCAGCATGGCGGTCTGCTGGGCGAGGGCGGCGCCGTCGCCGGCCCAGGGGCTGACGTCGGCGCCGCAGGCCTGGCGCAGGTAGGCCACCGTGTCCGGGGTGTACAGGCCCTGGTCGGCGTCGCGGCACAGGTCGCCCATCACCGCGCCGGCTTCCACACTGGCCAGCTGGTCCTTGTCGCCGAGCAGAATCAGCCGGGTATGTTGATCCAGCGCGTCCAGCAGGCTGGCCATCATGTCCATGTCGATCATGCTGGCTTCGTCCACCACCACCAGGTCCGCGTGCAGCGGGTTGTCGCGGTGGTGCCGGAAGTGGCGGCTGTCCGGACGTGTGCCGAGCAGCCGGTGCAACGTGGTCACCTCGGTGGGGATGGCGTCGCGCACCGCCGCGTCCACCGGCAGCTTTTGCAGCTGCTCGCCGATCGATTCGGTGAGCCGCGCCGCCGCCTTGCCGGTGGGCGCCGCCAGCCGCATGCGCAGGCGCCGGCCGTCCGCCATGGCCAGGCTCTGCAGCACGCCCAGCAGGCGCACCACGGTGGTGGTTTTGCCGGTGCCCGGGCCGCCGGTGATGATGCCGATGCCGCCACGCACCGCCAGCGCGCAGGCCACCTGCTGCCAGTCGGTGTGCGCCCCGTCGCCGCCCGGAAACAGCCTGGCCAGGGCCGCGCGCAGCGCGTCCACCGGCACCGGTTCGCCGCCCGCCAGGCGCGCCTCGATGGCCTCGGCCACCGCCTGCTCCCGGGACCAGTTGCGGCGCAAATAAAGCCGGCCGCCGTCCAGCACCAGGGGGGTGCCGCCGTTCTCGCTGACCAGCGCACTCTGTTGTAAGTGCCGAAGCCAGTCGTCCACGCCGCCGGGCAACAGGGCGGTGAGCGCCGGCGGCGGATTGCTGCCCCACAGCTGGGTGGGCAGATCCCGGTTGTTCAGGTCCAGGCACAGGTGGCCGCTGGCCTGCTGGTTGCTGGTGAAGGCGGCGAGCAGCAGGACTTCGTTGCCGGCCTCGGGGCATTGCTGCTGCAGGAAGCGGGCCACCGCCACGTCCAGATCGCGGAGCAGGCCCTGGTCGCGCAGCTGCGCCAGCGCGTCTTGCCAGTCGAGCGTGGCGAACAGATCAGTTTGCATGGGCGCCTCCGAATTGCGCGTCCAGCGCTTCAATCAGGGCGGTATCCGGCCGGTCGAACACGGTGCCCGCCGCCGGGCCCCGCAGGCCGCGCAGGAACACATAGACGGCGCCGCCCAGGTGCTGCTCCGGGTCATAGCCGTCGCCGAGGCGGCTGCGCAGCAGGCGGTGCAGGGCGAGCAGATAGAGCACGTACTGCACCTCGTAGCGCTTCTCCAGCACCGCGTCGGTCATCGCGTCCCGGGTGTAGGCCTGGTCGTCGGCGCCCAGCCAGTTGGATTTGTAGTCCAGCACGTAGTATTTGCCGTCGTGCTCGAACACCAGATCGATAAAGCCTTTCAGCATGCCGTTGAGGGTGTCCGCTTCCAGCCGTGGGCGTGGATGGTGCGGATGGTCCGGATAAGTGTGCCGGCGGATCAGGGCGTCCATCTCCGCCACCTTGACCCGGTGGGCGGGGAACACGAATTCCAGTTCCGGCACATAGGTGTTCAGCGTCGCCAGGCTGATGCGCCCCTCGGCCAGCGGCAGCTCGGCCCTGAGGGTTTGTTTCCACCAGTCACGGATCACGTCGCTGTGGTCCTGCCAGCCCCGAGCGCGCAGCTTTTCTTCCAGGTTGAGATCGAAGTCGGCGGGCTCGGCCAGGGTCTGAGCAAAGCGCTGGTCGGCGGCCTGCTCGAGCAGGTCGTGCAGCAGGGTGCCGGGCGCGGCGCCGCGCGGGAAGGCGTGGATGCTGTCCGGCCTTGGCGGCTGGTCCACGTCCGCCGGGTCGCTGTCCTCGTTGTGCTGTTCCGCCAGTTGATCGCCGCGCGGATCCGCCGGGGCCAGGGTTTCCTGAACCTGTTTCAGCGCGCTGTAGCTGGCGATCCACCAGGGCTCCCGCTGCCGGGCCGGAAGCGACAGCGCGTCGCTGAGCGTCATGGCCTGTTCCGTGGGCCGGTAGACCTCCAGGTCGCTGTCCGGCGGGGCCATCACCGTGATGGCGTCGCAGGCCAGCGGTGCCAGCGCCGCCATCAGGCCATCGTTGGCCACGCCGCCGCCGAACAGCAGACGCCCCACGGCGCTGCGCTCCAGCTGGTTCTGTTTGCCGCGCCCCTTGATGTAGGGCGCCAGGCCCAGGGTGCAGGCGTGGCGGGCGCGGGTCAGGGCCACATAGAGCAGGCGCATGTCCTCGGCCAGCCGCTCGTGGTCGGCCTTGTGCTCGACGCTGTCGTCCGGTTCCAGGGACACATTGAGGTGGTCGTTTTCGTGGTAGCGCAGCGGCGGCTTGTTCTTGTCCGCCGGGCGGAAGCCGCAGATAAAAGGCAGGTACACCAGCGGGTATTCCAGGCCCTTGGACTTGTGGATGGTGATCACTTTGACCCGGTCGTCGTCGCTTTCCAGGCGCAGGATGCTCTCCTTGCTGCCGGAGCGCTGCTCTTCCACGGCGCTCTCCACCGCGTCTTCCAGATAGCGGATCAGCGACTGCTCGCCGTCCAGCCGGGTGGCGGCCTGCTGCAGCAGCTCGGCCAGGTGCAGCAGGTTGGTCAGGGCCCGCTCGCCGTCCAGGCTCTGGCTGAGCCGGGCGGGCACCTGGAAGTCCATCAGCAGGCCGCGCAGCATCGGCAGCACGCCCTGGGTGCGCCACTGGTGGCGGTAGCCGTGGAACTGCTCCACGGTCTTTTCCCAGCGCACCTCGTCCTGGTTGAGCGCGTCCAGCTCCGCGTAGGCCAGGTCGAGCACCGAGCAGGCCAGGGCGCTGCGCACCCGGCTGTCGGATTCCGGCGCCGCGCAGGCGTGCAGAATCAGCAGCAGGTCGAAGGCTTCCGGCTGGGCGAACACGGAGTCCTGATCGGACAAATAAACGCTGCGCACCTGACGCTCCATCAGTGCGTCGCGCACCGCCTTGGCCTCAATGCGGTCGCGCACCAGGATGGCGATGTCGTTGGGGTGCAGCGGGGTGAAGCCGTCGCCGTCGCGGAAGCCGGTGACGCCCTGTTCCGCGCCGTTGAGCAGGTGGGCGATGTGGTTGGCGCAGCGGGCCGCCTGCTCTTCGCGATAGGGGCCGGCGCTCACCGGTTTGTCCCGGTCCTCCACCCACAGGGTGACGCCGGCCTTGGGCGCACCGTCCACCAGCAGCTCTTCCTTGCGCCCCTGGGCTTTCACCGTCTCGAAGGGGATGGCGTTGTCCATCATGAAGACATCGCCGAACGCCTCCTGACTGTAGGTGAACAAATGGTTCACCGCCTCCACCATGGCCTCGGCGGAGCGGAAGTTCTTGTCCAGGGTGTAGTGGTTGCCTTCGGTGGCGCGGCGCGCTTTCAGGTAGGTGAAGACGTCGGCGCCCCGGAACGCGTATATCGCCTGCTTGGGGTCGCCGATCATAAACCAGCCGGTGCGCTTGTCAGCCGACTCCGCCTCGCGGCCCCCGTACAGCGCGGAGAAAATCCCGTACTGGGTCGGGTCGGTGTCCTGGAATTCGTCGATCAGCGCCACCGGGAACTGGGTGCGGATCACCTCGGCGAGCCGCTCGCCGTTGTCGCCGTGCAGGGCATCGTGCAGGCGGCTGAGCATGTCGTCGAAGCCGATGGTGGCGGTCTGGCGGCGCACCTTGTCCACCCGCTGATGAATCCAGGCGGCGGCGTGGGCGAGCAGATCCGTGCGCGGCAGGCGGGTGTTGGCGCGCCCTTCCATGACCGCGTCCAGGGCCTGGCAGAAAGCGAAGTCCGGTCGGTGGGCCTGGCCCGCCTTGGTGAGCTTCATGCCGTCGTGGGAAAACTTCGCCAGCGTCTCGTAGCCCTTGTCGTTCAGTCGCTCGCCGTTGGCGTAACGCTGCAGGGTCTGCAGCATGCCCGGCAGGCTGTTAGTGCGGTAGCTGTTGCCGTTGAGCCATTTGTTGTCGCGCGCGGCGCGCACCCATTCCAGAAAGTCCGGCAGTTCGGCGGCCAGCTGTTGCCGCGCCCGCTGCTCCGTGTCCGCCTGCGGGCCGGTGAGCGTGAGCCAGTGCTGCACGCTCTGCGGCAGCACGTCCGGGTCCATTTCGCGCAGGCCCAGCAGCGGGCGGCAGGCGGCCAGCAGGGCGTCCGGGTTGCCCAGGTTGTCGCTCTGCAGCGCGTTGGCGGCGCTGACCGGAAAATCGGCGATCACGGTGCGCCAGTAATCGCGGGCGGCCTGCTGCTGCTCGTCGCTGGCGTCCTCCTGCAGTTCCAGGCTGAACAGGCTGCCGGAATCGAAGGCGTGCTGCTTGAGCATGCGGTTGCAGAAGCCGTGGATGGTGTACACGGCGGCTTCGTCCATCCATTGCGCGGCGGCTTCCAGGCGCTGGGCGCAGCGGGCGCGTTGCTCGGGTTCGCGGTAATCGTTGAGCAGCTCGGCGAGCACCGGGTCGCTGGCTTCGGCGTCAGGGTCGGCGAACAGGCGGGCGGCCTCGGCGAGGCGGTCGCGGATACGCTCGCGCAGCTCCTCGGTGGCCGCTTCGGTGAAGGTCACCACCAGGATTTCCGGCGGCAGCAGCGGCCGGTGGAAGGCGTTGTTGTGGTCCCCGTCGTCGCCGTGGCCCAGCACCAGGCGCAGGTAGAGGGCGGCCAGGGTAAAGGTCTTGCCGGTGCCGGCGCTGGCCTCGATCAGCCGGGTGCCGTGCAGCGGGAAGGTGATCGGCAGCGGTCGTTCAGCGTTCATGCCGGCTCCCCCGGTTCGTGCCATTGGGCGTGCGCGTACAGCGGCGCGTAGAGCTGCCCGGTCCAGTATTCGAAGGCGCTGACGTCACCGTGGCGGGGCGCGAGCAGGGCGTCGAAGTCCGTCCAGGCCCGCGCCAGGGCCGGCTCTTTTTCCTGTTCGCCGGTGTGCATGAAGCCGGATTCGAACACCTTGCGGGCTTCGTACTCGCCGTTGTCCTTCTCCTCCCCCTTGAGCCAGGCGAACGCGGTGGCGCAGGCGATGGGCAGCGGCTCACACAGGGCCTGGCGCCAGGCCTGGCCGATGCGGTCCAGGTGCTGCTGGGCGGCGTCGCGGGCCAGCGGCGGCAGGGTCAGGCGGCCGTCCTGGCCCTGAAGGTGCGTGGTCAGTGGGTGGCCGGCGGCGCAGGCGGCCAGGTGCAGGGTCCACTCCGGGGTGACCTTGTCGAAGCGGTCCTTGAGGCGGCCGGTGTGCAGCACCAGCCGCCGCGGGTCGGCGTTGCTGCCGCGCAGGTCGGTGAGCCAGTCCTCGATCAGCAGCGGCCCCGCCTGCAGGCGGATTTCCTGTTGCGCCTGCCGTTCGCCGCACTCGGCCAGCAGGGCGAAGTACTGCTCCAACGGCTGGGACAGCGGCATCAACAGGCTGTCGCGGCTGCCTTCGGTGAACGGCGCCAGGGGCAGGTCGCCGCTGCCGGCGAGCCGGTCCAGACCGGCGGCCATGGCGGCGCCGGCCTGGTCGGGGCCGGCGCGCAGGGCCTCGCTGAGCAGTTGATCCTGCAGCTGGAAGCGTTGCAGGCCGTCGAAGGCGAACGGCTCGGTGTCGTCCAGCACGCGGCGCTCCTGTCGGAGCCGGGCTTTCAGACGGTGCTCGAAGAAGTGCGCCACCGGCTGCTTGAGAAAGCGGCCCAGGGCGGCGCAGGTGACCGGCTCGCCGGTTTCCAGCGGCGCCAGCGGCTGTTCATTGCGCGCGCGGGGCGCGTCGCCCTGGTGCAGGGCGCGCCATTCGTTGGCGTAGGTGTGCAGCCGGTCATCGTCGGCGTCGAAATAGTCCGGGCTGAACGGCTGCAGCGGGTGCGCCACGGTCAGGGCGTCCACCGGTTCGCCCTGGTCGGTGCGCCAGCGCTGGTTGATGTGGTCGCGCAACTGCGCCACCAGCACCGAGGGCGGGCGCTCGCTGTTGTCGCGGACGTTGCGGCCGGTCCAGCTTATGTAGAGGCTGTCGCGGGCGCTGAGCAGCGCTTCCAGGAACAGGTAGCGGTCGTCGTCGCGGCGCGAGCGGTCGCCGGGCCGGTAGTTGCCCCACTGGCGCATCAGGTCAAAATCCATGGGCTGCTGCTGGCGCGGGTAGTCGCCGTCCTTCATGCCCAGCAGGCACACATGGCGGAACGGAATGGCGCGCATCGGCATCAGCGTGCAGAAGTTGATGCGCCCGGCCATGAAGCGCTGCGACAGGCTTTCGGCGTTGAGGGCGTCGAGCAGCGGCCGGCGCGCTACGGTCAGCGGCAGCGGGCTGTCGAAATCCGCTTCGTCGCAGGCGGCGATCCAGTCGTTGAGGGCGTCGCGCAGGCCGGCGTCCAGGTTCTGGTCGGCTTCGTCCACGGGCAGGAACAGATCGTCGAGCAGGGCGGTGAAGCGCTCTCGCCAGTCGCGGGCGCCGCCGTCGCGGCGGCATTGGCGCCAGTGGTGTTCCAGGGTGTCGAGCAGGCGCGCCAGGCGCCCGGCCAGCTCGGCGCCCAGGCCGGCCACTTCGTCCAGCGGCTCGATGCCCATCCAGGCCGGGCCGTCGCCGAGCAGGTAGCCGGCCAGCATGCGTTTCAGGCCGAACGCCCAACTGTTTTGTTCGAAGCCGGGTACGTCCAGGGTCTGCCGCTGTTCGCTATTCAACCCCCAGCGGATGCGCGCCTGGTCGATCCAGCGGGCCAGCTGCGGCAGGTCGCTCTCGTCGATGCCGAAGCGCTCGCGCACCGCCGGTACGTCCAGCAGGTCGAGGATATCGGTGGCGGTGAAGCGCCACTGCGGCAGATGCAGCAGCGACTCGATCGCCTGGGCCAGCGGCGAGGCGGCGCCGGCACTGCGGTCGCTGAGCGTGTAGGGCAGGTAGCGCGCGTCGCCCGGATCCAGGCGGCCGAACACGGCGTCGATGTGCGGGGCATAGGCTTCGATGTCCGGCACCATGACGATCACGTCGCGGGGCTGCAGGTCCGGGTCGGCGCTGAAGCGGTCGAGCAGCTCGTCCTGCAGAATCTCCACCTCCCGCTGGGCGCTGTGGCCGATGCGGAAGCGTAGCGAGCCGTCGGCTTGCAGCGGTGGCCGCTGATCCGGCGACGGCAGCGGCTCCAGGTCGAGAATATCCTGCTGCAGCCGTTGCAGCAGGGTGCGCGGTTCCAGGTTCTCAAACAGATCGATCTGATTCTGAAAGGCGCTGCGGTAGCTGTCCGGGTCGTCGTGGTCGTAGAGCAGGCCGATAAAATCGCGGCCCTGCTTGCCCCAGGCGGCCAGCAGCGGATTGACCGGGTTGTCCGGCAACGCGGTCAGGTGACGTTTGCGGTTGTCGAGCTGACGGCGCAGCAGCTGTTTGTCCTCGACGATGTCGGCCCAGTAATGCTGGCAGGGGTTCTGCACCAGCATCAGGATCTGGCAGTGGCGGCTGAGCGCCGCCAGGGCTTCCAGTGCCTGCTGGGGCAGGGCGCTGATGCCGAAAATGATCAGCCGGCGCGGCAGCCCCGCCGGCGGCGTATCCTGTTGCAGAGTGTCCTGTTGCAGGGTGTCGACGAAGGCCCGGTGAATGGCGCTGCGGCTGAGCCCCTGTTTGTCCGCCTCCATGTCCGCGAGCAGGGCGCGCCACAAATGCGCCTGCCACAGCTGGCTGGCGGGGAAGTCGTCGAAGCGGTCGCGGTCCTCGGCGCGGCGCAGCCGGTCGTCGCCCCGTTCCCAGTCCGCCAGCCAGTCGGCCCGGTAGACCTGGTAGGCGTCGAACAGATCCGCCAGCCGTTCCGCCAACTGGTGGCGTTTGCGGCCGTCCACGTCGTCGGCCAGGAAGTGGCGCAGCGGACCGAAATGGGGGGCGTCGAGCAGGGTGGGCAGCAGCCGGTACAGGCGCCACAGCAGCCGCGACTTGTCGAACGGCGAGGTGCGCGGCACCCGGTCTTCACCGAGCGCGGTGCGGTAGGCGCTCCACAGAAAGCGGGCGGGCATCTGGAACTGGAAGCCGGCGCTGATGCCCAGCGCCCCGGCCAGCTGCAGTTTCAGCCACTGGGCCATGCCGTTGGACTGGACCAGGAAGATCTCTTCATCCAGCGGCGCCAGCGGGTGTTGCCGCAGCCAGTCCGCCACCAGCTCGGTGAGCGTCTCCAGCCGGTTGCCGTGCAACACCATGAAACCGTTGTGCATCGCCGCCTTCCCCTGAGCATCCCGTATCCACGGCCCGGGCGGGCCGCCCGCCAAGCCTAAGCGACTCACCCGCAAAGAAAAAGTGCCGGCTGCCGGGGCGGTTACATAACGCTCAGCCACCACTGCGGCGGGGTCGCCGCGGGCGCCGGCAGCGGTGGCGCCTCGGCGCTGAAAAAGACCGGATACAGCAGCGCCAGCAGCAGCACCGCCATCGCCCGGTTGAAGTGGCGGAGCCGGTGCCCCTGGTGCAGCCGCGCCTTGAGCACCACCCCGCCCAGATTCCAGGCGCTGATCAGCGGCAACCCGACCAGCAGATAACACAGCGCCACCCAGGCCACATCGGCGACGAACCGGGACGGCCCGGTGAAGGTGGCCAGGGCGGTGAGCATCATCATCCAGGCTTTGGGATTGACCGCCTGGAACAGGGCGGCCTGGCTGAACGTCAGCGGCCGGGCGGCGCGCTGGTCCCCGGGCCGGGTCCGGGCACTGGCGAGCCGCCAGGCCAGCGTCAGCAGAAAGCCGGCGCCGATCAGCCGCAGCCCCCAGTTCAGGGCCGGGTAGTGGGCCAGCAGCCCGCCCAGCCCCAGGGCCAGGCTCCACAGCAGGGCCTGACAGCCGAACGCGATGCCCAGCAGGTGGGGCAGGCAGGGCCGCCAGCCCACGTTGGCGCCGGCGGCCATCAACATCAGGTTATTGGGGCCGGGGGTGCCGCTCATCACGGCGACGAAACCGATCAGTGGGAGAAGGTGTTCCAGGGTCATGCGTGGGCTCCTGATCCAGAGGGATCAGGTTAGGTGGACACCCTGAGTCAATACAGATATAAAAAGTAGAAATTGAACCGGTACAGATTGTTGTGAGGGAGAACTGTGCCGTTCGATTTCACGGCAACTGTGCTGGCAATGAAGTGATGAGGGACGGCGGTCATGGGATACCCGAACAAGCGCTACGAGCAACTGGCGGACCAGCTGCAGACGCTGATCCGCGATCAGGTCTATCCGGTGGGCAGCCGCTTGCCAGGGGTGCGCAAGCTCGGCGAGCAGCATGGCGTGAGCGTGGCCACGGTGGTGAGCGCCTGCCGGGAGCTGGAGCAGCGCGGTGTGCTGGAGGCGCGGCCGCGCTCCGGCTTTTTCGTGTGTCCGCCGCTGGCCCGGCGGGACGCGCCCAGCCTGCCCCGCGCCGGCCGCCGCCCGCGCCCGGTGACCGGCCAGGAGCGGGTGCTGCGCATGGTGCAGGCGGTTAACGACCCGGCGGTGGTGAACCTTGGGGCGGCGGTGGCGGACCCGGATTTCCAGCCGGTCGCGCATATGGAGCGGGCCTTCCGCACCGTGCTGCGCGAACAGCGTCGCCGCTGCGTGGGCTATGAGTTTCCGCCCGGGGCGCCGGAGTTGCGCGCCGGCCTGGCCCGCCGGCTGGCGGCGTTGCGCTGCCCGGTGTCCCCGGATCAGGTGCTGATCACCAACAGCTGCCAGGAGTCCGTCGCCATCGCCCTGCGCATGCTGACCCGGCCGGGGGACACCGTGGCCATTGAGTCGCCCACCTACTACGGCCTGCTGCAGGTGATCGAATCCCTGGGCCTCAAGGCCCTGGAGATCCCCACCGACCCGATCCAGGGCCTGTCCCTGGAGGCGCTCACGCTGGCGTTGGAGCGCTGGCCGGTGGCCGCCTGCGTGATGGTGCCCAACTTCTCGAATCCGCTGGGCACGCGCATGCCGGACAGCCGCAAACAGGCGCTGCTGCGTCTGTTGGCGGACCACGACGTGCCGCTGGTGGAGGATGATATCTACGGCGACCTGCCGCTCAGCGGCACGCGTCCGCTGCCGATCAAGGCCTGGGACCGGGACGGCCTGGTGTACTACTGCTCGTCGTGCTCGAAGACCTTGTCGGCGGGGATGCGCGTGGGCTGGCTGGTGCCCGGGCGGGATTTTCAACGGGCGCAGTATCTGCAGTTCATCAATACGGTGTCGGTGGCCACGCCGTCACAACTGGCGCTGGCGCATTTCCTGGAAAAGGGTCACTACGACCGTTATCTGCGGCGGGTGAGAAGCCTGCACGCCAAGGCGGTGGCGCGCATGACCGACCGGGTTACCGAACTGTTTCCCACGGAGACCCGGGTCAGCCGGCCCGAGGGCGGTTTCGTGCTGTGGCTGGAACTGCCCGGCCGGGTGAACACCACCGAGCTGGCGGAGCGGGCCCTGGACGCGGGTGTGAACTTCGCGCCGGGGGCGCTGTTTTCCGCCTCCGGCAAGTTCGATCACTGTTTGCGTTTGAATTGCGCGGTGCGCTGGGACAGTCGGGTGGAGCGGGCGCTGGCGCGGCTGGCCGCGCTGCTTTGAGCGTCGACCGGCCGCCGCCGCGCCTGACGGGCCGCGTTCCTAGTCTTCCATCGCCGCCAGCTCGTCATCGAAGAAGAACTTGTCTTCGCCGAACGCCGGCTCCAGGTGGTTGAGCCAGGTGGCGTCCTCGTTGTACTTGGCGAAGAACGGGCGCTGTACCCAGTCCGGGTTGCGGCCCTGGATCAGGCGCAGCACGAACACCTTCTCGCCGGCGACTTCGGTGACGCCCTGGATTTCCACCTTGCCCGGGTGGCTGGACATGCTCGGGCCACGGGCGGTGCGCGCCAGGCCGGAGACCTGCTTCATGGCGTCGCGGTAGATATTCCAGGCGCGGGCCAGCGGCACTTCGAAGTAGCGGCGCGCACCGGTGTCCCGTTCCACGAACATGTAGTAGGGGACGATGCCCAGCTCCACCTGGGTCTGCCACAGGCGCGCCCAGTCGTCGGCGTTGTCGTTGATGTGCGCGAGCAGCGGGCCCTGGGCGCGGATCTGGGCGCCGGTTTCGCGTACCCGGGCGATCGCTTCCCGGGCGATGGCCGGCTCCAGCTCGCGCCAGTGGTTGTAGTGGGCCATCAGCGCCAGGTGCTTGCCGGCGGCCTGCACTTCACGGAACAGGTCGAGCAGGTCGTCGGCGTCCTTGTCGGAGATCACCCGCTGGGGCCAGAAGGTGAGCGCCTTGGAGCCGATGCGGATGGTGCGGATCTGCTCCAGCTCCAGCAGCGGTTCGATGTGGGCGCGCAGGTTCTTGGTCTTCATCACCAGCGGATCGCCGCCGGTGATCAGGATGTCGGTGATCTCCGGGTGCGCCTGCACATAGCGCTTGAGCTGGCCGGCTTCCTTGGTGGCGATCTTGAGATCGTTATCGCCGATGAACTGCGCCCAGCGGAAACAGAAGGTGCAGTAGCTGTGGCACACCTGGCCCTGGCTGGGGAAAAACAGCACCGTCTCGTTGTACTTGTGCTGAATGCCGTCGATCTTTTCGCCGTCCACTTCCGGAATGTTGTGTTCCATCTGCCCGGCGGGGTGCGGGTTGAGGGCCTCGCGGACCTCGGCCACGGCGGCGTCGATCTCCGCCTTGTCGCCGCCGCGCATGGCGTCGGCCACCTTGTCGAAGTGTTCCGGTGCAAGCATGCCTTTCTGCGGAAAGGTGAGCTGGTAGATCGGGTCGTCGGGCACACGGTCCCAGTCGATCAGTTCCTCGATCACGTATTCGTTGACGCGGAACGGCAGCACGTTGGCCACCACGCGCATGGCGAAACGGGCGTCATCGTCGAGGCGCTGCAATTGTTCGATTTTGTCCAACTGGCGTGCGGTGAACACCTTGAAGCGGCGCGGCTCCTGGGTGGCCGGCTCCTGATGTTCACGCAGCGGAATAACCGTATTGGCTTCTGACATGGTTTTCGCTCCTGATCATGCGCCGACGGCGACAAGGGGCGCGCCGGTACACTGGCCGCTTCAACCAGCGTGGTTCATGTTATATCTGTCTGCGTCGGGGGCTGACCCCATGGCCTTTTGGGCCGGATAAGTACCCCTGCGGGCCGAAATGGCCAGGGGCGGCGCGTCGTTAACGCGGCGGGTGTAAAGCGGCGCTATGGTATGCGTTTGCGCGGCCGAGCGCAAAACGGCGCCGCCGGGGACGGATGCGCGGCGGCCCTGGTGTATGCTGGGCCGCGTGCGGACGGGGAATCAATCGCAAGGGAGAGAGCATGCAGGAATGGGTCGCCGGCGCGGCGTCGCTCGTGGAGTGGCTGATCGCCTGGCTACAGGTGTTCTGGCCCGCCATCGTCGCCACCGCCGGCGTGGTCGCGGCGGTCTGGGTGACGCTGCATGTGGCGCAGCACAAACGGGATGCCCGCGCCGCCGCGGCCTGGACCGGCCTGGTATGGCTGGTGCCGCTGGTCGGCGCCCTGCTGTATCTGCTGTTGGGCGTGAACCGCATACAGCGGCGCGCCCGCCAGCTCACCGGCGGCGGCGCCATTGATGCCGCCCTGAGCGCCGGCCGGGATCAGGGCACGCCGCTGCAATCCGACCGCCTGCGGGTGCTGGCGCGGCTGGTGGGGCGTCTCACCGGCCTGCCGCTTACCGGCGGTAACCGGGTCACGCTGCTGGAGGCCGGGCCGGCCCTGGCGGCGATGATCCAGGCGGTGGACCAGGCCCGTGACAGTGTGTTGCTGGCCACCTATATCTTCGGCAACGACGCCGCCGGCAAGCCGCTGGCGGAGGCCCTGGAGCGGGCGGTGGCGCGCGGCGTGACCGTGCGGGTGCTGGTGGACGGCGTCGGCGCGCTCTATTCGCTGCCGCCGATCACCCTGCGCCTGCGCCGCCGGGGCGTGCGCGTGGAGCGCTTTCTGCACTCCATCGCCCCCTGGCGAATGCCTTACCTGAACCTGCGCAACCACCGCAAACTGATGGTGGTGGACCGCTGCATCGGCTTCACCGGCGGTATGAACATCCGCGCCGGCTACCTGCGCGAGCCGGCACACATGCAGGACCTGCACGCCCGGGTGGAGGGCCCCGCGGTGGTGCATCTGCTGCGCAGCTTCGTCGCCGACTGGGCCTTTACCTGCGGCGAGACCCTGGATGACAACTACCTGGGCGCCCTGGAAGCGGGCGACACCCTGGCGCGCGGTATCAACGCCGGCCCGGACGCGGATTTCGACAAGCGCCGGCTGACGCTGCTGGCGGCGATCGGCGCCGCCGAGCACGAAGTGCGCATCGTCACGCCGTATTTCGTGCCCGACCAGACCCTGCTGGCGAGCCTGCAGCTGGCGTTGCTGAAAGGGGTGCGGGTGAACATCGTGGTGCCGCAAAAGAACAACCTGCGGCTGGTGCAGTGGGCCAGCCTGCACGCGCTTCGCTGGCTGGTGCGCGAAGGCGCGGAGCTGCATTTCTCGGCGCCGCCGTTCGATCACACCAAGCTGATGACGGTGGACGGCCACTGGGTGCTGCTGGGCTCGGGCAACTGGGACGCGCGCAGCCTGCGCCTTAACTTCGAATTCGATATGGAGTGTTATGATGACCCGCTGGCGGAGCAGGCCAACGATTTGATCGACCGCCGTCTGCGCGGCGCGCGCCGGGTCGGCGAGGCGGAGTTCCGTGCCATGGGCCGCTGGCGCCACGCGCGCAACGCGCTGGCGCACCTGTTCGAGCCCTATCTATAACCTTTTCTGGCAATGAGGATGTTGCATGCGTTTGCCCCGCGACCCGGAGCTTCCGGCCGGCCTGAAAACCCTGTCCCGATTGCAGTTCGTCCACGGCTTCGTGGTGGTGGCGGTGGCCACCGCGATCTGGCTGCCGTCACCGACGGTGGCGCAATCCTGGGTGACGCTGGTGGCGTTGCTGGCGGCACTGCATCTGTTGCTGCAGGTGGGGCTCTATACGGGGTCGGCGCTGGCGCGGGAGGATGCCGGCCTGGTACCGATGGCGGCGTTGCTGCTGGTGGCCGCCTGCGCCACGCCGTTTCTGCCGGCCTGGGCGTCCACGCCGCTGATGGCAGTGGCGGTGATGCTGCTGTTTCTGATGGAGAAGGTGGGCGCGGTCCGCGAACACTGGCCCCAGGCCTGGCTACGCGGGCGCAAACAGCATATGCAGTTTCTGATGGTGTCGCTGGGGAGTGTGGGTTTCTGGCTGATCAGCCAGGACAATCAGGCGTTGATAAAGGCGGCGACCGGCGGATAGCGCCGGCCGCCGTGTCGCTACTTCTTGACCGGTGAGCCCGGGCCCAACAGCGCCCATATCACCAGGCCGATCACCGGCAATACCAATACCAGGATCACCCACAGAATCTTCTCGCCGGTGGAGGCGCCGGACTGAACGATCTTGATGATCGCCAGAATATCCAGCACCAGAATGATTAAGCCGAGTATCTTGCTCATGTGCCCGCTCCCTAGGTTCATCGAATGGATACCCCGACGCTAACCACACTCGCCGCCCCGGTAAACCAAACGAAGGTAAAAGCCCGTAAACCCACGAACTGGCATCAAGCGCCAAGATAATTACAATACCAACCCTCACGCTCCGGTAGCTCAGTTGGATAGAGCAAGCGCCTCCTAAGCGCTAGGTCGCAGGTTCGACTCCTGCTCGGGGCGCCATTTTCCCTGGTTATTCAGATAAACCCTCGCCGGATTCCCCTGTTTGACGTAACGTTTCCCTTTAACGTGCATCCATGGGCGTATTGGAAGTAGAGGAGCGCACCATGAAGGACACCCGAGGGCTTTTGCTCCGCAGTGGTACCGACTTCCCGGCGCTGCGCCGGCGCCACACCAGCATTCTGCAGGTCAATCTCGGCTATCTGTGCAATATGAGCTGCGTGCACTGCCACGTGAACGCGGGCCCCACGCGCACCGAAATGATGGAGCGCGAGACCATTGAGCAGATCATCCAGGTGCTGGACCGGGGCCGCGTGGAGGTGCTGGACCTGACCGGCGGCGCCCCGGAAATGAACCCGCATTTCCGCGATCTGGTGCGCGCCGCCCGGGCCCGCGGCGTCACCGTGATCGACCGTTGCAACCTGACCATCCTGCTGGAGGACGGCTATCAGGATCTGCCGGAATTCCTGGCGGAGCAGGGTGTGCAGATCGTGGCGTCGCTGCCCTGTTACCTGGAAGAGAACGTCAACGAGCAGCGCGGCAAGGGCGTCTACAGCAGCAGTATCGAGGCGATCCGGCGCCTGAACGCGGTCGGCTACGGCGACCCGGCGCTGCCCCTGGACCTGGTCTACAACCCGGTGGGCGCCCATCTGCCGCCGCCGCAGGCGGCCCTGGAGGCGGACTACCACCGCGAGCTGGACCAGCGCTTCGGCGTGCGCTTCAACCGTCTGCTGACGATCACCAATATGCCCATCAGCCGTTTCGGGGCGGTGCTGCTGGCGCATAACCAGTTCAACGATTACATGCAGTTGTTGCGCGACAACTACAATCGCGACAATCTTGAAGCCGTGATGTGCCGGAATACCCTGAGCGTGGATTATCAGGGTTACCTGTACGATTGTGACTTCAACCAGATGCTGGATATGCCCCAGGGGCACCATGATCGGCGCCCCCACGTTAGCGAGCTGCTCGACGCCGACAAGGAAGGCGAGCCGGTGTACGTGGCCGATCATTGCTTCGGGTGCACCGCGGGGTCCGGCAGTAGCTGTGGAGGCGCTTTGGGATGAACCTGAGTGTGGTAATTCCGGTGCTCGACGAAGCGAAATGTCTGGGGCCGTTCCTGGAGATGCTTCGTGAACGCCTGGGCGAGGGCGATCAGATCATCGTGGTGGACGGCGGCAGCAGCGACAACAGCGCGCTGATCGCCCGTGAGCACGCCGACCTGGTGCTGCACTGCGACCGTGGCCGGGCCCGGCAGATGAACCTGGGCGCCGAGCGCGCCGAAGGCGACTGGCTGTGGTTCCTGCACGCCGACTGCGGCCGGGTGGTGCGCGGTCACATCCGCGCCCTGAGAGCGCTGCCCGAGGACGCCGTCTGGGGCCGCTTCGACGTGCGCCTGTCCGGCAATCACCGCCTGTTCCCGCTGATCGGCCATGCCATGAATATCCGCTCGCGCTGGACCGGCATCGCCACCGGCGACCAGGGCATCTTCGTGCGGCGCGACCAATTCCTGGAAATGGGCGGTTTCCCGATGCAGCCGCTGATGGAAGACGTGGCGCTGAGCCAGCGTCTGCGCCGCCTGGCGGCGCCCGCCTGCCTGCGTCCGCGGCTGGTGGCCGACAGCCGGCGCTGGGAGGAACACGGCGTGTGGCGCACCATGATGCTGATGTGGCAGCTGCGCTGGCGCTACTGGCGCGGCGAGGACCCGGCCCGGCTGCACCGCGACTACTACCGCCAACATTACCGTCAGCAGCACCATGGCGGCTGAGCGCGCGCCCGCCATGGATACCCTGCTGCTGGTCTTCGCCCGGGCCCCGCGCCGGGGCAGGGTGAAGACCCGCCTGGTGCCCGAACTGGGCGAGGACACCGCCCTGGATGTACACCAGCGCCTGCTCGACCGCACCCTGCGGGAGGCCGCCGCCTTTCCCGGCCGCGCCAGGCTGATGCTCGACGATCATGACGACCGGCTCGCCGCCCACGCCCGGGAAATCGGCCTGGAGGTGGGGCTGCAGCACGGCGGCGGACTCGGCGAGCGCATGAACGCGGCACTGCGGGACGGCCTGCAAGAAGCGGCCCGGGTGCTACTGGTGGGCAGCGATTGCCCGGTGCTGGACCAGACCTACCTGGCACTGGCCGTGGACGGGCTCGACAACGCCCGGGTGGTGCTGGGCGCCAGCGAGGACGGCGGCTATGTGTTGATCGGCGGCAGCGACGCCTCGGTCTGGCACGACGGACGCTTCGAAGGGGTGCGCCTGGGCACCGATTATGCCATGGCCGATACGCTGGTGGCGCTCAACGACGTGGCCCCGGTGACCGTATTGCCGCCCCTTTGGGACGTGGATATCCCCGAGGACGTGACCCGCGCCCGCAACCTGGGTGTGTTGCCCTGAGTCCCATTCCCGGTACTTCCGGCTTCCTGAACCCCGCGCTTCCGGCTTAGTATATTTGCCTTCCAGGTGGTCCTTTAGGCTTATCATCGGAATCCGGGCCGCCTTCAATCAAGGGAGTGAGACATGGAACAGCCACCGGTGCTCGACAGCGCCGTTATCAATGAACTTCGAGAAATCATGGGGGGCGACTTCGACACCCTGGTCGCCTCCTACATCCGCGATGGCGGTCAGCGCCTGCAAGCCCTCCACGACGCCCTCGCCGCCGGCGACGCCGAAGCCGTCCGGCAGCAGGCGCACAGCTTCAAAGGCAGCAGCGGCAATCTCGGTGCGTTGCGGGTAACCGGCATCTGCCTGGAAATCGAGCAATACGCCCGCGAGCGGGACCTGGCCGCCGCCGGCACCCTGATGGAGGCCCTGGAAAATCAGTTCCAGAAGTCCTGCGACGCCCTCGGCGCCTGTTGAGCGGGCAAAAAAAACCCCTCATCCAAAGGGGGTGGATGAGGGGGGGTTGTGAGCGCTATTGCTAGCGCCTTGGGGGGATACCATTTATCTAATCAAAAGGTTACATGTCCCACTTTGCCCATGCTGTAAAAAGCCGTGAGCGATTGTAAAACTTGGCGGCTTTGTGGCACCGCTGTGTGTCCCGGAGGCCTTAAGGCACCGGAACAGCCTGCTGAAATGCTCTGAGTTTGTAAGCAATATCTTACAAGACTGTAAGCATTTCTACCAATCTTCTGTCCTCGGATGCCGTCAATTTTTATCGGCGAATTCGCTAAGCTATTGATATACCTGGGGAAGAGCCGAAAGAGCTCATTTCTTGTCCGCAGTTTTTATATATCTTTAACCCTTGCCGGCCTCCGCGATTGCTATAGTGCCTCCCGTGCTCATGGAGAAGAGCACACGGAAAGCTAGGGACGGTGGACACGGAGGTTCTAGGTGAGCGCAATCGGGTAAGGAACACTCGACGCAAAAAGGGCGGCAGGATGCCGCCCTTTCTTATTTCAGGCTACCCGCCGATTACCACTCGCGGGCGAGCTTTTCCTTCTTGTTGGGGACACCGTCCCACTCTTCCGCATCGTCCGGGGAGTCCTTCATCTCGGTGATGTTGGGCCACTTCTCCGCCAGCTCCGCGTTGATTTCCAGGAAATCCTGCTGGTCGTCGGGCAACTCGTCTTCCGAGAAGATGGCGTTCACCGGGCATTCGGGCTCGCACAGGGCGCAGTCGATGCATTCGTCCGGGTGAATCACCAGGAAGTTGGGGCCTTCATAGAAACAGTCCACCGGACATACTTCCACGCAGTCCGTGTGTTTGCAGTTGATGCAGTTTTCACCTACTACGAACGTCATAGCCTGTCCTCGCCAGGTGTATTCTCTTTCCAGGGCCAGCACTGAATTCTATCAGATCACCGGCCCGCTTGGGGTATATCGCCAGGGGCGCCAGCCGCTCGGCGCGTGACCCTCCCTCGGGGCCGCGCTAGTCTACCCGACTGTGCCGGGCTGGCAAGCGCCGCGGGCACCGCGATTGACCGAAGTGGTCAATGCCGCGGTTTATCAGTGGTCGCTTAACTGCTTCAGGCGGTAGAGCGCCTCCAGGGCCTGGCGCGGCGTCAGATCATCCGGGTCCAGATCCCGCAGCGCTTTATCCACCTCGCTGATGGCACCGAACATGTCCGCCTGGGCGGGTGCTTCGGAGTGGGCCGCCGGCACCGGCCGCTCACCGCTTTCCAGTTCCGCCAGCTTGTCCGCCGCCTGGCGGATCACCCCGGCGGGCACCCCGGCCAGCTGCGCCACCTGCAGGCCGTAGCTGCGGCTCGCCGGCCCCTCCTGCACGCGGTGCAGGAAAACGATGCGGTTGTTGTGCTCGCTGGCGGTGAGATGGGCGTTGTAGACGCCGGGCAGATGCTCCGGCAGTTGCGTCAGCTCGAAGTAATGGGTGGCGAACAACGTGTAGGCGCGCAGATTGCGGGCCAGATGCTCCGCCGCCGCCCACGCCAGGCTGAGGCCGTCGAAGGTGCTGGTGCCGCGGCCGATCTCATCCATCAACACCAGGCTTTCCGGGGTGGCGTTGTTGAGGATGTTGGCCGTTTCCGACATCTCCACCATAAAGGTGGAACGGCCGCCGGCCAAATCGTCGGATGAGCCGATGCGGGTAAAGATGCGGTCGATCTTGCCGATGCGGGCGCTGGCGGCGGGCACCGCGCTGCCGATGTGGGCGAGCAGGGCGATCAGCGCCGTCTGGCGCATGTAGGTGGACTTACCGCCCATGTTCGGGCCGGTGATGATCACCATGCGGCGCTGATCGTCCAGCTGCAGGCTGTTGGGCACGAAGGCGTCGTCCATCACCTGTTCCACCACCGGGTGGCGGCCGTCGACGATCTCGATGCCCGGCTCGTCCACCAGATTGGGGCGCACCCAGTTCAGGGTTTCCGCCCGCTCCGCCAGACACGCCAGCACGTCCAGCTCGGCCACCGCCGCGGCGCTGGCCTGCAGTGGGCCGAGATCGGCGGCCAGCTCCTCGATCAGCGCTTCGTAAAGCCGCTTCTCCAGGTTCAGCGCCTTGCTGGACGCGGACAGCGCCTTGTCCTCGAACTCCTTCAGCTCCGGGGTGATAAAGCGCTCGGCGTTCTTCAGCGTCTGGCGGCGCTGGTAATCCACCGGCGCCTGGTCCGCCTCCCGGCGGGACAGCTCAATATAGTAGCCGTGCACCCGGTTGTACTTGACCCGCAGCGTGGAAAAGCCGGTGCGCTCACGCTCGCGGGTTTCAATGTCCACCAGCACCGCGCCGGCGTTCTCGCTGATCGAACGCAGCTCATCCAGCTCTTCGCTGTAGCCCGGCGCGATCACGCCACCGTCGCGGATCAGCATGGGCGGGTTCTCGATCACCGCGCGCTCCAGCAGCGCCACTTTGTCCGGGAAGTCACTGAGCCGGTCGTGCAGCCCCTGGAACACCGCGTCGTCGGGCAGGGCGGCGTGCAACTCCGGCAGCGCCGACAGGCTGATGTGCAGCCGCGTCAGGTCGCGGGGCCGGGCGGAGCGCAGCGCCACCCGGCCGAGAATCCGTTCCATATCGCCGATCCGGTCCAGCACCTGGCGGGCGGACTCGAAGCGCCAGCCGTCGCGCAGCGCGGCGATGCGGTCCTGGCGCTCACCGAGCACCGAGCGGTCGCGCAGCGGCCGGTGCACCCAGCGCTTGAGCAACCGCGAACCCATCGCCGTCTCGGTGCTGTCCAGCACCCAGGCCAGCGACGGCGCCTCCTGGCCGGTGAGGGTTTCGGTGAGCTCCAGATTGCGGCGCGTGGCGGCGTCCATGGCGACGCCGTCGTCGAACGCCTCCAGGGTCAGCCCGGTGACGTGGGGCAGCGAACTGCGCTGGGTGTCCCGCGCGTACTGGAACAGCGCCCCCGCCGCCGCCACGGACACCGCCGCCGGCTCGCCGAAACCGGACAGATCCTGCACGCCGAACTGCTGGCACAGCTGTCGCCGCGCGGCCTCGCCGTCGAAGTCCCAGGGTGGCCGCTTACGACAGCCGGGCCGGTCCACCAGCGTTACCGGCAGGCCGTGGTCCTCGCTGATCAGCAGCTCCGCCGGCTGCCAGCGCTCCAGCAGCGCCTGCAATTGCTCGTGGCCGTCCACCTGCGTCACCACGAAGCGCCCGGCGGCTACGTCCAGGCTGGCCGCACCGATGCGCGGCCCGTCCTCGTAGAGCGCGCACAGCAGCGTGTCGCGGCGCTCCTCCAGCAACGCCTCGTCGCTCACCGTCCCCGGCGTCACGATGCGCACCACCTTGCGCTCCACCGGCCCCTTGGCCAGCGCCGGATCGCCGATCTGCTCGCAGATCACCACCGACTCGCCCAGCTTCACCAGCCGTGCCAGATAGCCCTCGGCGGCGTGGTAGGGAATCCCCGCCATGGGAATCGGCTTGCCGTTGCTTTGGCCGCGCTGCGTCAAGGTGATATCCAGCAGCCGCGCCGCCTTCTGCGCGTCGCCGAAAAACAGCTCGTAGAAATCCCCCATCCGGTAGAACACCAGCTGATCCGGGTGTTCGGCCTTAATGCCTAAATACTGCTGCATCATCGGGGTGTGGCCGGACAAGTCTTGCTTTGCCATATGCGCGGTGTCGCCTGTTTCCGGGAAAGTGACGGCGCCCCGGCGGGTAACGGGACGTAAGCGGGGCAGAATAGCAAACCCTTGGGTCAGGCTCTATTGGTGGGGCGCTGGGTTGCCGGCATTGGACGTATTGAACATTGAGAGGGCAGGAAGATCACTGTTGTTTCGTTTATTGCGATTTTCGTTAATTTCGATTAGCTTATGGATATCGCCAGGATATCCGTCATTGAGAGGTACTTATGAACACCGCGTCGGACCACAGCAAGCTTCCCGACCCTCAGGCCACGGATTTGGCTCGCGAAAGCTCCGCCGCTCTGGCGAAACTGCTCAAAGATCATCCGCAGCAGGATCGCGCCCGGGTCCGCATGGACGATACGGATTTGGTGCTGCCCCGGCATGCTCTGGAGCTGTTGCGCAATATTCTCACCGAAATGGCCCAGGGCAACTCGGTCACCATCATGCCCGTACACGCGGAGGTGACCACCCAGGAAGCCGCCAACCTGCTCAATGTATCCCGGCCTCATCTGGTCAAGCTGCTGGAAGAGGGCGCCATCCCCTTCAGCCGGGTCGGAACACATCGCCGCATCCGCCTTCAGGACGTCATGGAATACCGAGCAGCCCGAACCGCCGAAAGCGAAGCCGCCCTGCAGGCGCTGGCGGATCAGGCCCAAGAGCACGATATGGGGTACTGATGCGCTAGAGGCGATTGATTTATGGTTTATTACGGGCATTGCGAACAGGTGAGTTATGGCCGATAAATCTTTGACGTTGGAAGACAAAAAGCGCTACCACGCTCGAGTGCGTCGCTCCAACTATCGGGCGAGTTTGCGCTTGGAGGGTTTTCAGGTGAGCAAGTCCGAACCCACGCAGCCGCTGCCCTCCCGCCAAGCCGTTTTCGATAAGTATCTTGCGAAGGTGAAAGCCTGAGCCTTACCCAGGCATAACCGCCCACCGCTTTACTTCATCATAGTTCAACACCACAACCTGCTGAGCCTCCGGCGAGCGATGATCCGCCGGCGTGTCCACCCGCAGCTGCTGCAGCAGGTAGCTCACCAGGGCCCCGCGGGTCTCAAGACGTAGCTCACCGCGCTCCATACTGTAATCCCGTTCGATAAGGGCTTGCTGCGGCGGCGATAAGCGCGGATCAGGCCCTAGCCGCACGATGACGCGGGTCCGCCAGGCCTCATCATCTTCGACGCCAAGGTCCCCGGGCAGCACCAATTCCGGCCGGTCGCTGATCCGGCTGAGCACGAAATCCCGGAAATCCCCGTTCTTCTCACACCAGGCCCGGACGTGCCAGCGGTAGGCGGTGTGCACCACGGTGTGCGGCTGGATCACCCGGAACTCGGGCTCCGGGTTGGCCAGCGACGCGTATTCGATCTCCACCCGCTTGCCTTCCCGGCAGGCCTGCAACACCGGCCGCAGCACCGCCGGACGCAGATCCCGGGCCGGGGGCAGCAGCACCTCGGTGTTGAGCTCGCGTACCGTCAGCGACTCAAACGAGCAGGCCAGATCCTCCCGGGCGTGCATTATCTGCAGGTACTCGTCTGCGACGCCCTGGGTGAACACCGGCTTGAACGCCTCCGTGGGGCGGTAGCCCTTGAGGAAGCGGTCATAGGTCAGATTGTCCGGCCCGTAATCCGCCAGATAGGTATTGATGTCCTTGCTGGCCTGCTGACGTCCGATGCCGAAGGCGCGCATCAGATGGTTGGTAGTAAGCCGTCCCTCCCAAAGGACCATCACCTCGATCAACCGGTAGCGCAGTAACAGATCCCAACGTACCGGCCAGGCACCTGCGCTTTTGCGGCTAACGCGAGCCATGGCACTCTCCCTATTTATTAGTCGGCATGGCGACCTGCCTGAAAACTGGACGTGTTCATGTAGCCAGTATAGATGTGTCGCCACTAAAGTCATAGAGTGGTTTCTGTCACGGATGGACACTTCGGGCAGGGATGCCCTTACCTATCCAAGCCAGAAAGAAGAAGAGGGGGAACAATGGCTAAGCGAGCGATCAGCGGTCTCATAGTCGTTATTTTACTGTGCGGAGCGGCTTTCTATTACTACACGACCACACCGGGATACGCGGTAACGCGCATCCAGACCGCTCTTGCCGAGGGGGACGTGGCCACCTTCGAAAAGTACGTGGATCTAGATCGTTTACTGGAGACGCTGCTGGATGACTTGATGGCCGAGGCCATGCTGGATTCGACGTCGGATCAAGAGAATGGCTTCGAAGCAATGGGTAAGGCGCTTGGCCAGGCCATGTTTCAGAACATGAAACCAGCGCTTTTGAAGGAGATGAACCGCTCAATCATTGATGCGGTGGAGCAAGGCTCTTTTGACGAAATCATGTCGGCCGATGGAGGTGCGGGCGAGTTGGCGGGGGAGCTGGACGGCGTCCAGTTCGACGCGACCGACTACGATATTGAAAAACGTGGTGCCACGGCGATCGTGAGTCTCCCTGCGACGCATACAGAACTGGATTTGGACCTGGTATACGAGTTCGAAATGAACAACAGCGGCGGGCTCTGGCGCGTGGTGGCATTAAAGAACGCCGCCGAGATCACCCGCAGCATTGATCAGGCTGAGGCCGAGAAGCTCGCGGAGCACAACGCTAAGGTTCGCGGGAAAATTGATCAAAACGTCGAGGCGCAGATTGTCGAAAAGCGCAATCAGTCTGATCGCTGGGAAATCAACAAGGCGGTAATTCTCGCGGCTAAAGTGCGCAATGTCGGCGATTCCATCATCCGGGAGATACAGGGAACGGTTCGAATCTCACAGGGTGACAAAACAGTCTATGAAATGAACGTATCTGGGGACCTTCCGGATGGGCTGAAGGCAAACCATGAAACCACGATGTACTGGAAGGTGGAGATTAACCCCTTCAAAGACGGTCACCAGGAGTTGTGGGATCTCGAAGAGGACGAGCTGAAGCAAGCCTCGCTGGAGATCAGGTCTGTATCTTTCCAAAAAGACGAAACCCTGGAAGTCCTTGATCGGCTCTGATCAAGGGATCACCGCCCTCGGAGAGAGGTTTAATCGTGTACGACATCATTGGCGATATCCACGGCCACGCCGAACCCCTGAAGCGACTGCTTCACTGGCTGGGCTACACGGAAACCGACGGTGTCTGGCGGCACCCGACCCGCAAGGCGCTGTTCCTGGGCGACTACATCGACCGCGGGCCCGAGCAGCTGGAGGTGGTGCGCGTCGTGCGGGCCATGGTCGACGCCGGCGAAGCGCTGGCGATCATGGGCAATCATGAGTTCAACGCGGTGGCCTGGGCCACGCCGGACCCGTCGCAGCCCGGTGAGTACTTGCGCCCGCACTCCGCCAAGAACCGCCACCAGCATCAAGCCTTCCTGGAGCAGATAGGCCGCCACCCGGCCCTGCACGAAGAAGTGCTGGACTGGTTCCGCACTCTGCCGCTGTACCTGGACCTGCCGGAATTCCGGGCCGTACACGCCTGTTGGCATCCGTCTCACATCGGCACGCTGGAAACCTGGCTGGACGCCAACGCCAGATTGCTCGCCAATGCATGGGTGCCCGCAGCCACCGAAGGCCATGACCTGTTCGAGGCCGTGGAAACCACCCTCAAGGGCCTCGAAATCGAGCTGCCCGAAGGGGAGGGCTTCGATGACAAGGACGGCCACGCCCGCCGGCACATCCGCACCCGCTGGTGGCAAAGCGCGCCGGCCACCTATCTGGACGTGGCCCTGGTGCCTAAAGCTACGCTTAATGCGATCCCCGACCTGCCCGTGGGGGACGGCGTACTGCCTGGCTACGCCAACGATAAACCCGTGTTCGTCGGCCACTACTGGTTCCAGGGCACACCCCAGCCCCTGACCGACCATGTCGCCTGCCTGGATTACAGCGTCGCCGCCCGCCAAGGGGGCCGCCTGGCGGCCTACCGTTGGGACGGGGCCGGGCCGCTCAGCGAGGCGAATTTCGTCTGGGTGGAGGCAGCGATATGAAGGTAATCACCTACCCAATAGGATGTGATAAGGTTCACGAAAAAGTCGGACATCGGCAAAAAGCCGGCATACCGGCAGAACGCCGGAACACCGGCAAAGGGAACCGACGACAGAACCTGTCCGCTAGTAAACGTCGGTCCGCCAAGGTGGGCATTTGGAGGGGATAATGGGGAGCACCTATAAAAAATTAGCGGCGCGCCAGAGCGCCGAGCCTGCGGCCACGGTGTCTTTGGCTGTGGAAGGCAGATTCACCTCGTCTCGTCGCCAAACGATCGATCCAATGGGTTCAAGAGAGGCGAGTCGTGCCGCTACCTGACTTTCAGTCCGTCATGCGTCCCGTGCTTTTCTCGGTCAAGGACGGCAGCCCTAAGTTGATGACCGAAGTCCTGGAGGAGGTCTGCGATCACTTCCAGCTTACCGAGGATGAGCGGGCTCTACGTTTGCCCTCAGGCAAACAAACTTACATCAAGAACCGGGTAGGCTGGGCGCGCACCTATATGAAGAAGGCGGGCCTGCTGACCATCCCGCAACGGGGCCAGATCCGGATTACCGACCGGGGCCGCCAGGCCATGGAGGAATGCCCGGAGCGCATCACCGTGCGCTACCTGAAGAAGTACCCGGAATTCCTGGCGTTCCATACCCACACCCCCACCCATCCCAAGGCGGAGCCGGCGGACAGCGACGTCAGTGACACCCCGGACGAGCAGCTTCAGCAGGCCCACACCTCACTGCTGGACTCCCTGGCCGACGAGCTGCTGGACACCATCATCGCGGCCACGCCGGCCTTCTTCGAAAAGCTGGTGGTGGATCTGATGCTGGCCATGGGCTATGGCGGCTCCCGGGAAGACGCCGGCCAGGCCACCCGCTACACCAGTGACGGCGGCATCGACGGCATCATCAAGGAAGACCCGCTCGGCCTGGATGTGATCTATCTGCAAGCCAAGCGCTATACCGACAAGGTGGTGGGCCGCCCGGACGTACAGGCCTTCGCCGGCGCCCTGGACATGCAGCGGGCCCGTAAGGGCGTCTTTATCACCGCTTCTAAATTCAGCAACGACGCCCGCCAATACGTGGGCATGATCGAGAAAAAGATCGTACTCATCGACGGCCAGGAACTGGCCAGGCTGATGATCCAGTACAACCTGGGCGTGGCCACCAAGGAAACCTACGACGTCAAACACATCGACAGCGATTACTTCAACGAGGAATAACAGCAACCCCATGATCACCGGCGAACTTAAATCCAAGGTCGATAAAATCTGGGACACCATGTGGTCCGGCGGCGTCTCCAACCCGCTGTCCGTGATCGAGCAGCTCACCTACCTGCTGTTCATCAAGCGGCTGGATGAGATACACACCCGCCAGGAGAACAAGGCGCAGCGCTTCAGCAAGCCCATCGAAAACCCGGTGTTCGGCCCCGACCAGGACCATCTGCGCTGGTCCCGCTTCAAGGACTTCGCCCCGGAGGACATGTTCAACACCGTGCGCGATCAGGTGTTCCCGTTTATCAAAACCCTGGGTAACAAAGGCGAGGAAGACGGGGAGGGCGGCAGCACCTACACCCACCACATGAAGGATGCTCTGTTCATGATGCCCACCCCCCGGGTGCTGGCCAACGTGGTGGACCAGCTCGACAGCATCGACATGAGTGACGCGGACACCAAGGGCGACCTGTACGAATACATGCTCGGCAAGATCGCCAGCGCCGGCCAGAACGGCCAGTTCCGCACCCCGCGCCATATCATCAAGCTGATGGTGGATATGACCGCGCCCACCCCCAAGGATGTGATTTGCGACCCGGCCTGCGGCACCGCCGGTTTCCTGGTGGCGGCCTCCGAATACATCCAGCAGCATCACAGCGAGACCATCTACAAAAACGACGAGGCCCGCCGCCGCTTTAACGAGGGCACTTTCCACGGCTACGACTTCGACAGCACCATGCTGCGCATCGGCAGCATGAACATGCTGCTCCACGGCGTGGAAAACCCGGACATCGGCTACAAGGATTCCCTGGCCCAGGCGGACGACCTGGACGAAGAGAAATACTCCCTGATCCTGGCCAACCCGCCCTTCGCCGGCAGCCTGGATTATGAATCCACCGCCAAGGACCTGCTGCAAACGGTCAAGACCAAGAAGACCGAGCTGCTGTTCCTGGCCCTGTTCCTGCGCCTGCTGCAAACCGGCGGCCGGGCGGCGGTGATCGTCCCCGACGGCGTGCTGTTCGGCTCCTCCAAGGCCCACAAGAGCCTGCGCAAGATGCTGGTGGAAGAACAGAAACTGGACGGGGTGATCTCCATGCCCTCCGGTGTCTTCAAGCCCTACGCCGGGGTCTCCACCGCCATCCTGTTGTTCACCAAAACGAATTCTGGCGGCACCGACAACGTCTGGTTCTACAAGATGGAGGCGGACGGCTTCTCCCTGGACGACAAACGCACCCCGCAGCCGGACAAAAGCGATCTGCCGGACCTGCTGGCCCGCTGGCGGAACCGGGAGAACGAAAGCGAACGCAAGCGCACCGAACAGAGCTTCCTGGTGCCCCGGGAGGAAATTGCTGGCAACGACTATGACCTGTCCATCAACCGCTACAAGGAAGTGGAATATGAGGCGGTGGAATATGAGTCACCGCAGGTGATTCTGGAGCGGCTGGCGAAGCTTGAAGATGAAATTGCCAGTGGAAGAAAGGAGCTGGAGGCGTTGCTGGCATGACAGCAATACGATCTGTGCCGCTCTCTAACGTTGCCAAAATAGACAGGACGTCGTTGGCTCCTGAAAAGATTCAAGGTGGTACCGCTTATCTTGGCCTTGAGCATATCGAGTCCGGAGGAAAGATACTCGGAGCCCAGAAGGTTGAATCTGGCGAGCTGAAGAGCTCTAAGTTTCAATTTACTTCAGAACATATTCTGTATGGTAAGTTGAGGCCTTATCTGGCGAAGATTGCACTTCCTGACTTTGATGGAATATGTAGCACCGACATCATTCCCGTTCTTCCTGGGCCGGATATTGACAGGAAATATCTACTTTATTTCTTGCGGCAAGGATCAATGGTTGAGTATGCGAACTCTCGTTCATCAGGTGCGAACCTGCCGCGACTAAGTCCCAAAGAGTTAGCAAACTTTCAGATTCCTCTGCCTTCCCTGCAAGAACAAAAACGCATTGCGAAAATTCTGGATGCGGCGGACGCGCTGCGGGCCAAGCGCCGCGAGTCCCTCGGCCAACTCGATGCGCTCCTGCAATCCGCCTTTCTCGATCTCTTTGGTGATCCTGTCTCTAATCCAATGAACTGGGAAGTGGCGAGGTTCGGGGAACTAGGAGAATGCCGTCTGGGAAAAATGTTAGACAAAGGAAGGCAGGTAGGCGAAATATTCCCTTACTTGGCAAACTTCAATGTCAGGTGGGATGACTTTGAGATTTCTGAACTGAGAGAAATGGCTTTTTCAGAGCCGGAAAAGGAAGAGTTTTCATTGAGGGACGGAGACTTGCTCGTTTGTGAAGGCGGAGAAGTTGGCAGGGCGGCAATATGGCGAGGCAATGGGACTGGCATCTATTTTCAGAAGGCGCTTCACAGAGTCAGACTGAATGCTGATTTAGCCTTGCCAGAATTCGCTTTGTTCTACCTTTGGTTTATGGCCAAGAATGGTGGGTTTGGCGATTATACTAATTCTGCGACAATTGCTCACTTAACGGGAGTGAAATTAAAGGGCTTGCCAGTTCCACTCCCCCCAATTGAAAAGCAAAAGAAATTTCAACGTATATTTTGAAGGCAAAGATAACCAAAGATCTTCTTGGCCAGCATTCTGAAGGGTTAGACGCTTTATTCTCTTCACTTCATCAAAGAGCCTTCTCCGGGGAGCTATAAAACACCATGACTAACTTCGCCTTCCTGCCCAACGACTTCAAGGACTTGAGTCAGGCCGCCATCCGGGCGGAAGGCCATATTCTCGGTGATCCCCGCGCCGCCTGCTTCCACGCCCGGTTTGCGTTGGAGGCGGCCGTGCACTGGCTGTATCGCCACGATGCCAGCCTGCGCATGCCCTACGACAACAAGCTGGGTGCGCTGCTGCACGAACCCACCTTTATGAACCTGCTGCCGGAGGCGGTGTTTCAGAAGGCGCGGGTGATCCAGAAGGTGGGCAATATCGCGGTCCACCAGACCAAACCGATCGAGTCCCGGCAGGCCCTGCAGGTGGTGAAGGAATTGCACCATGTCTGCCATTGGCTGGTGCGCACCTACGCGCCTGGCGCCTCCCGCGAGGGTGCGGCCTGGCGGGATGAGCGGGTGCCACAACCGCTGGATACGGACAAGGTGGTACCGCGGGCCGAATTGGAGGCCCTGGAGACGAAGCTCGCGGCCCAGAGCGAAGCCGCTCTTAAACAGCAGAAAGAGCGCGACGCCCTGGATCAGGAGCTGCAGGCCCTGCGCCAGGATCTGGCGGCCCTGCGTCAGGCCCAGGAGCAGATCCCGGACAGCCACGATTACACCGAGGCGGAGACCCGCCGTTACCTGATTGATCTGGAGCTGCACCGGGCCGGCTGGCCGCTGGATAAAAAGCAGGACCGGGAGTATGAAGTCACCGGCATGCCCAACAACAAGGGCATTGGCTATGTGGACTATGTGCTCTGGGGTGACGATGGCAAGCCACTGGCGCTGGTGGAAGCCAAGAAAACCACCGTGGACGCCACGGTGGGCAAACAGCAGGCCAAGCTCTATGCGGACTGCCTGGAGGCAATGCACGGCCAGCGGCCGCTGATTTTCTTCACCAACGGCTACGACACCTGGCTATGGGATGACCAAGCCTATCCGGCCCGGGAAGTGGCGGGCTTCTACAAGAAGGACGAACTTACCCGCCTGATCCGCCGCCGGGACAGCCGCAAGCCCCTGGACGTGGCCGCCATCAATACCGACATCGTTGAGCGCTATTACCAGAAGCGGGCCATCGGCAGCATTTTCGAGCAGCTCAAGAACGCCCAGCGCAAGGCGCTGCTGGTGATGGCCACCGGCACCGGCAAGACCCGTACCGCCATTGCCCTGGTGGATGTTCTGCAACGGGCCAACTGGGTCAAGCGTGCCCTGTTCCTGGCGGACCGGGTGTCGCTGGTGAACCAGGCGGTGAATGCCTTCAAGGCCCACTTGCCGGAATCCAGCCCGGTGAACCTGGTCACCGAAAAGGACACCGAAGGCCGGGTGTATGTGTGTACCTATCCGACCATGATGGGCCTGATCGACGCCAACCTGGGCTCCGATACCGACGAAGCCCGGTTCGGGGTGGGGCACTTCGATCTGATCATCATCGATGAAGCCCACCGCTCGGTGTACCAGCGCTACCGGGCTATTTTCAGCTATTTCGACGCCATGCTGTTCGGCCTGACCGCCACGCCCCGGGAGCAGGTGGACAAGAACACCTATGACCTGTTCGATCTGGAACAGGGCGTGCCCACGGACGCCTATGAGCTGGGCAAGGCGGTCAGCGATGGCTATCTGGTGCCGCCGAAGGTGCAGCAAGTGGATCTGCGCTTCCCTCGGGAAGGCATTCGCTACGACGACCTGAGCGAGGACGAAAAGACTCAGTGGGAATCCCTGGAGTGGGGCGACAATGTGCCGGAGGGCACCCTGATCCCGGAGCAGGTGAACGCCACCGCCCTGAACAACTGGCTGTTCAATAAGGACACCGTGGACAAGGGCCTCAAGCATCTTATGGAACACGGCCATAAGGTGGAGGGCGGCGACCGCCTGGGCAAGACCATTATCTTTGCCCGCAACCAGGCCCATGCGGACTTTATCGAAAAGCGTTTCAACCACCACTACCCGAAACACGCGGGCCAGTTCGCCCGGGTGATTTCCTACCAGGTGAAATACGTTCAGTCACTGATTGACGATTTCTCGCAAAAGGACAAGGCGCCCCATATCGCCATTTCCGTGGACATGCTGGACACCGGCATCGACGTGCCGGAGGTGGTGAACCTGGTGTTCTTCAAACCGGTGTATTCCAAGATCAAGTTCTGGCAGATGATCGGGCGGGGCACACGGCTGTGCCCGGATCTTTTTGGCCCCGGCGAGGATAAGGCCGATTTCCGTATTTTCGATTTTTGCTACAACTTCGATTTCTTCAACGAGAACCCGGAAGGCATCGAGGCCGGCGGCAGCGAGCCGCTCAGTGTTCGTGTCTTCCGTGCCCGGGTAAATCTGCTGGGGCTGTTGCAGCAGTCCCCGGAGGCCGACCCAGAGGCCAAGGTGGCCGGCAACACCACCGAGACGCTTTATGGTGAAGTGGCGGCCATGAACCCGGATAACTTTATCGTGCGCATGAAGCGCCAAGCCGTGGACCATTTCCGGGACCGGAAGAGTTGGGATCGGCTGAGCGAGGACGATCAGCGGCTGTTGAGCGCCGAGGTGGCGACCCTGCCCACCGAGCTGGAGTACGACGACGTCGCTTCCCGCATGTTCGATCTCACCGCCTTGCGTCTGCAGCTTGCCGTGCTCACCGCCGACCAGGCGGCCTTTGAACGCCATCGCAAGCGGGTGGTGGAGATCGCCGCCATGCTGGAAGAGAAAACCAGCATCCCCGCCGTCGCCCGCCAACTGGAATACCTGCAGGTACTGCAGGACCCGGCCTTCTGGGACGGCATGGACGTGCCCACCCTGGAAGAAATGCGGCTGCGACTGCGCGGTGTGGTGCCGTTTCTGGACAAGAAGCGGCGCAAGGTGGTGTACACGGATTTCAAGGACGAGGTCATGGGGGTGCGCGAGGACACCGTGCTGCCGCTGCCCAGGATGACCAGCGTGCAGTACGAGAAGAAAGTTCGTGAGTACCTGCGCAACCACCTGGACAACATCGTGATCCACCGTCTGAGAACCAACCGGCCGCTCACTGCCAGCGACCTGGAAGCCCTGGAAAACATGCTCGCCAGCCTGGGCGAGGACGACGGAAAAACGTTGCTGTCCGATCTGCTGGAGCGCACCGAAGCGCCGTCCCTGGCGCACTTCGTTCGCAGCCTGGTGGGCATGGACGAAGCCACCGCCAAGCAGGCCTTCGCCCGCTTCCTGGACGACACCAGCCTCACCGCTCCCCAGATCCGCTTCGTGGAAATGATCATCGAACAGCTCACCTCACGGGGCGTGATGGCGCCCGCCGCGCTCTACGAGCCACCTTTCAGTGATCTGCACAGCGGCGGGCCGGAGGCGCTTTTTTCCGGCAAAGATAATGTGGTCGATGGTATTTTCGAGGCGCTGGACGGTCTGATGCCTGGGGCTAAGGAAGGATAGACGAGTTGATTATAAGGTCATTGGTTTGGATGTCGCGGCGACTAGTGGGCAGGAGAGGGGCAGCGAATGAAAGCAGTCGTTTATTGGGGTTCTACCCCGTTAAAGCGACAATGAATTTTATGTGTGTTCAGTGCCTCCAGGCCGGTGCGGATTTGGATTTTAATGAATCGAATTTTATGTTGAGGTCTGCGACCGGTGAGATTCTTGTAACAGATCCTGCGCATGGACTATGAAAATGCTGCCTGAACACGGAAAGATTGATTGTCGACTCTGCTACCCGGCGGATGCCAACGAGGCTACGCCCCACCGCCTGTGGCGGATGCGCAATGACCCAGGCGCGTGGGGTGGTCGTGAGCCCGAATGGCTGGTACTTGGCTTCTCAAAGGGCAGTACCCAGGCAGATTATTATGCTAATGGCAGCTTTGACGATGTGGCTTTCGCCGGTATGCGGTCCAGGCTGGAACGGATACTCAAGCGATTGGGGGCGTTGCCGTCTGGCGTAACTTTGAACGATGCGATAGCCAACCCGGAGGGCAATATTGCCTTTGGCTCCCTGATTCGCTGTAGTGTGGCCCGCCAGGATAGTAAAGCAAAATACCAGTGCTCCGGTAGCTTGATCACGAAATCCTTTAAGGAAATTCCACAGGTCATTGCCGCTTGTACCAATCAGTTTCTGAAGCATCTGCCGGACAGCGTTAAAATCGTGGTGATGCTGGGCAATAATTCTAGCTATGTAAAGCCCTGCCACGATCTGATTCGTGAAATGTTCCCCGAGGCGTTTGAGGAATTGAACGAAGTCGCAGTGCGGGCTGATGGTAGACTATGGGTTCATGTGGCGCACCCATCAGGTGCCAATGGTTACTTCGAGCGCTGGATGGAAAGTGGGGCTGGTGCCGCCAGGAAGCGCAAGCTGGTTGAGGCTGCGCTTGGCGTACATACGGATTTGCCACATGGTAAAATTTTTCAGCAGGCTAAGCTCGATGAAAAGCCACCTTCCAATTCATTTTCCCAAAGTATATCTGACGTGGCCAAACACCAGGCTGAAAAGGTAGCGGAAAGTGTATCTTCTGTTTCTGGACAAATAACTCTGCGAAGTCGCGTGAGAAGGGGTAAGCAGTCCGGGACGTTACTTGTTCCTCACAGGTACAGGGATGGCTGCTATGTGGTGAGCATGACCAAGTTTGACCAAGATCAGGTCCGCGTACAAACCATGGAGCAAGTTGTTGCTTATATCCAACAAGGATACAAATTGAGGATGAGTGACCCGGCTAATCCGAGGAGCCCGTCCTTGATTAGCCCCAAATGGATAGAAATTCTTTAATAGGCGCGCCATCAGCTGCGGGAAGTCGCTCTTAACAGAGGTATGTCCGACGACCCACTAACCCCTTCCAAGACCCGCTAGAGCACCTACATCACCATCCTGGCCAGCCACTGCATCCCCAGGGCCAGGCCCAGAACGATCAGGCCGGCCACCAGGCTGGTCGCCAGGGCGTGCCGCCGCCATAGCCGCTCCACCTTCGGCCCGTAGCGCAGCACCAGCCAGGCCAGGCCGTAATAGCGGATGCCCCGCGCGATCAGCGCGGCCAGCACGAACAGGGCGATGGGGTAACCGGACAGGCCGGCGGTGATCATCGCCACCTGGAAGGGGATCGGCAGGATACCCAGGGTGAGGATGGCGATGAAGCCGTACCGGTCGAAGAAGCCCTGGTAGGCCTGGTAGGCGTTCTGCATGCCCATGGTGTCGATGAACCAGGTGCCGACGGACTGGTAAAGCACCATGCCGACGCCGTAGCCGAGCAGCGAGGCGGCCAGGCAGCCGGCGGTGGTGACCGTGGCGATGCGCCAGATGCGCTGGCGGTTCAGGGCCATCAGCGGGATCAGCACCAGCTCAATGGGCACCGGCACGATGAGGGTCTCCAGAAAGGAGAACAGCGCGAGCAGCCAGAGCATGTGCTTGGAGCCGTTGAGGCGTTCCAGCCATCGCCGGGCGCGGGTAGGTGCTGAGGTCATGGTGTCCGGGTGTGTTAAGGAATGAAAAACCGGCCAAGATTAGCACGCTGTGGCCGCCGACCACGGGTTATCCCGTATTTCCAGAGGTCGGACTGGCGCCCTAGCGTGGCGGTTCCCTCATCAAGGAAGGAGAGAACCATGAAGGTAGCAACGATCACAGCGACTTCCCTGGCGCTGGCTTCGCTGGCGGCGGGCGTCGCCGCCAATCAGACCGGTCGCGACGTGGATGACGCGGAGACCATGCAGAACACCCAGAGCATGGATCATATGGAGGACCAGGCGTCCAACGTGCAGACCGGCGAAAAGCGCCGGAACGCCCGGGACGTGCTCAACGAGTCCAAGAAGGTGCTGCAAAACATGAAGCGCGAGGACGGTATGGACGCCGCGCTGGAGCAGGCCAAGGGTGTGTTTCTGGTGCCCGATTTCGGGCGTGGCGCCTTTGTGTTCGGTGGCCGCGGCGGCCAGGGCGTGGTGCTGGCCAAGGACGGCGGTGACTGGAACGGTCCGGCGTTCTTTAACTTCGGCGCGGTCAGTGCCGGTGCCCAGGGCGGTGTCGCCGCCGGCGAGGTGGCGATGCTGCTGATGACCGATAAGGCGGTGGCGTCCTTCAAGCAGGACCACAACTTCGCGCTCAACGCGGACGCCGGCCTGACGCTTGTCGACTGGTCCAAGGTGGCCCAGGGCAGCTACGGCAAGGGCGACGTGCTGTTGTGGAGCAGCACCGAAGGCCTGTTCGCCGGCGGTGCCATCAGTGTCAGCGATGTCTTCAGTGACGATGAAGCCAACCAGGAATACTACACCCGCGCCACCAGCGCGGAGGCGATCCTGGAAGGTGAAGTGGAAGACGATAGCGAAGACGCCGACGCGTTGAAGACCCGGTTGCCCTGAACGACAGCGGCGACACTCAAAGGCGCATAATCAGAGGCGCATAAAAAGCCCCGCCGGATGGCGGGGCTTTTTTGTGGACGCCGGCTGCCGGGCTCAGGGCGTCATCACCACCTTGATGCAGCCGTCCTGCTTGGCGTTGAAATCCGCGTAGGCATTGGCGGCGTCGTTGAGTCCGTAGCGGTGGGTGATGATGAAGGACGGGTCGATGTTGCCCAGCTCGATGGTCTGTAACAGGGCGGGCATATAGGCCTGCATATGGGTCTGACCGCTTTTCAGTGACAGCCCCTTGTTCATCAGGCCGTTGAAGGCGACGCCGTCCATGCTGTCGGTGTAGACGCCGGGAATCGACAATTGCCCGCCCTTGCGGCAGCTCTGAATCATCTGATTGAGGGCGGTGGGGCGGTTGGGTTCGCCGGAGTCGCTGTCCCGGCGCTGGTATTCCGGGTCGCCGGCGCCGTGCGCCTCGGCGCCCACCGCGTCGATGCAGCTGTCCGGCCCGTAGCCCCGGGTCATCTCCATCAGGCGCTGGTAGGGGTCGTCTTTCTCGAAGTTGATCACTTCCGCCTGGGATTGCGTTTCCGCCAGGGCGAGCCGCTCGGGAACGCGGTCGATGGCGATCACCCGGCCGGCGCCCAGCATCCAGGCGCTGCGAATGGCGAACTGACCCACCGGGCCGCAGCCCCACACCGCCACCGTGTCACCGGCGCTGATGTCGCAATTGGCGGCGGCCATGTAGCCGGTGGGGTAGATGTCCGACAGGAACAGCAGTTGCTCGTCCTTCATATCGGATGCCACTTTCAGCGGTCCCACATCGGCGTGGGGCACGCGCACGTATTCCGCCTGGCCGCCGGGGATGCCGCCCAGAAGATGAGAGTAGCCGAACAGGGCGGCCGGGGAGTGCCCCATGGCCTGGGCGGCGTCGTCGGCGTTGGGGTTGCTGGTCTCGCACAGCGAATACAGGCGTTTGTCGCAGAAGAAACAGTGGCCGCAGGAAATCGTGAACGGTACCACCACACGGTCGCCTTTCTTCAGGTTGCGCACCTCCTTGCCGACCTCGACCACTTCGCCCATGAATTCGTGGCCGAGCACGTCGCCGGGCTCCATGGCGGGCATCAGGCCGTTATAGAGATGCAGGTCGGACCCGCAAATGGCGGTGGCGGTGACTTTGAGAATGGCGTCGCCGGGGTCCTGGATCCGTGGGTCGGGGACGGTATCCACGCGCACGTCGTGGGTACCGTGCCAGGTCAGAGCTTTCATAGCGCCTCCTTTGCCGGCCGCCGGCACTGCGCCGGCGGTTCCTTGGGTGAAGGGCCAAGCTAGTCCGTGCGCTGGCGGTTGCCTATAGGGCGTTCCCCGTGGCCGGGCAGGGGAAAACCCGTAACCGGCGGCGTGGCCGCTTCCGTGGCGAACAGGTACAGCTTCACCACTTCCGCCACCGAGCCGGCGCCCATCTTGTGCATCATATGGGCGCGGTGCAGTTCCACGGTTTTCGGCGAAATCGACAGGGCCTCGGCGATGCCCTTGTTGGACAGCCCCGAGACCACAGCCTCGAGGGTTTCCCGCTCACGCGGGGTGAGCCGGGCCAGGCGTTGGCGCAGCGCCAGGCGGGCGCTCTGACGGGCTTTGCGGCGCCGGTCCCGGGCCACCGCCTGTTGCACGGTCTCGATCAGGGTGTCGTCGTCGGTGGGGCTGTCGAGGAAGCCCTCGGCGCCGGCGCGCATCGCCCCGACCGCCGCGCTGACCCGGGGGCTGTCGCCCAGGAACACCACCGACAGCGTCGAGCCGCTGTCGCTCAGACGCTGCTGGGTGCGCACCCCGGCCATTCCCGGGGTGCGCAGGGTCACCAGCACGCAGCCGGGCCGGTCATCGTTAAGGCGCAGCAGCAAATCGTCGCTGTCCCGGTAGCCCCGGCAGGGCAGGTAGGCGCGGCGCATCAGCCGGTCCAGGCGGTCGCGGGCACCGGGGTCTTCGTCCACCAGGTGTACGACGCTGTCCATGGCGGCGCCCGGCGTGGTGCCTTTCGGTGCGGCGTCCGCCGCGGTTGAATCTTCCTTTGCGGTGGTCACGGTAGTGCTCCTTCACTAGCGTCGGTGCCTCCGGGGATAGCACAGCCGCCGCCGGCTTGGAAGGTGGTCGCGTAGCGGGCGCTGGGAAGCCCGCGCCAAGTCGTCCATCATGGAGGCGCTAATAACAGGCTTTGGCGAGGTAAGGCGCATGCAAGGACTGGCGGATCGAGCCCGGGAGTTAGGCAAGATTTTACAACAGCGGCGGTTTTCCGTGGTCACGGCGGAGTCCTGCACCGGCGGCGGCATCGCCCGCCTGCTCACCGACGAGCCGGGGGCCTCGAGCTGGTTCGAGCGCGGCTTCGTGACCTATTCCAACCTGTCCAAGGAAGAAATGCTGGGCGTGCCGCGTTCCCTTCTGGAGACCCACGGCGCGGTCAGCGAAGAGGTGGTGCTGGCCATGGCCCGGGGTGCGCTGGCGCACTCCAACGGCGACGTCAGCATCTCGGTGAGCGGCGTGGCCGGCCCGGACGGCGGCACCGCCGAGAAGCCGGTGGGCACGGTGTGGATCGGTTGGGGCCTCGGCGAGGGTGTCGCCGAGGCGCAGCACTTTCTGTTTCCCGGCGACCGCGACGAGGTGCGTAACCGCAGCATGCTGGCGGCGCTGGAGGGTCTGATCCAGCGCCTGTGAGGCGCGCGGATTTGTTCCTCCGCCGGGACGTGTATCATGGCCTCCATCTCACGCCCGCGGCGGGGGGTTGCACCCCGCACAAACACCACCCATAATGCTGTCCAGAAAGACAGTGCTGGCCATCGGGTCAGTTTCTGTGCCAATGGATGGAATCGGAGAGGGGTTCACAAATGAGCGACAAGAGTAAAGCACTGTCGGCGGCGCTGTCCCAGATCGAGCGTCAATTCGGTAAAGGGTCGGTGATGCGCATGGGCGACCAGAAGCGCGAGCGCATTCCCGCCATTTCCACCGGCTCCCTGGGGCTGGATATCGCCCTGGGCATCGGTGGCCTGCCGAAAGGCCGGATCGTCGAAATTTACGGCCCGGAGTCCTCCGGTAAGACCACGCTGACCCTGAGCACCATTGCCCAGGCCCAGAAAAAAGGCGCCACCTGCGCTTTCGTGGACGCCGAGCATGCCCTGGACCCGGATTACGCGGAGAAACTCGGGGTCAACGTGGACGATCTGATCGTGTCCCAGCCGGACACCGGCGAACAGGCCCTGGAAATCACCGATATGCTGGTGCGGTCCGGCGCCGTGGACATGGTGGTGGTGGACTCCGTGGCGGCCCTGGTGCCGAAGGCGGAAATCGAGGGTGAGATGGGCGACGCCCACGTCGGCCTGCAGGCCCGCTTGATGAGCCAGGCACTGCGGAAGATCACCGGTAACGTGAAGAACGCTAACTGTCTGGTGATGTTCGTGAACCAGATCCGCATGAAGATCGGCGTGATGTTCGGCAACCCGGAAACCACCACCGGCGGTAACGCCCTTAAGTTCTACTCCTCCGTGCGGCTGGATATCCGCCGCATCGGCGCGGTGAAGCAGGGCGATGAAGTGACCGGTAACGAAACCCGGGTGAAAGTGGTCAAGAACAAGGTGGCGCCGCCGTTCAAACAGGCGGAATTCCAGATTCTCTACGGCCAGGGCATCAACCAGTTGGGCGAAGTGCTGGACCTGGGCGTGCAGCAGGGCCTGGTGGACAAGTCCGGTGCCTGGTACGCCTACCAGGGCGACAAGATCGGCCAGGGCAAGCAGAACGCCTGCGACTATCTGGCCGAGCATCCGGACGTGGCCCAGGCGATCGAGAAGGAAATCCGTGCCCGTCTGCTGAATGTGGTGCCGCCCGCGGGTGAGGAAGAGGCGGTGGCCGAGGGTGACCAGGGGCAAGACGGCAAGGATGACTGAACGGCGCCGTCGACAGCGGGGCCCTGAAGACGGCCCCGCCGACCCCGCCGTGTTGCGCCAGTATGCGGTGAAGATGCTGGCGCGCCGGGATCACGGCCGTGCTGAGTTGCGCGTCAAGATGGCGCGCAAGTTCGGCGACAGCGACGGGCTGGACGCGGCGCTGGACTGGTGCCAGGAGCACGACTTTCTGAATGACCGGCGCTTCGCCGGTTTTTTTGTGCGTTCGCGGATCGAGCGCGGGCAGGGGCCGTTGCGTATTCGCTCCGAGCTTCAGCAGCGAGGCCTTCCGGAGGCCCTGGTCAAGGAGGCCCTGGAACAGGCCGAGTGTGACTGGTTTGCCCTGGCCCGCGAGACCCACGCCCGGCGCTTCCGCCGGCCGCCGGCGGACCGCAAGGAAAAAGCCCGCCAGTTGCGCTTTCTGCAGTCCCGGGGCTTCGACGCGGAGCAGAGCTTCAACGCGCTGGATCTGGCCGGGGAAGAAGACCTCGACTGATCCGGTGCGCCTCGCCACTTTATTCCCCCGCCGGACAGGTCATAATACTTTCCCTTTCTGACAGGTAGCGGGGAATCGACGTGGAATACCTGAGCGACCCCTGGCTGGTGGCGGCCTTGCTGGGTTCCGGCGTGATCGCCGGTTTTATCAATACTCTGGCCGGCGGCGGCGGGCTGCTGATTCTGCCGCTGCTGATGCTGACCGGCATGGGGCCGGCCCTGGCCAACGGCACCATGCGCGTGGGCGTCTTGATCCAGTGTCTTGAGGGCGCCCGCCAATTCCATCGCCACGGCTCCATGCCGGTGGCGGCGTTGCCGGGCATCATGGTGCCGACACTGGCCGGCGCCTTGCTCGGCACTCTGGCCGCGTCCTTCCTGCCGACCACCATTCTGGAACCGGTATTGCTGACCACCCTGGTGGTGATGGCGGTGGTGATGGTGCTGAAACCGTCCACGCTGGTGGCCGGGCCCGACGAGGCGCCCCGCGCTCTGGCCAGCACCCCGGCGGCCTGGGCCGGGCTGTTCGTGACCGGGGCCTACGGCGGCTTCGCCCAGGCCGGTGTGGGCTTCCTGCTGATCGCGGTGCTGGCGGGCCAGCTGCGTTACGACCTGGTGCGCACCAACGGCCTGAAGCTGGCGATCACCGCCGGCTTCACCATTCTCGCCCTGGGTATTTTCGTGTGGCGGGATCAGGTCGCCTGGCTGCCGGGCCTGCTGGTCGCCGCCGGCACCCTGCTGGGCGTGCGGCTGGGCGTGGGCTTCGCCCACAAGGTGTCCCAGCGTGTGCTGAAGTGGATTCTGCTGGTGATGGTGGTGACGGTCTGCGCGGCGGCGGCGTTCAAGTAAGTGGCGCGCCGGGCCGGCGCGCCTTCCCCATCGCAACCGCCCTTTGACAACGCTATACTTTGCTCCCCATTTCCCTGTCTAAAGTAGTTGCTTGCGTATGAAGAGCGCTGAGATTCGCCAGGCCTTTCTCGATTACTTCGCCCGCCAGGGCCACGCCGTGGTGGCGTCGTCCTCGCTGGTGCCGGAGAACGATCCCACCCTGCTGTTCACCAATGCGGGGATGAACCAGTTCAAGGATGTGTTCCTCGGCCGCGACAAGCGCGATTACACCCGCGCCACCAGCTCGCAGCGCTGCGTGCGTGCCGGCGGCAAGCACAACGACCTGGAAAACGTGGGCTACACCGCCCGCCACCACACCTTCTTCGAAATGCTGGGTAACTTCAGCTTCGGCGATTACTTCAAGCGCGACGCCATCCGCTTCGCCTGGGAGTTCCTCACCGGTGAGCTGGGGCTGCCGCCGGAGAAGCTGTGGGTGACGGTGCATGTGTCCGACGACGAAGCGGCGGACATCTGGCTCAAGGAAATGGGCGTCAGCGCCGAGCGCTTCTCGCGTCTGGATGAAGACAACTTCTGGCAGATGGGCGACACCGGCCCCTGCGGCCCCAGCTCCGAGATCTTCTACGACCACGGCGCCGACGTGCCCGGCGGCCCGCCGGGCTCCGAGGACGGCGACCTGGACCGCTACATCGAGATCTGGAACCTGGTGTTCATGCAGTACGACCGCCAGGACGACGGCGAGTTGAAGCCGCTGCCCAAGCCCAGCGTGGACACCGGCATGGGCCTGGAACGTATCGCCGCGGTGCAGCAGGGCGTGCATTCCAACTATGAGATCGACCTGTTCCAGGCGCTGCTCAAGGCCGCCGCCCGGGCCACCGGCTGCGACGACCTGGAAAACAAAAGCCTGCGGGTGATCGCCGACCATATCCGCTCGGCCAGTTTCCTGATCACCGACGGTGTGGTGCCCTCCAACGAGGGGCGCGGCTATGTGCTGCGCCGTATCATCCGCCGCGCCCTGCGTCACGGTCACCAGCTGGGCCAGGACAAGCCGTTCTTCCACACCCTGGTGGCGTCGCTGGTGGCGCAGATGGGCGACGCCTACCCCGAGCTGCGCCGTGAGCAGGCGCGGGTGGAGAAGGCCCTGCTGGCCGAGGAAGAGCAGTTCGGCCGCACCCTGGCCGCCGGCATGAAAGTGCTGGAAGGCGCCATGGCCGACCTGCAGGGCGACGAGCTGCCCGGCCGGGTGGTGTTCGCTCTGTACGACACCCACGGCTTCCCGCCGGACCTGACCGCCGACGTGGCCCGCGAGCGCGGCCTGTCCGTGGATATGGACGGCTTCGACCAGGAAATGCAGGCGCAGCGTGAGCGCGCCCGGGGCGCCGGCGCCTTCGCCAACGATTACAGCGACCGGCTCAACATCGAAGCGGTCACCGACTTCTCCGGTTACGAGAAACATCAGGATCAGGCCGAGGTGGAAGGCCTCTACCGTGACGGCGCCGCCGTGGACAGCCTGGAAGCCGGTGAAACCGGCATGGTGCTGCTCAAGCGCACGCCGTTCTACGCCGAGTCCGGCGGTCAGGTGGGTGACCGGGGCGTGCTCGTCGCCGGCGCCGGCGACGCCCGCTTTAATGTGGAGGACACCCGCAAGCGCGGCCAGGCGCACATCCATGTGGGCACCGTGAGCACCGGCACCCTGAAAGTCGGCGACAAGGTAGACGCCTACGTGGATGTGGAGCGCCGCCGCGCCATCATGCGCCATCACTCCGCCACCCATTTGCTGCACGCCGCCCTGCGCCGCGTGTTGGGCGACCACGTGCAGCAGAAAGGCTCGCTGGTGGCGCCGGACTACCTGCGCTTCGATTTCGCCCACGGCGAAGCCCTGAGCGCCGAGCAGCGCGAAGAGATCGAAACCCTGGTCAACCGGCAGATTCTCGAGAACGCGGCGGTGACCACCGAGCTGATGGACATGGAAGCGGCCAAGGACGCCGGCGCCATGGCCCTGTTCGGAGAGAAATACGACAGCGAAGTGCGGGTGCTGACCATGGGCAGCGACGGCTTCTCCAAGGAGCTGTGCGGCGGTACCCATGTGCAGCGCACCGGCGACATCGGACTGTTCAAGATCACCCTGGAAACTTCCGCCGCCGCCGGCGTGCGCCGCATCGAAGCGGTCACCGGCGAGTACGCCCTGGCGCGTGTGCGCCAGCAGGAGCAGGCGCTGAGCGAGATCGCCGCGACCCTGAGAAGCGGGCCGGAGCAGGCCGCCGAACGGGTCGGCGCCCAGACCCGCCGGGTGCGGGAACTGGAAAAAGAGATCGAACGACTCAAGCAGAAGCTCGCGTCCGGCGCCGGTGGCGACCTGACGGCGGAGGCCCGTGATATCCAGGGCGTGAAGGTGCTGGCCACCAGCGTCGATGGCGCCGACGCCAAAACCCTGCGTGTCACCATGGACAAGGTGAAGGACAAGCTGGGCTCCGGGGTGATCCTGCTGGCCGCCGCCGAAGGCGACAAGGTGTCGCTGGTGGCCGGTGTCACCAAGGACCTCACCGACCGGGTCAAGGCCGGTGATTTGATGAAACACGTTGCCGGGCAGGTCGGTGGCAAAGGCGGCGGCCGGCCGGATATGGCGCAGGGCGGCGGCAGCGACGCGGCGGCTCTGCCGGCGGCGTTGGAGAGTGCGTATCGGTGGGTGGCGGAGCAGCTCTGACCACCCTCACATGAAAATCAGGGGCGCAAATGCTATGCTTGCGCGCCTCTTTTGGCAGAAACCAAGTCACTATGGCTCTAATTGTCCAGAAATACGGCGGCACCTCGGTAGGCACCGTCGAACGCATTCAGGCCGTCGCCGAACGGGTGGCGCGCTTCCGGGAACGTGGTGATCAGGTGGTCGTGGTGGTCTCCGCCATGAGCGGTGAAACCAACCGCCTGATCGAATTGGCCAACGGCGTGCACGACAACCCGCCGGCGAGGGAGATGGACGTCCTGGTCTCCACCGGCGAGCAGGTCACCATCGCGCTGCTGTCCATGGCGCTGCAGAAGCTCAACGTGGGCGCCCGTTCCTACACCGGCGGCCAGGTCGCCATCCGCACCGACAACACCCACTCCAAGGCCCGCATTGAAGAGATCGACGACCGCAAGATGCGCGCCGATCTCGACGCCGGCCGGGTGTGCGTGGTGGCCGGCTTCCAGGGCATCGACCAGGACGGCAACATCACCACCCTGGGCCGGGGCGGCTCGGACACCACCGCGGTGGCCCTGGCGGCGGCGCTGAAAGCCGACGAGTGCCAGATCTACACCGATGTGGACGGGGTTTACACCACCGACCCGCGGGTCGTGGACACCGCCCGCCGTCTGGACAGCATCACCTTCGAGGAAATGCTGGAAATGGCCAGCCTGGGTTCCAAGGTGTTGCAGATTCGTTCGGTGGAATTCGCCGGCAAATACAACGTGCCGCTGCGCGTGCTGTCCAGTTTTCAAGAGGGCCCGGGCACCCTCATTACCGTCGACGACGAGGTGGATATGGAAAAGCCGGTTATCTCTGGCATCGCTTTTACCCGTGACGAAGCAAAGATCACCGTACGCGGCGCGCCGGACACTCCGGGCATTGCCTTCAAGATTCTCGGGCCGGTCAGTGACGCCAACATTGAAGTGGACATGATCGTGCAGAACGTGGGCGCCGACGGCGCCACCGACTTCACGTTCACCGTGCACCGCAACGATTTCGCCAAAGCCAAGGAGGCCCTCAAGCAGGCCGCCGAGGAACTGGGTAACCCGGAAATCATCGGTGACGACAAGATCGCCAAAATCTCCCTGGTGGGTGTCGGCATGCGCTCCCACGCCGGTGTCGCCAGCAAGATGTTCCAGACGCTGGCCGCCGAGGGTGTGAACATCACCATGATCTCCACCTCCGAGATTAAAGTCTCCGTGGTTGTGGCCGAGAAATACCTCGAATTGGCGGTGCGTGCGTTGCATCAGGCCTTCGAGCTGGACCAGCCGGCGGCGTGATGCCGGGGCCCGCCCGGTGATTGCATTCACGGGGCGGGCGTGGCTAGTCTCTAGAGAGACTTTCCTAATCTGATGCGGCATAATGCCGGCCTCGCTCACCAGGGAGGCGGGCCGTCCGCATGATGGAACACAAGGATGACGGGTCCTCTCACACCTGGTGTGCGGGAACGCGCTCACTGAACAATCTGATGGACCCAGGAGGGATTTTCCATGCTGATACTTACGCGTCGCGTCGGCGAGACGTTGATGGTCGGCGACGATGTCACCGTCACCGTGCTTGGCGTCAAAGGCAACCAGGTCCGCATCGGTGTTAACGCCCCGAAGGAAGTCGCGGTGCACCGCGAAGAGATCTACCAGCGGATTCAACACGAAAAAAGCAGCGACACCGGCGAGAATGCCTGATTTTTGGGCTGTATTTTTCGCGCAAGCTGGTATCATGCGCGGCTAAATCGTTATCCAACGATCGAAAAATCCGAGTTCCGGAGAGGTGGGTGAGTGGCTGAAACCAGTTCCCTGCTAAGGAACCATACGCATTGCGCGTATCGAGGGTTCGAATCCCTCCCTCTCCGCCATACACAAAAAAGCCCGGCCAACGCCGGGCTTTTTTGTGTATGGCGGAGAGGGATGACTTGATAAGAACCCTCCGGTTCGACAAGCCGGCCAAAGGCCGGCGCAGGACGTCGCCGCACAGCGGCGACGCCCCGAAGGGGTGAGCAGGCGCCAGCCTGCGAATCAATCCCTCCCTCTCGGCGCGCCCCAGCGCGCCCAGGCCTCTCCGCTAGCACCGCCGCAGCCAGCAGGCTCCGCCTGCGAATCAATCCCTCCCTCAGGCGCGCCCAAACCTCTCAGCAAGCGCCCCTGCAAAAACCAACCATCCCTAAATCCGCTGATCACCCAAGGTCGCGACCATCCAACCACCCCCCAATAGCCTCCTTCCCCATAGGCCGAGCAATATAATACCCCTGCACGAAATCACACCCGACCTCGCTGAGGAACGCCAGGGACTCCCCGTTTTCCACCCCTTCGCCAATCACCTTCAGATCCAGCTGATGGCCCAGATCCACCGCGGATCTGATGATGGTGCGCGCCTCGCGGGATTCGCCGGCGGCGGCCACGAAGGCCTTGTCCAGCTTCAGTTCGGAGAACGGCAGCCTGGCCAGCTGCACCATGGACGAATAACCCACGCCGAAATCATCGATCGCCAGCTGAAACCCTTTCATCCGCAACCGGGTGAGCAGGTCCAGCGCCAGCACGCCGTCTTCCATGGCCGCGGTCTCGGTGAGCTCCAGCGTCAGATGGCGCGGTTCCAGACCGTGCAGCTGGCACAGCGTGACCAGCTTGTCGGCCATATCGAAATGGGTGAGGCAGCGCGCGGACAGGTTCACCGCCATGCTCCAGTCATCGGCGGCGCGGCCCCGGGTTCGGCGGATCGCGGCCATGGTGGCGCAGGCCTGAACCAGGACCTTGCGGGTCAAGGGCTCAATCAGGCCCTCGCGCTCGGCGAGCAGAATAAAGCGATCCGGCGGGATCGGGCCCCACTGGGGATGGGTCCAGCGGGCCAGGGCCTCGAAGCCCACCGTGACGGTATCCTCGGCGCAGCGCACCTTGGGCTGATACACCAGGCCGATCTGGTTGGTCTGGATCGCGTCGGCGAGCATCGCCGGGGTGATTTCCGGCATCGCCCCGGCGACCGGACGTGGTACCGGGCTGGCCGGCGGCTGCCGCCCCAGCAGCGCGCGTAAATCGCGGATCGAAAACGGCTTGGCGAGTACCCCGGCCATGTTCAGCTGGTGCTGGCTGGCGGCGCGGCTGGCGGCGTCGATCACCCGGTTGCCCAGGCCGCTGGAAATAATCAGGGTGGCGTCGCAGCGGCGGTCGGCCAGGTGGCGGATCACCTCCATGCCATCCATCTCGGGCATCACCAGATCCAGCAGTATGTGGCTCGGCCGCCAACCGTCCAGGGCCTCGAAGAAGTCGTCCGGGCGGGTCGTGACCCGGCATTGATAGCCCAGGTTTTCGGCCATGTTGCGCACGGTCTGGCCGATGTCCGGGTCGTCGTCCAGAACCAGTAATCGGGACGCGGTTTCTCGTTGTTGTGATCGCATCATCTGGGCACCTCATCGAGGGCGTCACGCACTTTTCGGGCCAGGTCGCCGCGGTGGTAAGGCTTCTCCAACAGGTGGACGCCCGGGTCCAGGCGTCCTTGATGGACGATGGCGTTCTCGGTGTAGCCGGAAGTGTAGAGCACCGGCAGGCCGGGAAACTGTTGCCTCGCCAAACGGGCCAGCTCCGGCCCGTTGGGGCCGCCGGGCATGATCACGTCGGTGAACAGCAGGTCCACCTCCTGTTCCCGCAGTATCGCCAGCGCGGCTTCGCCGTTCGCGGCGCTGATCACCCGGTAACCGAGATCCCGCAACTGGTTGGCCGCCTGATCGCGCACCGCGCCGTCGTCCTCCACCAGCAGAATGATCTCCGCGCGGTTGGAGAACCGCACCGGCGAGGCGGGTGGCACCGGCGTTTCGTAGTCCCGGTCCGCCCGGGGCAGGTAAAGCTTCACCGTGGTGCCCTCGCCGGGCTCCGAATAAATCTTGATGTGCCCTCGGGACTGCTTAACGAAGCCGTACACCATGCTCAGTCCCAGGCCGGTGCCCTTGCCCTTGGGTTTAGTGGTGAAGAACGGTTCGAACACTTTTTTCAGCGACGCCGCCGGGATGCCTTGGCCGGTGTCGGACACCACCACCCGGATGTAATCGCCGGGTACGACTTCGGAGTCACGCTTGGCGTAGTTCTTGTCCAGGGTGACGTTGGCGGTTTCCAGCACGATGCAGCCGTTCCCCGATACCGCGTCACGGGCATTGATGCACAAATTAAGAATCGCCGATTCCAGCTGCCCCGGATCAATGAACGCCGGCCAGGGCGACGCGCAGGGCACGATGTTGAAGTCCAGGTGTTCGTGCAGGGTAGGGCGCAGCAGTGGAGTGAGGCCGTTGATCAGCTCGTTGACGTCGACGATTTCCGGCGCCAGGGGCTGGCGCCGGGCGAACGCCAGCAGGCGCCGGGTGAGTTCCGCCGCGCGCTCGGCGGCGCCGCGAATCAGACGCGCCGAATCGCGCAGTAACGGCGTTTCCTCCAGTTGCTCTTCCAGCAATTCCGAATTGCCGAGAATCACGGTGAGCAGGTTATTGAAGTCATGGGCGACACCGCCGGTGAGCTGGCCGACCGCTTCCAGACGCTGCGACTGTTGCAGCTGTTCTTCCAGCGCCAGACGTTCGGTAATGTCGGTGTTGATGGCCAGCACCGCCTCCGGCTGGCCGTGGTCGTCGCCGACCAGGCTCCAGCGCGCCTCGGAGATCACTCTCTCGCCGTTGGCGTTCCGGCCGCTCAGACGGCCGGCCCACTGGCCGTTGTCCAACAGCGCCCGGGCGGCGGCCTCGAGGAGGGTCCGGTCTTCGCCCAGCACTTCGTCGATGCGCCGCCCCAGCGCCTGATCCTGGCGCCAGCCGTAGATCGCCTCGGCGGCCTGATTCCAGTAAGTGATGCGGCGCTCCAGATCGAGCACCATGATGGCGTCGCTGGACTTGTCCAGCAGGGTCGCCTGGCGGGCCAGATTGGTCAGGAACCGGCGCCGCTCGGTGACGTCGCTCATGCCGCCCACCATGCGCAGGGCGTCGCCGTTCTCGTCGCGGATCACATAGCCCCGGTCGGACACATAGGCCACGCTGCCGTCCTTGCACATAAAGCGGTATTCGGCTTCCCATTTCTGCTGCTGGCTGTAGATCGCCCGTTCGATGTCGGTGAGCACGCGCTTCTTGTCGTCGGGGTGGATGCGTGTGGTCCAGGAGCGGCTGTCGTGTTCCAGGTCGTCGGCGCTGTAGCCGAACAGGGTTTGCATGCCCTCGCTCCACCACAGGCGGTCGGTGGAGGTATTCCAGTCCCAGATCGCGTCGGCGGTGGCGCGGGCCGCCGCTTCGAAGCGGACTTTTTCCTCGCGCAGGGCGCCGGCCGCGTGGCGCTGCTCGCTGATGTCCTGAAAGGCGCCGTCCACGCGGATCACCTCGCCGGCGTCGTCGAACACCGGTTCCCCCAGGGCGCGCACCCAGAATGCCTGCCCGCTGGTGTCGAGAACCTGGAGCTCCTCGTCGTAGGGGATACCTTCGTTGACGCAGGCGGCGAACAGCGCCTGGATCTTCGCCTTGTCCTCCTGCCCGTAAAAACTCAGACATTCGTTCAGCGTTAAGCGGGTGTCGTTGCCCAGGCCGTGCAGCGCCAGTATTTCCGGTGACATGGTCACCCGCCCGGAGGCCACATCGACGCTCCAGGCGCCCACCCGGGCCAGCCGCCCGGCGATGCCGGTGAGGCGCTGGCTGCGCTCCTGTTCATCGATGGTGTTCTGGAGCTTCAGATTCTGGCGGCGCAGCTCCAGATGCATCATCACCTGGTCGGCCAGCAGAGCCAGATAATTGGCTTGCGCGTCACTCAGATTCCGGGGGCGGTAATCCATCACGCAAAGGGTGCCGAGCACCTGGTTTTCCGATGACAGCAAGGGGGTGCCGGCATAGAAGCGGATGCCGTTGGTGTCGGTGACCACCGGGTTGGCGGCGAAGCGGTCGTCGCGCAGGGTGTCCGGAATGATCAGCGGCCCGGTGCCGCGAATGGTGTGGTCGCAGAGCGCGATGTCGCGTTCGGTTTCCCGGATATCAAGCCCGACGGACGCCTTGAACCACTGGCGGTGACGGTCCACCAGGGTGACGGTGGAGATCGGGCACTCGCAGAGCGCCGCCGCGCGCTGCACGATGTCGTCGTATTCGTGTTCCGGGGCGCTGTCCAGAATATTGTAGCTGGCCAGGCTTTCCAGCCGGGCCCGCTCCGTCTCTGACATCCCCTTGTCCTGCATCAGGGTCCCCCTCCCCGCATGGCGCGGCGCGGTAATACGGCGCGCCGTATACATACTATCTATCGCCTTTTTTCGAATATGCCATAGCCGCCAACACGGCGCCATCCAACGCATTTCTCGGCGGAAGGGCGGAAAACTTGAGTGCCGCGGGCCCGTTCACCAATCGTTCACAATAACGCCACAACGTTTCACGGTAATAAGTTGTACAAACGTACCAATAAAACAAGAACAGGAAGGTGCTATGACCGTGAAAGGCGTGCGTCGGGTGTCGACGTATTGGTTGCTACTGCTTTTGGCTCTCGGCCTTACCGCTTGTGGGGGCGGTTCGTCCTCGTCGGACGACCGACAGGCGAATAACCCGCCGACGCCCTCCGAGCCGGAACCGGAACCAGAGCCGGAGCCGGAGCCGCCCACCGAACCGGAACCGGAACCCGAACCCCAGGCCCTCAACCGCTTTCAGTTCGCCAACGGCTGCTACCACCTGTACGCCGACGGGCGCTACCTTAGTGGTCTGGACGGGCGCTACGGTGTGACCCTGGATCCCGGTCGGGCGGCGTCGTTTTATATGAAGCCCACGGCACTGGGCTCCTATCTGCTGCTGTCCGATTACCGCCGCGATCCGGGCCAGGCCGGTGACAAGGAGCTGCTGGGTATCTCCGACCCGGCCGGCGAGCTGCTCGACGGCGGCGGTCGCTTGATCGCGGAAGTCAGCTACCTGGTCGCCGGCCTGGGCGACACCCTGAATCTGGTATTGGATCCGGTGGCGCCCTTGGGGGGCGTGCTGCGGGAGCTGGGCGAAAGCCTGGAGGTGGCGGGCACGCGCCTCGGCGACCGTACCCCGCGGCCCACGCTGGGCAAGGTGGACCAGGCCAGTGATCTGGCGGTGTGGAATCTCAACCGCAGCGAAGGCGAGACCTTCACGGTGGCCTCCGACGCCACCGGGCTGTTGCTCACCGTGGGCGAGGACGCGCTGACTCTGGCCTCACCGTCGCTGGAGAGCGAAGCCAACCGTTTCCACCTGCTCCCCGCGCAGGGTTGTGACGCCTATCCGGAAGCGGAGCTCAACGCCACCGTGGCCGAGCAAGGCCCGGCCAACTATCTGCGCGAGGTGCCCCGTTTCCAGAACGTGGAAGGGCTGGACGACGATGACGTGTTCGGCTTCGTCGACGCGCACAGCCATATTTCCGCCTATGAGTTCATCGGCGGCCGGGTGAATTACGGCGACCCTTTCCATCCCTTCGGTATCGATCATGCCCTGGACGACTGCGCCGTCAATCATGGCCCCCAGGGACTCACCGGTCTGGTGGAGCAGGTCACCAGCAGCCCCGGGCCCCACGCCACCGAAGGCTGGCCGGGCTATGAGTTCTGGCCGCGTCACAACTCGCTGCAGCATCACCAGAGTTACTACCGCTGGATCGAGCGGGCCCATCTCGCCGGTCTGAAAATCCTGGTCAACCATCTGGTGCACAACCAGGTGCTGTGTCAGCTCAACCCCCAGAAGCAGAACGATTGCGACACCATGGCGGCGATCGAAATGCAGGCCGAGCAGATGCACGCCATGCAGGACTATATTGACGCCCAGCACGGCGGCCCCGGCGAGGGCTGGTTCCGCATCGTCACCGATCCGGCCCAGGCCCGGGACGTGATCGGCGAGGGCAAGATGGCGGTGATCCTCGGCGTGGAGGCCTCCAAGGTGCTCAATTGCGGCGAGTTCCTGGGCGCGCCGGAATGCACCCGCGAGCAGATCGTCGAGCGGCTCGACCGTCTCTATGCCATGGACGTGCGCAGCCTGTTCCCGGTGCACAAATTCGACAACGCCTTCGGCGGCCATTTGCCGGATTTGTCTTCGGGCATCGGCATCGGTCCGGTGCTCTACGCGGGGAACATTCTGGAAACCGGCCACACCATCGAATTCGAGACCTGCGCCCACGACCACGGCGACGACGCGCCGCCGGCATCGTCCCTGCCGGACCCCCTGGCGCCGCTGGGCCTCATCGACCAGTTGCTGTTCCAGCTCGACTACGTCGGCGACCGCTTCCCGGCCACGCCGGAGCAATTGGCGGAATACGACCCGCGCCGGGGCACCGATCATCTTTGCAACAGCCGTGGCCTGTCCGACCTGGGCTTCTTCCTGATCGAGGAACTGATGAAGCGCCGCATGATGATCGAAACCGACCACATCAGCCGCAAGGCGGCGGAACAGATTCTCGAACTGACCGGGCGGCGCGGTTACCCGGTGATCAACAGCCACGGCGCCTGGGGCGGCGCCGAAGCGCTGCGCGACCGTGTGGCCTCCCAGGGTGGCGTGGCGGCCTCGTTCGGCAGCGTGCGCGGCGCCTGGGTGGACGAACTGACCCGCGACGGCCAGCGCCCCCGTGACGAGGCGCTCAAGGTCGGGCCGTTCGGCGGCGCCGGCTTCGCCTCGGACGTCAACGGCATCGCGCAGCTGGCGAGCAACCCGGGCACCGAGGACCAGCACGACGACCTGTATCCGTTCCAATCCGTGGACGGCCGTGTGCGCTTCGACGTGCAGCGCACCGGCGACCACGAATTCAGCCTCTACGAGGGCAGGGGCGTGGCGCACTACGGCCTCTATGCGGATCAGATCGCCGACATGATCGCCAACAGCGACCGCCCCCGGGAGCAGATCGAAGACGCGGTGAACCAGCTGTTCACCTCCGCGGAAGCCTATTTGCGCATGTGGGAAAGACTGGAGCAGGCCCCGCGATGAACGGGGCGGCCAACACCAACAGGGGAACGACCATGAACGGCAAAACATCCTGGCTATCGCTACTGACGTTGATGCTGGGGCTGACACTGGCCGGCTGCGGCGGTGACTCCGGCAGCGACGGCGGCGCCACGCCGTCGCCGGCGCCGAACCAGCCCGAGGAAGAAGAACCGGACCGCTTCACCGAGGGCCGGACTTTTCTGATCGAGCCCGGCGAAGGGGCCACCGAGGACATGGTCAACGCCATGATCCAGCTGCGCCCCCGGGACACCCTGGAATTCGCCTGCGGCTATTTCAATCTGGACCAGGGCCTGCTGATCCAGGCCACCGAGGACGTGCTGATCAAGGGCTGCGGCAAGGACGAAACCGTGCTGTCGTTCCGCGACAGCGCCAACGTCACCGGCCTGGAAGCGCTCAACGTGCGCGGCATCACCGTGCGTGATCTGACCATCCTCGACTCCCCCGGCGACGCCTTCAAACTGAAGGGCGTCAAATGGGGCACGCTGAGCAACGTGCGCGCGATCTGGTCCGGTGGCGGCGGTCCGATCACCGAGGACAACTACCCGCAGCGCCTGAACGTGGCCTGCACCGCGCCGCCGTTCAACGAGGGCGACCCGGCCCCGGACTACGTGCCCAGCTCCGACAGCGGCCGCTACGGCATCTACCCGGTGGAGTCCGAGAACATTCTGGTGGAGGAATCGGAGTCCGTGGGCGCCTCCGACGCCGGCATCTACGTGGGCCAGACCAACACCGCCATCATCCGCGACAGCCGGGCGGTGTATAACGTCATGGGCTTCGAGATCGAAAACGTCCAGGGCGGTGAATACGACTCCAACCTGGCGGAGTGCAATACCGGCGGCTTCCTGATCTACGATCTGGAAAACATCACCCAGTACGGCGACACCTCGGTGATGCTCAACAACACCGCCCGCAACAACAACACCTATAACTTCGCCCACAGCGGTCTGGTATCGGTGGTGCCGCGGGGCGTCGGCTTTATCACCCTGGGTTACGACAACATCGAAGTGGTGGATAACGTTTTCGAGGACCACAGCACCGCTGCGGTGCTCTATATCAGCTATGAACTGATCGACGGCCCCGGCGGCACCGCCGACAAAAAACTCGACCCCTACACCGAAGGGCTGCACATCCACGACAACGTGATGCGCAATTCCGGCTACGACCTGCCGCCGCCGGATCTGGAGAAAACCCTCAACGGGGAAATCGAAAGCGTGCTGCCGACCTTGATCGGCCTGAAGAACCTGCCCACCATCAACGACCCGGCGCAGTTGCTCTCCAGCCTGCAGAACCTGGCCAACCTGGGTAAGGGCGCGCACATCATCTGGGACGGCCTGCGTGACGAGCTGGACGAGGACTGCCCCTACCCGGTGGACGCCCAGGGCAACCCGGTACCCCAGGATGAGCACGGCAAGCCGCTGCACACCAACCAGCATCCCAACCCGTCCTGCCACTACAACGCCTACAAGTTCGACGACCAGGGCAACCGCAAGCTGCCGCGCTGGGGTTCCTGTATCCATGACAACGAACTGTCCGACGACAGCGCGCCCTACCTGAATTTCCACGGCACCGACGGCCTGGAACTGGTGATCGGCCTGGTCGACCAGGACCTGTCCATCCTCACCCCCGGCGGCCTGCTGGATATTGTCGGCGGCCTGCTCAACTTCCCGTCGGACACCAACCTGTCCGACCACGACTGCCAGGCCCGTTTCGGCAGCGTGTTGCCGTCCCTGCCGAGGGTGGAGATTCCGCCGTTCGAACCCAGCGGCGACTTCGACCCGGCCGCCTCCGAGGAATACATCGCGCATCTCTGCGAGGCGGAAGTGGAAGAGGGCGAGATCAACCGCGCGGCCTTCGAGGTGGATTGCCCGCTGTTGTCCCAGTACAACCTGTTCGCCGAAGCGGACGACCCGCGCAGCCTGCCCCACGAAGGCGGCGTGCCCTACGTGCTCAACAGCAAACTGTTCTCCGACCACGCCACCAAGTACCGGGTGCTGTTCGTGCCCCCGGGCGAACAGGCGGTTTACCGCGACGGGCAGGGCGGCAACAACGTGAACGGCACCATCGACTTCCCGGTGGGCACGGTGATCGCCAAGACCTTCGCCTTCACCGATGAAGCCAACAACAGCGAAGCGCTGGTGGAAACCCGGCTGCTGATCAAGAGAGTGAGCCAGAGCGGCAAGGCGTTCTGGGCCGGGCTGCCCTACATCTGGGAGCAGAACGACCAGGGTGAGCCGGTGGCGGTGCTGACCCCCGGTGGCGGCAGCCGCGCGGCGAGCTGGCACTTCCGCGACGCCGATACCGGCACCTTGATCACCGGGTCCACCGACAGCTATTCGGTGCCCAACGCCAACCAGTGCATCACCTGCCACGGCAACGACGACCGGCCCGCCGGCAGCGCGCCGATCGGCCCCAAGCCGCGCAACCTGAACCGCGCCTACCAGCCGGAAAGCAGCTTCATGGGCACCGCCGGTCAGGCCGGCTTCCCGCGCGTTAACCAGCTGCAGTACTGGGTCGACCAGGGCCTGCTGGCCGGCGCTCCGGAGCTGGAACTGGACGGGCAGGGCGTGGCCACCAACGTGGAGCGGCTGCCGCGCTGGAACGTGCCCGGCGACGGCGGCGACACCGCCAACTCCCCGGCGGACATCGAGCACCGCCTGCGCGCCTACCTGGAAGTGAACTGCCAGCATTGTCACAACGACAAGGGCGCCGCCTCCAACACCGGCTATTACCTGGATACTTTTCGCGCCGTGGACGCCGGCTATGGCATCTGCAAGAAACCCACCGCCACCGGCGGCGGGTCCTGTGGCCGCCAGCACGTGGTGGTGCCGGGCAGCAGCGACGACTCCATCGTTTCCTGCCGCATGGAAGCGGAGGACGATCCGCAACGGATGATGCCGCCGATCGCGCGCAGCGTGGCCCACGACGGCGCCACCGCCCTGATGCGGCAGTGGATCAACACCGTGGTGGACGGTGATTACGACAACGCCGACGGGTGTAACTAAGTGTGGGAGCTTGCCTGCAAGCGAAAGGCCGGCAGAGCCGGCCGGCGGGATTCCAGAGACCTTGTTGGTGCTGACGTTGGAGATGTCTCTGGGATCCTGCCGGGAGCTTCGCTCCCTTTCGCGGGCGAGGCCCGCTCGCACAAACCCGGCTCCGTAGAAAGGTTCGCGAAAACTTTTTGCTTTTTCTAAAGAAAGCCGTTCCCCGGCCGATATCTTTTTCCGCTTTTTTATCAATTTTCAGAGTTTGGTTTTCAGAGCTAAAACATTGATTTAAAACAACAAAAAGTCACTTTGTCGTCTTTCCTTCATGGTTTGCGGCTAGCCTTTCCAGCCATTGTTCATGAGCTGGGGGAAAGCCAATGAATCGGCTTAACAACATGACGGTGAAGACGAGTTGGAGCCTGGTGCTGCTGGCGTTCAGTGTGATTATTCTGCTGATCGGCGGGCTGAGCATTTACACCAGCCACCAGAGCCGGCAATCGTTCGAGACGTTGAATCAGACCCATGTGGAGCGGGCGGGCGCCTTGCAGCGTACCTATATCAACCTGCTGCAGGCGCAGGTGGCCATGGACCGCGCCGCCGAGCTGGTGCGGGTGCCATCCTTTGATGAACCCGGGCCGGTGCTGGATCAGGCGGCGGGGTTCATCGAACAGGCACAGCGGCATTTTGAAAACTTCCTGGCGATGACTGGCGAAGGCGCGGCGATGCAGGCCGTGGTGCCGCTGTCCGACGCCATGGACCGGCTCACGGACGTGGGCCTGCGGCTGCAACTGGTGCTGCTCCGTGAGGGCGACTTCGCCGGCTACCGCTCCGGGCGCTCGCGGCTCAACGGCATGAGCCAGGATTTTATCAACGCCGCGGACGCTTTTCTGGCCGATTCACGGGCCGCCGCCAATGCGCTGGTGTCGCGTTTCGACCGGCGCGTGCAACGGCTGGACGCCGCCATGGTGGCGGCGGTGCTCGCCGCCCTGCTGATGGTCGCGGCGGTGTTGTGGGGGGTCACGGTGAACGTGATCCGGCCCCTGCGCAACGTGATCGGGCACCTGGACCGCATCGCCGACGGCGACCTGTCCGAGGCGATTCCGCCACGCGGCAACAACGATATCGGGCGCCTCTACGCCGGCCTGGCGCGCATGCAGGGCAGCCTGGCCGCCATCGTCGGGCAGGTGCGCACCAGCAGCGAACGGATTCAGGACGCGGCGGTGGAAACTACACGGGGCAACACCGATCTTTCCACCCGCTTTGAACAACTGTCCGCGTCGCTGGTGGAAACCTCCGCCAGCATGGAACAGCTCACCGCCACCGTGAAAGACAACGACGAGCACGCTGACCAGGCCCACCGGCTGGCCGGCGATGCCGGCGGCGTGGCGGCCCGCGGCGGCGACGCGGTGGCACGGGTGGTGGACACCATGGGGCTGATCGAAACGCGCTCCCAGCGCATTGAGCAGATTGTCGGGTCCATCGAAGGGATCGCCTTTCAGACCAATATTCTGGCGCTGAACGCCTCGGTGGAGGCGGCGCGGGCCGGCGAGCACGGCAGCGGCTTCGCCGTGGTGGCCGAGGAAGTGCGTCTGCTGGCGCAGAACAGCGACCGGCTGGCCAAGGAAATCCGCACGCTGATCGTCGACTCCAGCGCCGAGGTGGCGCGAGGCTCGGAGCAGGCCGCCCAGGCCGGCGACACCATGGCCGAGATCGTCGCCGCGGTGGAGCGGGTATCGGCGATCATGGCGCGCATCAGCGGCGCCTCCGCCGAGCAGACCCGGGGCATCGAGCAGATCGGCCTGGCGGTGTCGCAAATGGACCGGGTCACCCAGCAGAACGTCACCCTGGTGGCCGCCGCCGCGGAGCGTGCGGAGACCCTGGAGAGTCAGGCCGGTTTGCTGATGCGCGAAGTCAGGGAGTTTCGATTAACTCACCAATAAGGTCTTCGGTCTGGCCCCAGCCGAGACAGGCGTCGGTGATCGACACGCCGTAGCGCAGCGGGTGGGCCAGCGGCTGGCTGCCGTCGTGCAGGTGGCTTTCCAGCATCACGCCGGCGATGGCGCGCTCGCCGTCGCGGCGCTGCTGGATCAGGTCGCGGGCCACCAGCGGCTGGCGGCGCGGGTCCTTGCCGCTGTTGGCGTGGCTGCAGTCCACCATCAGACGCGGGTTGAGCCCGGCCTGCGCCAGTTCCTCGCGCGCCGCCTGAATTTGCTCGGCGTGGTAGTTGGGGCCGCCCCGGCCGCCGCGCAACACCAGGTGGGTGTCCGGGTTGCCGGCGGTTTCCAGCAGCGCCGGGTGGCCCTCGTCATCGACGCCCAGATGGGCGTGCGGGTGGGCGGCCGCCTGCATGGCGTCCCGGGCCACCGCGATGCCGCCGTCGGTGCCGTTCTTGAAGCCCACCGGCAACGACAGGCCGCTGACCAGCTCCCGGTGGATCTGCGATTCGGTGGTGCGGGCACCGATCGCCGCCCAGCTGAGAAGGTCTTCCAGGTAGCTCGCCGCCACCGGGCTGAGCAGCTCGCTGGCCAGGGGCAGGCCCAGGCCGGCCAGATCACGCAGCAGCTCCCGGCACACACGCAGGCCTTCCGCCAGATCCTGGCGGCCGTCCAGGTGCGGGTCGTAGAGCAGCCCTTTCCAGCCCACCGTGGTGCGCGGCTTCTCCACGTAAGCGCGCATCACCAGCAGCGCACGGTCGCTGACCCGGTCGGCGAGGGCGGCGAGCCGCCGGCCGTATTCCAGCGCCGCCTCCGGGTCGTGCAGCGAGCAGGGGCCGGTGACGATCAGCAGGCGATCGTCCTCGCCGTTGAGGATGTCGCGCACCGCCTGACGCTGGGCGGCGATGCTCGTGCCCAGGGCGGCGTCCACGGGCAGCGTCTGGCGTAGCTGCCGGGCGCTGGGCAGACGGCGGCTCACGGTCCCCGACGCGGGTGTCGAAGAGTCGTCGGCGGTGACGGCGGCAAGACTGGCGTTCATAGTCACTTCCTTAATTTTGATCATCCTGAAACGAAAAAACCCCGGCGGGACGACCAGCCGGGGTTTCAGGATTCTACGGCAGGCGTCCCGAAGCGGGCGCCTGACCGGATAGAGGTCAGACGCGCGCGCGGCTAAACCAATATCCGTAGAAATAGCAGGCAGCAGCCAGCGCCACCGCGGAAGCGGTGTTCACAAGCATCAGGTTGTCGAGCAGTGCTGCGGCCATGGAATCTCCAAAATCGATGCTTGAAGCCTAACGGCCTTTCGCGTTCAGCGCAATGGGGGCGCCCCGGCGGCCGTGTTACCATGCGCGGTTAACAGCTGCTCATGAATCTTAGCTTGGGAGAACAACATGCAAGACGTGGTCATTGTCGCCGCCACCCGCACCGCCATCGGCCGCTTCCAGGGCGGGCTCGCGGACGTCCCCGCCACCAAACTCGGTGAAGCGGTGGTGCGCCGCCTGCTGGCGGACACCGGCGTGGAGCCGGGCGCGGTCAGCGAAGTGATCCTCGGCCAGGTGCTCACCGCCGGCGCGGGCCAGAACACCGCCCGGCAGACCTCGATCTTCGCCGGCCTGCCCGACGAAGTGCCGGCCATGACCATCAACAAGGTGTGCGGCTCCGGCCTGAAAGCGGTGCACCTGGGCAGCCAGGCGATCCGCTGCGGCGAGGCCGACGTGATCATCGCCGGCGGCCAGGAAAGCATGAGCCTGGCCCCCTATGTGCTGCCCAAGGCGCGTACCGGCCTGCGCATGGGCCATGCCAGCCTGGTGGATTCCATGATCCAGGACGGCCTGTGGGACGCCTTCAACGACTTCCATATGGGCATCACCGCCGAGAACCTGGCGCAGAAATACAGCCTCAGCCGGGAAGCCCAGGACGCCTTCGCGGCGGCCTCCCACCGGAAGGCGGCGGCCGCCATCAACGAAGGCCGCTTCAAGAATGAGATCACGCCGGTGGAAGTACCGCAGCGCAAGGGCGACCCGAAGATCGTCGACACCGACGAGCAGCCGCGCGGCGACACCACCGCCGAGTCCCTGGGTGGCCTGCGCGCCGCCTTCAAAAAGGACGGCACCGTCACCGCCGGCAACGCCTCGGCGCTGAACGACGGCGCCGCCGCCGTGATGTTGATGAGCGAAGCGCGTGCCAACCAGCTGGGCCTGCCGATCCTCGCCCGTCTGGCCGGTCAGGCCAGCGCCGGCGTGGATCCGGCGATCATGGGCATCGGCCCGGTGTCCGCCACCCGCCGCTGCCTGGAGCGCGCCGGCTGGTCCCTGGATCAGGTGGACCTGATCGAAGCCAACGAAGCCTTCGCCGCCCAGTCCCTGGCGGTGGGCAAGGACCTGGAGTGGGACCAGGACAAGGTCAACGTCAACGGCGGCGCCATCGCCCTGGGCCACCCGATCGGCGCGTCCGGCTGCCGGGTGCTGGTAACGCTGCTCCACGAAATGCAGCGCCGCGACGTGAAGAAGGGCCTGGCGACCCTGTGCATCGGTGGCGGTCAGGGCGTCGCCCTGGCGGTGGAACGTTGAGGGCGCGCTGATGACCGATACTCTGACCCTGACCCGCCCGGACGACTGGCACCTGCACTTCCGCGACGGCGCCATGCTGGAGGAAACCGTGCCCGCCACCGCGCGGGTGTTCCGCCGCGCCATCGTGATGCCCAACCTGACGCCGCCGGTGACCACCGTGGCGCTGGCCGAGGCCTACCGCGAGCGCATCCTGGCGGCGATTCCGGCGGGCGTGGATTTCGAGCCGCTGATGGTGCTTTATCTGACCGACGAAACCCCGGTGGAGGAGATCGAACGGGCGGCGCAAAGCCCGTTTGTGCATGCCTTCAAGCTGTACCCGGCCGGGGCCACCACCAACTCGGACAGCGGCGTCACCAACCCGGCGCGCATTCACCATCTCTACGAGGCACTGGAAAAGCACGATCTGCCGTTCCTGGTGCACGGCGAGGTGACCGAGCCGGAAATCGACATCTTCGACCGCGAGCGGGTGTTCATCGACCGCTACCTGAACGACATTCGGGAACGGTTCCCGGCGCTGCGTATCGTGTTCGAGCACGTCACCACCTCGGAAGGCGTGGACTTCGTGCGCGAGGGCGGCGACCTGACCGCCGCCACCGTCACCCCCCAGCATCTGTTGATGAACCGCAACGACCTGCTGGTCGGCGGCGTGCGCCCGCATAACTACTGCCTGCCGGTCCTCAAGCGGCGCACCCACCAGCAGGCGATTCAGCAGGCGGTGCTGGAAGGGCATCCGCGCTTTTTCCTGGGCACCGACTCCGCCCCCCACGCCCGCGACAAGAAGGAAGCGGCGTGCGGCTGCGCGGGTTGCTACTCGGCCCGGGCGGCGCTGCCTTTGTACGCGTCCTTTCTCGACCGCCACGGAGCGCTGGACAAGCTGGAAGGCTTCGCCAGCCATTTCGGCGCCGACTTCTACCGGCTGCCGCGCAACCCGGACACCGTGAACCTGGAGCGGCGCGACTGGGCCGTGCCGGAGACGGTCACCGCCGCCGGTGAAGACATGGTGCCGTTCATGGCCGGTCAGGCGCTGCCCTGGGCGATCCGCGAAAGCCAATGACGGCGCCGATCCCGCTGGTGGTGCTGACCGGGTTTCTCGGCAGTGGCAAGACCACCTTGCTTAACCGCTGGCTCGACCAGCGCGGCGACCTGGCGGTGGTGATTAACGAGCTGGGCGAGATCGGCATCGACAAGGATCTGGCCCGGCGCGTGGGCGCGCCGATCAGCCTGTTGGCCGGCGGCTGTGTCTGCTGTGCCGTGCAGGGCACCCTGCGCACCACCTTGCGCAATCTCTACATGGCCCGGGCCGGCGGCGATCTGCCGCCGTTTTCGACGGTGCTGCTGGAAACCACCGGTGCCGCCGACCCCTTCGGCGTGACCGCCGTGCTGGAACAGGACGCCTGGCTGCGCAAGCGCTTCACGCTGCGCTCAATCCTGACCACCGTGGATACCGTGGCCGGCGAGGCGGCACTGGCCCGCTTCCCGGAGGCCCTGGAGCAGGTCACCGCCGCCGATCAACTGCTGCTGACCAAGACCGACCGGGCGACGGCGGCGCAACGCGGCGCCCTGGTCGACGCGTTGCGCCGTCTTAACCCCCGCGCCGGGGTGGACGACGCGGCCAGCGCCGACGCCGGGCTGCTGGACCGGGATTTCCCCCGCCAGTGCCGGATCACCGGCACCCTGGCGCCGACCGGCGCGGTGGCCACCCTGGCGCCACGGCCGAAACGGCGCGGCCACCACCTGCATCCGGCGGGTCTACGCTGGCGCGGGCGGATCGCCTATGATCGCCTGCAGGAGGCGCTGGCGGCACTGCGCGCCGAGGCCGGCGACGAACTGGTGCGCCTGAAGGGCCTGGTGGCCATTGATAAGCTGGACGGGCCTTTGCTGATCCAGGCGGTGGCCGGCCAGGCGGTGGAGGTGGCGCCGTTGCCGGCCTGGCCCGGCGGCGACGAGGACAGCCGCCTGGTGGTGATCGCCGCCGGCGAGGACGCCGGCACCCCGACGCGCTGGCTGGAGCATTGGCGTATTTATCTCGGGCTCGCGGACGTGGCCAGTGCCTGAGCCCGGTTGCCATGGAATGGAAACGAGGAAGGATCATGCGTCTGTTTATCGCTGTCATGGTGTTGAGTCTCGCCGTCACCGGTGCCGCCGCCGAGGGCGACCGCGCCGCCGGTGACCTGGAAATCGCCCGCAAGGGCCAGGCGCTGATCGCGCGCCTGACGTTGCCCGTCGAACAAGTGGTGGGCTTCAGCCACCGGCCGGAGAGCGACGAAGAAAAAATCGCGGTCACCGAGGCGCTGGCGCGGCTCGGCAAAGCCGACAATGTGCTGGTGCCGGCGGCGGAAGCCGGCTGCACGGTGACCCGGGAGGAGGCGACCACCACCCTGATGCCGCCGGCCACCCCGGACCCCGCCGAATTCCAGGCGCGTTACGCCTGGCGCTGCGAAAGCCCGGCCGGGCTGGTGGCGGCGGACGTGCCGCTGCTGGAATTTCTCAACGGCGTCGCCCTGGACGCGTTGGTGGTGAATGGCGAGCACCGTTTCGAGCGCCGCATCGCGCCCCCTGAAACACGCTTGCCGCTGCTGGCGGACTGATTCGACGCCCGCAAGGAGCCGATATGGGCTATTGGTATTTAGTGGTGGCGATCCTCAGTGAGGTGGTCGCCACTTCCGCCTTGAACGCCTCCCAGGGGTTCACACGTCTTTGGCCGTCCATGGTTACGGTGGTGGGCTATTGTCTGGCGTTTTATTTTCTGTCGCTGACCTTGCGCACCGTGCCCATGGGCATCGCCTATGCGGTGTGGGCCGGCGCCGGCATCGTCTTGATCGCGATTTCCGGCGCCATCTTTTTCAAACAGTTACCCGACCTGCCCGCGGTCTTGGGTATGCTGTTCATTATTGTCGGCGTGGTGCTGGTCAGCGCCGTGTCGCGCACCGCCGGCCATTGAAAACGTACCGATAAGGAGAACGCCGTGCCCGAGCAAATGGACGATGCCCTGAAAGCGGCCGACAGGATCATCGAACTCACCGGTGGTGAGATACGGCTGGGGCTGCCGCTGGGGTTGGGCAAGCCGAACCGTCTGGTCAATGCGCTCTATCAGCGGGCCACGGAAAACCCGGACGTCCGGCTGGACATCTATACCGCTTTGTCACTGGGCCGGCCCGGCGCCGGCAGCGATTTGGAAAAGCGTTTTCTGGAGCCCTTCGCGGAGCGGGTGTTCGGCGACTATGAAGAGCTCGACTACCTGAAGGCCGCCAAGAAAGATCAGCTGCCCGACAACATTCGGGTGTTCGAGTTTTTCTTTCAGCCGGGCAGCATGCTGGGCAGCAACAGCGCGCAACGCCATTACATCAGCGTCAACTACACCCACGCCGCCCGTGACCTGAACGCGCGCGGCGTGAACGTGGTGGCGCAATTGCTGGCGTGCCGTCCGGGGGCCGATGGCGAGAACGGCAACGATTACAGTTTCTCCTGCAACCCGGAAGTGACGTTGGAACTGTTGCCCATGCTCAAGGCCCGCCGCGACGCCGGTGAAACCATCGTCACCGTGGGGCAGGTGCACCGCGATCTGCCGTTCATGGAAAACGACGCGCGGGTGGGCGAGTGGCTCGCCGACATGGACATCCTGCTGGATGATCCCCAGGGCCATACCCGGCTGTTCAGCACGCCCAATATGCCGGTCAATCTGCAGGACCATTTCGTCGGCCTGCACGCCAGCTCCCTGGTCCGTGACGGCGGCACGCTGCAGATCGGCATCGGCGCCCTGGGCGACGCCCTGGTGCATCACACCCTGCGCCGCGAGCAGCACAACGATAACTACCGCGCCCTGCTGAAAGCACTGGACCTGCCCGACGAACACCGGGCGCTGATCGAGCGCGAAGGCGGCACCGGCCGTTTCGACCAGGGCCTCTACGGCTGCAGCGAGATGATGACCCACGGTCTGCTGCGGTTGATCGACGAGGGCATCATCCGCCGTCCGGTGTACGACTGGTCGGCGCTGCAGCGCTACGTTCTGGCGCACCCGCAGGCGCGGCCGGATCTGTCGCTGCTGGACGCGCTGCGTCAGGACGGCGGCGTATCGTCACCGATGACGCCGGAACAGCTCGACCGGCTGACCCGCTTCGGCGTGCTGCGCGCCGGGGTGGTGGTGGAAGCCAGCCACCTGCGGCTTCCCAATGACGACAGCGTGCCCAACGACCTGGACCACCCGGATACCCGGGAAGCGCTGGAAGGCCTGTTCGGTGACCGCTTGAACGGCGGCATCATTATGCACGGCGGCTTTTTCCTCGGCCCGGAAGCCTTCTATCAGCGGCTGCGGGAACTGGACGACGACACCCGGGCGGCGATCAATATGACTCGGGTAAACCTGATCAACGATCTTTACGGCGGTGAGTCGCTGCGCCTTCTGCAACGCCGCGACGCGCGTTTCGTCAACACGGCGTTCACCGCCACGCTGCTGGGCGCGGCGGTCTCCGATCAGCTTGAGGACGGTCGGGTGCTCAGCGGCGTCGGCGGCCAGTACAACTTCGTCAGCCAGGCCCATGAACTGCCCGGCGCGCGCTCCATTCTGATGACCCGGGCGTGGCGCGAGCGCGGCGGCGAGGCGGCGTCCAATGTGCTGTTCTCCTACGCGCACAACACCATTCCCCGCCATCTGCGCGATATGGTGATCACCGAGTACGGGGTCGCGGACCTGCGCGGCAAGACCGATGAGGAAGTGGTCATGGCCATGCTCAACGTGGCCGACAGCCGCTTTCAGGTGGAACTGATGGAACAGGCCCAGGAGGCCGGCAAACTGCGCCGGGACTACAGCATTCCGGAGCGCTTCCGGCACAACAATCCGGAATTTCTACGCCGGGTGGCGGAGACCGGCGGCGAAGGCTCTTTCGCCACCTTCCCGCTGGGCACCGACTTCGACGAGCGCGAACAGCGCCTGATGAAGGCACTCACCTGGCTCAAGGAAAAAGTCAGCCAGAAGGACTTCCTGTCCCTGGGCCGTCGCGCGCTGCTCGGCGACCACGACGCGGAACGCTACCAGGCCGAGCTGGCGCGCATGGGGCTGGCGGACACCGACGGCCTGCGCGAGCGCTTGTACCAGCGCTTGCTGCTCACCGCGCTGGACGCCACCGAAGCCTGATGCCGCCGCTTATTCCGGCAGCGGTATCCATTCGGTTTCCCCGGGCACGCCGGGGAACCGCTGGTGGCGCCAGTCGTCCCGGGCTTTCTCGATGCGCTCTTTATCGGATGACACGAAATTCCAGTTGATATAGCGCCGGCCGGGCAGGGCGGCGCCGCCGAACAGCATCAGCCGGGCCGGCTCCTCCAACGCTTCCAGCAACCAGCTGCGTTGGCCGTCCAATGTCATCACATGATGAAGCGGCAGCGGTTCGTCGCCGGCCGTGGGGCTGCCGGAGACCACATAGACGGCGCGCTCCTGATCGCTGGGCGGTAGCGGCAGCGAGCCGCCGGCATCCAGTTGAATATCCACGTACAGCGCCGGTGAGGCAGTGGGCACCGGCGACTGCACGCCGAAAGCCCCGCCGATCAACACCCGCGCCCGCACGCCCCGGCTCTGGTAGAGCGGCAGGCTGTCCTGGGGGTGATGGCTGAAGGCGGGCTCGCCGTTCTCTTTGTCTTCCGGCAACGCCAGCCAGGTCTGGATCCCTTCCACTTCGATGCCGTCCCGGCGCACGTCTTCGGGCACCCGTTCGGAATGCACGATGCCGTGGCCGGCGGTCATTAGATTGATGGCGCCGGGCTCGATCCGTTGCACGGTGCCGAGGCTGTCGCGGTGGTCCATGGCGCCGCTGAACAGATAGGTGACCGTGGCCAGGCCGATATGCGGGTGCGGGCGGACGTCGCCATTGCGGCCGCCGGCCTCGAACGCCGACGGGCCCATATGATCAAAAAAGATAAAGGGGCCGATGCGCTGCCGGCCGGCGGCGGGCAAAAGCCGGCGCACCGGAAAACCGATGTCGCGGGCATGGGGTTTGAGCAGTTCCATGATTAGGGCCTCGTTCGGCGCTGAGGCTTTCAGTATACGCCGGACAGGGCGCCCCCGCGCCGGTTGTCAGTCGTCCCGTTCGCCGGGTCGGGGTTTGTCGTTGCGCCGCATGTCGCCGCGGCGCGGCCCGGCCAGCACCCGCCAGAACGGAATCCGCCGGGTCACCGAGACCATCTCGTCCACCGAATCGCCGATGCCGGACAGCCGGTCCACGGTGTCGCGCAGCCCCACCAGCTGATCCACATGCTCGGAAATCTTGAACACCACCATGTAGAACTCCAGCAACGCGCGCAGCAGCGTGGCCATGAACAGAAACAGCAGCGGCCCGCCCACGAACAGAAAAAACAGACCGCGCCAGGTGGAGGCCATGAACGCCTCCGCGCACAGGTACACCAGGCCCAGGCCGATGGCGGTCAGCGCCACGCCGTATACCCCCGGGATCACCTGAATGATCATGTATTTGTCGAAGCGGAAATTGAACAGCTCCCGCCAGTATTGCAGCGCCCAGAACAGGCCGCGTCGCAGACGCTCATTGACGGCGTCGCCCTGGGGCGGCTCAGGCTGATGGGGTGCGCCGGCGTCGGCCGGCCCGGTGTCGTTGCTCTCGCGATGGTCGTCTACCATTTGGCGTACTGCTCCTCGACGAAGCCGTGCAGCCCGTGCACGGCCAGGGGCGATTCGCCGGCGACGCGTATCTCGCCGTCGAAGCGCCCGAAAATTTGTTGGAAATTACTGGCGAACAGACCCAGATTGAGCCGCTCGCGGTGGCTGCCCAGCGGCGTGAACCGTAGCGCCACCTGACCGCACTGGCTGTCCACCCGCCAGGGCCGTGTCAGATCGTCGCGATCATACGCGAACGCGGTGCCGTCCACCTTGATCCGCCGGCCATCCACCCACACGCAGTTCTCATTGACACTGGTCTCGTTCACCCCGCAGGACAGGTTCAGCCCCAGCCGGCGCCCCTTTACCCGCCCGGACAAACAGGCCCAGTTCCAGAACGTTTCCCGGCGCATATAACCGGCGGAAAAATCATGGTGGCCACCGGCGCCGGTCAACGTGCCCAGATCCAGCGTGTCGCCGTCGCGGCGCAATTCCCCGGACACATCCACACCCGCCACTTTATTAGCGTAGGTCCAGCCGTTGATGCCGGTGCGCGTGCACAGCGACATCGGCTGATACCCGGCCGGCTCATGCATAGCCGCTTGCAGGTTCATCCCCGGCATCGTCACCGTCAGCGACTTCCGGCGCGTGCCGTCCGGCGCCTGGTGGTAGCCCATGGCAATGTCCACCTTGCCCTGCCGGAAGCGGCTCTCGCCGTCTACCGGCGAATCGCTCAACGTCAGCGCCCGCCCCAGCGGCGAGCGCCAGGTGTGCTCGCTCAACGCCCCGGTCCGGGTGTCGAACACATAGAAGAACACCATCCCCAGATACGCCGTATCCGCGAACGCGCAGCCGATCAGCAGTTCATCACTGACCACGCCGAAGTACTGGAACTGCTTGTAATGAAAGTGCCGCGCCCGCCGGGACGCCGGCTTGCCGAGCGGCGTGCGGTAGTCGTAGTCGCGACCGTTGATGCGAGCCACCGTATCTTCGAAAAGCCCGGTGGTGATATCGCCGTTTTTATTGATCAGTAACCGGTCGGGCTGGTGCTGGGTCATGAAGTGCTCGCGTTGTAGTTGGTCGGTCGCGCTCAGTGATCGGGCCAGCTGTCCGGGGCGGCAAAAGTGAGGCGGCCCGACTCGGTTCCTATCATCACCGGCGACGACAAGGTCTGAACATAGTCGCGCAACACCTCGGCGGCAACAAAGTCAGTCCGGTTGTCGGACAAGGTTTGATGGTAGTGCCATTGGTCGTGTGGAATAACCACGCCAGGGGTTTCGAGTGACCGCGCGTACAACCAGCTTCCCCGTTGATGGGACGGATTGGTTTCCTTGGGCAGGGCGGTCTCGCGTTCGGTATGAAACAGCCGCCCCCGTGTGAGCAGCATCTTTCGGCTTACACGCCAGCCCTGCTCGGCAAGCAAGGTGGTGACCACAGGGTCGTCACAACGGGCCAGTTGACGGTCATGAAGATGGCGAATTTTAGTGGCTAACTGATCCCGTGGGTCGGTTCCCGGCCAGGCACGTTCCGCCGGCTCGCCGGGCAGGCCCAGGTAGAACTTCAGCGCCAGCTCCCAGTGCATGAGTTCGCCGGTGTCCCGGTCCTCGACCAGCATGTCCAGCTCGCCGAGGGTTTTGCCATTGACGCGCAGGGGCACGTTGCGGGCCACCAGGCGGTAGCGTTGGCTGTGTTGGAGGACGGCGGCGACCAGGTTTTCGAAGTGCAGGCCGAGCCGGCGCGGGCGGGGTTGTTCGACGAGGGTGGCGGCGGCCCGGCGCAGTACGCCGGGTTCGCCGGCGCACTGCCGGAGGATGGCGTCGGCGCTGTCACAGCCGGGTGGCGGTGTGATCAGCGGCGGCGCCTGAGTCAGCCATGCCAGCTCCCCGGCTAGGGTCGCCGGGTCGCTCACGAGGTGGGCAGGCCCACCGAGGCGTGTTCCAGGGCCTGACGGACTTCCTCGGCCCATTGCAGCCAGGCGCGCTGGTCGAGGATGCCACGGCGTACCGTCAGGTAGCTGTACAGGTTCTCTTCGCGGCCTTGTTCGTCCAGGCGCTGGGCCAGGGCTTCAAAGGTGGCGAGGCGTTCCCGTCGTTGTTTGGACAGTTGTTCCAGTTCCCCCAGTAGTGCGCCCGAGTCCGCCAGTTGCCCACCGGCGACCTTGACCATGAAGGCGTCGCGGATGCGGGCGGGCCCGGCGGGCTTCTTTAGCCATCGGATCAACTCCTGCCGGCCGTCCTCGGTGATGCTGTAGAGTTTTTTGTCCGGCTTCCCCTCCTGCGGCACATGGCGAAAACTGACCATGTGTTGCTCGTTAAGCTTCCCCAGTTCCAGGTAAATCTGCTGGTGGGTGGCATTCCACACCAGGCCAATACTATTGGCGAATTCCCTGGCGAGGTCATAGCCGCTGGCTTCTTGGTCTTGCAGTAGGACAAGAATAGCGTGGCGCAGTGACACGGCTGACTCCTCGGTTCGTTATTCGTGGTACTAGAGGGATAGTAGAGAGCCGCTTGCGCGCTGCGCAATCCGTTGTATAAGCACTTTTGTAAAAACTTAGTGACGTTCCTTCCGCTCCCGGTACGAGCGTAAGTGTTTGTTATCAAATCGTTTTATTTCGGAAGCGGAATGAAACCCGGACGCCGCCGGGCGGCGCCGGGAAGGCCGTCGGCCTAGCGGGTAATTTGCATGGAACGGTAGTACACGGCGGACTGCAGGAACTGCTCGTCATCCAGGTTGGGGATCACTTTATTGATCACGCCGTAGCTGGCCCGGCGGGTGGTGTCCACGCCCACGTCGGCGACCTTGCGCAGGATCGGGCCGAAGCCGAGCAGCGCGATGGGCTTGTTGAAGTACCACTTGAGCGCTTCGTCGGTGACGCCGCGCAGGTAGGCGACCATCTCGTCGCGGGCGGCGGCGTTGGTGGTGCCGTCCTCGGCCATGTCGGCGAGGCCGCGCCCCTGGGCGGCGAGCGGGTCGCTGATCGGGAAGGCCACGTACCAGTAGGCCTGGTCCGGGCCGGGGAAGCGGATCTCATCCATGTATTCGGCGGCGGCTTTGTTTTGTTCCAGGTCCATTTTGCGGGCGCTACGGCCGATCACCAGGCGGGTGGCCTTGGAAATGGTATCCGACGCCACCTGCACCAGGCGCTTCTGGGTGCCGCTCAGGCCGGACATGGCGGCCGGTTGCAGAAAGAAGGCGTCCAGGGCTTCGTCGATAAAGGTGGTCATGATCTTTTCCACCACCTTGGGCTCGGGTTTGCTGGCGCCGTCGCGCATGCGCTGGATGAAGCCGTCGGTGGTCTGGTGCAGGTCGTCGCTGGAGCGGAAGGCCACGTAAGTTGTTGTCATTGTCTCTCTCTGTGGGGGAGTTTGCTGAATCATAACCACCGTTCCACCCGGCGGCGCAAGTGGGCCGATTTTCCGAGGCAACCTCTTTCCTTTAGGTTGCGAATGCCGGATGATGCGCCCCCTGAACAGAGGAGTAAGCCGATGCTGACGGTGGTCACGCCGGATGCGGAGCAAGTCACGCGCTGGCTGGAACAGGCCAACATCCAACACTATATCTGCGACCAGTGCCATGGCCTGCATCTTTCCGAACTGCAGGGCCGGGAAGGGGTGGTGGACGCGCGTCTGTTCGTGGAAGAAGACGGGGTGTTGTTCTCCACCGAGCTGGAAGTCAGGCCGGCGGCGTTGTTCACGGTGCAGGCGGACCTTACCCGCCTGAATATGGAATACCCCTCGCTGAAGCTGTTCCTGGATGTGAACGACGACTCCATGCCGCGGCTGGTCGCCTGCGACCTGCTGCTGGGCCGCCGGGGCGTCACCTTCGAGCAATTTCTCTATTTCGTGCAGGCGACGCTGGACGCCACCGTGCAACTGCTGGAAGATTCCCAGCAGGCCGACTGGTTGTTCTGGCCCGACGACGATGTCCCGCCCGCCGAACCGGGCTCGTTGCACTAATACGGCACCCGCCTTCCGAGGACCCCGCCCTGGAAAATCACGCTGATCTGTTCGACGGCGGCAGCCCCCGCTGCCAGCGGCTGATCGATGATCTGGTGGCCCGGCAGTACGCCGTGGCGCCCAATTACTTCCCCGCCCACCTGGTGCGCGCCCTGCGCCGCGAGGCTTTGCTGCGTGACCGGCGCGGGGAATTCCAGAGCGCCGGCATCGGCCGGCGCGGCGAACACCAGCACAACGCCCGCGTGCGCCGCGACCGCACCCTGTGGCTGGACGGGTCGACGCTGGCCCAGTGCCGTCTGCTGGGCGAGTTCGAGCAACTGCGGCTGGCGGTGAACCGGCAGCTGTTCATGGGTCTGTTCGATCTCGAATCCCACTTCGCGGTGTACGATCCCGGGGCGTTCTACCGGCGTCACCTGGACGCCTTCAACGGCCGCAACGGACGGGTGCTGTCCGTGGTGGTGTACCTGAACGATCAGTGGCGCAGCGAAGAGGGCGGCCGCCTCCGCGTCTGGGCCGACCCGGATGCGATTCACCCCGCCACCGAGGTGGAGCCCCGCGCCGGTACCCTGGTTTGCTTCCTCAGCGACCGGATTCCCCACGAGGTGCTGGAAGCCCGCCGCCAGCGGGTCTCCGTGGCCGGCTGGTTCCGTTGTAACAACAGCACCGCGGACCGTCCCGACCCACCCCGCTAATCCCTTCTTGAAAGCCTTGAAATCCGTTTTGGTGACCCTATTTATTTCACCGTGACGAACAGCCGGCTGAAGTTGTCACGCCTACTTGAAGATTGTTTGCGCGGTCGCCTGCGGGGACCGCTTACGATGCTATGGAGGTAACGTGATGAATACTTTGGCACCCCTTTTCCGGCACAGCGTGGGTTTCGACCGGTTCGACGACTGGTTGGAAACGGCCCTGCGTTCGGATCAGTCCAACGGCTACCCGCCCTATGACATTATCCGCGAAAGCGACGGCACCTACCGGGTGGTGATGGCGGTGGCCGGCTTCAGCCGCGCCGACCTGGACATCACCGTGCAGGAGAACCTGCTGCGCATCAGCGGCAAACCGGCGGAAGAAGACAGCGAGCAGCGCACCTGGCTGCATCGGGGCATCGCCCGCCGCGGTTTCGAACGCAGCTTCCGGCTCGCCGACCACGTTCAGGTGGAGGGCGCGACCATGGAAGACGGCCTGCTGATCGTGCATCTGTCCCGGGTGGTTCCGGAGGCGCACAAACCGCGCCAGATCCCGATCGGGGAACCGCACTAAACCCCTGAAGGGCCGGCCCGCGCCGGCCCTATTGGCGCGAGGTGGAGAAGGGCCAGTACCTGGTGATGGTGGACGCCGATGACGACGCCCAGGCCGGACGCATCGTGCGGGTGATGAACGACAGCCACGGCGAGGCCCGGGAAGTGGGCCGCGAGGATTCTTTCAGCCCGTTCGACTGAGCCGCGCTTGCAAAGAATCCGGCCTTTGGCCACAATGCGCGCTCGCTGAAAAGCGCGTTATGGCCGACCCGCTGGTCCCCCCGCAACGACAAACTGTAAACCCCGCCAGGCCCGGAAGGGAGCAACGGTAGCAGTGGACTCGTGTGCCGGGGTGCGGCTGGCGGGAAGGCCTCCAATTTCTTCCCCCGTCATGCCCCTCCCGCTGTCTTAAACCGGTCAGATTCGCTAGCATACGGCTTTCCCCCGAAGCCCCGGATAGCCCTTTGGCTGGAGAGCGATGAGTTACCAGGTTCTCGCCCGCAAATATCGACCGCGCACCTTCGACGAGCTGGTGGGCCAGGAGCATGTGTCCCGGGCGCTCACCCACGCGCTGGATCAGGACCGCCTGCACCACGCCTATTTGTTCACCGGCACCCGCGGGGTCGGCAAGACCACCATCGCGCGCATCCTGTCCCGCTGTCTGAACTGCGAAGAGGGGGTCAGCAGCCGCCCGTGCGGGGTCTGCCCCACCTGCGAGGAAATCGGCGAAGGCCGCTTCGTGGATCTGATCGAGGTGGATGCCGCCAGCCGTACCAAGGTGGAGGACACCCGCGAGCTGCTCGAGAATGTGCAGTACGCGCCCACCCGGGGCCGCTACAAGGTGTACCTGATCGATGAGGTGCACATGCTTTCGGCGCACTCCTTCAATGCGTTGCTGAAGACGCTGGAAGAGCCACCGCCGCACGTGAAGTTCCTGCTTGCCACCACCGACCCCCAGCGTCTGCCGGTAACGGTGCTGTCCCGCTGCCTGCAGTTCAGCCTCAAGGCGCTGCCCGCCGAGCAGATCGCCGGCCACCTGAAAGCCCTGCTCGAGCGCGAGATGATCCGCTTCGAGGAGCCGGCGCTGCTGGCCCTGGGCCGGGCGGCGCAGGGCTCCATGCGCGACGCCCTGAGCCTCACCGACCAGGCGATTTCGTTCGGCGGCGAGCAGCTCAGCGCCCAGTCGGTGAGCGCCATGCTGGGCACCGTGGACCGGGGCCATGTGCATACCCTGCTGGAAGCGCTGGCCGGTGGCGAAGCCGCCGGTGTGCTGCAGGGGCTGGCGGCGATCGCCGAGCACGCGCCCGACGAGCTGGCCCTGCTCGATGAGCTGGTATCCGCGCTGCACGAGCTGGCGGTGATCCAGGCGCTGGGCGGGGAGGGCGCCGACCCGACCATGGCGGGCCTGGCGGAGCGCTTCCAGGCGGAACAGATTCAACTCTATTACGACGTGGCGCTGCGCGGACGGCGGGATATCCAGGACGCTCCGGACGCGCGGGCGGCCCTGGAAATGATCCTGCTGCGCATGGTGCTGTTTTCCCCGCGTGGCGTGCTGCCGGGCGGGGAGGCCCGCGCCCCGGCAAAAAAGCCTGACGCCCCGGCGCCGTCGCCCCAGGGCGGCGGGCCGGGGGATTTGCGCGCCTTGCTCGGCGGTGACACGGGCCGACGCACCGCGCCCAAGGAGCCGGTGGCGCCGGAGCCCCGGGCCGAAGAAACACCGCCCGCCGAGCCGCCGCCGGCTGAGCGCGCGCCGGCCGAAGCCCCGGCTGCGCGCGGAGAGTCGTCGGCCACGTCATCCGCGCCCGCCCCGGCGCCGGCCTCCGAACCGGAGCCCGTGTCCGAGCCCGAGCCGAAGGCCGAGCCCACGCCAATGCCGCTGGCGGAGCCGGAATCCGATCAGGACGTGGGCTCCTGGTGGGCCGCCCTGGTGGAGCGCCTGCCGCTGGACGGCGCGGCGCGCAACCTGGCCCGCAACACGGTGCTGGCGGCCCGCCAGGAGAACCAGTGGACCCTGCGCCTGAGCACCGGCCACCAGGTGCTGGTGAACCCGGAGCGTACCCAGGAGCTGGCCGGCGCCCTCAGCGACTATTTTCAGCGCCGTATCCGGCTCAATCTGGAATACGACGCCGACGCCGGCGACACCCCCGAGGCCATCGACCAGGAGCGCCGCCGGGTGCGGCTGGAGGAAGCGCGCGGCGCCTTGCTGGAAGACCGCACCGTGCAGACCCTGATTCAGCAGTTCAACGCCCGGCTGGATGAAAGCAGCATCCAGCCCCGGGACCACGACCAACCCACCGATTGAAAAAGGTGCGTCATGGATTTCGATATGAACAACCTTCTCCAGCAGGCACAGCAGATGCAGGAGAAGATGAAGAAAGCCCAGGAAGAGGCCGCCAACGCGGAAGTCACCGGTGAAGCCGGCGCCGGCCTGGTGAAGGTGGTCATGAACGGCCGCCACGACGTGAAGAATGTCTCCCTGGATCCGAGCCTGATGAGCGAGGACAAGGAAATGCTGGAAGACCTGCTGGCGGCGGCGGTCAACGACGCGGTGCGCCGGGTGGAAAGCAGCCAGAAAGACATGATGAAGGGCATGACCGACGGCTTTCCCTTCCCGCCGGGGTTCAAGCCGTGAAGCACACTCCCCTGGTGGAGAAACTGATCCAGTCGTTCACCTGCCTGCCCGGGGTGGGGCCGCGCTCCGCCCAGCGCATGGCCTACGCGCTGCTGGAACGGGGCCGTGACGACGGCCGCGGCCTGGCGGCGGCGCTGAACGCGGCCATGGACGGCGTTAAACAGTGCCGCCGCTGCCGCAATTACGCCGAGCAGGAGCTGTGCCCGGTCTGCCAGGACCCGCGCCGCGACCCGGGCCTGGTGTGCATCGTCGCCTCGCCGGCGGACGTGCTGGCGGTGGAGCAATCGGCGGAATACCGGGGCCACTATTTCGTGCTGATGGGCGAGCTGTCGCCGCTGGACGGCGTCGGCCCCCGCGAGCTGGGCCTGGACGTGCTGGAGGCGCGCCTCAACGAAGGCCAGATCCAGGAGCTGATCCTGGCCACCGGTACCACCGTGGAAGGCGAGGCCACCGCGCACTATGTGCTGGACCTGGCCCGGGAAGCGGGCGTCAGCGTCACCCGCATCGCCCAGGGCGTGCCCATGGGCGGCGACCTGGAATTCGTCGACGGCGCCACCCTGGCCCAGGCCCTGCGCGGCCGCCGGCCGTTTTCTTCCTGACCCCTTCCTGAACTGGGCGGGCGGCGCCCGCGTGTCCCTTGCGGTTGCCTTGCTGCTTTTCTTCCACGGGGCTACCATGCGAACCAAGCAAGCGCTTGGTTTATGACGCTCGATACAATAAGGAGATCCCGTGCCTGAACTGTCTTATTTCGACGATACCCATCGCATGGTCCGCGACACCGTGCGCAGCTTCGTTCAGCGTGAAATTCTGCCCTACGTGAACGATTGGGAAGAAGCCGGGGAATTCCCCCGCGAGCTTTACAAGAAGGCGGCGGACGCCGGCATTCTCGGCATCGGCGCACCGGAGAAATGGGGCGGCAGCGGCGAAGACGTGTTCATGAAAGTGGCCGCCTGCGAAGAGATGGTGCGCTGCACCTCCGGCGGCGTGGGCGCCAGCCTGGGGTCGCTGGATATCGGCCTGCCGCCGGTCTGGAAATGGGGCTCGGAAGCGCTGCAGGAAAAAGTGGTGCCGCCGGTACTGGCCGGCGACAAGATCGCCGCGCTGGCGGTCACCGAGCCGGGCGGCGGCTCGGACGTGGCCAACCTGCGCACCCGCGCCGTGCGTGACGGCGACCACTATGTGGTCAACGGCAGCAAGACCTTCATTACCAGCGGCGTGCGCGCCGACTATTACACCGTGGCGGTGCGCACCGGCGACCCCGGCTTCGGCGGCATCTCGCTGCTGCTGGTGGAGAAGGACACCCCCGGCTTCACCGTCGGCCGCAAGCTCAAGAAGATGGGCTGGTGGGCGTCCGACACCGCCGAGCTGTTCTTCGAGGATTGCCGGGTGCCGGCGGAAAACCTGATCGGCGCGGAGAACGGCGGCTTTTTCTGCATCATGAGCAACTTCCAGATGGAGCGCCTGATTCTCGCGGTCACCGCCAACATGACCGCCCAGGTCGCCCTGGACGAAGCCATGGCCTATGCCCGTGAGCGCGAGGCGTTCGGCCGCCCGATCGCCGGCTTCCAGGTGACCCGCCACAAGCTGGCGGAAATGGCCACCCAGGTGGCGGTGAGCCGGGAGTTCACCTATCGGGTGGCGGCGCGGCTGGCCAACGGCGAGGATTGCGTGCTGGACGTGTCCATGGCCAAGAACCAGGCCACCCAGTGCGCCGACCGGGTCACCTGGGATGCGGTGCAGATCTTCGGCGGCGCCGGCTATATGCGCGGCACCGTAGTGGAGCGGCTGTTCCGCGACAACCGCATTCTCTCTATCGGCGGCGGCACCTACGAGATCATGAACGAGGTGATCGCCAAGCGTCTGGGGCTGTAAGCCGCCGGTTCAGCCGCCGGTGCATTCGGCCCGGGAGCTGTTCAGTTTGCAGCGCACTTTGCGCAGCAGGTCGAGCATGTCCGGATCGTAGTGGCCCTCGTTACGCATCTGGTCGCGGGCGTCCTGCATCATGACTTCGTATTCCTGCTTGTCCTTGGCGGGGATGTCCACCCACCACTTGTCGTCCACCACCGACGCTTCCCGTTCCACCTGCTCCAGCACCTGGTCGAGACTGTTGTAGAAGTACTCCCGTGAGGTCTGGGCCATTTCCTCGGGGAAGCGGTCGCCCTTGGCGATCAGCTGGATTGAGAGCTGCACCAGCGGGTAGTCGATGATGCCGCCGTCCGGTTCCAGGCCCTTGTAGAGTTCCAGCACGTTGTAGGCCACCAGCGGGGCGGCGATCACATCCACCACGCCGTTGTTGAACTTGCCGGCGAAGTTGGTGATGTCCGAGGGCACCGGCGTGGCGCCGGCGGCGGCCACCAGCTTGGCCTGGGTGGGGTCGTAGTCGAGTACCGCCACTTTTTTGCCGGCCGCCTTGGCGAGGGTGTTCACGCGCCGGTCGTTGACGAAAATGTAGGCGGCGCCGATCGGCGCGATGCCCATGACTTCATAGGAGTTGGCGGTCAGCTTGTCGGCGCTGTTGGGGTGCGCCAGTACCTGCAGCGCGATCTTCATGTGTTCCATGGTGGGAATGGCGCCGATGGAATCCAGGGTGCCCGCGTAGGTGTTGAACTGGCGCGCGCGGATACCGGTCATCAGGGCGGCGTCACACACCCCGGCCTTGAGGTCTTCCGCGACCACCGATTCGTTGGTGTACACCTTCAGGTTGGCGTCCAGCCCCCAGTTCATGGCTTCGGTGCGCCAATCCTGCATGGCGGCCATGGTGGGGCCGACCTTGCCGGCGATGTCGAAGACGCAGATGTCCCGTTCGATGGTTTCCGCCGTGGCCACGGAAGAGGCCAGCAACAGGCCGGAAGCAAGAAACGCTTTGAGGGTTGTTGTCATGATTATGGTCCTTCATAGGAAAAGCTGCCGAGTACCCGATGTTAGAGGGGCGGGGCAAGGACACAAAACCATGGCGCCGGGCGCGCTGAGCGTTTCGGTCACCCGGCGCGGGAACTTTCGCCCGCCGTGGCCGGCGGGCGGTTTTTTGCCGGTGGCGCCGCCTGTCAGAAGCTGTAGTTCTTCAGGCGGTTGGCCTGCTGGCGATACAGGGTTACCGGGTCGGTGCTCCAGATATCGTGCAGGCCCAGCACCTGGTTGACCTCGTCCAGGTGGTTCATGCGGTAGTCGTCGCGGATCACCATGCCCAGATGGCTGGAACAGCTGCTCACCAGGCCGTCGTTCTTTTCGCCCAGGAAGACGATGGAGGTGGCGCCGAGCAGCGCGTCGGACGGATCGAAACCGTTGGTCAGCGGTTTGGCGCCGCTCCAGGAGAAGTAGGACACGCCGTTGCCGGCCTGACGCTGGCCTTCACCGCAGTATTCGGCGGGCACGCCTTCAGGGTAGAGCTGGTTGAAGGCCAGAGTTTCCTCGGTGGTCAGCGCCTTGAGCGCGGCCATGATGTCCTGCTGATTGCCGCCGCCGGAAAACAGGTCGATCAGGCCGGCCAGGGCGTTGCCCAGATAGCCGATCAGGTCGCCGGAGAAGGGCACGTTGTCGGACACGCCCTGCAGCACGTCGGCCATGCGCGCGCCCCAGTTGACGCCGCCCACGCTGCTCACCGAGGCCACCATCTGCGGGTAGACCGAAGCCACGTAGCGGGCGGTGGGGCCGCCGTGGCTGTGGCCGATCAGATTGACCTTGCCGGCGCCGGTGGTGGCGAGGATGTCTTCCACCTGGCGGGCCAGCTGTTCGCCGCGCACCTCGGTGTCCTCGGCGGCGCTGACCTGGGTCACGTAGACCTCGGCGCCGCCCTGGCGCAGTTCCTCGGGGATGCGGTACCAGTAGTCCACGCCGGCGGCGCTGTCGAAGCCGAACAGGCCGTGCACCAGCACGATGGGGTAACGGGTTTCGGTGTAATCCGCGGTGGTCAGGCCGGGCAGTGACAGAACCGCCAGGGCCATGACCCCTATGAGAGTCCGGGTTAAGGTTTTCATAAGCTTCCCTGATTTTTTTGTTGTCGAATGTCTTGGTTCACCGGTCGGTCCTTGTTTTTTATCGACCGGTGGTTTGATGCTAGCCTTACTACTGGCGGTGGTTCACTAATAAAAAAGTACCAATCCGACTAGCGGTCGACAGGGAACAACTGAACGGAGAACAACAATGAAAGGACCTCTGGCCCTGGCGGCGACCATGTCGTTGCTGGTGGTGACGCTGGCGCTGATGGGCGTGTGGTGGCGGGAAACGCCGTCGGAACCGGCGCCGGCCCGGTCGGGCGCGCCGGCGGCGGACCCGGACGGCGGCGAATCCGAGTTCCAGGACTACGTGGCCCGCGGACGCAAGCTCGGCGAAGAGCCGGCGTCCTGGCGCGGCACCGTGCCCGACGGCGCCCTGCGCGAGGACGAGCGCGGCAATCTGATTGTCTCGGAGGACGTGCGGCGGCGTTTCGATTATTTCCTCTCCGCTCTGGGCGAAGAGGAGCTGAACGTGCTGCGCGGCCGGGTGGCGGCCCACTTGCGGGGCGCGCTTTCGGAGAGGGCGGCCCGCCAGGCGTGGGATCTGTTCGAGCGCTATATCGGTTATCGGTCCGCCCTGCGCGAGCTGGACGAGCACGACGGCAGCGTCGCCGGCATGCGGCAAAGCCTGGAAGAGCGCCGGGCGCTGCGCGACCAGTGGTTCAGCGCCGCCACCCGGGAGGCGTTTTTCGGCTTCCGCGACCGCTACGCGGACTTCGCCTTGCAGCGGCGTGCGCTGTTGGAAAACGAGCAACTCGAGCCGGCCGAGAAACAGGCCCGGCTGGAGGCGCTGGAGGCGGGCCTGCCGGAGGACATGCGCGAGATGGTGCGCGCCTCGCGGCGGCCCTCGGAGGTGGCCGAGACGGTGCGGCAATTACGCGAGCAGGGCGCCCCGGAGGCGCGCGTCTATCAGTATCGGGAACAGCGGCTCGGGGCGGAGGCCGCCGAGCGCCTGGGCGAACTGGACCGACGCCGGGAGGCGTGGCGTGAGCGCTATCAGGCGTACCAGGCGCAGCGCCGCGCCATCGAGGACAGCGGCCTGGCGGAGGAAGATCGGGACGACGCGATCCAGCGCCTGCGCGCGTCGTTGTTCGACGAAGCGGAGCAGCGGCGGGTGCGGGCGCTGGATCGGATCGGCGGCTAGTGACTAGCCCTTGGACTGATTGGCCACCGCTTCGGCGGCCTTGGCGGCCGCTTCCTGGTCGCCCAGGTAGTAGTTCTTGATCGGCTTCAGATCGTCGTCCAGCTCATAGACCATGGGAATGCCGGTGGGGATATTGAGCTTGACGATGTCCTCGTCGGAGATGCCGCTCAAATGCTTGACCAGCGCGCGCAGGCTGTTGCCGTGGGCGCAGATCAGCACCTGCTTGCCGGCGCGCACCTGGGGCTCGATCTCCTGCTGGTAGTAGGGCAGGAAACGGTCCACGGTGTCCTTGAGGCTCTCCGACAGCGGGATGCGCTCCTCGTCCAGGTCCTTGTAGACGCGCAGACGGCCGGCGTAGCGCTCATCGTCGCGGTCCATCTTGGGCGGCGGCGTGTCGTAGCTGCGGCGCCAGATCAGCACCTGCTCGTCGCCGTATTTCTCGGCGGTTTCCGCCTTGTTGAGGCCCTGCAGCGCACCGTAGTGGCGCTCGTTGAGACGGTAATCGCGGATCACCGGAATCCACATCTGGTCCATGCCGTCGAGGATGGTCCAAAGGGTGCGGATGGCGCGCTTGAGCACCGAGGTGTAGGCCATATCGAATTCGAAGCCGGCTTCCTTCAGCAACTCGCCGGCCTGGCGGGCTTCCTCGCGGCCTTGATCGGTGAGGTCCACGTCTTTCCAGCCGGTGAAGCGGTTTTCCTTGTTCCAGACGCTCTGGCCGTGGCGGACCAGTACCAATTTGGTGCTCATGGCGGTTTCCTGTGCAACTGACGATTCAGAGGGCGCAAAGGGTAGCAGAAACCGGCGCTGAAATTGAGTGCCGCCGGGCCGTCTCATCGGCACGCGTTTCAGCCGCCGCCCGCGACCCGTATAATGCCGGCACATTCAGCGACGCAACGGATTCCCATGGCGTACCTTTGGTGCGACAGCACCGACTCCCTGCGGGACTGGGCCGATGGCCTGGCTCCGGATCAGCCGCTTTACCTGGACACCGAGTTCATGCGCGAACGCACCTACTATCCGCGCCTGGCCCTGGTGCAAGTGCACGATGGCGAGCATATTCGTCTGATCGACACCACCCGGGTGGACCCGCCGGCGCTGGTGCCGTTGTTCGCCGAACGCCCGTTGATCATGCACGCCTGCTCGGAAGACCTGGAGGCGCTGGCGTCGTTCGCCGGCGCGTATCCGTCGCGGGTCCGCGACACCCAGATCGCCGCGGCGCTCACCGGCGAGGACATGCAGGTGGGTTATCAGCGTCTGGTGGAGAACCGCATGGGGGTGAGCCTGGCCAAGGGTGCCACCCGCACCGACTGGCTGAAACGGCCGCTCAGCGAGGAGCAGTTGCTGTACGCCGAGGACGACGTCAAGTATCTGCCGGAGCTCGCCGAGCAGCTTCAGGCCGAGCTGGAGCGGCTGGGGCGGCTGGAGTGGTGGTATGAGGAGTGCGCGCGGCTGCGCGACGACGCCCGCCGCCGCGCCGAGCCCCAGGCGGTGTGGCGGCAGGTGAAGGGTGCCGGCCATCTGCAGGGCCGCGAACTGGCGGTGCTGGAAGCGCTCGCCGACTGGCGCGAAACCACCGCCCGTGAGCGGGACCTGCCCAAGGGCTTCGTGCTGCGCGACAATACCCTGCTGGACCTGAGCCGCGCCGGGCTGCGCGGCCGGGTGGACCTGCAGAAGCTGGGTTTGCACCCGCGTGCCGTCCGCCGCGATGGCGACGCGCTGTTGGCGCTGATCGAACAGGCCGCCAAGGCGGAGCCGCCGGCCCCGCTGCCCGGGCCCTTGGACCCGGAGCAGCGCGGCACGGTGAAGGCGTTGCGCGAGCGGGTAGGGCGGATCGCCGAGGAATTGTCACTGAAACCCGATGTGCTGGTGCGGCGCCGCTGGCTGGAAGCGCTGGTCCGCGATCCCGACGCGCTGCCGGAGCCGCTCACCGGCTGGCGTGAAGAGCTGGTCGCGCGGCCATTGAGAGAGATGCTATGAGTGCTTCAAGTCTGCTTAAGGGCAAGCTGTTCTGCTCGATCTACAAGAGCCGCAAGCGCGCGGACATGTATTTGTACGTGCCCCGGGGCAAGGGGCTGCAGGACCTGCCGGAGGCGCTCGCCGAGCAGTTCGGCCCGGGCGTGCACGTCACCGATCTGATTCTGTCGCCGGAGCGCCCGCTGTCCCGCGCCGACGTCAACAAGGTCATGGCCGCCGTGCAGCAGCAGGGCTTTTACCTGCAGATGCCGCCACCGCCGGATCCGGATCTGTATCTGGCCGACGGCCACCCGGACCGCCCGCGCCGTGCGTGAGCGCTTCTGGGAGCTGCCCCTGGAGCAGCTCGACGCCCGGGAGTGGGAGGCCCTGTGCGATGGCTGCGGGCGCTGCTGTCTGGTTAAACTGGAAGACGAGGACAGCGGCGAGGTGGCCTTCACCGACGTGGCCTGTGGTTACCTGGACACCGAACAGTGCCGCTGCCGGGTGTACCCGGAGCGCCATCACTATGTGCCGGATTGTGTTGAGGTCACCGCCGAGGTGGCGCAGCATTTCGACTGGCTGCCCGACACCTGCGCCTACCGCCTGCGCGCCCGCGGCCGGCCTTTGAAAGCCTGGCACCCGTTGCGGTCCGGGCGGGCGGAGTCGGTCCGCGAGGCCGGGGTCAGCGTGGCCGGGCGGGTGGTCAGCGAAACCACGGTGGATGAAGCGGACCTGGAAGAGCGTATTATTCACTGGGTGAACTGAGGAGAGATCGTGACGACGAAAGCCTATTTGTGGGGATGGTTCGCCTATTTGCTCGGCTCGGTGGGCGTGCTGTTCGTGCTCTGGTACATCACCCGGCCGCTGCGCGGCTGGCTGCGGCTGCCGCTGCGCGCCCTGGCGGCGGCGCTGCTGTTGATGCCCTGGCCGGTGTCGCCGAACCACCAGGAATGGGGGCCGGCCTGGGTGGTCAGTCTGTTCGACGGTCTGGCCCGGGAAGACGTGAGCCTGTGGCGAGCCGGCGGGCCGTTGCTGGCCGTGTTGCTGCTGGCGTTGTTGTTGGCCGGGGCGGAAATCTGGCGCCAGCGGCGCAAGCAAGATTACCTGCAATCGGAGAACTGAGTGGCTGACTGCGTGTTTTGCCAGATACTGGAGGGGCGCGCCGAGGGCAGCGTGGTCTACCGGGATGAGCGGGCCATCGTGCTGCTGGACCTGTTTCCGGTGCGCGAGGCCCACTGCCTGGTGATTCCGGTGCAGCACCAGCCCCTGCTTCAGGACCTGGAGCCGGACCTCTGCGCCCATCTGTTCGAGCTGGCCCGGCGTACCATTCGTGCGCACAAGCGGGCCGGCCTGGACGTGCTGGCCCACAACGTGATCGTCAACGACGGCCGCGAAGCCAACCAGCACGTGCCCCATGTGCATGTGCACGTGATTCCCCGCCGTGGCGGCGACACCCTGGCCACCGCGCTGACCTGGGGCACGCGCATGATGAACATCTTCGGACTGGCCAAGCGCCGCCGCCGGCTGGACCGCCTGGCCGGCCTGCTCGCCGAGCACTTCCCCGAATCCTGACGGCGCCCGCTTTTATCCGGCCGGTCTTGGTGGCCGCGCGCAGACCCGCAGTTGCAGCGGCCAGCGCACGGTTCTTTCCGCCTCTCCCCAGTGTTCCCGCAGCACCGGCAGGAACGCCGCCAGCGGGTCGTCGCCGTGGTCGCGGGCTTTGACCAGTGCCGACCAGGTATCCAGATAGCCGGCCATGTCCTGCCAGTGCCATTGCCGTTCCAGCGGCATGGGCGGCGGGCCTTCGAGCTCCGGCCAGGGCAGGGTGACGCTTCGGTAGCCCTCGATCACCAGCCAGCGCGCCGCCGGCCACCAGGGTTTCAGGGTGCGGTCGTGGAAGTCCTCGATCAGGCCCTCGAGGCCGGCCACGCTGCACAGTCCATAGCTGATGATCGCCAGCAGCCCCTCGTCGCGCAGCACGCGGGCGCTCTCATGGAAAAAAGCGGGCAGGGGGAACCAGTGCAGCGCCTGCGCCACGGTGATCAGATCGACGCTGTTGTCGGCGACCGGCAAGGCGTCCGCGTGCGCCGCCAGATAATGGCTGGTGCCGGGCGGCGCCGCTTTGAGCTGATCGACACTGACGTCGCCGCCGAGCACGGTGTCGAACCAGGGTTCCAGCGCGCGGCAGGCCTGTCCGCTGCCGCAACCCAGATCCAGGGCGAGACGGTGGCCGGGGCTGTGCTGCGCCAGCCACTGGAACAGGGCGGCGGGGTAGTCGGGGCGGTGGCTCTGGTAGTCGCCGCCGGGGTGAAACAGCGGGCGCTCAGTGTTCGTCGAGGTCATGGTCTTGGTCGAAGCGCGCCGACCAGAACCGGCCGTCACTGCGTTCCAGGTTGAGCGCGATGCCCGCGCGCCATTGTCCCAGCGGCGCGGCGCACCAGGCGATGGTGCCGTACAGATGAAGGCGGCGCTCGTCCCCGGGCAGCGTAATCCACAGTTCCACATCGGTATCCGGCGTGATCGAGTGGGGGAACGCCACCCCCAGGCCGGTTCGGGACACATCCCGGCATAGCAGATGCAGCGACTCCTCGTCCGCCGCCGGCGGATCCCGACGCAGGGTCAGGGACACCCCCCGGGGCGGGTCGCGGCGTGGATGATGACGGTGCTCTTGCTGGGACGACATGGATCACCCGTTCAAATGATTCACCCGTAAATTTGCCGGTCCACCACGTAGGCGGCCCCGGCGATCACCACCGTCACCATAAACAAAAAGCCGAGGAACAGCAGGGCCGGCTTAACGGATTTGGGAAGCGGCTCGGTGGGCCGCTCGCGGTGTCTTGCTTGTGGGTCTTGCATGGTCTGGGCCTTTGCTGGCGGCGCAATAAATACCCTGAAGTATCGGATATTCAGACCCGGGAAGAAACCATCTTGTCGGGCACGGGCTTCAGAAGCGATACCGTCCGGCTTCGATGCCGGCCTGGATCTCCGGCGTGAGGCGCTGGTAGCCGCTCTCGCCGGGCAGCAGCACATAGACCGGGTCGTTGTGCCGGTTCAGATCGTACTTCTCTTCCTTCAGCGTGTTCTTCTGGTGCTTGAAGGTGCCGGTGGTTTCCACGCCGTGGTCGGTGATGCGCAGGAACACCGGGATCGCGTAGGGCGGCAGCTCGCGCTTGAGGTAGCTGCTCAGGGCCGGCCAGTCCACTTCCTCGTGCGGGCGGTCGAGACGCAGCTCGGCCATGCCGGCGCGGCCGTTGGTGCCGGGGATTTCCACGCCGTAGACCACGGATTCGACGATCTGCTCGAAGCCGTCGAGGATCTGCTCCACCTCGGTGGTGGAGACGTTCTCGCCCTTCCAGCGGAAGGTGTCACCCAGGCGGTCGACGAACTGGGCGTGGCGGAAGCCGATGTCGCGCATCATGTCGCCGGTGTTGAACCAGGCGTCGCCTTTCTTGAACACGTCCCGGAAGATCGCCTTCTCGGTCTTGTCCTTGTCGGTGTAGCCGTCGAACGGGGTCTTGTCGGTGATCTCGCCGAGCATCAGGCCGGATTCGCCCTTGCCGACCTTGATCATGAAGCCCTTGTCGTCGCGTACCGGCTCATCGGCTTCCTTGTCGTACTTGACGATGGCGTAGCTGACCGGCGAGAAGCCCACGGTGTTGTCGAAGTTGAACACGTTGGTGAAGGCCACGTTGCTTTCCGACGCGGTATAGAACTCGGCCACCCGGCGGATGCCGAAGCGGTTCTTGAACGCTTTCCAGATGCCGGGCCGCAGGCCGTTGCCGACGATGGTGTGCACCGGGTTGTCGCCGTCACCGGGTTTCCGGGGCTGCTCGTGCAGGTAGCGGCACAGCTCGCCGACGTAACCGAAGGCGGTGCAGTGGTGCTTGCGGATGTCGTCCCAGAAGCGGCTGGCGGAGAAGCGCCTGGCCAGAACCAGGCAGCCCTGGCCGGCGATCACCGAGGCCCAGCAGACCACCAGGCCGGTGGCGTGATAGAACGGCAGGGTGCAATAAAGCCGGTCGGTTTTCGTCAGCCGCACCGAGGAGAAGCCGAACCCGCCGTGGGCCTTCTCCCAGCGGCCGTGGTTGAACACCACCGCCTTGGGCATGCCGGTGGTGCCGGAGGTGTAGATGTAGAACAGCGGGTCGCGCAGGAAGGTCTGGTGGGTGCTCTCCGGGTTCTCGCTGGAACAACCCTGGATCGCGGCCGCCAGGTTGGTGAAGCCTTCCGGGGCGGTGCCCGGGTCGGCCAGGGTGTCCTGGTCGGCGAAGTAGAAGAAGTTTTCCTTCAGGTCCAGGTGATCGCGTACTTCCTGGATCACTTCCACCAGTTCCTGACCGATGATCGCCGCCTTGGGTTTCACCAGGTTGAAGCTGTGAGTCAGCACTTTTCCTTTCTGGGAGGTGTTGATCAGAGCGGCGCACACGCCCAGTTTGGCACAGCCGATAAGCGTGGCCGGAAACTCGGGACGGTTCTCCATATCCAGCGCCACGGTGTCGCCTTTCTTCAGGCCGATGGAGGCCAGGTAGTCGGCGATGCGGTTGGCCCAGGCATTGAACTGGCGATAGGTGTAGCGGCGGTCGCGGTAAATCACCGCGAGGCCGTCCGGATTGTTCGCCGCCACCTTCTCGAAAGCCACGCCCAACCCCAGCGGCCTGGTGGTGTCGGTGATCTTGCTCATCCGGGAGCCTTTGATCAGGCCCGGCAGGTTCATCACCACTTCAGGTACTTTGCTCAGCACTTTGGGCAGGGTAATAACGTCGGTCTGGCTCATGGTATTTCCCTCCCCTAGGCCGCGGTCTGGATTTTCTGGAACAACCAGTCGTGCAGTCCGTCGGACAGCAGCGGCAGGAAGGCGACGATCAGCAGGGCGGTGAGCATCACCGCGATCGGCAGCAGGAATTTCTCATAGCGCCGGAAGAAGGTGCCGGTGGAGAGCTTGGCGCTTTCCACTTCGTCGTCGCCCACCACCTGTCGAGACAGCAGGTGGTTGAGCGCCACCGGTGGCGTCAGATAGCCGAGCTCGAAGGCGACCAGCGCAATCATCCAGAAGTGCAACGGCGCTATGCCGTTGGCGGCGGCCAGCGGCGCGAAGGTGGCGTTTACCAGAATCACCGCGCCCAGTGGGTCGATGAACATGCCAACCAGCACCAGGGCGACCACCAGGAACAGGCCGGCGATCCAGATCGACGCGAAGGCGTCCGGCAGCAGTTCCAGCATCCCGGAGCGTTCGATGATACCCGCGGTGCCCACGGACAGGGCGATCAACATTAACATGGCGCCGATATGGCCGGCGGTTTCGCCGGTGGCGAAGCGCAGGCTGCCTTCCAATTTCTCGGAGACGCCTTCTTCAGGCGGGTAATCGGCCACCGGATCGCTGGCTTCCCGGGACGACATCGCGGACCCATAGTGCACGCCCAGGAACAGGATCATCAGCAGGTTACGCCAGGTCTCGCTCCACAGCGCGGCCTCCAGCTCGGCGGCGGAGGTGCCGCCGGGGATCTCGCCGCTGACGAGCACCTGGTAGCCCTCCGCGATGCCCATGAAGGAGAGCACCAGCATCGGCACCAGAAAGGCGCTGAACAGATGCAGGGTGTGACGGCTGAACTTTTCGTAGACCAGAATCGCCAGCAGCATCACCGGCAGAATGATGGGCGCGGAAAACTCGTCCAGCTGGCGTCCCAGAACGTCACTGAAGAACACCGCCACGGCGCCCACCACGACGCCGTAGGGCGTCAACGGGATCATCCGTTTTAGGCTCGCCGGCAGGGCTTGCGAGAACGGTGCGATGCGCGCCGGGGTGGTGCGGGCGAACTGACTGTAGATAAAGAAAACAAACAGGCTGAGAGCGAACACCTTGGCGCCGGACGCGAACAGCTCGCTGGTGGTGACGCTTTTGTTGAGCGCCGCGATTATTACCACCAGCAGACAGGGCCGCAGCACCACGCCCATGGAGCCGGACATGGCGGTGGCCGCCAGCGCCAGCTGCTTGCGCGCGCCGACACGTCGTAGCTCGGTGTAGATGGTCGCGCCGGCGGCGATCACGAAGATGCCGGACGCACCGGTATAGGCGGTGAGCACGGCGGCGATCGCCAGCACCACCACGCACATCAGCTCCGGCGACATGCGCCAGGGGCGCAGGGCGTCGAAGAAAATATGCGTCAGGCGGGTCTGTTTCAGCATCATGCCGATCCAGATATACAGCGCCAGGTTCAGGAACACGCTGGACAGCTCCATCATCATGTTCAGATAGACGCTGGTGCCGTGGAAATAGCCCTGGGAAAAGAACTGCGCCGAGGCCGACAGACACATATAGCTGTACAGCGGGATGGTCAGAAAGGCCTTGGCCCAGGAACCGCCCGGCTCCAGATCGCGCGGGCGGCGCAGCAGCCGGTACAGGGACGCCAGGGTGAGGGTGCCGAAGCCGGCGATCCAGATATTGTGCAGATAAAAATTATCCACGGTGACGCCGGCGGCCATCGATTCCGAATCCTGGATTCGATAGGCGATCGCCGACACCAGCAGCAAGGCGTTGGCCGCCAGCTGGCCGCTCAGTGACACCAGGTGATCTCTATCGGTGCGCGCCGGCCGCAGCGCGATATGGTGGCGCTGGAAGGTCGTGGTTGTGGCGCAGATCAGCAGCAGCAGGCAAAGCAACAGGCGCTTGTACTCGCCCAGCGTGGACACCACCAGGGCGACGCCGCCCTCCACGTTGCGGAAAGCGATCACCGCCGGCGTCACCTTCTCTTGCACGGTCTGGTAGCGCTCCAGTTTCGCCCGGCAGTTATCACGGGTGGCTTCCAGCGAGCCGCGGATGGCGCTTTTGTCCACGGACGCGCCGCCGAGGATACCGGCCAGCGGATCGCCGGCGGCTTCGGCCTGGCGTTGCTTGACGATTTCGCGAACGCGCTGGTCAATGTTCGGGTCAGGGTTGCAGGTCGGCTCCGGCATGACGCCGGCGCTACGCAGCATGAAATATTCCTGCCAGGTGGCTTCACCGATCTTGAGCAATTGCGAGTGGATGATCTGTCCGGAGGACAGGAACACGACGATCAGAAGAAGCAACAGCGTCGGCAGGGTGGAAAACCATTCAGTGGGCGTGCGTCGGGGCATGCCCAGGGTCCGTTCCGTCATGGGAGCATTCCTTTTTTATTTTTTTAGTCATGATTGTTGTTATTTTGACCAGTCTAGCTCTTTTTTGTTCTCTATCCAAATCGCCCGGAGCCCTCCGCATTGCCATAAAAAAGGGCCGCGAAAGCGGCCCTTGTGGGTATTGCCGAGTGGTGGCCGTGATCAGCCGCCGGACTGGATTTTCTGGAACAGCCACTCGTGCAGGCCGTCGGAAACCAGCGGCAGGAACGACACGATCAGCAGCGCGGTCAGCATGGTCGCGATGGGAAGCAGGAACTTCTCATAGCGCCGGAAGAAGCTGCCGGTGCTGAGCTTGGCGCTCTCCACCTCGTCGTCGCCCACCACCTGTCGGGTCAGCAGATGGTTGAGGGCCACCGGTGGTGTCAGGTACCCCAGCTCGAAGGCCACCAGCGTGATCATCCAGAAGTGCAGTGGATCAATGCCGTTATTGAAGGCCACCTGGGCAATGGTGGCGTTGACAAGGATCACCGCCCCGTAGGGGTCCATGATCATGCCGATGATCACCATGGTCGCCACCAGGATGCCCATCGCCACCCAGATCGACGGGAACACCTCGGGCAGCATCTCCAGCAGGCCGGAGCGTTCAATGATGCCGCCGGTGCTTACCGACAGGGCCATCAGCATCAGCAGGGCACCGATGTGACCGGTGGTTTCATTGGTGGCCATGCGCAGGGAGCCTTCCAGCTTCTCCGAGACGCCGGCTTCAGGCTGATAGTGCGGGTCCTGATCGCCGGTTTTCACCAGGTAGTGGATCACCATGAAGGCGGTCAGGAAGATGTTGCGCCAGAATTCGGCCCACAGGATGTCTTCCAGCTCCGCGGCGGACACGCCCACCGGGACCTGCCCACTGGTCAGCGCTTGATAACCCTCCCAGATACCCATGAAGGACATCACCACCATGGGCACCAGGAAGAGGGTGAACAGGTGCAGCAGATGGCGGCTGAGCTTCTCGTAGAAGAGAATGCCGATCATCATCACGGGCAGAATGATGGGGGCGGAGAATTCGTCGAGCTGACGGCCGAGCACATCACTGAACAGCACCAGGATGGCGCCCACGATGATCGCGTAGGGCATCAGCGGCACCATGCGCTTGAGGCTCTTGGGCAGTGCTTCGGTGAACGGAGCGATGCGGGCCGGCGAGGTGCGCGCGAACTGGCTGTAGATAAAGAACAGGAACAGGCTCAGGAAGAAGATCTTATAGCCGGACGAGAACAGCTCGGCGGTGGTCACGCTCTTGTTGAGCGCGGCGATAATCACCACCAGCAAGCAGGGACGCAGCACCACGCCCATGGAGCCGGACATGGCGGTGGCGGCCAGGGCGAGCTGCTTGCGGGCGCCCACCCGAATCAGTTCCTGATAGATCGTGGCACCCGCCGCGATAACGAAGATACCGGAAGCGCCGGTATAGGCGGTGGGGATGGCGGCAACCGCCAGGACCACGAAACACATCAGCTCCGGCGACATCTTCCAGGGCCGCAGGATATCGAACACCAGATGCGCCAGCTTGGTCTGCTTGAGCAGCATGCCGATCCAGATATACAACGCCAGATTCAGGAACAGGGTGGACAGCTCCATCATCATGTTCAGATAGACGCTGATGCCGTGGTAATAGCCCTGGCTGGCGAATTGCGCCGCCGCGGTCAGCGACATAAAGCTGTACAGCGGGATGGTCAGGAACGCCTTGGGCCAGGAGCCGCCGGTTTCCAGATCCTTGGGCGGTCGGATCAACTGATAAATCGAGGCCGCCGTCAGTAACGCGAAGCCGGCGATCCAGAACTGGTGCAGGTAGAAGTTGCTCACCGTCACGCCGGAAGCCATCGCGCTTACTTCCTCCGCGCGGTACACGGTCGCCGACATCAATAGTGATGCGTTGGCGATCAGCTGGGCGGTGGTGGTGACAAGATGATCCTTCTTGGTGCGCGAGGGGCGCAAGGAAATATGGTGCCGGGCGAGCGTGGCGGTGATCGCGCAGATCATCACCAGAAGACAGAGCAGGAGGCGTTTGTAGTCGCCGAGCGTGGATACCACCTTGGCGACGCCGCCCTCGATATTGCGGAACATGATCACCGCCGGGGTGACCTTTTCCTCGACGATTTTGAAGCGGTCCCACTTGTTGCGGCAATTCTCCCTGGACGCTTCAAGCGAGCCCCTGATCGCGTCCGGATCCACGGACGAGCCGCCCAGGATATCCCCAAGAGGATCGTTGGCGGCTTCCGCTTTGCGTTGCTCGACGATTTCCCGGACCCGCTGGTTGATATCGGGGTCGGGATTACAGGTGGGCTCGGACACCATGCCGGCGCCACGCAACAGGAAGTATTCGTCCCAGGTGTTTTCACCGATTTTGAGAAGCTGGGAGTGGATAATCTGACCCGAAGATAAAAAGATCACGGTCAGAAGAATGAACAGGGTGGGCAGCGATGATAACCACTCCCCCACCGAACGCCTGGCCACGGTCAACTGAGGTTTTTCCATTATTCACCCGGTTATTGTTATGCCGTTTTCAAACGGCACTATCACCTTACCGGCACCGAGGCTCGCCCGCGGCGCCAGCGTGCGTACTACATATAAAGAGAAAACGGGGCCCGGTGAGGCCCCGTTGGTTCGCGTCCGGCGAGGTGATTACTCCATCGCCAAGGTGCACTCCGCCCGGCTCGGTTCGGTTTTGCAGCGCACCTTGCGGAGGAGGTCCATCAGGTCCTTGTTATATATACCGCTCTCGGTCATGTTGACGCGGGCTTCGCGCAGCATTTCGTTGTAGCGGCGTTTGTCTTCTTCAGGGATGTCGATCCACCACTTGTCATCCACTTCGTTCTCGGCGTTGCGGATCACCTGCATGGCGCGATCAAACTGGCCCAGCATCCAGGTACGTGATTTGGCGGCGAACTCGTCGGAGAACTTGTCGCTGCGCAATACGATCTGGTTGGTCAGCTGACCCAGGGTGTAGCGAACGATACCGCCGTCCGGCTGCATGCCCTTGTACAGTTCCAGGGCGGAGTAGGCGACCACCGGGGCGAAGCAGATATCCACCGAGTCGTTGTTGAAACGGCCGGCGAAGTTGGTGATGTCCGACGGTACCGGGGACATGCCCACCTGGGAAGCCATGTTGGCCTGGTCCGGGGCGTATTCCATCACCGAGATGGATTTACCGGACAGCTCACCGACGGTGTCGATGCTCTGGTCCTTAACGAACAGATAGGCCGCGCCCATGGGAGCGAAACCGGCGATGGTGTAACCGTTCTGCTTGAGCTGCTTGTTGATGGACGCGTTGCCGCTGGCCATCACCCGGAACACGGTTTGCAGTTCCTTGTAGGAGGGGATCGCCCCCACGGCTTCGAAGCTGCCGGCGTAGCTGTTGAACTGACGCACCCGCAGACCGGTGAGAACGGCGCCGTCACACTGGCCCGCCTTCAGGTCCTCGGCGGCGATTTTCTCGTCGGTGTAGGGCTTGAGCTTGAGGTCCACGCCCCAACCGGCCGCCTGGGTTTTGTAGTCCTTCATGATGTTATACACATCACCGCTGGCACCGATGATATCGAATACGCAGAGGCTGCGCTCGGTGTTGGCGGCCTGGGCGGACATGGAGGCCAGGCCCACCGTCGTCACCGCCGCCATCGCTAAGGCTTTGAAAACGCGCATCGGTTTCTCTCCTTGCTTACTTCTTGTCTATTGGAAGGCGGGCCCGCGAAGGGCCCGCGCTTATAACCGCTTACCTGATAAGGACTACAGCAAATCGTCGATGTTCATCTTCGGTTCGCTGGAAGTGTCATCCCAGAAGGTGCCGAGACCGTTGAGCGGGGTACGCTTGCCGGTGTTCTCGGTCCAGAGACGATCGGAAAGCCCGGTGATCAGGATTTCCGCGATGGCGTCGATCATGGCGTAATCTTCGTTGATGTTTTCACCGTTGGCGGCGAAATCGCGGATCGCGGTGCGCAGGCGGTCATTGTCGCCTTTGCCGTAGGCGCTGATGGCGTAGAAGGCGCTGCCCAGACGGACGCCGCCTTCGAAGCCTTGTTCAGCGGACTGTTCGAGGGTTTGCCAGGGCTGGGCGCCTTCCGGTGCCAGCTGCGGCAGGATGGTCCAGACCGCGGCACGCAGACCCTGGGGCGCGCCCCACCAGTCGTCGTTGTCCAGGCACTTGGCGTTACGCTCGACCTTGGCCACGATGTTACGCGGCACGCCCACGGAACCGTCGGCGGCGCCGTCGGCGACCAGAGCCTGAACGCCGGCGATGTTACCCACCAGCCAGACGATCTGATCGAACTCGTGGTTCAGTTTCGGGCACTCGCCTTCGTCCAGCGGACCATAGACTTCGTTCATCAACTGGTGGGACTTGAGCAGGCGCTTGGCGGCGATCTTGGACCAGCGCTTCTGCTGAATGCGCGCGTCCTGGGCTTCGCTCACCCGGCCGTCGTTGACCGCGCGCAGATAGCTGAGCTCGGATTCCAGCGCCATCTGCTCCGCGCACACCGCGGCGGTGGTGTAGGTCATCACGCCCAGTTTTTCCGGGTGGGAACCCACTTCGCTGAACGACATCAGCAGCGGTGTTTGGGCCTCGCCGGTGATGCAGCCCATGCGCACGTCGTCATAGGCGAGCAGATGGGGGGCGAGTTCCGCCTGGCCGAAGCTGACCAGAACGTCACCCGTGGTTTTGTAGATGATGCCACAACCGGAAAGTGCAGTGATCACGCCACCGGCGATGAGGGCACGCGCGGGGCGCGCGATTTTACTGAGTAGAGAACGCATTCCTTGAGCTCCTTTTTATTGTTCTCACGGCGCCGATGACAGTACTCAACATTGCTGAGTTGGCACAAGCGCCGATTACAAAAAAGCACCTAAGCCATTACAAACCTAATGCTAGGTTTGCGATCATGGGTTCGCGGCACCTCGCTGATAATGACCCTGGGTCTCGGCTCTTGTGTCGGAACAGCCAATGCCTTCGGGGAACTTCAGGAGCCTTCCTCTTTATGCTTTATTTTTCAATCTGTTAGCGTCACGATCCCGGCCCGCTCCCGGGTGGCCGGGCCGGGCGGTGTTGACTCTTTCAACGGAACTCTAGGTAGATGTGATGAGCAAAGACACCATCGTTAATGAAATGCGCGCAAACCTTGCCCGTGAGCGGGAGGGCCTGGCCCTGGTGCGCAACACCGCCCGCGGGGCTTTCCGTGTCTTCGAAACGGTGGGTGTGGTCGGCCGCCAGGGTCTGGGCTGGCTGATGGGCGACCGCGAAGCCCTGCCCCGGCATCTGCGCCGTACCTTCGAATCCCTGGGCGCCACTTACATCAAGCTGGGCCAGTTCATCGCCAGTTCGCCGTCGCTGTTTCCGGAGGAATACGTCAGCGAATTCCAGAAGTGCCTGGACCGCACGCCGCCGCTGCCGTTCCATTATATCCGCGAGACCGTGGAAGCGGAGCTCGGCGCTCCCCTGGACACCCTGTACGAATGGGTCGATCCCAAGCCGCTGGCCAGCGCCTCCATCGCCCAGGTGCACGCGGCCCGCCTGAAGAACGGCGCCGACGTGGTGATCAAGGTCCAGCGTCCGGGCGTGCGCCAGGTGCTGCTCACCGATTTCAACTTTCTCTATGCCTCGGCGCGGCTGGTCGAGTCACTGGCGCCGGGGCTGTCCCGCTCGGCCCTCTCCGGCGTGATCGAGGAACTGCAGGCGGGCATGCTCGAGGAGTGCGATTTCCTGCAGGAGGCCCGTAATCTGGATGCGTTCAACCGCTTCCTCGCCGAAACCGGCAACACCGCCGCGGTGGCGCCGCGCCCGGTGGCCTCGCACACCACCAAGCGGGTGCTCACCATGGAGCGCTTCCACGGCGTACCGCTCACCGATCTGCAGGTGCTGCGGCGCTACACGGACGACCCGGCCGGCACCCTGATCACCGCGCTGAACACCTGGTTCTCCAGCCTTATGGTGTGCGACTTCTTCCACGCCGACGTGCATGCCGGCAATCTGATGCTGCTGGAAGACGGCCGGGTGGGGTTCATCGACTTCGGCATGGTGGGGCGTATCCGCCCGGAAGCCTGGCAGGGCATGATGGCGTTCTTCGAAGCGATCGGCAGCGGCGACGTGCCCGCCATGGCGCGCGCCATGGCGATGGTGGGCATGACCAGCGAAGAGGTGGACGTGGACGCCCTGGCGCGGGACATTTCCGCGCTGCAGGACCGGCTCACGGACGTGGACGCCAGCGCCCTGGTGCAGGCCGACCGCAACGACCGCGAGGTCAATCAGCTGCTCACCGATCTGGTGCGCATCGGCGAGGGGCACGGTATCCGCTTCCCCCGCGAGTTCGCGCTGCTGCTCAAACAGTTCCTCTATTTCGACCGCTACGTGCAGGCGCTGGCGCCGGAGCTGGATATGTTCAGCGACCAGCGCGTGGACCTGTTCGGCACCCTGGACCAGCTGCCCGGGGACGAGCCGCTCCACTGAGCGGCTCGGGCGCCTATTCCTGCGGGTCGGCGCACTCGGCCCGCGACGAATCCAGCTTGCAACGGATGCGGCGCTGCAGGGTCAGCATGTCGGCGCTGTAGTAGCCGCGTTCGCGCAGCTGCAGGCGCACATCCCGCATCATCACCTCGTACTCGCGCTTGTCGTCATCCGGAATCTCGATCCACCAGCGGTCGGGGATGTTCTTGGTCTCTTCATGTACGCGGTCAATGATCCGCTGATAGCTCTCGAAGAACACTTCGCGCACTAACTGGGCCGCTTCGTTGGGGATGCGGTCGCGGTGGGCCACCAGCTGCATGCTGATCTGCGCGATCGGGTAGTCGACGATGCCGCCGTCCGGGGTCATGCCCTTGTACAGTTCGACGATCTCATAGGCCGCCAGCGGCGCGGCGAGCACGTCCACCACGCCGTTGTTGAACATGTTGGGGGCGTTGACGATGTCCGTGGGCACCGGCGAGGCGCCCACCTGGCCGACCATTTCCGCCTGCACCGGGTCGTAGTCCAGCACCGCCACGTTTTTGCCCGCCGCCGCCGCCAGGCTGTTGATCTTTTTGTCGTTAACGAACAGGTAGGCGCCGCCGCCGGGGGCGATACCGGCCACCACATAGTCCCCCTGCACCATGTGCTTCGCCGAGGCGGGGTCGGCGAGCACCTGCAGCAGAATACGCATGTGCTGCTGGGTGGGCAGCCCGCCGATGGAGTCGATGGTGCCGGTGTAGGTGTTGAACAGCCTGGCGCGCAGGCCGCTCATCAGCGCCGCGTCACAGAGGCCGGCCTTGAATTCGTCCACCATCACCCGCTCGTCGGTGTAGGGCACCAGGTCGAGCTGGATGCCGTACTCAAGCAGCTTGGCGCGCTGGTCCTGGGCCGCCGAGAAAATCGGTCCGTTACGGCCGACAATGTCCCAGATGCAGATCTTGCGGGTGTCGTTGCCGGGCTTGCCGAGGCCGGTCAGTTCGCGCATGGCGTCGACGCGCTCGGTCATGGGCAGCGCGTCGTTGTAGACGGTGTCCCGCAGCGCGTCGTCGGACGCGGTCGCCGGCGCCACGGCGAAGGCCAGGGTGGCGCCCACGCCGAGCAGGGTGTTACGCAATAGACGGGTTATCTGCACACGACCTCCTGGTGCGGTTTATTTTTTATTCGAGCATTCGCCACGGGACGGATCGAACTTGCAGCGAATCCGGCTTTGCAGGTCCAGCATGCGACCGTCGTAGTACTCCTGTTCGCGCAGGGTGTCGCGCGCCTCCTGCATCATCGCTTCGTATTCGCGCTTTTCGTCGGCGGGGATCTCGATCCACCAGCGGTCCGGCACCCGGTCTTCCTCGGTTTTTACCCGTGCCCGCACCTCGTCGTAGGCCTCGAAGGAGGCTTCACGGATCAGCTGCGCCACTTCGTTGGGGAATTTGTCCAGCCGGCCCACCAGCTGCATGCTGATCTGGGCGATCGGATAGTTGACGATGCCGCCGTCGGGCTCCATGCCTTTATAGAGTTCCAGCAGTTCATAGGCGATCAGCGGCGCGGCGAGGATGTCGACCACGCCGTTATTGAATTTATTGGGGGCGCTGACGATGTCCGAGGGCACTGGTGTGGCGCCGATGCCGGCCACCATCTCCGACTGGGTCTTGTCGTAGTCCAGCACCGCCACTTTTTTACCGGCCGCCTTGGCCAGCGAACTGATGCGCTTGTCATTGACGAACACATGGGCGGCGCCGCCGGAGAAGATGCCCATGATCACGTACTCACCCTGGACCATGCGCCCGGCCTGGCTGGGGTGCGCCAGCACCTGCAGCAGGGTGCGCATGTGCTGGTTGTCCGGGATCGCACCGATGGCGTCGATGGTGCCGGTATAGCTGTTGAACAGGCGCGCGCGCATGCCGCTCATCAGGCCGGCGTCACAGCGCCCGGCCTTGAGCTCCTCGACCAGAATGGTTTCGTTGGTGAACGGGATCATTTCCAGGTCGATGCCGTATTCCAGCGCCATGGCGCGCTGCTCCATGGCCGCCTGGAACACCGGCCCGTTGCGTCCGGCGATATCCCAGATGCATATCTTGCGGTTCAGGGCGGTGCCCGGCGGCATCTGGTCGATGCCCACCAGCTTGGCGATGGCGCCCAGCCGCACGCGCACCGGCATGTCGCGGGAATAAAAAATATCCGCCAGGGCGCGGACCAGTTCCTGGTCAACGTCCACCCCGGGGAGCAGTTGTTCCATTTTTTGCTGCTGCTCCTGCGACAGGCGCAGCTCTTCCGCGCCGATACACAGCGATGACAGCGTCAGGATCAATGAAGCGAGGACGAAACGAAACATGGCAATCCCTGATTATTATTCGAGAGGGTCGCCGGCAGTAATAGCATGGAGATGACCACGACCGGATGCTCGTCAGACATACCGGAATGTCGCTGAGGTCAAGATCGAGTGAAACGGAGAGCGGCCTCGGCCGCTCCCGGTATCAGCGGGGCTGGGCGTCCAGGGACTGGCCGTTGATCGCAGCCCCTTCAGGGCCCAGCAGATACAAATAACTGGCCACAATCTGTTCCGGGCTTTTCAATTTTTCCGCGTCTTCGCCGGGATAGGCAAGGGCGCGCATATCCGTGCGGGTGGCGCCCGGGTTGATGGTGTTCACGCGAATTTTGGAAGTGTTCTCCAATTCCTCCGCCAGCGTCTGCGACAGATTTTCGGTGGCCGCCTTGGACGCCGCGTAGGCGCCCCAGAATGCCCGGCCTTTACGGCCCACGCTGGAGGAGGTGAACAGGATGCGGCCGTCGTCGCTGTTGCGCAGCAGTGGCAGCAGCGCCTGGGTCAGATAGAAGGCGCTGTTGACGTTGACGCGCATCACCGAATCCCAGGTGTCCGCGCCGTAACGCTCCAGCGGCGTGATGTCCCCCAGCACCGAGGCGTTGTGCAGCACCCCGTCCAGGCGCCCGAATTCGCGGCCGAACAGGGTCGCCAGCTCCTGGTAGTCCTCGGGCCGCGCCACCTCCATGTTGACCGGCGCCAGCGCCGGCTCCGGCCCGCCGGCGGCTTTGATCTTGTCGTACACCGCTTCCAGCTTGCTCTGGGTGCGGCCCAGCAGAATCACGGTGGCGCCGTGGGCGGCCAGGGCCAGGGCCACCGCCCGGCCGATACCGGCGCCGGCGCCGGTAACCAGAATAATACGATCCTTAAAGGCGTCCGGCGGGCACTGGTAGTTGGCCGCCAGGCCGTTGAGTTCCTTGATGTCCATTTCGACTGTACCTACTTCTTCACAGTGTTTTCAGCAGCGGCAGCAGTTGCTCGCCGCGTTCCACAAAATAGTCGGCCGGCCAGGCGCGCGGGTTGTCGTCCGCGTCGATGTAGCCGAATCCGGCGGTGACGGTGATCATTTTCGCATTGAGTCCGGCCTGGATGTCACGCAAATGATCGCCCACGTACACGCAGTGGGTGGGGTTGGCCCCCACGGCGCCGGCCGCCATCAGCAGACCTTCCGGGTCCGGTTTGCGCTCGCGCACCTGGTCCGGGCAGATCACCGAGGCGCAGCGGTCGAGCAGGCCCAGGCCGGCCAGCACCGGACGGGTGAAGCGCTCCGGCTTATTGGTGATCACGCCCCAGGGCAGGCCCTGGTCTTCCAGCCAGTTCAGGGTCTCGGCCATGCCGTCGAACAGGCAGGTGTCCACCGCCAGGCGGCCGCCGTAGGCGTCGAGCAGCTCATTGAGCCGCTCGTCGAAGCCGGCGTCCCCGGGCGCCAGGCCGAAGCCCAGCTCGGTGAGCGCCCGGCCGCCGTTGGAGACGGTGGCGCGCACCGCCTGGTAGCTGACCGCCGGCCGGCCGTGGTCGCGCAGCAGCTGATTGAGCACCACGTAAAAATCCGGCGCCGTGTCCACCAGGGTGCCGTCGAGATCAAAGAAGACCGCCTCAAGCATGGCGCACCGCGTGCATCAGATAGTTCACCGACACGTCGCGGTTGAGCTTGTACACCTGGGTCACCGGGTTGTAGGTCATGCCGGTGGTGTCGCGCACATCGAGCCCGGCGTCGCGGCTCCAGCCGGCCAGCTCCGAGGGGCGGATCAGCTTGGCGTACTCATGGGTGCCGCGCGGCAGCAGCCTCAGCACGTATTCGGCGCCGACAATGGCGAACAGAAACGCCTTGGGGTTGCGGTTGATGGTGCTGAAGAACACCTGGCCGCCGGGCTTCACCAGTTTGGCGCAGGCGCGGATCACCGACGCCGGGTCGGGCACGTGCTCGAGCATTTCCAGGCAGGTCACGGCGTCGTACTCGCCGGCGCGCTGCTCGGCGATCTCTTCGGCCAGCACCTGCAGGTATTCCACCTCCACGCCGCTCTTCTCGGCGTGCAGGCGCGCCACCGCCAGGGGCGCCTCGCCCAGGTCGATGCCGGTGACCGTGGCACCGCGCCGGGCCATGCCCTCGGAGAGCAGGCCGCCGCCGCAGCCGATGTCGATCACTTTCTTACCGGGCAGGCCGAGGCGCTCGTCGATGTAATTGAGCCGCAGCGGGTTGATATCATGCAGCGGGCGGAATTCCGAGTTCGGGTCCCACCAGCGTTCCGCCAGGGCGTTGAATTTGGCGATTTCGCCGCTGTCCACGTTGGGTTGGTTCATCGGGTGTCCCTCATCGACTCTCGTTGTTGGCGCGGTCATTGTTGGGCGCGATGTTGCGCTGCCACTCGGCCGCGTTCTTGGCGATCAGCGCCGCGTTCAGCGTGGTCAGCCGGCGGTCCGCCATCAAGCAGCGCCCGGCGACCCAGCTGTGGGTGACTTGGTCCCGGGTGGCCGCGTACACCAGTTGCGCCACCGGGTCATAGACCGGCTGGGTCTCCAGGGCACCCAGGTCGACGGCGATCATATCCGCCTGCTTGCCGATTTCCAGTGAACCCGTGCGGCTTTCCAGGCCCAGCGCCCGGGCGCCGTTGAGGGTCGCCATGCGCAGGGCGGTGGCCGCCGGCACCGCGTCGGCGCGCAGGCTCACGCCCTTGGCGAGCAGGGCGGCGGTGCGGGTCTCGCCGATCATGTCCAGATCGTTGTTGCTGGCCGAGCCGTCGGTGCCCAGCGCCACGTTGATGCCGGCGTCGAGCAGTTTCTGCACCGGGCAGAAGCCGCTCGCCAGCTTCAGGTTGGACTCGGGGCAGTGCACTACCTGGCTGCCGGTCTCCGCCAGCCACTGGATTTCCTCGTCGAGCAGCTGGGTCATGTGCACCGCCAGCAGGCGCGGGTTGAGCAGGCCCAGTTGCTTGAGCCGGGTCAGCGGCCGCTCGCCGCTGGTCTCCACCGCCTGGTGGATCTCGCCGGCGGTTTCATGCACGTGCATCATCACCGGCGCGTCCAGTTCCTCGGCCAGGGTGAGCACCTTCTCCAGGGGGCCGTCGGAAACCGTATAAGGCGCGTGCGGGCCGAAGCCGATGGTCACCCGGGGTTCATGGCGCCAGTTATCGGCGGCCTCCGTGGCCAGGCGAAGATAGTCGTCCGGGCCGGCGCCCATGGGGGTGGGGAAGTCCAGGATCGGTGAGAACAGCACCGCCCGCAGGCCCGCCTCCATGGCCACCCGGGCGGTGGTCTCCGGGAAGAAGTACATGTCGGCGAAGCAGGTGGTGCCGGAGCGGATCATCTCGGCGGCGGCCAGACGGGTGCCGTCGCGCACGAAGGCTTCGCTCATCCACTGCCCCTCGGCCGGCCAGATGTGCTGCTCCAGCCAGGTCATCAGCGGCAGGTCGTCGGCCAGGCCGCGGAACAGGTTCATGGCGGCGTGGGTGTGGGCGTTCACCAGGCCGGGGATCAGCAGGTGGTTGCCCAGCTCCACCACCTCGTCGGCGCGCCATTTCTGGTCCGCCAGGGGCGTCGGCAGCAGGTCGACGATGGTGTCGCCGCGGACCACCAGGGCGTGATCGGCGAGGGCGCCGGTTTCCGGGGCCACCGGCGCGATCCAGCCGGCTTTGATGATGAGGTCGGCGTGTTGGTGATCCGGGGACGGCTGATTCTGCATCGCTGACGGCTTGTCCTGCATCGCTGACGGCTCCTTCTCCGCGCGGAATGGGCGTGAGACCGGGCCCGGCCCGGTCGGTCCGGCGGCGAGTATAACCTGTCTGGCCAGCCTCGTCCGATGCCGGCGCCGGGCTTGTGGTGACGGGGTTGATGGGAATTATTTAGAGGCGGCAAAGCTGTGCTATCATCGGTGGCTTTTAGGAGCTCCGCGACCGGGGCTTCCGCGGGTCGCTATCCACGCCACCGAGGGATATAAGGAACGCCATGACGGACCTCGCCAAAGAAGTTACTCCCGTCAACATCGAGGACGAACTCAGACAGTCGTACCTGGATTACGCCATGAGCGTGATCGTGGGCCGGGCTCTGCCGGATGTGCGCGACGGCCTCAAGCCGGTGCACCGCCGCGTGCTGTTCGCCATGCACGAGCTCAGCAACGACTGGAATAAACCCTATAAAAAGTCCGCCCGTGTGGTGGGTGATGTAATTGGTAAATATCACCCCCACGGCGATTCCGCTGTGTACGACACCATTGTCCGCATGGCCCAGCCGTTCTCCCTGCGCTACATGCTGGTGGACGGGCAGGGCAACTTCGGTTCCATCGACGGCGACTCCGCCGCCGCCATGCGTTACACCGAAGTGCGCATGGCCAAGATCGCCCACGAGCTGCTGGCCGATCTGGACAAGGAAACCGTCGACTATGTGGACAACTACGACGGCACCGAGCGCATTCCCGACGTCATGCCGACGCGGGTGCCCAACCTGCTGGTCAACGGCTCCTCCGGCATCGCCGTGGGCATGGCCACCAATATCCCGCCCCACAACATGGGCGAGGTGATCGACGGCTGCCTGGCGCTGATCGACGACGACAGCCTGACGCCGGACGACCTGATGGAATACATCAAGGGTCCGGATTTCCCCACCGCCGGCATCATCAACGGCCGTGCCGGGATCGTGCAGGCCTACCGCACCGGCCGGGGCCGTATTTATGTCCGTGCCCGCGCCGAGATCGAGCAGACCGACAAGAGCGGCAAGGAAGCCATCATCATTCACGAGCTGCCCTATCAGGTGAACAAGGCCCGGCTGATCGAGAAAATCGCCGAGCTGGTCAAGGAAAAGAAGATCGAGGGCATCACCGAGCTGCGCGACGAATCCGACAAGCAGGGCATGCGGGTCTATATCGAGCTGCGCCGGGGCGAGAACGCGGAAGTGGTGCTCAACAACCTCTATCAGCAGACGCAGATGGAGACCGTGTTCGGCATCAACACCGTGGCGCTGGTGGACGGCCAGCCGCGCACCCTGAACCTGCGCGAGCTGCTGGACGCCTTCCTGCGTCACCGCCGCGAGGTGGTGACCCGCCGCACCGTGTACGAACTGCGCAAGGCCCGCGAAAAGGCCCACCTGCTGGAAGGTCTGGCGGTGGCGCTGGCCAACATCGACCCGGTGATCGAACTGATCAAGGGCTCGCCGAGCGCCGCCGAGGCGAAGGAAAAACTGCTTGCCAAGGGCTGGGCGCCGGGCGACGTGCTGGCCATGCTGGAGCGCGCCGGCGGCGAAGACGCCGCCCGCCCGGACGGTCTCGATGAGCACTACGGGCTGCGTGACAACTTCTACCACCTGAGCCCGGAGCAGGCCCAGGCGATTCTCGATCTGCGCCTGCAGAAACTGACCGGCCTGGAACGGGAAAAACTGATCACCGACTACCAGGTGCTGCTGGACCAGATCCGCGAAATGATGCTGATCCTGGCCGACCCGGACCGCCTGATGCAGGTGATCCGCGACGAGCTGCACGCGATCCGTTCGGAGTACAGCGACGAGCGCCGCACGGAAATCCAGACCTCGCGGCTGGACCTGAGCATGGAAGACCTGATCGCCGAGGAAACCGTGGTGGTCACGCTCAGCCATTCCGGCTACGCCAAGACCCAGCCGATCGACACCTACCGCGCGCAGAAGCGCGGCGGGCGCGGCAAGTCCGCCGGCCAGCTGAAGGACGAGGACTATGTCGAGCAGCTGCTGGTGGCCGGCACCCACGACACCCTTCTGTGCTTCACCAATGAAGGCAAGGTTTACTGGCTGCGCGTGTTCGAGCTGCCCCAGGGCGGCCGCGCCTCCCGCGGCAAGCCGATCGTCAACCTGATTCCGGCGCTCAAGCCCGAGGAGCGCATCACCGCCATTCTGCGTCTGGACGCGGAAATGGTCCGCCAGCGCGCCCGCGGCGATGACGAGGACGAGACCGACGCCGACGCGACGGCCATCGACGGCGAAGCCGCCGAGGTGGTGGAAGACATGGAAGCCGAGGGCGCCGACAGCGAGCCGCAGGCCGCCGAAGGGCCGTTCATCTTCATGGCGATCTCCAACGGCGTGGTCAAACGCACCGAGCTGGCCAAGTTCGCCAAGCCGCGCAGCAACGGCCTGATCGCCGTGCGTCTGCAGGAAGGCGAGCACCTGGTCAACGTGGCCATTACCCAGGGCGACGAAGACGTGGTGCTGGTGGCCGGCAACGGCAAAGTGGTCCGCTTCAAGGAATCCAAGGTCCGGGTGATGGGCCGCACCGCCCGTGGCGTGCGTGGCATGAAAGTGGCCGAGGGCGAGGAAGTGATCGCCCTGATGGTGCCGCAGGAAGGCGGGCAGATGCTGGCCGCGTCCGAGAATGGCTACGGCAAGCGCACCGATCTGAGCGAGTTCCCCACCAAGGGCCGGGGCACCCAGGGTGTGATCGGCATGGTGGTCAACGAGCGTAACGGCCCGCTGGTGGGCGCCGCCCAGGTGTTCGGCAATGAGGACATCATGCTGATCTCCAACCAGGGCACCCTGGTGCGCACCCGCGTGGACGAAGTCAGCCATCTGGGCCGCAACACCCAGGGTGTTCGCCTGATCCGCCTCGGCAACGGTGAAGCCTTGTCCGGTCTGGCGCCGATTCCGGAGCTGGACGTGGACGACGAAGAGCTGGAAGAGGGCACCGGCGAAGAAAACGGCGCTGACGGAGCCGACAACGCGCCGGCGGACGGCGACCAAGAGTAACGACAAGGGCGGCGCCAGCCGCCTGTAACCCGGAGATCAACCAATGTCCCGCGCTTATAACTTTTGCGCCGGCCCGGCGGCCTTGCCGGAAGCGGTCCTTCAGCGGGCCCGCGAGGAAATGCTGGATTACCGTGGCACCGGCATGTCGGTGATGGAAATGAGCCACCGCGATGACGTGATCGTGGCCATGGCGGAGCAGGCCGAAAAGGACCTGCGCGATCTGATGGGGATTTCCGACGACTACGCGGTGCTGTTCCTGCAGGGCGGCGCCAGTGCCCAGTTCGCCATGGTGCCCATGAACCTGCTCGGCGACGCGGGCCGCGCCGATTACATCAACACCGGCCAGTGGTCCAGCAAGGCGATCAAGGAAGCGCGCCGCTTCGGCGAGATCAATGTGGCGGCCTCCAGCGAGGACCGCAACTTCACCTATGCGCCGGCGCAGAGCGACTGGCGGCTCTCCGACGACGCCGCCTACGTGCATTACTGCCCCAACGAAACCATCGGCGGGTTGGAGTTCGATTTCGTGCCCGAGGTGGACAAGCCACTGGTGGCGGATATGAGCTCCACCATCCTGTCGCGTCCGCTGGATGTCAGCCGCTTCGGCCTGATCTACGCCGGCGCGCAGAAGAACATCGGCCCGGCCGGGATCACCGTGGTGATCGTGCGCAAGGACCTGCTCGGCCGGGCCGGCGCCTCGGTGCCGGCGATGATGAACTACCAGACCCACGCCGAGAACGGCTCCATGTACAACACGCCCCCCACCTTCGCCTGGTATCTGGCCGGCCTGGTGTTCCAGTGGCTCAAGGAGCAGGGCGGAGTGGACGCCATGGGCGAGATCAACCGGCGCAAGGCGGACAAGCTGTACGGTTTCATCGACGCCAGCGGCTTCTACAGCAACCCGGTGGCGCCCACCCAGCGCAGCTGGATGAACGTGCCTTTCATTCTCTCCGACAGCGCTCTGGACAAGGCGTTTCTGGCCGAGGCGGACGCCGCCGGGCTGCGCAACCTCAAGGGCCACCGCAGTGTCGGCGGCATGCGCGCCAGCATTTATAATGCGGTACCGGAAACGGCCGTGGATGCCCTGATAGATTTCATGGCGGACTTCGAAAAACGCAACGGATAAGGCGGGTGCGCGCACTCGCCAGCCGTGGCGCGCCCAGGCGGAACCTGACATGACCGAATCATTGGACAAGCTGAGAGATCAGATCGACGCCCTGGACCAGCAGCTCCAGGATCTGCTCAATCACCGCGCCGAGCTCGCCCACCAGGTGGCCGAAGTGAAGCGCCGCGAGGATGCCGAGCCGGTGTTTTACCGCCCGGAGCGGGAGGCCCAGGTACTGAGCCGCATTAAGGAACGCAATAAGGGCCCGATCGACGCGGAATCCATGGCGCGCCTGTTCCGCGAGGTGATGAGCGTGTGCCTGGCGCTGGAACAGCCCATGCGCGTGGCGTTTCTGGGCCCGGAGGGCACCTTCACCCAGCAGGCGGCGATCAAGCATTTCGGCCACGCGGTGGAAAGCGTGCCGCTGGGCGCCATCGACGAGGTGTTCCGCGAGGTGGAGGCGGGCGCCGTGCACTTCGGCGTGGTGCCGGTGGAAAACTCCACCGAGGGCATGGTGAACCACACCCTGGATTCGTTCATGAACTCCGACCTCAAGATCTGCGGTGAGGTGGAACTGCGTATCCACCACCACCTGCTGGCCGGCCCGCACACCCGCCGCGACAAGGTGACGCGCATCTACTCGCACCAACAGACCCTGGCCCAGTGCCGCCAGTGGCTGGACGCGCACATGCCGGCCGTGGAGCGGGTGGCGGTGAGTTCCAACGCGGAGGCCGCGCGGCGGCTCAAGGACGAATGGAACGCCATGGCCATCGCCGGCGACATGGCCCGCGAGCTCTATAATCTGGAGCCGGTGCAGCGCAACATCGAGGACCGCCCGGACAACACCACCCGCTTCCTGATCATCGGCCGCCAGGACACGCCGCCCTCCGGCCGCGACAAGACCAGCCTGCTGATCTCCGGCAAGAACCGTCCGGGGCTGCTGTCCGATCTGCTACGGCCGTTCCGGGACAAGGGCATCAACCTGACCCGTCTGGAAAGCCGGCCCTCGCGCATCGCCAACTGGAGCTATGTGTTCTTCGTCGACTGCGAGGGCCACAAAGCCGACGCCACGCTCACCGAGGTGCTGGAGACTCTGGAAGCCGACGGCAATACCATCAAGGTGCTGGGCTCCTATCCGAAGGCGGTTCTGTAGGAAAGCGCTATGACTTGCGATTACACCCAACTGGCCAACAACGGCGTGCAGCAACTGCGCCCCTATCAGCCGGGCAAACCCGTCGAGGAGCTGCAGCGTGAGCTGGGCCTGCGCGACGTGGTCAAGCTGGCCAGCAACGAAAACCCGCTGGGCCCCAGCCACCGGGCGCTGGAAGCGGCGCGCCGGTCGCTGGATCAGATCCACCTCTACCCGGACGGCGCCGGTTTCGAGCTGAAACACGCCCTGGCGGACAACCTGGGCGTGAGCAGCGACCGCATCACCCTGGGCAACGGCTCCAACGACGTGCTCGAGCTGGTGGCGCGCGCCTATCTGCAGCCCGGCGACGAGGCGGTGTTCTCGGAGTACGCCTTCGCCATCTACCCGCTGGTGACCCTGGGCTGCTCCGCCAAGCCGGTGTCGGTGGATTCGCACCTCTACGGCCACGACCTGGCCGCCATGGCGGACGCCATCACCGAACGCACCCGGGTGGTGTTCCTGGCCAACCCCAACAACCCCACCGGCACCTGGTTCAATGACCAGGCGCTGGACAACTTCCTGGCCCGGGTGCCGGAGCGGGTGATCGTGGTGCTGGACGAGGCGTACTTTGAGTACGTGGAGGAAAGCCACTACCCGGACGGCCTGAAGCGGCTCGACCGCTACCCGAACCTGGTGGTCACCCGCACCTTTTCCAAGATCCACGGCCTGGCCGGCCTGCGCGTGGGCTACGCCGTATCGCACCCGCAGATCGCCGATGTGCTCAACCGGGTGCGCCAGCCCTTCAACGTCAATATTCCGGCGCTGGCGGCGGCCCAGGCGGCCCTGGGCGACCTTGACCATATCGAGAACTCCAAGGGCGAGAACACCGCCGGCCTGGTGCAGCTGGCGGAAGGGCTCGACGCCCTCGGCTTCACGCAGATTCCTTCGGTGGCCAATTTTATCGCCTTCGACTGCGGCGGCGACGCCGAGACGGTCTACCAGGGGCTGCTGCGCGAAGGGGTGATCGTGCGCCCGCTGGGCGGCTACGGCCTGCCCAACCACCTGCGGGTCACCGCCGGCACCGCCCGCGACAACGAACGTTTCCTGCAGGCCCTGAAACAAGTGACGCGCCGCTGATGAGCGCGCACCGGCCCCCTCTGTTTCAACGTGTCGCCATCATCGGGCTGGGTCTGATCGGCGGCTCGCTGGCCGCCGCCATCCGCGAGCAGGGGCTGGCGCGCACCGTGGTGGCCGGCTCCCGCTCCACGCGCACCCTGGAGCAGGGCCTGGCCCTGGGGCTGATCGACGAGGGCAGCCAGGACCTGGCGGTGGCGGTGCGCGGCGCCGATCTGGTGTTCGTGGCGACGCCGGTGTCGTCCATGGGGGCGGTGCTGAAAGCGCTGCGCCCGGGGCTCGCCGAGCGCGCCATCGTCACCGACGGCGGCAGCGTCAAAGGCGCGGTGATCGCCGAAGCCCGCCGGGCCCTGGGCGATCATTTCCCGCGCTTCGTGCCGGGCCACCCGATCGCCGGCAAGGAAAAAAGCGGCGTGGAAGCCGCCGATGCGGGGCTGTATCGCCAGCACCGGGTGATTCTGACGCCCACCCCGGACACCGACCCCGGCGCCACCGCGCGGGTGAACGCGCTGTGGGCGGCGGTGGGCGCGGAGGTGCTGGAGATGGCGCCGGACCACCACGACCGGGTGCTGGCGGAAACCAGCCATCTGCCGCATTTGCTGGCGTTTTCGCTGGTCGATACCCTGGCCCGGCAGGGCGATTCCACCGAGATTTTCCGCTACGCCGCCGGCGGCTTCCGTGATTTTACCCGCATCGCCAGTTCCGACCCGGTGATGTGGCACGACATCTTCCGCGAGAACCGGGACGCGGTACTGGAAGCGCTGGCCCTGTTCCGGGATGGTATCGACCGTTTCCAGAACGCCATCGAGCATAACGACGACGAGGCCCTGATGGGCGTCATGACCCGGGCCAACGCCGCCCGGGCCCACTTTCTGGCCATGAACGAGCGCACCTCCTACACCCGCGCCCGGCATTCCGACGACGAGACAGGCATGACACAGCAATCCAACCCCACCTTCCTGGCGCGCCCCGGCGGCCGGCTCAACGGCCGGCTGCGGGTGCCGGGTGATAAATCCATGTCCCACCGGGCCATCATGCTGGCGTCCCTGGCCGAGGGCACCACCACCGTGGAGGGGTTTCTGGAAGGGGAGGACGCCCTGGCCACGCTGCAGGCGTTCCGCGACATGGGCGTGCTGATCGAAGGCCCCCACCACGGTCAGGTGATCGTGCACGGGGTCGGCCTGCACGGCCTCAAGGCGCCGGGCAAACCGCTCTACATGGGCAATTCCGGCACTTCCATGCGGCTGCTCACCGGCCTGCTCGCCGGCCAGGCGTTCGACACCGAACTGACCGGCGATGAATCGCTCTCCAAGCGGCCCATGGAGCGGGTCGCCGGCCCGCTGCGGGAAATGGGCGCGCGCATCGACACCGGCGAGGGCGGCCGCCCGCCGGTGCGTATCCACGGCGGCCAGACGCTGAAGGGCATCCACTATCCGCTGCCGATGGCGTCCGCCCAGGTGAAGTCGGCGGTGCTGCTGGCGGGCCTGTACGCCGAGGGCGACACCTCGGTGACCGAGCCGGCCCCCACCCGCGACCACACCGAGCGGATGCTGGGCGGGTTCGGCGTGCCGGTGCGGCGCGACGGCGCCACCAGCACGGTGACCGGCGGCACGCCGCTGGCGGCGGGCCCCCTGGACGTGCCGGCGGACATCTCCTCGGCGGCGTTCTTCCTGGTCGGCGCCTCCATCGCCGAAGGCAGCGAGCTGACCCTGCCCCATGTGGGGGTGAACCCGACGCGCACCGGCGTGATCGACATTCTCAAGCTGATGGGCGCGGACATCCGCCTGGAGAACCCGCGCGATTCCGGCGGTGAGCCGGTGGCCGACCTGGTGGTCAGGAGCGCGCCGCTCAAGGGCATCGAGATCCCCCGGGAGCTGGTGCCGCTGGCCATCGACGAGTTTCCGGCGATCTTCATCGCCGCCGCCTGCGCCCAGGGCGAAACCGTGCTGCGCGGCGCCGAGGAGCTGCGCGTCAAGGAGTCCGACCGCATTCAGGTGATGGCGGACGGCCTGGCGGCGCTGGGCGTGGAGCATGAAGTCTATGAGGACGGCATCCGCATCGTCGGCGGCCCGTTCGGCGGCGGCGAGGTGGATTCCCACGGCGATCACCGTATCGCCATGAGTTTCGCCATGGCGGCGCTGCGCGCCTCGGCGCCCATCACCATCCGCCGCTGTGCCAACGTGGCCACCAGCTTCCCGGGCTTCGCGGATCTTGCCCGCGGCGCCGGTCTCGACCTGGAGGTGCACGCATCCAAGGAGAACGCATGATCCCGATCATCACCATCGACGGCCCGGTGTCCTCCGGCAAGGGCACCGTGGCGCGCCTGGTGGCCGCCCGCCTGGCCTGGCACCTGCTCGACTCCGGCGCTCTCTACCGGGTGCTGGGCCTGTACGCCACCCGCCAGGGCGTGGCCCTGGATGACCAGCCGGCGCTGATCCGGCTCGCCGAGAACCTGCCGGTGGTGTTCCGCGAGCAGAACGGCGACACCGCCGTGGTGCTCGACGGCGAGGACGTGAGCGCCGACATCCGTCGCGAGGAAGTCGGCGAGATGGCCAGCCAGGTGGCCGTGCTGCAGCCGGTGCGCGACGCGCTGTTCGCCCGCCAGCGGGCCTTCGCCCTGAGCCCGGGCCTGGTGGCCGACGGCCGTGATATGGGCACGGTGGTATTCCAGGACGCGCCGCTCAAGATCTACCTCAACGCCAGCGCCGAGGAGCGCGCCCGCCGGCGCTACGCCCAGTTGAAGGAAAAGGGCTTTGATGCTACCCTCGCGACCCTTATCGAGGACATCCAGACCCGGGACGACCGGGACATGAACCGCGATGTGGCACCGCTGAAGCCCGCTGATGACGCGGTGGAGATCGATTCCACCTCGCTCTCCGTGGAACAGGTGGTGGACGCGATTCTCGATGAGGCCGCCCGCCGATCTCTGGTCTGAAGGCGGTAAAACCGTATTCATCCGTAGGAGCGGCCCTGGCCGCGGCAACCCCGATTACGCGGGGTCCGCGGGCAGGGCCGCTCCCGCAATGAGTGTTAAGTGACAGGTCGCCCGGCCCCTGACAGTAAACCAGCTTGGGGCGGTGGCCTTTTAGTAATAACCCATGCCTGCTGGTTGGTATGTGTATCCGTGAGACTTCTCCATGACTGAATCTTTTGCCGAACTTTTTGAAGAAAGCCTTAAGGACCTCGACGTTGCCCGTGGTTCCATCATCAAAGGCACCGTGGTCGCCATCGACAGCGACTGGGTGACCGTTAACGCCGGCCTCAAGTCCGAGGGCATCATCGCCCGCGGCGAGTTCATCAGCGAAACCGGTGAACTGGAAATCGCCGAAGGCGATGAAGTGGAAGTGGCGGTTGACGCTATCGATGACGGCATGGGCTTCACCCGTCTGTCCCGCGAAAAGGCCAAGCGCGCCGAAGTGTGGGGCGAACTGGAAGTGGCTTTCGACAAAGACGAGATCGTCAAAGGTCAGATTTCCGGCAAGGTGAAGGGTGGCTTCACCGTCGATATCGGCCCGATCCGCGCGTTCCTGCCCGGCTCCCTGGTGGACATCCGTCCGGTACGCGACGTGACCCACCTGGAAGGCAAGGACCTGGATTTCAAGGTCATCAAGCTCGATCCCAAGCGTAACAACGTGGTGGTGTCCCGCCGCGCGGTCATGGAAGCCGAGCACTCCGCCGAGCGCGAAGCGCTGCTCGAGTCTCTGCAGGAAGGCATGGTCGTCAAGGGTATCGTCAAGAACCTGACCGACTACGGCGCGTTCGTCGACCTGGGCGGCATCGACGGCCTGCTGCACATCACCGACATGGCCTGGAAGCGCATCAAGCATCCCAGCGAAATCGTCGAAGTGGGCCAGGAAATCGAGATCAAGGTCCTCAAGTTCGACCGCGAGAAGATGCGTGTGTCCCTGGGTCTCAAGCAGCTGGGCGAAGATCCCTGGCACGATATCGTGCAGAAGTACCCGGAAGGTGCCCGCGTCAAGGCCCGGGTCACCAACCTCACCGACTACGGCTGCTTCGCGGAAATCGAAGAAGGCGTGGAAGGTCTGGTGCACGTGTCCGAGATGGACTGGACCAACAAGAACATCCACCCGTCCAAGGTTGTCGAGATCGGCGACGAAGTGGAAGTGATGATCCTGGACATCGACGAAGACCGTCGTCGTATCTCCCTGGGTATCAAGCAGTGCCAGTCCAACCCGTGGGAATCCTTCTCCGAGAACTACCAGAAAGGCGACCGCATCAGCGGCAAGATCAAGTCGATCACCGATTTTGGTATCTTCATCGGCCTGGAAGGCGGCATCGACGGCCTGGTGCACCTGTCCGACATCTCCTGGGAAGAGCAGGGCGAAGAGGCGGTGCGCAACTTCAACAAGGGCGACGAGCTGGAAACCGTGGTACTGTCCATTGATGCCGAGCGGGAAAGAATTTCCCTTGGAATCAAGCAGTTGACAGATGATCCGTTTGCTCAGTATGTTGCTGCAAACGAGAAGGGCACCATCGTTAAAGGCAAGGTAACGGAAGTGGACGCCAAGGGCGCCACCGTGGAGTTGGCTGAAAACGTGGAAGCATCCCTGCGTGCCAGCGAACTCAGCCGCGACAAGGTCAACGATGCGACCGAAGTGCTCAGCGTCGGTGACGAGGTGGAAGCCCGCATCACCAACGTGGATCGCAAGAACCGTGTGATCACCCTGTCCGTACGCGCCAAAGATCAGGTGCAGGACAAGGAAGCACTGGATACCCAGGGTCCGGACGCCAACGCGCCCAAGACCATTGGTGATCTGATCAAGAAGCAGATGGAAAACAGCAACGAGTCATAACGGCTCCTCCCGGGGGCCGGCCATCAGGCCGGCCCCGCTTGGGCAGGGAGCCCAGGGGAGTAGGTTGCAATGGCGTCAGCGTTAACCAAATCGAAACTGATTGCCCGTATTTCCAAGGAAAACCAGCAATTGTCTCCCAGGGATGTGGAGCTCGCCGTAAAAACCCTGATTGACTACATGGCCGACACCCTCGCTGAAGGGGGCCGCATCGAAATACGCGGTTTCGGCAGTTTTTCCCTTCATTTCCGTGCACCTCGCGTGGGCCGTAATCCCAAGACCGGCGCCAGCGTCAAGCTGCATGGCAAGTACGTTCCCCATTTCAAATCCGGTAAAGAGCTGCGCGAACGGGTCAATGACTCCATGTTCGACGCGTCGTCCGGAACCCATGGCGACGACAAACGCAACGCCGATGACGCCCCCGGCGAAGCCGTCAACGGCTGATCGCCCCAGCAGGACGATGTGATGCGAAATCTTTACCGTATTTTTCTGATTCTGGTTTTGCTGCTGATCTTCATGGCGGCTTTCCTGTTCGTCACCGCCAACACCCAGCCGGTGACCCTGGCGGTGCCCGTCGCCGACTGGCAATACCAGGTGACGCTGGGCGCACTGGTGGTGGTGCTGCTGGCCCTCGGCCTGCTGGCGGGGCTGGTCACCGGCCTGGGCCTGAAAGGGTTGCGCGGCCTGTTCGGACCCCGTTCATGAGCGAACCGCTTTGGCTTATTCCGCTGTTCTTTTTCGCCATCGCCACGGGCTTTTTCCTCGGCCGGCGTGAAGGTAAACGCCGCCAGCGCCGGCGCATGGATTCGCTGTCCCAGGAGTACGTGGCCGGTCTGAATTTTCTGCTCAACGAAGAGCCGGACAAGGCGGTGCAGGCCCTGCTCAACAGCCTGGAGGTCAACGACCAGACCCTGGAAACGCACCTCAGCATGGCGCGCCTGTTCCGCAAGCGCGGCGAATTCGACCGCGCCACCCTGATTCACTCCCACCTTCTCGAGCAGGGCGAGCTGCCCCGCGCCACCCAGGAGCAGATTCAGCTGGAGCTGGCCGAGGACTACCTGGCCGGCGGCCTGTTCGACCGGGCCGAGGAAGTGCTGCTGGAAATGCTCGACCAGGAGTGCGAAAAGCGCGAGCAGGTGATTCGCCAGCTCACCTACCTGTACGAGCAGGAGCGTGACTGGACCAACGCCATCTCCATGGGCGAGCACCTGGTTAAATCGCAGCCCAAGATCGCCCCGGTGCTGGCCCACTACTGCTGCGAGGAAGCGGAAGCGCAGATCGCCCGCAGCGAGCTCAACCCGGCACGCCGCATGCTGCGCCGCGCCCTCGGCTTCGACAAGAACTGCGTTCGCGCCAGCGTCCTGCAGGGGCGCCTGGAAATGCGCGAGGAAGACTGGAATGCGGCCATCGACGCGTTCCGCCGCATCTGGAAACAGGATCCGGACTTCTTTGACGAGGTGCTCAGCGAGTTGCGCCAGTGCTATCAGGCACTGGAGAAAGAAGAGGACTTTATCCGCATGCTCGCCGATTACAGCGCCGAGACACCCAGCACCGCCCGGGTGCTGCTGCTGTCCGAGCAGCTGCGCGAGCGCTACGGTGACCGCGAGGCCGGGCAGTTCATCGCCGACTACATGCAGGCCAACCCCACGGTGCTCGGCCTGCACCGCCTGATCGACATGAACCTGCAAGGGTCGGCGGAAGGCGAGGCCCGCGAGCACCTGGGTCTGCTCAAAGCCCTCACCGAGCGGCTGACCAGCGGTAAAACCATCTATCAGTGCCGCCGCTGCGGGTTCCAGACCCCGTTGCTGCAGTGGCGCTGTCCCAGCTGCCGCCGCTGGGGCACCATCAAACCCCGCTCCGAAGGAGAGATTAAGCCGTGACCGTCGCCAGCCCCATTATCGTCGCCCTGGATTACTCGCAACCGGACCAGGCGCTGGCGATGGCGGACCGGCTCGACCCGGCCAAGGTGCGGGTCAAGGTGGGCAAGGAGCTGTTCACCCGCGGCGGACCGGACGTGGTGCGCGCCCTCCACGACAAAGGCTTCCAGGTGTTCCTGGACCTCAAATTCCACGACATTCCCAACACCGTGGCCGGCGCCGTCAAGGCCGCCGCCGACCTGGGCGTATGGATGGTCAACGTCCATGCCAGCGGCGGCAGCCGCATGATGCTCGCCGCCCGTGAGGCGCTGGTCGGCCATGAGCGTCCGCCGCTGTTGATCGCGGTCACCGTGCTCACCAGCCAGGAACGGGCCGACCTTCAGGAAATCGGCATCGACCACGAACCCGAGGACCAGGTCCGCCGCCTGGCGGCCCTGACCCGCGACAGCGGTCTCGACGGCGTGGTTTGCTCGGCCCGCGAGGCCGCCATGCTGCGCGCCGCCTGCGGCGACGATTTCGCCCTGGTAACCCCCGGCATTCGTCCGGCCGGCAGCGCCGGCGACGACCAGCGCCGGGTGGTGACGCCGCCCCAGGCCCGCGAATGGGGCGTGGACTTCATGGTGATCGGACGCCCGATTACCCGTGCGGAAAATCCCACGGCCGCAGTCGACGATATCCTACAAAGTCTTTCCTGATCAGAGCGCGAAAAGTCACCGCGCAGGCTTACAGCCCCGCCGCTTCGTCCCGCCTAGAGTAGAACGTCCTAACCCAAACCGATAAGGAGGAAGGACGATGAAGCTCCATGGACGAAAACTGTATCAAACCCTGCTACTCAGCCTGATGCTGCTTGCCGGCGGCCTGCCCGCCGCCCAGGCCGCCCCCGAAGCGGAGGGCGCCGGCGACGGTGCCGCCGCCGTGGACACCACGGTGAGCCTGAACAACGCCGGAGTGGAAGAGCTGCAGACCCTGAAAGGCATCGGCCCCAAGACCGCCGCCTCGATCGTGGCCTGGCGGGACCGGGAAGGGCCGTTCGAATCCGTCGATCAGCTTATGGCGGTGAAGGGCATCGGCGAGATGACGTTGTCGCGGATCCGTGACCGGCTGAGTCTCTGAGTTCTGTAGACCGTTGACGCGGAATGCCGCCCGCTCTTCCGTCATTCCGCTTTCACCGGCCGTCCTTTCCCCGGGACGGCCGGCTTTTTATATTCATCTCCGTCAGCGACGGAGAATGACCGATACCTTACGGGAGCGCGCTTGTGGGAGCGGGCCCCGCCCCGAAAGGGAGCAAAGCTCCCGGCAGGATTCCAGAGACTTATATTGTTCCGGCGATCGGAGCTCCGTATCCGAGACGCGGTGCAATGGTGGTGCCTTCCGGGACCGCTCAAGCCATCCCTGGCCGCTGTTAGTTTGGCCCTCCCTGGCCAAACAGCTCCCTCCAGGCACCACCATTGCCCCGCTCACTTGGCAGCGGCACCGCCACGGGTCAGAACACCGCCTGGACCTTTCTACGAAGTGTGGTTTGTGGCGGCGAATCTCCCAAGGAGCGCCGGGATCGGGTGGGCCCGTCCAGGACCGTGTTTGGCCAGGGATGGCCAAAGCGGTCCGCCGCCCGACCGAGCCTACAGATACCGTCTTGCCCATCAACTGGTTCGGGCCACTCTCATCTCGGAGATGGTGTGGGCCGGCATCCCATAACACGACGGGTCGAAACACTGACCGCTTTTCAGTACTCCATACATA